>Ga0307434_1000022_pt1 | contig 142341 bp, 130 predicted proteins | sample SalMarWE160220MG_FD_202156 | JGI IMG/M metagenome (GOLD analysis project Ga0307434, IMG submission 202156) | Salt marsh sediment microbial communities from the Plum Island Ecosystem LTER, Massachusetts, United States - WE1603-220 | ecosystem: Environmental > Aquatic > Marine > Intertidal zone... | reverse complement strand
AGGATGAAGTCCGAACTGTCTCACGACGTTCTGAACCCAGCTCGCGTGCCACTTTAATGGGCGAACAGCCCAACCCTTGGGACCTGCTTCAGCCCCAGGATGTGACGAGCCGACATCGAGGTGCCAAACCGCGCCGTCGATAGGAACTCTCGAGCGCGATAAGCCTGTTATCCCCGGAGTACCTTTTATCCGTTGGTCTTTGGCCTTTCCACTCAGAACCAAAGGTTCACTAGGTCCGCCTTTCGGCCCTGTTCGGTCCGTCGACCTTACAGTCAAGCTCCCTTTTACCCTTATGCTCTTCACGCGATTGCCGACCGCGTTGAGGGAACCTTTGAACGCCTCCGTTACTTTTTAGGAGGCTACCGCCCCAGTAAAACTGCCTACCAAGCAATGTTCCCCGCTTTGCACAAGCGGGGTTAGAATTCCGACATAGAAAGGGTGGTATTTCACTGACGGCTCCACCGATGCTAGCGCACCGGCTTCAAAGCCTCCCACCTATACTACACAGACCATACCAAAACCCAATGCCAAGTTACAGTAAAGGTTCCGGGGTCTTTTCGTCCTTCCGCGGGAAAGCGGTATCTTCACCGCTACTACAATTTCGCCGAGTCTCTCGTTGAGACAATGTCCAAGTCGTTACACCATTCGTGCAGGTCGGAACTTACCCGACAAGGAATTTCGCTACCTTAGGACCGTTATAGTTACGGCCGCCGTTTACTGGGGCTTCGGTCGGGAGCTTTTCCTCCGAAGAGGATAACAACCTTCCTTAACCTTCCAGCACCGGGCAGGTGTCAGGCCCTATACGTCGTCTTTTCGACTTTGCAGAGCCCTGTGTTTTTGGTAAACAGTCGATTGGACCTGGTTACTGTGACCCACCTCTGCAAAAAATTAAAAATTAATCACAAAGAGGGTACCCCATCTTCCGAAGTTACGGGGCCAATTTGTCGAGTTCCTTAACGAGAGTTATCTCGCGCACCTTAGGATTCTCTCCTCGTCTACCTGTGTCGGTTTATGGTACGATCACTCTTATAACTATCTACGAGGCTATTTCTCGTTAGCGTGGGATCTGCCACTTCACCTAAAATTGGCTACCTATCGCCTTTCAGAGTTTAAATAAGGATCCGGATTTGCCTGGATCCTCCTCCTTTGGGCTTAGCCCTGGACAACCAACGCCAGGGTTGGCATACCCTTCTACGTCACCCCTTAGATAATAACATTATAAAAGTGGTACAGGAATTTTAACCTGTTTCCCATCAGCTACGCCTCTCGGCCTCACCTAAGGGATCGACTAACCCTGAGCGGACGAACCTTCCTCAGGAAACCTTAGACTTTCGGTGAAAGGGATTCTCACCCTTTTTATCGCTACTCATGCCGGCATTCTCACTTCCATATCCTCCACCGTCCCTCGCGGGTACGACTTCAAAGAATACAGAACGCTCTTCTACCACCAACGGAAATCCGCTGATTCATGGCTTCGGTGGCAAGCTTAAGCCCCGTAAATTTTCGGCGCAGAGTCGCTCGACCAGTGAGCTTTTACGCACTCTTTAAATGTTTGCTGCTTCTAGGCCAACATCCTGGTTGTCTGAGCAACTCTACCTCCTTTACCACTTAGCTTGCACTTAGGGACCTTAGCCGATGATCTGGGTTGTTTCCCTCTCGGCTATGGAGCTTATCCCCCACAGCCTGACTCCCGAACTTTAAGTTATGGCATTCGGAGTTTGATTGGACGCCAGACGGTTTAGGTCCGAAACCCATTCAGTGCTCTACCTCCATAACTAAACATTCGAGGCTATTCCTAAAAATATTTCGAAGAGAACCAGCTATCGCCGAGTTTGATTAGCCTTTCACTCCTACCCACAGCTCATCCAATAGCATTTTCCCGCTAACTGGTTCGGGCCTCCACGAGCTTTTACACTCGCTTCACCCTGGCCATGGGTAGCTCACTCGGCTTCGGGTCTACTCCATCTGACTGAATCGCCCTATTAAGGCTCGCTTTCGCTACGGCTTCCCAAAATATTTGGTTAACCTTGCCAGATAAAGTAACTCGCCGGCCCATTATGCAAAAGGTACGCAGTCACCCATGGTAAGATCCGAAGATCAAACCATAAGGCTCCTACTGATTGTAAGCATATAGTTTCAGATTCTTTTCACTCCCCTCAACGGGGTTCTTTTCACCTTTCCCTCACGGTACTAGTTCACTATCGGTCAGAAGTGAGTATTTAGTCTTAGGAGGTGGTCCTCCCAAATTCCCACAGGATTTCTCGTGTCCCGAAGTACTTGGGAAAGCAGAAAAAAGATTGATCGGTTTTCGCCTACGGGATTATCACCCTCTTTGATAAACCATTCCAGATTTCTTCGGCTAACCGCCAATTTTGTAACTTTCTTGCTTCTCCGCATAAAGCAAATCTGCTCCCCACGACACCTTTCCTGCAACGCATGCGGGCTTTAACACAAAAAAGGTTTGGACTATTTCCCCGTTCGCTCGCCGCTACTAGGAGAATCGTTTTTACTTTCTTTTCCACCAGGTACTAAGATGTTTCAATTCCCTGGGTTAACTTCCCTTTCGGGATAAGTCCGGTTTACCGGACTTGGGTTACCCCCATTCGGAAATCCCCGGATCTACGCCAGCTTGACGGCTCCCCGAGGCTTATCGCAGCCAGCCACGTCCTTCATCGCCTACTTCTGCCAAGGCATCCACCATATGCTCTTAACGCTTGTCCAAAAGTCTAATATCTATTATCTATTCAATTATCAAAGAACAGGTTTTATTATTAATCTATAAACTCAATTTGTCAAGGGGTTTTTATCCGAAACAAAAGATAAAAAAACCCTTTTTGACTCTTCAAGATTTAAAGCCAACCTTCGTAAAACTTCTTAAACCAACTTTACTAGGTCTTTATTATTAATATAGACTCTTGAAGTAATTTGTCAAGAGGCAGAGATTCTTCGTATCATAAATTCTACGCATCAGTTAAATAGTTAAATTAAAAAATAGTCAAATAGTGTTACGAATCCTTCGGATTAGATAAATAGTTGAATATAAAAATGGTAAAATTGTAAAAAACATAAAAGACTTTGTGTTCTTCGTGGCTTTGTGTGAGATAAATATGGATGTGATGGGAGGAGTTTTAAACAAAAAAAATCTCTGTGTGTTCTGTGTTCCTTTTCTCTGTGTGTTCTGTGGTAAAAAACTTTTGTTTTCAGGTGTCGAAATATAGGATTTCTCGTATGAGATTTTTAAGTTTGCGGCGGAGTACCGAGAGGGAGTAATAACGTTTAGCTAACCTATAGTTGTGTTTTACCATTTTTTCGCGTTTCTCGGGATCGGTGAGAATTTCTCTGGTTTTTTGAATAGCCTCTTCATTTACATACCCGTCCAAGGCTATAACTCTAAATCCTTTCGGATCTATATCTAAAGTATAAATTACATATTTGTTCACAACTATTGGCTTTCGGCAATAAATGGCTTCCAGAAAAGCATTTCCGAATCCTTCATAAGTCGAGGGATAGGTTATGAGATCTGCGTGAGGATAAATATCCCATATGGTATAAACTTTTTCTCCTTGCCCGTTGGTTTTTCTGTGTTCATTTATACGTCTTGATATAAATAAGGTATCGACACCCAGCATTTTGGAATAATCACGAATACGTTGTTCGTATTCGAATCCTTCGTCTCCGGAGGCATGGGAGATAACGAGTTTCGCCTTTTTTCCTAAGCGGCTTGTAAGTTCAATGGCATGTTCTATCCCTTTCCTCTGAACAACTCTTGTCGGTTGAAGAATGAGTACTTCGTCTTTCTGTATTCCGAAAGTTTCTCTTACATCAGTTGCATATTCGTCCGGTGGGGGAAGAAGGGTTTCGAAATCCAGCACGTTTGGTATTATGGTGCTTGATATTCCCGTTCTATAACTCAGTTCACGGTCCGCATTAGAGTTAATGACCACATGGCGAATAGAAGGTAATACAGGTGGAAAAGCCATATTAAGGTATTCGCCGACTGCGTTTACAAGAAGTCTTTTCCTTTCCCAGTAAAAATCATGATGATGCGCGATAGTAGGCATTTTTGTTTCCGATATAAACTCCGTTATAGCTATCCCAAGAGGAATGTTAAGAGGTATGGTTAAAGCATTTTCAACTATCAATAAATCTATTTCAAATTTGTTAACGAAATCGACAATTTCTTTCTTGAGCCTCTTTTTCGTTTCATGTATATTTCTGGTAACTGAGCTTTTACGTGTATCGGTTCCAAAACAATCGTTATAAATTTCTTCTATATTAGGATGTTTAAAATGAGCTTCTTCTACCAGGAAAGCTTTTTCCTCGGGACAGTCGAGCTCGCCCGCGAAATAGTAACAATCGAATCCTTCCTCTTCAAGGATCTTCGCCCATTTTCTGGTCTCCAGGGAAACCCCGTCCAATCCGGAAAACCTTGTTGAAATAAAACCTATGTTACCTTTCATAATTGATAAAACATATAGGGTTTTTTGAATATGTCAACGGGGGAAAATGGGAATCATAAGATTTCCGTTGGTCGGTTGGACCGGTTAGGTCGTTAGTCTGTTTAAAAAACACACCCACAACACCAAATTAATCTCACACAAAGACACAAAGAACACAAAGATTTTATTTTTGTTGTTTTTTTTAACTGCTCACTGCTCTCTACTACCTACTCACTATTACCTCCTTGCAATTACGAAAAAAAAATTTATATTTAACCGTATGTTTGAGAAATTAGGCGAAAGATTAAAAGATATAGCAAAGAATCTCTCAGGTAAAGGGAGACTTTCGAATTCACAGGTTAAGGACAGTATGCGGGATATAAGAAAAGCACTGCTCGAAGCGGATGTTAATTTGCAGGTTGCAACCGATTTCGTAAATGAAGTAGAAAACGAGGCGGTGGCGCGTAAAATCTATGATAGTTTCACTCCCGCGGAAATGATAATCCAAATTGTAGGGGAGAAACTAATAGGTTTAATCGGGAAAGCCGAACCTCTTGTTCTGGATAAACAACCAACTTCAATTTTACTCGTGGGCCTGCAGGGTTCGGGAAAAACAACCACGTCTATAAAGTTGGGATGTTTTTTAAAAAGCAAGGGACGAAATCCTTTTCTTATACCGGCCGATGTAAAAAGACCCGCGGCTTTTGAACAGCTTCGCGATATGGCGAAAAGAGAAGACCTGCCATATTTTGCCGATAGATTCGACAACGAAGTAAAACTCTGTAAACAGGCGCTTACACGTTCCGTACTCAACAGATATGACACTCTAATATTCGACACCGCGGGAAGATTACATATAGATGAACATATGATAGATCAGATAAAAAAGGTAAAAGATACCGTTAATCCTTCAGAAATACTTCTTGTTGCCGATTCGATGACAGGACAGGATGCCGTAAATATCGCGGGAGAATTTGAAAAAGCTCTTGGAATAACGGGCATTATTCTTACCAAAATGGACGGAGACGCGAGAGGCGGCGCAGCTCTTTCAATGCGAAAGGTTACCGGTAAACCGATAAAGTTTATAGGGGTGGGGGAGAAATCAGATGCTCTTCAGGTTTTACATCCGGAAAGACTCGCATCGAGAATTCTTGGTATGGGAGACCTTAAAACTCTCCAGGAAAAAGCCGAGAAGGCGATAGAAAAAGAGCATGTTGAAAAATTTCAAAAGAAGATACAGGAAGGAAAAATCGACCTGGAGGATTTTCTCGGGCAGATAAAACAGTTAAAGAAAATGGGACCGCTTGACGCGCTCCTGGACATGTTTCCGGGAGGAAAAGGCCTTAAGAAAATGATGGACGAAAAACAGATGGTAAGAACTGAAGCCATCATTCAATCGATGACGCCCAAAGAACGAAAAAATCCATCGATCTTAGATGCGTCCAGAAGAAAACGAATTGCGAATGGCAGCGGAACTTCCGTCCAGGATATAAACCGTCTGCTTAAAGAATTCAAAATGGCTAAAAAATTGATTAAACAGATGAAAGGAAGAGGCGGACCAGCAGCTCTTTCTTCATTTCTCAGATAATTAGATTTATGCAAACCTTAATACTGATTGTCTGTTATATTATTATGCTTGTAGGACTCGCGGGCTGCATATTACCAATGTTGCCGGGAACTCCTCTCGTTTTTGCCGGTATTTACATTTATGCATGGCTGACCGGTTTTACTATTATTTCTCGCAATCTAATTATTATTTTTCTCATATTAACCGTAGTTTCTGTTGTAATCGAATACATTTCAAGCTCCATAGGTTCTAAGAAATTCGGAGCATCAAAACTCGGATTCCTGGGAGCATTCATTGGTGCAATTGTCGGTGTGTTTTTTGTCCCCTGGGGAATAATTTTAGGTCCTCTGTTCGGTGCTCTAATCGGTGAACTTATCATCGGAAAAAAGTTAAAAGAAGCTTTTAGAGCCGGAGGTGGAGCGGTTTTGGGATTCTTCGGAGGAACTTTCCTTAAAATCGTAGCCTCTTTCGTCATGATAGCTCTTTTTACTATCAATCTGATTCGATACTAATACCCAAAACTCTCTGTTACAAATTACCATAAAAAACAAAAAGACTGCGATTTCTACATGTCCTACATGGGAAACGTTGGTTAGGATGTTAGAGGGTTAGAAAGTTAGAAGCAAAAAGAAAATATAAATGGTGTGTTGGGGGGCTTTGTGTCCTTCGTGGCTTTGTGTGAGATTTCTCTTTTCTTAAAACTTAGCCTTGAGATAACAATTCAAAATGAAAGAACCTATAGTCCCGGAAGAAAATTCGTCCGTTTCCTCTCCGGAAACAGGAAAATAAATCCCTGTCAAAAAGTGCACCCCATGAAGAACTTCATTTTCATAATAGGCAGATAGAAGCGAACTCTCATCGTCGAGATTGATAACCGCAGAACAACCTATAGTTCTTCCCATCGGCACAAAGTGAAAAGAATTCAAAAACAGGTAATGGGTTCCCGTAAGAGATAAACCTTCCCTTGGGGATTGGTAACGCTCTCCACCGTTATAGAGGTATTCAAACATAATCATAAAATTACTAAAACTGTAGTCGAAACCTGTAGAACTGGTTATATTAAAACTATCGCTTTCCTCAATTTCAAATAAGGTCTCGTTAAAAAGAGCTATCCCTAAATCTCCTTTAAAACCAAACCCGGGCATAAAAGTTTCGTTCTCCCCTTCATACAAACCTATAATACTGTAATCGAAGGAACCCAGATGAGATGTTAAATTGAGAAGATGAGAAGAGGAAGAAAACTCCGCTTCAGGGCTACATACATATTCCAGAGAAGTCATGGGAGTGAAAAATTTCCGAAGCAGCAGTCCGTCTATACCCTTATAAATAATTGCTCCTCTGAAAAACTCGGGTCCCAGAAAAACGTTCAGCGGTTGGAAAAAATTTGTATAATGATACTGGGGTAAAAACCTCCCAAGAGTCAGGTGGACATCAGCAATATTAGTCTCGAAGTTTAGCCTCTGTATATCGAATTCTTCCCGGCTGTCTACACCCGGCTGAGTGAGCAATGAGAAGGAAAGATTGCTTTCTAATTTAAAATCATTATTAGAAGGTTTACGCATTTTCAAGTAAAAAAGGTTAAGGTCAAAATACTGCCACTGTCCGTCTCTTCTGGCAACTGCTAAATTATTATAGTACGTACCGTATGTGTTTAACTCTGAATAAGCAAAAAACGGTGCTATCAGAAACCCTATAATTATTAGAGAAAAAAATCTCATTCTAAGAGATTTTGTCTCGAAAAAATTTTTTCCGGGATTTTAACATTTAGTTTTAAATCTTTTAGTTCAAATACAGTAGAAGAACCCTTTCGTAACTCATCGATCATTTTTACTTTAACAGGATAGTTTTTATTATCTATTTTTCGCACTTCCAGCACTTCCGCGCTTTTCATCAATCTTCCGGATAGCGCGTAATACTCATATTTGTAGGGGAGAAAATCATTCTTCCCAACCCATATTTTTTGTTTGGCATAGGGGGCATCCTCTTTATCCGACTCCAATTCCAGCATATAGCAAATTTCCCCTCCAATCTCTTCTTCTCCCGCGAGGTTCACCTCATAAAGTTCGCTTAATTTATTGCTCTCCATCATATCTTCAAAACTGAAATCGGAACCCATGATACTTCTTTTAAGCAAATGACCGGATATTTTTATTACATCGCTTTCTTCCGCAATCCATAGCTCATCTTCTATCTTCAGATATCTAACCCCAATATCTTCTCTGTTCGTAAACTCGACAAAAGCTTTACGATCCCCAACCGACCATCCTTTAAAAGTTTTTACGAAGGTTCTGTCTCCTTTATTTATAGTAAATTCTCCGGAATAGACCATCGTTTCCGCGTATACATTATCCTCTGTTTTCTCGAGTATCTGCTTACCGGTTAACTCTGCACCTCTGGCGAACACATGGCAAAGAAGAAAAAAGAAAATCAAAAGAAATTTTTTCATATTAAACCTCCTTTTAGGTAGCTCGGAGCGCTCTTATAGGATCGACTTTTACCGCTTTAAATGCCGGTATAGAGGCAAAGATAACACTTACCAGAAACCCGAATATAAAACTAAATATTACTGTTTGCCACTCTGCCCTAAGATAAATTACATTGGAGATGTTCATATCAGACATACTCTCTCCCCAAATCGCGAGAGTATCAATACCCACTTTGGATAAAATCCAGGCAATCAACCCGCCGGAGAGAGAACCGAGGAAACTGCCGATAAGACTTAAGATCCCAGCTTCCGTGACGAATAAGCTCAGAACTTCACCCTGACTCATACCCAGGGCGGTCAAAGCTCCAATCTCCCGTTCTCTTTCATAAACGGAAATCAAGATGGTGTTTATTATAACGAAACTCGCGAGGAGAAGGAAAAAGAAATAGACCACATTGTAAATTTGAGTCGCTATTTTTATCATATTATAGTAATTCCCCTGACTCTCCCACGACTTAGCGATATACTCCTGAGGTAAGATCGCATTAACTTCATCTTCCGCTACAAGACTCTTTTCTCTATCATACAGCAAAATCAATACTTCGGATGTCCCATTTCCCATCTTTACTAAATCCTGAACTCTCGCGATGGGAGCAACCATTAGTCTTTCGTCGAGACTTTTTATTCCATAGGTAAATATACCGGTTATCTTAAAAGACTCGATAGAAATAGAGTTGTAAACGGTCTGGGATAGAAGTGTTATCCTTTGCCCTGTATGCAGGTCGAATTTTTCAGCAAATCCCGAACCAACCATAATACCTTTTGACTCGGAAGAAAGATATTCCCCATCCACTATTTTCTCATGGATTACATTAAATCTTTTTTCTTTTTCAGGGTCCACACCCAGAAGCTGGGTGTAATAATTCTTTTCGTTAAGATTTAACATTACCGGAGTTTTTATACGTGGTGTCGCAAAATCAACTCCTTTTAGTTTTTCCAGTTGACTAATGATTTTTTCGGCATCCTCTACATAATATTCCAGCGGCTGAGTCTTTTCTTTCTCAAAAAATTTCTTATGTGCCACTCTTACATGTCCCGTCTCGAGCATTATCACATTGTTTATGGTGCTACCCCACAAACCACCAATGAAAGACTTAAATATGACTACAAGAAAAGTAGCAAAAAACACGGCTGTAATAGTAAGAAAAGTTCTTCTTTTATTACGGAATATATTCTTAAAAGAGAGTTTTACGATATGCTTCATCCGAATTTTCCTGCGCTTTTTAGAGTTTCAGAGATACTTCTCTTTAAAGCTCTTCTTGCCGGAAATGTAGATATAACGCTTGCCGATATAGTTGAGAATATCAAAGCGGTTATCATCATACCGGGATCCCATTTGGAACGAAAGACAGCCGAAACCCGGTACCCGTAACTTATGTCTCCTACGTAATTCGACATATCCAATCCATAACGGATTAAATACCATGTAACAATTGATCCCAATACGAGCCCCAGAACACCTCCCAGAAAGCCCATTGCTCCGGATTCATATATAAAATTCAAAATGATTTCCCTGTTTGTCATTCCCATCGCCCGCATCATACCTATTTCCCCCGTTCTTTCAAAGACTGCCATATTCATAGTGTTTACAATGCCAACCGTTATTATAATAAAAACCATCATGAGCATCATAGAAGACCCGCCCTTTTTTCCTTGACTGAGATCTATGTAATCTTGTGCCTGCTCCTGCCAGGTTCTGACAGTAATGCCTTCTATATCGATTTCTTTTTTCAGTTCCTGCTTGAGTTTTTCTTCGTTTTGTTCTGTTTTAACGCTTATCAAATTTATGTCTCCGCCCATGTCAAGCAAATTGTTGGCTGCATCGATGGAGATATAGAAAAAGTTTTTATTTACTTCGGGATTTGGAGTCTCGAATAAAGCGGCTAATTTAAAAGCATCCGCGTTATGAGCTCCGTCTTTTGTATCTGTTTCTATAATAAGAAAATCTCCCACCTTTACATTCAATAATTCGACTGTATTCTTGCCAATCATTATCTCATTTCCCTTTTCGGGAAGATTTCCTTCATATATCATTTCATCGAGATCGTACACCTTCTTATGTGATTCGGCTACTATCCCCATACCAAAGAATGGATAAGAATCACCTGTAATTTCGTTTATTAAATTTGCCTTAAATTTTATTTCCGGAGTATATTCCAACTCCTTACCGTTTAGAATTTTCTCTATTTTCTCTTTCTCTTCGATAACTTCATCAACGGGAATGTAGTTGTCCTCTTTGAAAAATTCGGTATTTCCTATCTTCATAGAAGCTGTTTCATACTTCTTTAAATTTCGAATAGAGGCTTCATCTGCCCACTCCAACATTCCGTTAAAAAAGATAAGAACGCACACCCCGACACCAAGGGAAAGACACGTAAGAAACGTTCTCTCTTTATATCGGAAAAGATTTTTCATGCCTAATTTAAAAACAAATTTCATTCTTGAATCTTTCCATCCCGGAGTTTTATACGCCGACTGGAATATTCCATCACCATCGGGTCGTGAGTCGCAAAAAGAAAAGTTATTTCATCTTCCTTATTGAGTTTTCTCATAAGCTTCATAATTTCTCCGCCGGTACCTGAATCGAGATTCGCGGTGGGTTCATCGGCTAATACAAGCACAGGTTCTTTAATCAGAGCCCGGGCGACAGCCACCCTCTGCTGCTGACCTCCGGAGAGAGCAGCGGGTTTTCGCTCTTCCATTCCCTTAAGCCCCACCTTTTCTAAAAGATTATATACTTTTTCTTTTATTTCTTTCTCGGAAATTCCCAGTAAATTGAGGGGAAAAGCGACATTCTCGAAGGCTGTTAGAACAGGTATTAAATTAAAAGTCTGAAAAACAAACCCGATTTTTTCTCTTCTAAAAAGGGTTCTTTCTTTTCTGTTTAATTTACTGAGATCGTCACCATCGAAGGTTATCGTTCCGGACGTCGGACTATCCAGAGCTCCAATTAGATTGAAAAGAGTAGTCTTTCCGCTTCCGGACGGTCCTGTAATAACAGAAAATTCACCGTTCTCTATAACCAGAGAAACTTCACTCAGAGCTTTTGTCTGGGTCTCTCCGGAAATATATATCTTACTTAAATTTTTCGTTTTAATTAATTCCATAATCGATCCCCCTGCACTTTTTACAGATTATTTTTCTGCTACTATAAATATTCTGAAATAATCTGATTTGTCAAGGTATTTTATTGCCCACCTTCACCCCACCAAAATAATCTCACACGGAGACACAGAGACACGAAGAAAACAAAAGGATTAGAAGTCATTCAAGTTAGCAGTTCAGGGATTATGGATTAAGGGATAAGTGCTTTTTCTTAATCCTTGCTTTTCTTCGAAGCTTGGCGACTAATCCTTAATGCTCGATTGTCTTTCAAATTATCTGCTAATCTCAAAAAACTATTTAACCCTTTAACTTTTAATCGTTGATTCTACGATTAAAAAACCCCTTGACAAAAAACGTAAATTTCATTATACTATTTTTGTATTAATGTAATAATACAAAACACCTTTCGGTTTAAAAGTAAGGGGGTTTGATTTATTTTGAATTTTTTAGACGAAGGTTTGTATAAACAAAAAAGCCGTGGAGTTGAAACATTTCGAGTAGAGTTGTCGTCAAACAGAAAAATAGATGAAAATGGCTAAATTGAATTTTGTTTTATATTAAGGAGGTTGAATAATGTCTCGTAAGAAAAAAATCCTATTTATATCTTTACCCATCTTATTGATTGTACTTCTCTTATTTGCCTTTACTCATCGGAAAGGAGGAGAGAGTCAAAATCCTGCTATAAAAGTATCAAAAGGCGATATCAGAGATGTGGCGGTAGCGCTCGGCACAATCGAAGTGAAGTATGAAACGAGTGTAAAATCGATCTTTTCGGGAGTTGTAAAAAAGGTTTTTGTCGAAATCGGGGAGGTGGTTAAAAAGGGAGACCCTATTTTTGAAATAAGTCCTACTCCAACTCCTTTTGAACTCGCGTCTGTCAGAAAAGATGCCACGGTAGCAAAAAGCCGATTAGAAAACGCGAAAAAAGATATCGAAAGAAAACAAACTCTTTTCGATAAAGAACTGATATCCGATAAGGATTACGAAAACATGCAGCAGGATTTACAAGAAGCGCAATCCGATTACAACCTGGCAAAGCAGAGATTGGATTTAATGGAAAAAGGAAGCGCCAAGGTCGGCGGGACTTCTCTTGATGCTATAATCCGGTCACCTGTTTCAGGTACTATTCTTTCGAGGGAAGTCAGCATGGGCGATCCCATCGTACCGCTTACTTCTTATCAACCCGGAACGGAACTCATGCAAATCGCAAGACTTCAAGATCTATTATTTAAAGGGGTGGTCGATGAAATCGATGTCGGAAGATTGGAAGAAGGAATGAAAGCAAAGATAACAGTAGGAGCTATACCGGATGAAGAGATTTACGGAATAATAGATATTATAGCCCCAAAAGCACGGAATAGGGAAGGTGCCACAGTTTTTGATATCGAAATAATAGTTACAGAAAAAGGAGAAAAACCTCTACGGGTTGGATATTCGGCAACCGCCGATATTATTATCGATGAACGGAACGACGTACTCGTAATCCCGGAGGGCGCGGTAAAATTTGAAGAGGAAAAAACATATGTTTATCTCGCAAACGGAGAAAAGAGGGAAATCGAAATTGGATTGTCTAACGGATTAAACATAGAGGTTATCTCCGGTCTTTCCGAAGGAGATGAAATAAAAAAATGAAAAGGGTATTAACTCAATTAGCTCAAGATTTTAGAGCTTATAAGATGAGGTTTTTCCTTGTCATCTTCGGCGTATCCTGGGGAACTACCGCTATTGTTCTTAACATGGCTTTCGGTGTAGGCGTTATGATACAGGTAAAAAAGGGACTTCAGGGACTTGGCGAACATATTGGCATACTCTGGCCCGGACAGACGAGTATCCCTTATAAAGGTCTTGGTATCGGCAGAAATATCAGATTCGTTCCTGAAGACGCGGAGCTTCTAAAAGAACGAATCGATATCATTGAAAAAGCTTCTCCCGAATATATAAACTGGAATCGACCTATAAAATACGGAGAAATGCTCAGGAACGCTAAAGTCTGCGGGGTAAATCCTTCATATGGACAGATGAGATCTATAACTGCAGAAACAGGAAGGTTTCTCAACAAACTCGATATTGAAAAAAGAAGAAGAGTTATATTTCTCGGAGATGAAGAAAAAGAAAAAATATTCGGAGCCGAAGACGCTGTCGGCAAAAGAGTACTTCTTAACGGTATACCTTTTACCGTTATTGGAGTAATGAAGAAAAAAGTCCAGAATAACTCCTACTCCGGCAGCGACCAGCACGCAGTTTTTATTCCTTACTCGACTTTTAAAACAATGTACGGCTGGTTGTATATAAACAACATGGTCTACCAACCTGTGTCTGCCGACCTATCAAAAAAAGCGCAGGAAGAAATCAGCAAGGTACTCGGAGAGAAGTATAAATTTGATCCTGAAGACAAAGAAGCGCTGGGAACCTGGGATGTAGCGGAACAAGAAAGAATGACGCACAAAGCAATGAAAGGGATCGAATATTTCCTGACCATTGTCGGAGCCATGACGCTACTTATAGCAGGGGCCGCGATCGCAAATATTATGTATTTTATAGTGGATGAGAGGACGAGAGAAATCGGAATAAAACGTTCCGTTGGGGCAACTAGATCCGATATTCTGCGTCAGTTCCTCTTTGAATCTCTTTCATTATCGGCAATTGGCGGAATATTGGGATTACTTTTTAGTTTTTCGCTTGTATGGCTTTGTTCTTTTATCCCCGAAACGGGTATATTTGAATTTATAGGCAAACCTACTCTGTCTCTTGAGATCCCCATAATCTCTGTTATTGTTCTCCTTGTTATTTCGCTTTTTTCCGGATATTTCCCCGCAAGAAAAGCGGCTAATTTAAGACCAGTGGAGTGTTTGCGTTATGAGTAACATATTGATAGAAACAAGAAATGTAAGAAAAGAATATTCTATGGGAGAAGAAAAAGTAGAAGCCATTAAGAATATGTCGCTTAAAATAAAGGAAGGAGAATTCATCGCCATTATAGGTCCTTCCGGTTCAGGAAAATCGACTTTACTACATATTTTGGGGTGCCTTGATCTACCCACTAGCGGCGAATATTTATATAAAGGAAAAGAAGTATCTACTTATTCCGACGACCAGCTTTCTGCCTTTAGAAACAGGGAAATAGGGTTTGTGTTCCAATTTTTCTATTTACTATCTCGCGAAAACGTTCTCGAAAATGTTAAGCTGCCGCTCCTTTACCGGGATACAAACGAAAAAAACAAGGAGGATATGGTTGCTAAAGCTTTAGAAAAGGTCGGGATGAATCACAGAAAAAAGCATCTCCCGAGCGAACTTTCAGGGGGAGAACGCCAGAGAGTCGCCATCGCGAGAGCTCTTGTGGGAGAACCAAACCTTATTCTCGCAGATGAACCGACGGGGAACCTGGACACTAAAACAGGAGAGTCTATAATTTCTATTTTTGAAGAACTTAGCAAAGCAGGAAAAACAGTTATTCTTATAACTCACGAAATGGAACTAGCTGAAAAAGCCGAAAGAATAATCAGAATAAGAGACGGAAAAATCGAAGGAGGCTGATGTGTTTGCTTTACTATTATTCGCATTTAATTTAACCTTGGAAAACGCGATAGAAATGGGACTGCGAGAAAGTCCAATATATCTAAAAGCAAAGAAAAACTTTTTTATAGAGCAAAAAACCAACTCATATGTTTACTCTGAAGCTTTACCGGAAATAAACGGTGGATACAGCTGGATAAAAACCAGCACTGAAGTTCAGGGTATAAATTCCGTCGATACGACAAGCGGATATAACCTTTCCGCGACATGGGAACTCGGACCCGATGACATATTTTCATCGCTCGGGACTCATTATAAAAATAGTTCCGCGTATTATTCTTTTGTCGACGCCACAAATAACGTTATATACGAAATTGCTTACCGGTACCTGAAAACTCTAATGACGCAAAAATTACTGGAAAGCAGAAACGCGAGTGTCACAAGAACGGAAAAAAATCTAAACCTGATAGAAGAAAAAAAAGCTCTCGGGCTTGCCTCAAACGCTGAAGTTCTTAAGGCGAAAGTAGATTTCTTCCAATCGAGAATAGATCTTCTCAACACAAAAAAAGAGGCAAGAGTTTCCGCTTTAATGTTAAACAATATTTTAGGTTTAACGGCAAAAGATTCTCTGGAACTCGAAGAACCTGAAATCGAATTCGAAATCCCTTCTAAAGATTCAATACAATATATGGCTATGGAAACCGACCCGCTATACAACAAATACAAGTCCGAAGTAAGCTCCGCGAAATACGATTTATTGGGCGGTACAACGGAGGATCTTTTTTCTGTTTCGCTGTTCACAGACTTTCAATATTCAGGCGATGATTTTCCCGAGACTTCTGTCTTGAAGGATAACTATGATTACTCTATCGGTTTTGCCGTAACGATACCTATATTTAACGGTTTCTCGAGATTTAATAAATTTACCGTCAACAGGCTAAAAAAGGATTTAGCCGATATAGACTTATCGGATAGAGCGAGGGAACTTAATGTAACGGTAGAAAATGAATATTTAAGCTATAACGAAACAGAAGAAAAACTCGACCTTGCCGAAGCGACTCTGGAATTCGCGCAGGAAAGTCACAATGCCACCAACGAAAGATACACTCTCGGAGAAGCTTCGGTTATAGAATTTTTAGAAGCGGAAGAGGACTTACTTGAATCGGAATATTCTATGACGGAGGCCCGGTTCGACTGGTACCTCTCTGTTTATAAAATTAAAAGACTGACAGGAAATTTAACCGTAAAATAAAATATAAGGAGGAATAAATGAAAAAAAATATTAAAAAACTTTTTCTTACATTTGTCTTTTTGACTCTTATTCTGTCACCTTTATCCGCAAAAAGCTGCCATAAATACGAAATGGAGTTTAAAAAAATTTATAAAGTAAAACCTGAAACTAAACTTACAGTATCTAATCGTAACGGAAAAATCGATATCGAAAAGTGGGACAGGGATGAAGTGGAAGTTTTTGCGACAATAGGTTCAAATAAAAGCATGAAAGAACTGAACAAAGTTAAAATCGAGGTTTCCGTTGACGAGAAAATGGAAATTGCCACTATCTATTCCGGAGAAAGACCAAAAGAGGATAAAAATGACTTCGGCATCTGGGATTTTATCAAGCAAGTATTAAAAGGTTCTTTTATAGGCAACAAGACATGTGTCGATTACGAAATTAAAGTCCCAGACCATATTATAGTCTCCGAAGCAAAAAGTACCAACGGAAAAATATATCTAAAACAAACAAAAGGTCCTTCGAAGTTAATTACAACCAATGGAAAGATTGAAGTTGAAAACGCGGAGGGAAATATTGAAGCAAGAACCACTAACGGAAAAATAGAAATTGAGAACGTAAAAGGTCTTGTTACCGCGATATCAACAAACGGCGCGATAAAAGTTAAGAGTGAAAGGATAAAAGAGATCAAAACCACAAATGGTAGTATAGACGCGGAATTAAAAGAAATAAAAGAAGGGGAAGTCGAATTTCGAACAACAAATGGCTCGATAACGCTTCACCTGCCCGCTTACCTTAACGCCATTCTAGAACTAAGCACGACAAACGGCGGAGTAGACCTGGATAACATAGACTTGGAGATTATTTCACAAAATAAGAACAAATATATCAAAGGCAAAATGGGAAAAGGCGGAACTGAAATAAACGCAAAAACCACAAACGGGAATATAAAAGTTTATAAATTATAAAGAAGAAGCCAGGAACCAAAATCCGCAAAACAAGTTAAATAGTCAAATTGTCGAATGGCTAAATCGGACTCACATACCTTTTCTATTTTTTCCTAAAAAACACTCTTGAAAAATTCTACATTTGCAGTATCATATACTACAAATGTAGAAGGAATAGGAGAGTATTTTGAAAAAATTGATTACTATAAAATATAAACGTAAAATTTCGTGTTTGCTCTTTTTTGTTTTATTGGCGCAAGTTTTCCCGTTAACGGCATTCGCTTCTAACGGAACAGGCAAAGATGAGGAAAAGATCCCTTACAGGATTCCAAGAATAGATTCAGAAGTAAAAATAGACGGTTATCTTGACGAAGAAGCATGGAATCAGGCGGTTAAAATCGACGCGAATATCGAGGTTAACCCGGGGGAAAATATCCCCGCCCCGGTCAAAACTGAAGTTTATATGGCTTACGATAATTCCAATATATATATCGCATTTAAAGCGTTCGACCCTGATCCTTCAGGGATCAGAGTTAATTACTGTGATAGGGACAACATATGGGATGACGACTGGGTTCTGATCCTATTCGATACTTTTAACGACGAAAGAAGATCCTATGATTTTGGTTGTAATGCTTTAGGTCTTCAGGCAGATATAATCGAAAACACCTCAGGAGGGGGAGACTCATGGGATGCCATATGGGAATCCGACGGGCGTATCACAGAAGAAGGGTATATAGTTGAGATGGCTATACCATTCAGTTCGTTAAAATTTCCTCGTAGGGTTGGGGAACAAACATGGGGTTTCGATGCGGTAAGGAGTTATCCCCGAAACGTACGCCATCATATAGGCTCATTTCCGAGAGACAGGAATAACAACTGTTATTTTTGTCAGCTTAATAAAATAACAGGCTTCAGCAACGTAGAACCCGGCAGAGATATAGAGGTTACTCCTACCTTTACTTCGATAATCTCACAGGAAAGGGAAAGCGGATCTCAAGAACCATTCAACAATGATTTTTCAAATGAACCCGGACTTACTTCGAGCTGGGGAATTACAAACAATCTAAAACTCTGCGCGACTCTCAATCCGGATTTTTCGACAATAGAATCAGATGTAATCCAGGTAGATATAAATAACCCTTTTGAATTATGGTACCCTGAAAAACGTCCTTTCTTTCTCGAAGGAGAAGACTTTTTTGAAACAGAAATCGACGCGGTTTACACAAGAACTTTAGCAGACCCGAACTTTGGCGTAAAATTAACAGGAAAAGAAGGGAAAAATACGATCGGGTTCTTTTCCGCCCAGGACGCAATAACAAATTTTGTTTTTCCCTCCCTTGAGAGTTCCGAATCCGACAGCATAGAAATAGAATCTTACGGTACAGTTTTTAGATATCTCCGTGATTTCGGACAATCTTCGAATATTGGCTTACTCCTGACAGACAGGGAAGGAGAAGATTACCACAACCGGGTACTGGGCGCAGACGGTATACTGCGTCTCGGAAAAAAAGACGATTTGAGATGGCAATTTCTCGGTTCAAGAACACTCTACTCGGATAACACTTTTTCAAGAAACTCTCAACCATCGGAGGAATTCGGAGGTAAAGGAATCGATATAAATTATTCGCATAACGACAAAAAATACAATTTCTTCGGCACATACGAAGATATGAGCCCAACTTTCCGTACAGATCTTGGCTCCGTAAATCAAACGGGCTACAGATATATCGATTTAGGAGGAAACTATATATGGAGAGAAGGTCCTGAGCACTGGTTTACTTGGATTAACTTATACGCCGGCGCCGATATAGGAAAAGATTACTACGGCAATACAGCACGCAAAGAACTAAAAGGCAATATCAATTATAACGGTCCTCTTCAATCATACGGAGGGATTTATGGACAGATATCAAAAGACCGTTATGAGGAAACTCAATTTAATACGAGTTATTTAAATTACTGGGTCGGGGGAAAGCCAGCAAAATGGTTGGACTTTAATCTATGGAGTGTATTCGGTAACCGTATAGATTACGATAACGTACGACCCGGGAAAGGTTTACAATTAGGCGTTAGCGCGACTTTTAAAATCGGTCCTCGCTTATCGGTCAATCTCGACCATTATTATGAACATTTAAACGTAGAAGGTGGCAGGCTTTACTCCGCCAACAGGGAATATATAAAATTGATGTACCACTTTAACGAAAGAATATTTATTAGAACGATTTTCCAATACGCCAATTATAAAAAAGACTCCGTCCTCTATACCTATTATGTCGAAGAAAAAGAACAGGATTTCCTCAGCCAGATTATACTCACATATAAAATTAATCCTCACACAGCTTTTTACATAGGATATTCGGATAAACACTATGGAAACGATAATACAGATATGACACAAACCAACAGAAACTTTTTCGCGAAAATAGGATACGCGTGGATGTTTTAGATAAACAGGAGGGTATATGGGGTTAACAAAAGCCGAATGGCAAATAATGAACGCTTTATGGAAAAAATATCCCGCGTCTGTCAGAGATGTAATAGACAAGCTGGAAGAAGATGTAGATTGGGCATATACTACCGTTAAGACAATGCTCGACAGATTGGCAAAAAAGGGTGTTTTAAAAGTAAAAAAAGAACGCAATGTTAGCATGTATGAGCCTGTTGTCTCACAGAAAAAAACAAAACAGGCAGCAATCAAAACTTTTGTAAACCAGGTCTTTGAAGGTGCCGTGGGCCCTTTAATGCACCATCTCCTTGCCGAAGAAGAACTATCTAAAAAAGAAAAAGAAGAATTGGTCCGTATTCTAAAAGAGTAGGGTAAAGATGCTTGAGCAACTTAACTCATTAAGCTTAACATGGTGGAGCTGGGGAAAATAATATAAAATCTTTTTTCTTTGTGTCTTAGTATCTTTTGTATGAGATTAATGTGGGGTTGTGGGTGGGATTCTGAATTATGTATTATGGCTTCTGACTTCTTTTGTGCTATATCAAATCAAGACACTTTTCGTAAAAATCCTTGTAATCAGACCTTCTCGGATCATCTTCATCGAGATCGAGAAGTGCCATAGAATCCCTGGGATGCAAATTCAATATTCCGGCTATCATATACGGTATATTATAACCCCATTCGATTTCAGCTTCCATGGGAATTATATACTTTCCTATAACATCCAAGATTGGCCTTATATCGAATTTAGGATTTTTCAGAAAAGACATCAAAAGTTCTAAAGGACAGTTTCCCGCGGCTCTCCCTATTCCATACAATGTGCCATCCACGTAATTTGCCCCTCTGATTATACCCTGAATTGTGTTAGCAAAACCGAGCTGTTGATGATTATGACAGTGTACGCCTATTTCTTTATTTTTAATGTGTTTTTTATACTTGTCATAATAAAAATCTATATCTTCGCTATAAAGAGCCCCAAAACTATCCACGATATATACTGCTATAACCTTTGTTTCTTCCTGTATCTGAGCAAGCGCTTCGTCCAATTCCCAATCAACGGCATGAGAAATTGCCATAATATTTATCGTTGCTTCGTAACCATTTTCAGTCGCAGCATTAGCAGTTTTTATTGCCTTATCGATGTCTTTTACATAAGTGGCAACCCTGATGATATCAACAGGACTATGATCCTTTGGTTTTATATCTTTGATTGTACTCTTATGCGCGTCCATCATCACAGAAAGTTTGGTTTCACTTTCGATCCCATCTACGACTTCTTTAAGCTTATCATCATCACAAAATCTCCAGGGCCCGTACTCCTCCGTAGAAAACATTTCTTTGCTGTTTCTGTAACCAAGTTCTACAATATCGACACCGGAATCGCAGATAGCTTTATAAACGGCCCTGACCATCTCGAATGGGAACTTTGAATTATTCATAAGTCCCCCATCTCTTATCGTACAATCAACAACTGTTATTTCAGGTCTATACATTTTAAAATCTCCTTTAATATAACTTATTCAAAAATATTCCTTTGAGAGTATACAAAAACACCATCATATGTCAAGTGTACATACCCCTTCCCCTTGACATATCTGGAAAGAAAATTATACTTCTATGAAGAAGTGAAGGCGGTACATCTTACGGAGAACTACTATTCATTTTGTACCGGTTATTAATTGTTTTAAGCCTAAAAATAATAAAGGGAGGAGGAAGTGGATCTACCTATGGAATATCCTAAATGTCAAAAATGTAATTTTGGCGTACTTGTTCCGTTGTCAGATTACGGACAGAGTGGCGCATCGATACCATATAAAGCATGGGTCTGTACCAATCCGGACTGCCATTACCATATTAGAATAGATAACGGGGAATTAAGCTATGGTACGGACATTGGAATGAGTCAAAAGCACCAAAAGAGCTAAAAATATAAAAATTTCGTCATCTGCTATAAAATACGCCAAACTTTTAGAAGCTCTTAGCAGATTATACAAATAGTTCTTTTGGAGGTATTCATTGGAACTTTCCAGAATCCTTTCCTGTGCTTATCAAGGTATCGAAGCTCAGAGCGTTGAAGTCGAAGTCAGTCTGTTAAGGGGACTACCTTCTTTTATAATAGTAGGCTTACCTGAAACAGCTGTAAAAGAATCGAGAGAAAGAGTCGAGTCGGCTATAAAAAGTACTGGTTTTGAGTTTCCGGTTAAAAAAATTACCGTTAATCTCGCGCCGGCTGATATTAGAAAAGAAGGGACCTCACTCGATTTACCAATTGCTCTGGGTATCTTGTCTGCTTCCGCACAAATTAACCCGATTGACTTTGAAAACACTTTAATTATAGGTGAATTAGCGCTCGACGGCAGAATAAGAAAAGTAAAAGGGGTTTTACCCGCCTCTATTCTCGCAAAAAAAAATAAAACAAATCAAATGATAGTCCCTTCGGGGAATGCTAAAGAAGCTGGAGTAGTCAAAGGAGCGGACATCTATCCGGTAAGTAATCTCAAAGAATGTATCGATATTTTGGAAAAAGAAAATAAAGAACCCTTTATAGTCGACGTAGACGCGATATTTCAGGAAAACTCAAAATTTGACCTGGATTTTTCCGATGTCAAAGGTCAATTCACAGCAAAAAGAGCTCTTGAAATTGCCGTTGCCGGAGGGCATAATGTTTTAATGATAGGACCTCCGGGTTCCGGAAAAACAATGCTGGCAAAAAGACTTCCTACAATTCTACCCTTAATGAATATAGATGAAGCTATTGAAACCACAAAAATACATTCAATTACCGGAACCTTACCCCCAAAAACTTCACTGATAGCAAAAAGACCTTTCCGATCCCCTCATCACACTATTTCTTACGCCGGATTAATAGGAGGAGGGACTTATCCGCAGCCGGGAGAAGTAAGCCTTTCCAACAACGGAATTTTATTTTTAGATGAAATGCCGGAATTTAATAGAAACGTATTGGAAGTACTGCGTCAACCTCTCGAGGATGGTTTTGTAACTATTTCCAGAGCCAAAAGCACAATAGATTACCCTGCGCGCTTTATGCTGGTGGGAGCAATGAATCCGTGCCCCTGCGGATATTTCGGAGACGCTTACAGAGAATGCACCTGCACCCCTTCCCAGATAAACAGGTACCGATCGAAAATTTCAGGGCCTCTACTTGACAGAATAGATATGCATGTTACTGTCGGAAGAGTGAAATATAATGAAATTATGGATATGAAAGAGGGAGAAAGTTCCGCCGCAATAAGAGAAAGAATTAAAAAGTGCCGGGATATACAGGAAGAAAGATACAGCAATGAAAATCTCTATTTCAACGCTCATTTGGATTCGAAAATGCTGCGAAAATATTGTGTTCTGGAGGAAGAAAGCAGAAAACTGCTGAACGCGGCAATGGAAAAATTCGGTTTTTCCGCAAGAGCCGTCGATAGAATTTTAAAAATGGCGAGGACAATCTCCGATTTGGAAGAAAAAAACGATATCGAATCCAATCATATAGCGGAAGCAATTCAATATAGAACTCTTGACAGAAAACTATGGCTAACGGAATAATAGACATATACTCCAAATTCAAGAAAAATGGAACTACACATATATCACGTAGGTCTAACATATTAGGAATATAATATTTGAAGAGATATATGGGGTTTAGAATTGAAAAAAGATAAAAAAGATAATAAAGATATAGAAAAACTAAAAGACGATATTTCACTGGAAGAATCGGAACCTACAAAAAAGAGGTTCATTCAAGTACTTGTACTTTTTTTGGCAGGCGGCATTATAATCGCTCTCGGATTCTTTTTCAGATGGGACAAAAGAATAGTTGGGGGCGGCGTTCTTCTTTTTGGATTGGTATCCCAGGGGTTAGCGAGCCTGCTTGCTCTGTTGGGAGGAGTGCCTGTTGTAGGCAGTGTTATTGTAAAATTCCTGGCTCTTCCATTACTTTTCCTTGTTAATAGTATCGGTAACCTACTCGCTTTTTTAGCAATTAAAATGGGATATAAAAAGGAAATAATGGATACTAAATTATTAGCCTGGACTTTTGCCGGAGGACTTCTAATAGGTTTTATAATAGGAGGCTTAATATGATATTTCTGCTTTTACTTACCTCTCAATATCAATTCGAACAAAATAAAATTCAATACGATATACATGACTGGTACATGCACGAAACAAAACATTTTCACATATATTATTATAAAGAAGAAAAAGTTTTGGTTCCTTTTGCTTCGGATGTTTTAGAAGAAAGTTACAGGAGGCTAAAAGAAAGATTCAAGTACAAAGAGTCTAAAAAAGAAAAAAAAATACCTGTAATTATTTATAAATCTCATCCCGATTTTCAGGGAACTAACGTAATTATGGGTAGACTTCCTGAAGGGGTAGGTGGTTTCGCGGAAATTTTCAAAAATCGTATTGTCATACCGTTTAACGGATCATACGCTGACTTTAGACACGTTCTCAACCATGAATTAGTTCATATCTTCCAATACCGCATACTATATGGCTCAGGTGTGGACGCGGTCAAGAGAATGATATCTTCTAATGAACCTCTCTGGTTTATTGAAGGAATGGCGGAATTGGAATCTTTGGGGTGGGACGAAAGCGCCGAAACATACATCAAGGACGCCGTTTTAAACAATAAACTATTCTCAATATCTCAATTGAGTATGATCGGAGGATATCCTATATATAAAGAAGGACAATCAATATTATATTATATAAGAGAAAAATACGGAGAGCAAAAGATCGGCGAAATTTTGCGCAGACTTAAGTCAACGAATTCCTTCGAACATGCTGTACATGCAGTCCTTGGCATAGATATTGAACGTCTAAATGAAGAATGGGTTAAAGAACTGAAAAAAGAATATTGGCCTCTTATCGAAGGCAAACAATACCCAAGCGATATAGCAAGGCCAATTGTAACTCACCATGGATTTGAAGATTTATATAACTACGCTCCCGCTCTTTCTTCTGAAGGCGATAAGATTGTATACTTTACCGATGAAGTAGGGGGAGTTCAAATAAGATTAGTCTCTTCTCTTACCGAGGAAGACCTGGGTGTTCTTGTTAAAGGAGGAATGGCTCCCAAATTCGAATCTCTCCATCTTATGGACGGACATACAGACTTTTCTCCCGACGGGAAAAAAATAGTTTTCTTTGCCATGGAAAAAGGGAAAGACGTACTTTATATCTTAGGAATAAAAGAGAGGAAAATATCTGAAAGGATAGAATTAGATTTAGATCAAATTAGATGGCCGGAATTCTCTCCCGACGGGAAAAAAATTGCTTTTATGGGTCTTAAGAACGGCTCTTCCGATATCTATATCTATAACATAGAGAAGAAATCTCTTAGCAACATCACACATGACATGTACTCTGATAATTATCCAACATGGAAAGGAGACTCTGTACTTTTCGTAAGCGACAGACCGGAAAAAGATAATTGGGATTACAGCACCAATATTCTTTATATTTCAGATTTAAAGGGAAATATAAGAAAGTTTCTTTCTTTTGGTAATAGCATTTCCGCTCCGGAAGTTTACAATTCCAACGTATATTTTATATCCTACAGAGACGGAAATAATGATTTATATGTGTATAAAACCGACTCCGGGACCGTTTCACAAATCACGGATATTATCGGTTCTGTCAATGATTTTTCAATGTCTAATTCCGGACATATGGTATTTTCTATTTATTCCGATTTGGGATGGGATATATATTTCATTGACAACATAGAAGACCTTTCCGAAAAAGAACCAAATCCTCCAAAAGAATTAGACGAAGAAGAATATATAAACGTTACGCTTAACGAAGAAAACAAACTAAAAAACGATGGGAAAGCTCCCAGGAACATCGGTGTAGATTATATTGCCGGAGCTCTTGGCTATTATTCGGATTACGGTCTTTTTGGTTATTTCCAATTACTTATAAGTGACATGCTCGGTAATCATCAAATGTATGCCTTATTCGACAACACAGGAAATCTTACTCAAAGTAGTTTTTATCTACAGTACTATTACCTTAAGCATAGACTCGATATGGGTGTTTCTTTAACAAGACAAAGGGATTACTTTTACTTTGGACAGGGCTATCTTGCGGGAGATATATGGAATTTAAATACAGATATTTATTTCCCTATAGATAAATTCAAAAGAGTAGAATTAGGGTTAAGCAGTTATTACCTCGACGGGGATTTGATCTTGCCTTACGCAGGCTCTCCGACCGGGTGGGTAATATATCCGGATGGCGCTTCCCTGCTACCAAATGTTGGTTTAATGGGCAACATAGCTCTGGTCTTTGATAACGCAGTCTGGGGTTATATGAACCCCATAAAAGGATTTAGAGGAAGAATTTCTTTTAGTAGAACATTGTTTTCTAATGAAAATCTCTGGGATCTCAGCACAGCTTACTGCGATCTCAGGAAATATTTTTATTTAAACAATGACTATAGTTTCGCCATTAAACTTTTATTAATAAACAACTGGGGAAGAGACAGCGAGTTATTCGGGATTATCGGAATTGGAGGCGGACGTTCAGTAAGAGGATACGATTACAATTCTCAGGTGGGTACCGCGGCAGGCTTATTAAAACTTGAATTACGAATGCCCTTAATAAAAAGATTGGATCTTGGATTTCCTCCGATATCTCTGGGTGGCATAGAAGGCGCTCTTTTCACGGATATAGGAGCAGCCACCTATGATTATAAAAGCTTAAAATTCTTTACAACCGAAGACCATATGATAAAACTTGCTGATCCTATCATGTCATACGGTTTAGAATTTAGATTAAATCTTGGTATAACGATATTCAATTTCGATATTTCAAAAAGAATGCACGATTCTTCCCACGGTACTTATTACGATGTTTACTTCGGACTGCCGTTCTGATACGCTAACGGCTTACAGCTCACGGCTGACAGCAGAAAACATTGTACATATAAAGGGTGTAGAGTCGTCCAGCGAAAAGCAAATAGCGAATTGCTAAAAGCCTTAGTATAGAAACGTGCTTCCGCCTATAAATTCTCTAAGTATCGAAGTCTGCGGTATCTCTTTCTCCGGAATATTAAGAAAATGATCCAGAAAATTTAAAAGCCGCAGAGCCTCACAATAATAAGGAGAACTTGTAGGAACACATCGGAGTGGTGTTTCAAGAAAAACTTTTAATACCGCAAGTTCATATACAAGCGACGAGTTAAACATAACGTCAGCTCTTTCCTGATAGGGAAAAACAAATTGGTTTTCTCCGTCTTTAACAGATTCCCATTTACGCAAAGTATATTCGGCACTATATCCTCTATACCTGGTATCTCGAAAAATTCTCCTTAAAAGCCTGACATCTCTGGTAGGAATCCTATTTACTCTGTTTATATTCAATTGAGTCAAAGGAGATACATATATAAGGAATTTTCCCAAAGATATCTTTCTTGTTAAGTCCGGATTAAAACTATGTAGTCCTTCTACAATGAGCATATTGTCTTTCCCTAATTCGATACTTTCACCTTTTGTTTCTCTTTTACCTGTTTTAAAATTAAAATATAGTTTCTCTACTTTCTCTCCTTTAAGCAGCTTTTTAATATGCGCTTGAAACAAATCGATATCTAAGGCTGAAAAAGCATCAAAGAAATGAGTGCCGTCTTTATAATAAGGGGTTTTAGCCCTTTCAAGAAAGTAATCGTCGAGAGAAATATAAATGGGCTCGATACCATGCAAACGAAAATGCATGCCAAGCCTTTTAGAAAAAGTCGTTTTCCCGGAAGAAGAAGGTCCGGCAACAAAAACAGCCTGGACACTCTGTTTTTGTTCGACTATCTTTTTACAAATAGCAGTTATTTTCTCGCTATGGATAACTTCCGCTATCTTTAAAATCTCAGATATCTTACCTTCTATTATATGTTGATTTAATTGAGAAACATCCCAAATTTTCAAAATCTCTGCTTCTTTTTGAGCTTCTCTATAGGTATTAAAAAGTTTTTTTCTTTCTTCTACTTTACTAACACTGGCAGGATTATCCTTGGATGGTAAAACCAATAGAAATCCTTCTTTTACAGATTTAAGGTCAAAAGTAGAAAGAAAACCTGTGTCAGGCAAAAGAGGTCCCGCGAAATAAGCGGAAAATCCATCAATGTTATAAATAGGAATATAAGAAACTGCGAGATTTTTAAGAATGCTTATATCGTCTTTTCGATCGGAAAGATGATACATAGCTTCTAACTTCGGCAGCATTAATTTCTCAATATTCTTACTCGCCTTAATTAAATCTTTTATTTCTTTTTTAATTAAACTCAACTCTGCTTTGCCTTTCAAAAACCTTCCGAAAAGGGCATTACCATAAGAGTGTTCAATTTTTATTGTCACGTTTTTCTTTTTGAATAAATAATCAAGCAAGAAAACCAGTGTTCTTTCATAAGTTCTGCTGCCCTCTGCATCAGAAATATCGACAAAATCCACCGAACTATCGGAAGGAACAGCATCACCAAGAGAGGTATATTGATTATCTACTTTTGCCAGTGTTACGGGAAATTTGATATTAGGATACTTTTCAAGTATCTTTTGATTCATTAATCAATGAAATTGCTTTTTCTAAATTTATAAAGGCTATATTGTTTCTACCTCGACTCTTTACATAATACATCGCCAGATCTGAAAGTCTAAGTAAATCGTAGAAATTCTCGCTATCCACAGGATAACAGGCTATGCCAAAACTTGCCGTGATTTTTATCTTAATAGTTTTCTCTTCATCTTTTACGGAAAACTCCTTATTTGTAATAGACTCTTTTAGATTTTCCGTAAATGCAATAGCCTCTTTTAAGTTTAATCCCTGTAAAACCACCACATATTCATCCCCTCCGTACCTTATCCCAATGTGCTTCTTATCCTTAATTTTATCCTTGATTTCCTTACCTATAAGTTTTAATAATTTACTGCCAATTAAGTGGTTATAATTATCATTTACATTTTTAAAATAATCCAGATCCATAAAAATAACGGAACCCTTTTCATCTGCGCTCTTCCATTTTTTTACAATAGAGGGCAAATATTCATTACAATATCTTGAATTATACAATCCCGTGAGTTCATCGGTTATTGCAGCCAACCTGATTTTCTCATAGAGTCTCGCATTATCGATAGCTATACCAAGCTGATAAGAAACCTCTTTTATTATTTTAGCCTCTTCTCGACTAAAAGCAAACTTCTCCGGAGAACCTATAATTGTAAGACCGATTAGTTTGCCTCCTTTCTTTATAGGAACAACCATTTCGGATTTAAATTTCCCGAAGAACCCTTTAAAAGCTTTATCTTCTTCTGTATTTTGACAAATAATACTCTTCTCTTCTTTTAAAACTTTTCCGACCAAACCCTCCCCTTTTTTTATTTTTCTTAACGGTTCGAGCTTTTCTTTCGAAGAAAAACCTTTAAGTATCGCGGAAGAACCTTTAGCAAGAGCTATTCCAACAAAATAATAATCAAAAGCTTCTTGAATTAATTCGGCGCTCTTTTTCAAAAGTTTATCAAGATTTAGAATTGAAGTAATAGTTTTGTTGATATCAAACATAAGCGTTAAATGTCCAACTTTTGCCTTCAAATTTTGCACCAAATTCGCGTTTTCAAGTGCAATAGCCGCATGTTCAGCATAATTGTTAACCAGATTTAGATCTTCATTATTAAACGGTTTTTTATCTTTCTTATTTATAGCCTCTATTATTCCAAGGATTTTTCCTTTACTAAGCAAAGGAACAGATAAAATAGTACCCGTTTTTAAACCGGTCTGCTTATCTATATTTTGAAAAAACCTTTGGTCCTTGTAAGGATCTGTGACTATCGCCGGTTTCCTATTTTTTACTGTCCACCCCACAACTCCCTTATCGATAGGCATCCTGGTACCTTTCAATTCATCCTTTTTCTCACCTATCACTTCTTTAAAAACAAGTTCTTTTCTTTCTCTATCTAAAAGTAATAAAGACCAGCCTTCCGCGTCAAGAAGTCGGGAAACGTTTTTCATGATTAAAGCCAGCACTTCGTCAATTTCAATATCCGGAGAATTAATAGCTTTTAAAATCTCTCCTATTCCCAGTATCCTATTCTTCATCTTTTTCCTCGGGTAAAACTTCATATATTATTTTAATTCTTTCTTTCTTGCTCTCAAGTTCACCCTTATCATTAATCGAAATTTCAAAATCTTTGGGAATATCGAATTTTATAGCTTTTCTTTTATCTTCCTCGTCCAAATGATAAATACCAACCGGGGCAACGCTGAAACCATCGAAGAAAAATGAACGATGTTCATCCTCCGCTTTCAATAGATAAAGCAATTTATTTGTAATTTCCTTATCTGAATCATTCCTTTCGAGTGGCTCTGCACATAGATAATCGTCGGAATTAAGCATAAGATTTATCAATGTGTTATTGTCAATTAATATAACAGATCTTTCCGGACTCTTTCCCGAAGAAAGCAGCGCCGCTTCATCAACAAGAATACCGTTTAAATCGGGATCTCCGAAAGCATTAGGCGTAAATATTAAATCTTTACCGGGATTACCGCTTGTGATCCCGATGCCCAATCTAAACAAAGATTTAAATTGCGGCGGGAGTAAGGCATAAGTAATCCCTTCATGGAAAATTTCTTTCTCCGTTATCTCTCCGAACCAACCTCTATATTTAACATAATTTTCCCTAACAAATTCCTCCGCGGATTTTACCATATTTAAAGCGGTTCTTATCGCCATCTCACCGCTTTTTAGATGAGGTAAAAGATTGAACTCATCTTCAAGCGCCGTAGAATAACGCACAACAGAACCAGACCTTGTACGAGAAGTTTTATAAATATTTTTGTAAAGCTTTTGAGAATTACTTCCGCACCATAGAATACCACCATCTCCGGTATCCTTTAGGACAAAAGCAGAACCACGCCTTGCGGCATCAAAAATACGGGATTGGAATAGAGAAAGAATAGATCTTTCCCTCTCCGCGTCTCTCAATCGGTGAGACATAAAAGTAGAACCTCTTATATCATAAACGATCGTAGAAACCATAGATGAGAATTTCTTACGGAGCGTTCTGGAAAGCTCTTTTTTTAATTCTAAATTCTCTTTATCTATTTTGGGCTTAATTTTACCTCCCTTAGAAAACCTGTAAAAATAACCCCTCGACAATAAATCAAGACCTACAAGATGAATTTTTTTATCTCCGGTTATTCTTGCCCTGGGATTTTCAAAATCAATAGAAGGAGGCCATATCTCTATCATATTTCTCACAATATGACGAATATATACAGATTCGAGTATCTCATAAAAAATTGTCTTATAGTTATTTATTATCTTGTGCGTGTCAGGGAAAAAAGCTCTTTTGTTTCCCGCGCTTAACTTCGAGAGGACTTGATTATCTTTAGTGGCTCTTTCTGTCTTCTTCAACAAATGTATAATAGCTTTTTCAGAAGCCGGGCTAATAACAGCAAGAAATGGTTGGGCGTGCCAAAACTCTATAACCATTTTTTCTATTTGCCAGGAAGGCACAGGAGGAAGTAACGAAGTTATATCCTGTGGTTTTATATTAAGAAGTATGCTATTTTGATCTATTTCATTCTTTAGTGTCGTAGCTGAACTATTTAACTCTTGAACCATTCGAATGTGCAATTTTAAAGTTTCTTCCAGTTTTGTAATTTCCTTCTGGATATTCGTAAGCGCTGAAGACAACTCCTGACTTTTAACATCGACTAAATTTTGTAGTTTACCAAGACTCTTTTGAAGAAATCTGCTGGTTTCTTCCCGGACTTTCATATCTTTTTGATCCAAAGATCTATCCCTATCCATTAATTTCTTTTTACCCTTTGAGGCTTTTTGAGATGCTATTTTTGCTAAAGACCGCAGCGTCCTCTCTGAAGGGACAAAAAATTCTCCGAAAGGAAAATTTCTTAAAGTTTGAGTGCCGGTCATTTCGGAATTTTTCGCGAGAGAAATTATATCGCCAGCTTCCCTATCCGTAAAATCTTCTACAAGAATATCATGTATTTTAGTAAATATAGAAGGCGTGAAACCATATTTCGCAAGAAATTGGCTTAAGTCGTTAACGCGTAACTTCTGAGGCGGAAAACCTAAGAACATAGGTTCTTTTAACATTAATCTGGCAAATGGTTTGAGTTTTTCTTCTGAGATGCCTTCTTTTATTAAATCAATAAACCTCTTGCCTATTACATTTGCATTCTGAAAATCCTCAACCAATTCAGAAGGATACAAATTAAGTAAAGCCGACAATAATACTATAAAATAATAATCCCCTTTATCGAGCGCGTTAAGAAACAAATCGCTCAAGAATTTTTTATCTTTTTTGAATAATTTGTCCTCTTTTAATCTAACAAAAATATCCCGAAGATAAGCCATGTCTTCCCCTGTAATTTCAACAAATATTTTGCAACTGTGCTCTTCAAGAAAATCGGAAAAAGTTGACTTAATCGTTCTGAATTTCAGGTATTTGATCAGAAGGTTTTTATAGTATTCAAACCGGGTTTTTTCTCCGACATTTTCTTCCAATGTATCAAGAAGTCTACTCTCAAAAGTACTGGCATATTCTAAAAAAGTCGGACTAAATTTACCTTTCATTTTTTATTTTAAGAACTCTCCTCTTTTATAAACAATTTTACCATTTACAATGCAATACTCAACTATTCCTTCTACTTTTCGACCTAAAAAAGCGGAATTTTCAGATTTTGACACAAAATCATCATGATTGACTGTCCAGGAACCTTTTAAATCAAAAAGAGTGAAATCTGCAGTTGCACCTTCTTTTATTTCGCCTAGCGGAAGTTTGAACGCTTTTGAAGGCTCTAACGACATAACTTCAATCAACCTTTTTAGACTTAACTTATCTTTTTTAACCAACTCTGTGTATAAAACCGAAAAAGCGGTTTCCAAACCAATTACTCCAAAAGCTGCCCCCGCGAATTCCATTTCTTTTTTGTAATCCGGATGAGGGGCATGGTCGGTTGCCACAATATTTATTATACCCTCTTTAACTGCCTTTTGAAGCACTATAATATCATGTTTAGTTCTTAAAGGAGGTTTCATTTTTTTGTTTGAGTCAAAGCTCCCTATATCCTCATCGGTTAATAGTAAATGGTGAGGAGTAACTTCAGAAGTTATTCTATCGTTTTTCCAATCTTTTATTAGTTTAACAGCATCCGCAGTCGATATATGCGCCAGGTGCAGTCTTCCTTTTGTAAAATGAGAAAGCAAAATATCCCTTGCGACAATTGTAGACTCAGATATATCGGGTATTCCTTTAAATCCAAGTTCCGTTGACACAGCCCCCTCATTCATTTGTCCTTTATTGGATAGAATAAAGTCCTCGGGATGATCTATTATAGGTACATTCATCAATTTAGAATATTCTAAAGCATTTCGCATTAAAGATGCTTTGACAACACAATTCCCGTCATCACTGAAAGCAACACATCCTGCCTCATAAAGGTGTGTCATTTCAGAAAGTTCTTTTCCTTCTCTTCCTTTAGTAACCGCACCTACAGGAAATATTCGACAAAGCCCTGTTTTTTCGCTTTTTTCCTTTACAAATCTTACAACTCCCTCATTATCGATCGGAGGTTTAGTATTAGGCATAACACATACAGTTGTATATCCTCCTTTCACTGCGGCTCTCGAACCTGTTTCTATAGTTTCAGCGTCTTCATCCCCGGGCTCCCTGAAATGGGAATGAACATCGACAAAACCGGGGAAAAGATGCAATCCTTTTCCATCGATTTCTTGCTTTGAGGAAGATTTAACTTTTTTTACAACCTTATTTTTTTCTATAAAAAGATTACCGATTTCATCTATTCCGTTTAAGGGGTCAAAAAGATGGACGTTTTTAATCTTTATGCCCATCTCTTCTCCTTTTTGACAAAAGATAAAGAACACTCATCCTAATAGCCACCCCTGAGGATACCTGGTGTAAGATAAGAGAATATTCCGAATCCGCTATACCCGATTCAATTTCTACCCCTCTATTGATAGGCCCCGGATGCATTATAACTACGTCCTTTGAAGCAAAATTCTTAAGTTTATTGTAAGTAATGGAATAATCTTTAATATACTCTCTTAAAGAAGGCAGAAAACTTTCTTCCTGTCTCTCTTTTTGAATTCTCAAAATATACAAAATATCTTTCTCCGGAAGAGTTTTCTCGAGATTATATTCAAATTCCACTCCTAACGGCTCTAACCATAAAGGTAAAAGAGTAGGCGGAGCGCATACAGTTATTTTGGCTCCCATTTTGTTCAATCCGCAAATAAGAGACCGGGCTACTCTGGAATGTTTTATGTCACCGATAATGGCAATTTTTAAATTATCAAAAGTCGAAAAATTTTTCTTTATGGTCATTATATCCAGCAAAGCCTGCGTGGGATGCTCGTGACACCCATCCCCCGCGTTTATTATAGAAGCCTCTAATCTGTCCGCCAAAAAATGCGGAGTACCCGGCGAAGAATGCCTTACTACCATCATATCTACTTCCATCGCCTGTATATTTTTTGCTGTATCAAGCAGTGTTTCCCCTTTTAAAACAGAAGAAGAAGCAGCCGCAAAATTTATAGAATCGGCCGAAAGACGCTTCTCGGCAAGGATAAAAGAATTTAAAGTTCTGGTGCTCGGTTCAAAGAAAAGATTTGCCACTGTAATACCTCGAAGAGTAGGAGCTTTTTTTATAGGCCTTTTGAGAATTTCTTCCATATACTCTGCTGTCGTGAGTATTTCTTCGATCTCAGCCTTTTTCAATTCCTTAATCCCGAGTAAATCCTTGCTATCTAGTCCCATTAGAAACCTCAATTATTTTTATCGAATCTTCTTTATCTGTTTCCTCAAGAAAAACCCGGGCTTCTTCCTTTTCTTTAAGCTCCACTGAAACTCCTGTGTAGTCAGGACAAATAGGAAGTTCTCTCCCTCCTCTATTAACCATAACAGCCAGTTGAACTTTCAAAGGACGTCCATAATCCACTATTTCATCGAGTGCCGACCTTATTGTTCTTCCGGTATAAATAACATCATCCACTAACAAAACTTCTTTTCCTTCTATAGAACAGGGAAAATAAGTAGAACCGATAATAGGCTTCGGGCCGTATTTTGTCAGATCGTCTCTATACAAAGTAATGTCAAGAACCCCCACATCTATTTCCCATGAAGTCGATTTTTTTAAAACATCTGCGATTCTCTCAGCTAAGATATCTCCTCTTTTCCTTATACCTATTATACATAGAGACTTCATTTTAGGATTGCCTTCTACAATTTCGGAACACACTCTTTCAATGGTTTTTCCCATTTCTTTTTTATCCATTAAAATTCTTTTTTCTTTAAATTTAATATTCATTTATCTGACAAAAAAGTGAGAAAAAATACAATCTTAAAGTTTCCATAAGTAATCATATTGAAAAATACCAAGAAATTATTTTTCCTTTGCGCTCTGCGTTTCCATTTCTTAAAAAAGTTTCCGTAAAAAGAGGAGCAGAAACACAGAAGGAAATCCATGTCATTTTCCTCTTCATTAATCCTCCTTTTTTACTAATTTATTAAAAACTGTTGAATAGTCAAGGTTTATTCTACCCATCCACCCATCCGCGAAAAAATATTATCACACGGAGACACAAAGAACACAAAGTCCCTACCCCAAACCTTTTCAATTATACTTTTTTAAAACAACTTCACGACAACTACTTGAAAACCTCACACTCCACGATGTTACAAAATTGTTAAAAATTATTGTTCGAAAATAATGATTATAGAAATCCCCTTGACTTTTATTGCCTTATATTTAAAATTATAGCATGGAATATTTCGAAATACTGGGCGTTTCTAAAGAATCGAGTGAAAAAGAAATAAAAACGGCATATTACAAACTCGCCGCGAAATATCATCCAGACCATTTAGATGAGGATAAAATCGAACAATTCCTCCCTTATTTCTTAAAAATTACCAGAGCATATCTAACGCTTAAAGACGAAGAAAAAAGAAATCAATATGTCCGTGAATGTAATCTGGGTATTTTTGAAGAGGACAAGGAAAAAGACAGAAAAAAGAGTAGGAAAAAGTTATTTGAACAGGGAATGAAATATTTGTTAGCCGACGCGGTCCGCTCGTCCAAATATTTCAGAAAAGCTTATCTTCTAGATCAAAGCAACGAAACTTATAAAAGCTACTATGGACTTTCTCTAACTCTAACAGGAAGACAACATAAGGGATTAGATTTGTGTTTGGAAGCGGCAGTAAATGAAGATACCGCGGAACATAATTTCAACCTCGCCAAATGCTACGCGAAAATGGAAAAATATAGAGAGGCATTATCACATACGAAAAAGGTCCTAAAAATTAATAGAAATGACATGGAAGCAAGGAAATTTATGGAGGAATTACAAAAACACACCGGTATAAGAAACTTATTTAAGAGAAAATAACTCTCGTCCTCCGGTACAAATTAAAAGGGGGGGAAGATTATCATAAACAAAAAGCCTGCTCTTATGGCTTTTTTTATTATACTAACAGGTTTCTACAGCACGGTCTTTATCGATATTAAAATACTTTTAATAGGTTTGTCACTCTCTGTTATCGTTTATTTTATTAAAAAAAAGGATATAGTATTGCTTTTGATTCTCTTCTTTTCCGCCGGCATTTATCAAAAATCGAGAACACCCGAAATAGGAAAACGCATATACTTTCAAGGGATTTGCCTGGATAACAGAATAATCGACCCTTTCTGGGGAGAATTATATTCACGTTTTCCGGTAAACTCCGGCAATCTCATTAAAGGCAGCGGAATTTTTGTCAAAGACATAGGTTTTTCTAAAATAGTAGGAGTAAAGATAAGAAAATCTTCGCCTACCGTCTTAACTCCTTTGTTTTCTCTCCGAAATTCACTGGACAAGAAAATAAAACGGCAAATTCCGGGAAATATCGGAGAAATATGTTCGGCAATTACTCTCGGCATAAGAAAATCGCTCCCTCCAAAAATATACAAAAGATTTCAATCCTGCGGAGCGGCTCATTTGCTTGCGGTAAGCGGACTTCATACAGGTATAGTTTTTGCTGTTATCTTTATTTTACTTAAAGCTCTCCAATTAAAAAGGAATCCGGCTTTACTTGTCGCGGTAATTTTTGTTTTAATATACGCGGTCTTCACGGGATTGCGCCTGCCTACTCTACGCGCATCCATAATGATACTATTTTTCGTCATAGGAGAACTTAGAGAAAGAAATATGGATCCATTCAACATTCTTTCCTCCGCGGGTATTTTTATAATACTGCTAATGCCGAGAAGTATATTCGGTATAAGCTTTCAACTTTCATTTATAGCGGTCTTCTCTATTTTGATTATGTTCAATCTGTTAAAAGACTATTTTGATAAAATACCAAACAAATGGTTTAAACAATGGCTTATTTTGCCTTTTTTCATAACTCTCAGCGCTCAACTCGGCACAATGCCTATAGTCGCTTATTACTTCGGTTATATTCCTCTTACAGGTCTTCTCGCCAATTTGATCCTCATTCCACTCACCGGGACATTAATTTCGGGTTGTTTTTTATTCTTCGCTTTACCTTTTGCGAGTAAAATAACCGGCAACTTTGTATGGCTAACGGGATTTTCAATGAATAAGATAATGATGGCAATAGAAAAAATACCTCACGCTGTTATAGAAATACCAAAAAACAAACCCATAATTTTTTTCATATATGTACTTTACATAATTCCTCTTATCCTCTGGGGATATAAGAAAACAAAAGAAAATAATTTAATTGAGTATTCATAAAAAGAATATTCCTTCCCGGATAATGAGTTATTTATCAAAAATCGGTTTTTCCATTTTTATTTCCTGTATTTATAATATACGGTAAAAGTGAGGGGGATGTCAAGGGTTTTTTTAACGAGTTTATTGGGTTCATTGAGTTTATGGAGTTTGGAAATCTACCAATCCAACGGATTAAGGTGTTTGACAATTTGAAATATTCTCGTATAATAAGAGTATAATAAAAAAGGAGGAGTTATGAAGTGGTCGCGTAAATTGTTAGGAATGATTTTTGTATTACTATTTATTGCCGGATGTGCTACAGTTAACTTAGAAACAAGAGCGGCAGAAGATAATATCTCAATGAGTCATATCATTAATAAAGAATACAAAACAATAGCACATTTCAAAAGAAACACACAAGCCTGGTTTGCGATATTTGATTTGGCTACAGTCTCCAATCCTAATCTTCGAAATATTGTTGAAGATGAAATTAAGGTTGTAAATGGTGATGGAGTAGTAAATCTTCAAATAAAGGGAGAAACAACTTTTATTGATGGGTGTATTTCTATCCTCACCTGTTCTCTTATAAGACCAAGAAGCTACACAATAGAGGGCGATATAGTTAAGTATATAGAAAAATAAAATAGTACGATAAATTTATCGTACGCTTGATCAGGAAGGAAAAGCCTGCATTATTGTAAACTACAATACTTAGTTTTTTTATACTTTCCGGGCAGGAGATTTTTTCTTCTGCCTTTTTTTGTCCACCACTTTATGCTTAAGTCAACAGCTGCCGGAGAGCGATATCGGAGATACATTCCCCACCTATGCACCACTTTGGCTTAAAAATGCAGCTGGATCACTGGGCGGCCAAGCGAATGTTTCCCCACCGACCATCCACCCCTTGAATAAAATCGTATTAAAAGTATATTATTTATGAAGGGAAAATTTCTCTTCAAGGAGGAACCCATGTTGGGAAACTTTTTGAAGGGAGCGTGCCCACATCCTATCTGAAGATAGGATAAGCCGAGTTTTAGTTATATTGATAATCGCTTAAATTTCTAATGTTCTTTTAAACATTGAAATTGTCATATAGCTAAGTTAAGACTCAGTCCCTTGCTTCGGGGGATTAGTGGGGTAATAAGCGCAATAGTAGGGGCTCAAATGTAACTTTAGGCGATTTCGTTATGTTGGAATTACCCGCTACCACGCTCACCCTTCTATTTTTTCCTTTGAAATCAAGGTTGCTTTTTAAAACGTCAATACGAACTTGTATGAAAACGCGTATTTTCTTTATAGCGGGTTTTAACGTGATCGAGTATTTCTTCCCCTGAAATTTTGTATCGAGGCACAATTTTATCTTTACCTCTTGTAACAGTTTTTATTTCGCCTTTTTTTATTTTTCTTAGAACCTTCCTGCTGCTTATACCCAATCTTTCAGCAGCCTGTGTCGTGGTGTATTTCCCCTTCGGGTCGATTTCCAACTTTGCGATTATCTCTTTTTCTAATCGAGATTCGTCTCCTACTATCGCGTTATTGGTACAGTCAGAACACATGAAATTGAGAGTTTTTATTTTTTCTTCTGTGTATTGTCCCGGCGGAACTTCTGTTTTTTTTCCGCATTTAACGCAATTGGTAATTAGTTTTACTTCCTTTTCCATTAAGAGTTTATCGATTAAATTTTCGTCCATATTATCACCTTTCTGAAAGTATAAAATTTTTAATTATTTCCTTCACTTCACTATTCGAGGTAAGAGCTTCTTCTCCCACAGCCCCTTCATCCATAACGGAAAAAAGAATGTAACTTTTGGCTTTATGCGGAAGAGAGTAAGAATGGCTCGCGTCAACCGCGATATTCTTAGCACCTTTAATATAAGTATCCTTAAAATATATATCGCCATCGTCGGGACCTAAAGAAAAACTGACTCCGAAGAAAAGTTTAATTCTAAAATGATTTCGAGTCCCGTATATATTAACACTCTCGACTCCAAGATTATCATTGCCAATCAAACCGCAAAATGTTCCCCTTTCGTTACTTTCGGAAAAAAATCCAATATCTTGCCCTATGTGCAGTTTGGACGGCGGGATATTCATCTCTAAATCCTCTCCGAATTTCTGCCAGTCGAAATCACCATCCAGCGCTTCCACACCGAAAAGCTGATTGCTAAACCCATTGTTCGGCGAAGCCACGTAACAAACTTTCCCAACTACATCTTTAAAACTAACCTCTGTCCCCGGTATATTCAAAAATTTTATAGCATACCGAAGCACAACACCACCCATGCAATGAGCCACAAAATTTAACTTCGCGTTTTCTTTTTCTTGCCAATCTTCTCCGTACACAGAAATCAAAACTTTTTTTACAAATACCGCAAGACCTTCTGAATAACTTGTACTTTTAAGGTTTTTCATATATTTTTTGCTGTATCCTTGATACACAGGTAATAACTGCCCGTCTCCTATCACAGAGGGTTTACCCGTATAATAGGAGAAATTGAATATTAGATTTTCTCCACTCTGAGCGGGTAAAATGCTTTTCACATTAAAACTAAGAGAATCTCCTGACGTGTCTTTACCGCATCTATATCCATTGTATTTTTCATCCAATATTTCGGTAAAAACAGTGGGATGTTCGAGAGAATCTTGTTTATACGGCAGCCATACTTTCGTTGCCAGCGTACCTGCCGCATCCGAGCGATGCCCGTGAAGTAAAATTACAGGTACTGAAAAAAGAATTAAAATCATACAAAATAATAGGAAGAAAACTTATTAATGTCAATACGCGCGATTGACAAATAAAAAAAACCAATTAATTTGAATGAAAAGGGGGTAACTTATGAAAAAATTTTTAACTTTATTATTTCTCTTTTCATTATGCATATTCGCGCAAGAAAAAATTCTCGTACTCAACTTTGGAAGTGTCGATTTAGAAACAGAACCGCTCGATCTCAATGTATACTCTAATTTTTTTAAAAATGAAGTACGCGGCAGATTAAAAAATACCATTGTTATGGAAAGTTACAGGTTTTGCGCTACGCCTTTCTGCGCGATGGAAGAAGGAAGAAAAGCAAAAGCGGACAAGGTCTTATACGGAGTACTCAGCCAAATGCCCAAAGGCAAAACTTTAATTGAAATAAAGGAAATTTCACCTGAAACCGGAATAATTAATTATTCGACACAAAAATCTGTTAGTTCTTTATACAATATCGAAGAACTTCTTGAAGATTTCGCCGAAGCTTACGCGGAAAGAAAACAAATATACGATTTACCCAAATACGCTATTGAAACCTGGAGGGAAAACGTTAGTTCTTTCTTTTCCTTTAGAGGTGGGTACTTTTATACTCTTGGAGATAGTTCTTATATAACGGATGAAGACGTAACAACCGTCCAGAAAGTCTTTGACTTAGATTTTAGTTATATGTACTTTCTTTCCCCTCACATTGCCACAGAATTATTGATAAGAACACAACATATTGACAGAGGCACCCAAATTTACTTCCCTTTTTACTATGTTAGCGACGCAAGAGCGAATCATTCCTTCTTCATAGGAGGAGGTCCCGGATTCGGTTTCGGACCTTCTTTCAGGAGAGACGGATTAGCTTTAATGGCTACCGGCGGAATAATACTTTTCAAACACTATGATTTCAGCTACATAATAGGAGGGAGATACACACGTATTATAGATTATCCTTATTACGATTCCGGAATAGGACTATATGTGGGTTTTGCCTGGAATCGGAATTAAAAAAAGTTTCTCTCTCTAATAATTTTGCGGGAATTGACTTTTTGTTACCTACTAAATGGCTAAATTTCTAATTTAAGCTTATGCCGGAAACTAATTATAATTCAAATAACAATTACAAATATTGCCCCTTATGCGGAAAGAAACTAGAAAGTGACTTTATAGAGGGGAAAAAGAGAAAGAACTGCCATTCCTGTGGTTTCGTGGATTATCACAACCCTCTTCCCTGTGTATCGATTATAGGAATAAAAGGGGATAAAATAGTCTTAATTAAAAGGGCAATAGAACCTTCCAAAGGCACGTGGGCGCCTCCATCCGGATTTATGGAATACGGAGAAAAACCTGAAGAAGCAGCTTTAAGGGAACTTTATGAAGAAACTTCTCTTAAAGCAAAAATCATAAAATTATTGGGGGTACACAGCCAGCATACTAAAATTTACGGCAACCTCGTTGTAATAACTTTCCTTGTTAAAATAACAGGAGGGAAAATACGAGCGGGGGATGACGCGGAAGATGCCAAATTTTTCAGGTTAGACGAAATCCCTCTGATGAAATATGAATTTCATAATACAGCAATAGAAAATGCCAAACAATGGATAAAAAGACATAAATAAGGTTCGGAGGTTAATATGGCAAATCTTTCCTCGTTATATATGGGTATCAAGTTAAAAAACCCTTTAATAGTTTCGAGCTGTGATTTAACCGGCAATATAAAAAATATAAAAGAATGCGAAGAAGCAGGTGCCGGCGCGGTTGTCCTAAAATCCCTTTTTGAAGAACAGATAGAAACAGAAACAAAAGAATTGATAGATAACATCTGGTTAACCAATCATACGGAAGCTTTTGAGTATGTCAGGGGAATGAGTATGGCTAACGGTCCGGACATGTACCTCGAACTAATTTCTAAAGCAAAGAAGGAAACTTCGATTCCAATAATCGCGAGTCTCAACTGTATCTCCCCCAAATGGTGGATAGATTATGCTAAACAAATCGAATTATCGGGAGCTGACGCGCTCGAACTTAATATTTCCCTACTCCCCAGCAACTTAGAAAGAAGCAGTGAAGAAATAGAACAGATCTATATAGATATAATCGAAGAGGTGGTAGAAGAAATTAATGTACCGATAGCGGTTAAGATTGGAGCTTATTTTACTTCGATGGCAAAAATAGCCGACAAAATTTCCAATAAAGGAATAGCTGGGTTGGTTTTATTTAACCGTTTCTACCAAATCGATATAGATATTGAAAACATTAAATTAGTGGAAGGAAATCCATTAAGTTCCTCAAACGAAATGAGCACTTCTCTCCGATGGATAGCGCTTTTATCCGGACGTGTACCCTGCGATTTTGCCGCAACCACCGGTATACACACGGGAAGCGATGTTATAAAACAGCTTCTGGCGGGAGCAAAAGTGGTCGAGGTGTGCTCTACACTATACAAAAACGGTCTTGAGTACTTAGAAGAAATATTAGCAGAAATCGAAAATTGGATGAATGAACACAATTATAAAAGCATCGATGATTTCAGAGGAAAATTAAGCAAGAAAGAAAGCGACAACCCTGAACTCTATGATCGACTTCAGTACATCAATGCGTTAAATAAATAATTCTGAAGGCTCTAAAAATTGTTTTCACACACGCCAAAAAGCGCGAGCTTTGGGGTTGGGTGCATTAACTGGTTAGGTTTTATTTCTCTTTTTCCATCCTAGCTAATATCTGATCTCGAAATTCCTCATAGGTTGAGAACTCAAATTCCTCTGGTTTCCAGCCCTTTATCTCTGCCACAGCATACGCTAGTATCATATCTTCTGGATCCTCATGCAATTTCTGCTTCAAGAGTGGTAATACGTCAGGCCCTAACGCCACAATAGAGCCAAAAGCTGGAAGTTCGACATAGGCTTCATGGTAGCTGTAATGTTTCACGGACTCTGATTGGCTCTTCCACTCTTTATACAAAGCGCGAAATTGTTTCTCAACAGAGGTCGTAGGTCCTGATGCATGTTGATCATTATCCCTGCAACCAGATATCCCTATCGAAACCAAAAATAGCATGACAAAATTTAGTAATTGCTTCATCATAATTATTAATTAACCTAACCTATAACCTGCCTTACAAATCGCCAAAGGCGCCTAGGAAGTCAGGTGAATTGATTTGTTATGAGTCATTTCTTCTTATAATATTAATAAGTTTTATAACATTATCATCGTCAGAATCAAGCCAAGTTAGGATTTGGTAATTTCGTGAATATCCAACTATGTGAAAAGGGGCTGATACGTTGGCATTTATTAATTTATCATTTATGTCTTTTATAGTTCTACTGCAAATTATAAAACTTCCCATTTTCATCGTTTCCGGTAATTTTACTAACGTTAAGCATTCCCCAAAGCTCAAATTTTCAATTTTCCATTCACCCCCAAAATCTTCAGACAAAGCCTTTTTTATATCATTCAACTCTGGTGTGTTAGAACTATCCTTACATCCCATAAAAGAAATTAGTAAGAGCGCATTAAAAATATAAAAGCATTGAATAAGTAATCTTCGGATCTGGGTTTTGGTCATTAGGCTGGTTCATCTGGTTGTCTTGGCCGCTTACGAAATACCCTGTTGTCGATTAGCTTCACTATCCATAGTATTAAGAAAATATATGCAATGATACAGACAAAGAACGACAGGTTGCGAAGCACATCCCAGGGAAACTGTATTACCTCACCATTCGATAGGATACCGAGCTTGGAGTTCGCAAAATGGAGGCCTTTATTGAATTCTGTATATCCATAGGCCATTACGATTATGAATTTGTCGACAACCGGGACTGTGAAGTACATTAAAAGCCCTACCAACGGCACGGCGATAAAGAAATACCATTTCTTAAATCCAAATTTCAGGTTGTCATTGTTCACATTGCTCATAACGTATCCTTTCTGCAGATTCTATAGTTAACGATTGATGTTTCAATTTCTGGTCAAGCAATCTCATCTTTTATATGACCAGACTCATCAAGTCCTTAGCTAAAATTATCTCTCCTTCATATCCGGAAGTCCTAACCTCTGCTTCGATTTCTTCCTCTTTCATTCTTGCAACCTCAGGATAAAAATGCGTAAGTAACAATTTTTTTACCGTAGCCTCCACGGCAACTTTTCCAGCTTCAAAAGTCGTTAGATGTCCGGGACTCGGCTTATCTTTGGGGTAAGAACTCTCCAATATCAAAAGATCCGCGCCTTCCGAAAGACTGTTTAACTCCTCACAGACCTCACCATCGGCTCCGTAAACTATACTTTTATCACCAAAAAGCCATCTGTACCCAAGAGTGGGTTCAAAATGATTCATTTTCTTTGTTTTTATTAAACATTTCCCAATCTTAATTTCACTATCAGCAGAACAAGCAATAAATTCTAAAGGAAAATCACATTTTAGATAAGGAGCAAAATCGAGATGCATATCGAGGTACTCCCGAACACTCTCCGGACCATAAATAAACAAAGGTTTACTTCTTTCAAAACCGGGAGTATATTTTAAGGCGAGAATTAGAGGGATAAGAGCCCCAATATGATCGGGATGAGTATGACTTATAAAAATTCTATCTATATCTTTATATGATTCCCGGGCTTCGGATAACCGGAAAAGCGCTCCTTCTCCTATATCGACAAGCCAACTTTCCTTTAATTGTACGGGACAAAAAAAATACGAAGACGGATATCTTTTAAAAGAAGGGACACAGGAACCTGACCCCAAAACAGTAATTTTACAAGAAAAAGTTTCTTTTTGGCTCAACCTACTTTAAATTTTCTTTCATGTCAGAGAGTTTCGCGTAATGTTTTCTCTCTTCTTCAATTATTTTTTCTATCAAAGGTTTTTTATTGTCCGCGACAAATTTCTCGACCTCATGATAATAAAGAATAGAGTCCAACTCTCTCTGCATAGCAAATTTAATGGCAGAAGGAACATCGTCAACTTCCTTTTCCTGGGTTTTTAACTGTTCCTCTGTAAAGATTACATTATCGACATAACATCTTAGATAATCTAAATATTCATCCGAATAATTCTCAAAAGAAACATCCTTTGTTATATCAGAAAGCAAATCGGTAAAAATATCTTTATGTTTCACTTCTTCGTTTGCCAGATAATTAAACATTTCTTTTATTTCTTCATCCTCAGTCAGTTTACTGGCAAACCTGTAAAACTTTTCTCCGTTTTCCTCGATCCTTATAGCAAACTTAAATATTTCCTTCGCTTCAAAAATGGCCATTAATCCTCCATAATTATTTATTATCCTCTAATCCGCCTTACCTAATTCCTCATCAATAGCATCTCTATTAAAACCAACTATTACTTTATCATTAATTGTAATCTGAGGAACTCCCATTTGTCCCGATTTTTCAACCATCTCTCTCGCAGCTGCTCTGTCCAACGAAACATCTTTTTCTTCAAACTCAACACCCTTCTCTTTCAGATAATCTTTAGCCAGATTACAATAAGGACAGCTTGGGGTTGAATAAACTATTATTTTAGACATCTTTCCTCCTTTTTACTTGATATTTTAAGACAAAAAAGTTCTCTCTCTAACCTAAAGATGTCTTTCTATATCTCCTTTATTTTCTTTAAACTTCGCTTCATATTTATGCGCTTTTCTTCCAAAACAAAATCCGAGACATTCATAAAAAGAGACCATTTCCATGTCCACATCCCGTTCCTTTATAGCTTTTTCTGTTGGCAGATACCTGATTTCTCCATTCTTAACGTCCTGAACCGTAACCCCGGTAATTCCGCTAAGCAAAAGAGCCGTTGCTCCGGCTCCGGCTTCCATTCCGAAATTTACATCAAAAGCTGAAGTTTTTCCGGAACGAACGAGATGTTCGGGTTTAACGTCCCGGACTCCGGGAACTTCGTACAAACCTTCCACAAACATACCCTGCTCTTTCATAAATTGTGTAATTTCCGGATCTTCCTCTAACCTTTTTTCCAACTGACCTCGAACATATCTTCCCGCTCCGGCTAATTTTTTGTGTCCGAAAGCATCCACGCCCAGACTCTCGTCGACAAGCTCCTCTCCTGAAGCGTTTTTCATACCTTCCGCGACGACAACCGTGTATGTTCCCGCGTTCACATCGCTATCGATTATCCTTCGCATATAATTCTTTTTTAGATGAGCGTATACAACATCAAAATCTACCGGTACTTCCGGTATCAAAATACAATCCGCGTCCGCGCCTATTCCTCCTCTAAATGCCGTATGCCCTGCGTATCTGCCGAAAACTTCAATAACAATTATCCTGTTATGACTTTGACCTGTCGTCTTAAGGTCGGAGACAAAATTCGAAACTCTGTTGATGGCTGAGTCGGCTCCGACAGAATAAGTTTGAAGATCGAGATCCATTGTTTTCGGAGCATGCACACAGGGAATACCCTGATTTGCCAAATCCACCACCACGCTGCCAGTATCATCACCGCCGGAAATGACTAACCCACCTATATCGAATTTCTTAAGTCCTTCTTTTATTCTCTTATACTTATCTTCACTTTTTATCTTTTTTATCTTCACCCTGGAATGCCCCGCCTCTGAACCAGCCAGAGTAGGATTTATGGTATCGACCCTCTTCTCATCCAGCCTGGTTAATTTTTCCATATTCACAAGATTATACAACCCGGCATAACCATTTGGAATTATATAGGCAGAAACACCCTTTTCCATAGCCATAAAAGCCGCACCTCGAACGACCGCGTTTAAACCTCCGCAATCTCCTCCGCTGGTTATAATTCCGATATTTTTTATCTCAGACATTTACTTTATCCTCCCTCAATTTGCATTTAATCAATTAGAAGTTGTCAAAAACACGCGAAAAAAATTATATTTTGCCTTCGACGCAAAGAGCGTCATTTAAGGCAACTACAGCCTTATTATAATCTTCTCTCTTAATTACAAACTGCATATTAACCTGCTGCAATGACTGTGAAACACATTCAATATTAACCTTGTTTTCCGCTAACAATTTAGTTATTTTTTCGAGAATCCCTGGACTCGCTATATTGGTTCCGACAACGCACAAAACAGCTACTTTCTTAATGGTAACCCTATAATATTTCTCTTTAAGTTCCCCTGCTAATTCATCGCTTAAATCCTTTTCCCATATTACCATTGATATACTGTTCGCGTCGGTTGCCTTCAAGATATAACTAACTTTATATTTCTTGAATATTTGCATAATCTCGAGGTCGGCTCCGACTTCACCAACCATAAGAGGATCATGAATCTCGATGATTACTACTTTATCGCTGCCTGAGATTACTTCTACTCTCGATTTTTCACCCACGTAATCCTTAGAAATAAGCGTTCCCTCATGTTCAGGCTCGAAAGTGTTTTTTATCCTAATACTTATCCCATTCATCTCTATAGGCTTGGACGCTTTCGGATGAATCGCTTCCATCCCAATATCCGCGAGCTGGTCGGCTACGTTAAAATTCGTAAAACCAACGGGAATGGCTTTATCCTCACCCACCACTTTAGGGTCAGCCGAAGAAAGATGAAATGCCTTATGAATCACAGCCTCCGCGGCTCCAACCTCGACAGCCACCTTGCTAAAAGTAACTTCGGAATACCCCCTATCAAACTCCCTCATAATACCTTCACTCCCTTTAGTATATCCGGTAACAACAGCCACAGTCTTAGAAAAATCTATTCCTTTCAAAAACTTATGTATTCTTTCATCGATACTTAGGAAATCAGAGTCTTCAAAACCGCACAAATCGACAAAAGTAGAATTAATGTTATTGCTTTCAAGAATATTTACCGAGTTGAAAGCGGAATGAGCTTCTCCTATGGAAGCCAAAACCTCACGCGCGGCGAGCAAAATACTTTCTTTATCAAGATAACCCGACCCTAAAATATTAGCCATATTATGCAAGTAATTCCTGGCTTCTTGAATGCGATTTCTTATAAAATTATCGGCAATTTCTAAATCTAGTCCTATATCGATAAAATTCTTATTTATTTCTATCAATTCCCCTAGAACTTCTTCCAGAGCCTCATCATAATTTTCCAGGGACGCGAATTTAGCGTAAACACCGGGCTCCCCGGTCTTCTTGTGTTCCAGAAGCCAATCGGTTACATTCGCGTAAGCGGAGACAACAAATATACGGTTGTAATAATCTCCAGCCTTTCTATTACCTATTATGATATTTTTTAGTACATCGTGGAATTTCGACATCGAAACTCCGCCGATTTTTTCTACAGTTAACATCTTTCCTCCATTAAATTTAGGATATATAAAATAACATTGTTGTCAAGAGCCATATTGCCACCCCACACCATTTTGCCCAGGCTATCCGTTGACAGCTTTCGGCTTCCCGCTTTTTACTATACCCTATAAGGTTCGGCTGATAAGTTTAACAGGAAAACAACAAATAATAAGATAGCAAATAATTTTTTAAATATGCTTAAATTTTCCCTCATTTTTAACAACCTCCTGCTAACGATTTTAAATTGTAAATTACAAGTTGTAAGTTTTTAATTTTTTGGTTTCAATTTAAATTTTCCAATTTTCATTTTTCAATTTACAATGACAGCATGTCATGGTTGCAAATACCACTTGTTGGTACCACTAATATTACCTGCAAACCATCCATTCTCATCATGGGCTATTAATTTATCCCCATCAGATGACCATTTATAATAAAAAGTATGGAACCCATTATAATATTTAGTGAAAGTACATTGCTGCAATGAATCAACTTTAAGAATAACAAAACCATAATCTCCATTCTTTTCCCCACGTACTATTACGCTATTGGAATCTAAAGGACCCCAGTCCAATCTACTCCCTATGGGTCTAATGGAATCTCCTTTCCACATTAAAATTAAATTACCTGCAATATCACTAACAAAAATTCCTAAAGAATCTGAACGAGTATATGCAATCTTCTCTCTATCAGCTGACCATGCCGGATGAATAGCTTCTATATTACTTATTATCTGTCGGTCATTCCCTCCATCCCTATCCATTATCCATATCCCTTGATTTGGTTTTTCGTATACAATATTTGAAGCATCAGGTGAAAAATCGGGATAAGTACCTTCTCCTATTTCCTCTGTATTCGTCCCGTCTCTGTTAGCGACATAGATATGAAGACCTTCAATACCAAAGGTAACCCAATTACCCGCGGATGATAAACCCGTTACTCCAAGAGCATACGCGTAATCTTCACTTCTAAGAACCACCCCTTTCTCTGTAAATCCCGTTCCATCTGAATTTATTTCACATAAGGTTAATACTTCTTTACTCCCTTCAACGTTCCACTGCTCCGAGCCCATAGAGCCGTGTGCTATCTTCACATAATTGGAATCTTTTATAAAAACCACCTTCCCGTCACTTGTCCAGTTTGGCGCCTCATAATCGACACTTGCTTCATAAGTGTATGATACATTGTTACACCCAATTAAGATTACTATTATTAAACACAAAACAATTAATTCACTTTTCCTCATATATCCTCCGTTTCTTACGCTTTCGGCTATCCGCCTACGGCTTCCCGCTTTTTACTATACCCTATACCCTAAATACTATACCCTCTTTACTATACCCTATTACCCTATCAACTATTACCCTCTTTATCATTTTACCAACACCACCTTCTAAGTACTGTTTTATAGTTAATTATAATTAAAATCATCCAAAATGTCAAACTCATTCCTTGTTTTCATAAATTCTTTAAATCTAAGTTGCCGCATTAAATTGTTAAAAAAACAAAATCCTCCCGAATTTTGTTAGTGTGTTAGGGGGGTATAGAATCTTAATATTAATCTGCGGCTAAACCATGAAGATAATGACAGAATAACGCGTCTTGACATAATATAAAATATTCTTATTTTAGAATAAGAGGTTAATTAGATATGAAAGCGACTAAATCCATATATGAAAACTGCAGTAAAATTGTTAAATCTTTAATCCTTGACGTTTTTAAGGACGAAAAGGTAACCATTATATTGTTCGGTTCCCGTGTAAAAGGTAACTTTTATGGTAGTTCAGATATTGATATTGGAATTTTACCTGAAAACGGTTACGATAAAAGAAAAATGACTATTACGAGAGAAAAACTTGAAGAACTTAACATCCCTTACAAAGTAGATCTTGTTGATATATCGGAAGTTTCAGATAGCTTCAAGAAAAACGTTTTGGAATATGGAGAAATATGGAAAAAATAAAAGCACTGACTGGCGATACAAAAAGAGCGTTAACTACTTTTAAAGAAATATTGAACGAACCTTTTTCAATCATAGTAAGAGACGCGGCAATTCAAAGATTTGAATATAGTTTTGAAGCAATCTGGAAATTACTTAAGGAATATCTTAATAAAAAAGAAGGGATAATCTGTAATTCTCCCAAATCCTGTTTCAGAGAAGCTTTTAATGTCCAAATACTCGATGAGAATGAAACAATCAAAGCGCTTGAAATGACTGATGACAGGAATTTAACATCGCATGCTTATATCGAAAAAGTCGCACAAAAAATCTTCGAAAGACTTGAAATTTATTTCGAGCTTACCTCAAAAAGTTTCAATCATATAAATAAAAACCCTGAGTAAAACCTTCTTGAAAAAAGATTGGAAATTTTTATTAGCTCGTAGATTGTCTCAGATTATAACCCATCCCCACTATTTCTTTTCTTTTTTTTATTTGAACAAAAACATCAGTGTTTATCCGCCTGCCCCATAGGGAAGAATGACCGTATCGGGGCGTTCATCCGTGGCTAAATAACCAGGGTGAGGTGTGGCATTTCAAATCCATTAAATCTGCGTTCATCCGCGTCCTGATCAAATTCCAATTATACAATACCCCAATTATATTTATCATTATAAATATATTTTTTACCCATACCAAGGGGATTTTTGATATCTTTTATTGGCTACAATATTGACTCAACGATTAGAGTAAAGTATTGATTCACTCCTTGTTGTAAATAATTAATCCTTCTTTTGTCTTATCGTCGTTAAATAATCTTCAATTTCTTTTTTGAAAGAAGAATAAATTTTATGCGCATCATCCATCAAAGGCTTTATTTTACGCTCTTCAATTAAAAACCCGTAAGAATGAGTAAAGAAATGCCGAAAAAAAAGATATTTTCCAATCTCTTCAGCAGTTGCTTTATTTATAACTTTATTTTTAACTGACAAATTTAATAATTCCTTATGCCAGGTTGGAGAATTGGGGATTAAAATATCATTAAATAATAATATCTGTTTTAGAATATTTTCAATTCCGTTGTAAATATTTTGAAGATAACCTCCTATCCCTACAAGTACTACAAGTTCTTTGTTAAGTATATCCTTTACCTTATCTAGTTCCGTAAGGACAGCTTCAATATTTTCCATTTCAGCATAAACCTTCTGGTTCAAATCAGCCATAAAGAACTATTCCTTCTTTCTCAACAAGTCTATTAAAAGAGCAGTCTTCGTCTAAGTCAATGAGATCTAAAGGCTTCGACAAGTCTCTATACAACTCCCATCCGAAATTGAAAAACAATTCTGGCTTTAATCCTTTTACTCCAATATCAATATCGCTTGATTCAGTCTTTTCCTTGGCGGAACCAAAAAGAATAACCTTCGATAATTTATATTTCTTTGCACATCTGATAATCTTAGATTTATCTCCTTTGGCAATCATATATTCTCTTCATATTTTATCGGAGAAACTCCTTTATGAAGCAGGATTTCCGCGAAAGCCCTTTCCGAGTAACCAGCTATCTCAGAAGCCTTGCCTAAAGAAACTATCCCATCTTCAAAAAATTTAGTAGCCAGAAGGGTTTTTATCTCTTCTTCCTTTATGTCGACTTCTGGTATTTTAAACTTTATACTCATAGAATCTCCTTTTGTATAAAATTTACCGAATATACAATAAAAGTCAAGGAGAAAACAAGAACTACTTACAATTTTAAATCTTTATTGGTTTTACCCCATTTATCATCAAAATTCACCACCTCGAGAAAGGTTTTGTTGGGGTAGGCGGGATCTCCGGGAATGGTATAACTATCGTCAACTGCTTTCCACTCAATCGCATACGGATTCATATAATCAAGGAAACGCTCAAATGTAGGAACATCATTATATCCTGTCTCCTTAATAGAATCGGTCAGTTGATGAGGGGCTTTAAGTGACTCATAAGCATTAACTCCCCATGCTTTCGCGTGAGATTCATAACCATGAATAAATAATATAGGATACGGCTTATAAGGCTCCGCGGATAAATTTATAAAGAAAACAGTAAATAATTGGATAAAAAATAATTTTTTAATTATACTTACTTTTTCCCTCATTTTTAAAACCTCCTGCTAATGATTTTAAATTGAAATTACAAGTTGTAAGTTTTTAATTTTTTTGGTTTCAATTTAAATTTTCCAATTTTCATTTTTCAATTTACAATTAGCTCCGGTGTTGGGTGTGGTCAATTTGCAATTTAAAATTTACAATTTCTAATTTACAATTAAAACCTATCATGGTTGCAAATACCACTTATTAGTGCCATCTTCATTTATTGTAAACCAACCATCTATGTCATATCCTATAAAATTGTTCCCGTAAGGAGACCATTTTACGCCTGCATTCCAACCAGAGGTAAAGGGAAGCGTATCTATTCCAACTACAATACTCAGAGAATCAAGTGTTAATATTAAACTTCTACCAGAAGGCCACTGATTACAACTAATTACATTTGAATCAACAGGACCCCAATCGGGGATATCTATAACAAGCGAGTCACAATTTAAGTTATTGCCGTTTGTATCTGAAATACATAAATAATTTAGTCGATATGCTATCCTCCCCCCATCAGGACTCCACACAGGATATCTCGCATCAGCATCCGAAATTACTTGATGGTCATTTCCTCCATTCCTATCCATTATCCATATACCCTGATTGGGTTTTTCGTAAACTATTTGCGACGCGTCAGGAGAAAAATCGGGTTTTCTTCCCTCTCCTACTTCCTGTAAGTCAGTTCCATTTCTTCTTACCACCCAGAGGTTTGAATCCGCGTCTCCAAAAACCACCCAATCTCCGGCAGAAGAAAGACCGCCACCTCCGAATTCCGCATTGTCAAACAAAAGCCCTTTGTTTTCTCTTCCACTACCATCAGCATTTATTTCGTACAACCAGGTACTGTCGCTTACAATCTCAGATCTTACACCGATATCTTCCTCGGTTTTCCACACCTCTTTCTCTATAATAAAAACCACCTTCCCATCACTCGTCCAGTTGGGTGATTCACAACTTATAACGTTTTCATAACTGGTTTTTGTACAACCAGTGATAAATAAAATTATTAAACTAATTACTATCCATATTTTCCTCATATATCCCCCTGCATTTTTTACGCTTTCGGCTATCCGCCTTCCGCTTACCGCTTTTAATATTTTCATCACTATACCCTATTACCCTAATAACTATACCCTCTCTACACCCTATACCCTAAAGACTATACCCTCTCTTCACCTAACCAACACCACCTTCTCTCTTTCCTCATTTCCTTCAATCCCAATAAAATATATCCCGGATGAGATTTCTTTTCCTCCAAATTTTAAAGTTTTTTCCGGCTTAACATCCGCATATTCCTTTACCATCCTTCCCGTAACATCTCGAACAATTATGGTTCCGGGTGTGTTCCCTTTATATGTGAAATTTATAGAATTGACCGCGATATTCGAGGGTACAACAAGATAACCTATTGTATCCATCTCTAAAGGTTTTGAAATCCATGAACCATTTGTATCTGGCGTAGTATCGATATCCGGCTGCGGGTTTATAAGAGCTTGGACAATAGAGTCTATGCCGTATGATTCCGTAAGACCACCAAAAAAGTAAATACCGTCACAGTTATCTCCCAATCCTTCTACACCAGTACCGGCAGCATAATCTCTTCCTTCAAGCAATGGAAAATATTCATTCCAGGAGTTTGCTCTTTGGTCGTAGTACAAAACCCTATCGCTACGATAATAGCCACCCATTACATAAAATATTCCCTGATACATAGCACTACTGGCAATTTCGATATCATAAGGCAGAAAAGCAAATAACGCAAAATCTCCAGTCCATACATCATTCACAGCGTCATAGAACATAGTCGTAGAAGTTGCAATATTAGCAAACCCCAATCCTCCGGCTATATAAATTGTATCATTTTTTACCCATCGGTTTGCATAACTCCTTCGCCCTGGCATATTTGCTCTTTTTGTCCATCCATTACCAGGTTCATATTCCCAGGTAGAACTCAACGAAATATCCTGTGCATTATTGTATCCTCCCATTCTATAAACTTTCCCATTTGCGGCAGCGCACGCGTAATGAGCAACGGAATCTCCTGTTCCGGATGAAACCGTCCAGTTGTTACCAGAGATTGAATATTTGTAAAGAGAATCTTTAGGATCCCAGATAGAGCTACCCCACCCACCAGGAACATATATCGTATCTCCAAGAACACAGGCATTTATCCCCCAAAGACGCGTAGGTAAATTCGCGCCTCGAGTCCAGTTACCATTAACCGGATTGTAAATAAAAAGAGAATCTCCTGTACCGCCGTCGCCGCCAATTACATATACATAGCTTCCGTCAAAAACAACCGCTTCATCAACTAACCCTATCGGTAGATTCGTTATAATCTCCCATGGACTGACTCTACCCGTACTTACAAGACTGTCATTTGGAAAATCTATATCATACGGGAACGAAGTGTTTATCCGGCACTCATAATCACCATATTCGTCAAACACAACCGAACCAAAGTTTACCTCTATAGAATCTCCGGCTGGAATTAAAACATCTATTGAATCTTTCGTAAAGATCGGATTTCCATCCAGTGTAATTTCCGAATGAAGATTTACAGTATAATCGCTGATACCTTCATTTTTAAATCTCGCGATTACATCATACGGAATATTTGTATCGCAGTAAGGAGGAGGCATCAGTATTGTATCTGTTTTGAAATCTATATCCGCTAAAACCAGCATACCAAGTGTATCGTCTATAGCAGTAGAATCGGAAGTTGTCGAAGAACTGATATAATTACAACTATCCGCAACTGCCATTGTCCAGTTTCCGAAATTGATTTCAATCGAATTGCCCGGCAATAATGTTACATTATTACTGTCAATGCTGAAATAAACAGGGCTTCCCGAGGCGCTCACAATCTCGGTATGAGCAGTGAATGTCATTGCAGAATCACCAATGTTTCTGAACGTCGAGGAAACCGCATAAGAGGAATCCAATTTTACAAGAGAAGGCGGGGAGTTCAAAGATACGACTCCGATATCGTGAGTTCCTCCGTAATCCAGATGTCCTCTTACCGTTACATTATCGATTCCTATCTCAATAGAATTTTGATGGTGGTCCAAGTATCTCCACATGTATTGAACGCTATCGGCATTTATCCATAAACTTATAGTATCCCATTCATTTACATAATAGTCATAATCAATTAATTTTGTCCATCCCTTCCACTCTCCCAGTTCAAACACCTTCCAATAAAGCCTAAAAGTGTCATCATACACCCCAGGTTGGCTACTATAACGCATAGAGTATATTAACCTGATTGAATCGAATGGAACTGTAGAAAATTTCGTAGTTATCAGGTCTTCCCCGGGTATAGAGGCGAAAGAATTTTGAGTCCAATCTTCGTAGAAAGCGTACGCCATATCAAAATCAGGTGGAGCCCCAGAACCCTCTCCCGTATTTATCTCCCAGGAATCACCATCCCCGTTACCATCGACAACAGTCCAATCAGGAGGTATCAAACCCGATTCAAAATCCTCGAATAATAATTTCTGCCACATCGTCCTTTTCTTTGAGCTTGCTTCAGAAGTCAAATTATCCGCGAGAAGATAAACCGAAAAAATCAAAACAAAAATCAAAAATATTTTTATTACTTTTTCAAACACAAAACCTCCCGCTGAAGATTGCAAATTTTTATTAGCACGCAGATCTTCTCAGATATACGCAGATTATCACCCATCCCCACTGTTTCTTTTGTTTTTTTATTTGAACAAAAAAATCAGTGTTTATCTGCCTGCCCCGTAGGGAAGAATGACCGTATCGGGGTGTCAATACTTGGCTAATTCTTTACAATCTTCCATTCTTTCGAAATTTTGTTTCCCTGTTTATCGTTCAAGATAAGTTTTAATTCGTGCTTGCCTTTCGAGATTTCTTCCGGGTATTCGAAAATTAGTCTCTTTTTCTGAGGGTCATACCTGAAAACGGTTCGCATACCATCGATTAATGTCTTTATAGAATAAAAATCAACACCGGACAACGCATCCCAGAGATTAATTTGCAGAGGAGTCCTGGATGAGAAATATTTTCTTTTTAGAGAAACGACCGGCGGCATCGAGTCTTTCAATATACCAAAAGACCCCAGATGATCTATAAAAGCGACCAGATAATTCCCTTCTCTTTTAGAAGAACAAAGACTCCAGCCCCAATCACTTTTTTCGTAAAGAGAATAGAGTTTTTCTCCTCCCGGAACTTTTATTTTTATTTTGACTTTTTCCTTTAAAGGGATTGGCGGCTCCCAGCTCCAGGTAGTATCTTCATCCGAATTTACTCTAACTGCTATAAGCTTAGAATTAATTTTATCTCCCTTATTTAAATTTAACTGACACTTACCATCAGGAGATTTCAAATTTGTAAATTGTTTCTTTGTGAAATTCCATATCGCTATGGAATCACCGGACCGCAAGAACGCCTTAGTTTTATTTAAATCATACCATTTATGCGATACTTTAAACCCATACGTTTCAAAAATTATTCTATCTGTATCCGAATCTTTTATTTTAATCTTTTCTTTACCTTCCAAATCCAACAACTTAATAACCAACCGGCTCATATTCTCGGACCCATCATACACTTCGACAGTATAATATCCCCTATCCTCGCCAGTTATCACCCCATCTCCCCCCTCAAAGAAAGGCAAACCGTTACCCGGAACAGCATACAATCTTTTAAATTTCCTGCCTGTCCTCATCCTGTATTCAAAATCATACATAAACCTTGAATCTTTATAATTCGAGTAAGAAAATATATCTATGAATTCCCTTCTTATTAGCAATTCATTTTTATATAACTTGCTTTCTTTGAATCCAAGCCTCCCAGATTTTGAATTAACTTTATCGATTGTTTCTATCTCTATACCGACTCTGCCTTCGACAAAAACAGAAACCGTATCAGCAACAGGCTCAAAAACTCTTCCAGCATGAGAACCAAAAACTTTTGAAGCCTCATCCATAGGAATAAAACGGATAGCCTTAATAACCGGAGGAATGGTATCCGGAACGCTAAAACCACGAATAAAAGGATCGATAGGATTATTATTCTTATCTCTCAGCTCAAAATGGAGATGAGGGGCAGAGCACCCGGAACATCCCGTGTACGCTATAACCTCACCTTTACTAACAGGTATTTCTCCTTCTTTAAACCAGATTTCTACAGCATAAGAACCCTTGCGCAGCTGCTTATTACGAACTGTCTGCCTTAAAGTAGAATAAAAATCGGAAAGATGAGCATAAACATATATTTCTCCCTGCCAGCTTTTAACATATACGACCTTCCCGTAACCCCAGGGAGAAACCTTTACTCTCATTACCCATCCATCGATAACAGAATAGACTTTTTCACCTATTCCCAGCGTAGGAAGATCTATCCCTGCATGAAGATGCCCGCTCCTCCATTCTCCAAAAGACGAAGTAAGCCCCTTTCTCTCGGTAAGCGGCCACACAGAACCGCTATCAGAAGAAAAAATAACTATCAAATAGACAAAACCCCAAATACCCATAATACTTAATTTAGCAAAAAAGAACGTAAACGCAAGAAAGAAAAACCTTAAAAAGAGACGACAACATACGATTCCTAGCCAAAATTATACAAATTAAACATAAACAAAGCTGTAAAAAAAAATATACTTAGGTGTTTTAATTTTTACTCAAATTATAGCCCTTGGATTTCTATCTGTTTGGAAAACAAACTCTTAAGTCTGGAACGTTTTTTGCATCGTTATAATATAAACAACAAATTATAAATAATTATGAAAGAAGTATTAATTGTCGACGATTTTACGCCGACATTGCAATCTATAAAATCTTATTTATCCGGCAAATACGCGGAAGAAATCAAGGTATACCTGGCGGAAAATGGCGAAGAAGCTACAGAGGTTCTTAATGCCAATGAAATAGATCTGGTAGTGACGGATATAGGAATGCCGGTGATGGACGGATTTGACTTACTCGCCTACATGAGCAAAAAACATCCGGAGATTCCCGTTATTATTATGACTTCCTTCGGAACCCCACAGATAGAGGAACGCTTAAAAAAGCTCAATGCTTTTCTTTATCTTGAAAAACCGTTCGATATCGAAACACTCGAAGAAAAAATTTTAGAAGGTCTCAAAGCCGAAACAGAGGGGCATATAAAAGGATTCTCTCTTCCCTCTTTCTTACAACTTATACAGCTGGAATCCAAAACATGTACTCTAAAAGTTTTCTACGATGGCAATAAGGCGGCTTTACACTTTAAAGACGGTATTTTAACAGGAGCCAAAACACCTGATAAAACCGGCAAAGAAGCGGCACTGGAGATTTTATCTCTGGAAAAAGCCGAAATAGATATCGACGGGAAATGCAGAAACACCGAAAACACTATAGACACCCCCTTACATTACCTTCTTTTAGAAAGCGCCCGTCTGCAGGATGAGAAAAATAAGGAAAAGACGGAAATCGATATTCTCCAGGATGAAATTGAAAAAGAAATTGAAAATGAATTATTTTCCTTATTAAATCTTAATATAACAGACGGAGAAGATTTTTTAGGCGAAGAACAAAGTTTTCAGTAAGTGTATTCAAAATCTTATCTCGTAAATCTTACGTTCATTATTAATGTAATAGAAAGAATCAGTTAGCTTAAAAACAAAAATCACAAACACTACATGTGATAAAAACGGCTTACGGTAAAAAAACAAAAAAATATTCGTTTTATTTGTGTAAGTTAAGGTTTAGTGCTTCAGGTTTCGAGTTAAAAAAACAACAAAAAATTCTGTAAATCTGCGTTAATCTGCGTCCTAATCTTAGAATTTGGGATTTAGGGGTTGGGATTTATTTAAAACAACAAATTTTGTTTTTTTCTCTGTGTTCTCAGTGTGTTTTGTTTTTGCTCTGTGTCCTCTGTGGTTAAAGTGTTTTTTTGTTCTTTGTGTCTTAGTGCCTTCTTAGCTGATCTTTACTATTGACAAAAACGCCCTCAATATATACTCTAATTGAATTCAAATTCCTTAAAGCGGAGGATATTATGATAAAATGCGGAGTCATCGGTGTAGGACATATGGGAAAACATCACACTCGCATATTAACAACAATGAAGGACATAAAGTTTGTGGGAATTTCCGATATCAAACAAGAAACAGGAAAAAAATTAGCAAAAACATATAACTGCGGTTTTTTCTCCGGTTACACCGACCTTTTAAAAAAAACAGATTGTGTTTTCATTGCTACATCAACCAATACCCATAGAGATATATCAGTTAAAGCATTTAATTCCGGAAATCACGTATTCATAGAAAAACCTATTTCGCTGGATTTAAAGGAAGCCGATGAAATAATTAAGAAGGCAAAAAAATCCAAACTTCTCTTACAGATTGGGCATATAGAACGTTTTAACCCAGCTATTCTTGCCGCGAAGAAAATTATTAAAAAACCTCTCTTTATCGAGGCGCATCGATTGTCTCCTTTTTACGGCAGAGGAATAGATGTTTCGGTCGTTTTAGATCTCATGATACACGATTTGGACATAGTTCTTAACACGGTAGATTCTCCTCTAAAAACGATATCCGCCGTCGGAGCCCCTGTACTTTCCGATAATGTGGATATCGCGAACGCTCGGTTGGAATTCGAAAACGGAGCAATAGCAAATATAACTTCTTCCCGGATCTCTCTTATGAAGGTTCGGAAGATCCGCTTCTGGCAAAAATATTCTTATGTTTCTGTAGATTGTTTGAATAAAAAAGTTAATGTTTTTCACAGAGAGCTCAAAAATGGCGAACCGAAAATCAGCGAGGAAGAAGTTTACGTATCAACTGAAGAACCATTATTTCTTCAAAATAAAGCCTTTATCGACGCCTGTCTGGGCAAAAAGCCCATTCAAATAGAACCTGAACAGGCAAGAAATGCTTTAGAGCTCGCCCATCAAATTCTAAAGAAAATTAACAAAAGAGCCCAAAAAGTAAATATAAATCTAACGTCAGAATAAAACTTATAATGAAAGCTTTATTTATAGCCGGTGAAGCCTCGGGAGATTTACACGCTTCCAACCTGATTCTTGCTTTAAAAAAACAAAACCCTGAAATAATTTTTTTTGGTATCGGCGGCAGAAAAATGGAAGAAGCCGGAGTCAAAATTATATACCCATCTGAGAATATAAGCGTTGTAGGATTTAGCGAAGTTCTTGTTAAAATTTCAAAGATAAAAGAAGCAAAAAGACAAATCGCAAACTGTGTAAGACAACATAAATTCGATTTTGCCGTAACAGTCGATTTCCCCGGATTTAATATTTCCCTGGCTCGTTCGTTAAAAAATATGGGCATACCTGTTTTCTATTTCATTACACCACAGGTATGGGCATGGGGAAAATGGAGAAGTAAAAGCTTATCTAAATATTTTAAACATTTATTTGTAATATATCCTTTCGAAAAATCTTTTTTCCTTAAAGAAAAAATAACCTCTTCCTTTCTCGGTAATCCCCTACTGGACATCGTTAAGTGCGAAAAAAAACTAAAAAAGGAAGATTTGCCTGCCGGAAAACCTCTAATCGCGATCTTACCCGGCTCCAGAAAATCTGAAATAAAAAGACTTCTTATACCTATGTTAAGAGCATTTAAAATATTTAGCAAAAAAACACCCTGAAAGCATAGCGGTGATTGCTCTTCACGAAAAGAACCATATTCCTTTGGTTGAGAAAACCGTTATGGATTTTTCAAAAGAGATTAAAATATTTTACGGAAAAACATACGATATACTAAAATACGCGGATCTGGCAATTGTAAGTTCCGGAACAGCTACAATTGAAGCCGGCATTTTAGAAACTCCTATGGTTATAGTATATAAATTATCGTACTTTTCCTGGCTTATTTCAAAAACCTTAGTTAAGATAAAATACTTCGGTCTTGTAAATATTCTTTTCTCCGAAGAAATAGTTCCTGAACTTATCCAGAAAGAGGTAAATCCACAGAGAATTTCATCCGAACTGGAAACCGTCTACGACAACAGAAAAAACATTAAGGAAAAATTAAGAAAAATACCTTCGATGTTGGGTAACAAGGGAGTTTATGATAGGGTCGCCAATAAAATCCTTTCTATGGTTAAGTGAACCTTTTCTGGCAGCGCTTTTAATACGAATATTAGGAGCAACCTGGAAAATAAAATTCAAAGGACTATCTCTCATAAAAAAATACTCTTCGCGGGTACTTTATGTATTCTGGCATGAAAACATGTTACCCCCGTTATTTACCCACAGAGGAAGAAAAGTGGGAGTTATAGTGAGCCCCAGCAGAGACGGAGAACTTATAAGCAGAGTATTAAAACTTTTGGGTTTTAAAGTCTTTCGAGGGGATACAAAATCACAAGGCAGTAAGGCTTTGATAAAACTGATAAAATACGGTAATAAGGGTTTTGAAATAGCCATAACTCCCGACGGACCAAAAGGACCGCGAAGAAAAGCCAAAATGGGGGCTTTTCTTATAGAAAAAAGAACAGATATTCCTATGTTAGCCGTAAGAGTAACAGCTGATAGAGCCTTCCGTTTTTCTTCCTGGGATAAATTTATGCTTCCCTACCCTTTTACCGGAATAACAATAGAGTTAAATGAATTTGAAAAAAAATCAGGTAAAAAAAGTCTGGAAAATTTATTATCCTGAGATAAAAACTTTTATTATCGATAAAACCAATTAAGACTTATCAGGAAAACTCGAATCTTTAAACTGAAAATCATAGAGTTTCCTGTATAAACCATTTTTTCTTAATAGCTCTTGGTGTGTCCCTTCCTCTGCAATACGTCCTCGATTTAAAACGATAATTCTATCCGCGTTTATCACTGTCGAAATCCTATGCGCTATTATTACTGCTGTTCTGCCACTTAAAAGTTCTGCCATCGCGTCCTGAATCAGTTTTTCAGACTCGGCATCGAGAGAAGAAGTTGCTTCATCCAGAATTAAAATAGGAGCATCTTTGAGCAAAGCTCTTGCAATAGCTATTCTCTGTTTTTCTCCTCCGGATATTCTACCGCCTTTTTCTCCTATTAATGTATCCAAACCTTCCGGCAGACCGGTAACAAAATTTTCCAAATGACTCTTCACGAGCACATCTTCTATTTCCGCCTCGGTTGCATTTATTTTGCCATACTCAATATTGTTTTTAACGGTATCATTAAACAATACCGCATCCTGTGTCACCATTCCGATTTTACTCCGAAGACTATCAAGAGTATATTCTTTTATATTTTTCCCATCTATTTCTATTTTGCCCTCCGAAGGATCGAAAAATCTTGGAATCATCTGGACAAGAGTAGTCTTACCGGACCCGGAAGGTCCGACTATGGCAACAGTTTCTCTTTTCTTTATCTCAAGGTTTACATCTCGCAGGGCAGTAATACCTTCATCATAATGAAAAGAAACATTAAAAAACTTGATAGAGGATTTGAAGGAATCCAAAATGATTATTCCTGAATCCTCGATTTTCTCATTTGCTTCGATAACCTCGAGAACGCTCTCCATAGAAGCCAGACCATGTTGAAGATCCCCATAAGCTAAATTTATCTGCCGTGAGGGCTGCTGCATCAAAATGGCACAACCTAAAAACATAAGAAATTTATCAGGGGTTATAAAACCTTTAAAAATAAGCATTCCTCCGACAATCAGGATAGCGCCTGCGAGAACAGCCCCTAAAAACTCCGAAGAGACAGGTAAAAATTCATGTATCAAATTGCTTTTAACATAATTTTTCCTATATCTATCCGATTCTTTTTTAAATTTATCGACTTCATATTTTTTCATTCCGAATAACTTTATTATTCTTATACCATAAAGCATTTCGGAAGCCAATGTATTCAAAAACCCTCGCTGTTTTCTTAAATTGGTGAATCGTCTGCGGACCTTTTTCCCTACGAAATTTATCACAAAAAGAATCACGGGTATAAGCATTAAAGAAACCAATAATAATCTCCAGGACGCCCATAAAGCCAAACCCATATACACCAGCACAAGAAAAAAATTTCGGCTCAAATCTATAACCCCTCTTTTGAGCGCAAACTGTATTTTTTCTGTATCGTTTGTAATTTTCGAAAGGAGCTGCCCTGATTCTGTATTTGAATGAAATTTTACGGAAAGCTCAGTCAATTTTGAAAACATATCGACTCTGATATCAGAAACAATTTTCTGTTCTAACGTATCCGAAAGAAAAGAAAGCAAAAGAGTGAAAGGAGCTTTAATTCCATAGATAAAAACGAGCGTAAAAGCCAGCCTTATTAAGGAATCCATCTTATCCCCGGAACTAATCCAACTAATTAGCCAACGCAGGACACCCGGTCCGGAACTCGCGTTCTTTTCCCCAAAAATGGTCGAAACGATAGGGTTTATCATTCCTATAGTAAAACCGCTTAAGATAGCAACAATTACCATAACAATAATAAGAAAAAAGAGTAAAGTTTTATATTTAAAAAGATAACACTTTAGTTTTCTCAGCATACCTACATTTTACCGGATTAAAATGAGAAAGCAAGAGGGAAATCTAGGTTCCGGGTGCCAGATACCAGGTTTCAGTGTTAATTTTTTGACATTGGACTTTGGACATTGGACTAAGATAATTTGTGGTCTTTGTGTTTCAAAATTTTTTGTAGGGGGCAGAGGTTTAAAAAAAGGGGCAGTTAAAACTGCCCCTTTTGAAGAAACGGAAAAAGCAAGAAGTTATCTTTTTCTTAAAATTAGATAGAAAAACTTTTACTTAGTTCCAAAAAACTTTTTAAATAATCACTCGGTTAACCTGGCAACAATTAATTCACTCGTAAATTACTCTTTATTCTTTTATTAATAGAGTATTAATCTCTCATAATAAAACTTGCTTCTTCAACTATTCCTCCATTTTGAACATCAATATATAAATCAAAAGTAGAACCCCACTGGTCGATTACGGCACTCCCAACCTGCCTGCAAAGTTTGTCTTTAACAATATTATATCCTTTTACTGTTAATTCGTCCGGAATCGAGATAACTTTTTCAGAATTTCCAAAATACTCTCTCGCTACTTCCTTTAGTATTTCATGCGATAAAGTATCTGTAATATCCTCAAGATTGGGGTACCATCGACAAATAAGCAAACAATTAACCTTATTTGTATCACTTTCCGCTTCCGAATAGAAATAAGGGAAATCTACAGCTGTATCATTATAGGTTTGAGTAAGAGATAATTGATACCAGTGATCACCAAAACCTGCCACATTATTTATTGTTAAATCGTACGCATCATTTAAATCTACCCCAGCTTTTTCAATGTTCGCTGTAAACTCAAAAATTACCGAGTCTTCTTGATAAGACCAATCTTTAGATGTCCCGCCTCTTTCTAACTCATAAGTGACATAATATGGACTATCTTCCTCATCTATCCAAACTGTAATTTTCGCGCTATCATTTGCAATATATTCATAACCCTCTTTTACAGCCCATTTAAGATCATCATGAAATAACATTCCGATAGAAACAACTTGATTGTATACAACAGGTGCAACATTCAATATTGTTGCGAGGCTATCGGCTATTTCATCATTCGAAAGTTGCATAAAATCACTGTATTCAAGCGTCACATACTTATCAAGAGATTCCTCGCAAGCTATGCTAAAAAATAAAACAAATACTATTATTAAAAACTTTTTGCTGTTCATTTGACTCTCCTTTTCACTCCCAGTCAGGCTCGACAATCTTCCCGATGAAAAGTATCGTACCGGAATGATTTTCCCTGATTGCAAGGATAAAAGGGCTATTGACCCGGACCGTTAAACCTCCACCAATACTTGTCAAGCTCATAGCCACAACCGTAGCCGCAGCTGCCTCAGTCCCCTCCTCATCTACTTCCAAAAAAGTTTTATGTATTATCCTATCAATAAATATGCCTCCCAGTCCATACATTCCGGTAAAATCGGCTTCTTTATCGTCAAATGCAACGCCCATGCCCAGAGTTGCTAGAGCTTCCTCCAGCATATCTTTTATTTCATACTCAAGTTTAAGTTTCGGGAAAAATAAGGTTACAGTATCCGGAGATAACCTATCCATCCAATCACTCCATTTCTCCTGCGTCAATTCTGCAACTACTAAATCAATATCTTCGCTTTCCCGGGGCAGTATAACAGTCATCGAATAATTCCCATTACCATAGGGAATATCGATTGCCTGTAAGAGCGAATCTTCAAAATATTTAAAGTAGCTCCTTATCTCCATCATTTTACATTCTTTAGTCGAGCCTCCGGACAGATGGAATACATCATCTTTTGTATCTTCTTCGTCAAATTGATATGTCCAGTTACCATTAAAATATATTGCATTTATTAGAAACATAACATCATTCATAGGATCAACATAATCCACAATTTCCTCTATTTTTCCATTTGTGTTTTTATCCACCCAGTTGTTCATTGTATCCTTAGCAGCATTATTCTGACTGAAATCGAGCCCGCTTACTCTCGCATCAAAATATTCATCACATCTTTCAAAAAAATCCTGTTCGAAGGTCCAATCATCCCTGTACCAGATGGAATTCGCTATATTAAACTCAACATCAGAATCGATCCCCATTAATAATTCTATCAAACTTTTATAGGACTCGTTTATCTCACCTCTGGATAGATTCCCGAATTCAAGCGTTGTTCTCATTGCCTCCTCAGTACTACCGGCAGCTCCGTTATAAGTCATACCAAGCGCCATCGAAATGGATAAGGGAGATATAAAAACATTCGAATCCGGAGTTTCGGCATTAATATTTTTGAATAGTTTAAGACCAAAAGAGTTATCCGATTCCACCAGTTCCATCTCGGCAGAACTTAATTCACGCAGGGGCTCTGTAGGTTCGGCTACGTTACAACCAAAAGTCGAAAATAAAAACACAAAAATCAAAAAGAAAATCCATTTACTTTTCATTTTTTCCTCCTGTTTTTATACTTAGATGAACAAAACTCTATTTAGTTCCAAAATTTTTTGTCTCGTCTAAAGCAGCTTGGTGGCCGACAAATCACGCTCGAGAGAACTCGGAGGGACGGGCCTGGGTCTTTCGATAGTAAAACATATTGTCCAATTACATAATGGCGAGATAAGCATCGACAGTAAACTCGGAAAAGGTACAAATTTAGTAATTGTATTGTCAATAAATTAGCACTCAACAAAAAGCTTTTGAGGGCACTTTTATAAATTTAAAAATCTTTAGCCTTTATTTTTCTTTAATATCCCTAGTTGATACTACTTCGACAATCCCTTCAGAGGAATCAACAATAAAATCCGCATTTGATTTAGTAAGTTCTTCCTTTGTGCCATAACCATAAGTCACTCCAAGGCTAAAAACCCCATTCTTCTTAGCTCCAACGATATCATGTTCCCTATCCCCGACCATTATGGTTCTTCCGGCTGGAATCTTCTCTCTATCCATAGCGTATGCAATTAAATCTCCCTTATCGACTAACCTTCCATCCAATTCACTTCCGAATACGGATTTAAAGAAACTTAAAAGATTAAAATAGTTTATAATTTCAATAGCGAATACATAGGGTTTAGATGTGACGACAAACAGATTAAATCCCTGCTTGTTTAATGTTCCTAAAACTTTTTCAACTCCTGAATAAATTCTATTTTCAAATTTACCCTTTTCTACATAATATTCTCTATAAAAACTTATAGCAGTTTCTGCCATGTTGTCATCCCCTTTTAAAATTTTCTTAAAGCTGCCTCGCAGGGGCGGACCTATACACCACAGCAAATCTTTAATTTCCGGAACGTCCCTACCGAGTTTTCTCAATGCGTATTGTATAGAGTTTGTTATCCCCTGTTTCGGATCGGTTAAAGTTCCATCAAGGTCAAAAAATATATTTTCTATCGCCATACGAATATTATATCTAAATTAATATATATTTCAATGATTAAAAACACTTGTGCGATTCAGTGTGAGAAAATTTTTTATCGGTGTATTTCCGTGTAAATCTGTGGTTAATTAGGGTTGGGGGGGTGGGGTGGCAACTTGACAGTTTTCCCTCTCCTAAGTATAATAGAAAAAGAATATTTTACAAACAAAACAAGGAGGGTTTTTTTGATGTTATATTTTTATTTAAAAGAGGGGAACGGATAATGAAAAAATTAAGCGCAGAGAGTTTTTTTATAGTTAGTCTTTTCCTTCTTTTTCCCGGGATTCTATTTTCTGCCCCAACAGAAAAATCTTTAATCTCAGCATGGGAAAACCTTCAAAAAAACGATTCACAAACTATTGTTTTCGAAAAACTTTCATATAATCTTTACCGTTTTAAAACAAAGCGATTCCCCTTTGACGGAGAACTAAAGATGCTTAATATCACAGTCGACGAACAGATGTCTGGTTTTGAAGGCGGCTTTACTATGGGAATAGTGGAAACCGAATTAATCGATCTGCCGGAAGATTTTTTAGAAAAGTACTCTTACAGTTATTCCGCCTGGAGTCAAAGCAATATTCTTTACTATGATCGAGAAAACGAAAAATGGTTATCAGCAAAGGAGTACTATACTAAAGCGCAAGAAAATGTACCATCCGGGGTTTTTATCGACCCTTTCAATTATATCCCTCTATTATTTTTATTTTTCTTAATCATTATTTTGATATTTGTGTACAATATTCAGAGAAAAAATAGAAAATACCTGGATTTTGTCAGGGAGTTGAGCCAGAAAGAAACAGAACTCGCGGAAAAGACTTTCAAATTATCAAAGAATAGCAATAAACTACTTAATGACATTCTAAAAGAACTAAAGAAACCAACAAAAAAAATAAAGAAAAAATAAATCTAATCAGAAATTAAATGTTTTGAAAAAAACATCTTATTCTAAAAAACTTCTTGACATTTCTTAAATTTTTCTTTATAATACAGTATCCTATTTCTCTCACAATGCGGCTTATTTTTTTCATCATGCCAGGGAAAAGGAAAGGAGGGGGAAATTGAAACGGAAACAAATCGCAATTGACTTGATTTATCTTATGTTGTTTTGCTTTATACTAGGGAATCCTATAACATTAGAATCAAAAACTTTCACCGTTACTCACACATTAGATACCGGACCTGGTTCCTTGCGAGATGCGATTGATTTAGCGAATGGTAATCCAGGTTTGGATACCATTAATTTTAATATTATTCCTACTGAAAAACCTGTTACTATAAAACCTCTATCTCAACTTCCAATGCTTATTGATAGAGCCGGTGTGCTCATCAACGGATTTTCTCAAGGAGGGGGGCCGGGGTTTAATCCTCCGGCATCAGCCATGCTATTAGTGGAACTTAATGGCTCGGCCGCAGGAACCTCGCACGGAATAAGGATAGTTTCACCCAATAATACAATTCAAGGAATGGTCATAGATAGTTTCGAACAGGATGGAATTCGTATCGAAGGAACTCCGGATACTACATTTAATAATTACATCTATTGTAATTTCATCGGTACCGATATGAGTGGATTTATTTCTCGCGGAAATGGCTGGAACAAGATAAGTACCTGGGCGGGAATCAATATTATTGTTGGACCTGGAGATACCTCATTTACTCACAGTAATACCGTGGAAGGGAATATTTCTTCAGGGAATTACTCGAGCGGAGTTTCTATTTCTAGCCGCCCTCCGGGAGATAATAATTCCAATTTAATTATTAAAAACCACCTGGGGACTAATATAATGGGCCTCAGTCCTCTTGGAAATGCGTGCAATGGTGTTTATATAGGAGAAGGGGCGCATCATAATGTTGTGGATAGTAATCTTATTTCAGATAACAGCACCGAAGGCGTCTGTATCATAGGTTATGTTAACGAAATCGAAGATATTTATTGGTATACTACTGATAATATAATTTCCAATAATATAATTGGTCTTGCCGTCGACCAGATAACTCCTATGGGAAACGCGAGAGAAGGTATAAGTTTAGGTTTTTATTATGGAAACGGGGCTCCAGCATTGAATCTTGGCTATGCAACAAATAACATAATTGGAGCAAATAACACTATAGCTCATAATGTCCGTAGTGGAATTATGATTTGGGAACATCCAAGCAGTAATGCTAATGCTGACGGGAATCAGATTATTCAAAACTCTATTTATGATAACGGAACTTCGTCCACTTCCGGCCTCGGAATAGACCTTAATAATGACGGACCAACTCTAAACGATGTAAGCGATCTTGACAATTTGCCGAATCAAGATTTAAACTTTCCTGTAATCGATAGCGCCATTAATATCGCCGGGAAAACAAATATCTACGGTCATATAGATATAGATTCGGATCCTCTTCAAGCTGTTGTAGAGGTTTTTCAAGCAAAAGTCGATCCCTCGGGTCACGGAGAGGGACAGATATTTCTCGGATCCTCTACCCCCTATAACGTCTCGGGTGACTGGAGTATTTTGGTTTCAGGGCTTAACGTTGGCGATACTATCACGGCCACAACCTCTGATATGAATTTCAACTCTTCAGAATTTGCGCTTAACTACGTTGTTTCTGAAGGTTCAGAAATAAAAGATGAGGAATCGCCTACCGAAGATTTACTTAAAGTTTCTCCTTATCTATTCGTTAATTCAGTGGAGATTAGCTTTAAAGTTGAAAATAGAGAAGGAGTCAGAGTCGACATTTACGACCTCTCCGGAAAACTCATTAACCCTCTGGTTAATGAGATACTCGAACCCTCTGTTTATTCCGTAAGTTGGGACGGCACAAATGTAAATGGATCTAAAATGCCCGCCGGAATTTACCTCTGCAACTTTGAAACTCCAAGCGTTAGAACTTCGAAAAAATTAATGAAAATTAATTAAAGATACAGATTAATAATATCAACAAAATCAAAAAACCTTATAAATGAATATTGCACCAATAATTCTTATATCCTTTGTCCTATGGCTTGCTGAAATTTTTATTCTCTATATTCTGTTTTTTTTCTTTCTATGGGAAAATTTCTACTTTGGACAGATATTTGAAGATACAGTATTATTTATAATTTTTATTGGATCTGTAATGTTATTTTCATTCGCTTATTTTACTAAATTTCCCGGATATGAAGCGGCCTGTCTGGTATCTTTAGTTGCCTTACCTTTTATTATAGCTCGAAGAAACATGGATGAACGCAGGTTAAAGGAAAAAAGAATTAACAATAATAAGAAAGAGATAGAAAAACTCAATAAATACATAGAAATCCGCGGCGGTGATTCAGGGCTTTTTTTGAAATTGGGATACTTATATAAAGAAATAGAAGATTACGAAAACGCTCTAAAAAATTTTAAAAAAGCATGTGAGGCGACAAAAGCAAATATCCTTACTGTTACCGAAAGAGAAATTAGAACATTAGAGCATGAAATCAACAAAAAAGAAGACAAAGAAGTTATAAGTTTTAAACCAATATATATTTCAATAGCGGCAATTTTTATAATATCGGCACTTCTCTTTTGGATATCCTTAGGATTTAACGAAAATTTAACCTTTTATATACTAATTTTGTTGAATATCTTTATGTTTGCGAAAAACTCCCTGCAAGAAAGATATAAATAAAAAGACACATAAAACCAAAGAGAAGTTATGCTTTAGATTTCCTTAATCGATGCAACACAACTCCACTTGTAACAAAGAATATAATAACAAGAATACTAACTCCCGGCGAAAAGAAAAAATCCATGCCAGGTTTAATTTCGATAAAATTTTCAATGAGCAAGGGATTAATCAGGGCATCTTCTACCATATGCATAAGAACAATTGGCCAAATCGAATTGGTTAAGAGTCTAATTTCTCCAAACACGAAAGAATAAGCAATAATACTGAGCAAAGCCAGAGGGATGAAGGTTCCAAAGCTTAAAGTTGTGTAACCTTTAAGAAGAACTCGGTCAAGAAAAAAGAGATAATAAGGAATATGCCATAAAGCCCAGATTAAACCTACTATCAGGTGCCCTATGTAATCATTCAATTTAAGAGAACCGATTTTAGGCGTAAGGTATCCACGCCAACCGAACTCTTCAAAAATATTCTTAAAAAACCCGGGGAAAAGACCAAGAGCAAAAACCTGTAAAAAAACACCTGTGGTTCTGGAAGAAAAACCGGAAAAAATGACAGCTCCAGAAACCTTACCGATTATCAATATGAGTGCCGTAATAATAGGAAAGACGAGAAGAGCAACGATGTAGCCCAAAACATTGCCTTTGAAATTTAGCTTGATGCCTAAATCTTTCCATCCATCCCCGGCAAAAGCCCGTAGCAAAAGACAAGCCGCAAGTGGCGTAATAATCCATAAAAGCATCCCTAAACTTTCCGAAGCAGGATTTCCCATGAGTACATCCAACCCATGACCAATCCAACCTATAGAAAGTACCGCAATACTAAAAATAATTATATTACGAACTGTAAAATTTTTTCCCTTATTTATATTGTTCATTTTTTATACCCTCTTTTTTTAGCTATAATGGCTTCTGGCACATACAGCATTTGCTATAACTTTGAAGATAGGTTTTCCCCTGCGCAGTACAATTATTGCATATAAACAAATTTACACCTTCATAGGGTACTATTGCACAATTTGACGACCCATACATCGATGCCTGTACCGGAGACTGGCAAATTCCGCAAACACCGGTTTGATTTTTTAGCATTACAGCAGCAATATATTTTCCTCCCTCTTCGCGACATACCTCTGAACAATAAGGTTCTCCGAAACTACCAAGTATCATAGATTCTTTCCTTTTTCATACAATTCTTCCGTTTTATCTTCTTGTCCTGCTTTAAACATTTTTCCTCCTTTGTTCAAATGTTTGCTCTTATTTTTTGTTGTATTCTAAAATGTCTTTATACATTATAAAACATGCTATAATCGTTGTCAATGTAAAAAAAAAGTTGCCTACTTTCACTAAAACTTTTACACTAAATTAATAAAACTCTATTATATAAGCTTTAAAAAGTTGTGTGCGGGAATAATTTATTATCTAATATCGCCAAAACTGTAGGTTTTGACGCACTATAAATAAATGGTTAATTTTTTCTACTGTTGTAAAACTTTAGCTTCCAGAAACTAAGTCTTTGAACATTAAACTCCTGACTTTAAACCCAATTACCCCTTGCAGATAAGGTGTTTTTAAATATATTGAAGATAACGGGGCGTAGCGCAGCCTGGTTAGCGCGCCAGCATGGGGTGCTGGAAGTCGGCGGTTCGAATCCACCCGCCCCGATATTAACATTTTTATGAGGGGATTATTTTTTCTTTTAAATGAATTTTCTGTATTTATTTTTTAAGTTTTTAGTTTGTTTCTTGCCTAAAGGTCTGGGAGACCTTATTGCCAGAGGATGCTCGCGAATTTCGTATACTTTATTCTATAAAACCGGACTCCGCAATCATTGTTCTAACTTAAAACTAGTATTTAAGGATAAAAACGAAAAAGAACTCTTGAAAATTTCAAAGAAAGCCAGTATGAATTTAGCTGTTTGTCTCTATGAACAACTTATAATGGGACGGCTTATAAATCATAGAAATTACCATAAGTTTTTGAAAGAAGAAAACTTTTACAATCTTCGCGTCGCACATAAAAAAGGGAATGGCGTTGTTGTTATGACCGGACATTTAGGCAATTATGAATGGGGGGCTTCTCTAACCGGATATAAAGGATTTAAGATTTCAGTTATTTCTGTAGAATACAAAACAGAACTTATACGAGACATTTATGAAGACAACAGGAGAAGAGCAGGAATTGGCGTCTTTTATATTAAACGAAGTTTTTCCGGACCTGTCAGGTTCTTAAAAGACGGAGGAATTTTAGCAATCGCAGGGGACAGGAATTTTGAGGGCTCTACTGTGACAGTTAAGATGTTCGGCAAAGATGTGGAGATTCCAAAAGGGGGATTTTACCTGGCCTCGAGATTAAATATACCAATGGTTATGGCTTTTAGTGTACGAGAAAAGGATAATCTTTATCATGTTTATTTTGAAGAACCATTTAAGATAAAAAAGGATGGGATTGAAAAAGGCGTAAAAAAATACGTTAAAACACTTGAACAGTATATAAAAAAATACCCGGACCAATGGCTTTTATTTGATAAACTATGAAAGAGAAGGTTTTAATAATCATACCCGCTTTCAATGAGGAAAAGGGGTTAAGTGATTTGCTAAAAAGGGTATCTACGGTGGTTTCTCTGAAAAATGTCTTGGTGGTGAATGATGGTTCTCTTGATAATACCGCAATTGTTGCAGAGAGAGCCGGTAGTAAAGTATTGAGTTTTAAGATAAATCAGGGTAAAGGGTTAGCACTTAAAGCCGGTTTCGATTTTGCTATTCGTAACGAATATGATGCCGTTATAACTATGGATGCAGACTCTCAGCACGATCCCGACGAAATACCGATGTTTCTCGCTTACTATAGAGAAAACGGAACCGATTTAATTATAGGAACAAGAAAGCATAATTTATCGGAAATGCCTTTTCCCCGTTTTATGGCGAATAAAACCAGCTCACTCGTGGCCTCGATCCTGGCAGGTGTTAGAGTAAATGACAGTCAATCCGGTTATCGCTTTATAAAGAAAGATTTAATTAAAAAAATTAATTTAAAGGACGGACGTTTTCAGATGGAAACCGAAATAATCGTTAAAGCCGCAAGGGCGGGCTTCTCTATAGGGGAAGTGTCGATTAAAACTATATATTTCGAGAAATTTAGGAGTCATGTAAATCCCTTTGTTGATACCGTGAGATTTATAAGACTTGTGTTGCGAATGCTATGGCATTAATACTTATTTCTAACGATGACGGGATAGATGCTTCAGGGTTAAAAGCGCTCCGGGAGGCAGTGAGTGATTTGGGGAGGGTAATAGTTTTTGCGCCGGAAGGGCAGCGGAGCGGTTCAAGCCATTCCCTTACCATACATAAAAGTATAAAAGTAAAAAAAATTGATGACAGTACTTATTCTACAGATGGGACTCCCACAGATTGCATCCTTTACAGCGTACGAGGAATTTTGCAAGATAAACCGGAAATAGTACTAGGGGGTATTAACCAGGGAGCCAATCTCGGAAGCGACGTGTCTTATTCCGGTACGGTCGCGGTTGCTATGGAAGGCACTCTATTGGGTATCCCTTCGGTTGCTTTTTCGCAAGTTGATTTTGACAATTACTTTGATACTGATTTTGCAAAGAAAACAGTAAAATGGATAACCCAGAAAGTCCTACAGGACAAACTCCCCGAAGGTATTTTTTTGAATGTTAATTTGCCGCGTGTTCCAAATGGCAAAATAAAAATAACCTGTTTGGGTAATAGAATTTACAGGGATGAAATTGTAAAAGTGAGGGAAGAAAAGGGGACTTTTATATATTCGATAGAAGGGGAAAATCCCACCTGGGCTTCGAGTCCAAATTCGGATTTTGATGCCGTGCATGAAGGTTTTGTATCGATCACACCTATCCATATGGAATATACCGACTTTGATATGATTGAAAAACTACGCGGGTGGGAGGCGGATTATTAGTTACGAATATCAGCGTAAGAAAATGGTAGAACAACAGATAAAAAAAAGAGGCGTCAGCGATAAGAGAGTACTTGCGGCGATGGAAACGGTACCAAGGCACGAATTTGTCGAAGAGGGATTAAAAGGCGTAGCGTACGAGGACAATCCTCTTCCCATTGGGATGGATCAAACAATATCTCAACCTTATATTGTTGCCTTGATGACAGAGCTTCTCGATGTTTCGGAAGAGCATAAAGTTCTCGAAATAGGTACAGGCAGTGGTTATCAGGCTGCTGTAATTTCACATCTTTCTATGAGTGTAATTACCGTAGAAAGAATTCCAAAACTTTTCAAAAATGCAAAAGAGACCTTGCGAAAATTGGGATACAATAATATAACTGTAGTAATGGCAGATGGTAGTATCGGCTACAGGGAATATGCTCCCTATGATAGAATAATAGTTACAGCCGCTTCCCCTTCGATACCGGATGAATTGATCGACCAATTAGCAGATAGCGGAAAAATGGTTATTCCGGTTGGTGGTAAAATCACACAGCAACTGCTTGTATTGAAAAAAGAAGGGACTAAAGTAATTAAAACTGATAGTATCGGTGTCAGGTTTGTACCCCTAAAGGGCAGAAAAGGATGGCAAGACGGGGCGTAGCGCAGCCTGGTTAGCGCGCCTGCTTCGGGAGCAGGAGGTCGGTGGTTCAAATCCACTCGCCCCGAATTTAACCACAGATTCCACGAGATTAACACAAGATTTCTTGTTCGTTTTGCCCAACTCAACTCCACCAAAGAATTAGCCACGGATTTCCACAGATAAATAACGATAAAAAAATATATTACTGTTTGCAAAAAATTCCTACCTTATCCATTTCCACCTTGACTTTAACTTGCCGTTTTGTATTCTCTAAAGAGATTTATCACTTAAGACAGTAAAGTTTTGGGGAAATATTTGATAAAAGAATGTAAAGTGAAAAAAACATGGAATTAAAAAAAGTCGGAGGATTCAGCCTGGGGACTCTTTTCTCGAGAGTAACAGGAATGGGAAGAGAGATTGTATTCGCTTATCTCTTCGGTTCTTCTGCTCTTATGGATGCCTTCCGCGTCGCCTTCAATATTCCCAATCTTCTCAGAGATTTCTTTGGCGAGGGGGGCATGAACGCGGCTTTTGTACCCGTTTTTTCAGAATATCAAGAAAAAGAGGGAAAGGAAAGCGCTAACAAATATTTGTCCTCTTTTCTTCTACCTTTAATTATAATTCTTACTATTGTTATTGCCCTTGGAATTATATTTTCACCTGCATTAATATCATTTTTAGCAAAGGGTTTCGAAAAAAATCCCATGCAATACGCGACAGCTGTTAAACTTACAAGATTAATGTTTCCTTTCCTGCTTCTTATCTCGCTTGCCTCTGTAGTCATGGGCATTTTGATGTATTTTGATCGGTTTTTTGTAACCGGAATTTATACGGTTTTCTTTAACATCTCTGTTATGATGTCCTCCTTTTTATTATACAAAAAAATAGGTATTTTCGGAGCCGCAGTTGGAATTCTTGCCGGTGGTGTGATTCAGCTCTTATTTTTGCTTTTTTTTCTTCCTAAATCCGGGATTAAATTAAAAAAACCATCATGGGGTCACCCCGGAGTAAAACAATCCTTTCGTCTTCTGGTTCCTGTTTTTTTCGCGTACGCGGCTACAAGGATAAATGTAGCTGTGACTATTTTTCTTGCTTCCCTGCTTCCCGCGGGCAATATTTCTCATTTAACTTACGCTTACAGAATAATGCAATTACCACTGGGAATGTTCGGAGTAGCTGTTGCGGTAGTTTCTCTTCCTGAACTCTCTAGAAAAGCAGTGAGTAAGCTCGACCAATATCCCTATATATTATCCTCTCTCAGAGCTGTTTTGCTCCTTTCGATCCCCGCTGTTTTTTTTCTTTTATCTGTTCGCCTTTCCGCGGTTCGCGTTATATACGAACATGGGGCCTTTATTATGCAGGATTCGGTAAGTACCGCCGCCATCCTTTTATTTTATCTTTTAGGAATACCTTTTATTGCGGGAAATAAAGTTATAGGAAATGTTTATTTTTCCCGAAAGGATACAAAAACCCCAATGAAAATAAGTTATATTGCCATGATTGTCAATGTTGTTTTAGCAATAATTTTATTAAATTCTTTAGGAATTAGAGGACTAGCGCTCGCAGTTTCCCTTTCCGGAATGGTACAGTTTGTTTTGCTGATGAGACCATATCGTCAGGTCCTTTTGGATTTAAAATCTTTCCTTCTGAGGATAATACTGATTTCTTTTACAGCAACTATTCCTGTCATATATTTACAAAAAACATTCGGCTATATTTCTTCTCTCATTATAGGAGGATGCGTTTTTGGCTTGATTTTTGTCTGGATTGGTTATATATTAAAAATCGAGGAAATATGCAGATTACTGAAGATATTAAACAATCGATAGAAGCTCTATTGTTTGCTTCATCAGAACCGGTAAGTTCCAGGAGGATAGCTGATGTTTTAGGCTGTACTGTTGGGCTTGTGGAAAAAAAGCTCGCCCTATTAGAAAAAGAATATGAGGAAACCGATAGAGCTTTTGTGCTCAGAAAAGTAAACAAAGGATATAGCCTTTTTACCAAACTCGAATTCGCCGAAATAATAAAAAATTTATCGGGGAAAAGAGAATTATATCTATCAAAAGCCGCATTAACAACACTAGCGGTAATAGCGTACAGGCAGCCTGTGACGCGGAGAGATGTAGAAACGATAAGAGGAGTAGACAGTTCTGGGGTAATCCATACACTTCAAGATACCGGCCTCGTAAAAGTTATTGGCAAAGAGGATGTTTTTGGGCATCCTTTTTTATATGGAACCACCGGAAAATTTTTGGAAGCATTTCATTTAGAATCTCTTAAAGATTTACCTGAGATAGAAGATGAGGATTCAGCGTTTTTTAGCAAGAGCGGGATTGACATCCAGAAGGGAAGCCAAGACTCTGCTTGAAAAAGGGGTCATTAAAGTAAATGGTGAAGTCGTATCTGAGCCCTTTTTTCAGGTCGACCCGGAAAAGGACTTAATAGAATTCAAAGGTAAACGGCTTAAAATTCCCGGAAAGTGGACTTATATAATCTTAAATAAACCGCGAGGAGTTATTACTTCCGTTTCTGACGAATTGGGAAGAAAGACCGTGATGGATTTGATACCCACAAAAAATAAAGGTTTGGTCCCGGCTGGTAGGTTGGATGAGGATTCCGAGGGACTTCTTTTAATTGCAAATGACGGAGATTTGGTACATGGCTTAACTCACCCTTCTTTTGAAATCGAAAAAGAATATGAAGTCACGCTGCCGAGAGTTCCGGGAAAAGAACTTAAAAAAATGGAGAAAGGGATTCAGATTGGTAATGATTACCTGAAGGCAAGTAAAGTTTCTTTTCCCGGAGGAAAAAAGATTATTATTACTCTTAAAGAAGGGAAAAACCGAGAAATACGAAGAATGCTAGGAATGTTGGGTTACAGGGCAGAAAAACTTAAAAGAATAACAATAGGCTGTCTTAGTCTTTCTAATCTTAAACCCGGGGAATACAGAGAACTTACCTCCAAAGAAATTAGTCAGTTAAAAGGACTTATAAATGGAAACGATTGAATCCTTTGTTGCTGTCGACCTTGAAACTACCGGGCTTGACCCAAAAAAAGAAACTATAATAGAAGTTGGTTTAATTCATTTTAACGAAGGAAAAATCGAAGAAAGATTTTGCAAAACCGTGAATCCAGGCAAAACTGTTTCTGATCATGTCTTAATACTAACAGGGATTAAACAAAAAGAACTTCTCTCGAGCCCTTCTTTAGAAAAAATTATTCCGGAAATTAAGGAATTTATAGGAAACTACCCTCTGGTAGGCCATAATGTTGATTTTGATATTAGTTTTTTAGAAAAAAGTTTTTCCCTTAACAATATAACTTATGATACGTTTAACTTAAGCAGAATTTATTTACCTTTTATTTCCAGCCATAGTTTATCCAGCATTGTAGAGTATTTCAAAATCCCTTATGATAATGCCCACAGAGCAGGGGCAGACGCGGAAATGGCAGGAAAAATATTTTTAGAGATGTTCGACTTGATGACAAATTTAGACCCTCGGATTTTGAAAAAACAACTTGATATTATGGGAGATAAATATTTTGAAGGAGAACTAATCAAAAAAGCTCTGGATATTTCTTTACGTAAAGGGCTCAACAGGAAACCGTATCCCTTTGAAATTCCGGTTAATTTCAGGGAAAACAGAAGAAAAAACAATTGCAAGAAAAAGTCTTTAATGAAAGAATACTTTGCGAATGAACTTCTTGAAGACCGTCCATCTCAGCTTAAGATGGCCGAATTGGTCGAATCTACACTGTCCAAAGGAGATTTTCTGCTCGTGGAATCATCCGCGGGAACAGGTAAATCTCTTGCATATCTTGTCCCGAGTATATTGGACAGTAAAGACGATAAGGAACCTATTTACATTTCAAGTTATACCAAAAATTTGCAACAGCAACTCTTTTATAATGATATTCCTTTTGCCGAGGAAATAACCGGGTGTGGAGTAAACACAGTATTGCAAAAAGGACGTTCTAACTACCTTTGCCTCAGAAAAATAAAGGAACTACCTCGGGATCTGGATCCCCTTTCTCTTTGCGCTCTTACTTTATGGAGTTCTCTTTCTCTAACAGGAGATCTTTCGGAAATTTCTTATGTATTCAGAGAAATAAACAAAGGTTTAATTTCTATGGACGAAACATGTAAAAAAGAAATGTGCCCTTATTACGATGATTGCTTCTATTATAACATGAAGAAAAAATTAAAAGATGCGGACCTTATCCTTGTCAATCACGCCCTTTTCTTTACAGGAAAAATAAATGTAAGTAAGGTTATTTTCGATGAAGCTCACGAGTTAGAAAGAGCTGCTACTTCAGGTTTTTCAACGAGTATCAGTTTTGGAGAAATTCAGGCTGTGCTCAACAATATCTCTCGAAATTTGAAACAACTTAAGATAAAAAAAGAAATAAAAAACACAATTGATACGGCAAAAGATACTTTTGAGAAAATTGCCGATAAAGTTCTTTTATCAAACAATTACAAGGAAGGATTGTACAAAGATCAAGAAACCTCGGCTTTACGTTCTCTGTACGAAATTCTTGAAAGAGTAAATTCTTTGCTTTCTTCGGTAGACATAGAAGATAAAAAAGAAACAGAAAAAATAAAAGAAATTCTTTTAAAATTAAACATTATTTTAGAGCAGGAAGAGGATGATAGAGTTTTTTATTACAGTATTCCCTACCGTCAGCGACTATCTTCAATTGAACTGATTGCCGCTCCTCTCGATATCGCTCCTTATCTTGAAGAATTTCTTTATCCCAATCTCGATTCTTTCGTAATGACTTCGGCAACCTTAACGGCAGGAGAATCGTTCGATTTTATTAAGAATATTCTGGGTTTAACCAGTCTTGGAGAGAGACTAAAGGCAGTATCCCTTCCGGAAACCTATAAATTCAAGGAACAAGCTTTAACTATTATCCCCGCTTATATGTCCGCCCCGGACGATCGGGATTTTATTAATCAAGTTAGTCAATTTATTAAAGATGTGATTTTTCCGACAGAGAAAGGAACCCTTGTTTTGTTTATGTCATACAAACATATGAAAGAAGTTTATAAGCAAGTATACGAAGACTTCGACGCACAAGGTAGAGAAATTCTAATTCAGGGGTTTGGCAAATCGAGAAAGAAACTTTTGAACCGTTTCAAGGACAATCCCTCTTCTATTCTTTTCGGAACCAGCTCCTTCTGGCAGGGAATCGATGTACCGGGTAAGTCTCTTGAAATTGTAACTATAGAGAAATTGCCTTTTCCAAATCCCGCGGAACCTCTAATAGGAGCAAAATCAGACTATTTCGAGAAAAAAGGCCTCGGCGGCTTCGCTCATTACATCCTCCCTCTTTCGGTCCTGAGATTAAAACAGGGATTTGGCAGATTGATACGCTCGACAAGAGACACAGGTGTAGTATTTCTCCTAGATACAAGAGTTTTGAATAAATCTTATGGTTCTATTTTTCTGGAATCCTTACCTACGGAAATTTCCGTAGTTCGGACTAGCCTGGAAGCACAAAACGCTCTAGTCGCCTGGTTTGAAGAGGGTAAGATATATAGTATTTTTTCAGAAGGAGAAGAATGGGAAGATTTTTGAAAACACCTGTTAATGATATTCTTTTCGTTACCGTTGGTTATACTCTCGGAGGGAGCGAAAATATGATTGCCCTGATTGCTCCCAGATTGAAAAAGCGTGGTTATAAAGTTAGAGTTCTTGCTTTTAAAGATTGGGGCCCCGTCTCTGACCAATTAAAAAGAGGAGGCATCGAATGCGCATCACTCCATGGTACCGGAAAATTTGATCTACGCGTTCTATGGAGATATTTTCTTTATTTAAAAAAAACTCCTCCCGATTTGGTTATTGCTTTTCTTTATAGAGCCTATATTCCAAGTCGCATTTTTGGTTTTCTTCTCGGGATACCCAATATTTCTTCCGTTCAAGGAGTCCGGGGGTGGATGAATTTTTCTCACAAACTTTTAGATAAAATAACCGCTCCCTTGGACTATGTTACATACTCCTGTTCCAAATCTGTTACAGTTTTTCTCGTTAAAAAAGTGGGACATAAAGAGGAACATATTGTAACTATTCCAAACGGTATCGATATTGATTCTTTTGCGGTTAAGATAGACAAAGAGAAAAAAATCAAAGAATTGGGTCTTAATTCGGAATTAAAAGTAGTGGGAACTGTCAGCAGATTGCATGAACCGACAAAAGGGATTAAAATCTTATTAGAAGCTTTCAAAATTCTTCAAAAGAAATTTGATTCTCAGTTGCTTGTTGTAGGCAGCGGAAAGGATGAAAAGATGCTTAAGAGAAGGGCTAAAGATATGGGAATAAAAGCTCTGTTTTTAGGGGAGCGTACAGACATATCTGAGATACTTCAAGTTATAGATGTTTTTGTTCTCTCTTCTTTTTATGAGGGTTTACCGATTTCTATTTTGGAAGCTATGGCTACGAAAATACCCGTGGTCGCGACAAATGTGGGAGACAACTCAGAGGTTGTTATAAACGGTAAAACCGGTTTTATTGTAGAGCCAGGTAAACCTGATTTATTAGCTGAAAAGATTGAATTTCTTCTCAATGACGCAGAAAAAAGCAAAAATTTTGGTAAGGCAGGGTTTAATCAAGTTAATGAAAATTTTTCGATAGATAAGACCGTGGATGGAATTGAAAGCCTGTGGTCCAAATCTTAAATTATACATGCTTTTTTAGTTTTGTTCTTCAAATTTATAAAGAAAAAGTAAGATTATTGTGAAATCGGGAAATATTTATTATCATCAAAAAATTTAATTATATTAGTTATTTATTTTTGTCCATAAATAACATAAAATGGAGCAAGCCTTATGCCTTGTTTATTTAAGAGAACAATACTTCTATCAAAAAAATCAGCTATTAATCTTTTACTTGGGTTTTTATAGTAACCGTAATAGCCATTCAATATCTGTACTTTGAATCCTTTCTTTGCCAGGATTTTCTTTAAATTGTAAGGGTTAAATAGATGTTCCATCCAATTGCCCGTGTACGGATCGCAGGTATTAGTTGGATGTTTTGGCTTTGTAGGATAAATTCCATTTTCAAAGTAATCTTCAACGCATTCTAAAATGTCTTCTATTCTTTTCCCTCTTGTTTTTCTGGCAAGTTTATCGATTTCCTTTTTAGATAATTTTTTGTTGATATCTTTTAGATAATTTGAAATTATTTCTTTTCTGACTTTGAGATATGATTTTAAGCAATCTCTTTCTTTGTGTCCCCATTTTTTTTGCCTATCAAGGTATTCGGCTTCGATTTGTTGTTTGATTTCAAGCCTCCTTCTTCTTGTATTGAAAATATTCGCCCCGGATGCCATTACTACAGTTAATCCATCATTTGATAGAAAAGGTATCTTCTTAAAGAAATACTCGATATCGTAAATGTGCTCAATAACATCGTAGGATGCTATTGCATTGCAATTAATTTTTCTTTTTTTTATAAAATTTATTAATTCTTCAATATCACCTTGAACGTAAAAATCCGCAGTATTACCTATATGATTGCCAATAATTTCGGCGTCTTTACATGACACATCATATATATCATCATACATTACTGTCCCTATACCTAATTCCTTTGCCAATAAGGATAAGAGTCCGCTTCCACCACCATAGTCTACTAGAGTAAATTTGTTTTTTGATATCTCGGTTTCAGCAAGTGCCCAGGATAGTATGTAAGAGTATAGTTGTAAACAGGACAATAAATTTTCAAAATTTGTGCCAAGATACCTCTTATTATAATCTGAGATATTGAGTGTATTTATATTCAAACCCTTGAGTTTTTCGTAGAGTCTGCACGCTGCTGAATTAATGTCGGTTAGTAGCTGAACGTTCTTCGGAAGGTGTGCATAATTATAAATAAATTTCATTTTTTTTTCATTTTCAAAAGTATTCATAATTCGATTATAGTCAATAGTATAAACCGTTGAGTTTTTTTGCTATATTAAGGAAAAGCTAAACTTTTTAAAAACCCTTGACAGGGGAAACGCATTTTATAAACTCTTATTATGAAAATAAAAGGGGTAATATCTTTATAAATGGAAAAAGAAGTTATTTTCGTTACAGGAGGAGCCGGATTTATCGGCTCTCATCTTATTGAAAGATTGATAAAGAAAGGATATCTTGTTTTATGCCTCGATAACTTCAACGATTATTATGATCCAAAATTAAAAGAAAAGAATATTTTAAGTTTAATTGAAAACCCTAACTTCAGACTAATCAGAGGGGACATCTTAGATGTTGAACTTCTTCATGATATCTTCTCCGGTAAACTATTGAACGAAAACCCTGAACATAGAACAAAGAATTTTAAACCCACCAAAGTTGTTCATCTCGCAGCCATGGCGGGCGTACGTTCTTCTATAGCGAATCCCGCGATATATGTCGATGTCGACGTTAAAGGTACCGTGAATCTACTTGAAATGGCTAAAGAATACAATATTAGACATTTCATATTCGCTTCTTCTTCTTCTGTTTACGGTATAAACAAAAAGACACCTTTTTCGGAAGATGACCCTGTAGACCTCCAAGTATCTCCTTACGCGACCGCCAAAAGAGCTGCAGAACTTTACTGCAAAACCTATAATAATTTATATGGAACACCTATTACTATTTTAAGGTTTTTTACGGTTTACGGAGAAAGGCAGCGTCCCGATATGGCTATTAGAAAATTTGCGAAGCTTATAATGGAAGGAAAACCAATTCCAATGTTCGGAGACGGCAGCTCGATCCGCGATTATACTTACATAAATGATTGTATCGACTGTATTTCCACGGTTGTTGAAAAACCAATGGATTTTGAAATAATTAACATCGGAAGCGGAAGGACCATAACTTTAAAACAATTAATAAGAGTGTTAAAAGAAATATCTGGTAGAAAAATCGCAATTAAAAAATTCGCGGAACAAACCGGAGATGTGCCTGTCACCTACGCGGATATAAGCAAGGCAGAAAGGTTGTTAGATTATAAGCCAACGGTTACTATAGAAGAAGGAGTAAGAAGATTCTTTGAGTGGTATAAAAAAGAGATTTTATAATAAAAGAATTTACTATTGCCAACAATTGTAAACCTAAAATTCTTAAGGAGGAATTGGTGAACGTTCCTTTGTTAGATTTAAAGCGTCGTTATAGTATAATAAAAGAAGAAATCGATAAAGCAATTGAAAAGGTTTTAACCTCGCAGAATTTTATACTTGGGGAAGAGGTAAAAAAGTTAGAAATAGAAATTGCGGAATACTGTGATACAAAACATGCTGTGGCTGTGGCTTCCGGAACCGACGCTCTTTTGCTGAGTTTAAAAAACGTAGGAATCAAAAAAGGAGATTTTGTAATAACAACACCTTTTACTTTTTTCGCGACGGCTGGAGCCATTCATAATGCTGGAGCTAAGCCGATTTTCGTCGATATTAAACCTGACACTTATAATATCGATCCGGCAAAAATAAAAGATTTATTAGAGGGAAAATCTTTCCATACTAAAAGGTTAAAAATAGATCTATCGAGGATAAAAGCAGTAATACCAGTGCATTTATACGGACAAATAGCTGATATGGATCCTATTACGGATTGTGCAAAAGATTACAAATTAGCTATAATCGAAGATGCCTGTCAGGCAATAGGAGCGGAATATAAAGGGAAAAAGGCAGGAGCAATAGGAGAACTTGGCTGTTTCTCTTTTTTCCCTACAAAAAATTTAGGTGCTTACGGAGACGCTGGTATGGTAACTATGGATAATGATAGTTTCGCGGAAAGACTCAGAAATTTAAGAGTTCATGGAGCTGAAAGAGGTTATTACCATTCAAGAATAGGGGACAACAGCAGGTTGGATACAATACAGGCAGCCGTCTTGTTAGCAGAACTACCTTACCTTAACGATTGGAATAATAAAAGACAAGAAAACGCAAGAATTTATTCTGATTGTTTGAAAGAAGTCGAAGAGGTGAGTTGTCCATTTGTAGCACCGGAACGAAAACACATTTTTCATCAATATACTATTCGTGTTAAAAACAATAAAAGAGACGAACTGATGAAATTTCTAGGAGAAGAAAACATAGGCAGTAAAGTTTACTATCCTTTACCTTTACACCTACAGGAATGTTTCAAATGCCTTGGTTATAAACAAGGAGATTTTCCGTTTAGTGAGACGGCTGCCGAAGAAGTACTGTCGTTGCCGATTTTTCCGGAATTGAATAGAAAAGAAATCGAATACGTCTGCAACTCGATAAAATCCTTTTTTGCCGGAAAAACTTAATGTGTTTATTTGAAACAAAAATTTTAGTTAAAATTAATTACAAAAGGATTAGTTGATTGAGTTTTATTAGATACACAAAATCTAAAATCATTTATTTCATACCTACATGGGTAAAACGTTTAATTTATAAGGTATGAAGATTATACTGGCGATTAAAAACAAGAGTATTGCCGAACAAATATTACGTGGATCCCTATGCTACCGACGGAATTATATTTATTAAACCCAAAAACATACATCTTGCAATGAAGAAAGAATTTGATGTTTTCAATTTTAAAGGCAGGGTTTTAAGCGGTAACTGGGATAAAAAAGTAAAGAAATTCGAAGAATCTGATTTTTTTATATCCTTTAAGCAAAAAATCGAGGAAAAAACACCCTGGAAAGAAACAAAATATTACCAGAGAGTAATCAAGCAAATAACAAATGGAGATTTCAGGTGGTCATGCAAGAATAAGGAAGAATTTGATCAACGTTGTGAAGGCTGGGATAGATTATACTCAAAGATAAAAGAAGAGGGGTACAAAAAAGGATGGCATGAGGATGAAATTTTTATTAATATTGGCAGAAACGGAGAAATTATTTTTAATAACGGCCGACACAGGCTTACTTTTGCCAAATTACTAAAAATAGATAAAATACCGGTAAAGGTGACAGTTAGACATAAAAAATGGGTTGCTTTTAAACAAGAGATTTCTGAATACTCGCAGAATTACAAAAACAGGATTTATGAAAAATTAACTCATCCGGATCTTGTCAATATCCCTTCCGCGCATAAAGGCAGCAGATATAGTATTATAAAAGAAAATCTGACGATTTCACAAGGTAGAATACTTGATATCGGATGTCACTGGGGTTATTTTTGTCATAAATTTGAAGAAGAAGGTTTTGAATGTTGTTGTGTTGAAAAAAGCAACTTGAATCTACATTTTCTTAAAAAATTAAAGAAAGCTAACAATAAAAAATTCGAGATAATTTCTCATTCGGTGTTTGATATGTCAAAAAACATGCTCGTAGAATTTGATGTTATTTTAGCTTTATCAGTATTTCATCATTTTATAAAAAAAGAAAACACATACAAAAAACTAATAAATCTTCTAAAAAACTTAAAGGGTAAAGAAATGTTCTTCGAACCACACAATCCAGAGGAACCTCAAATGAAAAAAGCTTATAAGAATTTTATCAACGATAATTTTGCGAAATTTATAGTCGACAATTCCCACTTTACTAAATTCAAAATAATAGGTTATTCGGAAACGGGGAGGCCTCTTTATAAAATATATTAAACATGAATAAGAACGAGACAAGCTTGCGAAAAATTACTTCAAATGTATTTATAACCATAAAATCCTTTAAGGGAGCATTGTGAGTCAAAAGAAAATCTTAATGGTAGAACCAGTTGATATTTCAAGAGACGATGCCCCTAAAGTTCATTTCTTGAATCTTGCTGTAAATTTTGAAAAGCTTGGTTGGCGGACAAAAGCTATAGTATATTCACCGGAAAACAATTTGAGAGAGGAAGAAAGTAAGTTAATAAATACGAAATTTATTCCCAATCCTCTTTCAGGCAATAAATTCAAAAGAGTTTTAAAATATTTGTTAACTGCACCATTTATTATCTTAGAAATATTTTTATTTAAGCCTCAAGTAATATATTTCCGTTTTTCTCCTCCTACATTTCTATATTTACCAATTTTAAAGCTAGTACGACTTTTTTCCCTTAATTATAAAATTGTTTTAGAATTCAATGATTGGTTGTCTGAAGAAAGAGATATACAAGGGGAAAGCAAGCTTAAAGTTCAACTAATTAATTTTCTGCAAGTCAAAAGCGCTTTTCTCTCCGACTATATAAGGGTTGTGGCGGCAGGTTTAAAATCTCGTTTGGAAACCTACGGAATTAAATCTGCAAAGATATTTGTTGTAGAGAATGGAACGGATTTAAATCATTTTAAAGTTATTAATAAAACCAAAGCGAAAAATAACATTGGCCTCGATCCCGATTTATTTTACGTTGGATTTATTGGGAATTTTGCTATATGGCAGGGATTAACTCTTTTACTTCGCGCGATACCGGGTGTTTTAAAAGCCCACGAAAATGTCAGATTTCTCCTGGTCGGAGATGGACCTGAAATGCCTAAGATAAGAGGAAAAGTTGCAAAATTAGAAACAGAAAAAATAATCCTTACTGGAAGCGTTCCTTATCAAGACGCCAACTTATATATTAACGCGTTTGATATTGGAGTTGCTCCTTTCATCAAGAAAAGGAATGATAATATGGTTTCTCCGATGAAAGTCCGAGATTACGCCGCATGCGGCATCCCTTTTGTAACCACTAAAATAAGAGGGTTGGAAATAGTTGAAGAGAAAGGTATAGGTATTTTAGTTCCCCCAGATGATTCTGATGCTCTTTCAGAGGCAATAACAGAACTCATACACAATAACGGTCTAAGAAAAAATATGGGGAAAAGGGGAAGAAAAATCGCGGAAAAAGAATTTTCATGGGAGAATGTTGTCTTGCAAATTTTAAATTATATTAAAGAATAATTCCAACAGAGTCGTTTATATATAGAGATTTATTTAGTCATTACCGGTTTTTATATTCCTTTATTAATATTTCCTACGACGAAGGTCTAAAATCTTGACATATACTGCATTGAGTATAACTTAATACTGCTATTATGAATAAAACAATTACTTACGAACCTGACAATTCAATAAAAAAAGGATATATTTCTTTATGGAAAGAAATATTCCAGGAGCTGAAAAGTAACAAGTGGCTTACGCTCCAATTATTCAAAAGAGATTTTTTCGCGATTTACAAACAATCTTTAGTGGGAGTCTTTTGGGCTTTTATAGTTCCTATAATAAATCAGCGATGAATAACACAAATTTCGTTGGCAGAGATAAATGTCCTGCTTGCTCTTCAAGCAGGTTATCCCTCATTTATAAATGTCCCTTCGATAAAGATCCAATAAAGAATTATTTAAAATCCTTTTATGCTCCACAGGGTAAGGTGGAATTTGAATACCTTAAGGGAACCAACTATCTATTATATGAGTGTGAAGAATGTGGCTTGATTTTTCAGAAACAAATCCCAAATAAGATGTTAATGGAAAAGCTTTACGAACATTGGATAGACCCTGAAAAAGCATTCTACCAACATCATAAACAACATCAACTTGGATACTATTCCCACCATGCAGCAGAAATCATGAAGATAATAAGGTATTTTAAAAAACTTCCTTCATCATTAACCTTTCTGGACTTTGGGATGGGATGGGGGGAATGGGCTTTAATGGCAAAAGCGTTTGGATGTAAATCATATGGTTTCGAGATTTCTAAAAAACGTATACAACATGCAAAAGATAATGGCATAAAAGTCATTTCGTGGAAAGAGATCTCTCAACATCAATTCGATTTCATAAATACCGATCAAGTATTTGAACATATAAGTAATCCTTTAGAAACATTCCTTTATCTAAAAAAAGCATTGAAACCCGAAGGGGTTATAAAAATAAACGTGCCAACTGCTCATGACATAAAACGACGATTAGAAATTATGGATTGGAGAACACCCAAAGGAAGTAGTAACTCCCTTAATCCTGTCGCCCCTCTTGAACATATCAATTTCTTCAGGAGTAAAACCATCGCTAAGATGGCAGAAAAAGCAGGAATGGAAGAAGTCTCCACTCCTATAAAGAACCAATATATACATAATATAAAGTGGGGCGGAATTAAGAGAATCGTAAAAAAATTACTTAAGCCTATACGTCGGAATTCCCCTAAGAAAAACTACATGTTCTTCCGTAAGAAAAAACACAAGAAAAGATCATTGAAATTTACAAATTATATATATTGATTTTCTATAGAAAACTCAATCCTGTCGTTTTTAGTATATTATTTTTAATCTAAATCTCGAGTGAAAGGCTTCTCCTTAATTCCCTATATTCTTGTGTCCAAAATCTTGACATATACTGCATTGAGTATAACTTAATACTGCTATTATGAATAAAACAATTACTTACGAACCTGACAATTCAATAAAAAAGGGGTATATTTCTTTATTTAAAGAAATATTCCGAGAGTTAAAATATAACAAATGGCTTACTCTACAGTTATTTAAAAGAGACTTTTTCGCGATTTACAAACAGTCTTTAGTGGGAGTTTTTTGGGCTTTCATAGTTCCTATAATAAGTGTAGGAACGTTTATAATCCTTAATCGTTCAGGTATTTTTAATTTCGGTGAGATCAATGTTCCCTATCCGATTTACGCGATACTTGGAATGGCTTTCTGGCAACTGTTTTCGACTGGCTTAATAACAACTTCAAATTCCCTGGTTAAAGCCGGTTCAATGTTGATAAAAATAAATTTTTCTAAGAAGTCTCTTGTAATCGCTTCCGCGGCTCAGTCGTTTGTCCCATTTATAGTCCAGTTTATTTTAGTTTGTGTGTTATTCTTTGTTTATGATGTCTCTCCAAGCGTAAAAATTTTGTATTTCCCATTATTTATGATACCAATAATTTTATTTACTCTTGGGCTTGGCTTTATTTTTTCTCTTTTCAATAGCGTAATAAGAGATATAGGCAATGCTTTATCCGTTTTTATGACTTTTTTAATGTTCCTAACACCTGTGCTATATGCTAAGCCTAAAATAGGTATACTTATTCCAATTACAAGATTTAATCCTTTATATTATTTAATTTCTACGCCGAGAGAACTTATATTGAAAGGTTCGACGGCAGAATGGAAAGGTTATATATTATCGATTGTTATATCTATCGTTGTGTTTATTGTGGGGTTACTAGTATTCCATCTTACGGAAACGAGGATAACGGAGAGGATATAAAGGGTAGATGGGAATATGAGTTAATGAGTATATGGGTAAAAAAATAGTATGAAGACACATAAAGACTTAGATGTTTGGAAAAAGGGCCTTAATATGGTTACTGAAATCTACGGGCTAACCAAGACTTTTCCAAAAGATGAAATATATGGATTGATTTCTCAAATGCGGAGAGCGGCAGTTTCTTATCCTTGTAATATCTCTGAAGGAGCTGCGAGAAGTTCTACAAAAGAATATATTCATTTTATATACATAGCTTTAGGTTCCTTATCGGAACTGGAGACACAAGTTATAATTGCAAAAAATTTAGGATATATATCTGATATTGAAGAAACATTAAATCAAATAGAATTATTGCGGAGAATGACGCTCAGCTTTATTAAGTTTTTAAAGAAAAAAGAAGAAAACAATTGAAAAGATATATTTATAAATAAGTAAGAAAAATATGAAAAACAAAGAATCAAATAATGAAAAAGTTTTAAGTACTCATCAACACATTCACTCATCAACGCATTCACCTTCTTCTGAAATAGCCATTAAAGTCGAAAATGTTTCAAAAAAATATTGTAAATCATTAAAAAGATCTATGCTCTATGGAATTAAAGACATTACAAAGAATGCATTAGGAATGAGTTCAGATTCGCATTTACTAAGAAAAAACGAATTTTGGGCTATAGATGGTGTTTCTTTTAAAGTTAAAAAAGGAGAAACTTTAGGTATTATAGGAGCCAATGGAGCAGGAAAGACAACGATTCTAAAAATGCTTAACGGTATTTTCTGGCCAGATAAAGGAAAAATAACAATTAAAGGTAAGACAGGGGCTTTAATTTCCGTTGGCGCTGGCTTTCATCCGCTATTGAGTGGAAGGGAAAATATTTATCTTAATGGAGCAATTCTGGGGATCAGCCGAAAAAAAATCAATGAAAAGTTCGATGATATAGTTGAATTCGCTGATATAGGTGATTTTTTAGATACCCCAGTAAAATTTTATTCAAGTGGTATGTTTGTTCGACTCGGTTTTTCAATAGCAGTGCATTGTGATCTTGATATTTTATTAGTTGATGAGGTACTTGCAGTGGGGGATTTATCATTTTCGTTAAAATGCCATAAAAAAATGAGTGAATTCAGGTTGAGTGGGGGGACCGTTGTAATAGTTAGTCATAACTTGCAAGCAATTAGAAATATTTGCAAAAGAGTTCTTTGGCTTAACAATTCAAAAATAGAAGAAATCGGCGAAGTTCATCAAGTTTGTGATTCATATGAAACGGATATTGTAATGAATGAAAAAAACAGTTTTGATAAAATAGGAAGCCAGCTACATTATGATCCGAGGATCGAAATTTCAAAAGTAGAGTTTTTAGATAAGAACAACCAAATCTGCACTAATTTTAAAGTTGGAGATTATTTTAAATTGCGAGTTCATTTCGCTTGCAGAAGAACTGTTAAAAATCCGATATTTACTGTATCTATATTCAATGCAGAAGGTTTATTGGTCAGTTCGAATTATTCAAATTTTGATGGGTATAAAGTTGCTCAAATTTCCGGTATTGGATATACTGATTTTTGTATAAGCAAGTTAGCATTTAAGCCGTGTAGGTATGTATGCTCTATTACTTTTTCAGAAAAAGAAGTTGCAAATGTTTTGGACTGGCACGAAAAATGTTATTTGTTTACTATAACTGGAAGATTAACCAACTATGGTTTAATTAATCCTTTCCCCGAATGGTTTTTAGAGTACGAAAAATGAGAAGACGATTAAACGGTATTCCAAAGCAAATTTAATAAAATATGTTAAAGAGAAATTTATGGATTATGAATATAAAATAGAGAAACTCCCTTCGTATGAGCCAGAAACATTTACGAATGCTGATGTTTTGATATTGGAAAAAAGCTTGTTAGCTTAAAATGTTAAAAATAAATAGGTGATCTCTATGAAAAAACTTTCGGATTATGCATACAATGTTTATTCTCAGTTTGGTGAAGATGGAATAATCGAAAAAATCTTTGAGATTTTAAATCCTTTATCCGAAGTATGCGTTGAAGTGGGAGCTTGGGATGGTTTTTATAATTCGAATACCGCAAACCTATGGACTAAAGGATGGAGAGGGATTCTAATTGAAGCCGATGAGAGTAAATACTTATCCTTAGTGGAGAATGTTAAAAAATATAATTGCCATTGCATAAAAGCATTTGTACAATCTGAGGAACATAATACCCTTGAGAGGATTCTAAAGAGGGAAGGAATATCCGAAGATATAGATTTCTTATCTATAGATGTAGATGGTGATGATTACTATATTTTTGAAAGTTTAAAGCAATTAAAACCCAGATTAATCGCTTGTGAATTTAATCCTACCATTCCTTTTTATATGGATTTGATATCTGAGAAAGGGAACTTTTTTGGTTGCTCTGCTCTTTCGTTAATCAAACTTGCTGAGAAAAAGGATTACCGTCTAATCGCCATGACAGATACTAATTGTTTCTTTGTTAGATCTGCGGACTTTAAAAAATTCGAGAGTTATGATGTAAATTTAGAGTCTATAGCATCCTCGAAGCACCTAACTTACTTTATAACCGGGTTTGACGGAGCTTACATGCTTTCAAAGAAACCAACCTATGGCTGCACTCGTCCGTCTGTACAGAAATTTAAGGGAGAATATTATGCCTTTCCAATAAGGGATAAGGGTGATTATAAGAAACAAAGCTTATTTAAAAGATTATATTCTTCTTTTATTTTAACAAAAATACTGAAGAAGCTGGTCTATTGGTATAAAAACAAGAAGGGACTTAAATGAAAAAGTTCATATTAATACTGTGAAGAAATGTATATACATATTCTGAATATTGTAATGAAAAGAGGTTTTTAAAATTGTTTTTCTCTGAAAGAATAAAAAGCATTAGAAAATCCGATAAGGTGCTTGAAATTGGGCCAGGTTCTTCCCCTTTCTGGCGATCAGATGTTTTGTTAGATAAAAAATTTGATGAGAAACAGGCTTTTAAACAAAGAGGTGACTTGCCGAAAATTGAATACGACAAACCTATATACTATTATAATGGATCGACATTTCCCTTCAAAGATAATGAGTTTGACTATGTGATATGTTCTCAAGTTTTGGAGCATGTTCCTGTCGATGAATTTGATAATTTTATCAAAGAGATAGAGAGGGTTGCTGGAAGTGTTGGATATATTGAAGTTCCAAGATTGTTTTATGATTTCTTGTTTAATTTCTATGAACATAAATGGCTAATTAATTTAAAGAACGGAAAATTACTTTTATTAGATAAGAAAAAAGTTGAATTTTCATGTATACAAGATATATTTTATCTGATGTTCAAATACGGAAGAAAAAAGAAGAAAACAACACTTATCAAAGATTTTGTCGATTTATTTATGATAGGTTACGAATGGGAAGATAAAATCAACTATGAGATTGTTAATAGCCTAGATGAATTGATTTCTAATGAAGACGTCGCATTTTACAAAAACTACTTCATGTCACTTGAAGAAAAACCTTCTAATATTTATGATGATAAACCCTTAGTCAAAAAGATATTTGAAAAAATACGGAATAAAATGAAAATATAGGAAAAATGAGAATAATTAAAAATATAAGAAACATAATAAGAAAAATGCTACGTAAGAGATACAATTACAAAACTATATGTTGCTGTTAAGCTTTTTAAGTAAAACACTTTTGAAAATAGCAATCCTTTCGACTTACATGTCCAAAAGGTTATACAAACCTCCTCTATCACCTAGACAGAAAAGAGTCATTCCATGGTTCCAAATCCAAGGAGACAAATCTTTAAGATTAGATTATGACTTAAATACAAATTCAATAGTATTTGATATAGGCGGATATGAAGGTAAATGGGCTGCTAACATTTTTTCAAAGTATTGCTGTTTTATTCATATTTTTGAACCTGTTATAGAGTTTGCAAGCAGGATAGAAAATAAATTTTCCAGAAACAAAAAAGTTACTGTCTATAAATTCGGCCTTTCGAATGAAAATAAAACATCTAAGATATCGGTAGACAAAAACAGTTCTTCATTTTATGAATCAGGAAATACGATCATAAATGCGCGTTTAGTCAGAGCCATTGATTTTATTAGGAAAAACCGTATTGGAAAAATTGATTTAATGAAAATAAATATTGAAGGCGGAGAATATGATCTACTTGAACATCTTATAGATTCGGGTTTTATAAAAAACATTACGAATGTCCAAGTCCAGTTTCACGATTTTATTCCTAATGCCAAAAAACGTATGGAGAGTATTCAAAAGATGTTAAAAAAAACTCATCGGTTGACTTATCAGTATATTTTTGTATGGGAAAATTGGGTACGAAAATGAAATCCGGAGAATAATATATGAAAATTTTATCTTGTGTGCCATGCCAATACTATAACAATCCTGAGGTTCAGACATATGAATATATTTCATTTGTAGAGGTACTCAGGAAAATGGGGCATGAAGTTCTCGCAATAGATCATAAAGTGCGGGCAAAAAGAGATAAAGAAGAATTCAACAGATCTTGTCTTTCTCTTGTAGAGAAAGGAAAATACGATTTAGTCATTATTGTAACACATAAGGATGAATTCTTTCCTGACACTTTAGATGAAGCAAAAAAATATACTGTCCTTATGGCATGGAATTGTGACGATGACTGGCGTTGGGAAAATTACTCGTCAAAATGGGTAGAACATTATACTTATATGGTCACTACGTATCGGCATATATTTGAAGAAAATAAAAACAAATATTCTAACTTACTGTTAAGTCAATGGGGATGCACTGGTTTTAGTGAGGGAATAAATTCACCAAAAGATATTGATATAAGTTTCGTTGGGCAAGTTTATGGGAAAAGAATTCAACAGATTAGTAAAATGAAAAATTTTTTTAACTTTCCTGCATATGGAAAAGGAATTTCGTCAAACAGCGTAAAAGATAAGATAAAAAAGGGTGTTGCAAAATTTTTACGTATTCCCCTTAAGAAAGATCCTTTCCTTTTATCAAATCAAAACGAGGTAAAGGAAATATGGAATCGCAGTAAAATATCATTCACTCCTCTTGATGCTAATCGGTCGAATTCAATACAAATAAAAGCGCGCGTTTTCGATATGGGTCTCTCAGGAACAGTTATGCTTTGCACCAAAAATCCCGCATTATATGAATTTTATGAACCCGGTAAAGAATTTATAGAATTTGAGAATATTAAAGAATGCGTAGAAAAAGCCAAATATTTACTCAAAAACGAGTCTAAACGTAAGTCTATCGCAAAAGCTTATTACGATCGTACGAAGAAAGAACATCTTTTTGAATATAGATTTAAAAAACTTTTTGATATCATGGGATTATAAAAGAAGTGATTGATAAATGAAACCCCATATATCTGGTTTACTTTTAAACTTATTTATACGATATTTAAACCTGTATGCCCAGAATAAGATAAAGAGAGTATGAACTGTTAAAAAACATTAGAAAAGAAGATTTAGCATGAAAAAAGCGATAAAATTATTGCATAAAAAAACAAAGGCAGTTACGCATCGGTGCGAAAAATTATACCGTGGAAAGGTTGTAACTGTAAAAAAAATACATCCTAAAAACACAATATTAATAGCGGGTTCCGGAAGGAGTGGTACTACATGGTTAGCAAATATTATAGCTGCCTGTCAGGGATTTGGAATTATATTTGAACCTTTCGACTATCGTAAAGTACCCGAAGCAAAGGATTTTTCTTTACGCACTTACTTACGGCCAGGAGGAAATTATCCCGAGAAAAAAGAATTTGTAGAGAAAGTCCTATCTGGAAGGATTCACAATACCTGGACAGACAGAGAAAACAAGAATTTTTTAATATGGAAATATTTGGTCAAATCAATACGCGCAAACCTGTTTCTCGCGTGGATAGATTTTAACTTTCATTGTCCTATTATATACATGGTCAGACATCCATGTGCCGTAGTATTATCAAGATTAAAACTCAAATGGAATACACATTTAGACGTCTTTCTCAACCAGGAAAAACTTATGAAAGATTATCTATATAAATTTAAATCCATTATTGACAAAGCAACAACCCCAATACAAAAACATACAATAATGTGGTGTGTGGAAAATCTGATTCCGCTTAGTCAATTTCCACGACATGATTGGATCTTTTGTGCATATGAAAATTTATGCAATAACACAATAGAAGAAACAGATCGAATTCTAGAAAGATTAGGAATAAAAAGAACACCAAGGATCAATCAAGCAATAAATGGTTTTTATCAAACTCGGAAGGATAGTGCAGTTAGACTTGGAAAAAATCCTGTTTACGATTGGCAAAATCAACTGTCAAAAACAGAGATAGCGGATATTTTGAGTATTGTTAATGACTTTGGTATTGAACTTTACGGAGAAGAAGTAATGCCCAATCACGACTATTTTCAGAAATTAGAGGTATAATGTCTCAGACAAAAGTTACGGTTTTGATGTCGGTATATAATGACGAAAAATACCTTCGTGAGGCTGTTGATAGTGTTTTGAACCAGACCTTTAAAGATTTTGAGTTTTTGATAATAAACGATGGGTCTACTGATAATACCGGAAAATTTTTGGAAAGTTATAATGATCCAAGAATAAAGATTATAAACAATAAAGAAAATATTGGATTAACTCGTTCTTTAAACAGAGGGGTAAAAATGGCAAAAGGGGAATATCTTGCCCGCCAAGATTCAGATGATATTACAATGCCTGAACGATTAAAGAGGCAAGTTGATTTTCTAAATAGTAACCCGGATTATGCGGTTGTAGGAACTTTTGCCAAAGTAGTAAACGATGATTTAGAAGAAGTACGACTATGGGAAAGACCAACTCAAGATATCGATATCCGCAAATATCTAAAAATAGATAACTGCATAGTACATGGTTCTACTATGATAAGAATATCATCTCTTATCAATGTCGGATTTTATGATGAATCTATGGAAAAATCTCAGGATTATGAACTCTGGTTAAGATTGTCAAAAAAGTACAAAATGGCTAACATCCCAGAGTTCTTATATCTCTGGAGAACAAATAGTAAAAAAGTCGGAATAAAATATGTAAAAGAAAAGCAAATACTCGTTTCCCTGGCTAAAATTAAAAACGATTTTGTTGGACCAGAGGAGAGTGCTACACAATTAATAAATTCACTTTCAAAACATCTTTTCATTCCACCGATGTTTCATTTTATTTTTAAATTACTCAGGTTGATCACTTTCAAGAGAATAAATTTCTATAAGATTTATAGAACTTTTTTAAAAGCGACATTTAGTAACAATATAAAGAAAACACTTCATGACTTCAAATCAGGTAAAACCAGCTTTGATAATGCAAAGTTAAAGCTCAAGAAAATTTTAAATTCAGGATTATTTGGGTTGTTATAATGAATATAAACCAAAACAAAATTTTAAAAAAGCGTGAAAAACAAAAAAACTTACTAAAAAGATACGTGCCAGAAAAAATTAAGAAAAAAATTAAAAATATTTTTCTAAAGAAGAAAGCAACTCCTAAAGCTTGTACTCTCTTTATGACTGATAGATGTAATTTTAAATGTAAGGGATGCCGCAGAAGTGTTTTAAACATTAACAAATCAAAAGAAATGAGATTAAACACGGTTAAAAAATTACTCTCATTATACCCTAATATAAAATCCTTTAGTATTGCAGGCTTTGGGGAACCAACGCTATGTGAAGAATTTATCGATATTGTGGAATTTTTGAAAAAAGAAGGAAAGAAAATAAATATAATAACTAATGGTACAGATGTAAAAAAATTACTAAATTTAAATTGTCGGATAGATCAGATTTATGTGAGTTTATATGGTTATGATGTTGATAGTTATCTAGTTTATACTCGTGTAAATGCATACAAACGAGTAATTGAAAATTTTTTACGGCTTAAAGAAAAGTTCAGCAATGTTGGACTTTTGTATATTCTGACAAGGGATAATTATAGGGATTTAGAAAGACTAATGCCGCTATGCGATAAACTTAAACCTTCGTTTTTGCACTTGGTAAATTATTTGGCTTATGATTTTACTGATAGCAAAGAAGTGAAAAAAATTATTACGGTTAATGATAAAGAAATTATAAGCTATATTGGGGAATTATGTAAAAGTAGAGATTATATAAGAATAAAACCTGTATATATTGATTTTGCAAATCCAAAATTTGATTGTAGATCATATGATTCCAGGATAAATCTGGATGGTGATGGCAATATCGGGGGCTGTCTTAGACAAAACCCTCCGGATTCATCATTTGGTAATATTTTTAAAGTAAAAGATCCTTTCAATTCAACAGAAATGAAGAAACTAAGGAGACTACAACATACTATGGCAAAAACAAAAAAACCTCCTCACAAAGAATGTGATTATTGTTTTGGGAATTGGTGTTCTTGATAAGATTTATAGGATATGTTTTTAACTAAGGGGAGATTTTTGGGAATATGAAGAGAAACTCTGCAGACATAAGGAGTAGTTGTTATGGAGCTGAAAAATAAAGGAGCGTTTTAAGTGAGTATTAAGGGGGAACCGACTATTAGTGTAATTATTCCTTTGTATAATCAAAGAGATTATGTCGGGGAAGCCATTGAATCAGTTTTGAACCAGTCATATTCAAATATTGAGCTTATAGTTGTCAATGATGGTTCAACTGATGATCCATCTAAAATCCTAAAAAAATACAAGAAAGATATAACTTTAATCAATCAAGAAAATAAGGGTTTGGCAGGTGCGAGAAATGTAGGTATAAAGAACTCTTCGGGAGAATACATTCAGTTCCTTGACGCTGATGATTTTTTAGATAAAGATAAGATCAGATTACAAGTAGAATTTGCCGAATCCCGAAATTCTGATATATCTTATTGTGAAATATTACAGTATGAGCATAACAGCAGGCGTTTATCATTAAATTATATAGGTGAAATTAAAGATATGTTTCCTCATTTGTATAATTTCTGGTATCCTTATCCTCTTCCAGTGCATTCTTTATTAATAAAGAGAGAAGTATTTGAAAAATTTGGCTTATTTGATGAAGAACTTAAAGCCAACGAAGACAGACATTTCTTTAGTAAACTTGCCTTTAAAGGAGTTATTTTTGATTGCTTTCCGTTTATTGGAGGATTTCGCAGACTGCACCAATACAATATGAATAAAGACAAGTTTCACATGATGGAAAACACTATTCGATATTATAAAAAAATCAATAAGGAAATAGGCGGGCAATATTTCATTGAAAAGTTTAGTTACACAGGCTATGAAATGATGCGTGCCAATTTAACACATATTTATTCCGTTAGAATTGTCGATGGAACCAGCAGAAAAGAACTTAATGAGATCAGAAAATTGTTTAGAAGAGAGGGCATAAAATTTTATTCGAAGCCCATCCCATTTGGGTTCCGAAAATTTAAGTCGCAACCAATGTTTCTATATTGCTACCTGAAAAGGTGGCGTAGAAAATTTGCTAGTAAAAAAAATCAATCTTCGGGGAAAATAAGATTATGAGAATAGCATTTTTAGTTGGAACGTTTCCCAATTTATCCGAGACATTTATCTTGAATCAGATTACCGGATTGTTGGATCGAGGGCATGAGGTAGATATTTATGCTACAAAAAAGGGGGAAACTTCCGAAATACATCCTGAGGTCAAGAGCTACGATTTGTTTAAAAGAACTTATTACTTAAGTGACTTTGAAATTCCGAGAAACAAGTTTATTCGTATAATTAAAGCCTTCATACTCAGTCTTAAAGGGCTTGGAAAGAATACCAAGGTAATACTAAGGGCGCTAAATTTCTTTAAATATGGGAAAAGAGCATTTTCATTAGAACTTTTATACAAGATTTTTGTTTTTTTGGGCAAAGGTCCATATGATATAATTCATTGCCATTTTGGCCCGATAGGAGAGAGGGGTGTTTTATTAAAGGAATTAGGAGTTTTTGAAGGAAAAATCATCACTGCTTTTCATGGTAGTGATATGTCATTTTATGTAAGAAAACACGGTAGTGATGTCTATAACTTCCTTTTCGATAAAGGAGATCTTTTTCTACCTATAAGCGAGAGATGGAGGGGAAAACTTATAAAAATGGGATGTGACCAGCGAAAAATTGTGGTACATAGGATGGGCATTAATACAAGCAAATTTCGTTTTTCCCCGAGAAGTAACAACAAAAATATTAAACTTTTAACCGTTGGGAGATTTGTCGAGAAAAAAGGTATAGAATACGGAATTAAAGCAGTTGCAAGAGAGCTCAAGAAGCATCCGAATATTGTATATAAGATTGCTGGAGATGGGCCATTAAGGTCCCAATTGGAACATTTGATAGAAGAGCTTGAAGTTGAGAATAATATAAAACTTTTGGGATGGCAAACACAATTGGATATCGCAAGATTAATACTAGAATCCAACATAATGATAGCTCCAAGCGTTACCAGTGCTGAAGGAGATCAGGAAGGAATACCCGTGATATTAATGGAAGCATTGGCTACAGGTCTGCCCGTAATTACAACTAAACATAGCGGAATATCAGAATTAGTACAAGACGGTAAATCCGGTTTTCTTGTACCCGAACGAGATGTGGATTCCTTAGTAGAAAAAATTAAATATCTTATCGAACATCCGGAAATATGGCCTGGTTTGGGTCGTGCCGGACGAAAATATGTAGAAGAGCATTATGACATCAACAAACTGAACGATAGGTTGGAGAAAATATATATTAAGCTTATTAGTTAGAGACAATAAGTCCCATGATAATAACTCATTGTTCAGTCAATTAGCGCTTGACTCTAAAACAAACTTTTCTATATTGTACTATGAGTAACAAAACCGGCATTGTGTTATTCGTTTATAATAGACCTCATCACACAAAAAAAGTTCTTAAAGGGCTTAAAAAAAATGAAATATCTAAGTTGTATATTTTTTCCGACGGTTCAAAAAACGGACAAGATCAAACACAGGTAAATGAAGTCAGAGGTTTAATAAAAAATATCGATTGGTGCGAAACTGAAATACATATAAATCTCGAAAATAAGGGGCTCGCCAATTCAATTGTTGCCGGAGTTAACTATGTTTTAAACAAACACGAAAGAATTATAGTGCTTGAGGACGATTGTGTCCCTTCTCCCGATTTTGTTTCTTTTATGGAAGCTTGTTTTGATAAATACGAGAATAAAGAGAGGATAATGAGCATAAGCGGATATTCTCTACCAATCAAAATCCCGGACAATTACAAATATGATATTTACTTTACTTATCGACCGAATTTCTTTGGATGGGGAACCTGGCGGAGAGCGTGGAATTTTTTTGAAAAGGACGAAACGCTTTTAAAAGAAATTAATGAATCCAGGAGATTTAATAAAAAGGTCGTCAGGGCAGGAGATATTTTGATTTCTTTGATAGAAGCACAATTAAAAGGAAACATTGATTCCTGGGCGGTATTCTGGGCTTTAAATATCATTAAGAGGGATTGTCTTTGTATTTACTCGGTTGAGCCCAGAGTCAAAAATATTGGCTTTGACGGATCAGGCGTACATTGTAGTCCTCAGACCAAATATGATACAGGATTAATTAAGCGTTTTAACGGGAATTATATTCTTCCCGATGTAAATGAATTAAACGGAAAAATCTTAAAAGAATTTAAGCGCTTTTACTCAATTCCATATGGGATAAAAGTCAGGACAAAAATTAAAAATTTGTTAAAGTTCCTGCATTTATTTGCATTATTTAAAAAGTTTAAACTAAAAATTACTGGAACGAGATCAAAAAAATGAATAAAAAAACAAAAATATGTTTTTTTGGTCTTTACGATCCTCTCTATAACAGACACAGGGTTATCTTAGAAGGTCTAAAAGCCAGAAAAATCAATTTTTCTGAATGTTGTTTGAACAAAAACTACGGTTCGTATCTTAATAACTTTTTAATCGGTAATTTTCACTTAATTAGGAAATACCTTAAGACTAACAAAGATTTCACCCATATTATTATATGGGGCGATATAGCAGGGGCTTACTTGGGATGGATTTTATCTAAACTTGGAAGAAAAACACTTATTTTCGATCCTATTACCTCAGTTTATTCAACGATGGTCGAAGAAAGAAAGGTCTTCTCTCCATCTTCAATAAAAGCAAAACTCTTTTTTATTTATGAAAAAATGGCATATAAATTGTCTGATCATCTTCTCTCAACCACAGAAGATTTCAAACATCATTTTTGCAAACTCTTTTCCTTAAAATCGGATAAAGTTTTTGTCCTACCTGTAGGTGCTGTACTAAAGGAACTTAAGGAAACATCTTTAAATAAACGAAAAAGCAGTTTCGTAGTTCTTTATTGGGGCAAAATGCTTCCTCAGCACGGGGTTGAATATATTATATATGCAGCTAAATTACTTGAAAATGTTGAGAAAAAAGTTACTTTCAGAATTATAGGAACAGGATATTGCAAAGAAGGAATAAAAGATTTAAGCAAAAAATTGAGAATTTCCAACGTAACTTTTACAGATTATCTGCCGGCTGATAAACTGCAAGAAGAAATCATAAAGGCGGATCTGGTTCTTGGTTTCTTTGGTTCAAGTAAAAGAGCAAATATATCAGTTGGGAATAAAGTTTTTGAAGCTCTATCATATGGTAAACCTGTTATAACTGGAAAATCGCAGGCAAACACCAGATTTTTTGCACACAGGAAGGAAATATTTTTTGTAGAACCGGCTAACGAAAAACAAATTGCGGATGGAATAATGAAATTATATAAGGATCCCGTTTTACGAGAGACTATAGCATCCGGAGGTTATAAAAAAATGAAAAAAGATTTTTCAGAAGAAAAAATCGCAGAAAAAATGATTGAAATAATTTCCAATATATGAAAGAATCGTATAAAATTATTCTTTGTTCGATTCCGATATTTTTAATTGGTTTGATAGATGGCGGAGCATCTCAATTAGCCGTATATTTGATGGGGCTTTATATGATTATTCTTCTATCCGTTTCTATATTCGTAAATAAAGACGGATTTATCAAGAAAAATATATTTCTTCTGCCTTTGTCGATTTTTACCGCCGCTTCATTTGTCGTCACCTTATTTTCTCCCGCTTTATTATCCTCGATGGAGGGATTTTTAGAGTATTTTGCTTATTTGATTTTTTTTCTTGCCTTACTTTTAATTAAACCGGATAAGAAATTATTATTACCAAGTGTTTTTATTTTCTGCTTGATTGAACTAATCGTTTGTTTTTTTCAAATTGGTTCCGCACGGGTTAGCGGAACATACGGATATGCTAATTTTTTCGTTTTTCCCCTTACTTTCGGTTTTATTTACAGCATAAACCTAAAAAATAAGATAATCAAATATTCATTAATGGCATTGTTTTTTATTTTTTCTATCCTCACAGGCTCGAGAATTGTACTCATTTTAATTCTCGTTCTACCCTTTTTCCTTTTTAAGCGTAAAATTTTCGCGCTTGCCGCCCCGATTCTGCTGGGTCTCGTACTTTTAATCCCTAACCCCATCAAGAAAAGGGTAATGGGAAAAGTCGAAGTATATTCTCTTCAACGTCCGAATATCTGGAAACAGGCAATGAAAACAGGATTGGATAAACCGATAACCGGCTGGGGGTTAAGAAATTACGAGAAAGCTTCTCTTCGGCATAATTTCCCGGTTAAAGGAATTTATTCAAGGAAGGCAAAAGTTGCTCACAATCAATTTTTGCAGTACTTTGCAGAGGGTGGAATTATCTTCCTTTTAGCTTTTTTATTTTTATTCGTAGTATTCTTCACAAATTTTAAAAAATTGGGAAAAACCGAGCTCATCTTAATATTTGTTGTTTTTATTCATTCCTTCTTAGATAACGTTTTGTACCTGCCCGCAAACTTTCTTATTTTTATTGTTCTCCTTTATACGGCTGATAATTCAAAAGAAAAATATAGTCTTAATTTTTCTTTACCGGTCAAATTAATATTTGTCTTGCTGTCCCTAATTTATTTAATTCCTTTATTTGCTTATTGTGCAGTAAAAAAGGCAGAGACAGAGTTTAAAAAACAAGAATATGAAAATGCCATGTATTATTTTGCTCTGGCAGAGTCATTATGGCCTTTGCCCCGTTATTCCACATACCTTGGCACGGCAAATGAACAAATGTTTTATGAAACCGGATTTGTCAGTTATTTATCTTTTGCTTTTTATCTGCATTCAAGGGCAGCAGAAAGCAATCCGATCGATTGGGAATTATCTTTTAAAAAATATAAATTTTTTAAAAGACATAAAAAAACCATACGTAATGAAAATGCTGTTGAGACTGCCGAATCATTCCTTTTAGAAGCAATTGAATTAAATCCTAAAGATAGAATGTTATATGAAACGCTTTTGAAGGATTATCAGGAAAGAGAAATGGAAATGGAAGCCGAGGAAACTAAACGTAAAATCGATAGTATCTTCGTATCGGAATAATTAATTAGTAAATCTTCTTTGGTTTTTGAGTTTTTGTTTTTTTAAACATAGAATAAACGGTTGGTAGATTTAAGCGTATCTAGTTTGTTTCGTGGCTGAATAACCTTGTGTTTTTATGGAGATTGGAAAAACAAGCAGCAGCCCTTGACCAAAGACACAAAAAACAATAAAATATTTCTACGTTATGATAGAAATAATTATTTCAGCCATATTTCTTATTTCTCCCGGGGATTCAACATCTATTCCCTTCGATATAACAATACTATTCGATCCTCCAATATTGACTGGATCCGCAGAGGTCTATCTCGACGGAATGAGTCTTGCCGGAGAAAAAAACCCAGATTATTTCTTTTCGGAAATAAACAATCTTTCCAGCGGCAAACACATAATAAAAGTAGAAAACGGTACCGAAAAAGAGGAATGGTCATTTTTTGTAACAGAAGATAAAAAAGAGTTCCCTTTGTCTGTCTCAGGGAATTTCTCAATAGGAGATCAAAACACCTATTCTTCGGACACCTTCAACACAGAAAAAAATGAAGCTCTTTTAGGGATGGACTTTTCTGTTTATAAAAATGACCTTTCGTTAAGGTTTTCTTTATATCATGATCCCGAATATCAAATCGATTGGTATCCCTATATAAGTTATTTAAAAGGAACAACTTATTTAGAAGCAGGTTATGTTTACCCATATTTAGATGAATTAACAATATGTTCTCCCGGCGGACTTGGTTTAACGGGGGAAATTAATTTAAAGTACTTCTCTCTAACTCCTGTAATCTTATATTCAGAAAACTATGATTCTTTATTTGCAGATTATCCAAGAATTCTTTGGGGAGGAAAAGTTAACATCAAAAAAGGATTCCTGCATATGGGGTTAACAGCTTTTTATGGAAAAGATGATACCTCAAGTGTAATACTTTTTACCTTCGATGACCCTAAGGAATCCGCAGTTCTATCGGGGGAAGCAGATCTTAATTTAAATGCGATTCTCTCTATTAAAATAAAAGGAGCTTTCTCCAGAGGAAATCCCAATCTTTATTCAGATTCGACTATGGCAGGTAGCGCGGCTGAAGGTAAATTAATTTTCTATTCAGGGTTAAACAGCTTCGAAGTTGGCGCGCGAAAAATTGGTGAAGGTTATTTAACAATGGGGAATTCTTATCTGTATGACGGTAGAATATCGGGTTTCGCAAACGGACTGTATAAAAAAGGATCTTTTTCTACTTATTTTGATTTCCTCGTCTATAGAGAGGATACAAATCCCGGAACATTGCTGAATCAGTCCTTTAAATTGAAAATTTCCGATCTTTTTTCTCCTATTTTGGAATATCAGTACGCTAAATATCCAGAATACTATAACGAAAAATATTGGTATGTCGGGGCTGGCTTTGTATCGTTTTTAGATTTTCTGCAACTAGAAAATACGATTGGGATGGAAAAAACATTTTATCTGGAAGAAACACGTTCCTTTCGGGTTTTATCAAATATATCCTGGTATCATTATAACCATATTCTTTCTGTTGGTGTTTATACTTACATAACTAACGAAAATACAAGCTTTGATTTCAATCTTGACGGAACCATTGGATTGGGAAGCTTTGGAAATATCAATATAAATTATTACCCATACTTGGAAAACGGATATAAGGAACATCTACTTAGGATTATATTTGAATATGATTTTTAGGGAACTAATTCATAGTTTTGGTATCTAAATAAAGAAATGAAGAAACGGGAGAAAAAAAATGATAAACAGAGGGAAGAAATGTTCGAACAGGCTGTTAAAAAATATACGCCAAGGATTTATAAAATGATTTATAATATGACGAACAATTATGAAATAACAGAAGACCTAACCCAGGATGCTTTCATGAACGCCTGGAGGAGCTTTAAATCGTTTAGAGGAGATTCTTCTATTTATACCTGGCTTTACAGAATCGCACTCAACACTGTATTTAAATATAGAAGACAACAATCTCGCATGGAAAAAATCGTTTCAATCGATAACATTGTTCCCCCTGAAACAAAAAACAATCCCGAGAAATCCCTGGTCAGTAAAAACGACCGTCAAATAATAAAAAAAACGTTATATCTACTTCCCAGCAAACATCAGGAAGTTTTAATCCTCAGATATTACGAAGACTTCGACTATTTGAAAATATCTCAAACGTTAGGAATACCGATAGGAACGGTTCGTTCACGTCTTCACAGAGCTCTCAATAAGCTTGAAGAATTGGTAAGGGGAAAAAGATGAATAACCATAAAAGATTTGAAGAATTACTTCAGGGTTATTTGGACAACGCTCTTAACAGTAAAGAAAAAGAAATGTTTAAGAACCATTTAAAATCCTGCAAAAGATGCGAAAAAAAGCTTAAAGAAAGAAAAAATTTTCTGGAAACATTGCGTTCAACAAAGGTAGAAATCCAATACCCGGATTATTTAATCGATAATATACTTAAAAATACTACTAAAAAGCAATCCAGCGAAATAATTAGCTCAAAAACTATCAGATGGAGATATCTTGCTGTGGGGGCTGCGGCTATTTTAATAGTCTTTTCCACTATCTTATTTAACATTGAAGACAGCAGACATATATTTATAACAAAGGATACCAAAGGAATCCGAAAAGAAAAGATTCTAACGGAAGAAACAAAAACTCCCAAGAGCGAAGAGGAAATTTTAGAGCAAGAAGAATCCGCGGTTATAGCAGAGAAAAAGCGCAGCACAGAAGAACCCCTAAGACTGACCGAAGAGCCAAAGTCCACCACACCGGAAACAAAGGCAGATTTTACCGGGGTAGAAAAAAAAGAAATTGATATTTTATCTGAGAATCTTGCAATAGATAAAACCCAAAACGAAGATATACAGAAAGAAGCTCAATTGCCGTCGATAGCAGCCAAGGCTTCTGCACCCAGCATAACATCGAAGAGTAGATCAAAGGAACCAGCCACTCTCGGCTTCGACTACGAAACAGAAAAAACATCAGCAGATATTGCACCTTTCACAGAGGATATCCCAACCGGAGGGGCACTCGATAGCAACTTTGAAGAAACACGTTTCGTTTTTCCTGAAGAAGGATCGGTTGTCGGAAAAGATTTTGAAATTGTCATAATATTAAAAAATCCGGCGGAAAATATTGAAATAAGTCTGGACGGGGAGAAAATAACCAACTACACAAAAACAAAAGATTCAAATATTATATTTATAGGAAGTGATTCCCTTCCTTCTCTGGAAGAGGGTCTCCATTTCCTTTCCGTGTCGACAACAAAAGAAAAAAACCTCACTTTCTATAAGGAGGGATAATGTTAGTTTTTTTAATATTATCTTTAGAATTACATATATCACCAAACCCTATCGAAGGTAAAGTAGAAGAAAAAATTCCCTTTAGCGTTAGCGTACTGGATAAAGAAGGGACAAGAATAAAAAAGGATTTATCTTTCAGTGTTGTCCCCAATTCTCTTGGGCGTGTACAGGGGAACTTTTTTGTGGCCGAAAAAGAAGGAAGGGGGGTTTTAAAATGCAGAAGCAGAATAAACGGTAAATATGCAACCGGTTTCGCTTATATCAAAATAGGATCAAAAGAAACAGCAAAGATCCTTCCACCCGTTTCAATTCTAAAAAAAGGGGAAACAACCAAATTTAATATTTCCGGCGGAAAAGCAAAGGAATGGAAATGTATTCCTGCCAATATCGGGGATATTCGAAATGGTCTCTTTACCGCAAAAAATACTGGTAAAGGAAGAGTAATAGCGATACTTACAAACGGGGAAATAAAAACCGCGTTAATCAGAGTTAGCGGGGTTATAGAAGACATTCAAATTTCGCCCAGGTTTAAAAGATTAAAAACAGGAGAAACCGTACAATTTAAGATAACAGGGAAAGAAAAAATCTTCTGGAGCGTTGAAGGAGAAAATGTAGGAACGATCAATTCAAATGGTTTATTTACGGCTAAAATGCCCGGGAAAGCCGTGATAAAGGCAAAAGGGGACGGAATCGAGGGACAGGCTATTGTAGTTGTCAGCGGAGAAGTGGGTCTGCGTTTAATTCCTGAAACCGCAACTCTTAAACCGGGAGAAAAGATCCGTTTCAAAGTCAACGCAGAAGGTTTTGGGAATAAAAACCTTCCCGTAAACTGGAAAGTAGTACCTGAGCGGTGCGGAACTATAAGGAAGGACGGGACTTTTATTGCGGGCAAAGTTCCGACTAAAGGCAGAGTAATTGCCGTTCTTCCCGGAAGATTCGGGAAAGGAATAGTTTCCGCGGATATTTATATAATTTCCGATAAAATAAAACCTTTAAACTTAATACCATCTTTCAAGCATTTCAATCCTGAAGATATTGACAAAGAATTCCAGTTTAATGTTTCCGGCTTGCAGAACAAAGCTTTACAATGGCGAGTTATCCCGGAAGAATTGGGTATTATCAATAACAGCGGTGTTTTCACTCCGAAAAGAATTGGTGCAGGAGTGGTTATTGTTGAACCGAGAGCAGGAATAAACATTAAACCGGCAAGAGCCTTTATAGTAATAGGCGAAGATTATTATTCAAGAGCACCGGATTCGTACTTGACCGAAAACGGAGAAAGGTCTACCGGACATATCGATTTTTCTTTCCCCGGTCAACAGGTTATAGAAGGCTTAAAAATACCTTTAATATTGAATAAAGACCCCGAAGATTATATTGTAAAATGGCAAATCATTCCTCCTGCTGCCGGAAAAATCGTTTTGAATCGTGAATTTCAGGCAAACAAATTACCAGAAAATGTCGCCCACATAAATGTGAAAATTTTCGCTTTTTTGCACAGGGGAAGACATATTGTGGCATGGGACTCTAAAGAAATAATAATTATAAAAATGCCATGATTACAGAACCCACACCCCTACCCACCAGATCATTTTACCACAGAGGATACTGAGATTTTTTGTTTTTACTTTTTCTTTGTCATTGAGAATCTCTCTTTTTTGCTATGCTGATGTGAAACAATTTCTCCTGTTCTCTTGCGATTACTTCGCGTGGGTAAAGCAATAAATAAAACTCGTAATGACGTTTTTTTATCCGGGATTAGGAAATCCCTCATACAAAGGGCAAATTGAAAACTACAAGAACTACATATTCCACATGTGAATATTGTTTGGCGAGGTCGTTGGTTCGGGCAAAGACGTTGGACTTTGGACTATTTTTTTCTTTGTGTTCTTTGTGGTCTCCGTGTGAGAATAATTTTTTGGGGATGGGAATAGAGGGCAAATCCCCTTTCCCTTGACTTTATAAGTGATAGGAATATATTTGCGTATATGAAAACCGGCTATGTTTCAATAATTGGAGAACCTAATGTGGGAAAATCTACTTTAGTAAATCGTCTTGTAGGCAGCAATCTATCTATTGTTACAAACAAGCCTCAGACAACAAGGAATAGGATTGCTGGGATTTGGACTGAAAACAGCAATCAGATTATTTTTTTAGATACTCCCGGACAATTCAAACCGGGAAACGAAATGGAAAAAGCAATGCAAAACCAGATAAAAAACGCAATAGATGATGCCGACCTTATGTTATTTATGATTGACCACAGAACAAATACGGAAGAAATTGAATTACCTTCGACAAATGGCAAACCGGTTTTTATGATTATCAATAAAATAGATTTACTTTCTGAAAAGGATTTGAATAAAACAGTAAGCAGTCTTGATAAAAAATATTTTACCGGAGTTTTCACAATATCTGCACTTAGGGGAGACAATGTCGAGGAGATAATACCTCGCTTACTGGACTATTTACCGGAAGGGCCTCCGCTTTACCCTGAGGATTATCTCTCTGATCGTCCTGAACGTTTCTTTATCGAAGAATTTGTAAGAGAACAAATTCTACGGGAATATTCCCAGGAAATACCCTATTCTTCGGCTGTTAAAGTAGAAAACATGGATGGAAATAGGATAAATATCAAAATTTTTGTCGAGAGGGAATCTCAAAAGGGTATTATAATCGGGAAAGGCGGAAAGAAATTAAAGAAAGTGGTAAGTGAAGCAAGGAAAAAAATAGAAGAACTTATTGGAAAAAAGGTATATATGACTACCTGGGTGGCAGTCAAAAAAAACTGGAGAAAAGAAAAATCTGAAGTAAAGAGGTTGGGATACTATGAATAGAAAAACATTTTTCTTTATTCTTATCGGATTTTTTCTTGGGTTAAATAAGAAACTCTCATCAATGTTTAAAAAAGAAAATTATAAAAAAGAAGATTCACTTAAACCCAACACTAAATTGCTGGGATAAAGCCATGCTATATTTTCTTCTTTTAATTACGCTTATTTCTGCCGAAGTTCGGTCTCCCGAAGAAAGGTTGCAAATACTGAGGCAGCAATTAAAAGAACAAAAAGAAAAAATAGCAGAACTGAAATTCGAAAAAACCGATATTTTAAAAAACATACAGGAACTAGACAAGGAAATAAGTTTAAATGCCGAACTTGTAAACGTACTAAAGAGAAAAAAAGAAATAACAAACGAAGAGAAAAAAAATATCGAACTTCTAATGAATGAAATACATTATCGACTTCAAGAAAAAAGAGAAATACTGGCAGATAGAATCAGGGAAATATATATTCATGGTCCTTTGCATCCCATTGAAATTATATTGTTTTCTTACTCTTTTTCTGATGCAGTTAAGAGGGTAAAATTCCTTACAATAATTGCGGACCAGGATAAAAGAGTGCTCAAAGAAGTCGAACGTTTAGAAAATCGCCTTAATTTGCAAAAGGAAAGAACAGAAAAAAAAGCTACCACCCTCGATGAAATATTATATGAGGTAAAAGACCAGGAAACAGCATTGGAAAAAACAAAAAATGAGAAGAATGAATATTTGAGTGAAATAGAGGGGGAGAGTCAAAAAGCCGTGGCTATGTCAAGAGAAATGGAAAAAGCCATGGAAGACCTCGAAAAATTGATAAGAAGCCTTTCCCGAAAGGAAAGCGCCCCCGGAAGTAAATACTTCTCTCAAAAAATAATTGCCTTACCTGTAAACGGCATGGTAACAGGTTATTTCGGTAAAAAAAGAGAAGAACGCTATGGGACAGAAACAATAAATAGAGGAATAGATATCGAAGTTTCTTCGGGGACTAATGTGGAAGCCGTTGCCCCCGGAAGGGTTGTATATAATGATCACTTTCTTGGCTACGGGAAAATGGTTCTTATAGAGCATGGGAACGGTATCATCTCCTTATATAGCCATCTTGCCTCCGCCTCCGTAGAAAACGGAATGGAAGTAGAAGCCGGAGATGTTATAGGAAAGGTAGGGCAAACGGGTTCGGTTAAAAAACCTTCCCTTCACTTCGAAATCAGAAAAGACGGTATAGCGGTTAATCCTTTCAATTACATAAACCTATAATTATATGAAAGAAGTAAAAGAACAACAAATACCCAAAAAAATCTTATCTTCATCTCTAAAAACGGAAAAATTTCCTTCATCTTATTTGTTTTATGGTCCGCCCGGCGTAGGGAAGTTCACTACAGCGTTATATTTTGCTTCAGAAATACTCAAAGATAAAAAAAGAGTGATTAAGGGCACTCATCCTGATCTCGCAATTGTTTTTCCCGAATTCGAAGAATATGAGAAGAACGAAATAATGGATTTACGGAGAAACAAAGAATATTTCACCATTAGACAAAAAAAGGGTGCTATTTCTATCGATACGATAAGGAAACTACAAGATTACGTATACATCACGCCTATGGAGAACAAGTGGCGGATAGTAGTAATTGCTCAAGCTGAACGTATTACAAAACAGGGGCTTAACGCACTTTTAAAAATACTTGAAGAACCTCCTGAAAATGTTATTTTTATTTTAATAACAACGGAGAAACATATTTTACCTGACACAATAATATCCAGAAACCGCATTATAAAATTCGACCCTCTTTCTATAGAGCTACAGAAAGAAATCCTGCATGGTCATTCCATAAAACGTTTCGGCAGAGGAATAGAAGAAACTTTATTTGTTAATTCAGAAAAAACATTGGAAAAAGAAATAGAAGATACTTTTTTTAAGCTTCCGCCAAAATCACGCATAAGAAATTGGTCGGAAAAATTAAAAAAAGACTGGAAAATAGAATTCCTTCTTCAGTATTTACAAAAAAGCATAGAAAGCAAATATAAAAACGGTGATATAGAATTTCCCAAAGCCTGGCGTTTATTGAATACCCTTAAGAAAGCTTACAGATACTATTATTCGAACATAGGACCGGAAAAAATAATCTTTTACCTTCTTTTAAAAATCTGATGTTATATTTTGTAAAATTTCACGGAGTAAAATATCCAATGGAATCAGAGTTTACGCTGAAAAACGGAGAATTGATTTTATGCGAGATAAAAAATGAACGTTTTGTAGGCAAAGCGGGAGGAAAGATTCATCGTAAAGTGCAGCCAGAAGGCAAAGTATTGCATCTCATTTACGATAGGGAAAAAGAAAAAGTACAAGAGCTTGCTGAAGATGAAAAGAACGCTCTTGCTTTTTGCAAACAAAGAATCAAGGACCACAAACTTGAAATGAAGGTAGTCGGAGTAGACAAGGAATGGAATAGTAAGAGATATAAGTTTTATTTTCTCGCAGATAACAGAGTGGATTTCAGAAATCTTGTCAGAGATCTAAAGAAGAAATTTAATTGTATAATAGAACTCAGGCATATAGGAGTAAGAGATTATGCCGGGTTTATGGGAGGATTAGGTTTATGCGGGAAGGCTCTTTGTTGCAATGCGTTCCTGGCAGAGAAACCAAGAGTAAAGCTTGAAACCGCGAGAACGCAAGATATATATATTAGTCCTTCGAAAATTTCGGGCCTTTGCGGAAGACTGCTATGTTGTTTACAATTTGAACATGATTTTTATGATACTGTTAGTCGAGAATTCCCCGAAAGGGACAACAAGATAAAAACAGAAAAAGGAGAAAGTAAAGTACTTCACAGAAATATGTTAACCGGGATTGTAACAGTTTCTCATCCGGATGAAACTCAAGAAGAAATATCTATAGAAGAAATAAAAAGAAAAGGAAATTCGTGGGTAAGAATACCGCAAAAAAGAAAACAATAGTAACCGGAGCACTGCCTTACGCAAATGGACCTATACATATTGGACATCTCGCGGGTGTTTACTTGCCAGCCGATATTTATACGCGGTTTTTAAGAAAAAAAGAAGAAGATGTAATTTTCATTTGTGGGACAGATGAAAACGGTGTTCCGATAACAATTTCCGCGGAAAAAGAAGGAATTTCTCCCAAAAAATTAGTAGAACGTTATCATAACAATATCAAAGAATCTTTAAAGAAGCTAGGTGTCGAATTCGACAATTTTTCCGGTACGTCAAGACAAATACACCATGACTTATCACAGAAAATTTTCCTCGAGTTGTACGAAAAAGGATTTATAAAGTCAAAAACCACCAAAGAATTTTACTGTGAAAACTGCCATAAATTTCTCCCCGACCGATATGTTGAAGGAACATGCCCATATTGTAATTTTGAAGAGGCCAGAGGAGATTCCTGCGACGAATGCGGTAGCTGGCTAGAGGAAGATCAATTAATAAATCCTGTATGCAAATTATGCGGATCGACACCAATAAAAAAAGAAACAAAACACTGGTATCTTTTGCTTGATCAATTTCAAGACAAGCTTGAAAAATGGATAGAACAAAAGAAATGGAGAAAAAACGTAAAAAGTTATCTCAAAGGCTGGTTGAAAGAGGGCCTACGTCCACGTCCCATCACAAGAGATCTCACATGGGGAATACCGGTCCCATTAGAGGATGCACCTCGTAATAAGGTTCTCTATGTATGGTTCGATGCTCCCCTTGGATATATTTCTTCAACAATCGAATGGGCGGAAAAAACAGGAGAACCCGATAAATGGGAAAAATACTGGAAAGATCCCGAAACTCGCTTAGTTCACTTTATCGGTAAGGATAATATTGTTTTCCATGGTATAATCTGGCCTGCGATAATTATGGGAACCGGAGAATTTACTTTGCCTGATGAAATACCTGCTAACGAATATTTAAATCTTGAAGGAAGACAAATCTCTACAAGCAGAAATTGGGCTATATGGCTGCATGAATACCTAAAGTCTTTTCCCCCCGATTTCCTCAGATATTATCTCTGCAGTATAATGCCGGAAACAAGGGATTCGGAATTCAAATGGAAAGAATTCCAGGAAAGAGTTAACCAGGAACTTATCAATAATCTTGGAAATTTTGTAAACAGGACTCTTAAATTTATCGATAAATATAATGAAAATATACTTCCCGAACCGGGAAAATTGGTAAAAGAAGATAAGGAAATGTTATCCGAAATCGATTCTCTGGTGGATAAATTGGACGATTCTCTTTCCCGATTTAAATTCCGGCAGGCAATAAGATTGTGGATGCAAATCAGCGCAACCGGCAATAAATATTACGATCAGACCAGGCCATGGGAAAGCAGAAAAAACAACCGGGAAAGAATGGCTACTACAATATATCTATGCTCTCACTTAATTCATGTGCTTGCTACTATAGGGAAGCTCTTTATCCCTTTCAGTGCAGAAAAAATACTTAAAATGCTTGATTTAGAAGAAAAAAAATGGGATAAACTTAAAAGTATAGAACTCCTTGATAAACATAAAATCGGTAAAATTGAAGCCTTATATACAAAAATCGAGGATGAAGAGATAGACAAACAGTTAAGGAGGTTAAAAATGTCTCATGTTACAATAGACGATTTTACCCAAATGGGTTTAAAAGTAGGAAAAATTGAAAAGATAGAAGATGTAGAAGGTGCAGATAAACTTTATAAACTTACAGTCGATACCGGAGAAAAGAGAACCATAGTGGCGGGAATTAAACAAAAATATTCTCCCGAAGAGCTGCAGGATAAAAAAATAGTTGTAATAACTAATTTAGAGCCGGCAACCATACGCGGAGTTACCTCAGAGGGTATGCTCCTTGCAGCAAGCAGCGGAGACAAATTGTCGATTATCTCCCCTGATAGCGATATTCCAGCTGGGTCAAAAGTTTCCTAATCATTTAAATGTTTTTAAAATCAAATATAGATGGCGATTTGGGTAATCCGTTAATATCCGTGTAAATCAGTGGTTAAAAAATGAGGATTCTTAATGCTTTAACTGCGGGGGGGGTTGTAATACTCGGAGGCTTTCTTACTCCTGCTTTTATAGGCATTCACGTTTACCTGGCGGCTTTCTCCGTAATTTTAATTACCGTTGCCGGAAATTTAATAAACGATTATTTCGATGTCACCGCCGACGCTATCAATAGACCAGACAGGTTAATTCCCTCCGGGAAACTAACAAAAAAGAAAGTGTTACAAATTGCAATCTTACTTTTTATAGTTGGCAATATCATATTTTTGTGTATCGATTGGAACTTATTAACAATCGGATTAGCCTCTACTTTCCTGCTTGTCATATATACTCCTTTCTTGAAAAATCGGCCTTTAATCGGCAATATAGCGGTGGCTCTACTACTCTCTATGACATTGATTGTCGGAGCCATAGCTTCTGCTGCTTTTCTTAACCTAAAAAATTCGGTTTTGCCCGCTTCTTTGATATTTTGGATAAGTCTTCCAAGGGAAATATTGAAAGACGGAGAAGATCTTATAGGAGACAGGAAAGCGGGGTTACGTACTTTTCCGGTTATATTTGGAATAAGACGAACCATACACCTGGCGATTTTTGTTTTGTGGGTCCTTATAGTGTGGATTTTAGCAAGCTCTTTTGTCTTCGGTAAACTTTTCGCTGCATGTTCTATACCTGGCATAATACTTCCAATTCTAATTACGATTAAAAGAGCAAGTCCTAATCCTATTTGGTTCGGGAATACACAGAGAATACTAAAAATATTAATTTTGTCGGGGGCAATATCCCTAATCCTGAGTAAGCTCCAATGAAATATTTGCTTTTAGGAATTATCCAAGGACTAACCGAATTTCTACCTGTATCAAGTTCTGGGCATCTGGTTATCTTAAAACATTGGATGAATTTACAGGATGAAGGTGTGGTCTTGGAGGTTATACTCCATTTCGCGACGCTTTTAGCAATCATTATATTTTTTAGAAGAAAAATATTGGAGTACGCCACTAAAGAAAAAATCTCTTTAATAATTATCGGAACAATACCAATAGCTCTTATAGGCGTACTTTTCAAAGATAAAATACAATCGTTATTTAGTAACTATTTCCTGGTTACAGTAACTCTTTCATTAACCGGTTTAATACTTTTTATGAGTAGAAATTCAAAAGAAAATAAAGATAATATAGATTTAAAAATGGCTTTTGTTATCGGAGTCGCTCAAGCGCTCGCTCTCACTCCGGGAATTTCCCGTTCGGGTATTACGGTTGCCACAGCGCTTTTACTTGGAATAAAACGAAAGAAAGCGTTCGAATTCTCGTTCATTCTCGCCATACCCGCTCTTTTAGGAGCTCTTATAATTAATATTCCCGATATTTGCGAAACCACAATAGATATACACAATCTAGTTACGGGAGGCATATCCGCTTTCATTTCCGGACTTTTCGCTCTGTGGATATTCTATAAGATCGTTAGAAACAAAGACCTATATTTATTCAGTTACTATCTGTGGTTTGTGGCGGCAGTGAGTCTGCTTCTGTTTTTACTCGTTCAAATTCACTGATTATAAATTGTCTTATTTCGTTATTTTTGTGAGTTATAATAGCCCCAGCTATCCAATTCCATTCTTCTTCGCGCATACCAAGTTCATTATACACTGAATCTTGCTTCTTATTCCAAACAACCTGTATAGTATCCCAAGCAGCCATGACCGCAGGGTGTTTTTCTTTGTACTCCTCATCATTAAATTCCGTCAAACTTGATGAAACATCATGTTTTTCTCTAAACTCCGCAAGTTTTACTACTTGATCTTCTATTATTTTCGTAAGAGCGAGGGAAACCTCTACATACCTTTCTGCCATTTCTTGAGTTACAAGACCATCTTCAGGTGGAGTGAATTCTCTTTCCCCGCATCCAACTGTCAGGAACACTGAAACTGCAATAAATACACATATAATCTCTCTAATTTTCATTTTTTGCTCCTCCTTTCCATATTTCAAAATACTTCAAGATTCTGTTATGTCAAGCCCTCTGATATTATCTTTTACGAACGCGAGCGCTTCTTCTTTCGTTGTTATTTCTCCCTCTTCGTAAGCCATCTGTACTTTACCTAATATGTCTCCGAAAATAGGTCCCGGAGCAAGATTGAAATGTTGTATAAGATCTCTTCCCTTTAGTAAAGGCTTCTCCACCTCATTTTTCATTGAAAAATAATAGCTAATAATTTGATTGCAAACTTCAAGAAGATGAGAATCTTCTGTTCCGATTGTAGCGATCTGATCTGCCAATGAAAATAAAGCCAATCCCATAACATCATTTCCTAATTCGAAACAGAGTTTCCGTTTGGCTCTTTCCGTTATTTCTTCTTGATTGGCAAGGAGATGTATTCTCATGTGATGCTTAATTATGGACATAATATAATCCCTTTCTTTTGAAGAAAATTTAAGCTTCCTCCCGATTTTTCCAAACCAATCCGATCCCATCTTATCATGTCCGTAGAAATGTACTGTATTTTCTGTCACTTCTTTTGTTTCTGGTTTTTTGATATCATGCAGAAGAGCAGCTAATTTTAATTTAGCTTTATTCTCGGCATAATATGCCTCAACTCTTTTTTTGTGTGCTCCAAAAACTCTTAAATCTCTTGAAAGCGAATCCATTTTTTCAAGGGTTAAAATAGAGTGAGCCATAAGATCTTCAGTAATTTTGCCTCCCTTAATTTCTTTCATCTTTAAAAATCCTGGGAATATTACATCAAAAACCTCTGGAATTACAGCAAGGTGGGAATTTGCTGCTTCAAATATAGAAATAAGCTCCAAACGGACTCTCTCCGGAGCGATAGAAGAAAGCTTGTTCACGTACTCTACAAATAAATCTGCCGTTTTCTCTTCTATTTTAAAACCAAAGATAGCCCTAAAACGTAATCCCCTTAGGATCCTACAGCTGTCCTCCACTATATTCTTCCTTCCCATAGCTCTTATTATTCCTTTTTCGAGATCTTTAACCCCATTAAAAGGATCGATAAAACGTTTATCGAGAAGATTATAAGCCATTGCATTTATAGTGAAATCTCTTCTTTCAAGGTCTTCTAAAATTTCTGTAGAACCGAGACCCAGTATATCGATATTCATATTGTCGTCTACGACTCTAAACTCGTTAAGACCTTCTTTTAATCTAAAGCTTTTCCCGAGAGCCCGCGCGAACTCCTTTCCATTACCGCTTATCGCTATATCTATATCATTTATTGTGATCCCGAGCAAAAGATCTCTAAGCATTCCTCCCACGAGATAAACTTTTTTATTCGCTTTCTTTGCGTATTCTTTTATCTTTGCCAAAGGCTTGATTTGTCTGAGAACATTTTCCATATTCTGTTTTTTTATCATTTTCCCTCTTTCCTATATATAAAAAGCAGTAAAACAAAAGATAAAAATACCCATCCAAAGGTATTTCCAATTTTAGCGTAAACGGTTTTCCCTTTCATTAAAGGAACTTCACAAACAATAAAACCCTCCTTAAAGGTTTTTGTTTTTTTTAAAATTTCTCCGAAGGGACTACATACAAAAGAAACCCCGGTGTTTGCGGATCTCACAAGAGATCTTCTGAATATTATTGATTGAAAAGCCGCCATTTGAGCATGCTGATAGGGTCCACTCGTCACACCGAACCACCCATCTTCTGTAATATTAACAAGCAGCTCGGCTCCGTTATTGACAAACTCTCTTACAAGTTGAGAGAAAATCGCTTCAAAGCAAATATAAACGCAAAAGTTTATACCTCCTTCTTCAAAAACGGTAAATTCTGAACCCGGAGTAAAACCCCCTTGTCCTAAATTGATATCCCTTAATTTTGGAAGCACATCATCAAAAGGTAATCGTTCTACAAAGGGAACAAGAAAAATTTTCCTATAAATTCCTTTTACTCCGGATGAATCGACTACTGCAGCGGCATTATAACATATAATCTTCTTTTCCTTCCTTTTGTAGTCGAGCGTCCCGGTAATAATAGGAGCATTTTTATCTTTAGCAAGATTACTAAAAAAAACTTCTGCGTCAGGACTACCGGACAGAGAAAACGGAGACGCGGTTTCCGGAAGAACGTATAAATCCGCAGAAGGGCTCATGTGTACGACTTTTTTTATTTGTTTTAACCTGCCAACATCACTATTTCTTTTGTCTCGTGGTAATACATTGGGCTGTATGACTACTATGTTTTTATATTCTACGCTTGAATTTTCTCTCTTGAGTATTATTTCAGAATATACCAAAGGAATTATCAGCAAAGAAATTAAAACACATAAGTAAATTCTTTTTTTTCTTTTTTTCGAGCGAATATCGATAACAAATAAATATATAAATACGTTTATAAAAAGAACCCACGCTGTAACAAGAGGCAATCCTCCGATAGCCGCAAACTGGACCAGATGAATCAAATTACTTTGAGAAAAGCCGATCGCTCCCCAGGGAAAACCCCAAACAGAAGACAGACTTCTCGCGAATTCTAATCCGGCAAAAACAATAGGGAACAAATAAGCATAACCTAAACGGTTCAATTTATTATAAAAAATAGCAGAAAGACCGAAAAAAGAAGAAAGGTATATGACTAAAGCAAAAGATCCAAATATTACCTGCGGGATAACCGCGTTTTCGACATCAGAGAAAGGAATCCAGTAGAGTAGAGTGGCAAAGAAAGCAAAGCCCATTATAAAACCTTTCTTAAACGGCTTTTTCCCATCCTTTAATACTAAAAATAAAGGAATGAAAGAAAACCAGGCAAGAACAGAAAAATTAAAAGGAGCAAAAGATAAAGTTAAAGAGACTCCTCCCAAAAGGAGCAATAAATAATTAAAAGGAAACGTCTTAAAACGATCGAAAAATTTTGTCATAATCTGATAGAAATTCAGTCCAGATAAATTTCTTTTTTCTCTTCCGCGGATCTATAAGCGGCGTCGACTATTCTGGCTATAGCATGTGCGTCTTTCCATGTGTTTCCGTTAAGATGTTTTGCCCGAATAGCATTTATAAAATAATCAATTAACCTCTGATAGGAACTTTTGACCGGATGCTTGGGTACATTAAGAGGTGTAATATCTTGAACTTTATTATCTTCAAGTTTTTTTATTTTGAGAGGATTCAAAAGACCAACGCCATCACTGCCGTAAAGATTAAAATAAGTGAAATCTTTTTCGAAAAGAAGAGTCCAACCAACTTCAAGTAATAGATATCTTCCGTCTTTATAACGCAGGAATATAATTCCCGAATCTTCGATTCTATCGGTTGTATGGAATCCGGCGCTTACAGAAGAGATATCGCCGCCGAAAAGATGAGTTACGTAGCCGAGAATTTGAACTCCTAAAGTCATTATTGCCCCACCTCCAGATTTCAAAGGATCTCTCCTCCACCCATCCGGGTGCTCTTCGTGTAAGGATTTCAACCACCCTGCTTTAGCAAATGAAAGCTTTCCCAATTCCCCGGAAAAGACAAGATCCTTTAGCACTTCAACATCGGGTCTGAACCTTCCGCTAAAAGCAGGCATCAAGATGAGATCAGAGGAATCAACTATTTCCCCTAACCTTTTTACCTCTTTAGCATCGAGTCCAAGGGGCATTTCACAGAGAACATTTTTACCATACTCTATGGCTGAGATAGCCATCGGGGTATGCAAATAATTGGGCGTGGCGATTACAATTGCATCTATCTCTGTGTCTTGCAGCATTTTTTCATAATCCAGAAATATTTTTTCTATCTTGTATTTTTTAGAGAGAATTTCTACTTTTTCTTTGTTTGATTCGCAAACCGCTTCAAGAATCAAATCCTCTCTTTCTGTTATTACCGGCAGATATCCAATCTGCGCGACTGCGCCAGCTCCAGCCAAACCAATTTTTATTTTATTGTCCATTATCTTCCTCGATAAATACTTTATTATCTTTTATTTTTAATTTATTGTTGGCAAAAAGATCTATTGCTTTGGGATAAATTCTATGTTCCTCTTCAAGTATTCTTTCGGATAGACTGTCTTCCGTGTCATCTTGATAAACAGGAACAACCGCCTGCAGGATTATGGGACCTCCGTCGACTTCTCCCGTAACAAAGTGAACGGTAGCTCCGGCAAAATGGACTCCATAATCCAAAGCCTGTTTCTGCGCATTAAGTCCTTTGAATGAAGGGAGTAGAGAAGGATGAATATTCATCATTTTCCATTTGAATTCATTTATTATTTTTTCCTTTACTATTCGCATGAATCCCGCTAGACAAACAATATCAACATCATGGTTTTTTAAAATATTTATATAATTATCTTCCGCTTTCCCTGTCAAAATTGGGTTAGTATTCTCGGGTGAAACGTAATGCGCTTCTATTCCTTCTTTTTTTGCTATTTCAAGAGCATAAGCCTCTTTTCTGTCCGAAAGGACAACTGCCACTTCAGCATTCATCTCCGAAGATGTGCTCTTTTCTATAATCGATTTAAGATTCGAACCTCTGCCTGAAACCAGAACCCCTATTTTACAGGACATGTCCTTTCCTCCTCGGTTAACTTAAAATATATTTCTTCCAGAGTCGAATCAATTGTTCCTATACTTTCTTTTAGCTCGGCAACTTTCCCTTTCTTAATCAAACATCCTCTGTCGATTACCCCCACTCTGTCCGATATTTCTTCCGCGAGCGGAAGAGAATGAGTGGACATAAAAACAGAAGTCCCTTTAGCGACTCTGTCTCTTAAGAGTTCCTTAACTGTTCTCGCCGAAACAGGATCCAGCCCAACCATAGGCTCATCGATAACCAGAACCTCCGGATTATGGATTAGTGCCTGTATAAATATAACCTTTTGTCTCATCCCGTGAGAATATTTAGAGGCAGGCAAATCAATCCAATCTCCTACTCTAAATTCTTCGAATAAAGCTCCCATCCTTTTTTTTATGGTTTCCTTTTCCATTCCGTAAAGCCGGGAAACAAAAAAAACAAATTCTCTGCCAGTTAATTCAGGATATAGAAAAGGCTCATCGGGAATGTAGGCAATCATTTTTTTAGCTTTTTCCGGATTATCCAGTAGGTCGACTGTATTAATGTGAATTTCTCCCTCTGTTGGCAAGATAAGCCCCGTTATCATTTTCACTGTTGTGGTTTTGCCGGCTCCGTTTGGCCCCAACAACGTAAACAATTCACCGTCAAAAACTTCAAGAGTTAAATCGTTTACAGCTTTAGTCTTTCCAAAATGCTTGGAAAGATTTTTAATTTTAATCATAATCTAAAACAGATATCTGCAGTTTATTTATAACCTTGTAGAGTTTAGCCTGGTTTTCAAAACCACCATATTCTAATTTAATATGAGTAGGATCGGCTATTAGCTGCCTAAAAGTGGGATCGGTCGAAATCCATTTCCCGCCAAGATAAACTCCAACCCAGGCATGATAATAGAACGCTTTGTTAACGTAAACAAGGCCAACTTCGACCCGAGAAGGTATGCCTGCGGCTCGCAGGAGTGCTACGGCAAGAGCTGAATGTTCATTACAATCACCCTCGCCGGATTTTAAAGCATCGAGCGCATTGGGTATTGAGAATGTAGGTTTGTTTACCAATGTCTCATCTACATAAGAAATAATTTTTTCAACAGCTTTAAGTCCTTTTTCTTCTCCCACAACTTCTATTGCTATTTTCTTGATTTTTTCATCATCCGAGGGAATGAAAGTAGTTGCCTTCAAAAATTCTTTCACCTCTTCGCCTATAAAGGAAGACTCGCCCGGAGTAATTGTTCTTACAGTAAGAATACTGCCGTTAAAAGTCTGCCTGTCGTCTTCTATCCTTAAATCGCTAAGGTCGACAGAATCGAGCCGAATAGTCAAAGTAGATATATTCCGAGGATCTTTTATTTCATTTTTAACCTTGATAGCATACGAATCATATAATTTAAAATCAACTGCTTCTATGTCTTCTATATCTGCCGTTTCTTCTTTCTTCATAACCAGACCTATCGGAGATTCCGACCTCAAGAGTTCCCCTTTATCCGAAACCCAGAAATATATATTTATACCAGATTCTTTAACCTTGTATTTTTGCACCGGAATTCCATCCAGGGTATCTACTCCAAGATTGCTTACTTCTATTTCAAATAAAGTTTGTAAAGTCGGGTCGAAAAATTCAAATTTACCTGTTTTCCCACTTTTGACTAAACCTTCAATTGTTGCCGGAATATAATCGTTTTTAAGCTCATATTCCTGTTTTCTTGTTTGTCCTCCGACATTTATATCAATTAACAGTTTGTTTTGTTTTCTTTTTCCCTGTGCTTTAAACAAATGATCTTCTGAAAGCATTGAAAATTCAAAATCTTGAAGATTGTAAGTTAAATCCGTCTTAGCAGAAACTTTATACATAACTTCGTTCTCAATTCCGGTTATTGGGGTTAATTTCATATAAGTGCTCGAATAAACCTTATATCCGTCCTCTACAGTATCGATTTTCGAAGAGAGATATCCGACTTTATATCCTTTAAGGTATATACCCATATACTCGACATTGGAGCCTCTTTCAAAAAAATCGTCAGAGAAAATCTCTTTCTGTTTGGAATCGCTTTTTTTGACATAAAAAATTGTACCTATTCCTATAAATAAGAATACAATTGGCAGCCAAATCTGGATTTTTTTCAATTTATCTCCTTTTCGAAAAGGATAACTACGTTTATTTTAAAGTCAAGGGGTTGAAAAGAAAGAATTCAGGAGCCAGGAGTCAAAAGACAGAATCCCTACACCCAACCCAAAAAAGCAATCTCACACAAAGCCACAAAGAACACAAAGTTTTAACTGTTAGGACTTTAGACGCTTAGATAGGTTAAGAAATACAAGCCAACGACCCCACGATCCAACGAACCAACTACTTACCAAATTTACTTTTCTTTAATAACAAACGCGTTGTGGGTTATGTACACTGTATACTTTTTGTACTCCATCGCGTCTTTAAAGGAAGAAGTCCCGTAAACAGCGTCTATCCCGGGGGTTTTTTCACCATAACGCATTAACCATCGCCACATCATCGTTTCTTCAGCAATCTCATAGACGCTTCTCTCTTTTCCCTTTTCGTCATCAACAGAAATGTATCGTCCTGTTAATCGTGTAACTCTATACAAAGGTTTCATTCCGAGAGTAACGAAAAAATTCTCCCATTTAATTATATGTCCTTCTATAACGAATTGCTGTCCTTTTACGCGATAATATTTAACCGCACCATCCTCGTCCTGCAGTGGCACAAATTTAAGCTCAAAATATTCATCGCTTTTGATCGGACATTCAATAGAAAAAATAGGTTTATTATATGTAAAATTTTCATATCCTTTCAGACTTATATATAAAAGCATAAAAATAGAAGATATTAAAGCAAAAACGATAACTATAAGAAAATGAATAATGCAAATAAGTGCTCTTTTTTTTCTGCGTTTTATTCTCTTTATAAAAAGAATAAAAAGTAAAAACGCGATAAGACCCATAACTATTCCAACTATAGGCACAATACTTAGAACTTTCATATCCCAATGATATAAATTTTATAAGAAAAAGCAAGAGCAATAAAGGTAGTTAAGTTCTTTTGCCTTGACAGACAGTTATTCGATATTTATTATCCCTATATGATAATCATCAAAAGCGCCAACGAAATACAAGGAATCAAAGACTCTTCTAATATATTAGCCGAAACCTTTGAATACATCAAAGACATAATCAAAGAAGGAATGATTACAAAAGAGCTGGATATGGAAATTGAATTGTTTATCAAAAAAAATAACGCGGCTCCAGCATTCAAAGGGTATAGAGGGTATCCTGCTTCCGCCTGTATATCAATCAATGAAGTTGTAATACATGGTATTCCGGGCAATCAAATAATAAAAGAAGGAGATTTGGTAGGCGTCGATATAGGGGTACAATATCACGGGTTTTTCAGTGATGCCGCCTATACTTTTGGAATCGGCGATTTAACTGAAGAAGCCAACAAATTAATAAAAACCACGCAAATGGCTCTTTACAATGCAATAGATCAGATGAAGAACAATAACAGAGTCGGAGATATATCCCATGTTGTTCAAAAAACAGCGGAAAACGCAGGTTTTAATGTGGTCAGAGATTTTGTGGGGCACGGAGTGGGAAAGAAACTTCATGAAGACCCTCCCGTACCCAATTTCGGAAAAAGCGGTGTCGGGCCAAGATTAAAAAATGGCATGATAATAGCGGTTGAACCTATGATAAACGCTGGCAGTTACGAAGTTAAAGTCTTAGATGACGGATGGACAGTAATAACCAGTGATGGGAAACCTTCCGCGCATTTTGAACATACAATATTAATTTCTGACACACAAGCTGAAGTATTAACAAAACATTCCTTATATGAAAATTTTTAGAAAACACCTCGAGAAAATCGAGAAAAGAACTCTCGCCCCTTATGCGGTTTTTTCCGAAAAAAGTAAAGGGAGAGTTTATAATGAACCGCCTCCGGAATACCGCACACATTTTATGCGAGATAGAGATAGAATTATACACTCCACTGCTTTCAGAAGATTGGAATACAAAACACAGGTATTTGTCAATCATGAAGGAGATTATTATAGGACAAGACTGACCCATGCCCTTGAAGTACAACAAATTGCGAGAACTATAGCAAAATTGCTGGGGGTAAATGAATCTCTTACAGAAGCAATAAGTTTAGCACATGATATAGGACATACTCCCTTCGGGCATGCAGGGGAAACAAAGCTGAATGAATTAATGAAAGGATACGGAGGTTTTGAACACAATGTTCAGGGCCTGCGAGTGGTAGATATTCTTGAACAGAGGTACAGCAAATTCAGAGGATTAAATTTATGCTACGAAACAAGGGATGGAATAATAAAACATGAAACCGATTACGATTCTCCTAACCTCGCGAAAAGTGAATTTGAATCAAACGTCTCTTCTTCGGTCGAAGGCCAGATTGTTAATATAGCGGATGAAATCGCTTACAATGCTCACGACCTCGATGACGGACTAAAATCTGCCTATTTAAATCTCGAATCGTTGGAAAAGGTCGAACTCTGGAATAATATTTTTAAAAGAACAGATGATAAACTTGAAAAACAAGAACGAATTTATATGGCAATCAGAAATTTTATTAAACTTGAAGTAAGAAATGTAATTGAAACGACATTAGAGAATATAAAAGAAAACAATATAAACACATTAAAAGAGGTTTACTCCACTCCTCCTGTAGTTAAGTTCTCCCTTGACTTAGAAAAATCGAATCGTGAATTAAAAGATTTCCTCATGCAGAATCTCTACCAGCATTATAAAGTCATAAAAATGCAGGAAAAATCAAAAAGAATTATAGAGTCTCTCTTTTTGATTTATATAAAGGAAACAAATCAACTTCCACCACAATTTCAAAAAACAATACCCGAGTTCGGCAAAGAAAGAGCCACTTGTGATTATATCGCCGGGATGACAGACCGCTTTGCCCAAAATGAATATGAAAGACTTTTCTTACCATTCAAAAAAATGTAAGGTCTCTCGTTTGACCAAGTATTTAATAAAACAAGCTGCCATACCATTTTTTACGGGATTTATGCTTTTTAGTTGTATACTTTTAATGGATAGAGCTTTTCAGCTATTTGATTTTCTTATCGGTAAAAGCGTACCTATATTGTCAGTGATTAGTATTTTTTTATACAGCTTACCTTTTATTTTTGCTTTAACCGTTCCAATGGGAGTTCTTGTTTCAACTATTTCGACTTACGGAAGAATGAGCGGAGATTTTGAAATCCTCGCTATACGCGCTCTTGGAATCAACCCTTTGAGCTTAACAAAAGGCTTTTTTCTGAGTGCTTTAGGAGTAACAATAGTAATGATTTTTTTTAATATTTACGTACTGCCCGAGTCTAATTTCAGGCTTAAAAAGCTTTATCTTGAAGTTTCAAGAGCCAGACCGACTCTCCATTTATTCCCGGAGAAATTTAACGAAATTACTGACGAATATACTCTCCGGGCAAAATCAATAGATCACGCTAAATCAGAACTTATGGATATTATGATACAGGAAGAATTACCAGGCAATCCTATGAGAACCATATATGCGGACGAGGGCAAAATGAGAGTTTTGGGCGACAGTTTAAAATTCTCACTTAAAAAAGGTACAATTCATATATTTGATCAAAAAAATCCGTCGGAATACAGAATAATGAATTTCAATAATTATATTATCAATATCCCACTGGAAGAAAAGAAAGAAAGAAATGTCAGCAGAGGTTACAGAGAAATGAATTTAAAACAACTGTTAGAAAAAGCTCGAAGGACGGAAGTAAAAAGAAGAAAATGGCGTTATCTCCTGGAAGCCCACAAAAAATTTTCAATACCTTTTGCTTGTTTAGTTTTTGTTCTGGTCGGAGTACCCCTCGGAATACAAACAAAAAAAGGCGGTTTGGGCAACGGAATAACCATGAGCTTTATCATGTTTATGCTTTACTATATTTTACTTGTAGGGGGAGAAGAACTATGCGAAAGAGGGGCTCTTTATCCTGCTATCGCAATGTGGCTTCCTAACATAGTTATTGGAATAGCCGGTTTATTTTTATTTATTAAAATAATCTATGACAAATAAAATCTTAGATATTTATATCATTAAAAAATTTCTTGCAGCAGTAATATTTGCTATAAGCGGATTTCTTTTTATCTATATAATCACAAATCTTTTTGAAAACATCGGTTATTTTGTAGACAGAAAAGCAACCTTATTAACTATTTTAAAATATTATCTGTTATTCTCGCCAAAAATTATTGTACTTTTAATGCCTCTCGCAACTTTAATGGGCATCTACTTTTCACTTGGTTTAATAACAAAACACAATGAAGTCCTGGCAATAAGAGGACTTGGTATTTCCCCTTTTAGAATATACCGCCCAATATTCCTTTACGGATTTTTCCTCTCGATAATAGTCTTTGCTTTCAATCTCTCTTTAGTCCCAAAATCGAAGCACTTGCTTAATGAGTTTAAAAGAAACCAGATCGATCAAATTAAGGACACCGATAAACTCTATGCCAGGAACATTAATTATATAACGGATAGGGGAGAAACCGTTAACATTAAAAGGTTAAATCAAAACGAAATTTATGAAATACACATTTTAGCCTACGAAGACGGGAAAATCATATCCAGAATCGACGCAACAAAGGGAATTTGGAACGGCTCTTCATGGACTCTCTTTAATGTTTATAGCAGAGACTTCGTCGGAGATATGGTTATACTCGATACTAAAGAAAAAAGAACAATCAAAACTTTCAAAGTGCCTCCCGAGGAATTGGCAAAGAGCAAATACAATCCCTTAAACCTTCCGTTTACAGATCTCCTGCGATATATTAAAAAACTTGATAGGAGCGGACAGAAATCAGACGAAGAAAGAATCGAGTTGCTTGAAAGAATATCCTATCCTTTCGTTAGTTTCCTTTTGCTTTTTTTTGGATGTCCTCTAGCACTTGAAGTAAAAAGAAGGGGTTTGCTCTTTGGTTTTGGGCTCGGCACTCTTTCCGCTTTTACTCTTTGGGGTATAATTCAACTGTTTAAAGAATTAGGAATAAAAGGCAATCTGCCTCCTTCACTATCTATTTTAATTCCCGATGTACTTTTTTTAACAATGGGATTGTATTTTATGTTAAAGAAAGAGTATTCATAGTTGAAACCACATGATCCCACAAATTTAAACAAGCTGTTTATTTTAAACCACTAAATACACTAAATGCTCTAAACCCCACCTCTTATTAATTTATGTTTAAAAAACACACGAAAAAACAATTAGCCACGGATCGACACGAATATACACAGTTTTTTACTAATTAACCAATTTTCTAATTTACTACTTTACTGATTCGAAGAATCTTTATTTAGCCACACAGTCTTCCCATTTCTTAGAAAATTCTTTGGAAAGACTATCTTTTTCTATTTTATTATATGAGTGTGCCAAAAGCTGATAAGAATCACAATTACCCGGATCAGCTTCAATTGCCCTTTTCAAAGCTTCTATAGATTCATTATATTTCTCGGTATAAAAACACGAAATTCCTAGAAGAATATAAGCCTCTGCTTTAGTAACTGAATCTATCTCTGGTAAATCGAGGATTTTTTCAGCAACATTTTTTGTTCGGAAATAGTCTTCTTTCTGTAAATAAGCATGGGCAAGATTATATAAAATAGTAGAATTGCTATCAGTGAGTGAGGATGCTTTCTCAAACATTTCTATGGCTAAATCATATTTTTTCGCTTCCAGATAATTCTCTCCGAGCAACTTACAAGCTGTAAAATTTTCAGTATCGATAGCAATGGCTTTTTTTAGATATGTAATCGCCTCTGAAGGCTTGCCCAAATTTGAATATACCTCTCCCAAGTAAATATAAGCGTTCACATTATCCGTATTGAGTTCGATAGCCTTTAAAAGATACGGAAGAGCTTTATTCTCCTCTTCTTTTGCAATATAAATTTTGCCGTGAAGAACAAAAGACATAGCTTTGTTTTCTTTATTGTTAACTTTTTCTGCTTCTTCTATTAATTTTAAAGCTGCAGCAAGTTGGTTTTCTTTCATAAATGCTTCCGCTCCGTTGTAAAAAGTATTCCAGGTATAATTATCCATAGACAACAACTCTTCATAAAAGTCAACTGCTTCTTTGGATAAAACCGTATCCGTTTCAAAGGCTTTCTTCAAATGCTCTGCCGCTTTTTTATAGTCTTCTTGCAAATAATACGCAACAGAGAGAGAAACAAACGGTTTAGAATTTTCGGGCTCTATATTTGCCCATTTTCTGTATTCGGTGGCAGCTTTTTTATACTCTTCGCTTTTAATAAAAAGATCTCCACTTAGCTTGTATTGCTTCATGATACAACCACTGGTTAAAAAAAGTATTGAACCTAAAAGAATCAGTATCTTTTTTATTTTTCCTCCTACTACATATTTGGATTGTTAGATATTACAATAAACCCCTATCATGTCAAGATATAGGGTTGAAAAAAAAACTTTTATTGTTATACTTTTTATTATGAGACCTTCTCGGGTCGAAATTAACTTAAAAAATCTTGAACATAATATAAAAAACGCGAAAAACAAACTTGCGAAGAAGAAGTTGCTTGCGGTTGTAAAGGCGGACGCTTACGGACACGGAGCTATAGCGGTTGCCTCCCGCGCAGCAGCAATGGGAATAGATTACCTCGGGGTGGGAATAGTCGAAGAGGGAATCGAACTACGAAATGCGGGGAATCAGGCTGAGATTCTTATTCTTGCTCAAGAACTAAAAGAGAGAACAGAAGAAATCGTACTCTTCAGCCTGATTCCAACGGTTTGCTCAAGAGGTTTCCTGGAAAGTCTTGAGAGAGAAGGGAAAAGACAGAGCAAAAAAGTCCCGATATTTGTTATGGTCGATACAGGTATGGGAAGATATGGTGTTTCCTCGGATGAGTTTATATATTTCGTAAAGCTACTAAAAAATATGAATTTTGTCGAATTAAAAGGAGTAATGTCGCATTTCCCTGTTGCCGATTCGGACAAGGAATTCACCCAAAAACAGATGAACGACTTTAATAAACTAACAAAAACAGCTGTATCTTCGGGTATCAAAATACCTATAAAAAGTATGGCAAACTCGGCGGCTTTCCTTTTACATGAAGATTCTATATTTAATATGGTAAGACTTGGTCTTCTTTTGTATGGGATATCACCTGTCGAAGGATTAAAGACTCCTGGCTACAAACCTGTAATGACAGTTAAGAGTAAAATATCTTTCATTAAAACAATTCCTCCGGGACATTCTGTAAGTTATTGCAGAACTTTTACAGCGGAAAAACCGACAACAATAGCTACAGTTCCATTAGGTTATGCAGATGGGTACGATCGGTCATTATCAAATAAGGGGTGGATGATAGTACATGGAGAAAAAGCACCTGTTATCGGTAATGTAACCATGGATACAACTATGATAGATGTTTCTCAAATACACGATGCTAAAATCGGCGACGAAGTAATTGTAATGGACACACTAATCACCGCCTGGGACATCGCAACAACAATAGGAACAATACCGTACGAAATTATATCACGAATGGGCAAAAGACTTCCACGGTTATACGTTTAAACGCGGAAAAACTCCCACAGTTTAATTATCAGTACCTCGGTAAAAGAACAAAAATCTTGTATAATCTGTAGTTTATTAAACAGTTAATCTTAAGTAAGTTCATGTTTTGCTAAAGCACGTATTTGTTTAGAACGGTCCTTAATTAAAGATTTCAGCAGTTTTTCCGCTTGTACTCCTCCTATTTCGGCAACAGCTTTAACCGCATTAAACCTTAACTCCTCGGGGTATAACGGTATTCCAAAAACTTTTTTCGCTTCGACAATCCGGGTCAAAGCCTCTATAGATTGACTGTTTCCTTTTTCCTCCAGTATGGCACAAATACTTTTTTTTATTTCAAATTCTTCTTCTTTGGAAAAGGTTTCTAAAAGCAATCTTTTATTTAAAGCTGTTATCCCTTCTTCTGAAATAAAGGCCGAAAGGACAGAAAGTAAATATTTTTGCACCTGAGAATAATTTGAATCTAGGAAGGGCAACAAATATGGTTCTGCTTTGTTTTTTAAAATATGTCGGAGCGTCCTGATTAATTCTACCTGGACTTGCTCATGATCATCTTTCAGCGCGTAAATATCGTCCAAAATACTCTCATCCCCTATATTCCCCATAATCAAAATAGCATTCCTTCGAACATACCACCTTTTATCACTGAGATATTTTTTCACGATATCCAGAGCTTCTTCTCCAATGCTTTCAATAATTTTTAAAAGAGAAAATCTGACCTCTTTATCTTCTGATTCTTTCAGCAGTTCCATAAGATAAGGAATAGATTCTACCCCGAATTTGTCGACTTTTTCTACCACAATTTTACGCAGGTCCTTTTCCCATAAGAGAGACAGCAAAACATTGATAGCCTCTTTATTGTTGAGTTCCGCCAACCGTGGGATTACAATCTTTGCCTTTTCTCTGTTACTAACTTCTCCCGCAAAAAATGAAACGATAGAGCTAATCAAAAAATCGTATCCCGCGACATTACTCATAACACCTACTTTACTCAGAGCGTTTACATAATTTGTGTAAACATTCCTGTTTTTTTCTGTTTTCGCGTACTTCATCAATTTATCTGAGATTCTACGGATAATGGTAACTTTCTCCCCTTTAAAAAATTGGTCTGTCAAACTGGCAATGTTTACAACCGTATTCCCTCTGATTTCAGGAGATTCTGACTCAAGGCTTTTGTAAAGAGCATCCAGTAAAGAGTTGATATCAGTTGAATCTATGCTAGCTTTAAGTTTATGCTTCAACCTTCCATATGCTCTTACACTGACACCACCACTTCTTTTAAAACTTTTAGGAGAAGCTGTCAATTTCTCCCAAAGTTTGATAAAGTCTTCTTTGCTTATACCTATTTCTTGTAAATGTTTTTCCGCATACTCTCGTACCGCAGTCAGTTTATCCTTCTCCAGAGCAGACAAAAAACTTTCAAGCATTTCTCTTTGCCCATCTTCAAGCAGAAAAACAATAGTTGACACAATACTTTCCGCATCTATTAATGGAAGTAATATTTTAGCCATTGTAATTCTTACGGGATTTTTACTCTTTATAATTCGGGAAAAAATTTCTTTTCTGAGATTATTTGGGACTTTTTCAAAGGTCTTTCTAATTTTTACCGATTCATGTAATAAATTATCTTGTCCGAATTGTTTGATAAATTCTTTTACAAAATTCTCAAGCCCATCGCTTATCTTATCCGCTTTGTTTTTTTTGTCTTCTCCTTTCTTATCGAGAAGGCATACCGAACTGAAAAAACGTTCTATTTCTTTGACTCCATAATCTTCAGCGGAAATTTCGGCAAAATCGCTGACAAAAGCATTAATCCTATTTGCTCCTTTGTTTTCAGTGGTTCCGCTTTTTCCACTCTCAACGGAACCGCCCGTTCCTTTTCCCGGTATTCCTTTTCTTCTTTCGAGAAGTTTTTTCTCAAGTTGTGAGATATGGGCCTCCTCTACATTCATCATCTTCAATTTCGCTCTGATTTCCGGTAAGATGCTGTCCAGTCTTTCCGGAGTCAGGTTTTCGAGAATCTCTTCCGCGTCGAAAACTCCAAGAAGCCGAACTCTGCTTACAAAAATTTCGACGATTTCTTCATCGGAAAAAGTCATTATAATAGATTTAATTATCGAAGAAATTTGTTTGAGTTTTAACTTATCCTGGATTATAAATCTTTTGGCTTCCGGAGTTATCTTTCCCATAACCTTTTCAAAAAGAGCTTCCCGAGCTTTTACGTCTTCTTTGTCGGTAGAGGCATTCACGTTGGCATACAATTGTACAAGACCGTTTGTAATCTTTTCCGCTTCCATCGAAGGAGGATCTTCTTGTTTTACATTACAGGTTTTTTCTAGAAAGTGAACCAAATCGAATTCATCGTCCTCTACGACATCTATAACGCCTCCCCGTCCGTCACCGTAATCTTCTTCTCCCTTTGTTCTTATTTGAAACTCAACGGTGTTGAAATAAACCTTATCTGATTTTCTTTCTATCAAAAGAGCATTGATATCATTATAGATCTTTACATCTTTGGGAGGACTAGCGACAACATCCAAAAACCCGTCTATATCTATTTCATTACAATCCGTATCAAAAGTAACACTTTCGACATTCATTCTTTTAAGCTTTTTGACAAACAGCTGTACGCTTGGATAATCCGCAAGATCGACATGTATATCTTCCACAATAACACTTTCGCCCAGAAGAACTATTGAAACCTCATCGGTCTCATCTGCAAAAGAGTTAATTGAATTCACGATTTGTTTTTGTTGTCCCTTTACAAGTGGATGTTCTGCAGGATAAGCATTTTTATGATTGACTCCAAGCGCAAGAGCTCTTAACAGATCAACTAAAGTTTCTTTTTCGATTTTCTCCTCCTGTATATTAAATATAACACTATTCTCTTTTTTTTCAAGATATTTATTTTGTTCAGCAACAATTATACGGATTGAATGCTTTTCCTAAATAACCTTAATATTTTCCATCTCCGTCCGTCGAAAAAAACCCTTGACAAATGATAGAAAAAATCATAAGATTATAGTAAGATTAAATTTTAATTGATAATTTATTTTACCATTAAAACAGAGTTTTTATTTAACGTTTAGATTTTGAGAGGTGTACTATGCATGAATTTGCCGAATTTCGGCAAAAATTAGTAGATTGGGGAAAAAACAATTTTGACACTAACAATACAGCAGATGAGCTGCATAAAAGATTCGAATCTTTAAAAGAAGCAATCGCCAATTCTCTTCCGGCGGTCGAAAGATATGTTGAAAGTTTGGACCCTCATATAAGTACCCACCAAAAACAAGTAGCAAAAATCAGCGAAGCTTTAGCTGAATATATGGAACTTAGCCTCAAAGATAAATTAGCTTTAAGAGCCGCCAGCAAATTACACGATTTAGGTAAATTATGCGTACCTCCAGAAATTTTAAACAAACCCGGAAGTTTGACCAAATTAGAATATGATATCGCGCAATTCCACTCGTATATTGGGTATAAAGTGCTGTCGAAAATCAGAGTCATGGGAGAAGCTGCAAAAATAGTACTTCAACACCATGAAAGAATCGACGGGTCGGGCTATCCCGAAGGACTGAAGGAAGACGAAATCAGCAGGGGAGCGAAAATTCTCGCGGTAGCAGATGTATTGGAGGCGATGACCTCCTCGCAGCCATACAGATTTCCCCACGATTTAAAAAACACTCTCGAAGAAATATCAAAGGGTAAAGGCATAAAATACGACTCATATGTTGTGGATGCCTGCATAGAACTCTTTGACAAAAAGAATTTAAATTTCTAAAATTTACGATACGTTAAATTTCTTTTATTCTGCTTCCCAACCGGCGAGGCGCGCCCACATCCACCAGGCGGCATATCCTTTCTGGTTTTCATTGATCGGATAGGTATGAGAACCCGGCGTAGAATACCAATCAACTCCTTCGGTATGAGCATCCTGCCATTCACTAGCCCAGTTTCCAAGTAAAGTACCTCCCACCGCATCATAATAATCACAATTATCATTTACAAATTCATAATAAGTACCGTCTGGATCATGTCTGTCGAAATCGGCAAAATCAAAAAGCCATTTATCATTATTCTGACAGTATGACCTGATCGAATCATTCGCCGCTTTGTTGTTCGCGTCATCGTTTATATCGACATGTCCTGTCATATATATAAATGCAACATTAGGATAATCTTCTTCGAGTTGTGTCATAGGTCCGAGATACTCCTCCCAGAGAACTCCGGAAGAATACGTTCCGCTCACCTGACCACACCACGACCACATAATTACATTGATTTCGGGATGACTGGTTCCTCTGCCGGTTATAATGTCAGGGTCCCCAAGGTAACTTCTGGTCTCATTGACCCAATCGGGATAATATCCCGCATCATTAGCCATTACCCCATCACGCTGATCAAGAGCTCCATTTGTGCCTCCGGGGTTAAAAGCAAAAATACTGTCGGGCAAGGAAAGTCCTTTTCCTCCGTTATTTGCGAATTCGATAAGACCCTGCATCCCGTAAGTTATCTGCCAACCATGAGAAGTATGACCGTAGGCTATATGCAGAGTGTTTTTAGCTTCTTCTATCCATTCCTGCGGCACCTGGGTTATGTCAACACAGTGATGATCTATCGTCGAACCTGAAAAATTGAAAATTTCTTCCTCATCATCGCAAGAAAAACCGATAAGTAGAAGGAAAGCCACCAAATAAAAAACTAAAAATATTTTTTTCTGCATTTTTTCCTCCTTTTTTTTATAGTGAATATATATAATTGTAAGAATTAAAAGAATATTTGTCAAGAATATAAAAGCATTTTAACAAATACCCTCCATTTAGTATAGCATGAATTAAAAACGAAGGCGAACAATATCCGTTAAAGCATTAACAAAACGATTATGATATTATTTATAAATAAATCTTTTACGCCCCAAATTTATCTAACCTCTCCGCGTGAGCGAGAAGAAGCGAGATTAAATATAAAGAAGGCATACGACCTAAATTGCCCTTCGCGCATTCGCTCTCAGAAAATCCGGAAACACCGCTAATTCGAGTCCACTTGGAAACAATCAAAAGCGGAACAGGATGCCAGGAATGAGATTTAAGTGTGGCGGGGGTCGAATGGTCTCCAGTGACAGCTAAAACATCCGGGGATAATTTCATGATTTCCGGAATGTAGGTATCGGTCTCTTCTATTTTCTCCACTTTCGCGTCAAAATTTCCATCTTCTCCGTAAGAATCTACCTTTTTAATATGAATATAAAAATAATCGTAATCCCGGTATGATTTTTTAAACACTTCAAACTCTTCTGCAACTGAGCCAGGCGTTCTATCGACATCCATTCCTATCAATTGTGTCAATCCTCTATACATCGGATAATCTGCAATAGATTTGGCTTTCAGCTTGTACGTTTCCTGAAACTGCGGTAAATCCGGATAGCCCGAAATGCCCCGAAGAACAGCCGCGTTTGGTTTTTCATCTATACCATCGAGCGCTTTCTGAATTTCTTCCGTTAGTTTATTTATAATTTCAGCAGTCTTTTTCGCGGATCGTGAGTCCGAGGTTGCACTCGACTTAAGAATTTTCTTCCCGACCGTTTGAGGATCTGTATCCGTTACTTCTCCGCAAAGATCTTTACCTGTTAGTTTCACCACAAACCTATGTTCTTTCCCGCTTGTAAAAGAGACTTTCACCCCTTCTATTACGGATATTTCTTTATTTAAATGTTTAATTATTTTTTCGTTCACTTCGGTTGCGATTCTTCCCGCTCTCCTGTCCTTAACAATACCTTTCTCAATTATACAAAAATTCCCCCTTGCTGTTAAATCTCCGCTCTTTACTTCCACCCCCACACCCAGAGCTTCAAGAATCCCTCTTCCAATTTGATATTTGACAGGATCATAACCAAAAAGAGCAAGATGAGCAGGACCGCTTCCGGGAGTTATTCCGGGAAAAACGGGGTCCAAAAAACCACATTCATTTTTAGCGGCGAGAGTATCTAGGTTTTTTGTCCGCGCAGTCTCGAGAGAAGTCTTTCCTTTATAAGGCAATCCTCCGAGCCCATCCATAATCAGTAAAACAATTTTCTTTTTATTCTTTTTCGTAAGATTTTTAAGAATCGAAATCGTATCGTACATAAAACCTCCTCAAAAAACCGTTTTCTATCCCGAACCGAGATAATGTTCATCCCAAACGGGATCTGTTAACTTATGCATTTCTTCATCGTATTTTGTTAATCCATCATTATATCCCTTATCTTTTAGCGCGACAGCCGCATCGGTATCCGCAGGATTAACGTTATGCTTCTTTGCCACCTCAAGAAATACATCATGATGATCTCTAATAAAACATGGCATAATCCAATTTTTGTGTTTCTCGGGCGGCTGCTTGTACCCATAATCGTTCTGCCACTTTCTTATATCCTTGAAAAAACCGGAATTTATTATATCGTTTAAGTTCCGCCCTTCTTTAAAAGAATCGTTAACATTGTCCACCGTATATGGAACAAAAACGCACGGCATAACATCTCCATTCCAATTAATATAAAAATATCCTCCGGGGCGTGCTCCGGCGATACATCCATCAGAAGCTGTAGCAGTACTCCAAAAATCGGCAACAAAAATATCTTCCTTGCGCATGAGTTGCCATTCCCATTCATACATCCTGGCTCTCTGCTTGGGAGTAGGCATCAAATCGAGAGTGAATTTACGCCCTATCGGCATATACTGGAAAATCCAGGCATACATAGCGCCTATTTCTTTAAAGAAAAAATCCCTGAAGCTATCAGAAGTAATAACATCAACATTATCACAGGTCGCGGTTAACGATAAACCAAAAGGAACTCCCTCTTTTCTTAAATTTTCCATGGCTTTTAATATTCTGTCAAAAACACCATTTCCTCTCCTATCATCTGTTTCTTTTTTCATACCTTCGATCGATATAGCCGGAGTAACATTTCCTAATTTTGCCATTCTCTTTGCCACCTTCTCGGTAATCAAGGTACCGTTTGTATACATTAGAAAGTACGAATCGGGATACTTTTCATAAAGATCGAGAATTGTTTTATTTTCATCTTTGTAAAGTAACGGTTCTCCTCCCGAAATCACAAAAAAAGTCATCCCCCAGAACTCTTTTGCCTGTTCAATGGTTTTAGTTAAAACGCTCCATTTTAACTTTTCTTTAAAGTCGGCACCTGAAGCGGCATAACAACTCTTACAATGTAAGTTACATTTTTTAGTCGGGCTTATAGTCATAAAAACAGGCGGGCGAACGGAATATTCCTTCATATAATCCAACCTTTTATAAAAACCGCCGAAAAAAACATTCCCAAGAAAAACACGAAGAAGACCGTCCACAGCTTCTCTCGACAAACCCCCTTTTTCAATAGCTCTATCTATACTCCTAAAAATAGACCTTCCCATATAATACTTATCTTCCTGAACTTTTAAAGGTCTGTTATCGAAATTTTCTTTTATTAAATCCGTGTATATACGCCTTTCCATACTTCGGATTAACCAGTGTCTTAATTTTCTTTTATTGATGGCAAAATTTGTTGAAGAAGAAATCATCTTGAAGCTAGCTCTTTTCACAACATTCATAAATATCTCCCTTTTAAAATTTTACACTCCAAAAAATCTAAAAAATTTTAAAGATCTAACTCTACCCCAAAGTTTTTTATAAATCTTTTCAACGAATTTTTATTCACTTCGTAAAAAACCCATCGTTTATACTGCCTTTTTATAACCAAACCCTCTTTTTCGAGCTTGCGAAGATGATGAGAAACGGTAGGCTGGGAAAGCTTTAAAGATTCAACAATTTTTGTAACATTTTTCTCACCCGTCTTGAGAAGCTTCAGTATTCTTAACCTTGTTTCGTCTGCCAACAAAGACAAAATTTTTACTATTTCCACTAAACCTCCCTTAATTTTAACATATAGACGACTGTCTATATGTATAATTCACACCGCTAATAAGTCAAGGGGTTTCTTTACTAAATAAATACCGCGTAAAAAATCAAGAGCCCACCTAAAAAAACAAAAAATAACGCGCTTATAAGCTTCACTATCTCGACCTTACTTTTCCAGAACCGCGCCAAAGCAGAAGAGCTCATTCCTTTATACGTGGCAACAAAAACGATCACAAGAGGGACAATAAAAGCTATATTATATAACAACAAATATGCCAGGGCTTTAATCCGTAGAGAAGGTACCTCGCTAACAAACATAAGAGTAGGCAAATAGATCTGCCCAGTACAGACAAATTCACTCAATGATATAAAAAATCCGCTTACAATCGCTGCCGCAAACAAATTTCTCATCTTCATTTTCTCTCGAATAATCGAATGAATATTCTTCTTAATAAATCTGGGCAATTGAAGTTTAGCTTCTCCTGTCTTTCCTTGTTTTATTTTTAAATAATCATAAAAAGACATAACGCTCAAAAAAACAGAAAAAAGAGCCACCAGCAGAAGGATCATTTTACTTATAATAACGGTTATGACCAAAGCTCCTATTGCCTTAATAAGACCCATTCCTATAAGAAAGTATACAACAAAAACAACGGCGCTATAAGCAATTCCAACCAAAAGAGTTTCTCGCTTCTTTTTTCCGACGGCAGAAAGAAAAGCAATAAGAAAAATTATTGTAGCAAAAGCACACGGATTGACGCCGTCTAAGAGCCCCGCCGACAAAATAGCAAAAAAGCCCATTTTTTTAAATCTTTCTTTTATCTTAGTACCCGCATTATCCGACAATGACAAGATCTGCATTAAAGGGATATTACCAATACCCTCCCTGTGCGCATAAATAAATTCTCTCAATTTTGTTTTTTGCAAATCTTCGTAAGTTAGACAATACTCTCCGGCAAAAACCATGGGAGTCGTTAGCCTCTTATCCAGAGGGACCTTATAAACTTCACAGAAGGCTTCGTTTAATTGTTTGTTTTCTTTCTTTTCAATATCATACTTTACTACTCTAAATTTGCTTTTCTCTAAAAAAGAAACGTCTTTTCCGACTTCTCGACACCCCCCGCATTTTTTATCAAAAAAATATACAATTTGCGCTCTTCTTAAATCCCTAAAAAAACTTAAATTCATACTTTCTGACTCGGCGGATAGAGTTGCTTTCCTTCTGCTCCTCCGCTGCTCCAGAATTGTCCCCTCAAGGAATTTTTCGATTTCAGAAATGCCTCTGAACATATCTTTCCCCACGACAACAACCGGCATTTCACTATTTTCGTCTCCATACTTCTCATCGAGCGAAACCAGATATTTATAGCTCGAAGAATCCTTTACATCAAACCGCCTTATTCGTAAATCATATTTTCCTCTCAATCTATCAAGGATTTTTTCTTCAACATAAAAACAATCTTCACAATCTTCAGAATAAAAATAATCGACAATAATAAAAAAAGGTTTAACGTTTGCTTTTATTTTAATCTCAACTTTTCCGTTTTGCGGGTCGTTTGTGTGAAAGTAGTAACTTTTAACAAGACTACCAATAAATTTTTTTGATTGAAAATTAATTGTTATTTGACCTGTTCCCCGCGGTGGGACCACCTTATCTTCCACTACTAGTTCTCCTGAAGCACAATTACATGAAGACCGCATTTGCCTTACTTCTAAATCCTCATTTCCAACATTTTTAAACAAGAAAACTTTCGTTATTGTTTGATTTTGCTCGACTTGACCAAAATCGACTTTTTTACATCTAAGTTGAATACGCGGCTGCCCATATACAAAAACCGTGAACAAGGCTACAAAAAATAACCTTTGCCTTAATTCAATACATTTAAACATGACATAAATGTATTTCCGCACGATCAATTGTCAAGAACAAAAAAGGAAACTCCAAAAATCTCCTAAAATGTTAAAACCAAAGCACATGGTTTACACTTTGGAGAGGGGATGGGAGTAAAAAGAGTAGATTTAAATATAAATATAAATCTGGAGAAAGTAATGAAAATGTT
>Ga0307434_1000020_pt1 | contig 145268 bp, 158 predicted proteins | sample SalMarWE160220MG_FD_202156 | JGI IMG/M metagenome (GOLD analysis project Ga0307434, IMG submission 202156) | Salt marsh sediment microbial communities from the Plum Island Ecosystem LTER, Massachusetts, United States - WE1603-220 | ecosystem: Environmental > Aquatic > Marine > Intertidal zone... | reverse complement strand
GGATGGTCCTCAACGCTGCCTTCCTGGTGAAGGAGGCTCGCCAAGCGGATTTCGACGAAGCGGTGAAATGGCTTGACGAGGAGATGGGGAAAAGAATCATCTTTAAGTATGTCGGCCCCGTCCCGCCTTATAACTTCGTGAACATTGTGGTGACGTGGGAGGATTGAGACAGTATGGGCAGCTTGCTTGACCTACTGACCATGCCGGTCCTCGGGCCCATCCGAGGGGTCATCTGGATCGCCGAGAAGGTGAACGAGCAGGTGGAGCGGAAGCTGTACGACGCGGAGGCTGTACACGGGCAGCTCATGGAACTGGAATTGCGCTACGATCTAGGAGAGATCAGCGAAGAAGAGTATCTGAAGGCCGAGGAGGCTCTGCTGGAGAGGCTCAAGGCCATCGAGAAACACAAAGCTAAGGAGGTATAAAGCCATGCAAGGGACAGACATTGCGCGGCAGGCCAAGGAACAACTGGCCCAACTCACCGGGCTCAAACCCGAGACGGTGTCGGGCCTCACCAAAGATGAGGAGGGCTGGCACGTCGCCGTGGATCTGATAGAGCTGAAGCGTATCCCCGAGGCCACCGACGTACTGGCTACCTACGAGACCCTGTTGGACGACGAAGGCAACCTGATCCGCTACCAACGCACCCGGCGCTACTACCGGAGTGAGGTAACGGAGAAAGAAGAATGAGCAGGAGTGACAGACCGGCGGGCATCCGCTGTCCCATCGGCTTCTTCTCCAGACAAGAGGCGGAGATCGCCCGGCTGACGCAAGAGATCAACCAGGCTCCCACGGCCGCGGAGAAGGCACCATGGGCCCAAGCCCTGATGAAGGCGGTGGACCTGCTACTGGCCTGCGAGCAATACGACGAGGGAACCGTGGACTGTCGCCTGTGCCGAAACTTCTCGGAGTTACGCCGGAAGACAGCGACGCTGGTCCTCAAGGCCGGGCGACTGGATAACCGCCGGCGACGGATGTAAGAGAGGAGCGCACTATGCCGGAACAACGTATGCAGCATGCCATCCAGACTACCAACCTGGCCGACATTCTGGAGCGGGTGCTCGATAAGGGCATCGTCATTGCCGGGGACATCACCATCTCCCTGGCGGATGTGGAGCTACTAAACATCAAGCTGCGGCTGTTGGTGGCCTCGGTGGATAAGGCCATGGAGATGGGCATCAACTGGTGGGAGAGCGATCCCTATCTCTCCTCGCAAGCCGGGCAACTGGAGGAGGAGAACCGCCTCCTCCGGGAGCGGCTGGATCGACTGGAAACTAGACTGGAGGTGGCAACATGACGAGCGCAAATCCCGAGAAAGCAACTATCAGACCGACAGTGGGGGTGACCTGCGCCTTCTGTGGCGGTACGGGCAAGGACCCCTTCGGCATCATGTCCCCCTTGGCCACCTGTCAGGTCTGCAGCGGGACGGGACGCCACACCCTGCGGCAATCGACGGCCCCCTGCCCCTTCTGTCAGGGCACTGGCGTGCATCCTGGCTCCCGCAATACCTGCACCACCTGTGGCGGCGTAGGCACGGTGGAGATCCCCGAAGACGCGGTGCCCTGCCCCTGCTGCGGGGGGACCGGCCGGGCCGCCGATTACGTTCATTATATCTGGCCGGACAGTCCCCTGTCCTGTGGTTGTTGCGGGGGCAAAGGGGTCGTGTCCCCAGAGTAGAAGAAGGAGCGACCAATGGAGAAGAGAAAGGAGAACGTTGCCTGCGCCTTTTGCCGAGGCACCGGCCGGGCGCGCGGGGCCGTCTGTCAGGTATGCGGAGGGGCGGGGATGGTCTCCCTATCCGCACCAACCAAGCATTGTGCTTATTGCCGGGGCACCGGCCTCCAGCAGCGCGCTAGCGCCCTCACCTGTGGCGTCTGCAAAGGCGTGGGCTCAGTAACCGTGGATGAAGACTCTGTCCTGTGCCCATCCTGCAGCGGGACGGGGGTGGAGCCCGCGGTACTCGGGGAGAGTAAACTCCCCTGCCTGACCTGCCAGGGCAAGGGTGTCATCTCAGCCGAGCGGGCCAAGAAGTTGCCACCCGAAAAGAGGCGCCCGCCTGGAAGAGGGCGTGGCCATGGCTCGAGGAAGCTTAACCTGGAGTACTAGTGGCATATACCCATTACTGGCGCTGGCGGAGCGCCGAAGGAGGAAGCCTGTGTCTTGGGAAAGAAGGGTCATGGCCAAGTTCGAAGCTGCAGTACGTCGGGCAGAGGCGAAGGCAGCGCAACTGAGGTCCCGGCAGTCCCCTCAAGAAACAGCCGATGAAAAGGACCTACGTCTAGCTGAGCAACAGCGTCGGTTGGAGGAAGAGAAAAGCAGGTTGGAGGAGGAAGCGAAGAAGCTGGAAAAGACGGCCATTCTCAAGAAAGCCAGCCTCCAGAGCCAGACCGAATGGTATGAGCGTCAGATTACGGCTGTAAAGCGACAGCGCAAGGAGAATAGAGGCTTTGCCACAACTTTGGAATACTAAACCGGCCAATGTCCATCTGGCATCAGCCAGGAGAAGGCTATGAGGAAAGAAACTGCGAACATCACAGAGACCCAACCGGCCAAAGGACAAGGTTTAATCCTGCGGGTCGCCGAGGCTCTGTCCAAGGACGTAGGCCGGGGAGTGGTCCGTCTGGATCCCCAAGATCTGGAGCGGCTGGGAGTCGAGATCGGCGACGTGGTGGAAATCGCCGGGAAGCGGCCCACCGTGGCCCGGGCCATGCCCGCCTATGCTGCCCAACGGGGCCAGGATCTGATCCAGATGGATGGTATCCTGCGGGCAAATGCCGGCGCCGGCCTGGACGAGCGGGTGACGGTGCGCCGGGTCGAAGCCCAGCCGGCCCGTGCGGTGGCGCTCGCTCCCATAGAGGGTCTGCGGACCGCACCGGGAGCAGCTCAGGTCCGCTACCTGGCGCGGCTCTTGGACGGTATTCCCGTGATCTCCGACGATCGGGTGCGCGTGGATCTCTTTGGCACCCGCGCCCAGACTTTCACCGTGGCCGAGACCACCCCTGCTGGCCCCGTGCTCATTGGCCCGTCAACGACCATCCGCCTCACCGGCGAAGGGACTACACGAGAACGGGGCGCCGTCACCACTTACGAGGACGTCGGCGGACTGCACCGGGAGATCCGCCGCATCCGAGAGATGATCGAGCTTCCCCTGCGCTACCCGGAGGTCTTCGAGCGGCTGGGTATTGACCCACCCAAAGGGGTGCTCCTCCACGGACCGCCCGGCTGTGGCAAGACCCTAATCGCTCGAGCAGTAGCCCACGAGACCAGTGCCCACTTCCTCCACGTTAACGGCCCGGAAGTGATCGACAAATGGTACGGCGCTTCGGAAAAACATCTAAGAGGCATCTTTGAAGAGGCTGGCCGCCATGCCCCGGCTATCATCTTCATTGATGAGATTGACTCTATTGCCCCCAAGCGAGAGGAGATGAGCGGCGATCGCCAGGTGGAACGCCGTGTGGTCGCCCAGCTCCTGGCCCTGATGGACGGGCTGGCGTCCCGGGGCAATGTGATCGTTGTGGCTGCAACAAATATCCCAAACACCCTGGACCCGGCCCTGCGCCGTCCTGGTCGCTTCGACCGCGAGATCGCCATCAGGGTTCCAGACAAGGATAGCCGCCGGGAGGTCCTGGAGATCCACAGCCGGGGCATGCCTCTGGCGGATGATGTAGACTTAGAGAAACTTGCAGCGATTACCCATGGTTTTGTCGGAGCAGATCTGGCCGCTCTCTGTCGCGAGGCAGCCATGAATGCCCTTCGTCGCCTGATGCCCGACATCGACTTCGTCCAGGCCTCCATTCCCTATGAGAAACTCATGTCCCTGGAGGTGACATCGTCCGACTTCCTGAGCGCTCTAGCCGAGGTGGAGCCTTCGGCTATCCGGGAGGTCTTCACCGAGGTGCCCGATGTAGGCTGGGCGGACGTGGGTGGGCTGGAGGAGGTCAAACGGCTGCTCATCGAGGCGGTGGAGTGGCCACTCAAATATGGTGCGCTGTTCGACCAAGCCAAGACGACTCCTCCCAAAGGCATCCTCCTGTATGGTCAGCCTGGAACGGGCAAGACCCTGATAGCCAAGGCCGTGGCCCATGAAAGCGAGGTCAACTTTATATCAGTCAAAGGACCAGAGCTACTATCTAAATATGTTGGCGAGAGCGAGCGGGGGGTACGAGAGGTATTTAGAAAGGCAAAGCAGGCCTCCCCTTGTATCGTGTTCTTCGATGAGCTGGATTCCCTCGCTCCCCGGCGAGCTGCTGGCGGCGGAGATTCCCATGTTGCCGAGCGGGTAGTCAGCCAGTTTCTTGCTGAGATGGATGGCATCGAAGAACTGAAAGGGGTGATGGTATTGGCAGCCACCAACCGCCTGGACATCGTGGACCGGGCCCTCTTGCGTGCCGGTCGTTTTGAGGTGTTGGTGGAGCTACCCATGCCTGACCAAGAGGCCCGACTGACTATCTTTCAGGTGCACACCCGCGGCAAGCCATTGGCCTCAGACGTAGACCTGGCGAAGCTGGCCGAATGCACCGAGGGTCTGGTGGGTGCCGACATCGAGGGTCTCTGCCGCCAGGCGGCCATGCTGGCCATCCGCGAGTTTCTGGAGGAACAAGGCGGACACGGAGACACGGAGACACGGGGACGCGGAGACGATCTGCTTGAGATCGGCAGACGGCACTTTGACAAGGCATTGGAAACCAGACAGAGGGAGGAATAACAATGGCTGCGACGTACGTCTACGCTATTATCCCCAGAGGCGACCAGGTGACCTTTAATGTGGCCGGAGTGGACAAGAACCACAACGAAGTCTTCGCTATTCCTCATCGCGACCTCGCTGCTGTAGTCAGTGCCAGTCCTCTGGCAGATTACCGGGGGCTGAAGCGGGATGAAGCAGTTCGCTATTTGGTGCCCCACCAACGCGTTATTGAGGAAGTAATGCAAGAATTTCCTATCCTTCCGGTGGAGTTCGGTACCATCTTACCCGATAGGACCTGGGTGCATCGCCTCCTGGTTCAGGGAGAAGTCCTATTTGGCAAGATGCTAGAGCAGTTCGCCGGTCGGGTGCAGATGGAGGTGGTGGTCCTCTGGAACCTCCAGGAGGTTTTCCAGGAGATTGGCCGGGAAGAGCCCATTGCTCATCTAAAAGCCCAGGTAGCAACTCGGTCTCGCGAAGAAACAGTAGCTGAGCGGGTCACAATCGGCCAGATGGTCCAAGCCTCCCTGGAACGTCGCCGTGTCGCCCTGCGAGACCGTCTGCTCCCATCGTTTCGGGAATTGGCCCTGGACCTGGTGGTCAACCCTTTGATGGATGACAGCATGGTGACTAACGCGGCCTTGCTGGTGGACGAGGCGGGCCGCAATGCGCTAGACCGGCGGCTGGAGGAGCTAGACGAAGAGTTCGGGGGGCAGCTCCATTTCCGCTGCGTGGGCCCCCTGCCGCCCTACAGCTTCGCCACTGTGAAGGTGCAGGTGCCCTCCTTCAAGGCGGTAGACGCGGCTCGACGGCAGTTAGACCTTGGGGAGATGGCTGCCCTCGGTGAGATCAAGCGTGCCTACCGTCGGCTGGCCGGCCAGCTGCACCCCGATCATAACCCCGAGGACCCGGAGGCCGAGGCCCGCATGGCTGAACTGACCCGGGCTTATGAGCTCCTCACGGCCTACGCCGAAACTGTGCAAGGGTGCAAGGGTGCAGGGGTGCAGAGGAGCAAGGGAGCAGAGGGACAGCGATCCGCAATCCCATTCAGCCGGGAGGCGGTGGAACGGACGCTGTTGATTGCAATCCAACGGCAGGAGGTGGTAGCATAGATGGCCGGGCAAGTACCGTCCTTTCTGGGTGATGAGAGTTTGAAGCTTCTGCTCTTCGGTGGCAAGGGGGGCGTGGGCAAGACCACCGCAGCCGCTGCCACCGCCCTCTACTGGGCTGGCCGAGGACTGGAGCGAAAGATCCTCGTCGTCTCCACCGATCCGGCCCACTCCCTCTCCGACAGCTTCGACCAGCCCATCGGGGATGAGATCAGGCCCATCGCGGGGGTGCCCAACCTCTTCGCCCTGGAGATGGACGCAGGTCGGCAGCTGGAGGATTTCAAGCGACAGTACGGAGAGGTGCTCAAGACTATCGCCCACCGCGGCACCTACTTCGACCAGGAGGACATTGCCGCTTTCTTCGACCTCTCCCTGCCGGGCCTGGACGAATTGATGGCTGTTATCGAGGTTGCCGACATCCTCAGAGAGGGACGGTACGGTCTGGTCATCCTAGACACGGCTCCCACGGGGCATACCCTGCGGCTCTTGGCTCTGCCGCAACTGATGGGGGACTGGATCCGCATCCTGGATCTGATGTTGGAGAAACACCGCTACGTGGCTTCGGTTATTACCCGCCGCCGCTATCGCCCCGACGAAACGGACGCCTTCCTGGAGCACATATCGGCTGACCTGGGTCGCCTGCGCGCTCTCTTGAGCGACGCTAACTCCACCGAGTTCGTGCCGGTCACCATCCCGGAGGCAATGAGCATCGAGGAGACGGCCAGGCTGCTGGAGGGCTTGGAGAGTTATCGTCTCCGCGTGCGAACCGTGGTCATCAACCGGGTGGTCACCCAAAGGGAATGCCCGTACTGCGAAGCGCGGCGCAGAGGACAGGAACGATACCTGGAGGAGATCGAGGGCCGCTTCTCGGCCTGGAACCTAGTGCTGGTGCCGCTCCTACCTCAGGAGGTGCGGGGGCAGGGGCCCCTAGAGAGATACACCCAGACCATGTTGGATCATGAACCGCCGCCTTCACCTCTATCTCCCGGCCTCACGGCCACCCCCCTTCCCCTCTCCCGTCTGACGGGAGAGGGGAAGGGGGGCGGGGAGGATACGGTGAGGGTCCTGGCGCAGCAGCAACTCATCCTCTTCGGCGGCAAAGGCGGGGTGGGCAAGACCACCATCGCTGCGGCCACGGCTATCCATCTGGCGGGAGGGAATGAGGGGAAAAAGACCCTGCTCTTCTCCACCGATCCGGCCCACTCCCTATCGGACAGTTTGGACCAGGAGATCGGCAACCGGATCACACCTGTCGCCGGCGCGGAGGGGCTCTTCGCCTTGGAGATGGAGGCCACGAAGCTGTTGGAGGAACTGAAGCAAGAGTACTTAGCCGAGATAGATGAGGTCTTTGACTCTTTACTCGGTGGCTCCTTCGACGCCCCGTTCGACCGGGCAGTCATGGAGGAACTCATTTCCCTGACTCCGCCGGGCCTGGATGAGTTGATGGCCCTGATGAAGATCATGGACTTCATGGAGGAAGGGAGGTTCGACTGCTACATCCTGGACCTGGCTCCCACGGGGCACGCTCTGCGCTTCCTGGAGATGCCAGGCATGGTGCGGCAATGGTTCATCACCTTCTTCAGGCTGCTCTTGAAGTATCAGGGGGTGGTACGGCTGACCCAGGTGGCCGCGTTGCTGCGGGATAAATCGAAGCAACTGCGGCGGGTGGAACAACTGTTGCCCAATGCTGAGCGCTGCCAGTTCATTGCCGTGACCGTCCCCGAGGCCATGGCCGTCTTGGAGACGGGCCGTTTCCTGCATCGCCTGGCCGAACTCTCCATTGCCTGTCGGTGGGTGGTGGTCAACATGGTAGTGCCTTCAACCGAATGTGCCTTTTGCGCCACGATACGGGATGAGCAGCAGCAGCACCTGGAGGAGTTAGGCGCTCTCGCCCCTGGCCTGATCCAGGTACCGCTCTTCCCCCACGAGATCAAGGGCATCGCGGGGTTGGACAAGATAACCAGGGTAATCTACGGAAACACCAATGGATGAGAAAACTTGACAGTTAATAGAATATCGTGAATGGAGGTCGATGAACATTCCAGATCGCCAGATAGCGAAGAACATCAAGGAGACCAGAAGCGAGGCCTTTGCCGATTTACAGAGCGCTCAGAGCCGAATCAATTCAACTGAGAGCAAGGGGGAGGTCCAGCAGGAAATAGAGACGATTAGAAAAAAAATTACTGACAATGAGAAGCTTTTGAGACAGGCTAAAGAATCCACCGGAAAGGCCGAAAGAATACAAGATCCACCTATCGAGGATACAGTCAATACCCCAAGAGAAGAAGATCACAGGGGCTACGGCTATTACGTCTACAGCATTGTAGGGGGCGATAGCGCTCAGCCCATTGAGGAGTTGCCAGAGGAAGGCATCGACCCGGGCTATCCGGTCTATGCTCTGCCCTACCAGGGTATCCAGGCTATTGTGAGTAAGGTATCACTGGGGGAGTTCGGCCAGGCGGAGCTAGAGGCAAATCTGAATGACATGAAATGGGTGGAGGCCAAGGTGTACGCCCAGCAGGGCGTCCTCGAGAAGGTGTTGGCCAGCCGCACCCTTATCCCGATGAGGTTCTGTGCTATCTATCGGAGCAAGAGCCGCCTGCAGGAGATGCTGGCCTGGCACTATGATGATTTTGTTGCGGCATTGGCGCGAGTGGAGGGCAAACAGGAATGGGGGGTCAAGATCTACTGTGACAGTGAGACCCTGGCCAAGCAGATTGAAGAGACCAGTGACAGGGTAAAAGATCTCAAGAAGGAGATGGCAAGTAAGTCAAGTGGCGCAGCGTACTTCTTAAAGAAAAAACTGGAAGAGACCGTCGCCCAAGAGATGGACAGCGTTAGTGACGACTACGCTCAACGCAGTCACGATCGTCTGGCAAACTATGCGAAAGAATTCACCGTCAATCCCTTGCAAAGCAAAGAGATCACCGGCAAGAAGGAAAGGATGCTCCTCAACGGTGCTTACCTGGTAACCGAGGAAGAAGTCCCGGCCTTTCGAGCAGAGTTTGAAAGCCTGGGAAAGGAGTACGGCGACCTGGGATTCAGTTACGAGATGACGGGCCCCTGGCCGCCCTACAACTTTGTAACCATCGACTTTGCGAGGGGGGCTTCCCGATGAGTGAGTTGGTAGCTAAGGAAAAGGAGCTCACCCTGTTGGATCTTCTGGACCGCATCCTTACTAAAGGAGTTATCCTGTGGGGTGATATTACCATCTCTGTAGCCGACGTGGACCTGGTCTACGCAGGCCTGAAGGTGCTTCTGAGTTCAGTGGAAACGGCCGAGCGCATGCGAAGAACAGTAGTTCAACCGACGCTGAAAGTGGAACATGAGCCATGATCTATTTGTATGCTATCACTGACCGACCCAAAATTCCTGTGCCCGCGGAGCCAGGTTTGGAAGGGGCTCCAATCGAAAGCATCCCTTACCGTAGGATCGCCGCGGTAGTCAGTCCTCTTAGTACGGGTACGGCAACGGTGTCGCCAAGGGAGACCAACCTGTGGCGGCATGAGGCGGTCGTGGAGGCTTTGATGGCAGATCGTGCCGTCCTCCCCGTGCGATTCGGCACTGTGCTCGCCAACGAAGCCACAGTCCAGGCTGCCTTGACAGAGCAAAATGCCGACTTTGTGGCCAGCCTGAAGCATGTGTGCGGACGGGTGGAGCTAGGGCTGCGGGTACTGTGGGAAGATAACGAGGGCTGGGCATCCACCGCCAACCATCAAGCGATAAGAAAAAGGAGCAGGCAGCGAACAGTTAGTGACGGTCGTTCCTACCTGCTAGCGCGACTGGAGGAGGAGCGCCAGTTCCAAGCCTGGCGCCAGCGGGCAGAGCCGTTGGCTACAGAACTCCACGCCCACCTGTCCCGACTGGCGGCGGAGAGCACCAAGCAGGTCTTACTCACCCCTCGCCTGCTACTAACAGCCGCCTATCTAGTAGAGCGGGATCGTGTAGCAGCCTTCCAGCAGGAGGTGAAAGCCCTCAGTGCCACTTACCCGGCGCTACGCCTCCTCTGTACCGGCCCTTGGCCTCCCTACAGTTTCGTAACGGCAGAGGTGCCGACGTCGGAAAAGGCGGAGGGGAAAGATGCCCGTGCATGATAGGGAAAAACTTCTATGTGCTCCGAGCGACCTAGAAGACTTTACCACCGAGCTGAAGCGGGCCGGCAGTGCCCTGCCCAGGCGGGTCAACGCTGACCCCGAAGAGGTGGAACGTGGGCTGGCCAAACTCGTCCTGACCCTGATCGAGCTTCTGCGTCGGCTTTTGGAGCGCCAGGCCCTTCGGCGCATCGAGGCTGGCTCCTTGAGCGACGAGCAGATCGAACGAATGGGTCAGACCTTTCTGAAGCTGGAAGAACGCATGGAGGAACTCAAGCAAGTCTTCGGCTTGGAAGACGAAGAGTTAAACCTTAACCTGGGCCCCCTGGGCGACCTGATGTGAGAGCCCCGTGCACGAAATAGCGGTTTCTTGCGTGGTCGACTTTAAGAACTGGTCCCCCGTCCTGCCTGAGTTGAAACCGTAATCCTTATCCTCTCCTGTCTCCCAACTAGATTCCTCAGTGATCCCCCTCGTCCAGCAGATCGCGGCTGTGGCCCTGGAGGCAGGAGAAAAACATTTTATTTTTGAAGTCTCTTCGGCCGCATTGCCGCTTCACCGCGTCGATGCACATGCGTTTTTGGTTGCGGTGGAGAGGCGGATTGTGCGAAGCGACCGCTCGTGGGAAAAATCAGTGGGCAACTGGCCGATCTTACTATTCTTACCACAGATAACCCAAAGTCAGAGGATTCCGAGCGGATCGTCGATGAGATCGAAACGGGACTCAAACCTACCGGTGGCCGCTTTGAGCGGATCGTCGATCGCCGAGAGGCGATCCGGCGAGCTGTGAACTTAGCCCAGCCGGGCGATGCCGTCCTTCTGGCTGGCAAAGGGCACGAGACCTATCAAATCGTCGGCCACGAGTACGTTCCCTACAGCGATGCGGGATTCCTCCGTGAGGAAGGGTTAGCAAAGCAGGCGGGTTAGCTTCTCCAGTCAAACGGACTCGATCGCCTCCGCGACGCGCGCGGCGACTTCAGCAACGGATCCTTCTGCATCAATGCGGATAACCTCCTTGCTTCGGGGCTCGGGTAGCGTGCGCACGATGTGTTGTTCTCGACCGGCCGTTTGCAGCCGACGCTGACGCGCTTCCTTCGACACCTCAAGCCAGAGAACGACATCGAATAAAGAGCGATCGACGTGGGGAGAGGAGCCAAGGAGCGCACCCTCAACAAGGAGGATCCTCGTCCCACGGGCTTCCTCGGCGCGGATTATCACCTGCAGACGGTCGATCACCGCTGGATGGATGATCCCGTCCAGATCGGTGAGGGCCCTTTCATTAGAGAAGACGATCTCACTCAAGCGCGAGCGGTCGATCGCACCATCTGCGTCCAGAATTCCCTCCCCAAAACGGGAGACAAGACGCCAGTAGGTAGGACTTCGCGGACGGTAGGTCCACCAAGCGACCTTGTCAAGGTCGCTTCGCGCGATCCCCTCCCTCTTCGCGAGTTCCTGCGCCACAGCGCTCTTACCGCATCCGGCTCCACCAGCAAGTCCGATTACCTTCATAAAAAGCCTCCGCTTTGTACCCTTAAGCTTGCTTCTGGGAGGAAAGCGGATATTCGCCGCAGGCGAGATCCGCCATTAGCTGGTACCAAGCCAAAGAGCTCTGCCAGCGATGTTCGGTTGCGATGTCTGGCAAAGACAACAATTGCCCTTACTCCTAGCCGGGGAAGTGCCCCGTTAACGTCGGGGAGGTGCCTCGCCCAACGTCGGAGATAAACTCCGACGCTACCTCCGTTTTTGTAGCGTCGTAGCTTGCCTGCCTGTCGCGTCACCAGGGCAGACAGGTGTGCGACGTTGTCTGTGGTACGATACAGCGCTACATCAAACTGCAGCATGAGGACCAACTCCATGTAGATCTTTAAGCTTCTTGCCTCCTAATGCCCCTTTAGCTTGCTGCGGGGTTCTTTGCTCCTTCACAAAGGTAGCGCGATCGCCTCAGTGTGGCAAGGGGTTCTTATCGGAGATCGATCACTCAGGAGGAAAAGATCACAGTCCTGTACCAGAGAAGGGGTGTTAACAGCGTTGAAACTGGAGAGGGATCTGGGTGTAGATCGATCGAGGTGATAAAGATGAAAGCACGACTGAGTATAAGCTTGACATTAATACTGATCGGTCTTGTGATTGCCTCGGCAATTGTAATGGCAAACGGAGCGCCGAACCCACTCGGGATTACCCCTACTCCAACTCCGGGGCAGACCCTGACGGTCGGGGTGTGGACCGACAAATCGACCTACATGGTGGGCGAAACGATGCGGGTGTACTTCACGGTGAACCAACCAGCCTACATCTATCTGTATGACATACAGCCGGACGGGATTGTGCGGCGGGTCTTCCCCAATGCCTTCTCGCAGAGCAACTTCGTCTATGCGGGGATGCATGTCCTCCCGGATCACCCGTCGTATCAATTCTCGGTGACCTACCCGACAGGGGTGGAGAAATTGCAGATCTTCGCTAGCCCAACACCGCTTTCCCTTTCCCCCAGCACCTATAGCTATGGTGAACCGTTTCCGCGGGCAACCCCGCAGGAGATCCAAGGCCACATCATGGGGATTACTCCCACACCGACCTGGGCGATGGGTTGGACAGCGTTCACCATTACCGCGCCGACCTACAGTTATGCACCTCCTCTACCGTACCCTCCTTGTTACCCCCCGTTCTTCGGTTGGGGGTTTCCAGGGGGTAGTTGGTACTGGGAGGACGGTGAGCGGCACTACGGCATGCCCTCAAGCGGGTGGTATTGGTACTTCGGACCGGATGATAAGTGGCACTTTACAATCCGCTTCCACTTTGGAGGTAAGTAGCCTCATAGAATTAAGCCCCTCGCAAAACCCACACCGGACTGAGAGGGCCCGTCAGCGACGGGCCCTCTCTCATTGTTGTAGGACTGCCTATCGGTGAACGCACGCAGAAAAGCCAGTAGAATAAGGCAACCATTAACTTGTGAGGAAGAGACGTGGAACTTAACTGGAGCATTGAGCAGGCACGACTCTATCAACTTTGGGCAATCGGTCTGCATGGGACTCTATACCCATCAGGGGAGACAGGGATCCGCACGTGCTTCCGCGACCTTCAAGGAATTCAACTTGACCCACTTCCCGTCCTCGGCCGAAACCACGACCTAGTGATTCAGGCTCGCGTCGCAGGAACCCATCCCGGAGAGGCGCTTGAGTTGATTCACCGGGAGCGTTTAGGCTTTGAGTACTGGGACAAGGTCCTGTGCGTGATCCCGATTGAGGAGTTTCCACAGTTTCGTGCACTCATGACAGCCGGTGGGGAACCATGGGAGGCCAGGCGAGAGACCCGGCTGAACCAGGAGCACCCAGGAGCGACAGAGGCAGTCTATCGTGCCGTTGCCGAGCACGGCCCACTTTCGAGTCGTGAGTTGCGGGATCTCGATATAGCACAGGGCGACTACCGGGGCTGGAAGTCAACCAAAGCAGCGAACGCTGCCTTCGAGGTTCTGTGGAATCGGGGGAGGGTAAGCGTTTCCCACCGCCGCAACTACCGCCGCTACTTCGACCTTAGCGAACGAGTGATCCCCTCCCAGTTCTACGAAAGCGATCCCCCTTCGCTCGACTCGTTTTGGAGATACCTCCTAAAAAAACGCGTATGCACGGTTGGTCTCCTCCCAGCGCGGGGGGATGCTGAGGCATGGGCGTTTTTGCGCAGCGCACGTGCCGACAAACTCCCCGAACGGCTCGTTGACGAGGAGGAGCTCACGGTAGTACAGGTGGACGGGATCAAGACGCCGTTCTACGTTCTTCCACAGGCTGAGGAGAACCTTTCACTAGCCGAGAAAGCAGTGTTCGATCACGACGCCCGTTTCATCGCCCCACTCGACCCCTTATTGTGGGCACGCAGTGCTTTCCGTCAGCTGTGGAATTTCGAGTACGTCTGGGAGGTATATAAACCGACAGCGAAGCGTCGCTTTGGCTACTATGTTTTACCTATCCTCTACCGTGATCGATTCGTCGGCCGATTTGACGGCCGCTACGACCGCGCCGAGAAGACCCTCCACGTTCTCACTTACTACGAAGAACCTGACGGACTGCCCCTGTCGCATCCAACGATCCACACTGGGTTCCAACGCTTCCTCTCCTACCTCAGGGGGGAACAGATCCTTCTTCCGACCGGTGAAGTTTGGAAGAGAAAGGGATTGAGCGAGTGAATGATTGAGTGATTTAGCGATTTACCCTCCGAATCTTTCAATCCTCCGATCATTCAATCGTTTAATCTCTCAGCTACCAAGCGGCATCTCGTAGATCCGCCAGGTCTTGTAGCGATGGCCTCCCATCGCTTCTGAGGCTCTTAGGATGAGGTCATTATCCTCTAGTAGCATCGATGGTTCACACGTGCGGTACCCGCGTTCTCGGGCGTAAGCCAAACACTCGTGGAATAAAATGGCATCGACTCCCTGATTGCGAAACCCAGGTCGGACTCCGAAGAACATCAGGCGGATGCGGGGAATATGGCGGCGGGTCAACAGCAGGCGGGTAACACGCATAAAATCAGTATCGAACAACCGATTCCAACGAGGGCGGAATGGGACGTTCGGATCGGGAAGCGCACCGAGAACGGCAGCAAGTTCGCCGTCAACGGAAGCGAACCGCATCAGGCCGGGGTCGGCAACCAACTTCAGACTAGCAGCCATCGCCTCTGCTTCAGCATCGGTCAGCGGCAGGAATCCCCAGTTGTTCTCCCAGGCCTCGTTGTAGATGGTGACAATCCGGTCGACCTCCTCCCGTACGTGAGAGAGGTCGATCCTCCGCGTTTCGATTTGTCGCCGTGCACGGACCTGAGAAACGATCCGCTCCAGCCTTTCGTCCGGCATACCGTCGATCTCGATCAGGTAAGCGTGATAGTCCTTGACCTTGACCAAACCGTAACGCTCAAGTAACTGCCCGTAGTAGGGGGGATTATGAGTCAGTTCCACTGTCGGCGGTGTGCCGAAGCCATCCACAAGGATCCCTTGGTGCGACTCGTGACTTGCCGTGGAATAGCCACCTGGCCCTCTCATTGTCTCCATTCCCCTTTCTTTGAGCCAATCCCGCGCGCTATCGAGGAGTGCACGTGCCACCGCGAAGTCATCGGTTGTCTCGAAGAAACCGAAGAAACCGATCCGCGCGTGATAGTGCTCATTAAAGCGGCGGTTGACCGCGGCAGAGACCCTTCCAAGGAGTCTTCTCCCCGCCCGCGCGAGGAAGTGTGTCGCCTCAGCGTCCCGGTGATAGGGATGGGCCGGAGTGAGAAGGCCAGTAATCCGCAAGAGACGGTTCCCAAGAAGGTCGGCACGAAGCGGCGGGGTCCAGTTAGGATCGCCGTGATGTAGCCGCCAGGGCACCGCGACGAATGATTTCAACCGCGGGTCGCCTAAAGGGATCTCGTCGATTAAAAAGTCCATCTCACCTCTTGCTAGTTTAAAATTCCTCCCATTATGCATAAACCGAGCCTTAAAAGAAAAAATGCTGCGCTTTCAAAGGGCTCGCCTACAGTTACTCCGTCACAGGATGGGTAACAGAACGCTTCTTTCTCCACTTTTAGAGTGAACCGTCACTTTGTCCTAGGTTGATCTTTTCCGGATGTGAGGTTATCCCTATCGATATGACAACAGGGGAGAACGAAAAGGTCATAAAGCTGTTGCGGTTGGTGCAGAGGCAGGCCGGCGTGTCGCGGCGCAAGGCGCAGGAGCTAATCGAGGCTGGTGAGGCGGAGTTAAACGGGGGCACCGTGCGCGATCCCTTCATCTTGCTAGAGCAGGAGGCAATTAAGACCTTGCCCCGGGGGACCGCTCGCCTGAAAGATGAGGAAACGGATAGGCTTTATCACTTCGTACGCAGCCTCTCCTCCACGCTACCCCCTCGGTAGAGTTGGAACAAAAGCCATAGGGACCTATAATCCAGCCATGCGCCTTGGCATTGCTCAGATCAACCCACATGTGGGGCACCTCGATCGAAACCTTGCGGTCATCCTGGCTCGCATCGATGAGGCTCACCGAAAAGGCTGTGACTTGGTTGTCTTCCCGGAGCTTTCTCTATGTGGGTATCTCCCATGCGATCTCTTGTGGCGAGCCGGCTTTTTGGAGCGAATGGAGGAGGCGCTTCAAAAGATCGTGCGCGCCTCAAAGGGGATCGGGGTCATCGCCGGTGGCGTCTCCTCCAAGATCCACCGAGAGGGCGCAAACCTCTCCGATCCTTCGTCCCTCCTGGATGGAGCGGCCACTACTCTGTTCAATGCCGCGTTTCTCATCGAAGACGGAAAGCTCCTCGGGCAGGAGGCCAAGCTTCTCCTTCCCTCGTTCGATGTGTATAGCGAGAAACGTTATTTCACCTCCGGCCCAGGAGCGCAGGTCTTCGACTTCCGCGGCACGCGACTGGGGATAAACATCTGCGAGGATTTTTGGGTGGACGACGGCCCAACCGATACCCAGGCGAGCCTGGGGGCGGAGTGGGTGATCAACATCTCCGCATCGCCGTTCTTCGCAGGCAAAGCCGGTATCCGTCGAAGGTTAGCAGCAAAAAGAGCGAAGGAAAACGGGATTACCTTCATCTACGTCAATTGCGTCGGCGGGCAAGATGACATTGTATACGACGGGGGTAGCTTCATCGTAAGTCCCGAGGGTGATTTTCTGTTCCAGGCTCCCTTCTTCACGGAAGGCCTGTTCGTCCTCGACCTAGAAGGGCTTGCTTCGGTTCTTCCGCCGCGCGAGGAGACAATCCCGCTTATCCACCGTGCGATCCTCCTTGGAATCCACGACTATGTCCGCAAAAGCGGGTTCTCGCATGTAATTGTCGGCCTCTCCGGGGGAGTCGACTCCGCTCTGGTCGCTGCACTCGCTGTAGAAGCGCTTGGTCCTGATGCGGTCACCTGTGTCTTTCTCCCTAGTGAGATCACCTCAAAGGAGAGCCGCGAGGATGCCCTTGAGGTCGCTCGGCGCTTATCCATAGAGCTTCTAGAGATCCCCATCGAAGAGGTTCATGCCGCATATCGTAGCGTCCTTCCACATCCACCAACCGGGTTGACCGAGGAGAACCTGCAAGCCAGGACGCGGGGAGTGCTCCTCATGGCGCTGGCTAACGAACGCAACGCCTTGGTCCTCGCCCCGGGTAACAAATCGGAGATCGCTGTAGGATATAACACCCTGTATGGAGACACAGTGGGGGCGCTTGCCCCGATCGCTGATTTGTATAAGACACAGGTCTACAAGCTCGCTGCGGCGATGGGGGATCGGATTCCCAAAAGAGTGGTAAAAAAGGCGCCCACCGCTGAACTGCGGCCGGGCCAACGCGACGAGGACGACCTTCCCCCCTACTCGGTTCTGGATGCCCTGCTTGTTGAGTTGATCGAGAAGAACGCCTCGCGCGAGGAACTGATCGCGCATGGCTTTCCCAAAGAGACGGTTAAAGACGTTCTTACCCGCTATTACCAAAGCGAATATAAGCGCCGGCAGCTTCCTCCAGGAATCAAGGTCTCTCCTAAAGCCTTCGGCATCGGTCGGCGATTCCCGATCACCCACGCTTATCGCGGCTAACTGGTCCGGTAGGAGAGAAAAAAGCCCCGGTCAACAGACCGGGGCCATCATGTGTGGTGCAACTATTCGACCTTGATCTCGATCGGCTTCTCCTTCTCCTTGAGCGACTCCTTCATCGGAACCATCACCTTGAGGATTCCATCCTCAAAGTGTGCCTTGATCGCGTTTTTCTCGACCATCGCACCCGGAAGCGGGAAACAGCGCTGGAATCTACCGTACCGGCGACCGATGCGGAAGTAGTTCTCCTCTTTGATCTCCTGTCTCCGCTTCGTCTCCCCGGAGACGACGAGCCTGTCATCCTCGACCTTGATCTCGATCTCCTCTTTTTTCATGCCCGGAAGCTCAGTCTCAAAGACAAGGTTTTTATCCTTCTCGTAGACGTCGGTCCGGCCAAAGCTCGGGGTGATGTCAAAACCGACTTTATCAAAATCGCGGAAGAACTCATCGACGAGCCGGGAGAGCCCGGTTCCCCAGAAGAATGGTTCACGCCTCAGTTCTGGAAGTCTCCTGATCATCCTAGTTTCCTCCTTTGATCTTCTTTTTAGCAGTCTCGCTGCCTGATTGCTAATTTAGTATAACACCCTGGCTCACGCTTGTCAAGATAAGAGGAGAACGATACACTAGAACCGTGTTAAAGAAAGGTTTTATCGCGTTTATCGTGCTTTACCAGAAAATTGTTTCGCCGCTGTTTCGACCGCGGTGTCGGTTCTACCCAACCTGTTCACAGTACACCCGTGAGGCGATCTCAAAGCACGGCCCGTTTAAGGGTGGGTACCTTGCACTGCGGCGGATCCTGCGCTGTCATCCGTTTCACCCCGGTGGAATCGACCCGGTGCCGTAGACTCCTTGGTTCTTACCCGTCCGATTGGCTCTCCTCCGCCGGGGTTAGGACATCGTCAGGGAGGTCCGCACACCACCAATGACTACCTGACGTGATGGTGGGCAGCGTAATGCCATCGGTGGAATGGAGTATCTGGTAGGCAATCTGCTATCTGTCGCCCAGTCCGACTTTGCCCTTTTGGGGGACGTTTCACACACACAACTCTACGCTATCGCGGCCTTCCTTAAACCTCTTTGGTGCTCTGAAAAAACTTGCACCACTCCCTTCAATGCGCGGCCTATTCGTCATCCCCTTGGCAAGCACGTGTAAAATCGCTATACTGCTTTACATTCTCAAATTAAAGCGGGGGTACAACATGAACAAAGCGGAGTTGGTAGAGAAGCTTGCAAAGAAGACAGGCTTTACAAAAAAGGACGCTCGGAAAGCAGTAGACGGCTTGGTCGAAGTAATCACGAAGTCGCTCGCCGGAAGAAAACCCGTGATCATCACCGGGTTTGGAAAGTTTGAGACCCGGAGGCGAAAGGCAACAACGCGCATCAATCCGCAAACCGGGCAGAAGATGAGGGCTCCGGCAAAGACGGTCCCGGCCTTCAAAGCAGGAAAGAACCTCAAAGAGGCCGTCGCTAAAAAGAAGTAGTAAACGCCTCCAAACGCGACTCCTTTACCGTTTGGCCGGCCAACTACGAACTCCAGGGGGAAGACCTGTTCTTCCCCCTACATTTTCTATTAATGGAGAAGAGAGTTGTCATACTTTCACCTTCTCGCTTGCCTTAAAGAGATGTCTACTTCCTTGAACTAAGCAAGCTGGGCATGATTCAAGGTTCTACAGCAACAACCCTCCTAGCCGCAATAACTTCTAAACGTAGCAAGACACGACAGCAACGGGCACGCGTAGAGATCTTATCAGATCAATGTGGTACCCCTAAATAGACTCGAACTCTTCCTTCATCCGCTTCACTAGCTCGGGATCGGTGAAGAGATCAACTGCTGTCATGGCGAGGGCCTTTGCAGCGGCAAGCATGGCTTCTTGTCCTCGCCTGGAAATGGCAGCTTGCGCGAACTCGCGCGAGTGGCCGGCAACCTCCTCAGGGCAGATCTGGATGTAGGCGTGGATCGCAGGGACGGCGTGGCTGACGTCTCCCATGTCGGTTGAACCGAGTCCGGCGTCTGGTGGAGGCGGATTGAGCGGCTCACCCAGTGTCTCCAGATTTCGCGTGAACGCCTCTCCCATAACACGATTTGGTTTCATCGCCTTGTAGGCGAGCCCCACTGTCTCGAAGGAGAGGGTCGCTCCGGTGGCGAGCGCCGCCCCTTCCGCGCAGTGACGCAGCTTCTCCAGGAGTTCGTTGCGGTATCCGTTCTCCAGTGCGCGCACATAGAAGCAGGCCGCGGCGTGCTCGGGGACGATGTTCGGCTTCGCTCCACCATCTGTGATAATCCCGTGGATACGTGCGCCATCCTTTATGTGCTGGCGCAGGGCATTTACCCCGTTGAACGTCTGGAGCACCGCGTCGAGGGCGTTTATTCCCTTCTCCGGTGAGCCCGAGGCATGGGACGCCTTCCCGGCGAACTCGATCGCCACTTCCGTGACTGCCAAGCTCCCGCGATCGACCACGGTGTGGGAGGAGGGGTGAAACATCATCGCGGCATCGATCCCGTCAAACAGCCCTGCATCGACCATCTTCACCTTTCCCCCGCCCCCTTCCTCGCCCGGGGTCCCGAATAATACGAGCTTCCCAGGGAGCTCCGCCTTGATCGGCGCTAAGGCAAGACAGGCACCAAGGGCGGCGGCCGCGATCAAGTTATGCCCGCAGGCGTGTCCGATCTCAGGTAGAGCATCGTACTCACCGAGGATTGCCACCGTCGGTCCGTCACTCGCTGCCGGGCAGGTCGCCTGGATCGCCGTGTCCAAGCCGGCCACGCCAAGCTCAACTGAAAAGCCCTCTTTCTTCAGTTCGTCGGCGAGAAGGCGCGAGGCCCTGTACTCCTCGAACTTCAGCTCCGGGTGCTCGTAGATCTCTTTGCTGACTGCGAGCAGGTGTTCTTTGATTTCATCAACGTGGGCACAGACCTTCTCCTTCCAATCGTTCATCTCTCCTCCTTCAGGAAAGGCAGTTACAAGAATCACCAGGTATGTTCTTCAGTTGCTTGCCATGATAGTGGGTTTGTGAGGAAGTTCAACTCCTTTAAGCGCCACATATGCCGGTGACTGTTCACCCAGCACGTTCGATCCGGTATGATGGGAAAGGAAGGGAGGACAAATGCAAATTGGCAGGCTAGAACGCGTTCATTTAGGTGAGTTTCCAACCCCCCTGCAGGAACTTAAGAATCTGCAAAAGCATCTCGATGGCCCACGGATCTTTATCAAGCGGGACGACCTCGACGGCTTGGGTTTGGGGGGTAATAAGCTAAGAAAACTGGAGTACGCACTTTTCGAGGCAATAGAGCAATGCGCAACTGCGATCATTACAACGGGCGCTGTCCAGAGTAATCACACCCGGTTGACCACGGCCGCTGCTAACAAATTGGGGTTCAAGACTTACCTTGTGCTCAAAGGAGAAGAACCGAAGATCGCGACAGGGAATCTCCTCCTGGATAAGCTGCTGGGCGCACAGGAGATTCACTATGTAGGGGGTCCGAGCAACTCCAACAAGGACGAAATGGCGACCATGTTGGAGGAGAGGGCCGAGCAACTGGAAAAGGATCTACGGGAAAAGGGAGAATCCCCATACTACATACCAAACGGGTGTAAAGCGATCCACGGCGCCTTAGGTTATTCCACCTGTGTTCTTGAAATAATCACTCAGCTTCGGGCATTAGGCCTGGCTCCTGACTACATCGTGACAGCCAGCGGCACATGCGGCACCCAGACCGGCTTGATCCTTGGATCGGCTCTGTATGCTCAGGGAGAAACACAGGTTTTGGGGATGAGTATCTCCGGGGATAAGGAAGAACTAGGCAAAAGAATTACCCAAAGCCTGGCTGAGGTTGCGGAGTTTCTTAACCTGAAGCAGAAAATCGGCACGGAGAAAATCACAGTATATGATGACTACATCGGGGAAGCTTATGGGGTGGCTACAGGTGAGATGAAGGAAGCCGTCCAGCTAATCGCTGGAAAGGAAGGGATCATCCTTGATCCCGTCTATACAGGAAAGGCGATGGCCGGTCTGATTGATCTAGTTCGAAAGGGACGATTCGAGAAGGACGACGTCGTTGTGTTCTTGCACACAGGAGGAGTTGCCGGGCTGTTCGCCGAGGGGCAGATCGGAACGTTTCAAGAATAGCTGTGACCCGAGGCTTTGAGGAAAGAAAGGACCTCAGGAATGGGCACCGCGCCCCGCCGATGCCCATCGATCCCTACCATCGTTTCAGCGGAGAATAAGGCCGAAAGGATCGATTCCTCGACCGCTTCAATCGTGGCTTGAAAGACGGCGTTGATCACGGAGTGCGCGTCGTTTAGTCTTCGTTCCTCGAGAAAGATCCGCTTGGAATCGTGTGGCACCTTATTCGCCGTGGTAAACGCGACGACGAACTCCCCGCTACTGTTGTGGCAGGTTCCCCCGGTGCGAGCGATGCCAAAGCTCGCCCGCTTTGCAATCCGCACCAGTTGCCGGTGCGATAGAGGTAGATCAGTCGCAATTACAATTACGATGGATCCTTCTTCCGAATCGGGCTCGCTTCGCTCGTAATCGCGTAGCTCTCGCCCAACGGGTACGCCGTCGATGAGTAACTCCTCCCGGCAACCGAAGTTGGGAAGAGATAAGACCCCAACGGTGTACACCATATCATCGAGAGTGACAATGCGCGATGCGCTCCCGATCCCGCTCTTAAACTCAAACGCGGAGACACCAGTTCCAGCCCCAACTACACCTTCCGCCACAGGATCCGCAGAAGCTGTATCGAGTGCGTGAAAGACGTGCTCTTTTTCAACATGCCGTCCCTGGATATCGTTCAGATATGAATCGTTGCACTCCGCAACGACTGGATTGATCGAGGTGATCGGGCACCCCGGAAGCTGATAGTGCGCAAGGACCCACGCAATAAGGGCGTCGCTCACCTTCCCCACGTTTAAGGTATTGGTGAGCAAGATCGGGGTCTCGATCGTGCCGAGCTCGTTTATCTGCGGGAGACCGACCGCCTTACCGAACCCGTTGATCGTCACCGCAGCGGCCTTAACCTTTTCGTGAAAGAGATTGCCCGAATGAGGAACGATCGCGGTAACGCCGGTTCTAACGCTCTCCCCCTCGATTATTGTGCTCTGTCCGACCATCACCCCATCGACGTCGGTGATACTGTTCGTCGCGCCCGGCTCCATCCGCCCAATCTGGATCCCATGTTTCTCTAATAGCCTAGACATCTTGCTCCTGGTGGTTTCTCTCCTTGGCCCATTCTACCGCTTTTCGGGCAAGGATCGAGAGAGGGTCAAAGAGAGGACAAGAGAGATCTCCTTCTTCGACCACGAGGGAGAGCTCCGTGCAACCCGGAACGATCCCCTCCGCCCCACAATCCAGTAAGCGTTGTACGACGTCGAGGATTGCAACCTTCACGGTGTGGTCTCCCGCTTTGATGCGGTGAATGGCGTCCATGATCTGGTGCTCCTCCTTCGTTGAGGGTGTGAGAACCTCAACCCCCTCCTTCCTTAGAGCATTCTGGTAAAGGTCGGTGTGGAGGGTGCCGTAGCGAGGAGGCCGATCTTCCGCAGTAGCGGTCGGTGTGCCGCAATGAGGGAAGCGGTCTCGTTGATCATGTCGATGATCGGGATGGAGACAGCCTTTTGCAGATCTGCGAGCCAATGATGGGCGGTATTACAGGGTATGACAAGGACGTTCGCCCCAGCGCGTTCCAGGGTCCTTGCCCCCTCGATCATCGCCGGAAGAGGGCTTTCCCCGTCCCCGAGGATGGCTGCCGTACGATCAGGGATCTTGGGGTTGCTGTCAATGATCACGTGAAGATGATCCTGATCACACTCGGCCGATGTGAGAGCGAGGATGCGTTCATACAACGCCAGTGTGGCTGCGGGGCCCATCCCCCCTAAGATACCGATTACCCGTTTCTGTCTTGGCATTCGAAGGTCCCTTTTGTTACAGCCTCACCGTGATCCACCATTAACCTCCCTTTGGCGAATACTCGATCGACCTGCAGATCCTCATTAAGAATAACGAGATCGGAATCGACTCCCTCCCGAATTCGGCCTTTCTTGCCGGAGAGCCCTAAATTGTGGGCTAACTGAACCTACAGCACGGCAAGGTAGCGCTCGAGTTCATAGCGGTGGACCTGGGAGCGATAGGTATCCCATTCGATTCTCTTGTTCTGGATAAACTTCTCGAAGATATGGTCACCCAACGCTCGGCGAACAAGCGCGCTTTTCTCCATGTACGCGATTGCTTCGTTGAGGCTCCCCGGAAGCGCTTCGATGCCCAGCTCATCCCGCTCCTTCGGACTCATGGCGTAAACATCCCGCTCCATGGGATCCGCAAGCGAGTAACCGTGTTCAATCCCCTCAAGGCCCGCGTGAAGCATCACTGCAAAAGCAAGGTAGGGATTACACGCCGGATCCGGCGCCCGGAACTCGATACGGGTGTCAGTTTCCTTGCCGGGCTTGTACATGGGGATGCGGACCATGTTGCTGCGGTTCCGAATCGCCCAGGTGATGTAGACAGGAGCCTCGTAACCGGGGACGAGACGTTTATAAGAGTTGACCCATTGAGCGCAGACCCCGATGATCTCCTTGGCGTGTTTCATGATCCCAGCGATGTACCCCCTGGCAATAGAGGAGAGATATAGAGGGTCTTCAGGATCAAAGAAGGCGTTGTGGCCATCTTGGCGAGCGAGGGATTGGTGGGTGTGCATTCCTGAGCCGTTTTGACCGAAGAGAGGCTTAGGCATAAACGTGGCATGGATCTCATGGCGCCGTGCAACCTCCTTGACAACGTATCGGCAGGTCATGAGGTTGTCGGCCATTCTAAGAGCCCCACAGAAGCGAAGATCGATCTCCTCTTGGCTCGGCGCCACCTCGTGATGGGTGGCCTCCACACCGATTCCCATCCCTTCGAGGGCAAGTACGGTCTCTCTTCGTATCTCTGAGCCGAGGTCTGGTGGCATCAAGTCGAAATACCCGGCCGAATCCAAGGTTTCAGGAAAAGAATCGGAGCGAAGGTAGAAGTACTCCACTTCCGGTCCCACATCCATTGTAAAACCCTCTTTGTCCGCTCGGGCCAAGGCTCGCTTGAGAGCCCAGCGTGGATCCCCGTTGTACGGACTCCCGTCTGGCTTGACCACGTCGCAGATCAGACGAGCAACACTCCCCCAAGGAAGGATGGCAAAGGTGTCAGGATCGGGCTTGACGATCATGTCGCTTTCATCAATACGCGCAAACCCATGGATAGAGGAACCGTCAAAGCCGAACCCCTCGTCCAACGCTTCCCTCAGTTCCGCCGTTGGAATCTCCACGCTCTTCAGATTGCCCAGAAGATCGCTAAACCAGAGCTGGACGAAACGTATCCCCTTTTCCTGAGTCTCCCGGCAGACCTTCTCTCTCGAATCTTCCTCCACCACAACCTCCTTTTACAAGCCAATAGGGGATTGTATCCACCTGCTAGATACAATCACACCCTCGCCTGACCCAACGTTAAGGGATGCAGAACTCTGGCTTACCAACCCCCACTTTAATTATAGAAGCAGCCAGTTCAAAAAGCTTTCCCCAACAAGAAGAGCCTCCAGCGTTTCAGCCTTCGGTCGCTCAGAAGAAGTAACGTCGCACACAAGGTACGACGCTACAAAAACGGATGTAGCGTCGGAGTTTATCTCCGACGTTGAGGGGTTATCCTTGTGAGAACTCATGTAGCCAGTACAGACAACAAGCTGATTCGCCTGCGGCGAATCTCCGCTTTCCTCACCTTGAGCTCGCTTTAGGGTATCCAGCGGAGGCTCTTTATGAAATAAATCAAGGCAATATGCTAAAGCAAAAGGGAAGACCCTTGTCTCCCCCTTCGCCTGGAAGCACCGGGTGGTGCTAACTGTCTCCAATATATAGTGGACAACCGACATACTTACTGCCATGACATGAGTTAAACTTTTTATGGACTTCGCGCACCTACGCCAAGGCGTTTATGCAATTAAAGGTATCATTCCTTCTTCTCTTTTAAATACCGGTCGATCGCTGCGGCAGCGCGTTTACCTGCCCCCATTGCCTCAATCACTGTGGCGGCACCAGTGACGATGTCTCCGCCGGCGAAGACCCCCTCTTTGCTCGTCTGACCGGTTTTCGGATCGGCGACTATGTTCCCGCGCTGACTCAATTTAAGCCCCTTCGTTGTCCTTGGGACCAATGGATGCGGCCCGTTACCGATGGCAATCACGACCGTATCGACCTTTATGGTGAACTCGGAGCCGGAGATGGGAACGGGCCGACGCCGTCCGGACTCATCGGGCTCGCCGAGCTCCATGCGGATGCACTCCACTCCTGTTAGCGCCCCATCTCCTCCGATAAAGCGAATCGGGTTGGTGAGAAGTTGGAAATGGATTCCCTCTTCCTTGGCGTGCTCCACTTCCTCCTCCCGCGCTAGGAGCTCCTGCTCGCTTCTTCGGTAGACGATTATCGACTCCTTTGCCCCCAACCGGAGCGCGGTGCGGGCGGAGTCCATAGCCACGTTCCTTTGCACCAACTATGAAGGTTCATATTTTCAGACGCGATAGTTCCTCCTCAATCGCAAGGGCGAGGGAATCCGGAGTATCACCAACCCACCAAGGGCCGCCCGTCTCCGGTGCACCTTGCATTGAAGCGGTGACCACCTCACTCACCGTGTCAAGTGTCATCTCCCCCCAATCGGTGCCGAGCGCGTTGGCCAGTTCCACGAGGATTCTCCAGTTCTCCATGGCCACAGGACTTTCGACTGCCGCCTTGAAGTGTCTGATCCTTCCATTCGTGTCGTGCAGCTGCCCGGATGTCTCGAATGGAAGCGACATTGGCAGTACGACGTGAGCATAGGCAGTCGTTTTGTTCAGTGTAGGGGACATTGCCACGACTAGGTCCAACGTACGCATCTGCTCGGCGAGGACGGGATCGCATGCCGGATCGGCGCCAAAGGAGAAGCACGCGCCGCCTTGAACGAAGAGATCCTCTCTTCTGTTCCTCCCTTCCCTAAAGAGTGAGCCGCACACAGGGGCCGCACGCAGGACGGCGATCCGCCAACGGGGTTCCCTCTCCACGAGGTGAGCGAGGGCAGATACCGTTTCATCAGAGGTCTCTCGTCCCTCTAGGACGAAGAGGGGTGTCGTAGCCGCCACAATCGCCGCCTGCATAGCAGCGACCCGCAGATCCCCACTCCCTTCTCCGAGAAGCGCTGTTATCACCTGTATTACGGGGAGATCATCGACTACGATATCGGCATCGGGGAGGTCACCCTGCAGGCTGATTATCGTCCCCCCTGCGCGCTGGGCGACGCGTACTTTGAGATCGATCAAGAACCGTTCATAGTGGGAGCGAGGTCCGACTACCACGATCAGATCACTCGTCTCAATCGCGCTAATCGGCGCGATGGCTCCTCGTGGCACGGTAAACGCCCTCCTCGCGGAGGTCCCCTCAACCATAATGTGGTCTGTTTGCAAAACTTCCCCTGCTAGTCGCGCGATGAGATACCCCTCTTCCTCAGTGATGCGCGGTGCAGCCATGATCCCCACCTTGCCCTTGTCTTGCGGGAGCCTCTCCGCAATAAAGGAAAAGGCCTCATCCCACGTGGTCGCAACGAGCTCTTCGCCGCGCCGGATGAGGGGGCGTCGCAGGCGGGGCTCTGAGAGGAGTGTCTGCCAACCGTAACGCCCCTTCGCGCAGAGGATCCCACCATTATCACCCGGAAGCGTTCGTAGGTAATGGCCGTTCAGACTCTGGACCACAACCTCGCAGCCAAAACCGCACAGTGTACAGATCGTCTTTTCCTCTCTTATGTGAAGTGGAACTTGTTTCTTCAGGGCCGTGCGGTCTGTCAACGCTCCGGTCGGACAGGCATCGACGCAGGCACCGCAAGAGACACAATCCGACTCCTGCCACGCGCGGTTGAATGGGGCCTGAACCTCGACATCGATCCCTCGACCGGTAAAGTCGATCGCCGAGATCCCGCAAACATCCGAACAGATGCGCAAGCACCGACCGCAGGAAATGCACTTGCCGAGATCCTGTATGATGAACGGGTGGCGTTCATCTGGGAGCCTATGCATGACCTCGCCGGCGTATGCTTCCTGCTTTGCCTGGAGCATGGTCGCGTAGTCGCGCAGGTCGCAATGGTTGAACGCAGAACAACCGCAACCGAGACAGCGATTTCCTTCTTTCATCGCCTCCTCGTCGGTGAAGTTCGTCTCATACTCCTCGAAATCATGGACTCGTTCATCAGGAGGGCGAACATATGTTGGGACGCGCGGCACCTCCTCCACATCGCCAATATCGGCGCGGGTAACATCGATCTTCTCGTGTTTGTAGACAAACTGGGGAGGTCTGATCTCCTTGCCACATAGGTATTGTTCGATCGCGTCCGCGGCGCGGTGACCCGCTCCGACCGCTTCGACCGCGATCGACGGCCCGGTGACAACATCGCCACCGGCGAATACCCCTGCACATTTGGTCAGCCCAGTCTGTTCGTCAGCGATAATCCTCCCGCCACGGTCGATAGCGATCTCGCTTCCGCTAAGACAGTCGGTCTCCGGCGATTGACCGACAGCAATGATCACCCCTGCAACAGGGATGACGAACTCGGAGCCCTCAATCGGGATCGGTCTTGCCCGTCCGCTTGTGTCTGGGGCACCAAGCTTCATCCTAGAGCACTTTATTCCGGTGAGGTCTCCTTTCTCGATGACGAACTCGATCGGTTGAACTAGAAACTGGAAGCTGACCCCTTCTTCCTTTGCCTCTTCGACCTCGCGTGGCAGGGCCGGCATCTGCTCGCGGCTGCGACGATATATGACCGTTACCTCTGATCCAAGGCGCCGAGCGGAACGAGCGGCGTCCATCGCGGTATTTCCGCCACCGATTACCACCATCCGTGGCGGGAGTGGCGTCCGCTCTCCCTCGTTCACCCGTCGCAGGAACTCGATCCCTTGCATAACAGAGGAGTGGTCTTCCCCAGGTATTCTGAGGCCGCGTACACGCCAGGCACCAAGGCCGAGAAAGACCGCGTCAAATTCGCTCTGTAGCTGCGCAAGTGCGATCTCCTCTCCTAAGCGCACGTTGTTGCGGAACTCTATGCCCATCTTCTCTAGCACGGCGAGCTCGCGATCGAGGCCTTTCTGTACGAGGCGGAAGTCAGGGATCCCGTAGCGCAGCATCCCTCCCATCTTCGGCATCGCGTCGAAGACCACGGTAGCATGACCGTTACGCCGGAGGAAATAGGCTGCGCTTAATCCCGCTGGCCCACCACCAACGATCGCCACCCGCTTGCCGGTATCCGTGGCAACCGACGGGATGTAATCGAACTCCTTATCGCCGAGGAAACGTTTGATGTGCCGGATCTGAACCGGCTCTTCCGCGATCTCGCGCCGACAAGCGTCCTCGCACGGGGCCGGACAGATTCGGCCGAACGCTGCCGGTAGCGGTAGCTTCTCGTAGAGGAGGTGTAGTGCCTCTTCGAACAGACCGTTAGCCGTCAGACCTGCGTACCCCTGACAGTCCGTATGTGCAGGACAAGCTTGCTGACAGGGAGCGATGCAGTCCCCCCAGTGATTGCTAAGCAGCAGTTCGAGGGCGGTCCGGCGGATATCTTCGGCCGCCTTGCTATGGGTATGGATGACCATCCCATCGCGAACAGGCGTTGAACAGGACTTGACGACTCCCATTCCCTCTACATCGACGACGCACACACCACAGGAGTCGTATGGAGCAAGACGTTCCTCAGCGCAAAGAGCGGGGATCTCTATACCCTCGCGCCGAGCAAGAACAAGGATCGTCTCCCCCTCGACTGCGGAGACATTTTTCTCATTTATCGTGACTGAAAGCATCCCATCCCCTTTTTCACTGAACATCGATCGCTCCAAACGGACAGACTTCGTAACAACGGCCGCACTTGATACATATCTTCTGATCGATTACCTGAAACACGCCTTCACCTTGTGAGATCGCCTGCACCGGGCAGTCGCGCGTGCAGAGTTTGCAGTCTTTACACCGCTCGGGGCCGATCTCGTAGTGGATCAGCGCCTTGCACACGTGTGCAGGACAGGTCTTATCGACAATGTGGGCATCATATTCCTCGCGGAAGTACTTTGCTGTGGTGAGAACAGGGTTGGGCGCTGTCTGCCCTAAACCGCAAAGGGAATAGGTCTTGACCTTCTCACTCAGTTCTAGTAACCGCTCTAGGTCATCACCAGTTCCCTCGCCGTCGCAGATCCGTGTCAGGATCTCAAGCATCCTCTTCGTGCCAATGCGACAGAAGGTGCACTTTCCGCATGATTCCTTCTGGATAAAGTCGAGGAAGAAGCGAGCTAGATCGACCATGCACGTCTTTTCGTCAAGGACGATCAACCCGCCGGAACCCATGATCGCCCCTGTCTCGGTGATCGATTCGTAGTCGACTGGGACATCGGCAAGGGAGGAGGGGATGCACCCACCGGAAGGGCCTCCGATCTGCACCGCCTTGAACCCCTTTCCATCGCGAATCCCGCCGCCGATATCAAAGACGATATCCTTGATTGGCATCCCCATTGGGACCTCGACCAATCCGCTGTGGTTCACCTTCCCGGCCAGGGCAAAGACCTTTGTCCCTTTACTCTTCTCCGTCCCGTAGCGTGTGAACTCCTCCGTCTTGTGACGAATGATCCACGGAACGTTGGCCAGGGTCTCCACGTTGTTGATATTCGTCGGCTTTTCCCACAGTCCGGAGACAGCAGGGTAGGGAGGACGCCTCCGTGGAGTGCCGCGTCTCCCTTCTATCGAGGCGATCAGCGCGGTCTCTTCCCCACAGACGAACGCCCCTGCTCCAGCCTTGATCTTAACCTCGAATGAGAAGTCGCTGCCGAGTATATTCTCCCCGATGAAACCAGCGGTGGTTGCATCAGCTAGTGCCTTCTCCAACCGTTTAATCGCCAACGGGTACTCGGCGCGTACGTAGAAGTATCCGTGCGGGGCGCCGATCGCGTAAGCTCCGATCGCTATACCTTCAAGTACACGGTGCGGGTCTCCCTCGAGCACGCTACGGTCCATAAACGCCCCGGGGTCCCCTTCGTCGCCATTGCAGATGAAGTACTTCTCCGGCCCAGGCTCACGCGCGGCAAAGCCCCACTTAACGCCGGTGGGAAAACCGGCTCCGCCACGACCACGCAGCCCAGAGGCAGTTACCTTCTCGATCACCTGTTGCGGGGTCATCTCAGTGAGGGCGATCCTCAACGCCTCGTATCCTGCGTGTGCCCGGTACTCGTCGAGCGATTCGGGGTCAATCAAACCGCAGTTTTCGAGCACGATGCGAACCTGTTTATCGAAAAAGCCATCGGTAGCAACGAGGAGATCCTGAATAGGCTGCCCGCCAACGGCATGTTTTTCTACAATGCGTGTTACGTCCTCAACCCGTACGTGTCCGTATGTGGATAGCTTGCCATCCTGGTAAACTACGTCGACCAGCGGTTCGTTGTAGCACATACCGATGCACCCGACCCGCTTCAGCTTTACCGATGCATTACTCGCAGCCAGCTCCTTTTCAAAGGCGGAGTACACCGGTTCAGCGCCAGCAGCGATCCCGCAGGTTGCTAACCCCACTCTTATCTCACTTACGTGGCTCATCTTTCCTCCTGCTCGCGGTACGAGGAGAGGATCTCATCCACCGTATCGCGCGTCAGACGCCCGTACGTCTCATCATCGATCATCATCGCCGGGGCAAGGCTGCAACACCCAAGACAACGTACGCTTTCAAGGGTGAATAGCCCATCCGTTGTGGTCTCATTCTCCTCTATTCCCAGTTGTTCCTGGAAATGCGCCATGATCTTTCCCGCTCCGAGAACATGGCAGGCCGTCCCTTGGCAAACGCGGATCAGGTGTTTCCCCGGACGAGAAAGACGGAACTGCGAATAGAAGGTAGCCACCCCGTATATGGAACTTAACGGGACATGCGTATACTCAGAAACACGCTCTAAGTTGCTCTCCGAAAGGTATCCGTATCGGTTCTGGATCTGTTGTAAGAGAGGGATAACGCTTGCTGAAGAAGAAGTGAAGGTGCGGAACGAATCTATCCCCACCGTTTTTTCTTCTGAATCTTGAGAGGTCGGATTTGACATGTATCTCCTTTCAGATTACTGTTCTAATCACAACACCCCGTTATTTAGCAACTCTTGAACTACTTTTGTTCGTCCTTTGTAACCGGACTGTTCCCTGGCTGTGGGGATTATCCATTCCACAAAGGGAAGGTGCAACCTACGGAATAGCCCTGAAATCCCTACCCCCGCAGGCGTACAATAGGAAACGGAGGGTAATGCGCTACTACATCGAAAGCGACGGGAAAGTGTTCTTGGTCAGCCGAGAGGGGACCCTCGATCTACCTCGAAAAGCAGAGGTCCCCTTTCCGCTACAGGAGATCGCCCCACTTGCCACGAGTACCCCTGTCATCTTCTGTACTCCGAAACTTGAGAAACACCCCCGTGAGTGGCTAGGGAAGGATGAGATCATCGGCCTCCCTAGTGTAGCTCCGCTTGTGCGAGAGGCGGTGCACGCCGGGATGCCGCGGGTAGTGGTCGAGGGAGTCTGTCTTAAAGGGAGTAACGTCCTTCTGGTAAAGGGAAGCCGTGGCCTGACTAAGGGACGATGGTCGCTACCCGGGGGGTTCCTCCGTTTTGGAGAGACACCACGTGAAGGCCTCCTACGCGAGCTGAGAGAAGAGATCGACGTTGAGGCGCAGATCACTGGGCTCCTCGATGTCAAAGCAAAGCTAGGAAAAAAAAGTCGCCTTCACTGGACTATGGTCTTCTACCGAATCTCCCTCTTCGGCGAGCCAGCCCCGAATCCCGACGAGATCATGGCAGCAGAATATTTTCCACTTCCTCGAGCACAGGAACTCCTGTTCGATGACCTCATGCGCGAGGTAATCGCATCTCACTTAGATGCCTTTAAAGCTACAGAAGGTCCATGCTGATCAAAAGTTCGATATCTTGACTCCACTCCAAGAAATAGGGTTCATGTCTAAATTGTATGCCCAGGGTCACACGCGCGTACTCGACAGGGGTCAATACCAAGTCAAGCGACAGGCTATGGATGTCGGTGGGGGTACCGTCCCACATCTGCCGTGAAAAGGAGTAGGACGAGAAGAGAGTGACCCTCTTGGCAATAAGATAATTATACCCCAGGGTGATCTCCAGTTCGTGAGTGCGAAGGATATCATACGATCCGGAAAGTGTAGAGAGGGCCCCCTGGAGAAGGAACTGCGCCTGTGGAGTGGTGGTAAAGGCGTAGTTAAACGACACTGTACCCAAAAGGTCGTTCGGTTCGCCCAATGGATCCAAGAGTTCGTAGCCGATACCGACCTTGACGTCTCCCCCACAATAGCGGACGTAGTTCTCGTCCTCGATGATTCCCGCTATCTCATAGATATCGAGTGCGTCGAGTTCCCCCACTCTGATGAACCCGGTCCCCTCTATGATCTCCTGAAGCACATCTAGCAGGTCAGCGAACGTCTCGTAAGTTGCGATACTGTCAATCTCGTACGCGATCGCCTCTAGGTCGAGATCGTCCAGATGCTTGGAGATGCTCCCCTTTTTCACTAGATAGGCGTCGATCTTCATCGCCTTAGCGAGGGGGGTGACATCGGTAAACCGGCCGTAACCGACCCCAAGCTTCACCTCCAGCCCTATCGTCTTATAGGAGGAGGCGCTCTTCCCGCTCGCCCCGGCAAAGCCAAAGTAGAGGACTTCGGGCGAGAAATAGCGCTTAAAGTTCCCTTCAGCCGTTGTCAAAAATGAGGAGAGGCTCGATACAGAGATCGTTATATCGCTCTTCGCGGCGATGTCGAACCCGAACTCAGGTGAGTCGAACAGGCGAGTATAGTCGACCTTCAATTGTCCGGTGTCGATATCATAGTCAGCAAACCCATAGGGATCGTTGTAGTAATGGTAAGAGAAGCTAATCGCTAAATCGGAGATATCCGTGCGGGGGGAGCGGTAGTTACAAAGTGGCATCGCCACTACCGTCGTGCCAAAAAGGAGCAAAACAAGACAAACAAGCAGCCACTGTTTCATGCGGATCACCTCGTCTAAAGAAAGTAGGATAACGATAAGGGGCTGACAACTGAATCCTTCCCTTGCTTGAGTGAGGAATGTCCGTTCCGACTCACCAGCCCTCGTCGCCTCTGCGCACGATTCCTTCCCCATACTGCGCGGAAAGCTCATCGAGGGTGCCCTCAAGGAATGTTTCCTCCTTATCGAATAAGGAGAGTTGACGCGTATTTGCCTCGCTCAAACGACCGACCCCCACCCCGAGGAGCCTCACCCCGCGGCCTTTGAGGGACACGCGGCGGCGAAAGAGATCGACGGCCAACCCTTCGATAATATGAGTGGAGTCAGTTCCCACTCCAACACTAACCTGACGAGTGATAGTCTGAAAGTCAGGGAAGCGGACCTTTATCCGCACCGTCTTTCCTCGAAGCTTCTCCTGACGCAGCTGCGCCGCAACCTCGCGGGCAAGACGCCGCAGGAGATTCTCGATCTTTGCCATCTCGCGGATGTCCTGGGGAAAGGTCACCTCGCGGGAGACCGACTTGGCCTCCCGGCTTGGCTGCACTGGGGTGTCATCCTCTCCGCGGGCAAGGCGGTAGAGGGTTCTCCCGGTCGCTCCGAACTCACCCACTAGAAGCTCAAGCGGTGCTTCTCGCAGATCGCGGATCCTCAAAAAGCCGCGACCACGCAGCCGCCGCTCGGTCACCTTCCCCACCCCCCAGATCATCCCCACCGAAAGGGGGTCGAGGAGTCCTTGCACCTGCTGCGGCTCGATCACCACCAGGCCATCTGGTTTATTGAGTTCGGAGGCAAGCTTGGCCAGGAACCGATTAGAAGCAAGGCCAACCGAACAGGTGAGCTTAGTCCTATCCCGTACGCGGCGTTTGATCTCCACGACGATCTCCTCCGCCGGGCCGAACACCCTCTCGCTTCCTGTCAGGTCGAGGAACGCCTCATCGAGTGAAATCGTCTCCACAAGAGGTGTGTAGGCATACAGGATCTCGCGCACCTGCGCGGAGATCTCCTGGTAGCGAGAGAAGCGCGGCGAAAGGTAAATCCCGTCCTGACAGAGCTTGCGCGCCTTGGCCATCGGCATCGCGCTCCCCACTCCATACTTGCGAGCCTCGTAGGAAGCAGTAGATACGACCCCGCGCGGCCCCAGCCCGCCAACAATCACCGGTCTCCCTCGATAGGCAGGATGGTCGAGCTGCTCCACCGCGGCAAAGAAGGCATCCATGTCCAGATGAGCGATCTTGCGAACAGGCTTAGCTCTCATCTTTTCCCTTGAGCCCGCCTGAGCCAGGCAATAGTCCCAGGCTGCGTAACGTCATTAATCCACCCGATAGGCAGAAAACCCAAATCCAGGGCTGTGGTGAGGAGGGAATGTCGGGAAGCAAAGTCCGGCAAGCTCCTCCACAGCAAACGGTATCCCACCCTCCCTTGCCAGCTCGCCCGCAAGGGCCCACAATCGGTCGAAGCGTTTTTTCTCCCCGTTCTTAAGTGACTGTGAGACAAGAAAGGTAGTGAGCTTCCCAAGCTCCATTCCCCGCTTTTTGCACGGACAAAGGTGGAGCCGCGCCGCTTCTCCAGCAGGGTCGATCACCTGCAACGGATTTTCTCCGACCGTTCCCGTGGGGTCGATTCTTTCCCATTCTTGCTTCAAGTCTTCTTTAAAGCGCCGACGATCCCCTAAAAGGTGATCAATCCCAAATACCGCCTGATAGACCAGCTTCTGTAGATCTCCTGGATTCATCCGCGGGTGAAGTGCAACCTCGGTCTTCACTATCTGTAAGAGAGTTCCTTTCTCATCCACGAAGGAGAGGATAGAATGGTGCAAGATGACGGTCAAGGTGCGAATTGCAATCACAGGGCGACCGGGGGTAGGAAAGACAACGGTGATCGAACGCGTCCTCGCTCGGATCCCCTTAAGCGCCGGAGGGATGTTAACCGAGGAGATTCGCAAGTGCGGGCATCGTGTCGGGTTCTACGTCATCGATATTGCCACTGGCAGAAACGGCGTTCTTGCCCATCTGCATCAAGGCAAAGGTCCCAAGATAGGCCGGTACACGGTCAACCTGCACGATCTTGAAGAAGTTGGAGTGGCGGCGATCCGTCGTGCCGTTCTGGAAAAAGATCTGATAGTAATCGATGAGATTGCGCCGATGGAACTATGCTCGCCCGCGTTTATCCAGGCGGTCGAGAAAGCGCTAGCAAGCTCAAGACACCTTTTGATCTCCACCCACGCTCACACTGACCACCCGCTGGTACACCGCGTTAATCAGGAGCTTGAGCTTTTCCGGGTTAAGCTTTCCACCCGCGATAATATGGCAGAGACGATCGTTGAAGCATTCAAACCGGGTAGCGACAATGCTTACGATTAAGCATTCACGAGGTAAGACCAAGACTTGGTGATACAACAAAGTTGACAGAGGTAAAGTCTTGCCATTCTACAAGAATCGCATCACTCGTCTCTACGGAGCATTCACTGCCTGCGTAATCAAGAGCTAGATCCACAAAACCTCCCACCTCCCTACAAAACTAAGGAACAATAAGTGGCGGGAAGTCCCCGAAAATCAAGCGTGGACCGGGCTTTATGCCCGCGTTGTTTGTCCCCCCTCGCGCATTTCTCCAACGAGAAGAGCCAGCCCATCCTCCCCCAATTTCAAAGGTAATTCTTGGGCAAGATAAACCGAAACCGCGTTGTTTAATTCCTCAACGACAGATCGACCAGTGGCCTTGGAAAGAATGGCTAAGCCTTGGAGGAGAGTTGGATCGATCACCTCACTGCCATGGAGGGTCCATCGTTGTTCCACTCCTCCTTACCTCCTCTGCGGGGAGAAGCCTGACAATATCCTCAGATTCTTACAGGATAAAAGCGCTTTTGTACCTCGCCATTGTTGTATGCGCTTAGCGCATAATACAGCCCTTGGTCTTGCTATGTCAAGCGGAGAAGCCAAGTCTATTCACAGCACTCCAAAGTGCCAGCACCCCAGATCACTAGGGATCTTGAGGGGACGGTCTTGGTTTCTTTAAAAACCTGAAAGCCTGAAAAAAAGGTACATAGGGCACCGGGAGGAAGTTCGTCACCTATTTATGACGGTAAGCTCGAAGATCCGTTTCTCATGCGCTTTTTCGCACTCCGTACTTGTGGGGAGACACCCGTAACGGGACACTATGCCGCTTGTTTCCATCTAATATATGAAATGAATAATATAGCATTTACCGTGCAAAGCGTACTTAAGGGTGAGAGATAATTTGCTGATCGATGCCGCACAGCTTCTTGTGAACTCCCAACTTAGCGAATTCGCTTTAGGCCCCGCGTCCAAGATAGGATCAATCGAACAAGGACTGCGACGCGAGATAGCCCCAATGTTAAGCAAAATTTCGTCAGCAAAAACCCATTTTTCGGCCAAGATTATATAGACTACACCGTTCCTTTCAGCAATTGCGTAATATACATTACCGACAAACGTAGCGGGATCTGCTATAGTGATTGCGATGAAGAAACCCCCTCATCTTTTTCACCACCCGGAGAGGGCGGTCGAGCGATCCAGCTTGGCCGCCCTTGCACTTCAAACAGGAAGCACCCAGATGAGAAATCGATTGGCCAAGTAGACCGCCGCGACCAGGAGTGGGTAGAGGATGAGAAGCGATAATACCACCGGGTAGACCTGGAACATACCACCCTTGTTCTTCCCAGGCCAGGAGAAGCCCTCAGCGAACAGGTAGTCAATCGGCGGGCGCGGGTACGGCCACTTGTCTCTTCCCTCCGTGATCATGTAGATCAACGCCCGGAACGGTGAGCGGGCGAGTGCCGCCCGACGCAGCTGGAGGAAGAGACCAACAAGCAGGAGAATATAAGTAAGGAGGGGGATAGCGCCCCCAGTGCTTGCGATCAGGTTGAATGAGCCATGCAAGGCTACTGCAAAGAGGAACCCCGAAAAAAGCCAGAGGAGCCGCGCACGCCACATTCGAAGAAAGCGCGCGTGACCGACGAGGTATCCAGCAAGCCCGTTGAACAAAATGTGGCCGGGGAAGGTGCGGGCAAGAACAACAACCCGGAACACCTCATGAAACCGTCCGATGTCACCGGCTGTCCACACCTCGTAGGAACCGCTAAAAATGTACCAGAAGTCTTCATAGATCCCAAAACCCACCCCCAAGATCCCGAAGTAAATGGCAAAGTCGATCGGCTCAGCGAGGTCGGGGAAACCAAGCTGCCAGACCGTGCATGCCATCACCAAGAACTTGATCCCCTCCTCGATTAGCCCCGCGGCCACATAGGCGGAGAAAGGGGTCGTGATATTTCCCAGTGGGAGAAGATAGCGGATCAGAACGACCGGAATCACCGCCGCCATTCCCAGAATGAAGATCAGCGTCACCGTTGTTGTGGGCAGCCGTCGTAGCGGGTTACTTCGGTAGAGAAGGAAGATATATAAGAGGGAAAGCCCCGAGGAGAGGTAGATCGACCGCAGAAATAGGCTCATCGTACAGCGATGTTATAGGGGACGCCAGCATGAATCAATCGGGTTGCGCTTACATAAAACGCGGGAAAAGCACGTAGGAATAATAGAAGAAAAAAACGGGCAAGGCAAACAGGAGCCCATCAATTCGGTCTAGAGCCCCACCGTGGCCAGGGAGAAACGTCCCTGAGTCCTTGACCCCGGCGGCTCGCTTCAGCTTTGACTCGAAGATGTCGCCTAATTGGACTGCCAACCCAACGAGGAACGAAACGACAAGAATATGAGGGAAGCCTTTCCAAAAGGCGAACTGTCGCCACACAGGGGAGAGCGTCGCCCCGACCGCGGCACCACCGACGGTCAATATAAACCCACCAATGATGCCCTCCCACGTCTTCTTCGGACTGACGCTGGGAAAGGCATGATGCTTCCCCAGCAAGCTCCCGGCGAGGTAGGCGCCGGTGTCGTAGCCCCAGACCATGAGGAGGATGACCAGCGCGTGCGCCGCGCCCATATACGGTTTGTCCACCACCCCGCTGACGTAGATGAGATAGAAGAAACGCAGCAGCCAGGGAATATACAGGAGGCCGAACACCCCGGCCACAGCCTGCAGGAATCCCGTGCGATGTGGCATGCTACGCAGGTAACGTAGCACCTGATAGGCGATCGCCAGAAGGAGGGCGACGTCGCCGTAGCGGCCATCGAAGACGACGTAACTGAAGATTAGCACCGGTATCCAGATGAGGAACTCCGGTGCGGCGAGGGGAACTCCCAGTCGCCGCATCAGTTGCAGATATTCCACCGCGGCAGGGTAGGCCACGACGAGAATGAGGATCCCCACGATCCACTGTGACTCAAACTGCGTGCCTACGTAAAGCACACAAAAGACGATCCCCCCTGCGATGAGCGCGCTGACTAACCTTTTGATCACATTCATTATCTAGCCCTTACCCCGCCGAAGCGGCGTTCTCGTTTCTGGTATGAGGCGATGGTCTTAAGCAACTCGGCCGGGGTGAAGTCCGGCCAAAGGGTGCCAGTGAAATAGAGCTCGGCGTAGGCTGCCTGCCAGAGAAGGAAGTTGGAGAGGCGCATCTCCCCGCTTGTTCGAATGATAATGTCAGGATCGGGAATCCCATCGGTATAGAGGAAGCGAGCGAAGGAATCTTCATCGAACTCAACTAAGTCGAGCTTCCCTGCAATCGCAGCAGAGGCGACCCTCTGACAGGCGCGGACGATCTCCTGTCGGGCGCCGTAGTTCAGGGCTACGTTCAGAAGTAGTCGGTCGTTCTCCGCCGTTTGTTCGATCGCGTTTCTGACAGTCTCTCGTATCTGGGATGGAAGCCCTCCTAGGTCGCCGGAGACGATGATCCGGACTCCCTCTTTGATAAACTCCTTCAACTTTTCGGTGATGAATTGGTCAAGGAGGTGCATCAGGAAGTCAACCTCCTCGGCTGGGCGGTTCCAATTCTCGGTGGAGAAGGCAAACAGGGTTAGGTTTTTGAGGCCAAGCTTTCCTCCAGCGAAGCGGATAAGTCGCTCCGCCGCCTGGGCCCCGGCCTGGTGACCGGCAACGCGTGGAAGGCCTCGCGCCTTAGCCCAGCGGCCGTTCCCATCCATGATCAACGCCACGTGGCGTGGTAGTCCGTCAGCTTTAACCTGTTCGATCAGGGTCGACACGGGACCTCCATCAAGATCGGCCTGGCTTCGCGTAACATGGTGAGCGAACCGGTGACGAAGAGTACATCTTGAGCTTCAAGACACCTACGCGCACTGATCAACCCCTCTTCTACAGAGGACGCTTGCTTAAACCTAACTCCCAAGGATGAAGCAATCTTAGCCAGAAGATCAAGCGGGAGGGCGCGTGGGCTTCGCGAACATGTGAGGGTTACCTTAGCAAACAGAGGAAAGAGGACGTGACAAATCGCCTCTGCCTCCTTATCGGAAAGGAGCCCGAACAGGAGATGACGATGTAGACGTTTCGGAACGTAGCGCTTAACATCTTTGGCCAAGGCCAGTGTGGCTGGAAGGTTGTGTGCTCCGTCGAGGATGATCGTTGGATTAAGCTTCATCACCTCGAACCGACCGGGCCAGGAAACATCGGCTAAGCCAGCGGTAACGGCATCATTGGGCAAGCTAAAGCCGACTTTACGCAACAGTTCCACCGCTCGTAAAGTGAGCCTCAGATTCTCGGCCTGATAGCCCCCGAGAAGAGGAAGGTCGATCGTTTCGGGAAGATCGCTTGCGTCGATTCGGTAGGTTGTCCGTTTCCAGTCATAGGCGATCCTTTCCACTGCCACCGGATCGCAGCGAGCAAGAGGCGCTCGCGCCTTTTCACATTCCTTGATGATGATCTCCTCCGCCTCAGGCGGAAGTTCCCCCGCGAGGAAGGGGACGCTAGCCTTGGCGATCCCAGCCTTCTCCCAAGCGATCCGTTTAAGCATCTCCCCCAGGAGGGCGAGGTGATCGCGGCCGACGTTAGTCAAGATCGTTAAGAGGGGATCCAAAACATTCGTGGCATCAAACCGCCCCCCAAGTCCCACCTCAACCACAGCGAGCTTTACACGACTTTTTGCAAAGTGGGCAAAGGCGATTGCTGTCAGTGCTTCAAAGAGGGTCGGCCGATCCTCTGCGCTTTTTAAGACTGGAAGGACCTGCTCTACTCTCCCCGCAACATCTTCCTCGCTGATCCAGCGATTATTAACGCTGATCCGATCGCGAAAGTCTATCAGGTCAGGAGAAGTGAAGCGCCCCACGCGGTAGCCAGCCTGCAAAAGGATACTAGAGAGCATTGCTGCAACCGAACCTTTCCCATTTGTCCCGGCGATATGAATTGCGCGAAAGGCACGTTCCGGGTGGTCCAGCACATCGAGAAGACGGTTGATACGCGCAAGACCCGGCTTCACTTCAAGAGAGGGAAGACCATCTAAGACACAGCGGGCCTCGGTATATTTCATCTACTCCTCCAGCGCGGTAAGGTTTGCTTGCAGTCGCTCCTGCTTAGCGAGGAGCTCCTCCTGCTTCTTGTGCTCCTTTTTTACGACCTCACGCGGTGCCTGTTTTAGAAACGAGGGGTTCGTGAGGTTTCTCATGGCCTTCGCTAATTCGGTTTTTACCTGATTTAACTCCTTACGCAGACGGGAGCACTCTGCGTTAATGTCGATCAGTTCGGTGAGGGGGACGAATAGCTCTGCATCAGTGAGAACCTGCCGGGCCGAACCTGGAGGGGCACTAATGTCCTTTTTGATTTGCCACTCTTCCGCTCCGACGAGGGCGTTAAGCGCCTGAGATTTGCGCTTTAAAAGCGCCGATAGCTCAGGGTTGAAAGTCCGTACTAGGACCTTAAGGCGTGCGTTTTGGGGAACATTCAACTCGGCACGGATCGTCCGGACCGCGCTGACCACCTCCTGAAAGGCCGCCATCTCTTCTTCAGCCTGCGAATCACTCGCCGCCGGCTGCGGAAAGGCGGCGATGGAAAGGGATACCGGCTCCTCACCAAGGATCTGCCAGATCTCCTCGCTGATGAAGGGAACGAATGGGTGCATGAGCTTTAAGATCTCCTTTAAAACGTGGTAGAGGATCCCCTTCACCGCTTGATCTTGCTTGAAGGCAAGCCTCACCTTGGCGAGCTCGAGGTACCAGTCGCAGAAGTCATGCCAGATGAAGGCATACAAGGACTCGCTGGCAAGGTTGAAGTTATAGGCATCGAGGTTCGCGCGAATCGTTAAGATCGTCCTTGACAACCGAGATAGGATGAACCGGTCCTCCAACTCGGAGATCTCGTCGGGAAGCCCTGGCCGCTCATCCCCCAGGTTTAGAAGGACAAAGCGGGCCATGTTCCAGATCTTGTTTAAGAAGTTCCGGCTTGACTCGATGTCGCGCATCGCCACCCGCATCCCGCGTCCCTTGGAGGTGGACTGCGCCAAGGTGAAGCGTAATGCGTCCATTCCGTAACTATCCTTCACCTCCAAAGGATCGATGATGTTCCCCCGCGAGGAACTCATCTTTATCCCGTGCTCATCCTCGATGAGTGGGGTGAAATAGACCTGCCGAAATGGGACCTTTCCCATAAAGTGGATCCCCATCATGATCATCCTCGCTACCCAGAAGAAGATGATATCAAATCCAGTGATCAAAAGTGAGGTTGGATAGAAGTAGTTAAGTTCCGCGGTCTCCTCGGGCCAGCCCATCACCGAGAATGGAAATAGGGCGGAGCTAAACCATGTATCGAGAACGTCGGAGTCCTGATGGATCTCTGCACTCCTGCATGTCGGACATCTAGCCGGGTCCTCCCGGGAGACGATCGTCTCGCCGCAAGCCTGACAGTACCAGACAGGAATCTGGTGGCCCCACCATAGCTGCCGGGAGATACACCAGTCTTTGATATTCTCCATCCAGTCGAAGTACAGCCTCTTCCACCTTTTAGGGATGAACATGACCTCGTCTGAGCGAACAGCCTCTATCGCCGGGGCGGCGAGCTCCTTCATTCTCACAAACCACTGGTTGGAGATGAGAGGCTCCACCGGGGTATCACAGCGCTGGCAGTGACCAATCGAGTGTGGGTAGGGCTCTACCTTCACTAGAACTAAAGCGGTCTTTAGATCCTCGATCACGCGGGTGCGTGCCTCCTCTACAGTAAAACCGGCATAAACCCCTGCGTTCTCGTTCAGCGTTCCGTCCCCGTTTAGGATATTGATCGATTGCAGGTTGTGCTGGCGGCCGATCTCAAAGTCAATCGGGTCATGCGCTGGGGTCACCTTAAGGATGCCCGTCCCAAACTCCGGGTCGATCGCCTCCGAGGGAACGATCGGAAGCTCACGCCCAAGAAGGGGCAGAATCGCAGTTTTTCCGATCAGGTGAGCGTGCGCTGGATCGTTTGGGTGCACAGCCACCGCGGTATCGCCGAGCATTGTCTCCGGTCGGGTGGTAGCAATCTCGATTACATCCTCAGAATCCTTTAGGGCGTAGCGGATAGTATAGAGATTGCCCGGTTCTTCGTAGTGGACCACCTCGATGTCGGAGAGGGCGGTTTGGCAACGAGGGCACCAGTTGATCATGCGCTCGCCGCGGTAGATCTTCCCTTCCTCGTAGAGGCGAACGAAGACTTCGCGTACAGCACGGGAAAGGCCTTCGTCGAGGGTGAACCTCTCCCGCTCCCAATCGGGAGAGGTTCCGAGCGCCTTCAATTGCCTGCGAATATGGCCACCATAGCGCTCTTTCCAGTCCCAAACACGCTCCACAAACTTCTCGCGCCCAAGGTCCTGTCGGGTGAGCCCCTCCTTGGCCAGTTCCTTTTCCACAACGTTCTGGGTAGCGATCCCTGCATGATCCATGCCAGGAAACCAACAGGCGACGTAACCATCCATCCGCTTATAGCGAATTACGATGTCGTGTAGTGTATATTGAAGAGCATTTCCAATATGCATCGCCGAGGTGATATTCGGCGGCGGGATAACCATGGAGAACCGCTTATCTTTGCTTGGGTCAACCTCAACGTGAAAGAAACCGTGCTCCTCCCAGAAGCGATGGATCCTTTCCTCTACCTGAGGTGGCTGATAGCGCTTGGAAAGCTGCATCGAACTCCTCCTCAAAGTGTTCGCACCCATATTAGCAAAATCGACCGAAGAACCACAATTTATGCCTTGTACAGGCTCACATCCAGGCCTTGAGGGTGAGCGAGTACTCGTGCAGTTCCTCTGGGGAGAAGAAGAGCAAAAGCTCATGCTGCGCCGAGGAGAGACAGTCCGACCCGTGCACAAGGTTCTTAGTAAGGCTGAGGCCGAAGTCGCCGCGGATCGTGCCCGACGCTGCCTTCTGCGGGTCGGTAACCCCCATCAGCCCTCGCACTACCTCGATCGCATTCTCGCCTTCAATCGCCATGGCGACGATCGGCGAAGAGGTGATGAATGCGACAAGTTCAGGAAAGAATGGTTTTTGTACGTGTTCTTGATAGTGGCGGCGAGCGAGTTCTTCGTCGAGCGAAAGCATCTTCATCCCAACGACCTTCAACCCCTTCTCCTCGAAGCGGGAGATGATCCGCCCCACAAGCCCCCGCTGCACGGCATCGGGCTTACAGAGAACCAATGTGCGCTGCACACTCATCGACGATACCTCCTACGGAGTTCGGATATAGCGGCGCCCCTCCACCTGCTGAATAAGGTTCTCCATCTGGAGCAAAAGCAAGGTATGCGCAGCTTCAGTTGGGGTAAGGTCACCATGAGCAATGATATCATCAATGTGAATCGGTTCAAGACCGATCAGTTCATATACGCGTCGCTGTGATTCCGAGAGGGCGGCAATCGTCGCTTTCGTTTTCGTGGGAGTTACCTTCCCCAATTTGGAAAGGTCGGGAAATTCGCAGAGCACATCCTCAACCGTTTCTACAAGCTTTGCCCCATCCTTGATCAGGCGGTTTGTCCCGACGCTCGCCGTGCTGGTGACGTTTCCCGGAACGGCGAACACCTCACGCCCCTGTTCCAAGGCCAGCCGGGCGGTGATCAAGGCGCCGCTTCGTTGCGGGGCTTCCACAACAATCACCCCACGCGAGAGGCCGGAGAGGACGCGGTTGCGCTGGGGAAAGCTCCACTTCGCCGGTCTAGTATCAAGAGGGTACTCACTTACAAGCGTCCCAGTATCACTGATTCTTTCGGCCAATCCTCTATTGCTCGCCGGATAGGGGTGGAGGAACCCCGAACCGAGGACTGCTACGGTCTGTGCGCCCGCTTTTAAGGCGCCGCGATGGGCCGCACTGTCAATCCCAAGCGCTAATCCGCTCACCACGACCAGACTAAGATCACCCAGATCCGAAGCGAGCCGCTCGGCTACTGCCCTACCGTACCGGCTGCTGCGACGCGTCCCCACAATCGCGATTGTCCGCATCGTGTCAATTGTCTGATTTCCCTTCAGGTAAAGGATGGCCGGTGGGACTTCAATCTGGCGCAAGAGTGAGGGGTAGTCGGGGTCGAGGATGGTGAGGATTTGGATCCCCAACTCCTTGGATCGCGCAAGCTCGTGGTCGATCGCCTCCTCGCTGCGGGAGGAAGCGATCTTAGGCGCTGCCTTGGAGAAGCCGGGAAGCGCAGCGAGTTCTTTTTGCGGTGCCTCCCAAATCGCCTGTGGAGAGGTGAAACGATCGAGGAGGATTGCCATTCGCCGCGGGGTGAGCTCGCGGATCAGGTTAAGTCCGATCAAATAATGACTCGCTTGTCTCTTCATTAAAGAAAGATATTAGACCTAAAGTATTCTCTCTGACAAGGGCTGTCTCTTCTGGGGGTTTTCTCGCGGTCGTTGAGTGTCTTTCGTTGTTTGGCTATGATCCTTCCCGGTGACAAGGATGCCGATTATCTTATTCATTATCGCGTGCGTAGAGGTCGCCTCGCTGATTAAGCTCGGTCAGGCCATCGGCGGTGGACCGGTACTGGGAGTGATTATCCTCACCGCCGTTTTTGGGTTGACTCTTCTTCGCCTGGGTGGCCGATCCGCCTTAACAAAACTTACGGCGAGCGTCTTTGCAGGGAGACTCTCCGCAACGGACCTCCTCCGCCGTGAACTGTCCCTCTTAGTGGCGGGTATCCTCCTCATCGTTCCAGGACTGCTCACCGATGCTGCTGGGATCGTGTTCCTTGGACGATACTTTTTCTTCAGATTCCCTTCTCACCGGCCCAAAAGTGAGGAGGGTGATGTGATCGACGTCGAGTACCAAGTCCACGACAAGGCGCCGCGAGAGTAAAGGGCAAGCAAGAACAAGTGTAAAACGAGCCCTCCGATCCAGATTCCCATCCAGGAGGGAACCTGAAATTCGGCAAACGGGAGTCCTCCCAGCCGCTCTACAACCCAGATTAGGGATTTTAGCATCCAACCAAACAGAATTCCCACCGGGGTAAAAAACGGTGTCCAAGAGCACAAAAGGGCAAAAAGACCGCTCCAAAGTGCGACAGTAGCCAGTGGAATAACAAGCAGATTGGCAACGAGGACGAGCGGGTGGATCGTCCCGAAGTGATATGCGATAAACGGCGCAGTCCCTGCTTGCGCCGCCGCTGATACAACCAGTAGACCAAGTGGATAACGTATGCACCACGCGGGAAGTGAAGCTTTCTTTACCACCTCATTGATCCAATTTCCCACGCCAAAGAAGGGATCGAATGAAGCGATGATCGCCGCGGTGGCACCAAAGCTTAACTGAAAACCGACATCAAACAACGCAGAGGGCCGAATGGCGAGGATGACAAGCGCTGCAGCGGCCAAGCCCTGATAAGAGCGCACCCAGCGACGGAGGATGATCCCCAGGTCAGCAAGGACGCTCCCCAAGCCGAGAAACGCAAACAGAAGGGCAGCGCGCACCAGGCTCACCCGCGGGCCTACAAGCCATAAGACAAGTAAGACGGCCAGCCCAACAAGTGGGTAAGTGATCACTGGCCGCAGGCCGGCAAAGCGCAAACCGAACCAAAGGACAGCGAGGAAGATACCCAGATGAAGTCCGGAGACAGCGAGCAGGTGCATCAGGCCGATGCGGCGGAAGGCCTCCTCTACTTCATCAGAGAGCGAGGTACGCTCTCCAAACAGGAGGCCGTGGGCCAAGCCGGCCTCAACAGAGGGAAGGATCTGATCCAGCCGCTCAAGGAGCTTCTGGCGGAGGCTATCCCCAAAGCGCAAGATACGGCTCCCAGCGGTGCCGATCCCTTCCATCTGGCCTTCACCGTCGACTGTCATTGTGGCAAAGATCCCTTGGCGAGCGAGGTAGGCGCGGTAATCGAAGTCGTCAAAACGATCCGGCGCCTTCACTGAGCCGACCAGGTGAAGCCGGTCTCCATAGAGAATCCTCTTTTGATTCTCCTCGTTCCAGAAGCAGGTAACGCGGATCTTCGCCGGGAGGTGATCAGGTGCGAGGATAAAAGCGGTATACCCATCGCCAAGATCGGGGTAGGAGACGACCGTTCCCGTAACCTCCCGCAGATAGAGCGCTCGCCGGTAGAGCTCCTCCGTCGGAAGCTTGGAGGTCTGAGCACGAAGCCCTCCCAAAAGAGCGGTGACAACAAGAAGACCAACGAGAAAGGCACGGCGCACACGCGCCAGAAGGACACAGGTAACTGCAATCCCCACCGCCGGCCAATAAAGGAGCGCAGGAGCAAGATCGGGGAGAAGCAAGCCAAAAACTGTTCCCGTTGCAAAAGCGAACGTGACCCCAACCAGAGAATACCTCATCTCCCCATAAAGGATAACTGAAGCAATGCCTGAATTGCTAATTGCTCGAAAAGTCGGTATAATGTGAGCGGATCATTGATATGGGGGTGAATGGCTTCGACGGGGACAGCAAAGCGAGGCTGCAAGCGGAGCGTTCGCTATCTCCTAAAACTGGCGGAAAAAACAACAACTGCGGATTACGCATTCGCCGCTCCTTCTCTTAACTAAGAGAAGGCCGTCTGATGGAGCTTCCCGTGGGCTTCATTAAGGCGTCGACACAGCGGGTATATCGCGTCTAAGCGCTTTCCTTAAGACGCGACGAACCAACTGAAAGCTGGGTGAGGATCATCCTGGTCGTGGGAGGATGCTCACCAAGATGAAAACACGGCACTAAGCTTGTAGACGCCGAGTAGCGGTATCTTCGGACGCGGGTTCGACTCCCGCCACCTCCACCAGATCCTCCAGAGTTTTTTAGTAAGATTCTCGTTGCGATCGGGCCGTTCAGGGCTAACAAGGTTAAAGGGATATCTTTTCTCATCTCCAGTAGCTTATTCAAGCAGTTTGGAGACCTCCACTTGGGCTACGCCATCCGTTGCGGGCGCTGAGTCTTGAACTTCGTATCCTGTAAGTAGTCGACGGATATCAGACTCAGGTTTGGAGTAACTCTCGGAAGGTAGCGGCGTTTTGCACTGCGTAGCCACCGATGTCGTTATTAAAGAAGGCGTAGATATCCCGAGCACCAGACCGCCTCGCCCAGTGAGCACGTCTTTGAAGCTGGTTATCGGGGTAGCTTCCCTGATACCCACCGCCAGGGCCGTGGGAGCGCAGGTAAAGAAGTGGCCCAATCAAGATCTCTGGACAGCGGCTTTTGGGCATATCATGCACACAGAGCGTGGCTCCTTTTGCCGCAAGGAGCTCATACACTTTTTGAGTGAACCAGCTTGGATCACGGAATTCCAACACCGGTGTGGGTTTCGCTGGCAGAAGGCCGAGAAACGTCTCCAAAATAGAAAGGTCCACCTCAAAGCTAGGGGGAAGCTGCCAAAGGACCAAAGCTAGCTTTTCCTGCAAGGCTTCCGCCCGTTTGTAGAACACGGCCACTGGCTCCTCGCAATCTTCAAGCCGCTTGATATGGGACACATAGCGGCTACCTTTAAGAACAAACAGAAAATCATCAGGTGTCCGCTCATGCCAGGACTCCAAGGTAGTCTGGCGGGGGAGGTGATAGAAGGAGCTATTGATCTCAACACAATCAAATCGGCCAGAATAGAATTCCAGAAAGCGCCGCTGAGACAGATCCTCGGGGTAAAAGACACCCTTCCAGTGCTGATATGAGAATCCAGACGTTCCCACACGGATCATGACGCATCTACCCTCGAGAGTATTCCATCGCTTAAGGCAGCTTATAAAGGCTGGATTCAGCGAAAGGACGTACCATCTTTGAACACTTCCTCTATCAAATATAGCCTGTTCATGGGGCAACGGTCAACCTGAAAGTGGTGATCGAATGCTCCCGTAATCAGAGGATAATGTTGGATTACAAGACACGACTCCCATGAAGTCTGCTGTTAGGCTCGATAGAGGCAGCGTCAGAGAGGCAAGGGCGGTGTAAGCGGCCGATCTGCCTCATGGCTATGAAGGACCACGCCGCGTCTGTTACGGCTCGAGGCTCGCCGTAGGAACGTCAAACAGACGAACGGGGTAGATCGCATCGTAGGAGATATTGGCTTCGCGAAGCACCTGCTCAACCGCCTCACGGCTCGGTGCTTGCCACTCACAGAAGCTCTTGCTGTCCTCGAAACCGCAGAAGGTTCGCATCCAAGTTATCCCTTCCGGAAGGGGTGTCTTGGTCAGCTCCTTCAGCTGTTCCTCACTAAACACAACGCTGTGTGCAACTATGAATCTGGACATCGTTCTCACCTCCCTCTCTCTGGATTCGCATCGATCTAGTATACTCCGTAGCCAGTCGGAAGGGAAATCCACGTCTCCGGGTGCCATTCGAGGTACTTAAGGTTTTACCTATGGCAATCCCACCTACCTAGGCCTCGCCGGATGGGACGACAGGAGCAGCTAAGCTTTAGTGTTGGATTGCAAGGCCCGGACCCTCATATACCTAAGCCCGGTGCCTCCCGATGGGCCAAAGAGATAAGGTATGTGTAGCCGCAACTCAGAACAGCGCGCACTCAGCTGCTATCGCTGTTATCTCGGAGTAACCCTTCCACCTCACGGTAGAGAACGGGGAGATCACGCTGCACAATGTCCCAAACGACGTGATCATCAACGACCGCATAGCCATGGATTAGGATGTTCCGGAATGCTATGATACGTTCGTAATTGGTAACCTGTGACACGAGTTTCTTCTGTATACGTTGCGCTGCGCCAATCGCTTCTCCCATAATCTCAAACTGCCGCTCAACGCCTGATCGCAACAGAGGATCCTGCCTGTAGTCTGTCCAATCCTTGTCTTCTGTGAACTTGAGAATAAGTGAGGCCGCTTGGCGGATATCCTCCAAGTATGTCTTAATCTCAGGCCGCATAGACTACCTCTTTGCTATCACTGATGGACTCAAGGAAGTAGCGGTTTCTTATGGCGCTTTGCATCACAAGATCGACAGGGCGACCGAATAGCCTTTGCAGAGCACTGAGCAGACCGAAGTAGTTATCGGCATATTCCCCGGCGTGCAATGGCAGGAACTCAACGATGAAATCGAGATCGCTTGCCTGATTGTTAAACTCCCCACCTGCTACTGCTGAACCAAACAGCTCAAGCCTCTGAACCCGGTGAGTCTCACAGATCTGGCTCAACTCGATGATCTGGTCTTTCACGATAGAATTCATACAACTGTCCTCCGAAGAAATGATAGCGCAAAGCAAGTTCATGTTACCACTAGTTCCAGCCGGGACATCTCTGAAAGCGCGTCGTGTCCAGTACGGGGAATTCGAGGGCCACAAACCCTATTTCCGGCTCTCCTTCCTGTCTGCCGTGCCGGCACAGGCAGGGAGGAATTATGATGCGCGTCCCCAGAGTTACGCGTAGCGTCGGGGCTTGTACCCGACGAGTTTTTCCACCGTGTGGTAGCCTCAAATCCTCGGGCGTTCAGTCTGTTGGCGACACGCTTGGCTGTGAGATCGATAGTGGAATAGTCCCATGCAATAATCGTTGTCAAGCTTCATTTCTCATCGCCCGCGTTGAATCGTTTGCCTTGTGGACGCCAAGAATGAAGATCAGACCATGCGACCTCGCGCAACTCCCGCTCCGACGTCGCGGTGGGTCTAGCTTTCTCGCCTATTCCATCCTGTAGCAATTAATGGCTGACCGCGAACCAGATCACGGGAGAACCCGGAGCCACAGAACCTTCGAGAAGTCTTTTTTTTCAAAGGTGTATACGTTTTCCAGACCCTCTGCTTTCGCGAAGCAAGCTAGATATGCGTCCGTGTAATCAATGTTCAGTTCAGCGTGGAGAACGGCTGCTTCCTCCAAGAGGCGAGAGTTATCCACGTGAATGTTGCGTAGGTTCAGGATAGCAATTGCTTTTTCGGCGGCCTCCTGTTTGGACAAGTCAAACACAGAGGTTTCCAAGACCCAGATGATCTCAGCGATCACGAGAGGCGAGATAATTAGCTGGATCTCGCCTCTCTCCACCTGCTGTAGGACCTTCTCAGCCTGTTCGGCCTGATCAGGAGGAGCCCCGGTTAGGTAGCGAAGGAAGAAGCAGGTATCGACGCTAGCTCTTGGGATGGGCATGACGGGCAGTGTGCTCCTCACGGGCGATTCTTCGGAGTTCTTTGATGGACTTGAAAGGCTTTTGTGTTTTCACTGAACCGCGCATTTCAAGAAGAGATCTCCTTCTTATCGGGAGGACTCTTACCGAATCTCCCTCTTCGATGAACATCAATCCGTCCCCCTGTTTTAGGTTCCAGCGACGGGCGATTTGCGCGGGGATGGTGATCTGCTTTTTCGAGGAAAGTGTGGCAATTGTCATGGTTCTTCCCCTCCTTTTGCGTATCTCCTTACTCTCATATTATGCCTTACTTTTCCGTCATGTCAAGGCTCGATGCTCATGGTGCGGCTTCCTCGCAATCGGACTGGCAACCATGCTAAATGAACTCTGGAAGGAACCGCGTGACGGAGTCGAAGCTTCGCTGTTGGTGTTCGGGCTGCTGGCAACGTGATTAGACTTCGAGCGACATAGACCCTGTCTCAGGCTGCTCCTTGAGGAATCATGGGTTGCGTCCCTTGAATTCTTGCCGATCTCCTTGCAGAGCCAGGCGCATTACTCGGGGACAGAGTGGGTCGCTAACCCTTCCCTGCATTGGACTTCCATCAACTACGCGCCTCCAACTTTTGACGACGCTCTCGAACATGTGACCCCGGCCGCCACCGTGTGTGTTCGAAAAGCTGACTAAAGCTTCAACTTCTCAGCAATGGCTGTGATCAACATATCACAAACATCGAGGAGAGCCGATTTGTCAGATATTTCCATCCGCTCTAGTAGTTGCCTGTACAGCCATCCCTTCTCTTCCATGTATTTCCTATAATCGTCAATTGCAGACATGTCTTTGAAACTTCTCGTAAGGTTGAACCAAAAGGCTGGGAAACTGTTGGTGATGCTACCCACGCTAGCTACCACTGATGCAGGAGGGAACAGACTCGCAATACCCAGACCCAAGGAGACACTGCTTTTACCCAGTTCCTTGGCGTTTCCAAGTATCTTCCGTTTGAGAAAGGCCGGCAGTTCACTCTCGAAGACTCTCGTGAAGTTATCTGCGATCTGGTTGCGGATTATTAGGATCTCCTCAATATCATATAGAAGACGATCTGGAAACTCTCTTTCTAGCGACTGAGCAGATTGCACAACCAGGTTTTCATACTTCTCCCGGAACGTGCTGTTTTCGATGGGGTTGCGTAGCTTGCATACCTCCTCAAATGATAGGATATCAAGGAGTTCCATAGGTACGACTGACTTATGCATGGACTCTAGCGCGAGTTCTAGGAACAGTTTCCAAAACACTTGCAGGTCAGACAATACTGTCTGCTTACTTTCAACATCTGCAAAACTATAGTCTAAATAATTCTCTTGAGGTAAAGTGCTTTCGCAATTCACGACCCGTGCACCAGACATGTGGTATATCAATTCTCGGAAATCGATCAGTACTTGACGTTGGCCAGGAGGAAGGCCAGCAGAGATCATATCTATCTTCTCTCTTGCTAGCAAACGGTCCCTCTCTATTTCTTGCACCAAATGCTCTAGTTGCTGGGGCGCTAGGTTCTTTAGATTCTTTCGGAGCACTGACCTCTCATCCTCTAATTCTCGAAGGAAAGCATCTCGGAACCATCCTGCATTTTCTTCAAGTTTCCAATTCACTGTGTACTCAATGGAGTTCCTGTAAAATTGAATCATTTCTTCTTTAAGCGCTGATGGAATCCTTTTTTGCTCAAAAAGTTCACTGATATCAGACTTGTCTCGGCGTAATGCCGGTAAAACAAGACCTTTACGCAGGAGAATGGGGTTTGCCTGGAAGAGACGATATGCAAACTCGGAAGTCAGATGAGACGCAGCGCATACAATCGTAGTTTTGGTCAATAGGAGTATCTTGAGTCGACGCTCGATATCTAGCCTCAGGTCGTTCAAATCCCCGCAGCGAGAAATGATGCGATAATCGAAATTTGTAAAGTATGCACGAGGGCCTATAAACGTTTCCGGATCAATTCTTTGCATTCTCTCTTCCTTTCAGGCCATGGGATGATAACCTACGATCAGGTAATGCTCCATTAATCCTTGTGTGGTGTTGGATGCTTGTGCGGTTCTTACCTAACGTGAATCCGAGCGATACTGACTCCATTTCAGACCGCTCCCTGAGGATTTATGGTATGCGTCCCCGGAATTCCCCCCGGCCTGCAAAATACCAAGAATAAAGGTCTGACCCCGAAGCCGGAAGCCGTGGAAACCCCGTCCAGTGCAGCGTTTTGTTAAGGCACCCCAGACCATCCCCGATTAGAACGACAGGAATCCGGCCGGAGTGCACAAGCATCGATGCCCCAGCATCAGCGGGTTGGTGATGTAGTGCAGGAACTGGACTACTTGCTGAAGCGAGGGCTCCTTCCTATGTGCCTCAAGAAGACAGAGAACCCACTCTGAAGCTTCACCGTGTATCTTCCAGGCATGAGCCCAGTTTTCGTCGCGAAGGATTGAACCGTCCAACCCCGAAATCTCTGAGAGTGGCGGAACCTGCTGTGGCTTCAGGAAGTGCTCAGGCAACAGCTTGATGAATGGTTGAAGGTCGAGGCCAGTTGCAGGTTCAAGGCGAAGATGAATGAACACTCTTCCGTCCACGGGTTCACGCCCTGCGAGCTGGCTTGCGTCATGCAGCAAGAACGAGAACCATCGAAGGTGCCCATCGGCCTGGAGCTTTCGAACGTGCGGCAACACGTCTCGCTGCAACTGCTTGAGGTAGGCTGGGCGGTCTACATCTGAGACAGGTACGTATGTATCGACGATACGGCTCAGATCTGGTAGTTCCATGTTTGGTCTCCTTTAATCCGCTCCATCAATGGTTATTGTGCACCTCCGCGATATAGTACGTCTACTCTCGGAGAATGTCGACTCTATTCCTTTCATCTCTCAGACACCTTGATGCTCCGATATTGACACACATTCTTGCATGGCAAGATATCTGTATGAAGCTTCCGGGAATTCGAGGGACATAGGCCTTAATCCAGGCTGCTCTTTGAGGAATTATGGTATACGCCCATGCAATTTACTGGAATTCATGGTATCTCCAGCTGAATGATTATGGGTTCTAAACAAACCATCGGTGACGAACTGGGTTATCTCGCGCAAGACGACTAAGGAACGCATCCCAAGCAGTCGTCACTTCAGAGCATAGCCTTCTTAGATTCCAGGTCTTCGTAAGCCAACTACGACTATAGCTGGGATGACTCAGCAGTTTGTTGATGCGTCGGCGTACACTCTCGGAGCGAAGGTAAGGAAGGGCGATTCGGGGTAATTGGACTACGAAGTCACGCGCCAAGATATCGTCGTCATGTCCCGTTGGTGCGAAGAAGTCCCTTATGTTTCTGGCGTGAAGAAGGATGACCTCTATCAAGAAATTCTTGGTGAACGTGTCTTGAGCTGGAACCTGATTCAGCTCTAAGCACGCCCGCTGGAACATCTCCACCTCATAGCAGATTGTCTCGGCGGCTGATCTCAGCGCTGCCTCCCCACGCTTTTTTCTGGTCTTCGCCATAGCTACCTACTCGGAACTTGAATCATTCGGACCAACAATGATCATTGTACAACTCTGCAACAAAGTATGTCGAAGAGCGGCGGGTATTCAGCTCTTTTCCCGTCATCTCTTAGGATGGTGCAGAATTCGAGGGACATAGACCCTATTTCAGGCTGCTCCTTGAGGAATTATGGGTTGCGACACCGAAATTCACGGACCCGCCCACGAACTACGGACCAAGCACTACGGACTGCGTTTCCGAATTATGATATGCGTCCCCAGAATTCCTCTATTGGCTGCTACGCATAACACGGTGATCAGCTGCGAGTGCAACGAGTCGGCTGCATCACGTAGTTATGTGGCTACTCTGTTTCACCGCCGAACTTCCTCAGGATCTTCGCGTCCAAATCGTTCCGGTCGGGCATTGCTCCGACTTCTATGAATCTGTCGAGCAGAGTCGCGACCAGTTTTACGTACTTGCGACGTTCCTCCTCCGTGACATCGGGTATCTTCGAACCGTGGATAAACTTGCTCCTAATGCCGTACATATTGTACGCAGTACGAAACCCGAGCTCTGGCTCTTCGTCAAGCGCAAAATAGACTGCCAACGCTGTTCTAAGGCGTAATTCTTCTCCCATCTGAAAGGACGCTTCAAGACACGAGCAACAATCCAGAACCGTGTCTAGTGGATCAGAGCGTTTGAAACATCGAGACCACCTGATCATCGCAATCTGGAAACGTCTATTCGCAAAGAGCAGGCGTAGGCCCGCGTTGAAGCGCGCGACAAAGGTGTCGTTCACTTCTTGGCGATTTCTCTTAGGATGTTCATCGCGGCTTGCGGCACGCCATTCAAGCTCGTACTCCCATGTGTCGGTAAGAAGGTCGGTCAAACTAGCGTAGCAAAGTTGCGGTACATTCGCATCTGGAATTTCGAGCGCGGTCCATCGAAGGTTCTCATACTTAAGCTCGGCCCAAGACGCACCGAAGAGATTGGGTAAGTCAACTGGTCGGATGGCGAAGTCGAGATCTCCCAGGTCTGCGGAGGTGGCTGTAAACAAACGGCCCCCTCCTTCAACCGGAACGGGAACCTTCACTTCGCTTAGCCAAGGGAATACGACAACCAAACTGGCATCATTCACCATAGCGTTTCTCCTCTATAGGATATGATGGGATTCGAGCCGCATAACGTGACCGGCTTCCCCCGCAGCCGCCACCCCGTCTGAATCGCGAGGCCTTTGCCTTCGGCGGGACGGCGGGTGCAAGCCGTTGTTAGCCAACCACCTGTCCTCCTCCCCCCTATGCACCGGAACGCCTCGCCCATGGAAGAACGCGGATTAGGAATCGCGTATCCCCCCTGACAGAGAGGTTCCGTTCAAGACGGGTGCCGACAGCTGAACAAACGTGCAGGTACTGCTTGTAGAGCTGTGCCAGATCGACCGGACCGTGGTGCGCGCCCTGACCGTAACGATAGTCAACTGCTTCCTTGCCAGAGGGGAGTCGCTCCACAGCCGACCTGTCGATACCCTCGAAACTAGCGGCGACCGCCAAGTCGTAGAGCGTCACGAGTTGATGAGTGTTAGGAGGCGGACTACCGCGTTGATGAAGATAGACCTTGAGCGCTTTCTCCGCCGCCATGTGCCAATCCCATATGGCCATATTGCCCGGATTACGAGATTGGGCAACATATGAAGCACCAGCAGACAAGTGGGCTGGAATAGTGACTGCCATCTTTCTATGATCATCTGATGGCAGAATCGCAGCGTTAAAGTCCCTATGGAGACCTCGCAGGCAGCTTGCGGTGTCGCTAACGTCGCTGAGGAAGTTGGATCGCTTGTCCGCTGGTAGATCATCGATGTTCGGAGGGGCCTCGATCCATTGGAGAGGATCCTCGGAAGCCTCGACAGAGTCCGGGAATGAAATCCATAGCTGCTGCGGATCGTCAGCAGGTGTCCGGATCACTAGAGGAACTTCGAGTCTGAACAAGGCTCCAAGACAAGCGACAATGCCAGTGGCCACTGAGTGCGCCGTGTGGTGTAGTCTATCGCCGTATCGCTTCAGGTACCAATCGTAGATGGTCTGGTAGATCGTCGAGAACCACGGTTTGTCGAGATAGTCGTCCTTGGTATCTCCCTCAATGGATACTATGCACTCTTCCACGAATATCTTCGCTGCGGTCAATGGCCGATGAATAGGCTCAAGCTGCCGTGCCGCGAGTGCGCTGTCGAGCTCAGGCATTTGCTCCCGAATAGCATCCTCAAGAATGCCTACCATGTTGCCTCCTGCTGGCTAACAATGATTATTGTGCGACTCCGTAGCAGAGTATACCAGGGCGGCGGGTGTCAACTCTATTCCTGTCATCTCTTAGGATATGGGATGTCCGGATACTGACAACCGTATCATTGCATGGCAAGATATCAAGGAGTGTAGCTATGGGTCCGAGGTTCATTTGGTTGCCTCCTCGACGATGCGGATTTCCTCGTCCGTCAGGCCGCAAGCCACCTTTGCTACGTTATTCTGACACGCTGTACTTGACATTTGCAGCGGTTTGCCTGTAGAGTGCAAGTAATCCAGTAATCTGGAGGTGGATCGCCCGAGAAGGGCGAGCGTGAGGAGGCCCGAAGGGGCCTTTTCATTTGGGGAAACAGGAGTTTCCCGACTTTTGACAGCACTCACCAAGACTTGTCCCCGGACACTCTGAAGTAAGAGACAGAGTGTGCGCTTCACCAGCGGCGAGAATGATCAACCTTTCCCCTCTTCTACATGCTTCAGGACGGTAAGCGTGCCCTCCCATGCATCAGGGAAGGAAATCTCTTGCCCTCGTGGGATTAGGTATACGAGATTGCGCTCCCAATCTCGTTCAAACTTCTGGCGCCGCGAAATGATCTTGTGTGCATTTATACTCGCCAGATCCAGCCCTTTCACAGCAAACTTCGCCTTCAATAGCGGTATTGCAGCAGTAACCTCCACTCCTGCCTGTACCAGCCGATGGATGTCATACAAGTCTCGCGAGATGGCAAAACGTCGCTGTCCTCCAACTGCACGGATCTTCTCGGCCAGAATCTCAACCAATGAATAGCACCAAAGGTTGGCAGCGGGAGCAAGGGCCTTTGCATCCGAGTATGAATGGATGGCTGAACGGATCTCGGCAGGCAGAAGGAGCTGCTCATCCCGCGTCACGTCTAAACGGATCGCCTGCGGTGAACCGGCCCAGCGCAAGGGGCCACGTAGGTATACCCTAACTTGGTAGGTTTCTGTCCCGTATTCATCTGAGATGAGTTCTAAGCGGGGTTCAGCTGTCAGGAAGTTGGGACCATCCTTGTCCTCAGCCCAGCGTGCAGCCTGCTCTACCCATCCCATCAGTTGTTTAGCACTCAGCGCCCCTGCGGCTGTGAAATCTAAATCTTCCGAGAACCGGTAATCGGGAAAGTAGGCCTTGCGCAGACATGTCCCCCCTTTGAAGCGCAACCGACCTTTGAGATCATTGGCCTGGTAGAAAGCGCTCAGGAACCATCCTATACTATAATCGAGGTTCAGCAGCATTGGATCCACGCCATAACCAGCAGCAAGGCGGCGCAGTTCCGCCTCGCTAATCATGTCTTCCCCCTCAAATGCCCGAGACGGGCGCGTTCACGCGAATACGCCAGCGAGTAACGACTCGCCCCTTCGTCGCAGTCCCCGGTTCGAGCAGTGAAATGCCAGCAGAGAGGCGCGATCTCCACCGCCTCAGTCGCTCCTGCGTAGCAGGGAGTGGGATCCCCAAAGTCTCTATCAGATACCCAAAGCGTTTGTAGACTGTGCCTGAGCCGAACTTTTCCAAATACCTATCCATCTTATCCCAATCGATGTCGTCACAAGCTTCCCTCAGTGCTTGAGCTAGCTGTGCAATCCCTCCGCAGAGATCCGTGCGATCCGCTGCATCGATGAGGGTCTTCTCCCGATCAGTGATGCAAGTTGTCTTCCCGTCCAAGGTGCGGGTAGCAAGGCCGAAGAACTTTCGTTCCGTTACTGTGACGAAGCGAAAAGACATGCCGAGAACCTCTACCTGGCGGTGGAATCTGCGCCGTGATGTCTGGAGGAAGACCACTCGTGGGATCTGCTCTGTCATGTGCCAGTAGTGCAGGGCAGACCAATAGGCCACTGCGACCGGCTGCCCCAGGTAGGGAGCTATGACGAGGGCCTGCTCCGACCACTGACGTTCTGGACCAGCTTCGAAGGGGATCACCATGTAGGTTCCGTGGGCCAGGCGCTGAATCCAGCCTTTGTTCGTCAAGCGGTGGAGAGTTTTCTTCGTGTATTCCGAACCACCCCAGAAATCACGCGCTTTCTCAGCCGTGAATATCCCGTTTTCGCTCGTGGCCATCCGGACTAAGAACTCAGCCTCTTTAGGTCCCAACTCCGTTATATTCTGCGCCATAAAAGTTACCTCACAAAGGGTACTTTCCATGCACAAAATATCATATGGCGAGGATTAAAGCAAGCCGTCATCAAGGTGTGGACCCTCTACAATGGCAACTTCCGTAATGAGGACTTTCCAAACGCCTCTCCGAGAGCGAAGAGGATGTTGGATTGCAAGGCCAGACACAAACATACTTGAAAGAAATATGGTAATGGTAGACCCTGTTATTCCTCTGTTGACAGACCCCTCGGAGGAGCATATAGTCACCATGAAACCGAATGCCGTTTAATAGGCAACTGTTAGGCAAAGTGATATAATGATTTTAAAGGAGCGCAGCGTGGATAAAAAGAAAAACACGTCAATACCAATTTCAAATCGTGTTTCGCAAATGTCGAAGTCTGCCATCCATGAAATGACCCGCTTATCCAAAGAAATAAATGATGTCGCATTTTTGTCGTGGGCAAAACCTACTTCTGGTGTCCCGGAGCACATAAAGAAAGCAGCGATCAAAGCGATAGAGGAAGGGAAAACAGGGGGTTATTCTGAGCCGGCCGGTATTTATGAATTACGAGAAGAAATAGCGAAAAAATTAAAAGCAGTTAATAATATTGAAGCATCTCCCGAGGAAATAATCGTTACCGTAGGAGCCATAGAAGGCCTTGCTGCTTCGGTAATGGCTGTTATTGATCCAGGAGATGAGGTAATCATTCCCATCCCTGGATATTCCACGCATATCACGCAGGTCTTGATGGCCTCCGGTACACCTGTCTGTGTCCCAACAATTGAGAAAGAGGGTTTCAGTCTGGATATTGAGGGAATAAATGATGCCGTTACGGAAAAGACAAGAGCCATTTTGTTCAGCGATCCTAATAACCCCACAGGTTCCGTTTATTCTAATGAAGAACTGGACGCTGTTGCTGAAGTGGCACGTAAAAACAACCTTATTGTTATTACCGATGAGGCATATGAATACTTTACCTTTGATGGACACAAACACTATAGCATAGCTTCTTTACCCGACATGAAAGACCGAGTTATTAGCTCGTTTACTTTTACCAAAACTTATGCAATGACAGGATGGAGAGTTGGGTATGTGCATTCATCGAAAGAATTGATATCACAGATTAAAAAGGCACATATACCGTTTGCGATTTGTGCACCCGTGGTTTCTCAATATGCTGTACTTGGTGCCATTAAAGGTTCTCAGGAATGTGTCAATAATTTCCGCACGCACTACAAGAATGCACGAGATTTGATGTGCAAAAGACTGGACCGGCTCGATCACGTATTTGAATACCAGAAACCCAAAGGTTCATATCTAATGTTTCCGAAAATACTACTCGACGAGGGCAAGGATTCACTTGCTTTTGCAAAACGTCTCCTCAAGGAGGCTCGCGTTTCTACTACACCCGGTGTGGCCTTCAAAGGAGAATCCCATTTACGAATGTCGTTCTGCGTTCCTGAAAAGACAATTAATAAGGCTTTTGACAGAATGGAAGTTTATCTTTAGGGCTCCTCACGAATTCGAGTGACATCTTATTTCAGGCTGCTCCTTGAGGAATTATGGTTTGCGTCCCCGGAATTTCCGCGTACTCGATTCCATGACACGAAGCTCAATAGGCGCGGCTTGTCGGCGGTCTGTTGAGGCATCTTGTTGGGGTCACGACTCCCCTAAAATCTCTTTCTTCCATGTCAACAGCGTGGTATCAACAACTGTTCGAATCTCTTGGTCAAGAAGACTCTTGTCACTTAAGCATTCTATCAGAAGCTTCCTCAAGTATTTCCCTGTTGGCACACAAACGTTATCGCGTTTTGCGGCATCCCGGAACTTCTCTTTCTGGTCACCAAGTAAGATCCTTCGTGCCGCTTTTTCTCGCGACTCGTCACCTTGCTGTGCCGCTATCATTACTTCTTCGGGATAGTAATACTCGATTTCTCGCTTTCCCCAAATATAGGTTTTGAGTCCGCGCTTCTTGAGAGCGTTGACGAACTTAGTGGAGTTCTCCGAAGGTTCCTCATCGGGAGCGGCGTCACGATCGCGAATCCACAGCGTGTATTTCTGAGCCGGTGAGATATTGCCCACATCGATTACCCCGGACACAATCCCTTCTGCTGCGCCTCCCGCGTACTGTATTATCCCAATGGCAACGTCCGCGAATTCCTGAGAATAGAGCTCGTGTAGGATGTGCTCGAAAAAGACCACCTCCGCTACTCCTTCAACCAGAACACAGATGTCCTTGTTAAACACGTCGCTTGGTCTAATCCCAAGATCGCTGAGGAGTGTGTGAATGGCATCATTGGGCACAGGAAGGACTGCCCGGTTCCCCCGAATGTTGACAATACGATAATAGCTCACAATATCTGCATAGTTCAACAAGACTGGAGAATGGGTAGCCATAAAGAATTGCACACCCTTTTCATCGGCGAGCTGGCGCAGATATTCAATGAACCTCCTTTGTAAATCGGGATGGAGGCCAAGTTCTGGTTCATCCAATAGAACAATCTCAGCCCCAGAAATGGTAGTCTTGAGTAGTACGTCCAGAAAATGCTTCAGCCCGGTTCCTGAGTATAAGATGTCAAGTCTTCTCCCCAATTCCGTGTATATAAGGGTCGCGATGTCCTTTTCGGTTCTGTCGCTTTCTACGTCCTCAATCTCAGGGAAGTAGTGCTTAATCTCGTCAAGAATCGATGTGTAGGACTGTGGGGAGAAGCCGTGCTCTCCTCGAGACGCGTAGAACTTGATGGCATAAAGTATGTCCAAGGAGTTGACTTGAGCGTAATTTCTCTGCTCAACGTATGTGATTATATCTTTGGGTGTATGGTGCCTGCGCTGGAGCATGCCAGACCCAACATCGGGCAGGATAAGAACGCTTTTGAATTTCTGATGTTCCGTAGGATTAGGATTGACTTCCGGCCCGTATTGGGGGGTGGCTGCGACAGTGAGGGAACTGCCATCGCTATATTTCAGACCAATGGAAAATGCGCCAACGTCGGTAAACAAGTCCTTCACGTCAAGTTTGGGCTGAAATAGATCCCAGTTCCTTACACTAAGCGCGAGGCCAGCCATGTCGATGGCATGAAGGACACTGCTCTTACCAGAGTTGTTTTTGCCAACTAGCGCATTTAGTGCACCGCAATTGGATATTGTGACGGCCTCAAGGCCCTTGAAATTGTGTATTTCTACAGTCTGTAATTTCATGCTTTACTTAATATAATCCCCACAGTGATCATTGCCACCTCCGCAACATAGTATGTCGAAGAGCGGTGGGTGTCAACTCTATTTCTGTCATCTCTTGGGATATTGGATGCCCAGATATTGACAATCATATCATTGCACGGCAAGATATCAAGGAGCGAACCTATGAGTCCGAGGTTCACTTCGTCCCCTCCTCAACGATCCTGATCTCCTCATCCGTCAGACCGTAGAGCTCGTAGACCAGTTGGTCGATCTGGCGCTGGATGGCGGTCTTCTCGTGGTTCGTCCTCCTTGGGTAGCTTGATACGCAACGGGCAAGAGCACTGGGGCAAGGCTACTGCAAAAGAGCGATCTCGGTGGTTTTACCGCGCTCTTCGTTGACGACAATCAGCTTCCCATCAGGTGTAGGTGCCAACTGCTCATTCGCATTCAATAGTTCGATCCCGTAGACCGTGCCATCTGGGGCCAGATCGATGTTCAGCTCCTCGCTGATGCGAATGGTCTCCACCTCTGCCGTCTTTTCTTTGAGATGAATGTAGGCCACGTTATATCTGGGATCGTACGTCAGTTTCACACTCATTCCTCCTCAGAAGTATTTTACCATAACGGTGATAACCAGCCAATTATCGTTCTCTTGCACCGCAATTGCTTCAACCTACTTGCTGACGTAGTGCTTGCCACGCCATTGCGCCTTACAGGGGAAGTTGCGCCTGAAACCCCATCTGCCGAACCTAACGGGAAACTGCTCTCCGTTTTCGACGGTGGCAATCACTTCCCTTTCAGTGGTTCCTCGTTCCAAGATCCGTGCTTGTGCATGCGGGTGGAGTTTGACCTTCACCGCGTCGCCCCCTCCACAATCTTGATCTCCTCTTTCGTGAAGCTATACAGCTCGTAGACCAGTTGGTCGATCTGCTTGTCGATCGCGCCGATCTGGCGCTGGATGAGTGACTTCGCGTGCACCGATGGATCGATGAACTCCCGCCGCGCTTGAGTTTCGTTGTACTCGTGAGAGCGATAGGCGTCGCGATTGCGCTTGAATCGCTCGATCAGTTCAAGGACTTCCTTAGGAGCGGGCATTCCTATCCTACCTTTGAGTTCTCCTTCCCATTGTGGCTAATAGTCGGTAATGTTTCAAATTTCTGAATGAATGAGGAAAACTGATCAACCAGGGAGAAGGAATTCGTCCGCTTGACAATAACGGGCTTGCTATTTATAGTGGACCATGTACGTGGCATTTATGAAGGATGGCCTTTTGAAACATGGAGGAGAAGATTTCGAAAGTTCAGTTTGTCAATAAAAAGTGAAAGGAGGTGAGGTTATAAGACGAAGCCAAGTCTCAGAGTTTAGCTAACGGACCATCAAAAGGAGGTATGAGAGCATGAAGCGAGGGTTGATTTATCTTGTTGCGCTGGTTCTTGTGGTAGGACTAGTTGGAAGCTATGTGGTGTTGGCAGAGGAAGAGCCCATCAAAATACTCGCAACCGTGGCCCTTTCTGGTGTTGCAGGCAATATTGGCCCAGGCTACGACAAAGCAATGCGGTTAGCGATCGAGGAGATCAACGCGGCTGGTATCGACGGATTTAGCAAGATCGAATATAAGGTTATCGATACGGAAACAGATCCTGCAAAGCTAAGACAGAAGCTGCTAAGGGAAATCCAAACATGGCACCCCGATGCTGCTGGTGGTACCGCTTTGGAAACGACGATCAGACCTTGTTGTGAGCTTTGTCCTCAGTACAAACTTCCCTATTTCGTAGGTGGCCATTTGAGTATGACCAAGTACCTTCCGCCTGGTGAAGTGCCACTTACTCCATGGGTTGCTTACTATGGATATTCCGACTTCTTCGCCGGCCAGCTCGCGGGGCAGTTCTTCGAGGAGATGGGGGTTAAGAAGGTGGCGCTCCTTGCCGGTGACTACGACTGGGGATACAGCAACGGCATTGGTCTCAAGTACTACTGGGAGACCCATGGTCAACCCTTCGAGATCTCTCCGGTGATCTACGTGCCGCTTGACAAAACCGACTATTCCACCGAGATCCAGCTCATCAAGCAAGAGCAGCCGGATGCGGTGTTTATCCCCTATACAGGCGCAGGTTGGATGAGTGCGGCCACCCAGATGAAGGACGCTGGCGCGGCGCCACGCATTATCCTCTATGGGACCACCTATTCCAATATGGGTGGAGCGAAGGTGACCGGCGCGTACGGTGCCGAGGGCATCTACACGTTGTCGGACCACGATCCAACCACCAACGGTTGGCGCGCGTATGTCAGGGCGTGGAAGGATGCCTATGGGGAACAGTCCTACCCGGAGACCTACTCGAACAACTATTATCAAGCGATCTATTGGCTCAAGGAAGTCTTTGAAAAGGCGGGCACCAAAGACCCGGACGTGATCATCAAAACCATGCAGGAAACCTCGTTCCAGAATGTCTGTATCAGCCCGATGGGGCCGATGGGCCCGGACGGGGAAAACCTGGGAGCAGAGGCTGCCGTCGTTCAATTCCTGCCCGGTGCTGCTTCGGATTTGGACCCCTCTTTCGGGCTCCATCCGGTGCTTGTGCGCACCTATCCAACGCCTGACTTGACCTCGCGCGCGGTCCTTGACGTCATTAAGGACTATCCCAAGCTCGAGCCTGGAGAAGACTATCCCGCTGGCTAGCAGGTCGAGTGCCTGTTAAGGGAAAGGAACATGGCTCCGTATAGGAAAGGGAAAAGCGTGTAAGGGAAAGCAGCCTATCTCCTCTTTTCGAGTGGGAGGTAGGCTGCTTCTTTTCTTGAGGTGGACAGCTTCTTTTCTTATAGTAGAAGGTAGACAATGGAGACTATTCTTGAAGTAACGAATATCAGCAAGCACTTCGGCGGGCTCAAGGCGTTGAATGAGGTGTCCTTCAGCATACAGGAAGGAAAAATATCAAGTTTGATCGGTCCCAACGGTGCCGGTAAGACCACCCTGTTTAATATCATGGCCGGGGCCCTGCGTCCCGACTCAGGAACGGTCACGTTTCTGTCCGATGATATCACGGGGATGCGACCGTATGGGGTGTGCCGTAAGGGCATTGCGAGAACTTACCAGCTTAAAACGCTTTTCCCAAGTTTCACTGTTTTCGACAATGTACTAGGAGGAATGCTTAAGGAGCCAGGCTGGGTAAAAGACAAGTTCGATGAGGTCTTCGAGATACTTGACTTCATCGGGCTAAAGGAGAAGGCAAACGTTGTGGTTTCCAGCTTGCCACCTCTAGAAGCAAAGTTTGTTGAGTTGGGTCGAGCGTTGGCGACCCATCCTAAGCTTCTGCTTTTGGATGAACTGTTGGGCGGGCTTGTTCCATCGGAGACCGCGCAGATCTGTGATGCCGTGCGGGCATTGCGAGACGGGGGCTCTACGATCCTTCAAGTCGGCCACGAAATGGGGCCGATCATGAAAACCTCGGATTGGGTAGTCGTCCTCAACAAAGGGACAAAGCTGGCGGAAGGCACCGTGGACGAGATTAGAAATAACGAAGCTGTACTGGCTGTCTATCTGGAAGCCGGTGGAGAGGATTATGAGTGATCCCGTCCTGGAAGTCTCGGAATTGGCGATCGCATATGGAGCCAATTTGGCCGTAAAGGGCGTGAGTGTTACTGTCTCCGAGAACGAGATTCTTGGAATCGTTGGGCCCAATGGAGCAGGGAAAACGACGTTGCTCGAGTGCATCGCTGGCCTACACCCTTTGCGCCAAGGATCGATCAGTTTCCGAGGCAATAGAATTGATCACTCCTCCGTTCATAAGCGACGAAAGTTAGGGATCGTGCTTATTCCGCAGGAGGAAAACATCTTCCCGGGGATGATGGTTAAGGAAAACCTTGAAATGGGGGGAGTACTGATGCCTGCCCGAGAGAGGGAGACTCAGATGGATTATGTCTATGAGCTTTTCCCTACGCTCAAGGAGCGGTCGAGGCAAATCGCCAACACGCTCTCCGGTGGCGAGCGCCGCATGCTTGCAGTAGGGGTGGGTATCGTAGCGAACGCTCAATTGTTCCTGATCGATGAGCCTTCGGTTGGATTGGCGCCGAAGCTGGTTACCAATTTACTTGAACGGCTCAGGCAGCTCAAAGAAGATACCAAACGCCCGATCGCACTTTGTGAACAAAATATTAAGGTATTGAATGTGGCCGACCGCATTTTAGGAATGGAGGCAGGGGAAAGCAAATTCTGTGAAAGCCTGGACGTGGTTGATAAGGGAAAGGTAAAAGAGCTGTATCTGGGTCTGCATGCCTAGGGCGTCTTGCCTCGTGTTGGCCGGATAGGAGGGTGACTGCAACGTGATTTTAAACGGGTTCATCAACGGAATCATCATGGCGGGAATCGTTGCGCTGCCGGTATTGGGCATCGCCGTCATCTATGGAATGACAGGGACCATCAATTTCGCGATAGGCGGTATCGGGGTCTTCAGCGCCTTTACAACCTGGTATCTTCTCCCCTATAATACGGTGTTGGCGGTTGTAGTGGGCCTTGCCGTTGGATTTGCATTAGGGTATAGCATTCAAGCGTTGCTGCTTACTCCCTTAAGTGCAAGGCGCGGTGGAGATCTTAATTTATTTTTTCTCATCACTAATAATATTGGTTTGATATTTGTTGGATTGACCCGGGTGATCTTTCCCCGGCCTATTATTGGAATCCCGCTTTCCCGTCTAGGAACGATTAACATCCTTAGCGTGCAAACAAGCGGACTCAAATTCCTTGCGCTGTTTATCGCTATTAGCAGCCTGCTTCTTCTGCGTGCGGTGGAACGATACACCCGGGTTGGCAAGTCATGGCGAGCGACGTCGCAGAACCTGCGACTTGCCAAGATAGTGGGGATAAATACTAGTCGTGCGTTTAATGTGGCATCTGGGATAGGATGTATGCTCGCAGCTTTTGGCGCAATCATATGGGGTAGTTTATATAATTTAACTTTAACTACTGGTTTTGACCTAACTTTTTTGGGCTATATTATAGCTGTTGTAGGCGGCATCGGGAATATCTTAGGCGGCATGTTGGCCTCTTTGATCATCGGGTTGGTGTTGAGCTTTAGTGCTTACCTTGTCAGTGGAAGTTGGCAGAGTGTGATCCTGTATGGTATTGCAATGATAACGCTCATCGTAGCGCCAAGGGGCATCCTTGGTTCAGAGCGATCCGTCTAGCAGGGCGCGCAAACTACGATTTGGGAAGGGGTTAAACCATTATGAAAACCCGTCCGTATCAAGAAGTGCTTACGCTGATCGCGATCTTTATTTTGTCTTTCTTGTTCATCAGAGGCGGCGGCTATTATAAATGGTTTACAGGTTATGTGTTGCTATATCTCATACAAGGATATGTGGCATGGTTTCTTTTTTCGAAATGTGGGCAGCCATTCTACGGCTATGCTGTGACCATGGCCGTAGGGGCCTTCGCAAGCATTGTCTCGGCCGAGGTGTACGGATGGCCCCTGTGGGGAGGCATATTGTTGGGCGCCATCTTGAGCTCCCTTTTGGCTTCCACGCTATTTGTCGCCACAAGCCGCGCAAGGGGTTTTTATGTGGGCATGGTCTCTTTCCTTCTTGTTATCCTATTTCCCAGCCTTATTGAAGCGCTACGGGATATCACCGGCGGGCGCAGCGGGATGTCGTTTCGCGGGCTCACTGGGCTGATCGGATTCGATGGGCTATTGTGGCTTGTCCTTGGGGTGGCGGGTGTCGTTGCTGGCGCCTTTTTCTGGCTGTTACGTACAAAGGTTGGACGTATCTTAACCATTATTGCTGAAAATGATGATTTGGCAAAAGCCGTCGGTATTAATACTTTTAAATACAAATTACTGGCCTATGCTATTAGTGGCTTTGTTTCCGGAATAGGCGGTGGTCTCTATGTGAACTATATCGGCTCAATCTCATCTGTTGACATCGGAATTATAACAACAATTTACATCACCTTCATTCCAATCGTTGGGGGAAGCAAGGTTGCTTTTGGGCCACTGATTGGGACTCTGTTCATTCGACTGGTTCCAGAAGCGCTTGCCGGCATTGAGCGGTATCTCTCCATCATTTTTGGCGCGGCGTTTGTCTTTGTGATGCTGGGATTGCGTGGCGGAATCGGCGATAATCTGATGACCTACGCCAGAAGGATCATCGACCGGCTACGAATGCGAAGAACAGGAGAGACAAAATAGAAAAGGGATTATCAGGAGGTGAGTGCAGTGGTCGTTAAGCTGGATACCGAGGTGAAGATTAAGGATTTTGTACGAGGGTGTGCCTTGCTTGGCACAGGAGGCGGAGGGTTGCCGGAAGACGGACTGAAATCCCTCATGAGGGCCTTTCAAGAGGGACAAGAACTCGGCTGGGTTGATCCGAATACCATTGGCGATGAGACGTGGACGGTGTGTACGTACGGGATGGGGTCGATCGCGCCGCGCACACCGGAGATCCTGAAAACGATGGACGAGTGGGGCCTAAAGGAAGTCAAAAAGCCCAAGAAGCTTGTAGAAGCGGTAAAGGAGCTCGAAGAGTATAAAGGGATAAAGATAGGTGCTCTCGTGTGCTTGGAGATCGGAGGGGCGAATACGCCAGATCCGGTAGCAGCTGCAGCTGACCTCGGCATTCCCATTGTCGATGGAGACTACGGGGCTGGGAGGGCCATTCCGGAGATTCCCCAAAATACCCCTAACCTAAAAGGCTACCCGATGACGCCGATGAGCAGCGTGGATGAATGGGGCAACATTTGCATCATCAAGGAGACTGCGAACAACACGCTCGCCGAGAAGATCGGGAAGCTCGTCTCCACCGTCGCATTTAATCTGGTAGGGAATACCGCCTATTTGCTGAAGGGTAAGCAGATGAGAGAGTGTGTGGTTCCTGGAACGCTCACCTACGCCTACGAACTGGGCAAGACGATCCGAGAAGCCAGGGAGGCCGGCAGTGACCCCGTGGAAGCGGCGCGAAAGAAGCTCGATGGCTGGCTGCTCTTCACAGGGACGGTGACGAAGAAGGACTGGGAAAATCGCGAGGGGTACTATTGGGGTACCCAATATCTTGATGGTACCGGTCGCTTTGCCGGGCATACCTTTAAGATTTGGTTCAAGAATGAGAACCATGTTTCTTGGTTCGATGAGAAGCCCTACGTGACCAGCCCGGACATTATCTCCGTTGTCGATGCAAAGACCGCTGAGCCGATCACCAATCCTGCTGCAGAGGCGGGCCAACAAGTGGCCGTATTGGGCAAACGAGCACACGACGTGTTTAGAACGGAAAAGGGTCTAGAGGTCCTTGGGCCGAAGCATTTCGGCTTTGATATTGAATACGTTCCCATAGAGAGACGGATCAAAGGGTGATGAAAGATTGAAGATTAAGATCATTATTCCTAACTCATCAAAAGCTTTCTTGGCTACTCAGGTGGATGAGCGGCGTCACGCGGCCGGGCCTGGAGTCGAAGTTGACGTTGTATGCCTGAAGGAGGGGCCGGTCTCGCTGGAGGGTGGTGTCGATGAGGCCCTGATTGGGCCGCCACTTCTTGTGGAAGCGAGGAAAGCCGAGCGGGAAGGGTATGAGGCCATCGTCATCGATTGCGCGATGGATCCTGGGGTACGAGCAGTCCGAGAGCTTGTCAATATCCCGGTTACCAGTGCCATCTCATGCTCATCTCGCACGAGAAACACCCCTCGCTTCATGCTCATCTTGTATGAGACAACTCTGAAACTTGACAAAATGTTTTGGTGGTTGTAAGATAAGTCTAGACATGATGTACAAATCAGATCGCGGGCTGGAGTCAAAGGGCTCAGAGCACTCTCCGAACTCACGGGATCCGATCATCGTAGCCGTTGCTCGTATTGTTGACGACCTCCAAAAGGCATTGGGCCCAAACGCAGAGGTGGCATTGCATGACTTGGAGAATTTGCATGACGGCGTCGTTGCCATTTCAGGGAATATCACCGGTCGAAGGGTAGGAGCACCGGCGACCAATCTTCTTCTTCGGTTACTGAAGTCTGGAAACACAAATGGCAATCTCATCAACTATAGGACGCTGACCTCAAACGGTCGCAATCTTAGGTCGTCCACAATCTTTTTGCATAACGGTCGTAGACAGGCCGTAGGGTGTTTGTGCTTCAACTTTGACATTACGCACACCATCGCTTTAAAAGAATTGCTGGAGAATGAGCTCGGCGTGCAGCCGAGGAATCTCTGGAATGAGAATATTGTCGAAGAGTTGTTCGAACGAAGCATTGACGAAACGTTTGAGCAGAACATTGAAGATACGTTGCAGAAAGCAATTGACGATGCCGTCAGCTCTTCTGGTCAGTCAGTTGAGACCTTTTCAAAAGGAGATCGTGTCACGCTCGTCAAAGTTCTCGATGATAAAGGAATTTTCCTCATCAAAAAATCGGCTTCGATTGTTGCTGGAAAATTGGGTGTGTCACGGGCTACTATATATAATTACATAAATCAAGCTAGAGGCAGGATGTGATTTGTTATCAAAACAGCCAGATATGCAGTGTCTGAATATGGTTGGCAGTACGTTGCACCATTGGCAGCTTGGGAGGTCTTATGAAGATAAAGATTATTATGCCATTTGGAGTGGATTTTATCGACGAAGTCACAGAAGTCACTGCGAAGAAATACGCGTCGCAAGGCACTGAGATCGTATGCGTTCATCCAGAACAAGCCCCGGAGTCTATTGAAAATCAATACGACGAGGCGTTCGCTGCTCTAGCAGTTTTGGAAGAAGTGAAAAAGTCGGAAGAGGAAGGTTTTGATGGTGTTCTAATTAGTTGTTTTGGAGATCCGGGATTGGAGCCCGCTCGAGAGTTGACAGGTATCCCTGTTGTTGGCACGGCTGAAGCAGGAATGCTGTTTGCCACAGCGCTCGCACAAAGGTTTTCTGTCGTCACCATACTTCCGAATATAGTTCCTTTGATCTTTGGTTTGGCCAGAAAGCTAGGTGTTCACGAGAAGGTGGCTTCGGTAAGGGATATCGGTGTGCGCGTTGCGGGCATAAAGGGCGCACGGGAATCCGGAGAAGGTGTGAAGCGCATTTGCGAAGAGGCAATAAAGGCAATAGAGGACGATGGAGCCCACGCGATCGTGCTTGGCGGTACCTGTATGACAGCGGTTGCTCCTAGTGTGCACAACATGTTGATAGAGGAGCGGGGATACAATGTGCCGGTCATTGACCCTGTCGGAGCTCCAGTGAAATTTCTGGAGTCGCTGATCGCTCTTGGGCTAGCACAGAGCAAATTGACGTATATGTCCCCCCCAGCGAAGCCGAAAAGTGATCTAAGGAGTAAAGCATCATGAAGATCAAGATTATCATGCCGTTCCAGATCACCATCCTCGACGAAGCAACCGAACGCACAGCAAAGGAATACGCTTCAGAGGGGACTGAAATCATATGTGTTCATCCAGAAAAAGCACCGAAAAAGATTGCGAGCCAATACGACGAGGCGCTTGCAGTTCCAGGACTTCTGGAGGAGGTAGGCACAGCTGAGAATGAAGGTTTTGACGGGATTCTTATTAGTTGTTTTGGAGATCCGGGGCTGAAGCCCGCTCGAGAGCTGGTGCACATCCCGGTGGTCGGCACGTGTGAACCATGCATGCTCATTGGCGCTGCGTTGGCGCAGAGATTCGCGGTCATCACCGTACCCCCAAATCTTGTATGCCTGGCAGAGGACTTGGCCAAACTGGTTGGTGTTCACGAGAAATTGGCTTCCGTCAGGCATCTTGGGGTTGAAGCATACACGTTGGGCACCAAAGAACTGATCCAGAGAACGTACGAAGAAAGCGTGAAAGCGATAGAACAAGACCGTGCTCATGCTCTTGTCTTGGGCTGTACGTGTCTGCTGGATGTCGCAATTCCACTACACAAAAAGCTAATAGAGACGAAGGGCTATGATGTGCCGGTCATTGACCCCGTTGGAGCGCCGGTGAAGTTCTTGGAGTCTCTAATCGTTCTCAGATTGAGCCAGAGCAAGCTGACTTATATGGAGCCAGAAAAATAGAACGAAAAAAGGGGAGAAAATGGGGTTGAATTCTCTAATTGCGTCGTACGATAGAATCAAGCTAGGCTTCCTGCCAACTCCACTGCAGTACGCTGAAAGGCTAACGCGCGTACTGGGGGGGCCAAGAATATATCTTAAAAGAGACGACTGCACAGGACTTGCTTTTGGAGGCAACAAGATCAGGAAACTTGAGTTTGTCCTAGCGGATGCAGTCAAAAAGAAAGCCGATGTGATCGTCACAATTGGTGGCCTACAGTCAAATTGGGCGCGACAAACAGCTGCAGCAGCAAAGAAACTCGGAATGGAAGCCGTTTTGATTCTAGACGGGGAAGAACCGGAACAGTATCAGGGCAATCTGCTCCTGGATCGCATCCTGGGCTGCGACATTCGTTTTCGAAAGATCACTAGAGAGGAAGAGGACGCCGAAATCTCTGGCAAAACTCCTGTAACGGGTGCCGTTGTCGACGAATTAAGAGCGCAAAAGAAAACTCCCTATGTCGCCTCACTAGGCGCAGCCAATCCCCTAGGCAACCTGGGCTATATCACAGCCATGGATGAACTCAACACTCAGCTCAAAAAGCAGGGAATAGAGGCCAACTACTTGGTTTTGGGAATCGGCACTGGAGGAACACAAGCGGGTGTGGAAATAGGGGCAAAACTGCTGGATATGGACCTGAAAGTCATTGGGATGAGCGCTAGCAGGCACACGCGGGAAAAATCGGAAGAGCTGGCGGAGTTGTGCAACGAAACAGCCGACTTCTTGGGTCTTGATGGCATTCAGTTTGCGCCCGGCGATTTTACAGTGGCCTACGACTACATCGGAGAGGGATACGCGATTCCTACCAAGGAATGCATCGAAGCGATTCGCCTTGTGGCTCAAACGGAGGGAGTGATGCTCGATCCCGTGTATACAGGCAAGGCAATGGCGGGATTAATGGATTGGATAAGGAAAGGGCGATTCGACAAGCATGATAGCATCATCTTTTTGCATACCGGCGGCGCCACGGCCAACTTCGGATATGGTGACCGCTTTTAGCAAGACCGGGTAGTCTTCCGGTGGCAAAGGAGGAGGAGAAGAATGGAGCAAACCATAAGAGGATTTTCCAATGAGCTTCTTGCCAAGCTGCGTCGAGGCGCTGAGAAGCTGATCATCGAATGTGGAGCAGTGCGTCCGGATGAAAAGGTTCTCATCATAACCGATCCGGGAGTCGATCTATCGGTGGCGTACTCGCTTATGCACGCCGCACTGACTGCTGGAGCTGAAGCCACCGTAGTGACCATGAATGTGCGAGCGATCCCCGGCGATGAACCTCCGCCGCAAGTGGCCCAAGCCATGCTGGTATCCGACATTATCTACCAGGTCACTTCTACCATTATGTTCTACACGCAAGCAAAAGAGAAGGCGTGCAAAAAGGGTGCACGTTTTCTCGGAATGACCGGCATCACCCCGGAGGTGCTGACCGGACCTGTGCTTACCGAGACCGACTTTAGAGAGCAAGGACCCGTGCTTGAGAAGTTAACGAAGCGGCTCACCAAGGCCCGAAAGGCAAAGATAACAACTCCTGGTGGAACGGATCTTGTGTTCAGCTTGGAGGGGAGAACGGCCGTTGCTAATCCGGGATTTGTCACAGCACCGGGCGAGATTTCCGGGACGCCGAACATCGAGTCCTACATAGCCCCAGTGGAAGACTCCATCAACGGGATTGCAGTCATTGATGGCACAATCTCGATCTCCGGTCTCGTGGATAGTCCCGTGAAGATACGAATCGAGAGTGGCTTGGCCAGTGCAATCGAGGGAGGAAAAGATGCGCAGAATCTTCGGAAGAAACTTGCGTCGCTGAATAATCCGTCCGTTTATCAGGTCGCAGAGCTTGGTATTGGGTTGAATCCAGGCGGACAGATCCGCGGCGCGATCATCGAAGATGAGGGGGCATTAGGCACGTTCCACATAGCACTAGGGGACAACCACAGATTCGGAGGAACAAGTCATGCGCCGGTACACATCGACATGGTTCAGAGAGATCCAACGATTGAGCTAGATGGAGAGGTCGTTCTGAGAGGAAGAGAACTATATCTATAGAGTTTAGGGAGGTGTCAGCATGGGATATGGAGGGAGAGGAGTCAGTCAGTCAGTCGCAAAATGGGTATGGTTCTATCCCGCTGCAGAAAGCACGCTGAAACAATGCGGCATTAAGAGGGATGACCAAGTAATCATTTACACTGACACAAACAGGAACAAGAACATCTTTGACACGTTTTTCGCGGCCGCGAGCAACTTGGGGGCTGAAGTCACCGGTATCGTCTCAAATCCAGGATTTGGTGGGCATGCTGAAAAGACTAGAGAACCCAAGCGGATGATTATTGAACAGATGAAGGCATGTGATTTGGTGATAGATCTGCCATCCAGCCACTGGGTTTACACCGAAGCATACAATGAGGTTCTTGATGCCGGCACACGGATACTGCTTAGCTGCGCGGATGAAGACCTGTGCATCAGACTGGTACCAATAGAGGAAGTGATTCAACGGACGGTTAAAGGCGCTGAGTTTCTTACGAAAGCAAGTACGTTGAAATTAACCTCGCAGTCCGGGACTAATCTGACGCTCAGTATAGAAGGAAGGGCATGTAATCCCCAGGTCGGTTGCGTTGGCGATTCCAGACAATGGGATCACTACCCGTCTGGATTGACCGAGATTGCTCCCATAGAAGACAGCGCAAACGGTACGTTGGTGCTCTCACCCGGAGATCCGGTTGTTGAGCTTAACCGGTTACTCAACGAATCAATAAAGCTGACGATCAGCGGCGGACAAATCAGCAAGATTGAAGGCGAAGGCGAAGCCAAAATCCTTGAAGCATGGTTTGATCAATGGAACGATCCGAAGGTGAGAACATTTGCCCATATCGGTTTCGGGACCGACCACCGAGCCAATCTATTCACGGGAGAGGCAATGGACTGGGAAAGTCTGCTCGGCGGCATAAACGTGGCATTTGGCGTCAACACGGTAAGATTCCTCGGTGGGAAGAATTCTGCGCGCGCACATATCGACATCATCGTGCGAAACACAACCATGCAGGCAGATGAGACAGTGCTGGTCAGAGAAGGATGCCTCGCTTACTGAAGGCACCCTCGGGAGACATGCCCGAAGAAGCCAAATCGATGAACGAACAATTGCTCGCCGAGATCGCAGAGGAGTGGGGAACACCGGTGTATGTCTATGACAAAAGTGTCATGAGGAAACAGTATTCGAGTGTAGCCACAGCAATTTGTACGCATGTAAAGCCAACAGCAATCTGCACATCTTGAAAATCTTCCAGAGCATAGGAGCCGGACTGGATACCGTTTCTCCTGGAGAAGTCTACCTCGGGCTAAGGGCTGGATTCCCGAGGGACAAAATCCTCTTCACGGGCAATAACGTAACGGACGAGGAAATGGATTACGTTAAGCAAGAGGGGGTCTTGATTAATATCGATTCCATTTCACAGCTAGCGCGATATGGCAGAAGATATCCCTCTTCCTCCATCTCAATAAGAATCAACCCAGGAATCGGCGCCGGCCACCACAGTCATGTTGTGACTGGTGGCCACAGAAGCAAGTTTGGGATTCGCCCAGAGAAAATAGAGGAAGTCAAGAGAATCGCTGCTGAATGCAAATTGAGAATCGTTGGACTCCACATGCACATTGGGTCTGGGATCTTAACTTCCAAGCCCATTCTAACCGGACTAACGGTACTACTGAATATTGCCCAGACATTCGATGATCTGGAGTTCATCGATATCGGAGGTGGTATTGGCATCCCCTACAAGCAAGAAGAACGCGCTTTCGACATTGCAGGTTTTGGGATTGAACTCAGCGCGATCATCGGCTCCTGGGCGGATGCCAACTATCCTGTTACCCTGAAGCTGGAGTTAGGCAGATTCCTTGTTGGAGACGCAGGGATTCTTCTCACAAGGGTGAATACGATCAGAGAAGACGGTGACAGGCTGCTGCGTATCGGTGTTGACACGGGGTTTAACCACCTGATCAGGCCAATTCTATACGATGCATATCACGAGATAGTCGTACTTGATAAGTCGGATAATAGAGCGACGCGTGTTGTCGACGTATGTGGCAACATCTGTGAAAACGGAGATTTTCTAGCGCAGGCTAGATGCTTGCCAGAAGTGGAAGAGGGCGATCTGCTAGCGATAACGGAAGTCGGAGCGTACGGGTTTTCTATGAGCTCCAATTACAATTCACGCCCCCGCCCTGCCGAAGTCCTCATCGATTCGGGAAAAATAACCCTCATAAGACGTCGAGAAACACTGGAAGACTTGCTGAGGTGCCTCCAGTGAAGTTCACAAAAATGCACGGCCTGGGAAACGACTTCATCCTGATCAATTGCATCGATCAATTGGTTAGTCGTCCGGGCATGCTTGCCAAGGAGCTCTGTAACAGACACTTGGGCGGTGGGGGGAGATGGTCTTTTGCTTGTCTATGCAAGCACCTCTGCTGACTTCAGGCTGCGCTATTTCAACCGGGACGGCAGCGAGGGTGAGATGTGCGGCAATGGGTTGCGATGTGTAGCGAGGTATGTTTACGAGAAAGGCTTGACCGATAAGAGAGAACTGTGCATTGAAACAGAGGCAGGGCAATTGAACGTATTCTTGGACGTACAAGACAATGAGGTGTCCTCTGTCACCGTAGATCTCGGGGCGCCCAAGCTGAGAAGGAGGGAGATACCAATTGCCGTTGGTGACCCTGACAGCTTCATGATCAATGAATCAGTTGAGCTCGCGAACGGCACGATGACGCAGCTCACGGCCGTCAAGATTGGCCCGCCGCACGTGGTCGCTTTTGTCGACAACCTTGAGGCTGTGGATGTCTGCAAACTCGGTCCTTCAATCGGACTCCTCAAGGATGCATTCCCAGCGGGTGTCAATGTGAATTTCGCTCAGGTTATCGGAGGCAATACGCTGAAAATCCGAACCTACGAACGTGGCGTTGAAGATGAGACGCTTGCTTGTGGAACAGGAGCAGCAGCCGCAGCAGTTGCGTCTTCACTTCTTGGCAAAACGAATGAAAGAGGAAGCATCATCGTTGTCTGCAGAGGCGGCGAGGTCTCCATAAGGCTAGAACACGATGCTGAGCGAATAACAAACGTGTTCCTTACAGGACCCGCCAAAACGGTCTTCGAAGGGTGCATAGCAAGTACGGCGACAAGCAGTAAGACGGAGTGTGCAATTGCGTCTCTACTAGATCGAGACCAAGGAGCCGATGCTCGCTAGGGGGTGATCGCTGAGCACATTGCTGGGGTTTGTTCTGTTGACATGGTTGCAAGAAGCAAAAAAGGAGGCATGTAATGGCAAAGAAGAACTTTATTAAGAGCACTAGTGTCGTCTTGAGCGCGTTGATATTGAGCCTTGGTTTGATGGCTGTTGGCGTCAGCGCGGCGGAACAAAGCATTCTACGATGGGCAATAGACTGGCCGACGGTAGTCGACCCCGCGTATTCCTACTGCTTCTCCGACATACAGGCAGCGGTTAATCTCTACAGCCCGTTTGTGTATCCCAGGGCTGAGGGAGGCGTCGACCCACATGTAGCGGATTCCTGGAAGGTATCCGACGACGCGCTTACGTGGACTTTCCAGATCAAACCAGGAGTCTTCTTCTCCGATGGGACCGAGCTTCTCGCAGAAGACGTCAAATTCAGCATGGATAGACTTCTGGCCATAGGGGCAGGTTTCTCGTATCTGTTCAAAGGTTCGATCGAGAGCACAGAAGTTGTCGACAATTACACCGTTGTTTTCCACACCAAGGAGCCGTTCGGCACGTTCCTTGCCGCTTTGACCAAGTTCTACGTCATGAACAAAGACGAGGTCATGGCGCATGCGAAGGCAGACGACAAGTATGGCGAGTTCGGAGACTACGGTGAAGAATGGCTGGTTACGCATTCGGCCGGGTCTGGACCTTACATGGTCAAAGAGTTTATTACAACAGACTACTTGCTGATGGAGAAGAACCCTTACTATTCCTTCTACATCGCTCCGCGAGCTGCTGATCTGGTCAAGATGATCAGCTCTATCGAGCCGGCGACCGTTCAGACGCTGATGCGAAATCGGGAACTTGAGATATCCGATTTCTGGCAGACGAGCGAGTCGTTTGAGGTAATAGCAGAGATCCCTGGGGTGGAAGTCATCGGCTTTGATGTGGGTAGAGCGGGATTCTTTCAGCTTAACACGAGCAAGCCGCCAACAGACGATGTACATTTCAGAAGAGCGATCTGCTATGCGTTCGACTACGCATCTGCTCTCACTCTCTTTCCTGGGTCCAAGCAGCCGAGAGGTCCGGTCCCTCATGTGATACCGGGATGGAACCCCGACACGTTCCAATACCAACTGGACCTCGAGAAGGCGAAGGAAGAGCTAGCTAAATCCCAATATGCCGATAATCTGACTGAATACCCAGTCGAGATCGAATACTGGATGCCAAGTCCTGACAACGAAAAAATGGCGCTTTTGCTCCTCTCAAACCTGACAAAGCTCGGGGTGGAATCATTCCTCTCGCCGACACCCATTCCCAGGGCTCTTGACATGGCAGCTTCGAAGGAAGCGACTCCCAGCATGATGTTCTTCGAAATCGCTTGCGAGTATCCGGAAGCGGGGGCGATATTGAGCGTACACCTCCATTCGCAAAACACCGGCCGCTACGAAAACACCACGTGGCTGGACGACCCCGAAATCGACGCCCTCATCAACAAAGCCATTGCGACCATCGATCAGGAGGAGCGCTACGCGCTGTACTACGAGATCCAGGATAGGGCTGCAGAGCTCGCTATCGATATTCTGCCGTACGACAGATTCGAAAGACACGGTGTGCAGTCCTATATCGATTGGCCGCAATCCAGGAATCCGTATCCTGCCACTGGATTCAACTTAGACGCTCGTTTCATCGAGGTCTATCCGGAAAAAAGAGCGGAATTGCTAGGAAAGTAGCAGTAGACCAAGAATGCAGCCGAGCAGGGTAGAGGTTCTGATTGCATTCTCTACCCTACTCGGCATTTTGAGGAGTTTGCTGTGAACGTGTTGTTTTTCGTTATGCGCAGGCTGGGCTATGGCGTGTTGATCCTGTTCGGGCTTTCCGTGCTGATCTTCATTATCTCAAGAGTCATGCCAGGAGATCCAGCCAGGCTGGCACTGGGATCGGGAGCGAGTAAGGAAGCCGTGGAGCGGCTGACAAAAGAAATATATCTGGATAAGCCCCTCTACACCCAGTATTACTATTGGATGAGGGATGCCGTGAGAGGCGATTTTGGTAAGTCACTCTACTCAAAAGGTCACGTCATAGACGATATAAAGCGAACTTTCCCGGCTACTTTGGAATTAGCTCTCTTTGCCATGATCCTCAGTATTGGGATAGGCCAGTTCCTGGGTATCATGGCAGCACGTTACCACGGCACTTGGATCGACAACGTCGCTCGATTGGTCGCCTATGTGGGAGTTGTCACACCAAATTTCGCCCTGGCTCTTCTCCTCTTGATGTTTTTCGGCTATCTCACCCACTTCATTCCCACAATTGGGCGGCTGAGTGCTTATCTCACCCCACCCACTACCATAACAGGGTTCTATACTATCGACGCTTTGTTGGAATTGCGATTCGATGTCTGCTTCAACACGCTGGCGCATATGCTGCTTCCGGCTATTGCCCTGGCGTGGGCGAGCCTGGCGCAAGAATCCAGAATTACAAGATCTACCATGATAAAGACGCTTTCCAGCGACTACGTACTCAGCGACTTGGCGTGTGGATTCCCAAATAGAATCATAATGTTTAAGTATGCGCTGCGGCCCTCGCTCACGCCGACCATTTCGATTATGGGACCGGACCTCGCCTACATTATCGTGAACGCATTCTTGGTTGAGAAGGTGTTCAGTTGGCCGGGTTTTGCCCGATATGGATTAAACGTGATCATCAACAAGGACTTGAACGCCGTTATGGCAGTCGTGCTTATACTTGGGACGCTCTTCGTTTTGGCCAACATCGTTGCTGACTTGGTGAACGGCTTCATAGACCCAAGGACCAGATTGAGAAGAGGGCGATGATGAAGCTTCGGTTTCCTTCCTTCTTGGCATGGCTTGCAAAAGGTTGGAAGCGATCCAAGAGGATTGAGGAATTCCAAAGGATATGGTATCGGTATTCTCGAAATCACACCTCGGTCTTTGGCCTCTTCTTGCTGCTTCTCATCGTTGTTGGGACAGCGTTTGCCAATTATCTGGCCCCTTATCCGGAACATGCAGGAGCATTTGTGGACTTTCAAGCCGCAAAACAGTCCCCTAGTCTGAAACATCCGTTTGGGACCGATCTTGTAGGGAGAGACATATTTAGTAGAGTCCTGTTTGGGTATAGATTCTCTCTGCTAATGGGAGTTGTTGTGCTGTCGATTGCAGTTCCTGTTGGCGTAACGATCGGTCTGGTCGCCGGTTATTTCCAGGATACCTGGGTCGAGACGTTGCTCATGAGAATCACGGATGTGTTCATGGGAGTACCTCCTTTACTCCTGGCGTTGACGATAACCGCCGTTCTTCCCCCTACATTGACGAACGCCATGTTGGCGATAACCATCATGTGGTGGCCCTATGTTACTCGGATTGTCTACGCGTTGAGCAAGAGCATCTCCACGGAATCCTTCATTCTTGCAGCAGAATCGGTTGGAGCAAGCAGGGCGCACATCCTGTTCAGAGAGATATTACCCAACTGCACCGGACCTATTTTCACAAAGATCACGCTCGACATGGGGTGGGTCATCCTGATGGGATCGGTGCTGAGTTTCGTCGGCCTGGGTGTAAAGCCTCCCCAACCCGGCCTGGGCACAATGGTTGCCGAGGGAGCTAGGTACTTGCCGAACGTGTGGTGGTTGACCATATTCCCAGCCCTGGCCATTGTTCTTGTTATTTACAGTTTTAATCTAATTGGCGATGGCCTGGCTGAGGCCCTTGCTGCCGAGGAGGTCTGAACGCCAATGACTTCTCCTCTTCTGGAAATCAGGTCGCTACACCAGCAGTTCGAAACATTCAAAGGATTGGCAACGGTTTTGAACGGGGTAGACTTCGTGGTGCAGAAAGGCGAGGAAGTCGGTCTGATTGGTGAGGCAGGCTGCGGAAAGACGACCACCATGAAATGCATCATGAGGATTCTTCCAATGCCTCCAGGCAAGATCTCCCAGGGAGAGATTCTGCTCAACGGGAAAGACCTTCTGAAAGTGAATTTGAAAAGAGTACACGGCGTACGGGGTATATCCATGATCTTTCAGGACCCAACAGCAGCCCTGAACCCCGTTTTCTCAATTGGCCAGCAACTGACCGACGTAGCAAAGTACTCCTTAGCGTCGGGCCAGCGCCCGTCAAAGCGGGAGATTCAAGGAAGCGTCATCAAAGTGCTCCAAGACGTTTCCATGCCGGATCCAGAAAGAATCATGAAAAACTACCCGTTCCAGCTCAGTGGCGGGATGCGGCAGAGAATCTGCATTGCAAAGGCTCTTATTGGAGTTCGAGATTTGTTGATTGCGGATGAGCCAGGTACAAACTTGGATGTCACAATTCGGGATCAAATTCTCCGCCTATTGTATACGCTAGTAGAGAATCGGGCCATACCCGTTATTTTGATCAGCCACGCCATCGGGGCAGTGAGAAATCTTGCGAACACGGTATACGTTATGTACGCAGGGTCTATGGTGGAAGTGGCAGAAACAAACGAGCTGTTCACCAGTCCAAAGCATCCCTATACGCAACTATTGTTGGCCGCAGTTCCTAGGCTGACCGGCGGAGGGATTGCCAAGGGCATTACGGGAAGGCCACCCGATTATCTCAAACCACCAGCCGGATGTCGATTTCATCCCAGATGTCCTCATGCGATGCAGGTGTGCCAAGAGGAGGCGCCTGTCCTCTTTGACGCTGGAGACACTCACAAGGTTGCTTGTTTTCTCTACAGGTGATGAAGATGCAAGAGGATTTAGTAGTCATCGAAGAATTGAAGAAGCACTTCCCGACTCCTCAAGGAACCGTGAGGGCAGTAGATGGCGTTTCCTTCTCAATAGTGACTGGGGAAACACTTGGACTCGTGGGAGAATCGGGCTCAGGAAAGAGCACTACGGCTTACACTCTACTAGGAGCTTATAAGCCTACTGAAGGGAAAATCCTTTTCAGGGGACAGGATATTGGAAAACCCTTGAGTAAACGGCCGAAGGCCCTGAAAAAAGAGATACAGATGGTCTTCCAGGATCCAGGCACAACGCTGAATCCGAGAAAGCAAGTTCGTCAAATACTGTTATTACCGCTGGGAATTCATCGAGTTGCTAGGAATGAGCGGATGCGAAGGGTTCGGGAGTTACTAGGGCTAGTAGAGCTCCCGGAAGACTATCTCTTCAAATATCCGCACGAGCTTGGAGGGGGCGAGAAGCAGACGGTGGCAATTGCCAGGGCATTAGCGCTGAATCCTTCCTTGATCCTTTTGGACGAACCCACGTCCGCCTTAGATGTATCAATACAGGCGAAGATCATGAATGTCATTTTGAATATACAAGAACAGTTAGATGTAACATATTTGTTTGTGACTCATGACATGAGTCTAATGCGAAACGTTTCAACGCGAGTAGCTATTATGTACTTGGGGAAGCTGTGCGAGATCGCTCCTACTGTGGAGTTCTTTGAAAACCCCCTGCATCCCTACACCAAAATGCTCCTGTCTTCCATACCGGTGCTGACCGACGAAGAGGAGGCGGTCAAGCCTGAGAAAGTCATGTCCAGAGGGGAGATCCCGAGTCCAGTGAACGTTCCCCCAGGATGTAGCTTTCATCTACGGTGTTATGACAAAATGGACATCTGCACCCGCGAAGATCCAGTCATGCAGGAGATAGGGGAGGGACATTACGTCCGATGCCACGTCTTTTCAACGCATGGTTGATGATGCCTGGCAGTCCAAGATCGGGGATGATCGGGATGGCTTCAAGGCAAGGATCGACAAGTGGATACGAATCGGGTAATATACAAACCTGACAGGGAGGTGAGAAGTGAAGATCAAGATCATTATTCCTAACTCATCAAAAGCTTTCTTGGCTACTCAGGTGGATGAGCGGCGTCACGCGGCCGGGCCTGGAGTCGAAGTTGACGTTGTATGCCTGAAGGAGGGGCCGGTCTCGCTGGAGGGTGGTGTCGATGAGGCCCTGATTGGGCCGCCACTTCTTGTGGAAGCGAGGAAAGCCGAGCGGGAAGGGTATGAGGCCATCGTCATCGATTGCGCGATGGATCCTGGGGTACGAGCAGTCCGAGAGCTTGTCAATATCCCGGTTACCAGTGCCGGGGAAGCGGCACTCCTTTACGCCCTAGGACTCGGCGATAGGATCTCAGTGGTAACGGTGCTTGAGAATACCGCAAGGGTGATTAAGGATCGAATCCGAACCTATGAATTTCAAGGGCGGGTGACTTCGGTTCGGTTTGCCAATGTGCCTGTGTTGGACTTAGAACATACGGACCAAGCCGCCGAGGCGATTTTACGGGAAGCTCGCAAAGCCATCGATGAGAACGGTGCTGACGTTATTGTCCTTGGCTGCACAGGGATGTCGCCGGTGGCAGCATTCTTGCAGCAACAGCTTGAAGTGCCGGTCGTCGATCCGGCTGTCGCTGCATTGACATTGGCAGAATCCCTAGTCCGGATGAGGCTATCCCATAGCAAAAAATGCTATTTGACCCCACCCAAGAAAGAGATCGTCGGCAAGCAGTTTAAAGATTGGGGCCTTTGAGCTGACTAAAGAATATGGCTACTCCGATCGTCCGGCAAACATGGTGCGCTGAGATTCCGGCTTTCATGTTTGCCCCTGGGTACGCTAAAAAGGAGGCACTATGCCAAATCGGGTGTTAAGAACGGAACAGGATCTGGAAGATTTTGTCCACGGCTGTACGCTCCTGGGAGTGGGGGGAGGTGGATTTCCCAAAGATGGACTTCGCTACCTCACGCGGGAACTCGACGAGGGAAGGACCATAGAATGGGTGGATGTGAGTGAAGTAGGTGACGATGAGTGGACAGCTACCGCTTATGGTATGGGATCCACAGCCTATCGAACCCCTGAGATCAAAAAAGAGATGGAGCGCCTGGGGATGCATACACCGCGCTATGAGCGCAAGACCGCCGAAGCGGTGAAGTTCCTTGAACAGTATACCGGAAAAACAATAGGAGTTATCGCACCCATTGAGATCGGTGCAGCCAACACACCGGACCCGGTCGGGACGGCCATCTACCTGGGCAAAAAAGTGGTCGATGGCGACTACGCTGGAGGACGGGCGATCCCCGAGATTACACAGGTTACTCCGTACCTGGCAGGTATTCCCATGGTCCCGTTGGCAAGCGTGGATGAGTGGGGGAACCGAGTCCTCATCGATCAGGTTCTCAACGATGCTGTGGGTGAGAAGATCGGCAAGCTCGTCGCCTCGGTCGCTTATGCCTTGGTGGGGAATGCGACGTACCTGATCCCGGGCAAGCGGATGAAGGAGATCATCGTTCCGGGAACCCTGACCAGATGCTATGAGGTTGGGAAAGCCATGCGGGAGGCAAGAGACTCTGGCAAAGATCCTGTCCAAGCTGTGATCGATTACACAGACGGCTGGAAGCTGTTTGAAGGGAAGTGCACAGAGAAGGACGCTGAGAGCAAGGTGGGATACTACTGGGGAACGCACCTCTTCGAAGGATCGGGCACCTTTGCTGGTCAGAAGTTCAAGATCTGGTTCAAGAATGAAAACCACATCACCTGGCTGAATGACAAGGCGTATGTGACGAGTCCAGACATCATCACGGTGGTGGAAGCGGCGACCTGCGAGCCGACCGTTAACCCAGACGTCACCGTAGGCAAAAGCTACGCCGTGATTGGAATGAAAGCGCATGAGACGTTCCGCAGCGGAAAGGGTCTTGAGGTCTTGTGCCCAAAACACTTCAATTTCGATTTGGAATATACGCCCATTGAGAATCAGGTCACAGGCTAAACATGAAAATGGGGTTCCACGATGGCGATGATTTCATGAACAGCTTGGAGGCGAGAGTCAGGGCAAACTGGTAAGAGATAGACATTGTAGTTAGAATATCGTTAAGGAGGTGTACTATGGGAGCACTTAAGTCGATACGGGACATTGAGGATTTCGTGCGGGGCTGCACGTTTTTTGGAACCGGTGGAGGTGGTCCACCTGAAGCTGGTGTTCGGTGGCTTTCCGAGCTTCTTGACCAAGGGAAGGAGCTGGCGTGGGTCCCTGCAGACGAGGTTTCAGACGACGTCTGGACGGTCTGCTGCTATCTTATGGGATCGATTGCCCCTCAGACCGACGAGATCACGAGGACAAAAAAAGGGTTTGGGCTAACCAAGAGAACGATTGATCACATGGCTGCTGAGGCTGGACGTGAGCTCTCACGATATGCGAATGCCACGTTGGCGGCCTTGGTCCCGCTAGAGATCGGTGGTGCAGCTACCCCCAGCGCCCTGGCAGCAGGTGCTGTGTTTGGCGTGCCTGTGGTCGATGGAGACTATTCGGGAGGGAGAGCCATTCCCGAGGTGCCTCAAACTACTCCGATTATCTATAAGCAACCGATGTGGCCAATGGCAAGTGTGGATGCGTATGGGAACAAGGCCATTATCGCTAACGCTAGCAGCTACGAGATGGCTGAACGAATAGGTAAGAAGCTCAGTGAGGCATCTTTTGACATCGTTGGGAATGCCGCCTTTCTCTTGCGGGGCAAGGTCATGAAAAAGACTGTCGTCAAGGGCACTCTGACAAACAGCCTCAAGGTTGGAAGAGCGATCAGGGAAGCGCGCGATCAGGGAAAGGATCCCGTGGAAGCAGCGCGCGAAGCAGCCAATGGTTGGATTCTGTTTGAAGGGAAGGTCTCCGGTAAGGATTGGGAGGACAAAGAAGGGTACCTGTGGGGAACCCATACCATCACCGGGGCCGGAGACTTCAACGGGCAGGAGTTCAAGATTTGGTTTAAGAACGAGAACCACGTTACCTGGCTGAATGGGAACCCGTATGTCACAAGCCCGGATACCGTTGTGGTTGTGGACCTGAAAACGGCTGAGCCCAAGACTAACACTGTTATCAAAGAAGGTGATGAAGTAGCAGTGATTGGCATTGAAGCGGCGGAAGCCTTCACTACAGAAAAAGGAATAGAGATCCTGGGGCCCAAGCACTTCGAGTTCGATCTCAAGTACAAGCCTATCGCACAGTGCATGCGCTAGGGTAAAGAAAGAGGGATGTTGGGATGCCTTCCAGGCAAACTTCGCTCGGAAGGCATCTTCCCCTAGATCTAATTGCACCTCCGTCCAGAAAGGGAGCAGAAAGGCGTGTCGCATTGGGTTCTTCTTCACCAAGACCCAATATTGAACAACCCTGAATATCACTTGTTTCCGAGAAAGAGGATCCGGCTAGGGAATTCTGTGCTGAGAATTAGTTAAAAAGGAGGTAGTAAGCCAATGAGTTCTGTAGAGTTTGATGCGCCCTTGTTTTCTACAATGTTTCGAAGGAGGACGAGAAGGTTTCCTGTGGGGGGGCAATTGCGGGCCAAGAGAGGGGGACTGGCCTATCGCTCTGAGGAAGAGCCCTTCCCTTTGAGCGATCTTGAAACAGCATTTCTCTGCTTTGCCGCCATGGGAACCACTGGGGTAACTGTCGAGGAGATCAGACATTTGATGGGCCATTTGACGGTTATTGGAAGGACTACGGGGAGCCCGTGTGCCTCGTTGACGATGCACCTTTTCTTTACAAACGATTCCGGAGTGTACTACTATCGGAATCCTGATTTTGAACGCGTTGTACCCAAGAAACGCGTGAGAATAACCAGCTCCGAGGACCGTCGCCTCATCCTCGAAGATTATGAGAACAACGTTGTCAAACTTCAAGATGGAAGACTTGACATCCCTCGCGAAGCCATCGGATCAGCGTTTGAAAGTATGGTAAGCCTTCTGGGCACTACGTTATTCATTCCGATTGTGGATACAACGAGAGAGTATATCAACCTGCTGCTTACCGGAATAGCGCAATTTAAGTGGCAATTGTGGGATGAGGTTGAGGACCAACCTGCAGGTGTAGACCGTTGGATAAAGGATGGGTTCCTAGATGGTCCCAAGATGACGGTATGCCAATACGACAATATGTTGCCTTGGATTTGCAACTTGGAAGCCGGCATGGCGATGCAGAACCTCATGCTTGCCGCTACCGCGATGGGATTAGGCTCGTTTGCTATGCATACCATTGACCTGTCAACGGTCATGCGATGCTTGGGCATGCGGTTCGAGGCATCCGATAGCGCTGTTTTCCCCCAGGCAACACCCAATCCGGTGGGGATTGATAACGTTCTTGAAGGTTATTGCCCCCCCTATAGGGCCGTGGAAAAAGCCGTTGACGAAATAGCGGAGTTGAAATGGGGAGAAAGAGGAATTTATGGCCCTAATGGCTATGATATTCCTTACCTCAAAATGTATGACGACATCGTCGAGATCGCAAAGTCATTTTGTGGCTATCTGTATGATAAATACAGCCGATTCCCCAAATACAGGGATGCCATGTTCATCCCGGTTCTACTCCAGGTTCATCATCTAGACATGGGCTTCTACGATAGGTTTTTCCCTGAGTACCTGAGTGAGGAAGATCGTGCCCATAGGTCAACCTGGCACTCGGAGGGCTTCATCAAATGAGGTAACTATGACAAAGGGTCGGACTCGTACCTTCTAAAGGAAAGACGTAAATTCAAGGCAAACTACTTCAGGAGGGGGAAAGCTCATGTCCAGAATGTATAATGCTCTTAAGGCATGTTCAGGCCAAACGGGCCATCCAGCCTTCCTGGGTGGCCTTTTTACTTAGGAGGCTGCAATGTGGGTGAAGGCACTTGTCGTATCGGGGTACCTTGCGGTGCTTTTGGGGATTGGATTTTGGGCCCGTCGTCGGGCGCGGCGCACCGCAGAGGATTACTTTGTCGCCTCGCGAAGCCTGCCACCGCTTGTCCTCTTCCTTACGATGGCGGCGACCAACTTCAGTGCGTTCACGGTCTTTGGCTTCTCCGGAGCGGGCTGGCGGATCGGGTATTCCTTCTATCCGATCATGGCCTTTGGTACAGGGTTCATGGCCCTTTCTTTCGCCTATATCGGCCGACCGGTCTGGCGGCTGGGAAAGGAGAAGGGTCTCTTTACCCCACCTGAGCTGGTCTTTAATCGGTTCGCAAGCCCAGCGCTTCGCCTTCTCTTCCTCGGGGTGATGGTCGCCTTTACTCTGCCCTATCTTGCTATGCAGCCGATGGCAGCAGGATACGCGCTTGAGGAGCTCCTCGGCATCCCCTATTTCGGCGGGGCAATGCTGATCACAGCGGTCATGCTCGCCTATACCTTCTTCGGTGGAATGCGGGGAGTGGCGTGGACCGATGTCCTCCAAGGAGGGATGCTCCTCCTCCTTCTCATCGTTGCTATTGGCCTGATCGCGTCTCACTTCGGCGGTCTTCCTGCGGCGAATTACACCGCGGCCTTGAGGTGGCCGGAACTCTTTTCTCGACCGGGGATGGGGGGAGCCTTCACGCCAGGAATATGGCTTGGGTACATGCTCCTTTGGTCTTTATGCGATCCGATGTTTCCCCAGCTCTTCCAGCGCTTCTACGCCGCTCGAAGCGAGAAGGCGCTTCAAACGACCATGGCGCTCTACCCGCTGATCACCGGAGTGCTGTTTCTTTTGCCGGTGACGATCGGGGTAATCGGACGCCTGGCCTTCCCCGAGCTTCCGGTCGGGACCGCCTCGGATCGAATCCTCCCACTGCTCCTCTCTCACTACGCCCCTGCGGCACTTGAGGCACTCGTCCTCACAGCGGCCCTTGCCGCGCTGATGTCGACGCTTGACTCGCAGCTTCTCACCCTCTCCTCGATGTTCACGCGCGATCTTGTCGAGCCGTTGGCCAAGCGGCGGAGTCCCCCTTGGGTGGGAAAGCTCTTCGTAGTGGGCCTCGCGCTTGCCGGCTTGGCGATCGCGTGGCACCCACCGGCGACCTTCCTTGAGATCGCCACCGAGACATTCACCGGCCTGGCGGTCCTTTTTCCCACCGTGGTGGGGGCTTTATACTGGAAGCGAGCCACGGCAAAGGGGGCGATCGCCTCGATTCTCGTGGGAGAGGGACTCGTTGTGGCCTATCACTTTAAGCTCGTTCCAAGCTTGGGGACACTGCCTGTAGTCCCCATCGTCGTGGCCGCGGCTTTGGTGCTTCTAGTGGTAAGCTTCCTCTCTCAACCGCATCCACAAGCCGAACCTCCGAGGGGAAAATCGAAGGAGAATAAGGGACTTGTGAAGTGGTCTCTAGCCTTTATCCTCCTTTTTCTCCTCGGGAACGACTACTGGGCATGGGGCGACGGGCGTCTGGGTCCGCTTAACTTCCCGTGGTGGGTGTGGTACTTCCTCGGCCTGTGCACATTGATGGCCCTCGCATTCTGGCGGTTTGCGCACACCCGTTCGGCTGCTGACTGATCCAGCCTACAGTGCCATCTCCTGTTTGAGCTGTCGCAGATGGTCCAAGGCAGCATGAATAAGTGCCTGGCTCTTTGGCCGGTTAAGCCACAGGTTGGCTCCGGAGGGGTGAGGAAGAGGGAGAAAAAGTCGACCATCCCTCTTAAAGACCACGCCAATGAGATCGGCAAGCTTACCCCTACCGAGGAAGTGATCGATCGCCACGCGGCCAACGGGAATGACCAGCTGCGGTCTTACGATGTCAAGTTCACGAGCGAGAAATGGCGTACACAGTCTGCGCTCCGCCGCGGTGGGGACGCGATCCCCGCGGCCGTTTCCCTTTCCCGGGTAACACTTGGTGATCGCGGTTATGTACTGCATCGCCCGGAAGTCATCTTCCTGCCAGCCGGCCTGTTTAAGCCACTGGAATAATCTCTTTCCCGCTTTACCACTGAATGGAAGCCCCGTCTCTTTTTCCCGCACGCCGGGTGCCTGACCAACCACCATCACCGTTGCGGTGGCCGGGCCGGAGAAGATCGCCCCTGGCGTGATCGGATAACCCGCCTCCAGGCACCGGCGGCAGCGGCGCATCTCCTCATGAAGCTTGGTAAGACTAGCTTTATACATTACAGAAGTGGAGTCCACATTTTAGATACATCCCAACTTCGCCAGCGCTGATAGCCCGTTGTGTCAGTCCGGCCATGAGCGTAGTCCTTGTGCCACCCCTCAGGCACGGGGAGCTCCCGATAAAGCTTTCGGCGCCATGCTTCGAGGAAGCGCCTCTTTTCGCCCATATAGTCCGCAGCACAGATGACATGGTTTTTTGTGCTGCCGTTTAACCGGTCCAGCCAGCGAATCCCTCCCTGGGAGCGCAACAGGTGGTGATCCAAGATGAGGGTAGGCACCTCTTTAGCTAGTTGTCGTCCGTTCTCCCAAGCCCTCTGTTGGACGCTCCTTGAGAGGCGGTAAAGGTAGAGCGGTGGGCCCGACGCGATGACTATATCCGGTTTCCACTCGAGAAGCTGCGTGATCGACCGGCGCTCCAACAACTGGATGTCGGATGCGTGCGCGAAGACGAAACCGTCCTCCTCAATGCGCGTCATCATCACCGTGCCTAGCGTGTTTCTCTCTTCCCCGTGTGGCATCGCCGTGGAAAAGCAAAAAGGACCTTCGCTTTTTCCCCCTGCCACGGGCAAGGAGGTTCCACAAGCTCTGCCGATTGCCTCCCTCCGCTGCCGTATGGCCCTAGAAAGGCCTTCCGAACCAGCCGCCCAAAAACGTGGTCCCTTCAACCCCTCGACCACTGAACTCATCGGTAACTGATAGGGATTGGCATCGACCAACGGAACGTGATCTCCATGAAAGTGGGAGATGACGACATCGGTCGCATCCGCCAGTGCGGCGATGATCCTTTCCCGGATCATCGCTCCGACGGCCACCTGAAACGGATGGGGGAGCTGCCCATGGCGAAGATACCCAAGCGCGACTCCAGGGTCGATGAGTATCTTACGCTCCTTGGTTATCACTAGACAACAAAGCCCGCGCACCCCGAGGGACTCGGTTCCTAAAATTTCAATGCGCATCGCATTCTCTGGATGCTGTCAGTTTATTTCAACGCCTCCTGGCCTCGGAATCGGCGGTAGGGGGAAAGAATTTGAAGGATCTCCTGATCTTCGGCGGAGAGGGTCTCCTGTGTAACCATGCGGGCGAGAAGTTCGCCCAGACCTGGCCCGAGCATGAACCCCTGGCCGCACATCCCGATCGCCATGAGATAGCCCTTAATCTCCTCTGACCAGCCGACGAGCGGGGACCCGTCCGGGCTCATTGGGTAGAGGCCGCGCCAGGTGCGGCGCACACGGATATTGGTGAGTCGCGGCATTAGCACCACCATGCGGCGGGCCACCTGTGGCAGGAAAACACTCGTCTCGCGGCGGTCAAAACCAGGGATAGGAGGCTGCGGCGTGATGCAGAAGACAACTTGGCCGGTGGCAAGCTGGAAGAAGTAGTAGTTAGCCGATCCAGGTGCGGGACGGATGTCGACCACCATCGGATCGAGAAAGTGTGCCACCGGCTCAGTAATGCCAGCCTCGTGCGAATCTGGGTTCACTGGATGGTCAAGTCCTACCAGCGCCCCGATCTTTCTTGCCCACGGCCCGGCGGCGTTCAATACAACTTTGGTGCCGTATTCGCCCTTTGTTGTCTTTACACCCTTTACACGTCCATTCTCAACCACGATCCCGGTGACGCGTTCGTTGTAGTGGAATGTCGCCCCAGCGCGCTTAGCCTCCTCGTAGAAGGCATGCCCGGCCAAAAGGGTCGAGCAGTGGCCGTCCTTAGGTGAGAAGGTACCACCGATGAGTCCATTTTGATTCAGATCAGGGACGATTTCTAAAAAATCATCCTTATCGTACCAATCGATGTTGAGGCCGTAGGAGTGTTGAACTTCCAGCAAGTCCTTGAGGGTCCGCTCCTCTTGCTTGCGGTAGGCGACAAAGGTGTAGCCGCCCGTAGTCCACTCGATGTTGTGGCCGTAGGTCTCCTGCCAGGTGGAGACTATCTCTAACGTTCGCAGGCAGAGGTGGATCTTGGCCGGATCGGAGTGGGTAGCGCGGATGCCGCCGATAGCAGACTTGTTGGAGCCCTGACCTTGACTTGCAAACTGATCGAGGACCAGCACGTTGACGCCTGCGTGCGCCATGGCTAGCGCAGCAGGTACACCGACGCTTCCCGCGCCGATGATGACGACATCATAGTTAGTCACCCTTTACTCCGGCAAAGATCCCAAGTGGAACTTCGATAAGCAGTGGACGCTTCACGTTCTCCGTGACTTTGTCAACGGGAATCCCCTCCTCGCGGAAGAGGCGCGTGATCAACGCAGTGCAAGTCTTTCCACCACACGCGCCCATCCCGGCGCGTGTCACTGCCTTGATCTCATTCATATCCCGGCAGCCCGTGCGAATCAGCACGCGGATTTCGCCCGCTGTCACCCGCTCACAACGGCAGACAATGGTATCGTCACTCAGCCGCTTTAGCACCTCGGGGAGCGGCTGCGAGACCGAAGGCTCCTGCACACGGATACCAGCGATGCGCTTGGCATAAGCCTTGGGTGCACGCACCTTGATCAGAACCGTACGGTCGTTGCGCGCGATGGCGCGAACGCTTTCTACTTTCACCTCGCCCAGCACCAGGCCCTCGGAGTCAAGGACGGTCACTGCCTCGTCGACCTTGACGCTCTCCTTTAAGAACTCGTAAGCGATTGTCACCGCGGGCATCTTAGGATCTTCTCGATAGTCGACGAGCGTGATTGCCAAGCCGGGGCAGATGGCGACACACTGCTCGCAACCGATGCACTGGTCTGCATCCCCAGTGAACTGAGGACTCTGACGAATGTCCCTCTCATCAATGCGAATCAGTTTCCGAGGACAGACAGAGGTGCAGGGATTGCATGGGATCTCCTGCGAACAGTGAAGGATCGGGAAGACACCTTCCTCCCACGGTGGGATCTGCTCTTTCCCCGTCTCTCCGGGATGTGACTTGAGGATCTCCGCGGTGCGCTTCCATTCTGGTGGAACCTCACCTGCGACAACGCCGAGGGTGCGGGCTACTTCCAACCCCTTGATCTTACCGGTATACATCGCTGCCGAGGCCTCTGCGATCTCCTCGGCGTCGCCTGCAGTGAAGACGGACATGCCGTATTCCTTCGCCTTCACTGTGAACTCGTTCACAGGATCCAAGCCCACGGCGATCAATACCGTGTCGCAGGCAAAGGATTTCTCTGTCTCGGGGATCGGTTGAAAACGCTCGTCGATCTGTGCGATTGTCACTGACTCGACCTGATCGGTTCCATTAGCACTCAGGATCGTGTGCGAGGTGTAGATTGGCACCCCCAGACGGGCGAGCTTATCGCGGTGCACCTTGTAACCGCCACATTCGGGGAGCGCCTCGACTAAACCGACCACCTCGATCCCCGCCTGCAGGGCATGGTAGCCGGCGATGAGCCCGACATTCCCTCCACCAACGATGAACAGGCGCTCGGCCGCCCTGACCAGATCGCGATTGACAAGCGTCTGAAACGCACCCGCGCCGTAGACGCCTGGTAGCGTATTCCCACGGAATACAAGTGACTTCTCTCGCGCACCCGTAGCGACCAGCAGCACCTGCGGCTTGACCAGTGTATAGGTATCGCCACCGCGCAGGATTCCTATCTTATGGTCGCTGAACACGGCCAGAGCCGTGCTGTTCAGCCAGACATCGATGTTACCCACATCGTGCACCTCGCGCTCCAACAGCGTGGCGATGTCGATCCCTCGTGTTCCCGCGTGAACGGCATCGATCGAACCGAAGAAACGATGGGTCTGAAGGACGAGCTTTCCCCCCAGTCTCTGTTTATCATCGATGAGGAGTACGTCGATCCCACGCTTTCCCAACTCGATTGCCGCTGACATCCCAGCCGGCCCACCACCGATGATGAGGACGGGAACCTCGATAGTATCTGTTTCATAAAGCGGCGAAACTCCTTCCACTTTGGGCAACTCCGGCAGACCATCGACCGATTCGACACGCATGCCCGGGCGCACCGGCGTCATGCACGACTTCACCGGAACGCCATCAGCGAGCACCAGACACTGGGCACACTGGCCATTGGCGCAGAAGATACCCTGCGGCGCCCCGTCCCTGTAATGGTGTCCGAAGATACGGATCCCATGCGCAAACAGCGCCGATGCGATCATCTCTCCCTGTTCGGCGATGAGCTTGCGCCCCTTCCAATAAAATTCCACGCTCTCCCGCGGCTCGATTCGCAGGATTGGATGTTGCCTGATTCGATGCTCTGTCATCTTCTCCTCTATCTATTACTAGGGATCACATGTTTAAGCTATTCGATATCCCGTCGCACCAGATCAAATCCGGTCGGGAACGGATCATCATTGGTAAGCATAAGGGAGCCAATCCCCATTACGTATGCGGATCCCGTCACCTCGGGAAGGATCCCGGGCGTATCTCCCACCTTGGTCTCGGCGGTGATCCGTCCAACAAACTCCGTATTTAAGATGCTTTGGTAGCGATACTCCTGACCCACTCCCAGTTTGCCCTGTGCATGAAGGAACGCCATCTTAGCGCACGTCCCTGTTCCACAGGGTGAGCGATCCACCTGGCCACCTCCAAAGACGACTACGTTCCTTGGAGGAGCACCCTCCTCGTAGAACTCCACAAGATCAACTGTCAGAGGAGCTCCGGTGGCCGGATGCTGGAAGGAATGATGTTGATTACTCCAACGCCGAATCGTCATCCCAAGGTCTACAATCTCGGGCAGATTGCGCCGCCTCAGCTTGATGTTTAGGGAGCTTGCCTCGACCAACACAAAAAGGTTCCCTCCGTAGGCCACGTGAAGGGGTACCCCCTTCCACTCAAGGGTCCTAAGGAAAAAGGAGGGAACATTCTCAACGGTGACGGCGCACACCTCACCCTCCTCCCAACGGAGGTGACAGGTCACAAGGCCTGAAGGTGTGTCGAGGAGCACTGTCTCCTTCTTGATTTGACCCAGCGATGCCAGGGCTGTCACCGCTCCGATCGTGCCATGGCCGCACATCCTCAAGTACCCTTCGCCATCGAGAAAGATTAAGCCGAAGTCCGCAGTGAGATCGGCCGGTGGTGTAACGATCGCCCCGAACATGTCGAGGTGGCCCCGCGGTTCCTTAAGGAGAAACCGACGCAGGTCATCGGCGTGAGCCGTAAGCCATGTACGTCGCTCCTCCATTGTCAGGCCGGGAATTGAAGGAAGACCGCCGATGACAACACGGGTCGGTTCACCGGCGGTGTGGGTATCCACGACCTGCACCAAGCGACGAACCTTCAACCTTCCTTTCCCTCCATCAATTTCTCCACGGGTACATAGTCGTGGGTGTATCCAAAGTAGCGGGGACCAAAGGTCTGGATCCCTTTCTCTGTACGCATCCGTTCGTGCGCGGGGATAAGAACCACTGTTCCGCGGTAGCCGTAACGGACGATGTCTGTACGGATCGGCTCCCCAGTAGCCGGATCAAGGATGCAAATCAGGTCAGGAGGCATACAACGCACTGCACCGTCCACCTCCAGAGTCAACCACTCATTCTGAAAGCCAATCTTAGCGTTATGTCCCTTGAAGGTGTCGATCCCTTCGATCAAGATCTCACCCAAAGAGAATCCTTTGGTCTTCTCTGCTCCGAACTCTCGATTGATGTCGACGATCTTCCCCTGGAAGGCACGATACCCTCCGGTGAGATTGAGCACCTCAGCGATGGGGTCAAGGTGTTCACGCCGCGCGCTGAACACACGCTTACCCAGTTCCCACGCCATGGAGATGGATCTAAGGATTGCTGTATCCTTGAGTTGGCGCCCGGTCATCGGATACCCCGCAATCCACGAGATACCGCCGTATGCCATCGCCGCACCGCGGATGATATGTTCAGTGAGCAAAGCGTCGCTGGCATCACAGATGATGACATGCCCTTTTTCGTCGGCCGCCGCCGTGGGGGACGGCGAGACGCCATGGATATAAAACGATGTCATCTGCAGCTCGGGGAAGGCGCGTCCCATGCCATCGGCGTCGATGACAGGAACCCCGACTGCGCCGGCAACCGCCATTGGAACCGGGGTATTCACGCCACCAGCCTCGGGAGGGATCACCGCCTGGATCGGCTTCCCCATGTACCGTCGCAGCTTATCGTAACACCAGAACAGCTCCTGCCCGTTTGGAGGCTTCTCAGTAAGGACAAGTGCCGCCCCAAGGCAACCGGCGATCGTCGCCAGTGCCTCATCTGGCATCGCTTCGGGGTCGACAAGGAGTATCTCCTTCCCCTGATCGACCACGTTATACGCCCACAACAGACCGATCTCAGGATCCCCTCCGCCCCCCGTGGCCAGGATCGACGCACCCAAAGTAATCTCCGAAAGCGCCTGCTTATTGATCACCCGGAAGTCGCCGACTCCCCATTCGGACAGGATCTCTCTTACACTCAACACTCACTCCTTTTACACTAGGTCACGCGCCGCACTCGTCAACAGTTCGCAGCCACTGGTAGTCACAAGCACCATGTCCTCAACACGAGCTGCTCCCACCCTGGGGAGGTACACTCCGGGTTCCACAGTGACGACCATCCCAGGTTGAAGCACCGTATCCACCCCTTTATCCAAGATGGGCGCTTCGTGTACAGAGACCCCCACGCCATGCCCGGTAAGGTGAGGGAAGTAAGCAGCTAGGCCTTCGGCTTCCACAATCTCACGCGCTGCAGCGTCAACCTCAAAGGCGTGTACGCCGGGTCGGATAGCTTCAATCGCAGCCTGCTGAGCCTTCCACGCAACCTGAAAGACCCTCTTCTGTTCCTGCGAAACCTCTCCCACCGCGAAGGTGCGCGTGATGTCCGAGCAGTAGCCTTCAACAATCGCCCCCATGTCCAGGAGAACGAGCTCCCCATCCTTTAGGGCCTTCTGCGAGGCTACCCGCTGTGGAAGCCACGCGTTCTCCCCGGACATCATGAACGGCTCAAAAGAGGGTCCCTCCGCACCCTCTTTTCCCATAAGATAGCCTGTCCAGGAGGCAAGTTCTGCCTCGCGAACGCCGGGGCGGATTTCTTGCCGCACCTTATCCATCACTCGACTGGCCACATCGGCGGCACGGCGGATGCAAGCGATCTCCTCATCGGATTTGATGATCCGCAACTGCGCAGTGAGCCCTCGCACATCCACGAACTCAACGCCCGCCCCAGCTATCTCCATCATGTACTCCATCTGAGCAAGGGTCAGAGTGTCCTTCTCCACCCCGATTCGCCTTGGAGACCCACGTAACAAAGGAGCAAGGGACGCGAGATAGTTCGGCGTATCCTCGGGAAAGGGGATCACATGCTCAATCCAACAGTCCCGCTTCGCTCGCTTGAGGTCTAATTGAGCAACTATGTAGGTAGTATTCCCATTGCGCGATACCGCCAGGATTGAGCTAACAACCCGGTTTAAGCGAAAGCCGGTGAAATATCTGATGTTGTCGCGGTCAAACAGAAGAGCAAGGTCAAGGTCATACTTCCCCATCTTCGCCGCGAAGGCATCTACCCGGGTTACGTAGTCCATTCCCTAGATGAGCTCGCGAACTGCCTGTTCCAGCTCGGGATTGATCAGGTATACTTTCTTGGGAACGCGGGATTCCACACTGGAATCGGCCTGACTAGCAAGTTCCAGGACCACCATCTTCTCGGAAAGGATCGAAAGCAATGATTCCATCTCCCCGTGGGGAATGTTCACCACCTCTTCCAGCCGCTGCCGTTCGATATAGGCAGTTTCAATGATAGTTCTAAGCACATCGCCAATGCGTGGATCGGATTCAACCAAGGCTTTTAAATCTACGCTCATCAGCACCTCCTCATCCGTTCAGTGTCTCGACCGGAACGTAGTCCAGGTCGTAGCCGAAGTGTCGCGGGCCGAACATCTCGATCCCCTTGGGGGTTCGCATCCGCTCATGCGCCGGGATAAGGACGATCGTCCCTCGGTAGCCATACTTCATGATGTCCGTGCGAATCGGTTCTCCTGTCTCTGAATCCAGGATCGCGATGAGGTCCGGCGGCAGACAGAGTACCTCCCCGTCAACACGCAGGTTGAGCCACTCATTTTGGAAGTCGAGGGAAGCGGTTTGTCCCTTATACTCGTCTATCCCTTCCATGATCACTTGCCCTAACGTAAATCCCTTATTGGTCTCAGAACCGAACTCCCGACGTATATCTACGATCTTACCGCGGAACACCCGGAAACCCTCCACATCGCGCTCTTTTTTGAGGCTTTTCAACAGTTCCGCGATCGGATCGAGATGCTCTTGTCGAGCGCACATCACCGCGTGACCGGCGGCCCAGGCAATGCTTTGAGAATTGAGGATCGAGGCTTCCTTCACCTGGCGCCCGGTCAACGGGTAGGTGGCAATCCAGGAAATGCCGCCGTAGGCCATCGCCACTCGACGGGCAAGGGTCTCTGCCAGCACGTCGTCATCGCCAGTGTCGATCACGGTGATGTTCTTCCGGTTGTCTACTGAAACAGTCGGGGACGAGTGCACCCCGTGGGTAACCCACGACGTCATCTGTAGCTCGGGAAAGGCGCGGTTCATCCCATCGACGTCTATCACTGGAACGCCGAGCTCTCCGGCTGCGGCATACGCCACCGGCGAGTTAACCCCCCCACACTCGATGGGGATAGTCGCCTGGATCGGCCGCCCCAGGTACTGCTCAAGACGACGTATCGCTAGGTTAAGTACGCCTCCACTTGGAGGCTTTTCTGTCAGCACAAGTGCGGCTCCCAAGCAGGCTGTACTGGCTGTCTGGATTTCATCAGGGATCTCCATCGGGTCCACCATGAGGATTTCCTTGCCTTCATCAAGCACCTTGTACGTCCACAGAAGCCCAATCTCTGGGTCTCCACCGCCACCGGTGGCAAGGATCGAAGCCCCCAGCGTGATCTCACTGATCGCCTGTTTGTCGATGACGCGAAAGTCCTTGATATCCCATTCCTGCAGGATATCGCGTGCGCTCACTCTCTTTTCCTTCATCGGAGGATCTTCCCCTTCACGCGTATACGTACCTTCTCGCGTTTTCCCGGCATATACGTGAACGGGATCTCTTCCACGTCGATGACCTCCACGGTCTCCCGGATGGCCCCTGCTGTCTTTGCGTTGTTTTTTGCCTGTTCCGTAACCCGCGCGATAGCGTTATCCCGATCTTCTTTTTCCAAATCGACCACACCTTCGGCGTACGCCCCGATCTCGGCGATGGTCGTGCCGACCGCCCCACCCACCTCGAAGTGGTCGGGACACAGCACCTTGCTCACGCCGGCGATCCCTTCCTTGGGAACAACCATCGCGCCGCCGCCGATAAAGATCGCTGGTACCGGCTCGACAGTAGTCTTCATCTTGTCGATGGCCTCTTCAATGGTGGCTTTAACCGCGGCCCACGCGTTGTCGATCAATTTCCTTGGTAAGGCGTTGACCTTCTCAGGATGGGTGACAAAGTCGGTCTTGAACACCTCAAGCTTACGATCGAGCTTGCCTAAAGCCACTGCGGTGTCGTGCACTGTGAGGAGTGGCCCACCAAAGGACTTGCCAAGCCGGACGAGGTTGTACCCCACACTCTCAGGACCAAGGGCACTCACCTTTTCTCCTTGGTGTTTGACGATCGTTCCGCCACCCAAGGCGATCGAGAGGAGGTCAGGGCAGCGGATGTTCGTTTTGACCCCGCCGATTGTCACCGTGATCGACGACTCGCGAGGGAACCCCTTCACAATGTAGGCCACGTCGGTGGAGGTTCCACCGATGTCGACTACCACACCATCCTCGATCCCGGAGAGGTACACCGAGCCCCTCACACTGGCCGCGGGTCCCGAAGCAACGGTAAAGATGGGGTAATCTACGGCATAATCGACGGACATAACGCTTCCATCGTTCTGCACGATGAACAGTGGCGCTGTGATCCCTCTCTCACTCACCGCCGTCTTCAACGAGTTGACCGCCCGCTGCATCACGGTGATCACCGAGGCGTTCAAAATGGCTGAGTTCTCCCGCTCAAGGAGCGAGATAGTCGCGATGCGGTGGGAGAGGGTAATGTGGATGTCATCCCCGAGGACCTCTCGCACAATCTCGGCCGCTTGTTCTTCGTGATCAGAAATGATAGGGGAGAAGACCCCAGTGATCGCCACCGAGTCTACCTTCCCCTTCATGTTACGACACGCCTCAGCGATCGCTTGTTTATCCAACGGGACGATATCTCGTCCATCGTACTCAGACCCACCACGAATCACATGTACCAGCTCAGTTCCACTGATCGCCTGCTTAAGGTCCTCCGGCCAACCGGTGAGGGGCGGGATCGCGGTGGTGGCAGGAGCCCCAAGGCGAAAGATTCCCACCTTATTCAGGTTTCGTCGCTCAATGAGGGCATTTGTCGTATGCGTTGTGCCGAGTGAGACCATCGCCACCTCAGCAGGATTCACTCGAGATTTGTTCAATAGTGCATCCAATGCCTGTACGATCCCTGCGGTTACGTCCTGCGTGGTGAGGGACTTGGCCTTGACCACCACATCCTTCCCCCGCATCAGCACACCATCGGTGAAGGTACCACCAACATCAAATCCAACGCGTAACTCTCCGGTCATCTTTCTCCTTCCTACCCCCAAAGCCCCGAGGTGCCGTACTGCTCCTCAAGCTTCCACTGTTTGATCTCCTCTTGGGGTGGGCTCTCGTAGCCGTACCGCTTGCTCTGTGACCAGTTAAACCGCTTCTTCAGCTCAATCAGGAATTCAGCGTATTTCAACGGTGCGAGGATCGCATCGATCACCGGGACCCCCAGTTCCTCTTGCAGTTCCTTATAGAAACCGAATTGTGCTGTGCAGCCTAAGATGATGACCTCAGCCAAGTCCTGCTCTACAGCCTCTCTAGCAGCTGCTTTCAGCCTTCTTGCTGTCTCAGCGGGGTCTTTTTGAAAATCATAGACCCCTAAATCGACTGATTTGAATGAGGCGAGACGATCTTCAAAGCCGTAGTTGACCACGTTCTCGCGCATCTTGGGGATCCACTTCTTCCTCCCAACGATGATCGAGAAGCGATGGCCCAGGCTTGCCGCGATGTGGAGGCAGGATTCCGCCGGTGCCGTAACAACAAGCCTATCGGTGATTTCCCTTGCTTCCCGCAGGCCAGGATCATAAAAGCAACCGATCACAACCGCCTCATAGCCCTCATTCTCCGCTTGTCTGACCCGATGAAGCGTATCGGCAAGAATCAATGCCCCATAGTAGTGGTACTCAAGATGCAACGGCCCACGGTTCAAAGAGACCACATCAAGCTTTGTATCCGGATGCGTACCACTCTCGAGGAATACCTGCATGGGAGAGTCGAAATCGGCTGAACCGATTGGATTAATCCACAAGATACGGTTTGGCATATCACCACCCCTTTAGGTCGTTTCTTCTTCGTATTGTGCGTCAAGCCCCCAGCTGCGGATCTCCTCTTCTGGAGGGCTTTCGTAGCCGTAGATCTTGCTGTGTCCCCAGTTAAACCTCTTCCGCAGTTCAATGAGAAATTCCGCATACTTAAACGCCGCGAGGATGGCATCGATGACCGGGACACCAATGTATCCTTGGAGTTCTTTGTAGAACCCAAACTGGATCGTACAACCGAGGATAACGACTTCTGCAAGATCCTGCTTGACCGCCTCTTTGGCCGCATCCTTCAAGCGCTTGGCAGTCTCTGCCTCATCCTTGTGAAAATTGTGCACCCCTAAGCCAACAGACTTAAATGAGGCAAGTCTATCTTTAAATCCGTAATTCACTACGTTCTCATACATCTTTGGGATCCACTTCTCTCGACCAACGATGATGGAGAATTTATGACCTAACGTTGTTGCAATGTGCATCGAGGCCTCTGCAGGCGCGGTGACCACCAAGCTGTTTGTGATCTCGCGGGCTTCCCTCAAACCGGGATCATAGAAACAGCCGATGACGGCGGCGTCATATCCCTCTTTCTCGGCTTGCTCGATCTTCTTAAGGGTATCTACGAGGGTCAATGCTTCATAGTAATGGTATTCCAAATGCTCTGGCCCTCTTTCCAAAGAGACCACCTCAACCTCGGTATCAGCTCTCTTTTCCTTTTCAATGAACGCTCTGATGGGCTGATCGAAGATCTCTCCTTTGAAAGGATTGATAAACAGGATACGGTTGGTCATACCTGCCTCCTCATGGGGTATTTGCCCGTCCTCGCGTGCGGTTCCACTCACTAGGGGGAGGAATGGCATCGGACGGTGTGCCCCTCACCGATTTCCACCATTACCGGATCGTCTGTGGAGCAGATGTCCTTTTTCACAGAGCAGCGCAGATGGAAGCTGCACCCAGGAGGAACGTTCACCGGACTGGGGATCTCGCCCCGAGAGAGGACCTTCTTCGGCTTGAACGCCTCTTCCTCTTCAGACACAACCGGGATCGAGGAAAGTAGCATTCGAGTATAGGGATGAATTGGGTTCTGGAAGAACTCTGCTGCAGAAGCCACCTCACAGATCTTGCCCAAATACATGATTGCCACCCTGGTTGACACATTCCGCATCAGACTCAAATCATGCGTGATGAAGAGGTAGGTGAGGTGAAGCTCCCGCTGCAAGTTCAGCAGCAGATTGATGATCTTGGCCTGCACCGAAACGTCCAACGCCGAGGTCGGCTCATCTAAGACCACGAAAGAGGGATCGGTGGCCAGGGCCCGGGCGATCGCCACCATCTGCTTCTCCCCACCGCCGATCGCTTCCGTGTATTTATACATATAATCAAGCGGCAGCTCGACCATCTCTAGAAGCCTCTCCACCTGTTGTGTTCCCGACCTATCTTTAGAGAGTCCGTGGACTTTTAAGGGCAGCTCCAGGATCTGCTTGATGCTTCTTCGAGGGTTGAGCGAGGAGCCCGGGTCCTGAAAGACGATTTGGATCTGTTTCTTCAAAGCCTTCGAACGCTTGCGGGCCTCTCTGCTGATATCCTGCCCCCGAAAGCAAATCTCTCCTGCAGTGGGGCGGTACATTCCCATGATGGTATAGGCCACCGTGCTCTTCCCTGAACCCGATTCCCCGACCAATCCTAACGTCTCTGCCTCTTTAATAGAGAAACTGATCCCATCGACGGCTCTCACCGTGCCGCGGCTGGTGAGAAAGTACTTCTTCAAATCTTTAACGGTTAGTATCTCTTCTGTCACTGGTGTCACTCCTTATAAAGGAAACAGGCTACTTGATGCGTGTTCCCGACATCAAAGAAGGGGGGTCTTTTCTCCTTGCAGATTGGCATCACATGCGGACAGCGAGGATGGAATCGACACCCCGACGGCGGTGTGAGATAATTGGGAATCCTCCCGGTGACGCCCTCGGCAATCCCCTCCCCGGTCAGCTTGGGGACGGCCTTCATCAAGCCCTGGGTGTACGGATGCAGTGGCTTGGAGAAGAGTTCCTTGGTCGGTGCGGCTTCAACCATGCTCCCAGCGTACATCACATACACCCGGTTGGTCCACTCCCTGACGATTCCTAGCGAGTGTGTGATAAAGATCGTCGAGTTCCCCTTCTCTTCTACCAAGTTTCCCAACAGACGGAGTACTTGGTCCTGAATGGTGACATCCAGCGACGTTGTAGGCTCATCAGCGATCAGAAGCTCCGATCCGGTGACAAGAGCCATGGCGATGCAGATTCGTTGCCGCATTCCTCCACTTAATTGAATAGGGTAGTTCGACAATATTCTTTCTGGATCGGGCATGGCCACATCTTTGAGCGCACGGATAGCTCGTTCCCGTATGTTGCCTCCGGAGTGGTCTTTACCCGTGTCCCTTGAGTACTTAACCACATCCATCAGTTGTCGTCCGATCGTGAACACGGGATTGAGAGCCGCTGTGGGATCCTGGAAGATCATTGATATCCCCTTACCCTTGACCCCCCAAACCTTCTTTAGGTTCACACGCAGAAGATCCCTTCCTTTATAGACGATCTCTCCATCGGTGATCTTCCCCGGTGGCATAGGAAGGATTCTCATCACGGACTTCATGGTAGTCGTCTTCCCACACCCGGTCTCCCCGACCAGGCCAACCTTCTCTCCCTTGCCGACGGCGAAGTTCACCCCATCGAGCACCTTGAGGTGTCCGCCGTAGATATCAAAGCCGACATGCAAATTCTGTATCGTAAGCAGAGGTTCAGACATCAAGATCTAGACCTCCTCTACTGCAAACAGATCGCGCAATCCATCCCCTAACAGGTTGAACCCCAGAACGACGAACATGATTGCCAGCGCCGGAAATACCGTGATCCACCATTGATCCGGCATATAAATACGACCGTCGGCGACCATCGTGCCTAAGCCCGGTTTCGGTGGCTGCACCCCAAGCCCAACAAAGCTCAGGGTCGCACCGATCAGGATCACCCAGCCCATGTCTAAACTTATCTTGGTGAAGATGGGGGAGACGCAATTGGGGAGGACTTCCTTGAAGAGGATATGGAACCGGCTGGCACCGGTCAGTTCGGCGGCTTCTACAAAGAATTCATTTCGAAGCGATGAGGAGAGCCCATACACCAATCGACAATACCAGGGCCACCACATCAGAGAAACTGCCATCATGGCATTGAATATGTTCGGGGGCAAGACCGAGCAGATGGCTAAGGCAAGAATGAGAGGGGGAACAGCAAGAAAGACGTCCGTAAACCGCATGATCACCGTATCGATCCAGGATCCTTTGAAATAGCCGGCAGTTAAACCCAAGATAACTCCTGGAGGGACAACCAGTGCGAGCACAACAACCCCCATCATCAAGGAAAATCTGAATCCAAAGAATATTCGGCTCAGGATGTCTCGGCCGAATACATCGGTGCCAAAGAGGTGTCGCAAACTGGGAGGTTGGCTTGCCTCAGCGAAGTTCACAAACACCCCCGCGTGCCTGGGGTAAGGCGAAACAAACGGGGCAAAAACCGCCAAGAAGGCAATGAGAAGGACAAGGGACAGTCCCACAAGAGACAGGGGATTTCGGGAGAACTTGTACCAACCCCGTCCAAATCCCTCTCGTTTTCTTGACCAAAACGTCGGCTGCGAGTTGCGTGTCATCCTACTTGCTCCTTTCCGCCCCCAGTCGGATCCTCGGATCGAGGAACGTCACCACGATATCCACGATGATATTCATGATGATAAACACCACCCCCATCACCATGATGACGGCGATGATGGCGTTCAGATCCTTGCTCAGCATGGCGTTGATCCCGTAGCGAGACACCCCGGGCCAATTGAAGATCAACTCGACGATAAAGGCATTGGCCAACAGTGCCGCAAAGTCAAGGCCCAGTATGGAGACCGTCGGAATGAGCGATGGCCGTAGGAGATAGCGCAGATTGATGACCCGCTCCGGAATGCCCTGCGCCCTTTCGGCAGCGATGTAGTCCTTCTTCAAGTTATCGGACATGGCCGAACGCGTAATGCGGGCCTCCTGCGACATACCCCCTAAAGCCAAAGCGACGCCGGGCATGATGAGGTGCCACAGGGTGTCGCCCACAGCGTGGAAGTTGCCGGTGATCAGGCCATCAAAGATGATCATGCCAGTGATCACCGGTGGCTTGGTCACCCCCGGGCTGAGCCTACCAATGCTGGGTAGGATATGTAAAACGTAGCCGAAGGCCAGCAAAAAGAGAACCGCAAATACGAAGGAGGGAGTGCAGACCCCGACGTAAGAGCCCACTCGGACCACATTATCGACCCAGGTATTGCTGTATCTCGCAGAGATCGCCCCCAGAAGTATCCCAAAGACTGCCATGATCACACCGGAGAAGAGGGCCAACTCCATGGTTGCTGGAAGGAATTCCTTGACATCGGTTGAAACGTCGCGGCGCGTCACCAGCGATTCTCCAAAGTCGCCATGAAGCGCATCCCTCAACCAATAGTAGTATTGAGCATAGAGGGGTTTATCTAGGTACATACTCTCCCTCACCCTCTGCACAGCCCACTCCGGAGCTCTTGGTCCCAGGGCTGCCCTCGCCGGGTCTCCCGGCATCACCCGGGCGATGATAAAAATAAGGATTGAGAGCCCGAGAAGGACAAAGACCGAGTGCAGTAACCTCTTTAGAAGAAAGATTCCAAACCTCATGCTTTGCCTCCAGTAGAGAAGGGGCAGGATTGAGCTGCCCCCTCCCTGACGTTCTTAAAGCTTCTCCTCTCTATCTAGCCTCGAACGCGCCCTACTGCCGGCTCACTAGTGTGGCAGTACCTTGATGAAGCGCGCGTCCATGTTGTATCCCATTATTTTAATGACCAGACCCCTGGCTGCCGGCCAGTCAACATAGCTCTGGTAGGCATGTCTCTCCAGTTGATCGTTCACGAAAATTGAGGGGCAGAGGTCCACAATGTAATCCTGAAGGTCGTGGTATTTCGCAAACCTTTCTTCCATATTGACGGTTGCTAAAGCATCCGCAACAGCCTCATCGTAGTACGGATCGAGCAGCCATTCGTTTTGCTCCCATGTTGCAGCGGAACTTGAGAGATACCGCGACTCCAGCATCGAACCAGCCTCAGGCCAGTGAGGAGAGACGTAGATCGTCTCGATGTGCGGACTTTTCTCCATGTCCGCCATTTCATCGATCATCGTCATCCATGGGGTTCTGATGACGTTCACCTTGATCCCGATCTCGGCCATGTTCGCCTGAAACAGGAGTGCTGGCTTCTCTTCCGTAGGTACTAAGGAACACCAGTGTATATCGACCGGATAATCGTCAAGCTGGTCATAGTACTTCGATTGCCGCAACTCTTCCATGGCTTTGTCCAGATCTTGATGATAGGTAAATACATCCGGATTCCATCCAGGGTAGTCAACGGCAACTGGTCCATGCGCCGGATGGCTCAGATCCAGCGCAGCCGCGGTCTCGTAGTCAAACGCCCACGCCATGGCCTTGCGGAAGTGGATATCGTCAGTGGGAGGCTTTTTGTTGTGGATCATGTAGAAGAAAACACCACCCATATAGAACTTCGCGATATCCACTCCTTCCATTCTATCGAGCGCCGCCAAGCTTTCCGACGTCTGCCACTGGTCGGAGATCTCAAGCTCCTTATTGGCCATCATCGTTCTGACGGTCATGGGTTCCGTAGTGGCGATGAACTTGACCAGATCAGGAGCATCGGGATCGATCATCCCCCAGTAATCGGGGAACTTCTCCATGAGCACGTACTCCTCCAGGGGAAACTCCTTTATCGTATAGGCCCCGGAGCCAGCGTCATGGGTCAGGAGGTACTTCTTACCGTAGTCGCCGAAGTCCCCGTAAGGACCATCCTCGAGATTCGCCATCACGAGGTCCTTGTTTAGAACATAGAGCCTGGCGATGTTGGTAAGGAACGGCCCACTTTGTCGAGACATATGGAACCTAACCGTATAGCCATCGACGACTTCGGTGCTCTCTACCGCATCGAACAAGTAGGCATATCCCTCACCGATAGTCTGCAACCGATCCATGCTGAACTTGACATCCTCAGCGGTGAATTCGGTGCCGTCGTGGAACTTGACCCCCGACCTCAGGTAGAATGTCCAGGTCAACCCGTCGCCCGATACTTCCCAGACTTGGGCCAGGTTAGCTGTCACGTAACCACCCAGGACCGGGTAGACGAGCGAGTCATAGAGGTTGACTAGAGTGGAAGAACTCGAATAGTCTGAACCCACCGCCGGATCAGCGTATGTAGGCCAGGCAAAGGTGACTCGAAGGCTTCCTCCGGCCCAGCCAATCAAACCAACGCCTAACACAAGCAAACCAACTAGACAAAACACTGCACCGCGCTTCATACCTTTCACCTCCAAACAACGTGAAACAACGTGTGTACTACCCTCTGCTGATTTCAGTTCTTTTCCCTAATTGATCACCTCCTTTTTCTTTGCCGGGATTCATGTGATCGACCAGGGCGTCCACCAGAGAGTCCAGGAACGTTCGAAACTCCCCGGGACTCGTCATGACGGAGTACTTGCCCGCGTCGATCCGCTCTCGAATAGTGGAGAGACGAGAGCTAATTATTTCTTCATCTTCCAGTAATAAGATCAGCCGACTCGCGGCATCCAGCAGCCGAAAGGGACCGTAAAGCGGGGTCTCATCGAGAAGATTCCGCCCGCTTGTCACCATGTAGCCGACGAGCTCGAAGAGGCGCTCTTCCAACTCAGCCTGACCCATTATACACCTCAAAGAATACCCTGCCTTCTCTGCTGCGTGAGGGGGCTGGAGGGGCCTCTGCTGGCCAGCCTACGGAGACGAGCAGCATCGGCTCGATCCCCTCTGGCAGGCCAAGAACTCGTCCAACTGCACCGCGATGAAAGGAGGCAATTACGCAGGTCCCCAAGCCCTCTGCATACGCAGCCAGAAGGAGGTTCTCGGTCGCCATCGCGGCGTCCACTGGTGCTAAGAACGTCTCACCCAGTGTTCCGCCCCGCTCACGCGCCGCGGCTAAGTCCTGACAGACGGCGATCACAGCAGCCGGATCCCCAAGGAGCCCTGGACTCACAGTCTTGATGCTGCGGATACGTTTAGGCTCAGTCGCTATCACAAAACGCCACGTTTGAGCATTGCTGGCCGAGGGAGCCCAGATCGCCGCTTCTATGAGTTGGGCTAGCAAATCCCTTGGTACTTCCTCGTTACGAAATGCTCTTATGCTTCGGCGTCCTCGAATTGCGTCCTGGAGATCCATGGCTCTACTCACTCACTGCTTCCAAGATGTGTTGGATCATGCCCACTGCTTTCTCCATATCCGCTACGGCGATGTGCTCATCCTTGGAGTGTTCTGCCACCCCGCCCATTCCGATGACGACTGTCTGAATCCCTTTCTCGTTGTAAATGGAACCATCGGTGCCGCCACATATCACCCGCACTTTGGGTTTTAGCCCCACCGCTTCCACAGCCTTCTTGGCGATGGTGACCACTTCGGCGTCTTCGGGGATTCTCACCACCTTGTAGGCCAACTCCATCTTGACCTGTGTGCGCGCGCCGATCGATTTGGCAGCGGTCTCGAAGACGTCTTTGATCAGCTCACTCTGCGTGAGGCATTTTTCATGGGTAAGGCTGCGACATTCGGCCTTGATTTTGGCCTTCTCCGGAACCCCGTTTCGAATCTCACCGCCTTCGATGATCCCCACATTGACCGTCGTCTCCTCGTCGATCCAACCTTCCTTCAGCATGGCGATCGCATAGCTTGCCGCCTTGATGGCGGAGATTCCCTTCTCCGGTTCCATCCCAGCGTGGGCCGCTTTGCCGGTGATCTCAATGTCGATAATCATGTGGGATGGCCCACCGATGACGACAGCGTCCAAGGCATCCATATCGATCAGGAATCCCATCTTTGATTTCAGCAACGTGGTGTCAAGATGCTTTGCCCCCACCAGTCCAATCTCTTCCTCCCTCGAGACGACAATCTCCAGCGGGGGGTGTCGATCGGCAGTCCTTAGGGCTTCCACGAGCTCAGCAATACCGGCCTTGTCATCGGCTCCCAAGATGGTATCCCCCTTTGAGCGAATGACCCCGCTTTCCAGGACGGGTTCGATCCCTTTGCCTGGTTTGACCGTATCCGCATGGACGCTGAAGAAGACCGGCTCCGTACGGGTGGAATTCTTGGCAGCGAGTCTCACGACGAGATTCCCATAATCATCGGTGGTGCATTCCGCCTGGAACTCTCGAGTGAAGAGGTCTTTTAAGTAGGCGATAAACTTCTTTTCCTCTCCCGATTCGCTGTCGATTTTCACCATCTCAAAAAACGTATTGACTAACCTTTCGTTCACGACGCCCCCTTTTCCCAAAAGCGGCAATAAAACTTAGCCCTTACCTAGCTTTTTTAACAGAGGAAGAAGCTCTGGAGCGATCACCTTCCCCTTGTCGGTGATCTGTTTGCCATCAAGCCAGACCGAGGTGTTGAGGCAGATCCCGTCAGTATGCGAGGCCCCTTTGATGCCATCGGGTGGGATATACATCAGACCGACTTGGCCCAGGCCCCACTCGGTGCCGCCCCAGACCCGTTCATCCTCCAGGATATCCCCGGAAAGACGGGCCCCGGGATTGAACCCATAGCAGACATGAGCCAGCCGGAGCATCATCGGATCATTGAAGCTCCGAAGCCAGGCCTCATACTCCACCGCTTCCTTACCACCTTTGAACTTGACGACCTTTCCCCGCTCGACATGGAGCTTGACCGGCTCCTCAAGGACCCCCAAAAACGGAGGGACCAACGAGCCGTCGAAGACGATGACCCCGTTGATCGATTCGAAGGCTGGCGCCCAGCCGATTTGACCGGCCATCATGTGGGGCCCAGGGGTATCTGCATAGCCGGTTTCACACGAGATCGGTCTTTCTGGATCGTTGTCGAAGGCGACATCTTCCCCAGCAGGGGTGGTCAAGCGAACATGCTTTGCCTTCTTGGTCATCTTGGTAATGGTTTCCTCAAACTCCTTCAAGATCGGGTAATCGACCCGGCCGATGCAGCGCACCATCATATCGGCATCCATTCCCACAAGGCAGAGATACCGAAGCCGGTTGTTCTCCTTCATTGCGATATCAAACGGCGTTGAATAAAGCAGCCACTTATTATTAAACTCGACCCACGCATCGGCCGCCTTCAACGCGGCAGTTAGCGCCGCAAGCGGCAACATGGGATCGGCACCCTTCCCAACACCCAAGGGAGAGGCCACCCAGATCACCATCGGCTTGGCTCCAAGTGCAAACGCGGCCCTCGCCGTGGCGTCAACGACTTGGGGATCGCTCTCCGTGTCAGCCGTGATCACGAACGTCTCCCCCGGCTTTAGCTTAAACAGCTCTTTCGTCAGGGTGGTTGCTGCTCTACCCAATTCATAGTCGTAGTATACTGGCACGGCGCTCCCTCCTTATTCTTTACCGAGTTCCTTGGCGAGCCTTTTCAGATCTTTGTCCAACACCTTCCCCTTATCCATGATCTGGTTCCCATCTAGCCAAACGGAGGTGTTTAAGCAAATGCCATCGCTATGGGAGGGAGCGGGGATCCCGTCCGGTTGAATTAGGATGGCACCCACGTTGCCAAGGCCCCACTCGGTGCACCCCCAAACCCGCTCATCTTCCAAGATGTCCCCACAAAGCCGGGCGCCGGGGTTAAATCCGTAGCAGACATGGGCCAACCTTCTCATTCGGGGATGGTTAAAGCTATCCACCCATGCCTCAAATTCCGCGGCCTGTGCCCCCCCCTCAATCTTGACGATCTCTCCGTCTTTGACAGTGAGACGGACCGGGGCTTCAAGCTTGCCGGTACACGGCGGTACGAGCGACCCATCGAAGACGATGGTCCCATTTATCGTCTCAAGAGCTGGCGACCACCCGATCTGCCCGGCCATCATATGGGATCCAGGCACATTGGCGTATCCAAGGCTGGCGCTGAAGACGTAATTTGGATCAGGTCGTCCGTTCTTCTTTGCATGATCGAACTCCACGTCTCCACCGGCTGGCGTGGTCATCCGTACGTGCTTGGCGGCCTTGGTCATCTCGGTGATCTTTTCCTCAAATTCCTTCAAGACCGGATAGTTCACTCGCCCGATGCAGCGCACCATCATGTCGGCGCTCATTCCCACAAGACACAGATGGCGAAGCTTTTTATTCTCCTTCATCGCGATGTCATAGGGGGTTGAATAGAGCAGCCACTGGTTGTTGTATTCGACCCATGCATCCGCCTCTTTCAATACGGCGGTAAGTGCGTCCACTGGCAACATGGGGTCTGCGGCCTTTCCCACACCCAACGGTGAGGCGAGCCAAATCACCATCGGTTTTGCACCAGCGGCGAAGGCAGCCCGTGCGGTCGCATCGACCACCGTTGGATCACTCTCCGTATCGGCCGTGATCACGAAGGTCTCGCCTTCCTTCAATTTAAGCAGTTCATTGACCAAGACATCGGTCGCTTTTCCCAGTTCATAGTCGTAGTAAAACATCTTTGCTCCTTTCGCCCATTTGGCGCATTATCTCCTAATTGAACCGGCAGAGATCACGTTCAGATCGTCCCCTGCATCACCCCCTTCCAAGATTTTTTGCGTTTGAACCCACAAGATCTTCGCGGGATGGTCCGTGGAGTTTCGAATGGTATGAGCCTGGGATGAGAAAATGTGAAAACTATCTCCTGGTTCAAGAGTCTCTTTCTTATCCTCGACCTGGAGTAAAACCTCTCCCTCAAGCACGTAACCGAACTCCTCACCCTCGTGTGTGATGAGAGGTGGGTCGTAATGAGGCGGATACTCGGCGATCAGCGCCTCAAGAACTCGATCGGCCACGGAACCCGAGAGCAGGTTATAGGTAACCTGGGAGTCCTCAAGGTAGATACGACTACGAGGAGACCCCGCTTTGAGTACCAGGGGCCCGTTTGTCGGTGCAGCGAAGAAATGACTCACTGGAACATCAAGCGCCTCACAGATGGCACTGAGTGAGGAGATGGAAAGCGAGGAAAGACCGCGTTCTACCTGCGAGAGAAAACTCACGGAAAGTTTACAACGAGAAGAGAGCTCTTCCAAGGTCCATCGCCTCTTCTGGCGCAGGTCACGGATGCTGCCGCCAAGCTTTTCGTGTTCCACGTTTTTACTATAGTGAAAAAATTTCACTTGTCAAGGGGAAGTGGCAAAATGATCTGTCCGATGCTACATCTGCAATGTAAATGGTAGGGTGTGATGAGACTGCCAAGCCTTCTGTATTTCGCTTCTGCCAGGTCGAGCAGAACGGAGAGTCGAAGCCTTCTGTTAAAGAGGGCTGGAATAGGTGGCGGTGAGAAGTGAGCGCTTCTTATTCTTAAGGTTTGGCTGGGGTTACTGTATGGGTAGAATAGGGGTATGGGTTGTCTGAGCGATTATTCCTTTGGACACATTAAGGTTGACGATTGTACGTATAGGCACGACCTAATTGTGTTTGAAGAGGAGATCCTCTCTCCATGGATACGGCAAGAGGGGCACTGCCTCCACGTCGAGGACCTAAAGTGGGCTATTGCTCACCATCCGCGTGTCATCGTTGTGGGGACCGGTGCCTTCGGAGGACTGGCAATCCCCAAGGAGATAGTCGCTTCCTTGGCAGCTCAAGGAATCACCCTTGTTGCCTACAAGACAGGCAAGGCGGTGGAGGCATACAACGAGCTTGTTAAGAAGGGAGAACGGGTCGCCTGCTGCTTACACCTCACATGCTGAGGGCTCCCTGGTCCTATTTGACCGTGGACGCTTCGTACAAGAGCGGTTAAGCTCTTATCCACGCTTAAGAGAGGAGGCGTAATGGAGAAAGAAAGAGTGGAATTTCTGCGTCGCTGCATGGAAACGGTCTGCCCGTCAGGTTTCGAGGAGGAGATCTCCCATGTCTGGCGAAAGGAGGCGGATCGGTTCGCCGAGCGAACCTGGGCCGATTCACACGGCAACTCGTTCGCCGTTGTAAACGAGGGCGGAACCCCGCGGGTGATGCTCGCCGGGCATGCCGACGAGATTGGCCTGATGATTACCTACATCGATGATAACGGCTACCTGTCCTTCGCCGGTATCGGTGGCTGGGACCCGCAAGTCCTCCCCGGCCAGCGGGTCTTGATTCAAGGGATGACGGGACCGATCCTCGGAGTAATCGGGCGAAAACCGATCCACCTGCTAGAAGAGGAAGAGCGCAAGAAGGTCGTCAAGATTGAGGATCTATGGATCGACATCGGAGCGAAGGACAAAGAAGATGTGGCCTCCCTTGTAGAGATCGGGGACCCAGCCGTGCTCGACTACTCGTTCGCTGAGTTGCGAAATGACCTTGTCGTATCTCGTGGGTTTGACGACCGAGTGGGGGCGTTCCTCGTCCTGGAGGCGGCGCGTCTCGTCGCTGCGATGAACCCCAAGGCGTCTGTGTACGCCGTAGCGACTGTGCAAGAGGAGGTCGGCCTGCGCGGAGCACGCACCAGTGCATTTGGGATCGATCCACAGGTGGGGATCGCTGTCGATGTCGGTTTCGCCACTGATACACCGGGGATGGATAAAGAGAAGAAGAAGGTCGGCGAGGTAACGATGGGAAAGGGACCGATTATCGCCCGTGGCCCGAACATCAATCCGAAGCTATTCAAGCTGTTCGTGGAGACGGCCAAGGAGAAGAAGATCCCTTACCAGATCGAGGGAGCTCCACGGGGAACTGGAACCGACGCCAACGCCATCCAACTCACCCGCGCCGGGGTGGCAACAGGATTGATATCCGTCCCCAATCGCTACATGCACTCACCCTGCGAGATCGTGCACCTAGGCGACCTTGAGAACATCGCCCGACTGATCGCTCACACGGTGGTAAGAATCGACGAGAGAACCGACTTCATCCCGTCGTAGAACCACAAGTACCTAAAAGATCGCTTGGGGGCCTATTCTTGCGGTTCCCTGTTCAGGCTCTTCGCTATTTAGTGTGGGCAACCTGTCAAGAGATGCTCCCGCGTAAGCAAGCCCGATTTCAGGTTACCGGCTTGGACCGCAGCCTTTTGAGTTCTTAGGAAGCCAGGAGACCAGGAAAAGGATCAACTTCCTGCTTCCTTGTTGCGGAACTGCGGTCTTGTCCCTTCTCGGTGGATTCCTGGTTTCCTTATTACAAGACTGTAGGTAAGCCTAACATCTGGCTACCCACTTAAAGCAGCGAGGAGCCCCTATTCATAAAGAGCCTCCGCTTTATACCCTTAAGCGAGCTTAAGGGGAGGAAAGCGAAGATTCGCCGCTATTAGTTGGTACCAAGCCAAAGAGCTCTGCCAGCGATGTTCGGTTGTCGACGTCGGGCAAAGACAACCATTGCCCTTATTCCTACCCGGGAAGTGCCCCCTTAACGTCGGGGAGGTGCCCCGCCCAACCTCCGTTTTTGTTATCTCTGCACCGAAGTTGAAAAGCAGTGGTTGGCGATAATAGCGACCATCCTATCTTTGCGAGCTTGATCCAAATCTGCGACAGGAGTATAGTAATCTCATCAGGGGAGCTCAAGTAATTGGGCTGAGAGGAGGTTTAACCTCGACCCTTCGAACCTGATCTGGGTAATGCCAGCGTAGGGAAGTGACACACATCCCTCGCGGCCCAGAGCAGAGAACGGGTCGCCCGCTATGAGGGAGACTGAGATCTTAAAGATCATTCGCACATACATCGCCGGGGCCGGGGATGACGCAGCGATATTTCCGTTTCGTGACACCAATCTCATTCTCACCACAGACATGCTCCACCGCACAAGCGACTTCCCTCCCGGGACGACCCCATACACCATCGGGTGGCGCTCGGTAGCAGTCTCCCTCTCCGACCTCGCCGCAATGGGGGCACGGCCCCTCGGTGTGCTCCTCGCTCTTGGGGATCCTGACCTTAAGGAAGAGTTCGTCAGGGAGCTGCTCAACGGAGCGATTGCCTGCTGCGAGGAGGCGGGAACTCTCCTCGTGGGGGGAGATCTCGACCGACATCAGGAGCTGACCCTGGTGAGTATGGCGGTCGGCGAAGCCACACAACCAGTGCTCCGAAAAGGCGTACAACTAGGCGATCTTGTGTGTGTCACCGGCGAACTTGGTCGCACCCAAGCCGCGCTACATCTGTTCGCTGCAGGGAGCCTCAAGCGGGCAAACGCCCTTTTTTGTTTCTCACCCCGAGTCGCTTGGGGATGCAAGCTCGCAGGACTCGCCACGAGCATGATCGACATCTCTGATGGCCTGGCCCACTCGCTTCACCTGCTTGCACGCGAGAGCATGGTCGGCTGCTCGATCAAGGAGTCTAGCTTCCCTATGATCTCCGATCTGCATGAGGTTCTCGCGCCGGCGGAGCACTCCGAAGCGCTGCTCTTCGGCGGGGAGGACTACGAGCTTCTATTCACCCTCCCTGAGCGTTCAATCTCTACCATCGACAAAGAGGTGTGTTACAGCGTGATCGGTAGGGTCACCGAAGGTAAAGTTCTCCTCGACGGCAACGAGCTCCCCGACCGAGGATACGAACACTAAATAAGGAGATGATCAAGATGCAAAAAAGATCTCTGCTACTGATCCTGATCGCCCTGATGGTGATCGGGGTGATCGGCGTGGGTACGGAAAAGCTTGTTGTCTACACCTACAGTAGCTTTGCCTCCTGGGGTGCGGCACCGTTCATCGAAGAGGCATTCGAGAAGAAACACGATGTGGACGTGCAGTTCGTCGCTACCGGGGACGCACGAATGATGTTAACCAAGCTATTAACTGAGCAGGAAGCGGGGAGACCCGGCGCGGACGTATTTATCGGAGTCGGATCAGTGGATCTCTCCATGGCCCGGGGTGAAGGCCTTTTCGTACCCTTAACAGGAGAGGATATTCCCAACCTCACCTCGGTGCGAGAGGACCTCTTGATCGATCCCACAAATTCGTTGATCCCCTACGAACATAGCTATATCACTCTTGTCTATGATAGCCAGGTACTAGCAGTTGAAGATATTCCACTGACCTTCGAGCAGTTGCTTGACCCAAAATACAAGAAGATGTTGATCTTAGAGGATCCCCGGACCTCCTCGGTGGGTCTTGCCTTCCTATTGTGGACGATCCATCAATACGGCGACCCAGGCTACCTTGATTATTGGCGCAAGCTTTTACCGAACGTCCTCACCATCACACAAGGTTGGAGTGCGGCCTATGACCTCTTCCTCGCTCGCGAGGCGCCAATCGTGGTCAGTTTCTCGACAGATACCGCCTATTCGGTAATCGAAGAAGGGAGCACACGCTATAAGATCATGCTGCTGAACAGCCAGGGCTATCGCAGTATCTACCTTATGGGAATCGTCAAGGGGACAAAGCAGCAGGGGCTATGTAAGGAGCTATTGGACTTCGTCCTCTCATCCGAGGTCCAAGAGATGATTTCCACTACGGAATGGATGTTCCCCGCTAATCGGGAGACCTTGCTACCGGTTCTTTTCTACCAGAACGCGGTATTTCCGCCTGATCCGGTAATGATACCCGCAGAACGGATAGGGGGGAACCTCGACCGCTGGCTGCTGGAGTGGGCCGGAGTCATTGTGGGAGGCTAGGATCAAAAGATTTGGCCGCGCGGCGCTCATCGCCGCTCCACTGGCTTTTTTAGTCCTCATCTTCTATTACCCCCTCCTGCGTCTCTTTCAGGAGGGGGTAGTACAGGAGGGTCATCTCACCCTTAAGTACATCGGGGGGGTCTTCGCTGAGCCTTACTTTCGCCATGTGATCCTCTTCACGGCTGAGCAGGCCTTGTTAAGCACTCTGTTGGCGATGATCATCGGTCTTCCCTGGGCCTACATCTTCACCCGCTATCAATTCCCTCTAAAGGAGACCCTACGCTCGCTCACCATCGTTCCCTTTGTTCTCCCCTCGATCACCGTTGCAGTTGGGTTCATCCTCTTCTTCGGAAACAATGGCCACCTCAACCAGTTGTTGATGGGACTTTTCGGCCTTAAGGGCCCGCCGCTCAGGCTTCTTTACTCCCTCAAGGGGATCGTCCTTGCCCATGCCTTCTATAATGCCCCGATCATCACGAGGATGGTCCACGCCCAGTGGGAGCGGCTTAACCCAGCCTACGAGGAAAGCGCCCAAGCCCTTGGCGCGGGGAGAATACGGCGATTCTTCGAGGTGACTCTCCCGCTGCTCTTGCCGGGCTTGATGACCGGCGCGGCACTTGCGTTCATCTTCTGCTTCTTGAGCTTCCCCATCGTCCTTGCACTTGGCGGAGCAAGGTTTTCCACCATCGAGGTTGAGATCTACACCCAGTTCATCGTCCTCTACCAGCACAAGCTTGGCGCGGCGCTGGCGATCATCCAAATTGCGCTATCTTTGCTCTTCACATACGGTTACATCCTGCTTGAAGGGCGTTTCACCCGCGAGGTAGAAGTAACCTATAGCCGCTCGACAGTCCCACTCCTCCGCCGATTCACTTTGGGAAAGGGTATCGTGTGGCTCTTCATCGGAATAAGCGGCCTTCTCTTCCTCGGGCCGATGGCGAGTGTCTTCTACGACTCGATCACCCGTGAGTGGGCAGGACGGACGGTCTTCACGCTTCATTGGTATTCCTATATCTTCCAGTCACAATACGAGGCACTAATCGGGGCAGCACCTCTACGTTCGGTGGTCAACAGTCTCCAGCTAGGCTTATCGGCGATGGGACTCGCAAGCTTAGTGGGGCTGCCGATTGCCTTTGTCATCGCGCGATACCGCTTTCGCGGGCGGCGCTTATTCGATACCTTGGTAATGGCCTCACTTGGAGTCTCCTCAGTGGCCCTGGGGGCAGCACTGCTTTCAGCTTTTCTTCGCCCGCCGCTTGAGCTTGGGAGTGGATGGCTTGCCATTGTCTTAGCCCACTCCATATTGGCCTATCCCTTCGTCATCCGCGCTGTCGTGCCCGTTCTTGAAGGGTTGAAGCAGGGTCTGGTCGAGGCCGCACGGAGCCTCGGAGCAACCAGATTGCAAGCGTTCCGCGACATCGAGTTGCCTCTGATCCGCCGGGGACTGTTGGTAGGGGCGATCTTTGCCTTTGCCATCTCGCTTGGGGAGATGAGCGCAACGATCATGCTTGCCCAGCCAGGGCTAAAGACGATGCCCCTGGTGGTCAACGACCTTCGCGCGGCAAGGTCCTTCGGCGGGGCAAGTGCGATGAGCTCCCTATTGATTCTGGTAACCGCCGGAGCCTTCGTCATCATCGAACGGTTTGGGGAGAGGCTCTTTGGAGGAACGCGATGGTCCAGGTGAAACTTGCAGGAGTGACCAAAAGGTTCGGCGAGACAGTAGCGGTGAAGGAGATCTCTTTTACCGCTTCGCCGGGAGAGTTTCTGACCCTGCTTGGCCCCTCCGGTTGTGGAAAGACGACCACGCTAAGGTTAATCGCGGGGTTCGAACAACCAGACGCCGGTGATATTCTCTTTGACCGCAGGAGTGTCCTTTCAGACCCGCCGGAGCGGCGCCGTGTAGGGATGGTATTCCAGAGCTATGCCCTGTTCCCTCACATGAGTGTAAAACAAAACGTTGTCTATGGGTTGCGTTTCCGCCGTGGAATTGAGAAGAGAGCGAGGGTGCAAAAGCTATTGGAGATGGTGGGGTTAGACGGTTTGGAGCAAAGAAGCCCAACAGAGCTCTCAGCAGGACAACGTCAACGGGTTGCGCTCGCCCGTGCCCTCGCCCCACAGCCGCGTATTCTCCTGCTTGATGAACCGCTCTCTGCCCTCGACGCCAAGCTGCGTGAGTCGCTACGGACACAGGTTCACCGTATCCAGCGCGAGCTCACCCTGTCCACGATCTACGTCACCCACGATCAGGAGGAGGCTCTGGCAATCTCCGACCGGATTGTGATCATGAACGAAGGGAGAATCGAACAAATCGGAACACCACAGGAGGCCTATGAGCGGCCGCAAACCGCGTTTGTTGCCTCGTTCATCGGGCGAACAAACCGCCTGGAGGGAGAGGTGGTGGCTGTCGAGCAAGGAACCGTCCGGGTGCAGGCGGGTGATGTCACATTCGTCGTTTCCGCTTGTCGTGTACCGGTGACCGTGGGCGACCGCGTCGCCCTGTTTATCAAGGAGGAGCATCTGCAACTGGATGAAAGAAGTGACAACGTCCTTCCAGCAAGGGTGATCTCGCTGGAGTACCACGGTGAGGCAACCGTTATCCACCTGGAGAGTCCGCTTGGCTTGCTCCGCGTCCGAGCGAGTTACACGGAGATAAGCGTGCTCTCTGTGGGTGAGCAGATCAAGGTGAGTTTCCCCGCGGACAAAGCAATCCTCTTTCCCGTTATCTAGAAAGCGGGACCAATTGCACCCTAGAGTTGATTCGTGAGCGCAAGCCACATCACGGTAAAATGCTAAATATCGTGGTACGAGTTTTAAAAGCATCTCACAAAGGAGGGGGAGCGATGAAAAGCGGCCTACTAGCAAGTTTGGCGGTCTTGGTGCTATTAATTCCAGTCAGTGTTGCCTGCAGCGCTGAGGAAGAAATGCCGTTCCATGACCCTATCGTTATCGCAGAGGTTGGCGATTTTACTGCTGCAAACGGCGTTCGAGGCGGAACAGGAACCAAGGATGATCCGTTCATTATTGAAGAGTTAAGAATCGATGCCAGCAAAAATGGTTATGGGATCCGCATTTCCCAGGTGAAAAGTTGTTTCGTTATCCGTGGAGTATCGATCCAAAGTGCTTCAAAGGTCGGCATCGAACTTGTCGAAGTGTCAAACAGTACAGTGGAAAGCTGCACTATTGACTCCAACAAGATTGGCCTTATCCTGGAATCCTGTTCCTTGCTTTCCATAGGAGAGAACCGGTTTATAAACTGTGGGGGGATTGGAATAGTAATGAGGGAGTGCAAAAATAGCACTCTTACGGGTAACGAGTTTATCGGTAAAGGAAGCGGCCTTTGCGTGTACGAGGGCTCTACGTGCGATACCATTAAAGAAAACAACTTCGAGAACTCGGCCCTTGTCGCATTCTACTTGGGCAGTGGAGGTAATTGGATCTATCACAATAACTTCTTCAGGGCGATTGTACAGGATTATGCCTACAATGTTTGGGATAAGGAAGGGGAGGGTAACTATTGGGGGAAAAGTTATCGTGGGGAAGACAACAACAAAGATGGAATCGGCGATAGCCCCCAACAAGTATCGGGTCCCAGCTATAACTATGATCGCTACCCGTTGATGGAACCCTGGCAGTCCTAAGCCCTATCTGCGCCCCATGCAAAAGCAATCAACACCATTAAATATAGAAGAATCAGGGATAAAGAGAGAAAAGCAAATGCATGACAGCCACTACGCTTTTTAGGATCTTATCACCGTGTTCCGCGCAGCCGCGGATCGAGGATGTCCCGTAAGGCGTCTCCCACCAGGTTCCAGCTGAGGCAGAACAATGTAATGGCGATACTGGGGTAGATCACCACATACCAGTAAGCAAGGGGGTTCCCGTACAAGCCAAGGATCCAGTTGCGCGCATAACTGATCAGTTGCCCCCAATCGGCATACCCCAGTGGCGCTCCCACCCCGAGGAAGCTTAAGGCAGCAGCAGTGATGACGATCGATCCCATGCTCATCGTCCCTTGCACCACCACAGGCCAGATCGCGTTGGGCAATATGTGGCGCCAAATAAGGCGCAGGGAGTTCGCACCGGCAGCACGCGCTGCCTGCACATAGTCGGCTTCGCGAATCTGCAGGATGTCACCCCGTATCAGACGGGCATACCCCATCCAGCCGAGTGCCACCAGGGCGACCATAACGTTCGTCAATCCGCGCCCCAGGATGGTGGTGAGAACCATCGCCCCGACAAGGAAAGGAAAGGCATAGAAGATATCGGTAACGCGCATCAACAACTCATCCAGTACTCCCCCATAAAAAGCAGCGACCGATCCCATCACTATGCCGATCAGTGCAGAAATGCTTACCACGACCAGGGATACCCTCCACGCGGTCCGTGTGCCCCACACGATCCCGTAGTATATATCATACTGCCCTTCTGCTGTGCCGAACGGATGCTCGGGGCTGGGCGGCTTGGGCACGGATGAATAGCCATCACGAGGGATTCTGTAGGGTTCGTGCTCCCATGCCGGTGGAGCCAGTACCGGTGCCAGTATCCCCACTACAACAAAGAACACCAAAAGCACCAGCCCGATCAATCCCAGTGGATTCTTGATCAGTTTTAAAAATGTCGTCATTCCAGCCTCACCCGCGGGTCGATGTACGCGTACATCACATCAACGATCAGATTGGCAAGCACGATCAGTACCCCGTTAAACAGAAGATAACCAAGCAGAGCCGGTAGATCGAAGGTCTGCGCCGCTCGCGCCGCCCACCGCCCCAGCCCATGAAAGTCAAAGATCGTCTCCGTGATCACCAACCCGTTGAACAGAAACGCCACCGTTACCCCGGCAATTGTCACCGCGGGGATGAGGGCGTTTCGCCGGGCATGCTTCTTGATCACTACTTTCTCTTCTAACCCCTTGGCCCGCGCCGTGGTCACGTAGTCCTGCCGCAGGGTCTCAAGCATGCTCGCACGCATCACCCGCAGAAGCAACGCCCACGAGACATAGGCCAGTGTAAACACAGGTAAAAGCAGGTGGCGTACCGCATCGCCAAACACATACCAGTTCCAATTTAGAACCGCATCCAACGTGATGATGCCCGTGTAGTTGGCAAACTCACTCGATCGCACGATCGCAGAGGCTCCCAGCCCAAGCTGCCCCGGGGGAAACCACCCCAGGATCCCATAGAACAGGAACAGGCCTAACAACCCTGCCACAAAGGTGGGAAGCGACCAGCCAGTGATGGCAACGATGCGCGTGATGTGATCGAGCGGCTTGTTGTGCTTCACCGCGGAAAGGGACCCCAACCAGATCCCCCCCAGTATGATCGGAAGGGCAGACCACAGGGCAAGCTCCGCCGATACAGGCATGAACCGCATGAACGCCCCAGTCACCGGCCGCGCCGCCGACTCTGACCACCCCAGCTCACCGTGGATCACTTCCCAAAACCAGTCGGCAAACTGCTTGTAGATCGGATCGTCTAGCCCGTAGCGCTCGATTAAAACGTCAAAATCAACGTTTTTAAGCTCTGCTGGATTGCTGACGTAGACCGATAGTCGCTGGTAAGGGCTTAGAAGCTGCATCACTAAAAAGACCAGGATGATACAGCCAAATACCACCACCGGGAGGATCAAAAGTCGCCTGATGATGTATGAAAGCATCTATATAGATAATCCTTCATTAAGAACAGGGTAGGGGGATATCCCCCTACCCCAAGATGGTTTTAACTTGCCGCTTTATTCGTACGCCTTGTATACCGAGTAGTAGTACACGTCTGGGAAGAGCGGGTTAAACGCGTAGCCCTGCACCCAGTCGCGCTGGACCCGGTAGCCGTTCACCTGCGGCAACCACAGGTCGTAGCAGTCGTCGTATGACATCTGCTCCATCTGGTAGTAGATCGCCGCTCGCTCCGCCTGATCAGTTATCGCCATGGCAGCAGAGATCAGTGGATCGTAGTTCTCCGCAAACATCGCGACGAGCGTAGCGCCCTGCCAGCCGGAGAAGGTTCCAGTGGAGTGAGCAAACGGAATCACGAAGTTGTGCGGATCCGGGAAGTCAGCAAGCCAGCCGATCACGAACAGCGGCATCTGCTCGGTGACCATGCGGTCGAGATAGCTGGCCCACGGTACACCGCGCACATCGATGTGGAACTTCGGATTCATCGACTCGATGTTCTTCTCCAGGATCTCGGCGATGACCCGTCGTCCCTGGTTTCCCTCGTTGTAGAGAAGCACGAACGTGAAGCCTGTGTCCCAAATGGCGCCGCCATGGGCCAGCTTCATCTCCGCTGTCGCCTTCTCTATGTCGTAGTTGTAGTAGATGGCTGGATCATCATCGTACGCCCAACCAAACGCCTTGGGTACCGGGCCGTGTGTCCGGTAACCACCAGCTACCCCGAGCACATCGTCGATGTAGGTCTGGTACTCAAACGCGTAGGCGAACGCCTTTCGCAGGTGAGCATCGTTAAAGAACTCAGACGGAATACCATCCTCTGCCAGCTGACCCGAGCCGACCAGGTCGTTACCCTCCAGATTCAGATCGGAGGTGAAGAACCCAGCTGGGTTCAGCCCCAATGTAGGCAGGTTCAGGGTAGTGACAATCCCTGGCTGACCCATCACCTGCGGCAGGTATTGAGGGTCGACCGAGCAGATGTCGGCATCGCCCCGCCCGAAGAGCAACAGACGGTCCGACCACTCCTGGATCTTCTTGTCAACCACGGTCTTGATCGCTGCCGGCTCGCGCCAGTAACCATCGAACCGCTCGTAGACCACCTCAATACCTGGATCCCATTTTTCGAGCATGTACGGACCGGTACCGTTCATGACGTCATAGAGCTCCGACTCCTCCGCTGCCTGACCGCCGCCAGGATTGTACCACGCAGCCCAGGTATCAGGCTCGCCATCCCAGCCGCCCTGCGCGATGACCCATTCCTTGTCCAGGATCGCTCCCCAGCCTGCAGCGTGCGCGAGGATGGTGAGGAACGGCGGATAGGGTGCATCCAGGTGGAATACGACGTCACCCGTGGGGGTGACTTCTACCCACGAATCGATCGCCGCGTAGACCTGCGCCTGCTGCTCCGGGGTTAGATCCTTGATTGTTTCACCCTTATTGGTGTCGATCCCAAGAACGGCATTCACGACTTGGTAGAGTCTCCAGTATTTCTGTCCGGAGAGGGGTTCGATGTACATCCATATCGGACCCCCATCGCGGTCTTGCAGAATTGCCCGCTCGAAGGTATACTCCACGTCCTCCGGGGTGAGGTCCCCACCCTCGTGGAACTTTACACCTTTGCGGATGGGGAACTGATAGGTGACCGACCCGTCTGGATACGTCACGACGAGCCCGTTATCGACCGAGGGGACAACCGTTGCTAGCATCGGGAGCAGATCCCCCGTTGCGAGCGAATAACTGAGGTCGGTTTCATCGGCATCGACAACGCCCATCGGCCACATGACCAGGTTCTCGTATACGTTGAACATGACCGCGCCGCTCGCCGTATCGTAAGAATACGCAGGGTCAAGCGTGTTGACTGTCCCGTACTCAATCCGAACGATCGTATCGGGGTTTCTGATATCCTGTCCTAGCGCAAATGCGGTAAATACGAGTACCAACGCCAAGCTTAACAACCAGATTTTTTTCACCGTGTTACCTCCTTGACCATAAGGCCTAGCCTCCGCTAATGGAAGGCTCCCTTGCTCTCCTGGCCGGGGCCTTGGGCCATAATCAATAGAAACCTTCTCTATGCTGACACGCAATAGCCCTGCGGTCAGGACCTGTAACTTACACCTAGTGGATAGGCATCATCAGTATACCAAATCTCCTTGCGGAATGTCAACCACACGGAGAGTTGAGAGCGCTCTCCTTAGCTCCAGGTTGAGGAAGAGATGGTGCCCATTCTGGCCCTCTACAGGCCAGAATGGGCACGAGATCTCCAGATCACAGGAGATCTTTGCCAAAAAGGGGAAGTGAGCCTCTCCTTGGCAAGGATGAGAGAAGGAAGACAGCACCTTTTTCAGAGCTCTCTACACAAAAAAGTCGACACAACCGCGTTCAGCAGGAGGCTTACAAAATACCTCAATTCTCGCTATGCTGACTCACCGGCTGGTGGATGCCAGTAGAGACGTAGGTACTAAATTCGCATTCTGGAGTCTCCGAGGGCGGTCACTCTCCGGAGAAGAATCCTCCCAGCACCACACCAAACAAGAGCAATACAGAGGAAAACATGAAGTGAATGATGAACTCCTGCCCAGGGTCTGGAGGATACAGTTCTCCGTGAAAAAAAAACATCGGGAAGGAGCAAATCGAAAAAAGGCCAAAGTAGACAACAATGGATGCTATAATAGTTCCCAGGCCTGCAAGCAAGGAATACTTAAACGGTATGCCCGACATGCCGATTGAAAAGCCAATGATCCCCGGGGCGATAAACGCGACCTCACTTAGGTCAAAAGCAAGGAATGCGTTTAGATCCAGCGAGGCGTTTAACAACCCGAGGCTGACCCCGCCAACGAGTGCCATGGCAGTTCCTCTACGGAACGAACTAACACGTGCTAGCGCCAACTTAGAAAACGCCTTATCTGATCTCAAACGTCCACCTCACCGGGAGAGTCACTTTCTGCTCTCCCATCCTGGTAACAACTCGTATCTCAGCCTGCCCTTCGGCTATGAGCTCGTTTCTGCCTGCTCTAAGATTCTCCAAGAGGCGCTCTTTGTAGAGGGACTTCATTTGGGCTGTTGACGTGAAGAGCTCCTTCTCCGGTCGATCGGAGAGGACAACCCCACCCCCCCAGTAGCTGTATCGCCCCAGGTAGACACCATTAACACTCAGGCTGTAGCTGACCGCGTCGAAAGAGACTTCAACCCCCAACGCCGAGGGGATTTCGAACCAGAAGTAGAGATCGATGCTTACCCCTTCTTCTGCCTCGCTGAATCCCACCCGATCCAATATGACCTTTGTTTCGGAGGCAGAGGTTAGCACAGTTGCCACAGCGCCATAATTAGCCTGCACAACCAGGAAGGTGTATAAGGAAATGATGAAGACGGTGGAAAAGATGAGCCAAGTTAAGAGAGTGCGCTTACTCATACCTCGTAACATGCTACGTAGTGGCCGCTCCCCTTGTCTTCAAGTGGCGGGTGTTCAAGCTTCTCGCAGCCGTCCGTCGCAACCGGGCAGCGATCGTAGAATCGACAGCGCGGATGAGGATCAACCGGTTTTGACACCCCACCCTTGATCGGGATCGCTTCCCGAGTAAAGGTGGGATCTGGTATTGGAATAGCTGAGATGAGGGCCTTAGTATAGGGATGGAGTGGATTTTGTAGAACCTCTTCGGTCTCTCCTAGCTCAACCATCCGTCCTAGGTACATCACTGCCAACCGGTCACACATATAGCGCGCCACAGCAAGGTCGTGTGTGATGTAAAGCACGGCGAGATTGAACTCCTTGCGTAGCTGCAGCATCAGCTTCATTACTCCTGTGCGCACGGAGACATCGAGCATCGATGTCGGTTCATCGGCAACGAGGAAACTAGGATTGATCACCATAGCACGAGCGATTGCCACCCGCTGGCGTTGCCCGCCTGAGAGTTCGTGCGGGTAGCGGAACATAAAGGTGTCCGGGGGGACGATCCCCACGCCAGAGAGCATCTCCGCTACCATTGTCTCGCGCTCAACTATATTCCCAACCTTCTGTACCACCAGTGGTTCCGCGATGATATCGTAGACCGTTTTTCTGGGATTCATCGACTCATAGGGGTCCTGGAAGATCATTTGCACCTTGCGGCGGTACTCTCTGAGGAGCGCCCCCCCCTCTATGGTTGCTACATCCGATCCATTAAAGTAGATGTGACCACCAGTGGGGGGAATGAGCTTCACTAAGAGCTTTCCAGTGGTGGTCTTCCCGCAACCTGACTCTCCAACCAGGCCAAGTGTCTCTCCCTCTTGTATCTTAAATGAGAGATCCTCAACCGCATGAATGTATCTGACTTTGCGGCTGAACAACCCCCCGGCCATGGGGAAGAGCTTCTTAAGATCGACAACTTCTACTGTTGTATTGTTCATCGGTAACTAGCTCCTCTGGTTCCAACAGGCGCAGAAGTGCTCGTTAGTAACCTCGGTGAACACCGGCTCTTGCTCCTGACAGACTGCCGTTGCCCTCGGACAGCGTGGGTGGAATCGACACCCCAGCGGAGGTTCAATCAGGTTCGGCGGCTCTCCAGGAAGCTCAACCAACTCACGCTTGTCACCCTTTACACTGGGAAAGGTTGACATCAAAGCATAAGTATAAGGGTGAACTGGGGATTTAAATATGGTATGGGTATCCGCAAACTCCACCATCTTTCCGGCATACATCACCCCAATTCGATCACTCACCTCTGCGATCACGGCGATGTCGTGCGAGATGTAGATCATTCCCATGTTCAGTTCTTCTCGAATCTTATCGATCTGCTTCAAAATCCGATCTTGGACGATCACATCGAGTGCGGTTGTCGGCTCATCAGCGATGATGATGGACGGATCGCACGAGAGCGCCATGGCGATCACCGCCCGTTGTTTCATCCCGCCGCTGTACTCATGTGGATATTGATCCATCACTGCCGGGTCAAGGCCTACTAAATTAAACAGCTCTGCTATCCGTTTCCTGGCCACGCGCTCCTTCATCGGCATATGGTGTTGGATCGCTTCCAGGATCTGATCTCCCACCGTATAGACAGGATTAAGCGAGTTCATTGCCGCCTGGAAAACCATGGAAATGTGATCCCAGCGGTACTTTCGCATCTGATCCTCGCTCAACGGGACAAGATCGACACCGTCGAAGCGGATCTGGCCTCCCAGGATACGCGCGTTCTCGGGGAGGAGTTTCAGTATCGTCATGGCGATCGAGGTCTTTCCGCACCCGCTCTCTCCCACCAGTCCTAGCGCCCTGCCACGTTCAAGAGTAAAGTCGACGCTATCAACGGCCATCACGTCGCCCACACGGGTTGTGTAGTGCATCGTTAGGTTGGAGACTTCGAGTAGCGCCACCTATCTCTCCCTCAATCTCGGATTGACCACTTCATCGAGTCCCCGCCCGACGAAATAGAACCCCGCGCACAGAAGTGAGATGATGAGTCCAGGTGGCAGCCATAGATACCAATAGGTCCCGAGTCTGCTTCCAATAAGGTATCCTGAGTCATTTGCCGTGTAGATCATGATGCCTAGGCTCATCCTCACGTTCAAGAACCCCAGGTAGGATAGTATTGCCTCAGAGAAGATGGCTGTGGTCACGCCAAACATCATGTATAAGAAGGAAAGAGGAAGGACGTTGGGAATAATGTGAGACAGGATAATCCTAAAGTGCCCCCCACCAGAGACCCTGGCCGCCTCGATAAACGGCTTCACCTTCACGGTCAAAGCCTGGGACTTGAGAATGATCGTGGTCCCGCCAAACCCCATCAGGATCGCCAGAATAATAGCCAGTTTGAACAGCGTGATCTCGATAGCGGCGGACAGTGCCACAAGGAATGCAATAAGGGGAAAGAGCATTACTACATCTGCGAGCCGCATAAAGACCGAATCGATAAACCCTCCGAAATAGGCGGCGATCGAGCCGACTAGGGTTGAAATGAGCACTCCGAACCCGGCTGCGATCAACCCCAGCATAAACGCCTTTGCGGTGGAATGCATTAACTGGCCCAGGATGTCCCTTCCCAGAATGTCCGTGCCTAGCGGGTGGCTCAAAGTGGGTGGATGCGGGTTCCCCTCTGGGAGTAGATCATAGGCGAACCCTACTACTGGATCGTAGATCTTGTCGCTCCCCCTATATACCAGATAGAGCGGATGCACAAGCCCGAAGAGGAGAAAAAAAACGATCAGAAAAAGACCTATCGGTCCAAGCTTACTGTGAGCAAACATTCCCCAGTTTGCGCGCAGGCTCTTTGCCGTGAGCTTAACCCTCACCTTCCACATGGGCTGTGCCTTAAACTCTTGGGCCATTTCTTTGTTCACCTTTTCGTTTGATTATGCTCCTTCACCGCGCTTGTAGCTGATGCGTGGATCAAGCACGGCGTAAAGGATGTCCGCAGCAAAGTGCGCAATCAACGCGAACAGTCCCAGGAACGTGTAAGCCCCAACTGCGAGAGGGTAATCTTGGGTGGCGACCGCATTGACCAGGGTCCTCCCGATCCCCGGCCAGGAGAAGACCGACTCGATGATCACCGCGCCGTTTAAGGCAAAAGCAATGGCCAGGACAAAACTCGTCGCAACAGGAAGGAGTGCTGTACGCGCGGCGTGATGATCACGGATAACCCTCTCCGGCAACCCCTTAGCACGGGCAGTCAGTATATAATCCTCATTGATTGTCTCCAGCATCGAGTCTCGCATGAGGAGCATCGAGCCGGCAAACCCAATCGTCAGGAGGGCGATCAGCGGCACGCCCATGTGCCATAGGATATCTAGTGCGTACTTACCTAGGCCGGAGTTTGCCCAGACCAGGAGGGAGATTGCCAGGATGCCAGCCGTCACACCCCAGTTTAGCCACTTTCTGGTTCTGGAGTCGTGAACCACCTTTCGCAACCCCCACCACCCCACAAGGATCGCCAAAGGCCCGAACAGCCCAGTGGCGAGCATCCTTGTGAAGACGAAGTTGCTACCAACCGGTGCAAGCATCCACACCTTCGGAGTAACGAACTGCCCTAACGGGAACCAATCTAGCTTGAAGGCGAAGAACCAAATGAGAAGCAGACACCACCAGGGGGTAAACACAGTCCACAACATGATCCCCCCCACGGTTGCGGTGTAATCAGCAACCCCACCGCGGCGCCAGGCAATCACCTTCCCTAAGTAAAATCCCACAGCGTAGTAAAGGACGATTGCCGTCAAGAAGAGGGTCACCGTCCTTGGCCAGCGTTCGGCGATGATGCTCCACACCGTACGCGGGTAGTGGTTGAAAGAGATTCCTAGGTTTCCAGTGAATAGACTTTTCATAAAGAGAGCATATTGGATATAGACCGGCTTATCTAACCCAAACTGCACCCTCATCTTCTGTATAGCTTCAGGTTTAATCTTCGGGTTTCCGATGAACTTCATGGTGACATCGCCGGGCATGGCATAGAAGATAAACCACACGAGGGTGGCGTAGATGACCAGCACGACCGCCATCTGGATAAACCTCTTAAGACTGTAACGCAGCATACTCTTCCTCGCCGGGCTTGGTCATATATGGCTAATTGTGAATTGTAGATAAAGAGCGGGGGCTGCGCAAATAACAGCCCCCGCTGTTTAGGCCGTACTTACTACCTATTCGATGAGCTCAGCGGTCGCCTGACAGCCATTTGCGCCTTGAAGTCCATCCAAGGCGTGATCAAATGGCATGACGACCCTGTCCTGATACGCCTCGATAAGCGGCGTGTCGAACAGGATAACGTAGGGTAGGTCCTCGGCAAGGATCGCCTGGGCCTCAAAGCAGTAGTCCCTTGCCTTGGCCAGATCCCACTCTTTCACGAACTTCTCTACCGCTTCATCGTACGCCTCGCTCTTATACCCCGGAGTATTGAATCCAGCGGGGTAGTCATTCGCGGAGTGCCAGAAGGAATACAGGAAGTCCGGGAATGCCGGGTTACCCAGCCCCCAACCGAGGATGTACATATCGAAGGTCGGGGTACCAACGCCCATGACGAACTCAGCGATCGTATTGAACCCGGTCAGGTTGGCCTTTACCGGGATACCGATGTCGTTCATCCAGCGCTCGATCCAGATCCCAAAGGTCGCCCGGATCGGGTCGTATGCGGTGCTCGGGCAGAGGAGCTCCTGTTTCTCGACCTTCGTCCCGTCGGGCATGATCAATCCGCTGCCCTTTGTCACCAGTTCACCGTTTTCTACTACTGGTTCTTGCTCCCAAGAGAATCCAGCCCCCCTTAGGAGCGCCACCGCCGCTAGAATCCGCTCGCCACGGCTCAACCCCTCGCCGATCTTTGTGACCGCAGGGTTCTTCCAGTAAGAGTTACCCGCCGGGACAGCCGAGTACATTGGGAAGGCAATCCCCTGGAGGATCGTCTCAGTGACGAGCTCTTTGTCGATCAGGTAGGCAACGGCCTGGCGGAACTCCTTGTAGCTATAGAGTGGCTTTCGCACGTTGAACGCCAGGTAGCGGAATCCGTTGGAGTCGTTCTCAACGATCTTGATCGCAGGCTCCGCCCCAAGCTGATCCTGGAACCCTTTGCTTAACCCGACCGGGTTATGGAGGAAGTCGATAGTCCCCTCTGCCAGGGCGAGGACCGCCGACGCCTGGTCTGTATAGATGTGGTAGATGACCCTGTCCACGAACGGGCCTTCCACTTCCTCATAGAGGATATCACCCTCCGGGGTTCCGTAGTGGATCTCCTCGTACTTCCCCGGATTGATGATCGTGACCGCGCCGTTGGCGTAGGTCGTTGTCACCTCGCCCGCCTGGGTGTAGTCGGACCTGGCCGCGTTGATGGCGAATGCCCCCTTCTCCCACTTCTCAAAGAGGAACGGGCCCAAGCTGACAGGCACGTCGATCACCGCAGCCAGGATGTCCTGCCCCGGGGTATCGCCCTTCTCGGCCTCAACTACGATCGGCTCCCACTGTGCTTTGGAGACGAGGCCCATCATCAGGGTTCCCCACTTGAAGTCAGCGCTATCCTCGGTCAGGTAGAACTTGACCGTGTAGTCGTCAAGCTTCTCAACGTCGTAGAAGAGGTCGGGGTAGATGCTGCCGCTCCAGTTGCCGCCGAAGACATCGACGTACTTAGCGATCAGCGTGTAGCTAAATACGACATCATCAGCGGTAAATTCGTTTCCGTCACTCCACATAAGCCCCTGCTTGAGTTCAACGGTGGACTCGTAGAGGGGGTTTCCGTCCGCATCTACCTTATCGCTTAGAACCGGCGGCATGTCAGACGGCATCCCCTCGGCCAAGCTAGGGACCCAGATGTAGGTCTTTGTCGTTAAGCCATAGAGGCCATAGTTCCAGTTGTACACGGCGAAATTGTAGGTCGTTGAGTCGGGGCCCAGGCCAGCGACGTAGTTCACAGTGGTGATGTCATCCAGAAAGCCGATGTTGTAGATTTTCTCGGACGCCACGCCCACAAGGGCCATACCGACACTAAGAACCAATACCAATCCTATTACTAACAATTTTTTCATTCGCTTTTTCCCTCCTTTATCTAATGCCTAAGCTTTCGGTCAAAGCTCTAGCCCAAGAATGCGTCCAGAAGAGTTGCGGGCGCATCGACCGGCTCGAAGTAGACCTGGAACGTCCCTCCGGGAACGCAGAAATCGGCAGGATCCAAGCTATCTCCGCCACCGGTGAAGAGGCCCCAATAGGTTCCATCGCCCAACACATCCTTGAACTCGATGATCTCGCCCCCGCCGAAGACGAAGCACTTGTCCTCCAGAATCGTCACGGGGTTATCAAAGGTCAGAATGAGATTATCTTGCGGAACACCAGTCAGGTTATCGTACAGAATAACTTCCACTCCACCAACCAACGTATAGATGCGTAGCGCTGGGTCTTCCGCCTGGGCAAAACTCAGAACAGAAAACGCCGCCATCATCACCACAATCGACCCAATCAGGGCAACCTTTTTCATCGTCTGTAATCCCTCCTTTTAAATCGCCTACCACAGACAATCCTAATAAGGCGCGGCTTTCACATACCAGCACCTCTGTATCTAAGATCATCCCCCTTTTGCAAGACTCTAGTGAAGAAGCTACCTCATTATAGCGAACTCATACTCAGGAGGCAAGAACCACATTCTTGACATAGGCTCACGCCTGAACTATAGTGCATTATAGGGTCATCGGGCCCATAGCTCAGCGGCAGAGCAACCGGCTCATAACCGGTCGGTCCCAGGTTCGAATCCTGGTGGGCCCAATTGTGAGTATGAATAAGCTGTTCGTTTATGTGGACGGTGAAACACGCGGCGAGCCTGGTGAGGCTGGAATCGGGATCGCGATCACCGACAAGGACGGAAATATCATCGAGGAGGTTTCGCGCCTGATCGGAAAGGCCACCTCTCAGGTGGCTGAGTATCGTGCACTGATTGAAGGGTGCCGGCATGCCCTCCCCTACTCGCCTCAGTCGGTGATCTTCTTCACCGATAACCAGCTCCTAGCCAATCACTTAAATGGGGTCTTTGAAACCCGCGAACCACACTTAAAGCACTTGATAGAGACCGCCAAGGGCCTATTGAACGAGTTTCCTCAGTGGCGGGTTAACTTCATCGATCGCAACGCTAACCGGCATGCACCACACCTCGTCGAGCTGGCATTTCACAACCGCGTCCAGACACGGATAAAGCAAAAGCACCTCGAGTTACGCCTATTGTCATGTGCCGCTTCGTTGAGCAAGGAGAATATGGAGCGGCTAATCGATTACGCAGAACACCTACAAGGCGAGGACTGAGATTGCGCATTGTTCTGCAGCGGGTAAGCCGGGCCACGGTCCGCGTCGAGCAACAAAAGATCACCTCCATCGACAAAGGGATCGCGCTGTTGATCGGAATCGGAAAGGGTGATGAGGTTCTCGACCTCCTCAGATTAGCGCAAAAGGTAGTTGAGCTGAGAATCTTCGAGGATCAAGCAGGGAAGATGAACCGCTCTTTGCGCGATGTGGAGGGAGAGATCCTCGCAGTCTCTCAGTTCACCCTGTATGGAGACACGAAAAAGGGGCGCCGACCAAGCTTTAGCAAAGCGGCTTCACCGCAGGAGGCAAAGCCCCTCTTCGATGCCTTCATCAGCGCTCTTAAGGCAAAGGGGGTTCCCGTAAAGACCGGCGTCTTCGGAGCAAGGATGGAAGTGGAACTGGTGAACGATGGCCCGGTTACCTTCATCCTTGAGCTTGCGTCCCATGCTTAATGCGGCTAAACTGTCCGCCTCGCTTAAGATCAAAGCCTACTGAAGTGTAAGGAGGAAAGATGCCAGTTCCTAAATATCGAACCTCGCGGTCGAAGGCGCGCATGCGCCGCTCGCATCAGAAACTAGCACCCCAAAAAGTGAGTGAGTGCCCACACTGCCACGAGCCGAAGCTACCTCACCGAGCTTGCCCACACTGCGGCTACTACAATGGAATGGAAGTAGTCTCGGTCACCAAGACCAAATAGCCCCCGCACCCGAGTGAGGCAATCATTTCAGGGATCAGTCCTGCATTTCCTTCTTTTTCTTTGTTTTTTTCACCTGCGCTTTGGCGCGCTTTTTCTCCAGCTTCACCAAGGCCTTAACCTCCTCCTGGTTGAGGAGGAACTCAGGTGATGGAGTCATCCCTCCACCGGTATTGTTCGCTTGAGTGTCCTTTTTTTTGCGGCGTCGCGCGATCAAGCGCATGGCGAGGACACGACCAAACTGGCCGATAAACCCAGCGGCTAGTGCAGCCAGGACCCACTTCAATACGTGCCAAACCGAAGAAACACTCATTTCCTACTCCTCCCGATGATAGAGGATTGCCCCTCATCCGGCAAGACCACCCGCATCCCTGATCACGCGTCCTTGTTGACTTTTCTCCCATATCGATAGAGAATGATGCTAGGAGAGAAGAAGATGTCAGAGAAGGACTATCAAGAGAGTTTATACCAGGAAGGGGGGTTGCGGGAACGCTGGCGTGAGGTGCTAGAAGCGATCGAAGACCGCATCCTACAGGCGTGTCTGCCCAAGGATCCCCAGGCGATCACCCTTAATGACGAACAGATCACCATCGCTGTAGACAGCAAGTTCAAAAAGGAGTACTGCCAGCGCAAACAGGCCAAACTGGAGGAGACGATCGCCCGGGTGATCGGACCGCGCCGCCTCGTCATCGGCGAGCCCCCGTTGGTCGAGCGGGCACAGGAGCAGCGCCTACAGCGAGGAGTAAACGCGCGTATCGCGGTGCTTGGGGTCGGCGACGGTGGGGTGAATGCGGTCGGTCGGATGCACGAGGAGCACCTGCAGGGGGTGAGACTGATCGCGGCCGACACCGACAAACAAGTCCTGGGGATCTCTCGCGCACACGAAATTCTCCAGCTCGGCCTGGATATCACCGGTGGCCGCGGTACTGGTGGAGATGAGGCAAAGGGAAGAAAGGCGGCGTTGGAGTCTCGCTGGGAGATCGCTTCGCTCCTTAAAGGGATGGACCTTGTGTTCATCACCGCCGGATTGGGAGGCGGGACAGGGACAGGCGCCGCACCGGTGATCGCCGAGATCGCCCAGGAGAACGGGGCGCTGACGATCGGGGTGATCACCAAGCCGTTCTCATTCGAGGGTACGGTCCGCCAGGCTCGCGCACAAGAGGGGCTTACGCAGCTGCGAGAGGCGGTAGACGTACTGATCGTCATCGCCAACGATCGTCTCCTGGAAACAGCGGCCACAGGGCTGGCGATGACTAAGGCGTTCGAGTTGGCCGACGGAATCCTCCACCAAGGGGTACGGGGGATCTCCGATCTCATCACAGTTCGCGGCTTGGTTAACCTCGACTTCGCCGACATCCGCAACGTCCTCGCCGATGCGGGAGAGGCGATGATGGGGATGGGAGAGGCCCGTGGGGAGCAACGAGCCCTCACCGCAGCGAAGCTGGCGAGCACTAATCCGCTCTTGGAAGGTGGATCGATCCGGGGAGCGCGGAAGATGATCATGAACGTCACCGGGGGGGAGGATATGACCCTGAGCGAGGTGACGGCAGCGGCCGACCTGATTCGCCGAGTCGCAGCAACGGAGTGTGACCTCGTCTTCGGCGCGGTCGTACAGCAGGGCTTGACAAACGGGATCAAGATCACCGTGATCGCTGCCGACTTTCAGGAGTCAATCGAGGAGGAGCTAAAAAGAAAACGCCTACCGCGCCGAGAGCGGATCAAGCCGGGCGAAGACCTTGAAGTTCCCACCTTTCTGCGAAGAAGCCGCGAAGTAGAGAGTGAGCAGGAGACGCACGAGTGACCTTTCGCTCATGCTATCTCCTTCCGTGGGGGGTCTTAAGAAAAAACTGTGACAACAGATGTTTAAATGATGATGAAAAGGATGGAATATTTTCAAATGTTTTGATTCTTCTTGTATGCTAGTAAGATTACTTAACAAACGTTTATCAGATCTACTGCCAAGGACAGTTTAATGAACGACTTAAGCACGAGGGGCAAGCTCAAAAAGAAACTTGCGGGGTTCCACCGCCAGATTGCCACTTTGAAGAGACTTCGAGTCCTTAAGATCCCGGGCTCCTCCAAGGGCGTTCGCAAAACAAACCAGCCGATGAGCGCTACAGAAGAACGGCTAAAACAACAAAACTTGTTAAAGACAGTTTTCGCTGGCACGCCTTACCTTCTCGTCCTAAAGGATCGGGATTCTGTCTACCAGGTTGTAAATCCGGCTTTTTGCCGGTTTCTGGGTAAGCCTGCAAAAGAAATCGTCGGGAAAACAGACTTCGATCTCTTCCCCACTTCCGAAGCTAAGAGACACCGCCGAAACGATGTCAAAGCAATGAAGACGGGCAAACCACAAACTCAGGATTGGGAAACCAGGGGAACAGGAGGTAAGAGGTGGTTGCATCTCTCTAAGACCCCGGTTGTTGATGAAACGGGGACATGTACGGGGGTCCTCTGTCTTATTCGCGACATTACGCAGGAGGAGCGTGCAGCGGTGGAGCTGCGTCGATTGCATGAGTTCAATGAGAAGCTCCTTCAGTTGGCGGACTCTTTGATTTTTGTCTTGGATCCGGAAGGGAAGGTGTTCATCTGGAACGATGAAGCGGAGCGAATCAGTGGTCATTCACGTGAGGAGGTCATCGGAAACGATAAGATTTGGGAGCGGCTCCAGCTGAATTCCATCTTGCAGAGAGAGATGCAAGCGATGTGGCAGCAAAAGCCCGTCAAAGATAAGTCTTTTCGGAAAATCGAATCGAACATTCAAACCAAAGCCGGCGAAGAGCGCGTCATGTCATGGTCCGGCCGAACCCTGGTTAACAGCGGCGGGAACTTAACAGCGGTGATAATAGTGGGGCACGACGTGACGGAGTGGAAGCAAAATGAGCAGCAGCTGCGGGACTACACCACTCAGGTAGAGCGTCTGAACCATGAAAAGAGTCGTCTTTTGTCCACGACTTCGCACGAGTTGCGGACCCCGCTCACCGCGATCCGAGGGTTCGCCGATCTTTTAATAAGGGAGAAAGGCCTGAGCGCCGAACAGAGGATGAAAGTGAAAAGAATCCATGCCCAGGCTGAACGGCTGGATAACCTCCTCACTGAGCTGCTTTCTATTTCGCGAATCGAGTCAGAGGAGGTCCGCCTTTCCGCAAGGGAGGTTGACCTGGGAGCAATCTTGAAGAAGGTCCTCCAGACGCTCAAGCCGCAGATGGATGAGAAGGGACAGAGCCTGACCTGGGATCAAGAGCACCTTCGGGCGACGGTTCACGCCGATCCAAATGCGGTCGAACAGATCTTGATAAACCTCTTGGCAAACGCCATGGCCTATACCCCATCTAGGGGAGGAATCGCGATCACTCTCAGTGACACGGGCGAGTTTGTGCGTGTGGACATAGCAGATAACGGAATCGGCATCCCCCTGCAGGAACAGGAACGGATCTTCTATGAATTCTACCGCACCGAGGCCGCGCGGCGAGTTGAAGACGGTGGAACCGGCCTGGGGTTGAGCATCGTTAAGCGCTTAGTAGAAGTTTCGGGCGGTTCGGTATTGGTGAGTAGCCCCGGAGAGGAGAAAGGGAGTACCTTCTCCTTCACTTTGCCCAAAGCGCTGCCCGTGCAAAACAAAGGCTAGCCTTTTCATTGAGGATGGCTTTGTGGAGGTAGGAATGCGGATCCTGGCCATTGAGGATGAGTCTGACATTTTAGAGATCCTTCGCGCCTTCCTCACCTCACAGGGGTACGAGGTGATCACCACCACTAGTGGAATCGAAGGACTGCGGCAGTTCACCGAGGTGGAGCCAGACTTAGTCCTGCTAGATGTAATACTTCCAGGGAAAAACGGATGGGAGGTTCTTAAAGAGATCCGCAGACAAAGCGATACACCGGTGATCATGCTGACCGCTCTTGGAAGAGTAGATGACAAAGTCAAGGGACTCTCTCAAGGAGCCGATGACTACATCAAAAAGCCGTTTGACCTCGAGGAGATGAAAGCCCGTATCGAGGCAGTCCTGCGCCGTTACAAAACGCAGTTAAAGCAGGTGGGACTCTCGATCGACGATGTTCGTAAGCAGGTATTTGTGCAGGGGGAGACAGTCTCTCTCTCTCCGAAGGAGTATAGCTTACTGAAGCTACTCTCTTCCAAACCAGGGAAGGTCTTCTCAAGTCAAGAGATCCTGGCGCATCTGTGGCCGAAGAGTACGTACGCTACCTCACAGGATGTACAGAAGTACGCCTATCTGTTGCGCAAGAAACTAGAAGAGGATCCGGCCCATCCTAAGATCGTACTCACTGTGCGTGGGTTCGGTTACCGCCTCGCTGTTTAGACCTCGCGCACATCGCGGTAGGGCAAAACACATTTACCTTTCTACTCTTTTACCCTAAGTGTCCGCGAAATGTTGCTCAGTGCACCCTCCTCGTCGATCACGATCAGGGTTACGGTGTAGAGGCCGGGGACATCGTAGATGTGAGTAGGAGAGTGGATATCCCCGTCACCGCAGCAGCCTGGTAAGCCTGGGCAGCTCGTTCCATCTCCGAAGTCCCACGCCACATGGATGATCGCACCAGTGGGGCTCGGATCGCAGGAACGATCAATAAAGTGCACGGCTTCACCGACCCGTGGCGAGGAGGTGGAAATCCTGAACGCCGCAAGCGGTGAGGCGTTGCCAACGGTGATCCCCTTACTTAAAAGTGGCGACGCGGAGCCGTCATCGTCGCGCACTACCAGAGTGACCGTGTACACGCCGTCGTCTAGGAAACGATGCGAGGCTGGCTGATTCGTTGCGGTCTCACCATCACCGAACTCCCAATGCCAACCGATGACCACGCCGTCCACATCGGTTGACCTATCGAAAAACACTGCCTCGCTTGAGTCATCAAGCAACCTCGGGGTCCAATCAAACGCGGCATTTGGCGGCCGGTTCTTCACTTTAATGATCAGGCTGGAGCGCGCAGTCGCACCGTCATCGTCAACCACTCGCAAACGGACCTTATAGTTGCCGTCGTCGAGGTAGCTGTGGGTAAGGGTAGGAGAGGTCGTGCACTCCTCGTAGGTGCCGTCGCCGTTTAAGTCCCACTCGTAACGAACGATCTTCCCTTCTGGGCTTCGATCCTCGGACTTTGAGGCGTCGAAGGTGACAAGATCCCTTGTTAACACCTCCAATTCATCTTCCTTCCCGTTGGCGGTGAACTTGGCACTCGGGGACAGGTTTTTAACTGCGATCTTGGCGCTCATCTGATCTTGAACACCGTTTTTATCGGTGACAGTCAGGGTCACCGTGTAGGTACCGTCTGTCTGATATATGTGGCAAGGGGAGGGCAAATCCGAGGAAGTACCATCGCCAAAGTCCCAACGCCACATCTCGATCGCACCCCCTGGATCACGCGAACAATCGGTGAAGGACACCTCTTCCAGCTCGTTTAGGGAGAAGCTTGTAGCCCGGAATGCGGCAATAGGTTTCCAGTTAACGTCGATCATCGTGGAGAACGGGTATGAAGTAGCACCTTCCGCGTCAATCACGCGCAGGCTAACCTCAAACTCTCCACCTTTTGGAAACGTATAGCTGACGGTCGGCTGCTCGGTACAAATATCGATCAAACCATCCGTGTTGAAGTCCCATTCATAACGGACAACAGCGCCATCTTCGTCGTAGGAGACCGAGGCATCAAACGTAACCTGCTCTCCCTCATTGGGAATCTTAGGAGCAAAATCAAACCTGGCCACCGGCAATCGATTCTCTATCCGTAGCGACTGTGTTTGAGACGCCGTCTCTCCATTGTCGTCGATGACGGTCAATGCGATGATGTACTCTCCGCTATGTCGGTACGTGTGTAAAGCGGTATGACCTTCGCCGAACTCACTATCGCCGAAGCCCCAGCACCAAGCCACGATCTCACCATCAGGGTCATAGGATTCGTCGATGAACTCGATCGCATCAAGGCTCTGCAACACCCGATTCAAGGACAACGATCTAACGCTGAAATCGACACGCGGTTGGTAGTTAACGATGACTGGCACTTCGCACGTTGGTTGGGAGACTGCTCCCGCATCATCCGTGACCACAAGGGAAACCATATACTTGCCGGATTTGACATATATGTGACTGGTTTTCTGCCCCTTGCCTGTAGTTTCATCCCCAAAGTCCCAGACAAAGGAGGTGATTTCGCCATTCGGGTCGAACGAGGCACTGGCGTCAAAGAAAAACGGCTCACCCGGATGAGCGAGCATTGGGCTAACCGAGAACTCGGCTATGGGACTGAGGTTGAAAGCCGATTTAGGGGTCCCACAGATGGCATCCTCTTCCCCATCTTCACTGAAAGTAGGTTGGTGGGTTGCCCAGTTCACTGGTATATCAGGTCCAGTGGGGTCAATCCGCTCCATGGAGCACCAGGCAGGAAATCCCAATCCGTTCGTTCCCGCAGGCCAGCGGTCTTCCTCCTGGTTCGCCGTATCGATGATCCTTTCGGTCGGGTCAAGGAGGCGGAGGGCCTCACCGCCGTCTCGCAGCGCTCCACAATAGATGAGATCAGCGTCAATACTAGGCACAGCCCCGTCATCGTCCCTCTCGAGGAGGTAGAAGCCAGACGAGGGAATCGTCCCTCGTAGAAGGATGTCCGGACTCCCGTCTGAAGAGACCAGACACCAACCTTCAAGAGAGATAGCGTGATCGGTCGAGTTGAAAAGCTCAATCCACTCGCCGGTTGGGTCCTCTCGAGACCCGCCCCACGCTACCTCGTTTATTACTACCTCCCTCTCCTGCGCCAAGCCGGTGACAGTGAGGAGCGCCCCCGCGACGATCATTAGCACAACCTTAATCCCTGTGTTCACGTGTACCTCCTCCCGTCTGCGACCCCTCCCTCGAGTACGACAGACGTATTCTTTGCGGTTAATAGAGTAGCACATCTACAAGGTTCAACCAAGGTCGAACATCCCCATAAAGAGGGGAAGAGGAGACCGAATCAACGGGTTATCGACACTGATCCTGGGTGATCCGGCCGTCCTCCAGGGTGAGGAGGCGGCTCACCTGGTCGTGTAGGCGTCGATCGTGGGTGGCAAACAGGAACGTGCGCTGAGGATGCCGCCACAGGTTGCACCACGCAATGCGCAGAGTCATGAGGTTCATGTTCTCTCCCTACTCCTTCTTGCCGGACAGGTCAGCCCGTCGGCGATCACCCGCGGGGCGAAGTCGAGCATCGCGTCGTACAACTCCTTTGGAACCCGATCGCGATTGACGGACAGAAGTTTTATCAGGCCGAGGGCGTAGGAGATCTGGGCAATATCGGCCTCGATCATCTCCCCTCGCTGTTGGGCCTTGCGGATCTCGTCATAGAGAGGCGTGAACATCCCCGCGGAGCGAGCCATGATCCCTTCGAAATCCAGCCCCGAGGCGAGCCGCTCAAGCTCCATCGGGTCGTTGAGCAGGATGCGGGTCATCTCGTTCGTCTCGATCTCGTGGACGATTGCCTTCATCAGCCGGATCAGCGCATCGCGTGTATCCTCCGTCTTCCCGAACGACGCCGACATCAGTCGATCCATCATCGCCGGCATCTCGGCCATGATCACCTCGACGAACAACGCCTCCTTGCTCTCGAAGAAGAGATAGTAGCTCGACTTTGCGATCCTCGCCGGTTGCACGACATCCTCGATTGTCGTCTTCTTCAGTCCGAAACGGAGGAAGCAGGCGCGGCCCGCCTCCATCAGCTTCGCGCGAATCTTCTCTTTCTCTTCTTTCTTGAACGCCCTTGGCATAGTCGACCCTGTGAATCAGAGATCTTTACGGTCACAGAGTATACAGAGGCCCATCCTTCTTGTCAACCTGCACGATCAAGAACGATCAGCGGAAGCTTGAAGCGTAATGGCTAAGAGCTGAGGGTCTACAGCACACTCCTCAAGAGCGGCGAAACAGCCATTCATCCGGCATCTCATCTGGCCAACTGGAACGTGTAGGCAGTGCCATCCGTAGCGTCCCAGCCACTGGATCTGACGTGCTTTCACGCATTGCGTTCGGTGGCAAGGGTAGGTGGGAATCTGGCCTGGAATCGTTCTACGGTGTCATCCAGGTCACTGCGAAGGTGGCTGCAGAAGTAATCAGTGGCCAGTCGCAGTGCTTCAGCGATGCTCTGGAATGCAACGGAGAGAGCTGTAGCGTTGGTGCTGGCCGAGGAGGGAAGCCACCGAATGGTCTTCTCGCTTCTGGATATCGCATCCCCGATTGACTTGACGCCTGCGTGAATCCAGTCGGAGAGTGGACCGTACAGCTCCCTGTATAGCGGCCTTCCGCCGATATCTGCGAAGATGTCGCTGATTCGCTTGCCGCACTTCCAGTTTGCGTAATACGGATTCGCCTCCTCCGCGCGCTTTGGGTCCTCAAAGACCGTCGAGTTCATTCTCAAGAAGTCCCTGTTGCCCTGCTCCACAGCACCGTCAACTGGAATGCCCTGCGACTTCTGCGACTGGATGAGCTTGAAATCCTCTACATACGCGAAGCCTCGCCAGCGGAAAGCCCTATCTTCTGGATCCTGCGCAGCCCAGATCAGTGAAGCCATGGTCTCAAGCATCGAGCGAGCCACTAGCTCCGCGTCTCTGCCGTGCTCATATTGGACCAGCATCTGGACGGAATCAGCCTGCTCTGCAAGCTTGCAGAGAAACGCAAGAATCATGAATCCCAGATGATCGTCCTCGTCGTAACTCACCTCCCCGATCAGTCGCTCACACAGGCTGCTCTCTTCACTCACGAACACGCCTAGATCCGCCTGATCCGTCTCAGCTAGACGCTCTCCACCCATAACGTTCCTCCAAGAAGCTCCTCGGTGTGATTCCGGGGATACAAGCTCCACCTTCGGCCCAGACTGGGGTCCGTGCACCTCGATCCTCGCTCCGTGAGACATGCTTTGCAGCCTTGATCGGGCAGCTTCATGGCTGTAGGATGGCATGCGCGGATACAAATGTCAATATGAGAGAATGAAGGAACGGGTAAAGCCGATGGGGATTCGGAAAGCGCGGGGAGAGAAGGTTTCGATGCAAGTGTACACCTTCGTACGCCAAGCATTGTTGGGCATCACATGAGCTTTGTGGACTGGGAACCTGACGACGTGCGAAAAGTACACGAGGGACTGCTCCTTCTTGGGTGGCGAGCTGATTCGCGGCTGACGTCGGATGACTCGTTGATAGTTCGAGATGTGGCGCACGAAGCACTGAGATGCGCGGAGACTGAGACGCTTTCTCCGGATGTTATCGATGATCTTGCCGCAAAGGCATTCGACGTCATGTCGTTTCAGATCATGAACGTCGACGAAAGAGCGTCCATGACGAGCGGCCCCTATAAGGAGTCTTCGCTCTTTTCGCGCCTCGCTCCGATGATCGATGAGGCAATCCTTTGCTACTACCGTGGCTACTACACAGCAGCCTTGGCAACGCTATTCATTATTCTGGAGCGATACCTACGGCAGCTTGCTGGCTGGGAGCCAGGAATGCCGGACCCATCATTTGCGACCTTACGCGCGGCCGTCAAGAATCACCCTAAGTCTGAGGCGCGTGATGAAGCCGAGATGATACTTTCGGCCATCTATTCAAGATATGACGCCCAACTCCCACCCCAATTCCTTTTCAATCGCCACGGCCTGATTCACGGCTTGCGCGGGCCGAGACATGTTGATCGAATGAACTGCGTAAGGATGCTCCTGCTGTTTGATGTGCTCTGTTCGGCTGAGGGGCTTGGAAGAGGACTCGTCTACAGCGACGAATTCTATTTGCGGCATACGGCATATGCGGCATGTCAACGCCTGGGGACTGAAACGAAGTTGATGTTGCGAAATCAACTCGAATGAAGAAGCGCAAATTGATGACCCGATGCGCAACCCATCAATCCACCGGGCCTGCGCGAAGAGACGCGCAGGCCGGTGATGTCAAACGGTAGGGACAAAGGACTACGATGAATGTTGATGAAGCCACAACCTACTTGCTCTCGTATATTCGAGAACCGCGCGCCAGTCGCTACGCAAACTATGGCTACGACCTCTACATACCAAATGTCATTGACGCATACTTGCGGGAAAGCGACCCGGATAATGCGGAACGTCACTGGGGTTCCTCTCAATGGAGAGAGCTTTCCCCCGAGTTCTACGCCGCTGCTTGGGATCTGTGTCGCAGGGGGATCATCCGTCCCGGTGTTCGCATCATGGGCGCTCAAGCCACTGCTGATGGCAGCGGCGGTGACGGCTACTCAGTCACGCCATTCGGACGACAATGGCTCGACGAGGACACCAACGACGCCTATATCCCTACGGAACCGGGCCGCTTCGCGGAAATGCTACAACCTCACCGCGACCGATACGGGCCGGAATTCTACGAGCGGTCACAGGAGGCGATCCGTTGCTATGGCGCACATGCCTACCTTGCATGTTGCGTGATGTGCGGCGCAGCAGCCGAGGCGATTCTACTGGCGACCACAATCGCCCGAGAGGGCGATGAGGAAAGAGTTCTGTCTGCCTACAACTCATCGCAGGGCCGTTCGCGTGTCGAAACAATGCTCCTCGGCCAAGCTCGCGATCGCCTCACGCAGGAGGTACGGGGCTTCCTGACGCTGTTGAAGTATTGGCGAGATCAAGCCGGCCATGGAGCAACAGCCAATATCACTGACAACGAAGCGTACACTTCGCTTGCTCTCCTCTTACGCTTCGCAACATATGTCGATGATTGGTGGAGCGAGCTGGCTGAGAAACGAGCTTAACAAAGTGTGCCGGGGGAAGCAGAGGGAAACAGGGGTTAGGGAAAAACAGGGGAAAAACAGGGGTTGGGAAAAACAGGGGTTGGGTCTTGCAATGCAACATGGGAAAAACAGGGGTTGAGTCTTGCAATGCAACATACGAGCAGTTCTCACGACCCAGTCTCGTGCTGTGCCAGCCTGCAACTGACTGTGGAATAGTGCACACCAAGGTGTTCAGCGATCTCGCTCAGGGTGTATCCGTTAAATAGGGGGACATCTCTGAAAGCGCGCACCGAGACAAGTGAGTGCCTCTCAGTTCACCTGCCTGGCCGCCTTCCTCTCATCCTGCCTTCAAATCCGGTCTGTCGGAATCATCGCTTCGCTCACCACGCGGCATAGAGCGGGCCCGCAGAAATGCCGGGTTCCACAACGAAGCGTCGGCCTAGGAAGAAGCGAAGGACCCAGAAATAGGTGATATGTCCCCCGATTTCCCTCAGCGCGTCTGCAATGGCTAAGCTGAAGTTCCCCGGGATTTGAGACCAGAAACGACTTACTAACTCAGTTGGGATCAATGTTTGTCGGTGATTAGTGTCTTGCATGAAGTAGGCACGTATGTGTTGTTTGATTCCTTGACATTGCCGA
>Ga0307434_1000016_pt1 | contig 149842 bp, 130 predicted proteins | sample SalMarWE160220MG_FD_202156 | JGI IMG/M metagenome (GOLD analysis project Ga0307434, IMG submission 202156) | Salt marsh sediment microbial communities from the Plum Island Ecosystem LTER, Massachusetts, United States - WE1603-220 | ecosystem: Environmental > Aquatic > Marine > Intertidal zone... | reverse complement strand
GGGCACACTCCTTTGAAAACAGTCTGAATCCATACCACAATTATCGGACAAAAACCGGGAACCTCTTGAATTTATGACAGTATACTACGCGAGCACCCCATATTATCACCGTAAGTGCTTGTTGAGAAAGGAATAAAAAAATATTATAAATTTCCGATTTTTGTTCGGCACTACCATCGCTTTTGGTCGATTTTTGGCCTGCATTTTACCTATTTGACGGGATAACAGGATGCACTCGATAATTTATCGAAAAGCCTTTTGTTAATCTTGTTATCCTGTCTATATCTCTTTTGTGTAAAACCGAGTATTTCCGTGTCTGGAATTCATTTTATCAACCGCAGATTTCGTGGATTACGCGGAAGAAAAGTAAAAATCGCAAATCGTAAATAATACGAATTGTGTATAATCAATGCGCTTGTTCGTGTCATTTCGAGCGTAGCGAAGCGGAGTCGAGAAATCTGGATTCAGACTGAACTTGCTTTTCGTTCGCAGCCAGATCTCTCCACTTCAGGCCGCTCCGCGGCCCTCCGGTCGAGATGACAGAGGCGCAGATTTTAATCACAATTGGTATAACAAGTTATCAAGGATTTATTTTTCTCCGTTAAGGACCCGCCAGGCGGGCGGTTTTAGTTCCGGCACATCCCATTTACTGCCGCAGCGGTGGCAAATGCCGGTATCCGTCCTTCTCGGCTTGCCGCAATTGGCACAGGTCACCAGCGTTATCTTCGGCCGGGTAAGCCGGTAAGTGATATATACAGGCAAGCCAACAACCAGCGTCCCGGTCAGCCAAAAGCGTTTGGCATTTCGTGATAAACCAAGTATGGTAGCATCCCGCGTAACACGCCAGCCGAGCAGGGCGGCAAATAGAATCCCGGGCAGCATGAGCAGCAGAACAATAAGAAACGTATTGAAGATGTTTCCCTCATAATCTCTGGCCATAGCCATAAAGGAATTGGGCGTCAAAAACAGCGCCCGATGCGCCGAGCGGGCATCGAAGCTGTATGAAGTAAAGAAAGAAGCCAGCGTCAAAACCGGCGGATGCAGACTCTCGAAGATATACTTTGTTATGCTTAATGCCGGTCCGCCGGGCATATTAAAGAAAGTAGATTTGGAATCAGCACTCTTAATCTTTTTACCGTCCTTGTCAAAAACCGCTATAGATGTCCACATGCCCTGACGCGACAGACTCCCCGCTACCAAACCGAGGTATTCTCCTTTTGTCTTGCTTGGAATTGTATACTTGTTGTAGTATGCAATAGCGACAAGATCTACATCATAATCAAGAAGATCTATTGGTTTTGACGAAGCCCGGCCAAAGAGCGTTTTTGGGCGAGGTAAGGAGCCTGCTGGCCTGTGAAGTTCGAGCGTATTTGGATCAAGGAAGTTAATTTGCCCTGATTCGTCAACAATTGGTAGATGACTAATACTGCTGTAATCCGTGAACTGAAGCCGAAGTCTATATCCCCTTGGACGGGAAAAACCAGTATATGATACATCTGATTTAGCAAACAAACCAATATCGAAAGGATGAATTATATAGTCCAGTAGATTGGGTCCCTTGTGGACTGTCTGATTGTTAAAGTCGATAGCCCAGAAGCACCGTGAATTCGCATCGTAAACCACGCAACGTGGTGGAGAATCACGACGATAGCTTGTCGATTCAATATAGGCATAGACTGTAGGTGATCCAAATCGTCCAATTTTGTTGTTAGGTACATCAGAAATACCTTTGGGGCCGAAGTAGAGTACAGTGGCGTCCTTCCATACCCATGTGTGCTTATCATTAGAGCTATCTATGGATATACAGCGGTAGATGAATTGTCCTTCAACATTGTCTATATGAAAAAGGTAAATAGGTTTCACAAAGGAGCCGCGGGGGTAGTATATGTCACGTATCCCTCGCTTTTTGAACCTAAAGTATTCTGTTATCCCCAAATTCTCAAGTATGTAAGGGCTTGCTTTAAAGTAATTACTAAGTTCATAGTAGCATGATCTACCCAGGAGGTTATGCACTATACCACGGTAATGATACCCAAAGTCGATACTACTGGAAGCTTCTGAGTGATTATCCACGTTTGGATCATTCTCGATTTTCGAGGGCAACAAGCCCGAAGGGCTGACATTGGCCTTAGCATCCATTTTGGTTGCTAATGATCCGTTGCATAAATAGCGACCTACGTAGAGCGGGATGGCCAATAATACCAGAACCGTAAATCCCGTGGCAATAGTTGTCATAAAACGATTGGAATCAGATTTAAAGCAGCGGAGCAACAAAACGGCGAGAAGCGGTAAAAGCACAGCAAGAAGCGGCCAGCCGAAACCTTTGATGACTATCAGCAGCATGAGAATCGGCACTAACGGCGATGCTCGCAGGGCTGATGTGAACGTTTCTGCTTTAAGGGCTGTGGTAAGTCCGAGGCAATAACATGCCAGAGAAGCCAGAGACAATCCAATAAATGTGTCTGCGAGCCAATCATAATAGAGCCAGTCAGGAGGCCCTAAAAACTTCCAGAGGATAGCTCCTGTGATTGCCAAAGGGACTAAAAGCGTCAGGATTATTAACGTGCCGGTGATAAGACGAGCAAGGAAAATGCGCCCGCGCGTAACCGGCAGAACCGACAATAGTGCCTTAACTCCGCTCGTTTTATCAGAGTACGTCTGGATCAGGCCCAGAGTATAAGAACCAATACCAACAAGAATAGGCGTAATGACAATAAGAATAACCGTGTAAAACGATAGATATGTTATGTCTTCACTGAAGGTTATGGAAAGAATTGCTACGACCAGTACAGCCGAGAAGAAGATGGCGGCCAAGAAATAGGTTGCGTTGTCAACTAACTGTCTTTTTATTAGTGTGAATAATGCTCTCATAGGTTGTCCTTTATCCGTTGAGAACTCTCCAGGCCGGCGGTGTCAGTTCCGGCACGTCCCATTTGCTGCCGCAGCGGTGGCATTTATCCATGTCCGTCCTTCTCGGCTTGCCGCAGTTGGCACAGGTCACCAGCGTTATCTTCGGCCGGGTTAGTTTGTATGTAATATATCCGGCCAGACCGAAGGCGATGGTCCCAAGTAACCACCAGCGTCTGGTTTTTCGTGGTATGCCCACGATGGTGGCATCCTTGCCGAGACATATGGCGAGCAATATTGCCAATACAATAGAAGGCGACATCAATAAAAGGGCGTACATAAATCTAACCGCAATATTGTCACGGGCATCTCTGCCTTTCATTGCGATAAAGGAATTCGGTAGCAGGAACATTGCCCGGTGGCCAGAAGCGGCTTCGATGCTCCCGGCGGTGAAATAAGAGGCCATAGAAAGAATCGGCGGATGAAGGTTCTCCAGCAGAAACTTGCCGATTGTAATGGCGGGCGACCAGGGGGTACCAAAGAAAACGGCGCTGCTGGAAGGCACATTTCGATTGCCTATACTGTTCTTTGCCCTTGTGTCCTCACTTTCAAAGCAGGCACCCTTTTTATCAAAGACCGACAGGGCCAGCGCCGTGCCCTCCCGGCTGACGGTGGCTGCGATCAACCCCCTGTACTTGTGGTCCTCTTTAAGGGCCATTGGCAAAACTCTGTAAGCTAACAAATCATCCGGCGTAACGCGCTTGTCGGCTGGAAAGAACGTTTCAGGCGCGGGCAAACGCCCGGCCGGCCCCGCAAATTCGAGCGTTTCTCTGTCCAGCAGGTCTATTCGACCTGATTCGTCAAGAACGAGCACATATTGGTCGGAGTCATAATCGGAGTTTCTCTCCCTGGTGAGTATGTTACCTGCAATTGAATACAATGCTTTGTCTTTATGGTTCTGAGATGTCTTAATATCCGGTGACGACCAATAAATATCTAAAACACCGGGATTCTTGCTCAGAATGCCTATATCGACCGGCCAGTGGGGATCGTCTTCGGACAGTTGCGGGCCTTTAGTGACAATTCTGTCCTTGAAATTGATAGCGAAAAAACGTCGCAGTTTTATATCGTACAATATCAGCGGCGTTGAGCCAAAATCTATAACCACAGGATTGAACCTTCCGAGCTTCTTATCAGGGATTTCAGAGACTCCTTCCGGGCCGACGTAGAATAGAACTTTCTTTCGAATTAAAGTTCCATCGGGCATTTTCTCGAAGTCAGCCCAACGACAGTTTATTTGACCGGTTCTTCCATCGAAATATACAAAGACTGCTTCTTTGTTTTCATGGTCAAAAGAATAGATTCTCGAATGATACCTTTCCAGGGCTTTTTCGGAGAGATAGTTCGCGATACCGAGCGCCTCCGGGGCTTCGGGATGTATGATATGTGCATGCACAACAGAATGCCGAAGCACGTTTGGGTCACTCTCAATCTCGGCCGGAAACAGCTCTGAGGCTGTGATGTTCACGGTCCTGTAATCCATAGGCATGTTATCTACAAGGATGCTCTTGCACACCCATCTCGCCCAGAATAGCGACAGGGATAGAAACACGAGCACGAGAAATCCGGCGGCAAGGACCTGAATGGGATATTTGGGTCGAGATCGCATGAGTATATTCCTAAAGGGATGTTGACATGAACTTGTGCCATGTGCGTATCAAACACGCAACGATAACCAGCACGAGCAGGAACTTTATATCCGGGCCGAAGCCCTTTACGAATACCAGAGAGACCAGAACAATGTTCAGCCCGAGTGCGCCGAACGTAGGTGCAATCTTGTTTGCTGTCCATCCGGTAAGCAATCCAAGGCAATAGCACGCAAAAACCATCAGAAAGACCGTTGTAAGAATGTCAGCGATGTAGCCGGCGAAAATTGGAATGGGCGGTGCGATAAGACGGCCCATGACTATGACGGCAATTGTCAGGGGCACAAGTACGGTTAGAATTGCCAAAAGTCCCGCGACGATTCTGGCCGCCAATATCCAGCTTCTTGTCACCGGCAGGGCGGAGAGGAATGCCGAGATTTTCCTGTTTCGATCTATGTACATCTGCGTTACGCCCATCGCAGAGAAACCTAATACAAGTATCACCAGCATCGGTATCGAGAGGCCGACATAGACAGCAGGATCGCTGATCCAGTCTAAATTGTATGTCGCAGCGGTTAGAAGCGCGATGAGGATCGCTGAGAAAACAACGGCTGCGATGAAATAGACTATATTGTCCCGAATTTCTCTTCTTATCAAGGTCAGCATTTTCTTTGTCTCCTTTTTATGCAACTTCCACCGTTTCGGCACCTGGCCTGGTGCATTCTATGAATATGTCCTCAAGGCTCATCGGGATTTCAGTGCAGCTTGAGGGTTTGAACGTTTCGAGAATGGCTTGTTTTTGCCGGTTCCAGTTGGCGACCGTGATAGCCATTTCTCTGCCCTGAATTTGCTGGTTGATAATTTCGGTCAGGTACAGGTTTTCCGGTACGGATTCCGGGAAGATGATCCGCAATTTTTTGACCCGCTCCTTAAGCTGCTCCAGCGGGCAATCCACCACGAGCTTACCGGCGGCGAGGATTCCTATCCTCTCGGCGATTCGCTCTACGTCGCTGAGGATGTGAGAGCAGAAAAGAATTGTTCGATTTTGCTTCTGGATTACTTCGATGGCAAGTTCGAGGAACTGCCGGCGCGCGACGGTATCGAGCCCGAGCGTCGGGTCGTCGAGAATAAGCAGCTCGGGGTCAATCGCCATCGCCAGCGAGAGGTTCAACTGCGCCCGCATACCCATGGACAGATCTTTGATCCGTCGGTCTTTAGGCAGGCGGAATGTTTTCATGAGATGATCGAAGGACTCATCGTTCCATTGCAGCGAAAGGTCTTTGCAGAGCTTGATCAGCCGTTCGACCTTATAGTTCTGGATGAGGTTGTGGCCTTCGGCGACGCAGCCGATCCGGCCGCGGATTTTTGGTGCAAGGTTGGTAGATTCGGTCTCCAGCAGGAAAGTCCGGCCGCGCGTCGCAGGTTCCAGACCCAACAGAATCCGGATAATCGTTGTCTTGCCGGCACCGTTTCGTCCCAGCAGGCCGTAGATACAGCCTCGCGGCACCGTGAGATTGATGCCGTCCAGAACGCACCGGCCGTCGAAATATTTGACAAGATTTTCAATTTTGATAACGTTATCATTCATTCGATTGTCCTTTTTTTGAAGGCACATTTAATTTCTCAACCGCGTTATTGAACAATTCCAGCAGCGTTTGCCTGTCGATTTGCATGTGGAATGCCTCGACCGCGATTCGCTCAAGCTCATCCGACAGGAGTCTTTTTCGGACGGCTTTGCTAAGGTTGCTGTCAAGATTCGCGATAAAAGCTCCGGAGCCGGGCCTGGTGACGATGATGCCTTCGCCTTCGAGTTGGCGATAGGCCTTGGCGATTGTATTGGGATTGATAGCGAGCTGTGCCGCCAATTGCCTGACGGTCGGTAGTTTTTCATCTTTGATGAGCCGGCCCAGGGCAATGTCACGCTTGATCTGGTCTATAATCTGCCGATAAACGGGCCTGTTCGAAGCGTTGTCGATACGAATCTGCATAAAACAACCTCACTAATTGTACTACGCCAGCTATTATAAGTATAACATGCTTTTATGTTCCGTCAAGTGTTGTCGAAGAAAAAATTAGAAAAAGCTTGATATTTATCCGGCAAGGCTGGCGGCTTTCGTTATGTTTGAAGCTTAACATCTTTATATTAAATACCTTACGGAATAAGCATTCGTTTCTATGGCTATTTTTCGGACCTAAAAAATTCATCTTTTTTTGCGGCATTCGGCCACTTTTGGGTAATTTGAAGGTGCTAAAATCTCGATACTGATATATCGGGCTTTAGGTTTCTTGATAGTAGAGGCGGTTCGCAAACCGCCCGTACATAATTATATGAAAGGTAGATTTCGATGCCTTGGTATGCTTTCAGTGGACTATATCTGGTAATATGGTCGGCGTTATTGATTCATTGTTTATTCCGGCGAGAATTCTATCCGATATTCGGCCGGCGATGGGGCACACAAATTCTCTGGCTTGTGACTTTTCTTTTCCTCAATCCATTGCTTACCCTTGTATATTTCGTTTTTGGTTTTTTGCTTCGGCCTCCCAAGGCTGACGAGCATAAGAAAGGTTCGCGAACCGCTCGTACAGGATTTGGTTCTGCGATTGCGATTGCATTAATTGGTGTTGTGCTGGTGTTTTTCGAGTTGCCATTGAGTTCCGGCAAATCTGAACCTGTAGTCATTCTGAATGAATCAGGAAAGAACAAACCAACAGAGCAAAAAGATTCATCCGGCAGATTCCAGGCACATATTGGAACGATAAATGCCAAGAATAATATACAGACTTTGAGTTCTACCTCGGCCGGAAGCGGTGCCAGAGTAAGCACACGAAACATCCTGATTATTTGTCAAAGTCCTCACGATCTGCTCGACCATACGATGCGCGAGTTTCAGAAGTCTCTGGCCCAATTGCCTTATGTGGGCGAAGTTGCTTATTACCCGTTCGGGACCTGGCCAAAGCCGGGCGGGCTTCTGCCGGATGTTTTTATTATTATAAATATGCCCCAGGTCAAAGAGAAAACTTTCCTTCGTAGTCGTTATTTCAAAGCGATAATAAAATGGACGGCGGGCAGTTCTATTTTCGCAGGCACGTCCCATTCGGACCAGACTTACACGCTTCCAGTGGTTAGGTTCGATATCGAAAGCCAGCTCGAGCACGAGAGTGAAATGTTTGGAATTGAAAATTCACGAGCCAAATACAAGCTTGCAGCAGATAGTATTTGCAACGAGATGATCAAATCAATCAGCAAACAGTTTGAGAATTTACTGGATAAGTATGGCCAGATGCCTGAATCGCCTGAGATACTCCATGGAGTCTACCATGAGCCGCCGGAGCTTTCTTTTCTGAAAGCTGAGGAGGTAAAACAGTTGATTTCAGGCAGTGGATTATTGAAGAACAATCACACAGTCTGGCGGTTCGCAGACGAGCGCCAAACCGATAAGGCACTGATGGCTTATCGGGATGAATTGAAAATCCTGGGATGGGGACAAGAAGACCTCGGCGAAGAATATCTTCGGATGCAAAAGGAAAATGAACACATTTATATTTTTCGCCAGAGCAAGCGAGGCTCCAAAGCAGGTACATTTTTTTGGAGCGAATCTGATAAGACGGTGTCCGAGACCTCGTTAATTGCTGATTACGAATCTTACTTGACCAGTGACCAGATGCAAAAGGCAATGGATGCGTTATTAGAATGCAATATGGAAATTAAAACAATCCTCATTTTTGAGAAATATTTCCGCACGCCGAAGCAGCTTGAACGTTTGCAGTCTATTATTGAAGCGAGTCCTGTCCATACGCTGGATGGCTGTCTTATGCTCGCTCGCTATTGGGCGGATCGTGGTGAAACGGACAAGGGGCGAGAGTCACTCCTGCGTGCCAGGGCCATGCAGCGTACGGAAAAAGACCACAATGTCAGGGCGGAGGAGATTAAGAACCTGGCCGGGGAACTCGGAGATGAGAGTCTGGCCGAAGTCCCTGTCACCGAGGAGATTTTTCGCCAGATGGGTTTTATAAATCCTGAACAGCTCAACGAACCTGTTGAGATTGAAAAACCCATTAATGAGCCCGTTCTATTTTACCGTCGTCTCGGCGATGGAGAGTTGCAGACTTTTGCGTTGCGGATTATCCGTTCGCAAGAATCTTCGTACTTGGTACCCTATCATTTACTGACCGTTGAAAGTCGAAAAGGAAGCTCGAGTTCGAGTGAAAACGGCGGAAAAGTCAAGCCGGGCGGCATTTGGGCAGTAGACACCTCTATAAATGCTTTAACCGATGAAAGTAAGTCGATACAATTACAAGTCAAAAGCCTTGGTAATGAACATTTCCTGTTCGCCATTACTCCGTAGCCAAACTGAATAACCGAGCCCGGCAAAAAAATATTCGGTACCGAGAAAGCCTATGTATTCTTAGTAACAATTGGTGGGAGGACACGCTTAAGAGCCGTTATTCCTTCCCGAGTTATAATCCTGTAACCGTACCCTTGGTAAAGTCAAAGAGTTTGGGGCCACAAGTTTTACATTCCTCATCGTTTGTTTTGGTTGTTGGAGATGCAGGAGCCGTTTTCGAATAGAATACGTTACATGGAATTTCCAGTTGCCGGCCTTCTTTTGTTTTGACAAAAAACTTCTCCGTGAAGATCCTTTTTTTGTTTTTAGAAGCCGGTGGTGTTATCTCCAGCTCAAGCTCATAACCATTGCGGACTATTGTGTTACTCAATACCTTGACGGCACCTTTGCTTGACGAAAATGATTCAAGCTCAAAATCCTCATCGTAGTTGTTAAGTATCCGCAGTTTCTTCACTATCGGCTGTTGCGTTGCCATTCCGCGTACGATAATGGACCTTGGAGCGATCTTGAACTTTGGCAGGGTGTTAATGCCGACGGAGATCGTTTTGCATTCAGGATGTGTTAAGCCAATCTCGATACGGCCATTCAAAGTCTTTTCCAGTCTCGTCATATCAACCTTCGGCTGAAGAACAAATTTCGTTGCTTTCTCCGAAGGATTATAGTCGGCAGTTATACAATTGGCGGTTGACTTGAAAGACTTTATTGAAAAAGGCTGGTTGTCAATACTGGTAAGTGTGAGTTGCGGGCAATTAGCGTTTTCCTGTTTAAGCAAAAGGTTCAATGTTCTCGGTTCATGATTGACTTGCATCTTAACGTCTGCCTTGACGGCCAGTGTGACCTCAGGCCTTGCCTTATCGTTACTATGTATGACCAGATGTTTTGTTGTCTGGCCACGTAGTTGCTCGGAAAAATAGTTCACCCTCAATGTTCCGCTCTCTCCCGGTGCGTATTCCCTTTTGGCAAGCGAAAAAGGTGTACATCCACAGGTTTTAGTAATCTCCCCTATTTTTAGGGTGCCATTTCCAGCGTTCGTAAATTTAAACTCACAGAGATTACTCGTCCCGGGGCCGACATTACCGAAATCGTGCACTACTTGTTCAAATTCAATTTTTGGTGCTTTTCTTTGGAAACGAGTACGTGTAGTGGTTGTCGGCTGGCTCGGCTGCTGTATTTGCTGGAACTGCTGGAACCAGTCTGAGCTAAGTCCTTGTCGCGGCGCCATAGCTTCCTCTTTGCAGCCGGCCTGAAAGAGTAAACAGCAAGTCATGATGAGAATAGTTAAGATTAACCGGTTTGGTTTCATATTTCTGTTTCCAAAATCATTTCGCGATGGACTCCCGGCCAATCCGAAAAGAGACTTGGATTGACATAAAAAGCACATTAAATCGACGATATTAAGATGACCTCCTCACGGTCATACCGCCGGACTTTATAAAACATTATTATACCCGAGTCTGCCGCTTAAGTCAAAGCTTTTCGCTGACTTTTATGGACTTTTTTGTTGACAAAATCCACATTTCAGCATGGAAAGTCCTATACTATAATGTCCCGGCGAATGTTTACCCTTAGCTGAAATTCATAACAGGTCCAGTGACGTTTTCCGGCGCGGATTTATCGGCATTAAAAAGGGATTGGGGCTTACCTACGTATAATACCAATTGTGATTAAAATCTGCGCCTCTGTCATCTCGACCGGAGGGCCGCGGAGCGGCCTGAAGTGGAGAGATCTGGCTTCGAACGAAAAGCAAGTTCAGTCTGAATCCAGATTTCTCGACTCCGCTTCGCTGCGCTCGAAATGACACGAACAAGCGCATTGATTATGCACAATTGGTATAATAACGGGTGGTATGATCAATATAATGGTATCGATGAAACAATGTGTTTAATTACCTCGGAATCTTTGTTTTTATTATTCTTTCATGCGGATTTGGCAAAATACTGCCTTTGACTATGGAATCGAGTGTTTGCGGAGGATTATTAAATGAAAAGTTGTAGAAATTCGTTGTAATTGCCATTAGAATCCTCAGCAGGTTCTTGATTGAATATTTTTATTGTTTGTTCTTGACGAACGGGCTTTTACTTGATAATTGGTTATTGATTAATTGAAATGGATTCGTTTATAAGTTCGAAAGGAGGCCATTATGGCGAGAATAGTATGTACCGGAATGCTCATAGTATTGCTAAACGCATTGGTTGGTTGTCAAAATGTCGACAGGGGCAAAGGTCAGCTCCTGCCACGTAACACAAGACAAATCGGACCCGCGAGCGTTGTAAATATCGCTGATACGAGTGAGGCCGATGTCGTAGAGCAGATGGCAATCAATCGGCAGGCCTATCGGCAGGGCCTTGAATTGCTTGTGGGATACTACGTAAGGACCGGCAACAATTTGAAGCTTGAGTGGGCCAATAAGGAATTAGCCGCGTTGAATACCATGCCAAAATATAACTACATTATTGAGGCGGAAGTGGCCCCGGGCAATCTGAAAGTCAGCGCTTCGATCCCTGATGCGGATGATATTTATTATGACGCCCTGGAGCTTGACAAGAATGCCGGAACGCTGCCCATTCTTAAGAATCAAAATCAGTTACGTTTGGCTCTGGAGAAATACAGGGAGTTAATAAGGAAACATCCTTCCAGTGACAAGATCGATGATGCGGCATATAAAGCGGGTGTAATCCACGAATATTTCAAGGATTACTCGATAGCGCTTTTGTATTTCAAAAGGACTTTTCAGTGGGATCCTGAAACTCCTCATCCAGCGAGGTTTAGGGCGGCGCGTATCCTGGATAAAAATCTGCACCAAAACGCCGAGGCACTCCAGCTTTATCAACAGGCTGTCAAAATAGAAAGTCAGTTTGACAAGTATAGGGAATGGAGAGAGTTTGCAGAAAAGCGGATAAAGGAATTGCAGAAGATCGACGAAAGCGGGAACTAAAGTTGATGGAAGTTTTATAAGAGAGTTTTTCAGCGTTGGAATATCGGGCCTGGTTGGATATCAGGCCCGTTTTTTATGCCAAAGAAATGTCGCTCGAATTCGAGAAAAAACTGGCCGATTTTATCAGGGCGAACGGGCTTTTAGGCTCGGCGGAAAAAATCCTGCTTGCTGTTTCCGGCGGGGCGGATTCGATAGCTCTTATGTACGCGATGCATGCGCTTAAGGCCGGGAGTTTTTTCAATGCCGAGTTGCTCTGTGCTCATATCAATCATCAGTTGAGAGGCGCCGAAGCAGATTTGGATCAGGAGTTTGTAATCGCCCAGGCAACGAAATTGAAGTTGGCCGTAACGACGAAGCGAGCGGACGTACGCGGGTTTGCCCGTCTGGGTAAGCTGTCGATTGAAACAGCCGCCCGCCATTTACGGATGGAGGCTCTGATCAATATCGCAAAGGCCAACAACTGCAGCCGGATTGCTACAGCACATCAAAAAAATGACAATGTTGAGACCATCCTCCAGCGGTTGAGCCGCGGCACGGGCTTTCGCGGGCTCGGCGGCATCTGGCCGGAGCGAACCTTTGCCGATGAGATTAAATTTATCAGGCCCTTGCTGTGTTTCAGACGCGATGAAGTTGTAAGGTATCTGCAGCAGCGAAATCTGAATTGGCGCCGGGACCATACTAATGCCGATTGTACGTACAGGCGTAACTATATCCGGCACCGGTTGTTGCCGGCGTTACAACAAGACTATTCCGATTCGATTGTGGAACAGCTCTCGCAATTGGCCTCGTCGGCGCACAGGTACTACGGCGTGGTTTGCAGTCGCGCGGATGAGCTGTGGCCTTCTCTGGCTGATAGCGATGCGGAGAAAACCGTGCTGAACTTGAAGCTGTTTCTGGCCGAGCCGCAACCGGTAAAAGTCGAGCTGATTCGGCGAAGTTTGGCCAATATCGGCTCCGGCGAGAGAAAATTGACGCAGGGACATTATGAAGGCATACTGCAACTGGCGGGGCAAAATGTCACCGGCAAAAAAATGGAATTGCCGGGCGGATTTGTTGTCTGGCGGGAATATGGAAATTTAATTTTTTCAAATCGTGGGGTGGGGCTTGGCTCTCCGACAGGAGCCCCGAGGACTGGTAGGATGGGCAACTCGTTTGCCCATGCTGCATCTGAAACCGCATGGGCAGGGGAACCTGCCCATCCTACGACTAAAGCCCATGCTGCATCTGTTGAAATTCCTGGGCAGATAACGTTTGAAAAATATTCAATACAGGCGATTGTTCTCGAAAAGAATGAAGTTGATTTTGAAAAATTCAAGGCCGCCAAAACCGATTCGATTGAGTGGTTCGATCTGGATAAAACAAAACCGCCGCTTATCGTTCGCAGTCGCCGGGCCGGCGACAGGTTTGTCCCTCTGGGTCAAAGCGCAGAAAAGAAGCTCGGCAAATTCCTGACCGCCCAGCGGATCCCGCACGGGATTCGCAGAGATGTGCTTGTTGTCGACGACGGAGAAAAGATCATCTGGGTCTGGCCGGTTCGAATCAGTGAGCAAGCCAAGGTTACCGGCGAAACTCGAAAAATCTTTCAATTGCAGATAACCGCTCTCAACCCTTAGCAGCGTATTGCGTTGTCCTTGAGAGAATCGGTTGATAGAATAGGAGCGGATCAATAGAATTCAGCATGGGCTGAGCCTGAATTAGAAACTAACAGGAACGGAGAAAAAATGATGGGCACAACTGATTATACGCGTCGAAGTTTTCTGAAAGTCCTTGTCGCCGGAATGGCGTCACTGGCGATACCGGGCGTTTTGAGGGCCGGTCGGAAGGCCGGAAACAAACCTAATTTCGTTATCATTTTCACCGATGATCAGGGCTACCAGGATGTCGGTTGTTTTGGATCGCCTTCGATCAAGACGCCGAACCTGGACCGAATGGCTGCCGAGGGGATGCGGTTCACGGACTTTTATTCGGCTGCTTCGGTCTGTTCGCCCTCGCGGGCGGCGCTGCTGACCGGCTGTTATCCGCCGCGAGTCGGCATTACCAACGTCTTGTTCCCGAGGGACAATATCGGCCTGAATCCGGAAGAACAAACAATCGCCGACATACTCAAGGGCCGGGGTTACGTCACCGCCTGTATCGGCAAGTGGCATCTGGGCCATCTGCCGGAGTTTCTGCCGACCAGCAACGGCTTCGATTCCTATTTCGGCATTCCGTACTCCAATGATATGGATGGTGTCGAAGGCAAGGATAAGAATCTCGACCGGGCATGGCGGCAGAAGGATTACTCGCCGTGGAACGTGCCGCTGATGCGCGATGAAGAAATTATCGAGCGCCCGGCGGACCAGACAACGTTAATCGAACGCTACACCGAAGAAGCCGTCAAGTTTATTCGCAGCAGCAGGGACAAGCCCTTCTTCCTGTATCTGCCGCATACGATGCCGCACATTCCGCTGTTCGTCTCGGACGAGTTTCACGTCGAGGACGTTCAGAAGGCGTACAAGGCAACCATCGAGCAGATCGACTCGGTGATCGGCCGGGTCCTTGCGGCTCTGAAAGACGCCGGTGTGGATAAAAACACGCTCGTGGTCTTTACCAGCGACAACGGCCCATGGCTGGGCAAGAAACATCACGGCGGCTGCGCTCTTCCGCTGCGGGACGGCAAGTTTTCCACCTACGAAGGCGGCATGCGCGAACCGTGCATTATGCGCTGGCCGGCTAAAATTCCCGCCGGCAAGGTATGTAGCAAACTCTGCGGCACGATTGACCTGCTGCCGACGTTTGCGCAGTTGGCCGGCGCTGAAATTCCCGCCGACCGTGTGATCGACGGCAGGGACATCTGGCCCCTGATGGAAGGCAGGCCGGGCGCCGGCTCGCCGCACGAAGCATATTTCTATTACAGGGGCAACAACCTCGACGCGGTCCGCAGCGGAAAATGGAAGCTCCGCCGCGTTAAAAAGAAAACCGAACTGTACGATCTTGAAGCTGATATCAGCGAGACGAACAACCTTGCCGATAAGCATCCTGAAATCGTCAAACGCCTGGCCGGCCTGATGGAAGAATTTAATCGCGAGCTAAAGGCAAACGCTCGCCCGGCCGGCAAGAGTGAATAACAGCAATAATCTGTAAATGGAAAGGCAGGAATATAAATATGAGCAGTCTATATAATTCACGTCGCGATTTTCTAAAGGCAATGGGATTGGGCGCTGCGTCGCTGGCTTTTGCCGGATGCGCGAACGCCTCTGAGCCGTTTGGAAGCGGGGCTTCGAAGGCCCGGCCGAATATTCTTTTTTGCCTGGCCGACGACTGGTCCTGGCCTCACGCGAGCATTGGCGGCGACAAGGTCGTAAAGACTCCGACGTTCGATCGGGTCGCGCGGCAGGGCGTGCTGTTCGAGAATGCGTTTGTTTCGGCGCCGTCTTGCACACCTTCGCGTGGGGCGATTCTGACCGGGCAGTGGCACTGGCGTCTGGAAGAGGGCGCCAATCTCTGGAGCACGCTTGGGGCCAAGTTCGCCGTGTATCCGGACCTGCTGGAAGAGGCCGGCTATCACGTCGGTTATACCCGCAAGGGCTGGGGTCCCGGTCGGGATGCGCCGGGCGGTCGGAAGCGGAATCCCGCCGGGCCGCGTTTCAAAAACTTCCGGGAATTTATGAAAGCCCGGCCTCAGGGCAAGCCGTTCTGCTTTTGGTTCGGCAGCACCGACCCGCATCGAGCGTATAAATGGCAGTCCGGCATAAAGAGCGGGATGAAGCTCGAAGATGTTGAAGTGCCGGCGTGTTTTCCGGACAGCGAAGAAGTCCGCACCGATATCTGCGACTACTACTGGGAGGTTCAGCGATTCGACAGCGAAGTCGGTGATTTGCTGAAAATGCTCGAAGAGACCGGCGAGCTTGACAATACGCTTGTTGTTATTTCCGGCGACAACGGGCTGCCGTTCCCACGCTGCAAGAGCAACCTTTACGATACGGGGACAAACGTCCCGCTGGCGGTTCGCTGGCCCGCAGCCGTTCAGGGCGGCAGGGCAGTTGAAGATTTCATAAGCCTCTCCGATCTGGCGCCGACGTTTCTGGAGGCGGCCGGATTGAAACCGCCTGCGGAGATGACCGCTCGCAGTTTCCTGGATATTCTGCGCTCGGGCAAGTCCGGCCGGGTGGATGCAAGACGCGACCACGTTCTGACGGGCAAAGAGCGTCACGTAGTCTGCCAGGAGACCGGCACTGGCGGCTATCCGATGCGGGCGATACGGACGCATGATTTCCTGTATATTCGCAATTTCAAGCCGGAGCGTTGGCCCGCTGGCGATCCTAAGGGTTACGCTAAGCCGACGGAGATAAATGTTGCCCGTCCGCTCGGCACGCATTACGGGTATGGTGACGTTGACGCGGCACCCACAAAATCTTACATGCTGAAATATCGTGACGATCCGAAGGTCAAGAGATTGTTCGAGCTGGGCTTCGGAAAGCGTCCGGCCGAGGAACTGTACGATCTGGACAAGGATCCCGACCAGTTGGACAACATCGCCGGCAAGGTCGAATACGCCAGGATTAAAAAGAAACTTGCTACGGCTTTGATGGCCGAGTTGAAGGCCACGAAAGACCCGCGTGTCATGGGTAAGGGCGATGTGTTCGATCAGTATCCTTACTACGGAAGCTTGCCCAGGAAATAGTCTGTCTGGGCGAGAAAAAACATGAAAAAGCCGAGCCGAATTGGCCCGGCTTTTTCATGTCAGTCACTCAGAAAGATTCACTTAGGCAGATCTTCCGGTGCCACGTCTTTGACGCTCAAGTCGCCGTAGATGACGTGGTAAGTCTGCGAGCCAGTCGGCTGGTACCAGAAGATTGGCGTTTCGGCGTCACCGTAGCTTACGTTCTCGCCGGCATACCGCCAGTTGCTCTCGGCAGGTAATTGTGTCACGAACATTATGCCGCGATACATCAGCGTCGCTTCAGCGTGTCGCTCCTGCTGCGATGTTTCGCCCTCGCCGAACTTGCCTTGCTTTATCATCTCCGCAGTAACCTTTGGCAATTCTATAGGGTTGAATGTCGGTGGGAACGTGCCGTCTTTTGTCCAGGTAGACCACATTTGCAGGTATGCTATCAGGTCCTGTTCAGTTACTGTGGAAACATCCGCCTGGACTTCCAGACGCGTAAAACCCTCCGGCGGCACCAGGCTAAAGAGCGAGTCGTCGAGTTCGGCATTAAACTGAAAATCGGTCATGATTGTGTTCATGCCCGGAGAGTTCGTGTACTCTATTTCCACGCGAACGAGCTGTGTCGTTTGCGAGTCGACCCAGACGGTATTGATCATATCCCCTTGGGTGACACGGAAACCTTCAAGCACTCTGCCGTCAATTTCTTTCTCTCCGAGCGCCTCATCAGCCTGATCGGGAAGCGTTCTTAATTTTTCAACGACTATGAAAGGATCCTGAACTGTGTCGTGCTGATAGTTCGATGCCTCGAAGTCGATACACTCTTGTTTAGGTGGCCAGAGGGTAATACCTTTGTTCTGGTTCCAATCAATAACATTTATGTAACCATCTACGGTTGTTGTTCGCATGTATCCGGGTTCTTTAAATGCCATCTGTAGCCGTAAAGTCGGCATACTTTCGACAGGCGTGCGAGTCACAACGCTATAAGTCATCGTGCGGGCGTTGGCCAGTTGCTCAACAATGTCTGCAAACGCGACACTTGCTCCGTCACCGCCGAACTGGTGTATGCCTACAAATACGGCAATAATTATCACCGCTGCCGCGGCCATTCTTGTTATTTTACTTTTCATAATAGTTCTCCATGTATCAGGCACAAACACGCCTGGTTTCTGTTTTTCTTTTTCGTCCAGCGCCTGCAGGACATTGCCAAGGACCCTGTCGTGCGTCTCGGGGCTGGTTTTGTAACGTAGTTTCTTGATTAACTTTTCAATATTCTCTGACGGCCTCATTTTTCCACCTCACCATTCAGGGTTGACCGCAATTTATTCAGTCCGTAGCGGTACCGACTTTGAACTGTTTTGGTCGAAACATTCTGCAATTCGGCTATCTGTCGAAATCTCAAGTCGCCGTGAATGCGAAGGGCGATGGCCTCTCGCTGCTCGTACGGAAGCTTGGTCATTGCATTGCTCAATTTCTGCAATTGCTCGCTGCATATCGCCATGTGAACCGTGCTTTTAGTCCCGGCCGGCGTTTTTTCCGCCTGCTTTGCCATGGCGTTTCGCTGGCGAATTCTTTTTCGAATGCAGTCACGCGAGCGGTTCGCGACACAGGTTGCCAAATAGCTTTTCAGGCTTCCCGTCAGACGGAACGTTCCAATTGACTCGACGAGCTTGATAAAAACATCCTGAACAATGTCTTCGGCTCCGACTTTGTCGTCCAGCAGGTTGCCTGCCAGCGTCAGCATATCCCCGGCATACTTCTCATAGATCACACGGAATGCATCTCTGCTGCCGTGTTTGAATTTCCACAAGAGTAATCTGTCTTCGAGCATCCGGTACTTGCCTTTTCTGATATCAGAACAATCGATTGTCGTTAATATAACGCCTCAGAGTCGTGTTATGCTCTAAATTAAATTATAATTATTTCAGTAGAGTTTAAAAATAGACAAGACCGGGCGTTAAAACCCGGCCTTGGTTGGTGAATCCTTGTGTTTACTTTAGTTTCTACTTCGGCAAATCTTCCGGCGCGACGTCCTTGACGCTCAGGTCACCGGAGATGACTCGATAGGTATCTGAGCCCTGCGGCTGATACCAGAAGATCGCCGTGTTGGCATCTCCGAGTTTTACGCCGGCCCCGGTATAGTTCCAATCGGCGCCGCTGGCTTCCAGCATCTGATGAAACATCATCCCAAGACCGACCTTCATTCCCATGTCCGTTCCTTCTTCTGCCGGGATGTTCAAGGCTATCATCTTTTCGATCATAGCGGGCATCTGCTTCATGGTCGCCTCCATGCCGATCGTATCGGGGAAGACGCCGTCACCAACAATCTTTGCCCAGATGCGCAGAGACTCGATAAAGTCTTCCTCCGTGGCATTGCCCATTTCGATGTCTGTCTTTTGAAGCGTGTATCCGTTCGGAACGTCCATACTCACCAGCGAATCTTCTACGGGTGCATCGAACTCGAAGTTTTTCATGACTGTGTACATTTGTCCTACTTTAAGCTCTATCCGTATCGGATGAGCCGTTTTCGGGTCGGCCCAAATCGTGACCTCTTCGTTTGGGCCTCTTCCCACGAATCCAATCGCTTTCTGACCATCGATTACTTGTTCTCCGATCTCTTCAACCTGACCATCCTGTATCTGTCTGATGATCTGCTTGAGGAACTTGACATAGTTTTGCGTTGCGTTCTGAAGCTGACCCTGTATGTCCACGTAAACCGCCGTATTTGACGCGGAATCGAGCACGAGCATTTGTCCACCATCCAGATCGAGGACCTGGGTCAAGGTCGGCATGTTCGACATCGTCCTTCTGATTCGTGAACCGGCAACGATTTCGTGCATGACCGGTCCTGATTCGTCGTCGCCGATAATCAGATCGAGAATCACGGTTTTCGCATTGAGGATTGGCTCGACGACCTGTGCAAAGGTTATGGAACTTTCGAACGGATTGATGCCTATCAGCACGGCAATAATTATTACCGCGGCGACTGCTATTTTTGTCACTGGATTTTTCATGATTGTTCTCCTTATTTTAAGAGCATCTGTCGCTCTTGCGGCTGCTTTTAGCCTTATGTTCTGTTCTCGTATTACCTGGTTCATTACGTCTTTTTCAAGGTTGCGTTGGGCCACAGCTTTGCCGTTAGTAACGAGGCGGTCGTGAAGGCCTTTCAGCTCTCGTAATTCAGCCTGACAAGCCGGACAGTCCTTCAGGTGTTCTTCAACTGCCTGTTGTTCGGAATCCTCAAGGAGTCCTTCAAAGTATGCGACCAATAGTTCTTTAGATTCTTCGCAATTCATTGTTACACCTCATAAACTTGAAGCTTGCTTTTGCTGCTGCAGCGATTCGCGCAGCATGGCATAGGCCCGTGATAATGTTTTTGTTACTGTGCCCAACGGCATATCGAGCTGCTCTGCGATCTGGCTGCATGAATGCCCGCCGTAATATCGAAGCAGTATGACTTGTCTGTATGCCTCGGGCAGTTCGGCGATTGCCGTCTCGAGTGCGTAATCCTGAGAGAGTTCGGTGCCGGAAGATTCTTCTGAAAATGAGCGGACGATTTCTCGCTGGCGTTGGATTTGTTCTTTCCTCTGGTGCTCTTTCGCGACGTTGTCGGCGATTCCGAGCAGCCAGGAAAAGAAGGAATCCGGTTTTCTTAGTTTGCCCATATTAAAATAGGCTCTTATGAGTGCCTCCTGTGCGGCTTCTTCAGCACGGTCTCTGCTGCCCAACTTGCCGGCCAGGTTGGCTAACAGGACGCCCTGATAGCGTCGCACAAGATAGCGAAAATCGTCCGGATGGCCATCCAAACATCGCTCGACATAAAATTTGTCATTCTCAGACATTTTAGCACCTCAAATTCTCAAAGAATTACTGTTCTCGCTATATAGTGCATGTTCGGCCGGTTTTGCGACAGGAAAATAAAAAAAAGCATATTTACCTGAAAGGTTAGCCCCGCCGCCCGTCGGTGGGGAATCCCCCACCACAGGGGTGGGGACTAAGGCACTCTTTTCATCGCCCACCTCTTTAACGGCCTTGCCGGACTTTGAAGAAAGTCGCAGGATTCGTTCCCGATAGCGCATACAAAAAGCCGGATCGAATAAACCCGGCTTTCTGCAAAGACTGATCGATTTGAAGGAGTATGTTCGATCGTTTATATTTTTAACATATCCTGTGATGGGGGCTGCCATTTCAGGCTGATTTTCCCCATGTCGGTAGCCATTTTTATGCTTGCCTGGCCGGTGCCGATGGTGCCTTCTGCAGTTCTTTTGAACATGTCGGATCTGTTAATCTCCAACGGTAGTTCGCTCTCGATGTCTCCCATTTTGGTTTGGGCATTGATATTTGCAGACAAATTCTTTGGTGCAAGAAATTCGATAGTGCCCATTTTAGTGTATAGCTCTAAATTTCCTGTTGTGTTTACGGCTTTGATAGAGCCCAAATCGGTAGCTGTTTTGATTTTTCCTTTGAGATTGGTTATCTCAATATTTCCCAGGTCGGTTTTTACATCTAATATTACAACGGTCGGTACTGTCATATGAAAATCCACGCTTAGATTGTTCCAATTGCCGCCGTCTTGCTTGACTGGCTTGAGATAATATCTCTTTTCCGTTGATTGAAGATTCATTAACACCTGCCCGACCATCGAACGGGCTTTGGCATCGGTTTCAGCTTTTCCTTTTATTACGGCCTTAACGTCACACGTACCGTCTTTGCTGGGCTTGAGGAAGATATTGCCGAGCATGTTTCTGACGACGAATGATTTGCTGGGAGCGGTCTTCAGAACGACTTTTATCTCTGTGGTTGCGACATACTTACCGTCATTATCTTTCTTGATATCGATGTTTCCTCTTGCTCCGAGTTTGAAGCTCGGCGGTTGCTTTGCCGGACCAGACGTTAAATCCACGACGGTAGGCTTAGCGGCATTTTTTTCCGGTGTATAAACAAGGTAGCCGTTCGGCGTCTTCTTATATGTATATGGCGTGCCGGTCAGGATTATCTCCAATGCCCTATCGAGCGGTACTTCTTTGAGTTCGCAATTGAGAAGGCCTGAGACAGTCTCATCGGGGATGATAGGTATACCTGCTTGTTTTGCAATAAAGGGCAACACCTCCAGGACAAGGTCATTATCGATGAATACTGATGTAATGAGGACCTCACCGGCCGTTTCTTTAAGTGGATTAGATTCGTTCTTGGCTTCTGGCTGGACAGGCGCAGAAACCACGGGAATTGCCGGTGGGGCGGGTGCTACGACATCCGGAGCAACGACTTCTGCCGGCATTGGCGGCATAGCCGGCATCGGTGGCATCACAGGCATCGGGCGGTGTTTGAGAGCCGGTGCGAAAACATCGCCGCTTGATTCGGCATTCTGGTGTGCCTCGGCGAATTCTTTGGCCCACAGTTCCATCTCTTTCTGCCATTGTTTGAATTGCTCACTATTTGCCCATTGTTGTGACCATACTTCCATTTCCTTGGCATATTGCTCCCATTGTTTCGCATCGACTTCAGCCTTGTGGGCATCGGCGGAAGCTTTTGCCTTTGCTGCCATATCTTTGGCTTTTTCGGCCACCTTTGAAGCCTTTTCCGCCTTGTTTTTCGCCTCTTTGGCCTTTGTTGTGGCTTGTGAGGCCTGGCCTTTGGCTTGCGTCATCACTTGAAGTTCTTTCTGGAGCTTCATTTTTTCGCTCTGGAGTTGCTGCAGCCGGACTTCAAGCTCACGCATGTTTTGTGACAACTGCTGCTGGTTCTGCTTTTGTTCCTGTTCGATTTCAGCAGTATTCGTGCTCTGAGACGGTTGTTCTTCTGTTTGTACAGAGACGGCGCTGCTGTCCTTGGTTGCGGGTTTGTCCTGGGCCTGGGCCATGGGAAGAACGAAGGCGAGCATCAGGGCAATTGTGGTGATGATTGTTAGTTTCTTCATTTTTTGGTATCTCCAGGTTTCTTTTTTTAGCCAGTTTAATCTGACGAGCAAACGGTTGGAATCTTCGAAGAGTCCGAGCAGGCCGAGGCCGGGCTCTGTAGGTTTTGTTAAGAATCTGCGTGCCACGTCGATCAGCGTTTGGCGGTATTGACTTGTTCTTTCTTTCAGGAGTCTCGCGACAGTAGCATCACAGCACAACTCGCGCAGGTGGTGCATCTGGCTGCGGACGAGCCACAGCAGCGGGTTATACCAGTAAACGACCTGCAGAAGCATATAGAAACCATGCACATACAGGTCGCCCCTTTTGATATGAGCCAGCTCGTGCAGAAGCATATTCTCAGTATCCCTGCGTGTCATCTTGCTTAGGTATCCGACGGGCATAAGCAGCACCGGCCGGAACATACCGAAGACCGCCGGACACGCCACCCTTCGAGTCAGTACTACCTTCGGGAGCCGGCGAAGTCCCAGACTTTTAGCGCATCGAGCTATTGAGTTATAAAAGGATTCCGGAAGCGATGCCGACGATGCAGGCGGCAGGTTTTCTTTGCGCAAATGCAGCAATTTGATAATAAGCCAGCCGCCCAGTACGAACATTCCCGCCAGCCATATTGCCATCACGTATGCCTGCCAGGTCGGCTTGACATAAGCTGCATTCAGAGATTCGCCGGCCATATTTTCGGAACCGATAAAAACAAGTGCCGGCCGCCGCTCAGTGACGGTATCGCGGGAAGATGCCGCTACAATTGCAGGTTCGGCTGTAGCAGTTTCAAGATGTGCGAGTATCATTGCTGTTGTTGTGTTCAGATTCTCCCGGTCGATTTCTTTGGCCACTATCTGGCTGGCCAAAGGTTGCAGTCTGGATGTGATGCTGGTCGACAGATAAATCGTGGGCGGCAGGACAAGCTTGACCAGTACCATCAGCCACAGAGCGTACCTTAGCTGCGGCCAGGCCCATTTTCGAATGATTAAATCAACGCAGCCAATCAGTATTATCAGGACACCGACCTGCCAGAACATGGCTGTCGCCCCGCTCCACCACAAACCTGCGATGTGATTGATTTGTTCTATCATTTTATTTCTCCTGTTTTCTCGCTTTCATTTCCAAGGATTTCAATTAGCTCTTTCTTCTGTTTGTCGTTTAGCTTTTGTTCCTGCAGCATAAAGTGCATGAGCGGACCCATTGCGCCGTCGAAAGACTGGTCCAGCAGTAATCGAAAGGCGCTGAGCCGGGCCTTGCGCTGTGAAACGAGCGGTTCGTAAATGCTTGTATTGGCTTGCTTGTGTTCGTTGACGGCCTCTTTTTCCACCAGCCTGCTAAGCATAGTCTTTACTGTGGTGTAAGCCCATTTGACGCCCTGGGGCAGCCGCGTCATTATCTCTCTTGCTGTTGCGGGGTGCTTTTCCCATAACGCGTTCATGATTTGCCATTCTGCTTGTGTCAGTTTCATAACTTTATCTCCTTCTACAAAAGTAGTAGCATTCTACTACATATGTCGAAGCTGCCAAGAAAATATTACAAAATTTCTCGAAAATTTTTTAAAACGCCGTTTTCAGACTGAAAACGTAGAAAAAAAGCCGGGAAAAATCAGCCCGGCTTGTCATAGCATGTTTAAAAGAATTGGCTATTGCGGCAGATTTCCCTGTGCCACAGCTTTAATGCTCAGGTCTCCATAGATTACTCGGTAGGTCTCCGAACCGTCCGGACGATACCAACAGACCGGAGAATCTCCATCGCCGAACGTGACATCCTTGCCCACATAGTGCCAATCGTTTTCAGGCTTTAGGAATTTATAAAACATAAAACCTCGAATCATCTTCATCGGATTCTCTGTCCGGTTTCCTTCTTTTATATCTTGCGCCGCCAGTTTGCGTACCTTTGGCATATCGTCCATAAATGCTTGGCTGCTAAAATCTTTCGGAAACACGCCCTCCAGTATTGACTCAGCCCAGAGACGAAGGGCCTCGACCAGGTCCTGTTCGGTTGCCCCGGTAAGGGAAAGCATAGCTTTGGGCATTGTCGAGTAGCCTGCAGGAATGTCCATACTGAAAAGTGATTCGTCCAATGCCACATCAAACTCAAAGTCCGTAAACTCATAATGTGCCTGACGCCATTTTAGCTCCATGCGTATAGGCACGGATGTTTGGGAATCCGCCCAGATCATTGATTCATTACCCTCAGGATCGGTAGCCCGGAATCCTTGAGCCATGCGCCCATCCATTTCCTTTTCACCGAGGGACTCGATCGACACATTAGGATCATGCTGTAATTCGGTAATCATGTTTCTCATTATTTCTACGAAGTTTTCTGGTTTCTCCGGTAAGCCTTTTATATCAACTATTGTCGCAATCTTCTGTTTCGGGATTAGCGTGAGCATCTGGGACGTATCATAATCACAGATAGCGATCACCTGTACGGTCTTTCCATCTGCTGATAAGATCTCACTTCTCACTCGTTGCGTACCCATATTCATAATCCGAGCAATAGGAAGATTTTCTCCCTCGACCGACCTGGCATGGAATACCACCGTATGGGCGGTTAAGAGGGGACGGACGACATCAGCCCACGCAACACTTTCGGTTGAGCCGCCAAGAAAATGTATGCCGATAAGCACTGCAATAATAATTGCCGCGGCTGCGGCTAATTTTGTAAATGGACTTTTCATAATTAAATTCCTTAATATTCGAAAGATGATTATCCGTGTTGAAGGTTTATGATCGGCCTGGTTGAAGACAGAGAGCATCTGCCGGCGAAGGTTTTGCCGATGCGCCGGGTTCGGCTCGGTGTCGATATTCAGCCGACCAACGACTTTTTCAAAATCGGCTTCGTCTTTGAACATTATATTTCTCCGTCATAAACGGTCTGTAATTGGTTTCTTAACTGATTTAGTATTCTGTGCAGCGTTACGCGCACAGATGCCTCGCTGACTTCTAAAATCTGTGCTATCTGTTCGTATGAGAAGTTTTCAAAGAACCTTAATGTGACAATGGTCTGGTGCCGTGGCTTTAGCCTGAGGATGGCGGCATAAAGCCTCGGCCAGTCCGGCTCGAACGATATATCGGCGCTGCCGGTGGCTGCCGGTACCATCGATCCGGCCGCCTCTGCGAGCAGTTTTTTACGCCGCGACGTTTTTCTGATATAGGCGTTCGCTTGGTTGGCTGCTATGGCGTAGAGCCAGTTGCGAAAGTCCTGCTCGCTTCGGCCTTTAAACCCGCGTATCCCGCGGGCTACGTTAAGAAAGACTGTCGAGGTAACATCCTCAGCTATTTCCTTGTTAAAGAGCCGGTGAACGCAGAAGCGGAAGATTCGCTCGTAGTACATTTCGTAAAGCCGGCCAAGCGCTTCAGCCTGAGTTTTGGCCCTGAGGACCAAATCGTTATCTTCCGTTGCTTCAACAAGTTTTGCCATAGCACCAACCATTGTCGTTATTTTAATTGCGCGAAGAGCCATTATGTTACAGAAAATCACATAAAGAATCCTCCCAAATGTCTTTTTAGCCGGAAAGATCTGGCAGAAATAAACTCAAAGCAATAATTGTATTACTATGATAAATTGGGTATTATTTAAGCTGAATAAACATCAGATTGCTTATTGGAGAGTGTGACAAAATGGTAAACGATAAGATTACTCGAAGAAGTTTTTTGCGTTCATCGGTTTTTGCGGCATCGGGGATATGCCTGGGCGGCGGGATTTTCTCGGCGGCGGCAAGGCAGAATAATCGCCGGAGGCCCAATATTGTGCTTATCGTATCCGATGATCAGGGCTACGCCGATTCGAGCTGCTACGAGCATCCGAAAGAAGTCGATACGCCGAATATCGACAAACTGGCCGACGAGGGCGTGCGTTTTACCAACGGCTATGCGAGCGGCTATGTCTGCGCTCCGACGCGGGCCGGACTTATGACCGGACGTTATCAGCAGCGGTTCGGCTTCTATACCGCTCCCGACAGCAGGATCGGGATGCCTTTGAAGGAAATTACCGTAGCCGATGTGCTTAAGAAGGAAGGCTACGCTACCGCCGTTGTTGGCAAATGGCACCTGGGCATCGAGCCTCCATATCATCCGATGAAGCGGGGTTTCGACGAATTCTATGGATTTCTGGGCCATGGCGGCCACGATTATTTCAAGCTGGATATAACCGATGAATATACATCGATTTACCGCAATGAAAAGCCTGTCAAAGATACGGGTTATCTGACAAACAATCTCGCGCGTGAGTCTGTCTCGTTCATCGAACGGAATAAGGGCCGGCCTTTCTTTCTTTATCTGCCGTTTAACGCGGTGCACTGGCCGCTACAGGCGCTGCAGAAACATATCGAGCGTTTCAATACTGGGGATCCGAACCGGGACATCTACCTTGGGATGCTGGTGTGCATGGATGAGGCGATAGGGCGGGTTCTGGATGCTCTCAAGCGGACCGGCGCCGACGATAATACGCTTATTATCTTCTTCTCGGACAACGGCGGCGCCAGGAAGAATCTGGCCAATAACGGCGCTCTAAGGGATTACAAACACAGCGTTTACGAGGGCGGGATTCGTGTGCCGTTCATTGTTCGCTGGCTGGAAAAGCTGCCGAAACCGAAGGTTTGCGACGAGCCGGTTATTTCGCTCGATGTGATGCCGACGATTTGTGCCGCAGTGGGCGCCAAATTGCCCGATGACCGTGTTTATGACGGCCGGAATATGCTGCCGGTTCTCTACGGACAGATCAAAAAACCACTACACGAGGCCCTTTTCTGGTACGATGGGTCCGATCAGTGGGCCGTTCGGGCGGGCAAATGGAAGCTGCTGTCTCAAAAAGGCTCGCTTGAACTTTACGATCTTTCGATCGATACCGGCGAGAAAAACGATATTTCGAAAGAAAATCCCCAAATTGTCAAACGTTTGCAGCAGACCTACACGGCCTGGAAGAACCAGATGGCCCCTCAAATAAAAAGGGCCAGACCCGGCAGGGGCGAGAACACAAAGAAGCAGTAATTGCCGCACAGTAGATTGAGGATTTTGCATGGGCGGGATTCTCAAATTTGGAATAAACTCTTGACAGCGGGGCGGAGAATACATAAAGTAGCTCTCTCGTTTGGCCCGTAGGGGCAACCCTGTGTGGTTGCCCAGGGCAGGCACATGGGCCTGCCCCTACCAAACAGAAAAAAAGCGTTTTTTAACATTAAAAATAAGGAGAAGTACAAAATGGCAACAAAGGTAGCAATTAATGGCTTCGGCCGGATCGGCAGGGCCGTGGCAAGAATTATTATGCAAAGAAAAGGCGAATTGGAACTTGTCGCTATCAATGACCTCGCGGATGCGAAGAGCCTTGCACATCTGTTCAAATACGACACCGTGATGGGCAGATGGGGCGGAACGGTCGAGGCAAAAAGTGACGCATTGGTCATCAACGGCAAAACCATCAAGGTTCTGGCTGTCAGGAATCCCGCTGAGCTGCCCTGGAAGGATATGGGCGTGAAAATAGTTCTGGAATCGACGGGACTGTTTCGCCTGGCTTCGTCGCCGAAAGGCGGTTATGCCGACCATATCGAAGCAGGCGCCAGCAAGGTCATGCTGAGCGTCCCGGCCAAGGACGATATCGACGCGACAATCGTTCTGGGCGTTAACGATGAGATGCTCACAAGTGACGTCAAATGCGTATCCAACGCAAGCTGTACGACCAACTGTCTTGCTCCTATAGCCAAGATTCTCAACGATACCTTTGGTATTGAGCAGGGTATGATGACGACTATTCACGCTTATACCAACGACCAGAAAGTGGCCGATATGATCCACTCGGATATGCGTCGAGCCCGTGCCGCAGCGGCAAATATTATTCCAACGACAACCGGAGCGGCTAAAGCCATCGGCAAGGTCATTCCCGAACTGGACGGCAAGCTCGACGGTATGGCGGTCCGCGTGCCGATTCCGGTAGGCAGTATCGTTGACCTCGTGGTTAACGTCAAAAAGGATGTTACGGTCGATGCCGTCAACGCAGCGATGAAAAAAGCCGCGGAAGGCCCGATGAAGGGCATCCTGGCCTATTGCGACGAGCCTATCGTCAGCAGCGATATTATCAACGATCCTCATTCGAGCATCTTTGATTCTCTATGCACGATAGTCATCGGCAAGACCGTCAAGATCGTAAGCTGGTATGACAACGAGTGGGGCTATTCGAATCGCAGCGTCGATATTATGGAAAAAATGGCTGCAATGTAATCTGAGTAGCGACTATCGAACAATGAATTTAGAATTATTAAGCTAAAGCTCCGCGTAAAACACGGGGCTAAATGGAGACTTTTTCCTTTGGCAGAGATAGCACAAGAAATTTTTAGGGTAGATAGCATGACAAAGAAAACTGTTGCTGATATTGATGTGCAGGGCAAAAAGGTTCTGATGCGGTGCGACTTTAATGTGCCGCTGAACGATGACTGCAACATCACCAGCGATGATCGAATCGTTAAGGCACTGCCTACGATAAAGAAGATATTAGAGGGTGGCGGCGCGCTGATTCTTATGAGTCACCTCGGCAGGCCTCAGGGCAAGAAGAATGAGAAGATGTCTTTGGCCCCGGTAGCGAAGAGATTGTCTGAGTTGTTGGGCCGGGAAGTTATTTTCACTGACGATTGTATCGGCCCGGAGACCAGCGCAAAGGCCCAGACCCTCAAGCCGGGCGATTGTATGCTCCTTGAGAACCTGCGCTTCCATAAGGAAGAGACCATAAAAGACAAGGCGGCAAAGGAAGATGCGCAGCTCCGGCAGGCAAAAGACGACTTCGCGAAAGAGCTGGCCGGCATGGCGGATATCTACGTCGACGACGCCTTCGGCACGGCCCACAGGGACAACGCCTCGATGTATACCGTCCCGCTGATGATGGAAGGCAAGCCCAGGGTAATCGGCTTTCTCATTGAAAAGGAGCTGAAGTTTCTTGGTAAAGCACTTAGTAATCCCGGCAGGCCTTTCGTTGCTATACTCGGCGGAGCAAAGGTCTCGGATAAGCTCGGCGTGATCGAGAACCTGATCGGGAAAGTCGACCGTATCATCATTGGCGGAGCCATGGCCTATACATTCCTCAAAGGGAGGGGTAAAAGTATCGGTAAGAGCCTGTGCGAGAACGACTTTGTCGATAAGGGTCAGGAACTGTTGAAACATGCGGCGGATGCGAACTGTGAAGTAATTTTGCCCGTCGACCACCATATAGTTCGCGAGTTGAAAGCCGGTGCGCAGCATCGGACCGCCGTGGGTGATATCGACCCTGGCTATCAGGCTGTCGACATAGGGCAGATGGCGGCCCAGACGTTTGCAAATAAGATTGTCGATGCCAAAACCATCGTTTGGAATGGTCCGATGGGCGTTTTTGAAATCACGCCTTTCGATGAAGGGACAAAGGCCATAGCTTTGGCGGTTGCCGAGGCTACGGACAACGGGGCAACCAGTATCATTGGTGGCGGTGACAGTGCCAGTGCGGTCAATATACTCGGCCTGGAAGACAGGATAAGCCATATTTCCACAGGCGGAGGCGCTTCGCTTGAATTTCTCGAAGGCAAGACATTCAAATGCCTCGAAATCCTCGATGAAAAATAAAGCCTTTAGTATTTAGCCCCCGGTTTTACCGGGGGTCGATCTAATTATATCAGCAAAGATGCGATTACCGAAAGCCGGAACAATTGAAGTTGCCCCGTCGATTCTGAGCGCCGATTTTGCCAGGTTGGCCGAAGAGATTGCCGAAATTACCTCGGCCGGGATCAGTATGGTGCATCTGGATGTGATGGACGGTCACTTCGTTCCGAATATTACAATCGGCCCGCCGGTGATTGCCAAGCTCCGCAAGGTAAGCGATCTGGTTTTCGACGCCCATCTGATGATAAGCGAGCCGGTGAAATATGCCGAACCTTTTGCAAAGGCCGGGGCCGACCATATCACATTTCATATCGAAGTTGCCGATGATCCGCTGAAGCTTATCGACAAGCTGCACGATTTGGGCTGCAGCGCGGGGATATGCCTGAATCCGGAGACGTCGGTTGAGGCGGTTGCCGCGGTGGCGCCGCATTGCGACATGGTTCTGGTAATGACGGTCCATCCGGGCTTTGGCGGTCAGAAATTTATGCCGGACGCGGCGGAAAAAGTCGCTCAAATCAGAGAGATCGTCGGACCCGATATACGCATCGAAGTCGATGGCGGTATAGATCCTCAGACCACGCCAATTGTGGTTTCTTATGGTGCCGATACCCTTGTGGCGGGCAATGCAATCTTTGCACAAAACGACCGTATCGCGGCAATAAACGCCATTCGGAAAGCCTGTACTTAATTTTTGTGGCGAAATTGGTCGGTTTTTGGTAGAATCCCCGTATTGTTTTTATATTGATGTGGAGAAACCCCGCAATAAATTGCGGGGCTAAATATAGGTTGCTATGGCCAAAAAAGCCAAATCAAAGTGGAATGGTTATTCGCTTAAGCCGCGTAAGGAGATGCCCGAAGGGCTCTGGATGGCGTGCCCGGGCTGTGAGCATATGCTCTATAAGAGCACGGTCGAGAAGAACCTTAACGTCTGCCCGGAATGCAACCACCACTTTCGCATCGAAGCAAAAACTCGAATTGCATATCTGGCCGATGAAGCTTCTTTTCAACAGGTACTTGGCGATTTGACTTCCGATGATCCGCTTAGCTTTAAGTTCAGAGAAACCACTTATAAGCAGCGAATCAAAGATGACGAGAAAAAGTCCGGTGCTAAGGAGGCCATGTTGATCGGCAAAGCTTTTATCAAGGGCAGAGGTGTAGTACTGGCGGTGATGGAGCCGAATTTCCTGATGGGTTCTATGGGTTCAGTAGTCGGTGAAAAATTTTGTGCGGCGGTTGATGCGGCGATTGGGGAGAAGCTGCCCCTGGTCGTGGTATGCTGCTCGGGTGGAGCAAGGATGCATGAGGGCGTGGTATCGCTGGGGCAAATGGCCAAGACATCCGCGGCCCTTGCGAAACTGGACGAGGCTGGCGGACTTTATATCTGCGTTCTAACCGACCCGACGACCGGCGGAGTCACGGCGAGCTTTGCAATGTTGGGTGATTGTCTGATTGCTGAGCCGGGGGCGCAGATCGGTTTTGCCGGGCCTCGCACTATAGCCGAGACAATTAAAGTCGAGCTGCCGGAAGGATTTCAGACGGCCGAGTTTATGTTAGAGCACGGCTTTGTGGATATGATTGTGCATCGTAAAGACCTGCGCCGAGAAATCGCCCGTCTGATAGACTATTGTCAAAAATAAATATTCTCTCATTCGCTGCTGGCAAGTTAAGAATTTGAAAGCTTTAGCATGGTTGCACTTGGCGTTCTTCTGCATGCCCTGGGAGGTTTTGCTGCGGGCAGTTTCTACATTCCCTTTAAGAAAGTTCGCAATTGGGCATGGGAAAGCTACTGGCTCGTAGGCGGCTTTTTCTCTTGGATTATTATTCCGCCGGTGGTGGCGTTACTTACCGTTCCCGCGCTTTTTTCGGTTCTCAGCGATGCACCGCCAAGCAGCATCTTCTGGTGTTACATCTTTGGCTTGTTATGGGGCATTGGAGGACTGACGTTCGGCTTGTCCATGCGTTATCTGGGAATGTCGCTCGGATATGCAATCGCTCTTGGTTTCTGTGCGGCGTTCGGTACGATTATCCCGCCGATATTTCGAGGTAAATTCGTCTATTTGGTCACCCATGTATCCGGCTTGACCACGCTGGCCGGTGTGCTTATATGCCTTGCAGGAATCGGGATTTGCGGCTGGGCCGGCGTATTGAAAGAAAAAGAGCTGCCGGAGGCCAAAAAGAAGGAAACCATAAAGGAATTCAACTTCACCAAAGGGCTCTGGATCGCCGTATTCGCAGGCGTGATGAGCGCGTGTATGGCATTCGGGATAGCAGCGGGAGAACCGATTGCTGAGCTTGCGGTCAAACGTGGAACACCGTCTTTGTGGCAGGTCAATCCCGTTTATGTTATTATCTTTGCAGGCGGATTCACGACGAATTTTATCTGGTGCGTATTTCTGAATATCAAAAACAAATCGGCGGGCAATTATCTTAACCGCAGCGATGTACCGCTTCTCAGAAATTATATATTCTCGGCGATGGCCGGGATTACCTGGTATTTTCAGTTTATGTTCTACGGCATGGGCACGACCCGGATGGGAGAGTACAATTTCTCGAGCTGGACCATCCACATGGCCTTTATCATTGTCTTCAGCAATATATGGGGCCTGATTTTCCATGAGTGGAAAGGTTCCGGCCGCAGAACGCACCTGATTGTTTTTGCCGGGATATTTGTGCTGATACTGTCAACGGTTGTCGTAGGATTCGGAAACTATCTTGCAGCGTTGGGAAAGTAGTATGTCAATGGCAAAGAAAGAGACAATGACTTCGAGGCAGCGTGTCCTTAAGGCCCTCAATCATCAAATCCCGGACAGGGTACCAATCGACCTCGGCGGTTTCCAAACCGGGATTCATAAAGGAGCATACATTGAGCTGCTTGATTATCTGGGCATTGATGACAAGTTGACGATTATGGATCCCGTCCAGCAGCTTGCCAAGCCGTGTGAGGAACTCCTGGAACGTTTTCATGTTGATATTCGCTATGTGTGTGCTCATGGCCCGGATAGCTTCAAGGGCGGCATTGAGCAAAATATTCGTAACGGGAAGCTCTGGCATGACCTCAAAGATGAGTTCGGCGTCGTCTGGTCTATGCCGGACGACCAGCAGCTTTATATGGACATCTCGCATCACCCGCTGGCCGACGCCACTATAAAAGACCTCGCAGACTATCCCTTCCCCAAAGGAGGCGATCCGACTCGGTTCACCGGCGTTCGTGAAAGTGCCTTGGAATTGCGCAACGAAACACCGTATGCGATATCGACCGGTATCTGCGGTGTTGTATATGAAACTTGCTGGTATATGCGAGGTCTCGAACGGTGGTTTATGGATATGATCGAAAATCCAGCATTCTGTGAGGCCCTTCTCGATAAGATGCTTAAATTCTGGCTGGACTACTTCGACGTCTTCATGGCCGAAGTGGGCGACCTTGTCGATGTTGTAATGATAGGGGATGATCTTACAGGGCAAAACGGTCCTCTATTTTCTCCGGATTTCTATCGCAAAGTAGTAAAGCCCAGGCAAAAGAAGCTTGTCCGGCACATTAAATCCTTAACAAAAGCAAAAATCTGGTATCATACCTGCGGCTGCTGTTTCGAGTATATCCCGGAGCTTATCGACAACGGTATCGATATTCTCAATCCTGTTCAAATCGGCCTGATCAATATGGAGCCCCAAAAACTAAAAGACATGTTCGGAAGTCAAATTTCACTATGGGGCGGGGGCATAGACGCCCAGCATGTTCTTCCCTTTGCAAAGCCGAGCGAAATCAGAGACCATGTGCGGGCAAATCTTGAGGTTTTCAAACGCGGAGGCGGCTATGTGTTCAATAATGTTCATAACATCCAGGTAGGAGTTCCGCCTGAAAATATCGTAGCTTTATTCGATACGGCATACGAATCCGGATTTTATGATTGATTATTAAGTCTGACGCCAGAAATACAACAAAACTTCACTTTCACTTTTATACGAATATCCGTATAATCTTAAAATAATAGAGCGTCGTCCATTACGCCTCCTCCGTCATTGCGAGGAGCGTAGCGACGAAGCAATCTAATATTTGAAGATTGCCACAGCCTGCTTTACAGGCTTCGCAATGACATTTTTGGTGCGTTTATGGGCTATTTTCGGGATAATATTGAGAAGATAAAAGGGTACGAGCCGGGTTTTCAGCCGAAGTCGGTGGATATAATCAAGCTCAATACGAACGAAAATCCCTATTTACCCTCGCCTCAGGCCGTAGAAGTGCTCGGCAGGATCAATGTCGAGCAGCTTCGGCGGTATCCTGACCCTGTTGGAACTGTGTTTCGGGAAGCCGCCGCGGAAATCCACGGGGTGAGTCCCGAGAATATTATGTGCTGCAATGGTGGAGACGATTTGCTGACTATCGCTTTTCGAGCTTTCTGTGACGAAAACCGGCCCGTAGCGTACCCCGTTCCGACGTATTCGCTTTATCCTGTGCTGGCGAATCTGCAAAATTGCAAGGCTCTGGAGGTGCCGTTCGACCACGAGTTCAATCTTCCGGTCGAATTAGTAAAAACCGACGCCGCTTTGACCATCGTTTGCAATCCTAACGCCCCGAGCGGCAGCTTTGTAAGTGTTGGCGAGATGGCTTCGCTGGCCGATGAGCTTTCCGGCGTGTTTTTGATAGACGAGGCCTACGCGGATTTTGCCGATGAGAATTGTGCCGGACTGGTTAAAGACTTCGATAATGTGATTATCCTTCGCTCCATGAGCAAAGGGTACGGTCTTGCCGGGTTGCGTTTTGGCTATGCGATTGCCCCGGCCGGCATGATATCCGGTCTAATGAAGGTCAAGGACTCCTACAATGTCGATGCTGTTGCTATAGCTGTGGCGACCGCGGCGATAAAAGACCATGAATATTTCAGGCAGACAACAGAAAAAGTAAAAAAAGCACGCGATTTATTGACCGCGCAGCTTCGTGCTTTGAAATTCGAAGTGCCGAGTAGCTACTCGAATTTCGTTCTTGCCGAGACTAAACATTGCCAGGCGAGAGTAATTTATGATAAGTTGGTGCAGCGTAATATTTACGTCAGGTATTTTGACCTGCCCGGACTGGAAAATAAGTTGAGGATAACTGTTGGCACGAACGAACAAAACGATAAGGTCATTTTGGCTTTGAAAGAAATTTTACAGGCGTAGGGGCAACCCTGTGTGGTTGCCCAGGACAGGCACACGGGCCTGTCCCTACAAAAGGAAATGATTATGGAACATCGAACGGCTGAGATTCACAGGCAGACAAAAGAAACCGATGTAACTGTTGAGCTTAATCTGGATGGCGTCGGCAAGTATGAGATAGACAGCGGCGTCGGCTTCCTGGACCACATGCTCACGCATCTGAGCAAGCACAGCGGAATCGACCTGGTGGTAAAGGCCAAAGGCGATTTGGAGGTCGATGCGCACCATACAGTCGAAGATATTGCGATATGTCTGGGCGAATGCCTGCTGAAAGCCCTCGGCGATAAAAAAGGAATCGCCAGGTACGGCCACAGCTCTGTGCCGATGGAGGATGCTCTGGCTAATGTCTCCGTGGATTTGTCCGGCAGGCCGGCCTGCGTGTATAATGTCGAATATAGAACGGCTAAAATCGGCGACTTTGACGTCGAGTGCCTGGAGGAAATGCTGCGGAGCTTTTCGAACACCGGCAAGTTTAATCTGCATATCAATGTGCCGTACGGGACAAACAGCCACCATATCGCCGAGGCGATTTTCAAGGGACTTGGCAAGGCTCTGGGTTCGGCCGTAAGCGTTCTCGGGACGGACGTTCCAAGCACAAAGGGGATACTGTGATTGAGGAGCAAGACGCCGGATATCGGATAGGTATCGGCACGGACATTCACAGGGTGGTTGAGGGCAGGAAGCTGATGCTCTGCGGGGTCTATGTCCCGTACCCGGCCGGTTTGGCGGGACACAGCGACGGCGACGTGGGCCTGCACGCTGTTATCGACGCCTTGCTTGGGGCCAGCGGCATGGGCGATATTGGGACATTGTTTCCGGATACCGATCCGGCCTTGAAGGATGTCGACAGTAAAGAGCTTCTGTTTGTAGTAAAAGAGCAGCTTGAAGAAAAACAGTGGGAAGTGGTCAACGTTGATTTGATTATACATACGGAAGAGCCGAAGCTTGGGCCGTTCAAGGGCCAGATGAAAAGATGCGTTGCCGGGCTTTTGGGCATCGATTTTACAGCCGTAAACGTCAAAGCAAAGACCAACGAAGGCCTCGGCGAAATAGGAGCTGGCCAGGCCATGGCCGCCACCGCAACGACGCTGATAAGAAAGAAAAGAAGAAGAACGCTTTAAATGATTATTGATTAGTGATAATTGATTATTTAAAGCAAAACGGAACATTATGTTCGACAGATACGAGTATTTATTGAAGGTATTTGTAAATGGGATTGCAGCTTTATAACAGCTTAACGAGAAAGAAAGAGCAGTTCGAGCCGTTGCAGGAGGGCACGGTTGGGATATATGTTTGCGGGCCGACCGTCTACGGGCACGCTCATCTGGGGCACGCGAAAAGTTATGTCAGCTTCGACGTGCTGGTTAGATATCTTCGCTATCTCGGATACGCCGTTACCTATGTGCAGAACATAACCGACGTCGGCCATCTGACAGACGATGCGGACCAGGGCGAGGACAAGATCGGCGAGGCGGCCAAAAGAGAGAAGGTTCATCCGATGGCCCTGGCCGAATCTTATACTCGAAGCTACTTTGCGGACATGGACGAATTGAACTGCGTCCGGCCGGATATCAGCCCGCGCGCCAGCGGCCATATCATCGAGCAAATCGAGCTGGTAAAAACACTTCTTGAAAAAGATTATGCTTACGAGGTTAACGGCTCGGTGTATTTCGATGTGACTAAATTCAAAGATTACGGCAAGCTTTCCGGCAGAAATATCGAGGAAATGATGGCCGGGGCCCGAGTGGAAGTTTCGCCGGACAAAAAGAACCCGGCGGATTTCGCGCTCTGGAAGAAGGCCGAGCCGAACCATATTATGCAGTGGCCGAGCCCCTGGGGTCAGGGCTATCCCGGCTGGCATCTGGAATGCTCGGTAATGAGTATGAAATACCTGGGCGCCACTATCGACATCCACGGCGGCGGGCTGGAGAACCAGTTCCCACATCACGAGTGCGAGATTGCCCAGTCCGAGGCGGCAAACGGCGTGCAATTCGTTCGCTACTGGCTGCACAACAACATGGTCACCGTGGACGGGCAAAAGATGGGCAAGAGCCTGAACAATTTCATCACGCTCAAGCAGGCTTTCTCGGGCGCCCACGAGAAGCTGACTCGTAATTACGACCCTCTGGCGGTAAGGCAGTTGATTTTGAACAGTCATTACAGAAGCCCTATCGACTTTTCAGATGCGGCGTTGTTTGCCGCCCAGAGCGGATACGGAAAAATCACCGAGGCTGTCAAAGCGATCCGAAAAGAGATGAGCGGAGCAGCCGAAGGCGAGCTCGACAAACAGGTTGCAGAGCAGCTTGAGCAGTTAAAGACCAGATTCGAAGCGGCGATGAACGATGACCTGAATACCTCGGTCGCCCTGTCGGTTGTATTCGATCTGGTTCGTCTGGCAAACAAGCTGCTCCAGGACGGCAGCGCAACCGCTCAAACTCTCGGCGCGGTTGATGAGCAGTTCGGCAGGTTGGGCGGAGATGTTCTTGGTATTGTAAAAGACGAGTACCCGGAAACGGCAGGGGGCGATGACGAGTTGATGGACAAGCTGGTTAACGTTCTGATAGACCAGCGAAAGCAGGCCCGCAAAGAAAAGGATTTTGCCAAAGCGGATGAACTTCGTAACAGGCTGGATGAAATGGGAATAGTGCTGGAAGATACGCCGGATAAGACTACCTGGAGAATGAAATGAGATTCCTCGGTATAGATCCGGGTCTGCTCGTCTGCGGGTATGCCTGCCTGGAGATTGGGCCGGATGGTGAGAAATTGATTGAGGCCGGTGTCGTTCGCACGCCTGCCGACCTGGCTTTGGAGCAGAGATTGAACAGGATAGCCGACGATACGGCGTCGTTGCTTGAAAGTTTACGGCCGGATGTCGTTGCGGTCGAAGAATTGTACTCGCACTACGCACATCCGAAGACGGCGATATTGATGGGACACGCAAGAGGTGTTATACTGCAAAAGTGTGCCGAAGCGGCGATTGAGGTCAGAAGTTTCAGTGCCACGCGCATAAAAAAATCGATTACCGGCAACGGCAGGGCATCGAAGGAGCAGGTGCAGAGAACCATTCAGACCATTTTGTGTCTGCCCGAGCCGCCTGAACCGAACGACGTCGCCGATGCCATCGCCGCGGCGTTATGCTGTGTGAACTCGACAAAAAGCGTCGTCGTTTGATGATGAACGGCATCAGAGATACAAAATAATAGTCAATAGAAAATAGTCAATATTCAATTGAAACATGATAGCGAAGATTGATGGAAAACTTAATAAGCTCGATACCGATTGCTGCCTGGTTCAGGTAGGGGCCATCGGTTATGAGGTTATGCTGCCGGGCTATTGTGTAAGCGCGTTATCCGGGCAGGTCGGCTCGGATGTGACTCTCTGCACGATGGAATATTACGAGGGCACGCCGGGCGGCGGAAACATGATACCGAGGATGGTCGGTTTTTTGAGTACGGGCGAGAGGGATTTTTTCAGGAAATATATCAGTGTAAAAGGGATGGGTATCAAGAAGGGGCTGCGGTCTTTGAGCATGCCGATAGCGACCATCGCCGCGGCGATAGAGAACGCCGACGACAAGACCCTCATGTCACTTCCGGCGATAGGAAAGCGAATGGCTCAGCAGATCCTCGCCGAGCTTAAGGGCAAGCTTCAGTCTTTTGCCGCCGGAGCCGAACCGGCCCGGCAGGCGGCCGGGTTCAAACCGTTCCAGGTCGAGGCCCTGGAGATTCTCATCGCCTGGGGCGAGAAACGCACCGAGGCGATGGAGATGGTCGAATTGGCCTGCCGAAAGCATCCAAATATAAAATCGGCCGAGGCTCTTGTGCCCCTGATATACAGACTGAAGCAGGGTGTTGAAGTCTGATAAACTTAAAACTTAAAGCTAAAAACTCAAAACTGAAACCATGGCTATAGGCAGAATCATAGGCGGGCAATCTTTGAACGAAGCTGAGGAGAATTTCAATGTCTCACTTCGGCCGAAGTCCCTGGCTGAATGTGTGGGCCAGCAGAACGTCAAGGAAAAGGTCGCTATCGCCATCGCAGCGGCCCGGCAGAGGTCCGAACCGCTGGAACATATTTTATTCTACGGCCCGCCCGGCCTCGGCAAAACTACGCTGGCCAACGTCGTGGCGAACGAGATGGGGGCGAGGATACGGTGCTCATCCGGCCCGGCCCTGGCAAAGGCCGGTGACGTGATGGGCCTTCTGAGCAATATCAATACCGGCGACGTGCTTTTCATCGATGAGATTCACCGGCTGAGCATTCTTGTCGAAGAATTCATCTATCCTGCGATGGAGGATTTCAAGGTCGACTTCACAGTCGACAGCGGGATGCACGCAAAGACGATAAATTTTCCGCTAAAGCAATTCACTCTGATTGGCGCTACGACGCGGGCCGGGCTGCTCAGTGCCCCGCTTCGCAGCCGGTTCGGGATGCTCTATCACCTGGAATTCTACAACAGCGAAGAGTTGACGGAGATTCTGACCAGGTCCGCCGAATTGCTGCAACTGCAGTGCGAGGACAGGACGCTGGAATTGATCGCGAAACGCTCCCGCGGCACGCCGAGAGTGGCCAACCGCCTGCTAAAGCGCGTCCGTGACTACGCTCAGGTTAAAGGCTCCGGTATCCTCAGTACGGAAATTGTCGAAAGCTCGCTGAAGATGGAGCAGATCGATTCATTGGGCCTGGACGAGCTGGATAGAGCTTTTCTGCGAGCGTTGGTTAATGTCTACAATGGCGGCCCGGCCGGCATTGACGCAATCGCCGCGACGCTCGGCGAAGAACGCGACACACTCGAAGACGTCGTCGAGCCGTATCTGCTGCAAATAGGTTTTCTACGTCGAACCAAACGCGGCAGAGAAATAACACCCCAGGCCTGTGAGCACCTCGGAATAAAGCCTCACAAAAAGAAAACCGCACCTACTGAACCGGAACTTTTTGAGAAAAGTGAAGGATAGACTTACATATCGCCAAATGGTCCGTTCGTAAAGGAATGCTCTCTTACTGCCGGTATTTTGAATTTAGTGTAGGAGCCGAAGCCGCTTTTTTTCCAGTTCCATTGCTGGAAGCGCAGGGCCGGATCGTCTAAAGATACGTCGAAATCGAATCGAACCTTTGTCGGTTGACCGTTGGCGTCCACGCTGATCACTTCAGCCGACATGTCGCTCAGTTCTATTTTCTCGCCGGGTTTAAACGGCATGTCTTCGGCGCCGAACAGGCTGCTGAGTTCATGATAGAAGTAGACGAAGTTCGGCTTGAAATCTCTGTGAGAAGGATCTGTTTTAAGAAGACTGCCGGCCCGGGATTCAATTAACAGCGTTTTTTCACCTGTGCGGGTGATCTTCAAAGGGTTGTACCCCGGGACCAGAAGGCGGGTTCTCGCCGGCAGGGGTTTATCCTGGTAATCTCTTAAAACGGGCAAGCCGAGAAACAGAAACGGATTGGGAGCATTGACCACCACCAGGGTCTTACCCGTCAGGTCGTCGGTGGGATCCACTTTAATCGTAGAATAAAAAGTATCGAAGATAAAGGATACCGTTTTTGGCGCTCGTGCCCGGGATACGATGGCGAAGCCCCCGTGAACAAATATTAGCGTTGCACAGAGTATCATTGCCGGGACTCGCCAGAAGCGCGATCCCAGTACCCAGTTTTCTTCAGCAAACAATCCGCCGATGAACTGTGCCATCACGCCGAAAGCGCCGATCGCCACGAAGAGAAGGTTGCGGTTCATCGGGCTGGTCGCACAGATGGGCAAAACGCAGAGCAGCATCCCTACGAACCAGTAGAGCGCCACACGGTTTTTGCGCAGCAGCGGAATAACGACGAGCAGGATTAACGTCAGAAACAGCGCAGAGGCAAGCAAGTACAATGTACCGGCGTATTCGGAAAACATGTTTAGCATTTCAGCGGGTGTCCCGCCCCATTGACCGGAAAGAAGAACCGGTGCCCGCTCCAGCACGGCCCGTGCGTAACGCATTGGCTCGCGTCCCGGGTCGATGACAAAGCCGCTTGCCACAGCTCCATACCCGAGCGCGTTGTAGATGACTCGCCATGTCACTATAACGATGAAAGCCGGAGTCAGGCTTACGATTCTTCGTGCCCGGCTTGCCCGGTCTATGATAAGAGCATAAGCGAATAGGTAGGCAAAAGTTGCTATGCCGGCTTCGGTTGATAGTAAGGAAAGCAGCAGTGTAAATGGTGCGGCAACGCCGGCGGCCAGCGAATTGTGCTGCCGCCACTTGTGGTGGAGCAGCAGCGTAATGATGGAAAAAAACAGTGCCAGCAGCAGGTTTCTATTCGCGATCCACATCGCGGGGAAGTAGTTGCTGTCATCAATGCTGTAAAGCAGTGCTGCAAGAGTTGCCATCCAGACAGGGGCCATTAATTGTCGATACAGGATGCTCAGTAAAAACACCACGGCCGTGAACCATGCGATGTTGTGCAAATGCATCAGGAGCGGTGAATCCGGGAACAGGCGATAATCCAGCCAATGGGTAAAGCTGTCCAGCGGCCGGAAGTTGGCGAATCGCAAATCTTTAGCAGTCCACCATGGACACAGGCCCGACTCCATCAAATTGTCGATGTCCCGCTGAGTTCGAGCAAAAGAGTGCATGTCACGCATCGCTACCGACAAACTGCCTGCATCCGGGTCGATCAATCCGGTATCGGAAAACTCCTCCGGCAATTGAGATGGTTCGACAAGCCTTATACGGTGGAACAGGTCGTCCTGTATAAAGCCGGCATTTAATGCCGGAAGCATAATCACCGCTGCGATCCCGGCTATGACCAGCGGCGCGAACCTGTTTTCCAGACCTCTTCGCATCATGGCGATAAACTTCGCCGTGCCCGGCCCAAACTGCGGTTCTGTGTTATATTCTGTATCTACCATGCAAGTACGTTAACTTGTTTCCTGCCGAAACACGCCGGCAGTAAAAGTCAGCCTTGAAGAATATGTTTGGCCATTTTCGGTGTTCGACCGAGCAGTCCCGTCAAGTGCTGGACCAAAACCTTTTCGATCTCCTTAAGCGTTTTCTCCGCTGAGCCGGGTATCTGTTTGAAGGCGACCAGACAGGCTGAAGCGGCTTTCGTGAGCCTGATTTTGTCGGGAAAACTTGGCTCGCAATCCCTGCAGATCAGCCCGTTGGCGGAACTGCTGAAATAAAGTTCGCGGCTTGCGGCTCGTAAATCATGACTCGTTTTACAGTTTACGCAATGACTAAGAATGGGCTGGAGGCCGATTTCCCTGAGCAGGGTCAATTGGAATAATATCAGCAGGGCCAGGATGTCACGCCGCTGGTCGCTTGTTGAATGCTGCTCGTTTGCATTATGCAAAAATTCCAGAAAGCCGTCGAAAAGCTCGGGGTGGGGATCATAATCGTGTGTCAGGTTATTCATCAGCTCGGCGGCGAAAAGGCAGGCGTACATCATAAAAAGGTTGTTGCGCAGGTTTATCAGAGCGGGTTGCTGCTGGAATTCGGTTAGGGTGGCGAGCTTTTCTCCGCCCGAATCGACAAAAACGATATTCCCGTGCGAGAGTACTTCGATGGGCCCGTCGAAGGGCGATTTGGGCCGTTTTGAGCCTTTCGCAATGGCGTCGATTTTGCCGGTGGCTCTGGCAAAAAACGAGACAATCTGAGATGTTTCGGAATAATCGATCGCGCGTATGCAGATAGCCAGGTCTTTGGTTAGCATGGTTGCACCGTAGGGGCAGGCCCGCGTGCCTGCCCATGGCCGCTACATGGGGCGGCCCCTACCCATTTTCAATTTTCTGGATTTTTATGCGTTTAATTTTTCTGGCTTCGGCCGAGGCGATGGTGAACTTTAGATTCTCGTAGTCGAAGCTTTCGTTGGCTTTCGGAATATAGCCGAGACGGGAGAAGACAAAGCCGCCTATCGTTTCGTAATCTTCGTCTTCGGGCAGATTTAAATCGCACTCGTCGTTCAGGTCGTCGATATATGTTCTGGCGTCGGCTTCGATAGTGTTTTGATCGATTTTCTTTATAGGTTCGGTGGGTGTTTCTTCGTACTCGTCTGCGATTTCGCCAACAAGCTCTTCGAGGATATCCTCCAGAGTCACGATGCCGGCTGTGCCGCCGTATTCGTCCAGTACGATGGAGATGTGCAATTTCTGGTTTTGAAACTCGTGCAGCAGAACGCGCAGAGGTTTTGTTTCAGGGACAAAGTAGACCTTCCTCATTTTTTCACGGAGCTTGAAATCCACCGGATCTTTGCCGATCTCGGCCAGCAGGTCCTTGGCGTAAATAAGGCCGACTATGTTGTCTATATTATCTTCGTAAACCGGGATGCGAGTATGGCCGCCGGACGTGATGATTTGCAGAACCTGCTGCAAATCGGAGCTAACCTCGGCGGCGACAATGTCGGTGCGAGGCGTCATAATTTCGTCGGCGGTGCTGCTGCTTAACTCCAAAACGTTCTCGATCATTTCCTGCTCTTCTTCATCGAGCACGCCATCGGTTCTGTGCTGCTCAAGGCCCGTCAGGAATTCTTCCTGTCTTTCTTCGTGTTGCTCTTCCGGCGTTGTTTCGGCGATACCGGCCAGACGCCGGACAAAGCCGTCGTATAGTTTGAAGATGTAAAGAATTGGAGAAGCGATAAACGCGAAGAGCATAAGCAGCTTGTACGTCCGGCTAAGGATTTTTTCGCCCGCATATTTCGCCCAGGCATGAGGAATGGCCAGACTGAATATCGAAAATATGCCGAATGCCACGAGAGCTGCAAGCAGATAATCGACAGCGTAGCTGCCCCGGCTTGCCGGATCGCCCCGGCTGGTGAAAACATATACCAACGCCAGCAGTATGCACATATTGAAGATGAGTCGGTATAAGGAACACGTCAAAATCAGATCTTCTTCCTTCTCCGCCAGCCGCTCGGTGAGATCTTTTGAATCCTCTTTTTTGATGGCCGCTTTGAATGCTTCCTGTAATTTGACGTGTGAAAATATTCGCAGAGCGACGGCGTTGACGGAAAAGAACAATGAGCCGCCGGCGAGAAGGCAAATTAACAGAACCGCCCAACCAGCGTAATTCACTTTATGATACCCTTTCAGCTATTTTGACGCACAGGTTCTACGTTTCCCGTGCTCTAATGTTCTTTTGGTCTTGTATCTTTATTATATACTATGCCGTAGCCAAATTCCTGCAAAATTTCATCTTCTGTCTCGTGCATTTTCCGGGCCTGGTTTTGCATCGAATCGTCGAATCCGAGGTTGTGCAGCAAGCCGTGCGTGATGTACAGGGCCAGTTCGGCTTCGCTTGAATGGCTCCGCCGATTTGCCTGCCGGACGGCCATTTCTCCGTTAACGATCAGATCGAAAATTTTAAGCCCCTTATCGTCGTCGGATAAATCGAAGCTCAAACAATCGGTGGTAGCTTTGCTGTTCAGGAATTCTCTGTTCAATTCGCGGATTTCATTATCGCCGGCTATGGCGATGCTGATCTCGTATCGTGTATCTGCCGGTTCGTTCCTTCCAAAACGATAGCAGATGGCTTTTGCCATTTGTTTTATCTTAAGCGGAGGTATGTCTATGCCTTCGAAATTTTTAATTATTCGAATGACTATGTCTGGGTCTTGTTTGGAAGGAGCCATGATTATTTATTGTTTTTTTGCTCGCGCTGCTCGGCCTGGGATTCCGTCTCCAGGGGTTCATCCGGTGGTTTTGGATATGCGATTCGTCCGTGATAGTGTGCCGCGAGAGTTTTTGATATACTTGCTTCTATCTGACTGAGTTCCCGCAGGGACATGTCACATTCGTCGAATTGGCCGTCCTGCAGTCGTTTCATCGACATATTGTGCACGACCGCTTCTATTTTTGTCGGTGTTACTTCGGGCAGGCTTCTGACGGCACTTTCTACGGTATCGGCCAGCATAACGATCGCAGCTTCTTTTATTCGCGGCTTCGGGCCCGGATACCTGAATTCACTCTCGGAAGGAGCCTCGGCGGTTTTACCTTTTGCGTTTTTCGTTTTTTGTTTTTTTGCCTCGTTGTAGAAATGTTCGATCAATGTTGTGCCGTGGTGTGTTTCGATAAATTGTCGAAGCACGCTGGGCAGGCCGTATTCCTTGGCCATTTCTATCCCGTCTTTAACGTGACCGACGATAATTAAATAACTCATTGTCGGCGAGAGTTCTTTGTGCCGGCTGGCCGAGCCAAGTTCATTTTCAACGAAATAGCCGGCCTTATTGATTTTGCCGATATCGTGGTAATAGGCGCCTACCCTGCACAACAGACCGTTACGTCCGATTGCTTCGGCGGCGGCCTCGGCAATTGAGCCAATTAACAGGCTGTGACTGAATGTGCCGGGAGCTTCCATATGAAGCCGTTTCAACAATCGCTGGTTGGCATCGCTGTAGTCCAGCAGCGTCATGCTCGTTGCTATGCGAAAGGCTTTTTCGATAAGCGGCAGCAAACCCTGAATGAGCACGCCGACCACAAGGGTAATGCCCGCGTGAAGGGCGGAATCCCTGATAATATTAGCAGTGTCGAGGTTCTGGGATAAATAGTTCAGAGCGGCTGCTATTATAAACACTATTACCGCCGCCAGCGTACTGACCTGGAGCAATTTAATTCTCGTGCGGATTTCTTTCAGACAAAAACAGCAGGTAGTTGCGCCGGCGGCCATTGTCAAAAACAGGTAGAAATTCGTCAGTTGAGATTCTATCGGCTCTACGACGAGACAGGCAAAAAGGCAATAGAAGATACTCATACCTATTGCGAAACGCTGGTCATAAGCGATTGTCATAATAATTGCTGTTGTCACGGCGGTTGCAGTAGCCCAAAAGGTCAGCCTGGTTGATAAAACGCCGAGTTTGGTTGTGACTAATAACAGGATGAATAATCCGACCAGAACTAACGCTCTGGCGTGGTTTTTTGATATTCGCTTTTGGAAGTGGTGGATATACAAAGCACCAGCCAGAGAAATCAAAACAACGATAACAGCTATTGGTATTACCTGTAGAATGCTTGCTTGCGGGATAGGGATAGATAAAATGAGGGTGTAGAGGACTACGAAAAGCAGCCATATCAGGATCGAGACCAAAGAATCAGTATTGGCGAGCCGGCTTATTCGTGAAAAACGCTCGGCGGATATGTTCTTGCGAACCTGACTTCGCCTTGGATTTGTTTTCTTCCAAAATCCCATCTATCTATCCTGCACGTATTGACGGCTAATTGGTTTTAGCCCTTTTTTTATAAGCCTGCACAATATTTTGAACCAGTCGATGCCGCACTATATCCTTCTGGTTTAATTCCGTGTAACCTATGCCTTTGATTTGTCGAAGCGTTTCAATTGCTTCGATCATTCCGCTTTTCTGTCCTGGTTCCAGGTCAATTTGTGTTATGTCGCCTGTTATTATCATTTTCGAGCCGTTCCCCAGCCTTGTCAGGACCATGAGCATCTGTAATGCCGAGGTATTTTGGGCTTCGTCACAGATGATGACGGCTTCGTTTAACGTCCGGCCGCGCATGAAGGCGAGCGGAATTATCTCGATTATATCAAGCTCCACAAATTTCTTCATCTGCGTAAAATCCATCATGTCTTCGAGAGCGTCGAACAGGGGGCGAAGATATGGATTTACTTTTGCCTGTAAATCGCCCGGCAGAAATCCGAGTTTTTCGCCGGCCTCAACAGCAGGTCGCGCCAATACGATTCTCCGGATCTCTTTTTTCTTCAGCATTGAGACGGCAATTGCGACCGCCAGGTATGTTTTGCCGGTCCCGGCCGGTCCGATACAAAAGGTCAGGTCGTTGGCTAACATCGTTTCGATATACTTTAGCTGTCCCTTTGTAGTCGGCTCGATGACCTTTTTATGCGAATAGACACTAATGCCCTTGCCGGTACCGAGAGTTTTGAGTAAATCCTTGTGCTTGATATAGGCGGTTACGTCCTCGGCGGTGAGTGAACGATGTTTGATAAGCTGATTTTGCATTTTCTCGACAATCTCGGCGGCTTTTTTCACATCGTTTTCTTTGCCGGTTATCATTAACCTGCTCTGGCGGGCGGTAATCTGCACGCCGAGTGATTGGCGCAAAAGCCGAAGGTAACTGTCGGCGGGGCCGAACAATTCGAGCTGCTTGTCGGTCGAATCTAATTGTATTGTGACTTCCAAAGCTCTGCTCCGTCAGGAGCTCCACATAAAGAATAAATATGCGAGCGGCGCCGCAACGAGAGGCGAATCGACGATGTCCAGTACGCCGCCGAAGCCGGGTACCTTATTTGCCGAATCTTTCTGCTCGGCGTCTCGTTTTATCATAGACTCGGCCAGATCGCCCAGTTGGCCGATAAACGCAAAACCAAGGCCGAATATTGCCGCCGGCCACCAAGGCATTATATCACAAATTAACGCAAAACCAATAGCAACAAATATCGCTGCCGCAACGGCGCCGCCCATTCCTTCCCATGTTTTTCCCGGGCTGATTTTTGGCGAAAATTTATGTTTGCCAAACAGGGTCCCGATCGAGTAAGCGCCTATGTCAGCAGATTTTACGACAAAAACAAACATTAGCAAAGGCCAGAGTCCGAACTCTATTCGAATTGCGATACAGAAACTGCTGAGAAGTCCCAGGTACAGGATCGAAAAATAATTTGCTCCGCAATTGGCTAAAACGCCCGAAGTCCCGTGGATCTTATATTGGTATAAAAGCAATGCCAGCAGCACGAAAGCCGATAGAAGACTGAGATAAGTTTCCGGCGGAAATTCTACGAGCTGCTGCAAATAGGGTGATGCGGCGAATAAAATCGAGGCGGTTATCGAGACAGGGAGAAAAATCTTCAAATTTTTTGCCGCTGCGAGTTTCGACAGTTCGAATTGTGCCGGAATTATCAGCAGGACGACGAGAATGCAAAGAATCGTTCCCTGCACTCCGGCCTGAGCCGGATCGGCTGAAGTTGAAAGAGAGCCGTCCATCCAGCCGTCGAAAATGACGGCAGCGGTAAAGAACAGCGTCATCAATGTTCCAAAAAACAACCTGTATCTGAGCATATTAATTCGTACGTGTGCTTTGTAAAAGTCAGCTTTGTATTTTTAAGCTTGTTGTTTATAAGCTATAGTTTCGTTTAGATAGTACCAAAACGTCGTTTTCTTGAAGCATAGGCCAGGATTGCCTTTTCGACGGATGTTTTTTTGAAATCAGGCCAAAGCGTTTTCGTAACATAGAATTCACTATATGAAATCTGCCAGAGCAGAAAGTTGCTGATTCTCATTTCGTTTGCCGTGCGGATCAACAAGTCCGGCTCGCCCAGATTGCTCGCGTACAGATTTTGGCTTACGCACTGTTCATCGATGTCTTCCAGGCTGAGTTTGCCCTTTTTATATGCTTCTGCTATCTTCCGAGTCGCGTCCACAAGTTCCGTCCTGCCGCTGTAATTCAACGCCAGAGCAAGGATCATGCCGGTATTGGCGGATGTCTCGGCCATTGTATCCGCGAGGTCTTTCAGCACCTGCGGCGGGAGTCCTTCTCTGCGGCCAAGGTGAATTAACTTTACATTATTTTTCATCAGCGTCGGCCGGATATCGACAAGATATTCGGAGTGGATGTGCATAAGGGCTTTGATTTCGGATTTGGGCCTTTTCCAGTTCTCTGTACTGAAAGAATACAATGTCAGAGATTCGATGCCCAGATCGACACAGAATAAAGCTATTCTTTCAATTATTTTTGCACCCTGTCGGTGTCCCATGACTCGCGGCAGCGATTTACGCTGTGCCCACCGGCCGTTGCCGTCCATAATGATTGCGATATTACGGGGTATCTGTTCGAGCTTCAAACCGAGTCGCTTTGCGGTTTTCCTGAGTTTCTGTTCAAAAGTTTCCATAGCCGGCACAACTTATAGCATTAAGTTCATTTTTTCGAGAAAGATTAACGCTATTGTCTGAATATTGTCTGACTTCGTTTTGGCCCGACGCCAACGAATGTTATCGGTTTGCCGATATGTTCTTCAATTCGGAGGACATAGTTTTGGGCGTTCACCGGCAAGTCCTCAAAATTGTTTACTTCTGTCAGGTCCTCGCTCCAGCCCGGCAGTGTTTCATAAACAGGCTCAGCCTGGGAGAGTCTGTCTTTGTTTGCCGGGAAGAAAGTCGTCTCTTTTCCGTTGATTTTATATGCCCTGCAAATCTTAAGTTCTTCCAGACCGCTGAGCGTATCGAGATGCATCATCGCGACTTCGTCTATGCCGCCGATAGTTACGCTGTACGCTACCGGCACGGCATCGAACCAGCCGCAGCGTCGGGGTCTGCCTGTCGTGGTGCCGTATTCATGGCCCTTGTCGCGGATATATTGGCCCGTTTCGTTTTCCTGCTCGACAGGGAAAGGCCCGGCGCCAACTCTCGTTGTGTAGGCCTTGATTAAACCAACGAATTTGTCGACGAATTTGGCAGGCACGCCGGAGCCGGCCGGCATGCCGAGTGAACTTGAATTCGAGCTGGTAACAAACGGAAAAGTGCCGTGATCGAGATCGAGCAGCGAGCCTTGGGCGCCTTCGAAAAGAATGGATTTGCCGCCGGCAATTGATTTGTGCAGAAATTCGGTCGTGTCCGTCGTGAAAGGCAGCAGCCTGTCGGCATAGATTTTACACTTTTCGAAGATTTCGTCGGCACCTATCGACTCAGCGTTATAAAGGGCCGTGAAAATTTTGTTCTTGTACTCGACGATTGTTCGCAGTTTGGATTCGAGCGTCTCGATGTCCCTGAAGTCACCCATCCGGATGGAATAGCTTCTGCCGACCTTGTCCGCATAACAGGGGCCGATGCCTCGAATAGTTGTGCCGATCTTATTTTTGGCGAGCGAATCTTCGCGTAACTGGTCCTCTTGCTTGTGATAGTCCAGGACGACGTGGGCATTTTCACTAATCAGAAATCGGCCATCGAGCGAAATATCTTTCTGGGCGAACGTGTCGATTTCCTGTATCAGCACGTCCGGGTCGACTACGACACCGTTTGAGATTACGCAAGTGGTATCCAGCCGGACCGAACCGCTGGGCAGAAGATGTAGGGCGAAGCGGCTGTCGCCTACGATAACCGTGTGGCCGGCATTGGCGCCGCCACCGTATCGCACAACGATATCACTATGCTCGGCGAGGATATCGACAACCTTGCCCTTGCCTTCGTCACCCCACTGTAATCCTACAACACAATAATTCATTTGTATCCGTTCCTTTTGTTAGTATGCCTAATCTTTATTTCCGTCAGCCCACAGGGCACCCTTACGGCCGATTCCCTTAGGACCGCCGGGTAGAATATCAAATCTGTCTTAAAAATTCAAGCTTTACGTTTGCTTCACAAGGAAACTTATTGTTTATGAAACCGCCGATAAAAGCAGACACCATCCCTTCAACTATGTTCAGAGCTTGCCCTGAGCTTGTCGAATGGGGCCGGCTCTGAGTTGAGCCGAAGGATTAACGGGGATAAACTGTGTAGATTTGAGTGATTCCATGTCTGAAAGGAGTGAATAGGGTGCGATGAATCGCACCAATTATGAGGGAAAATGCAAAAGGTAAAATTAAGGGGCGCCTACGCTTTGCGTGAATCAAGTAATCCCGGCCGGCCGGGATTCTACAAATAGACCGAATGCAGAACAAAGAAGTAAGTAGCAAAGTACCAACACGATGATATACTAAAAATAACTCCAAATTGTCGTTTTAGCAAGCAGGGCTAAAAAGCCTATTGTGAACAGAATACAAAGCAATATGATCCATGTATCGTCGGTGTTCTGCTCTACTTGCTTATAGGGTTGTTGTCTCTCGTATTCTGCTGGATTGTGGCGATATTGCCAATATGATGTACTTGCATCCACGTTGTCTAAAGCTTGTCTTTCCTGCTTTGCCATGAGTAGACCCTCCCAGCATAAAGTATAAAACATAAATCATACAATGCAAATGGAGCTAAATATCAAGGTAATAGGCTGGCAAGAGGTTTGAAACGCACCCGCTTGCCGATTAAGTGATTGTTATAAAAGGGCTTACGCAAAAAAGCTTTTGCGAGATAACCTGCAAGAGGCTTAAATGCAATGCTCATATATTTATTATTTTAATTTGGTCCGCATAATTAAAGGCCGGCGGACTAATTTCGGCTCTCAAAACCTTCTCATTATCAAGCAAAACTCATCGAAAAATGTACCGTACACCTTTAATTCTCCCCAGTGACTTTAGCCGGAGGCGGCAGCGGGGGAGTGTTTGCTCCGTCTCTGTTCCTTGGAGCCGCGCTGGGAGCTGCGGTCGGAATAGCATCCAATATAGTTTTCGGTACGAATGTTTCCTCTATCGGGGTTTTTTCAATATGCGGAATGGCGGCAGTAGTAGCCGGCACGACACGGGCGCCTATTACCGCGATACTTATAGTTTTTGAGATGACACACAATTATCAGGTCATACTTCCGCTTATGATGGCGGTTATCTGCGCTTTTGCGATTTCCAGCCTGTTGGAGAAAGAGTCAATTTATACCCTTAAGCTTGCTCGCCGCGGAGAACCGATATCCCGTTTTGGTAATGTGCATTCTCTTGCCTCTGTGAGTGTTAAGGATGTTATGACAACCGATTTCAAGGCTTTTAATATTTCCGACACCGTAGCCGACCTTGTAGACTACATACGAGACGGCAAGATTATTAACTTCCCGGTGCTTGATGAAAACGGAGATTTTTATGGTTTTATTTCAGCGCAGAAGTTTAGACAGGTTTTCTTCTCTCAGAAACCCAACCGGGAGATTCTTCTAAAGGAGATTGCCATAACAGACATTGCAGTTCTTTTTCCTGAGTCGAGTCTCCTGGATGCGGTTGAAAGATTTTCTTTTCGTGACGTGTCGGCTATTCCGGTTGTTGATGTGAATAATAAAAAGAAGCTCCTCGGGATGATATATAGAAAAGATATCGATCGCGAATACAAGAAACAGAATCTTATTCACGATTTTGAACTACACGCAACTGGTTAGTTCTTGTTGCGGAAACAGCGTTTGTCATTCCCGCGCAGGCGGGAATCCAGTTTTTCGCTCTGGACCCCTGCTTTCGCAGGGGTGACATTGTCGGCCCTTACTTTCCGCAACAGAAATTAATTAGGATTTTATTTGGCGCTGAGCGTCGTCGATTGGATTCAAAATTCGAATTGCCATAATACCAAACCAGCAATCTAAATAATCAATAATCAATCGCCACGCCTTCTCATTATCAAGCACAACTCATCGAAAAATATACCCCCTATGAGGCAGGCGGACCACTTTAATTCCCTTCAATGAGAGGGAGAAATAGGTAAGGTGTCCCCCGATATCACCAAAGCGTCGTCCGCTGCATGTTATTGTTTAACGGCGTTCAGTGCAAAGGTTCTTACCCACAACGACGGATCGCGATTAGTTTTCTTGCATCGTTCCTCGAGTTCTCTACGTAAGCCGTCTCCGTTCGGCACCACGATATAGCCTGTGTCGGTATTACCGACCATGAGGCATTCCTTACGCTCAACCAAGTACAGCGCGACCAGCAAGCAGATGCAAGCATCAAGACCATCCTGGTCGCTCTTGCATGGAGACTGCTTCTGTTTGACCACACTGATCCACTTACCCAAATCCGACAACTGGCGTGCGGCGATCTCGTCCGACAACTGCTCGCATACGTAATGCCAGTCGTCTATCGAAAACGTCTTCTTTCGCTTGGGGTTGTACTTTGGCAGTCGACCGGTGATTCGCTTATCGTGTAGCACCCAACCAAGAGCTATGACTGCAAGCACTGGATACGTTTCAAACACCTGCGAATCCGCTGTCGGGTTCAAGGGATCTGCCGCACCACCGAACTGGTCCAGGAACTGCCACACTGGTGCCTTCGGTCCGAACATGTCAACTCGTAAGGTGTTTGCAGGCTGCACTCCTCCGTAACGAAGGCTTACCGGCGACGCGACAAGATTCTCGACGGGGCGCTGGCCCGCAGTGTTCGTGACGATGATCGGCTGATCTAGCAGTACTATCGTCGCCGCCGGGCGCTCACTACTTCGCCATTTGGAAATCGCAGACGCTGCTTCGGTGAAGTTCGCGATACGTGGCTGCTCAAGCTCACGGAACGTTCCGTCGTCCTTGCGGACTACCCCGACGATCGCGCCTCGATTCTTGGGAGTCCATGCGGAATCGAACCCGATCAGAAGTGTGGTCTCCGGCGGCGGTCTTCGACTGTCGCTCATTTGCCTTCGTCCGTCCAACAATGATTATACAGTCTGTATAAGAAGGGAAATACAGACTGTATGCTTCTATATAAGAAGTTCCCGACGCTTCTCACGATTTTCTTTAACGTCTTTCATTCCAATTTTTTACAATCATTTTCTCCTTCGACCAGTTCCGGTTTGGCCCGACAATGTTTATATGGTTTCCATATAATATCCCAAGCCTCTCGGCATAAATCAAGAAAGCACAAACTACGACGTTGCCGCTTCAGAGCTATCATTCCGCTGTGTTCAATTATAGATGCCGTCTCCCTATCGAGCAAGAATAAAAAATGAACACATAATACAGGAGGCAGAATTCAGCGGTAGGGGGGGGGCTTGACCCACCGGAGGATCATGGTGGGGCACAGCCCCACCCTACAAATCTGCAGGTTCTATATGGCTCTTGCCGGAAATGAAATTAGCCCAAAGCGCTCACAACAACTTTTGGATTTTCCTCGAAGACTCGAAGCAGCGCCATTGCAGGGCCTCTCGGCGTCCTTCGGCCCTGCTCCCAGTTCTGCACCGTGTCAACACTGACTCCGATCATCCTTGCAAACTGCGACTGCGATACCTTAACAGATTTTCTGAGCTTGCGTATATCTACGGCGTTGTACTTAAAAGAGCGAGAGGCTTTCACCCGGCCTCTTCGAATCTTGCCTGCTTTTTTGATACTCTTGCTGAGGTCTTCGAACAATTCCCGGTTCATGACAATTCCTCCATCACGAGTTTCCTTAAACTTGCCAGTTGTTTTTTAGTCAGATCGTCCTTTTTGCTTTTTTCGTATGCAACCAACATAAATATCTTACTGTCAGCGGTCACGTAGTAGTATATGACTCTAATGCCTCCACTCTTGCCTTTACCGGCGATTCGCCAACGAAGTTTTCGCAATCCCCCGCTGTTTTTGATCAGCGCTCCAGCTAACGGATTGACGACCAACACACGCTGAAGATCCCGATAATCTTCATCCCTAATTAAGCCCGTGATCTGCTTTGTGAAGACACTTGTTTCATAAATCTACATATATATAACATACGTCATTGGCGTACCGTTGATCAAGAAAATTACGTCTTTTTGTCAAAAAAAGTGCACATTTTTATGCAAAAGAATGCCTCTCCCGATATTTATTATCGCCTATCTTCTTTTTTAACAAACAGTTACATTTATGGGGCTTGTTATTGCCTATTTTTTATTTACTATAGCTAAGCCATAAATTGATTATCTTTTCTTTTTTTGAGTTTATTCGTGGTGAATTTATATCCGCGAAATCTGCGGTTCAAGAAATTGATTATTGTTCTTCTTCGTGGTGAATCTAAAACTGTGGATAAGCTTTTACGGGAATTGAAATCTTGCTCTGGTAATATTCAAGTGATTTTCGCGACCAGATGGTCCAGGATGGGCGCGAGGTTGTCGTACTTTCTGTCACTTATTTTCCGTTGGACTTGTTTGCCGCTTTCGTTTTTGTACGTGATAACAAAAAAGCCCTTCTTGTCGAAATAAGTTTTATTTATTTTCTGTATGGAATCATAAGCGATTCTTTTTTTGTTGCTGAATACCAGCTCGTTTTCGTCGGCGATGAGTTTCTTTTTCTTAATGACAAAAAGGTACACGGTGAAAAGTATCGCCGCGCCGAGAAAAACTGGCGGCGACTTTGTGTTAAATTTCATTGCTGAGTTAGGTATGCCGTCATTATCGAGGACATGCTCTTGGTAGAAGCTATAACGTCCCGACCATTTATATCTACTGAGATAGCCGTCGTATGCAAAAATAACTGCCGCAGCGAGACAAGCCGCGATATAGATTTTAATGTTGGTCTTTGCGAATTTGCTTATTGGAGCTTCGATTGCCATTTGAAGATCCTTCTTTGACTCTACGTCAGCCTTTTTTGTGCGATTGTCTCGGTTAAAGGTTTGACGAAGTTCGGGACTATTTTTTCATCCATGAATTCCTGTGCTAATCGGCATTGGTTTTCGAAAGATTCTAACGGGTCAAATATCCCGGCGGTACCCGGGTATTGGCGGATTGTCAAAGACAAACAAATCGCTTCACCTTCATTTTGCCCTTTTTTCTCGGGTTCGAAGACGCTCGTCTTGGATTCGATGCTGATCCTCGCCTGGGTGTGGTCGTCGTCGGACAACGCCACAACCATTGCAGGCGAAAAGCCGATGGGCCTGACATCAGGCAAATCCAGAAGGCAGTTAAATGCGCTCTGTCCCAATAAGGCCTCGGCAATAACTTCGTCGTGGCTGCCCGCAAAATCGAAGTCCATAGCGAAGGTGACATCCAGCGAATCGATATCGAGGTGGTTGACGCTCAACATATACGGCATCAACTCGAGCACCAGTTTGTCCTGAGAAAAAGCCATTTCGAAATCCGAGGGATTAGCGACCCCGGAGGCGATACGGTCCATTTCGAGACTGATCCAACGGTAATGGCCGAGGTTTCGATCTTCTTCCAGGCAGTATTCGCTTTTGCCCCGGCGATAAAAAATGCCCATCGACGGATATTGTTTTTGTATCCGCTCGAAAAAGGCCAGAATCGTATCGCGCTCGGTCGGCAGATCTAACTCGGTATTAATATACATATCGAGATAGAAATCATCGCAAAGCGAACTATATGTATTCAACGTCATCTTAATACAACCCTCCAAAGCAGGCTTAGGATATATTTTTCCAGGGCTCTACTAAAAAGGTTTCAATTTCATAAGCCGTACAATCGACCAGATACAACATTGTACGTTCAAATTCTCGTTTTGCCAGAAAATTCTACTAAACCTTATAGCTTTCGGGCAACTTAATTTCGGTAGCTATCGTTCCAACCGTCGTAAGGATTGCAAAAATGAACATTCGCCAGATACAACTTGCCACAATCCCGCCGTCGTAGCTCAAAAAAACTGAAATTCCGGCATAAAAAGCTCCGGCCAGAACGCCGCTTACAGCCGCTGTGACAACCCGTTTGCTTAATGCTGCCCCACCGCAGCCCAGTGTTACCGCCGCTCCACAAATCAATGGCGCCAAAATCACCAGCCACCAGATATCCCGCAGACCGGGCAGCTCGCCGATGTTCTGAAGATAAATAAAATCTGCCAATCCGAATATTCCCGCCGTGGCAACAGCACACAAACCCACATGCCAATATCGCGGCTTCTTTAATGCGCGCGCTTCGGCCCGTTTGCGCATTCTACGCCGGATCGTCAGCGGCCAGTTGTAGAACAGGCAAAATACCCAATGTTCCAGCAGTGCCCCGCCCTCGCCAAATACCGGAACGATATGCACACCCTCGGTCGCCCAATGTCCCGCCATAAATCTTGAGAGTACGGGATAGTGATACGTCATCTGAATCGGGAAAGCCAGATAGCCGACGTACTTGAAAAATCCCAGAAACACCGCGATATTATAGTCCTTGAAATTGCGTTCCCTGATTACCAGGTACAGCACGTAAAACCCGCGGGTCAGCGAGCCCGGCGAAATCGGCACGACCTGGAACAGCGCGATAATACCCAGACCGATCCCCCATGACTCCGCCCTCGGCATCTCCAGATGCGTCAGAACAAAAATCACCGCAATCGCAACCGAAACAACCTGTGTCACCGGCAGAGTGCAGACGTGCACGGCCAGGCTCTTTAGATACTTCTGTATGAACGGCTCGCCGATCTGCGAAAGGATGATTTGAGAATCCTCCTCGCTGAGCATGTGCTTTTTCTGTCCCTCGGCCATCATATCCCGCAGCCACTGCTCGCGCAGCTCGGCGTTGAAATACAGTCGAACCGGACGAACAAAGTAGTAGGCCAGCCGCTCTTTTGCATACTTACTGTCCGTCAGAATTCTATGCAGTCCGGCCGGCAAAATTGACAGCGGCAAATGACAGAAGAAAGGCAAGATTCCTGCCGCCACTTTGTTCGCTTTCTCTGCGTCGAGACGCCCGGCCCTGTGCCAGACGATGACCTTCTCGGCGATTCTTCCCCGAACCGCACGCTTAAAATAGTCCCGGTTCGTAAGCATTGCCGCGTAGTGTTTGTGCCAATCGGCTCGCCCCCAAATCCGGCGGATGAATTTGCCCAGAAACGGTATCAATCCAATCGCAAAGAACAGCAGCGTCAAAATACTGCTTCTGCGAAATTGCCACTCGTGCCGCTCATCCACCAGGTTCCGAACCTTCCACCCGGTAACCGCGCTGTCCAGAATCGTCGACCACAGCCTTCCGCTGTAGAGCAGGTGAAAATGGTTATGAGTTATATCCGGAACCGAGTCGCGGTAGAGCCGGTCGGCGGTTTTCAATTCGGCCGGTAAATCCCGCATCCCGGCAAACTCTTCGCTGTGCTTCTGTATGAAAGCCTCCAGCCTGGTAATGTCGCCCCGGTCGAACTGCACGAGCGAGCCCCGCATCAGCCCTTTGAATATCAGCTTGAAATCGCCCGGGCTCATCGGCAAGAATGGCAGCAATGCAAGCCCGGCACGAAAATCCACAGCCACCAAACCGCCGGCCGGGTCGTTGTCACTTCCCTGCCGCTTCAATGCGTTCGGCTGGCTCTTGCACGTCGACCACTCGTACTGCCGGGCAAACTCATACGCCCCCATATCGTTCAGAAGCTGGACGAATTCGCGCATAAACTTCCGCTTCGCGCGATATTCCGGCGAGCCGAGTTCGGCAATGACGGACTCGTCGACTTTCCCACCTCGCATCCACTTCTTGAGCAGGTCCAGCCGGTCGTCGACCTCCAGCCGCCACGTCCGCCCCTCGACCCACTCGCTCAACTCGCCGCAGCTTCCGAGCTTCTCGTCCACGAAAGTCGCATAAATATCCACAACGGCATTTTCATCGCCGAATCGAATTTTTGCTCCCCGCCGGATGAGTTTCTGCCAGAGCGCCCCGGCCCGTGCCGCCGTCGGATTGACCTGCAGTTGAAACGGCCCCTGGAAGCCGATCCAGTACAGCATATTGCGAAACAGCCGGGAAAAACCCGATGGCGGGATGAGAATCTTCATCGCGTAAGAACGGTCGACCTGGAGCCCCTCGACCGCCCCCTCGATCCCCGTTATCTTCACGCGATATACCTGCCCGGCAAAACCTCCGCCCACGAACTTCTCGACCACAAGATGCACCTTCGCCATCTCGGCCCGGCCAACACCGCGCAGATTATAAGTCAGCTCGGTGCCCGCGTCGTAGCGTTTGATTCGCATCGGCCGATGCAGCTTGGCGGCGTGAAATCCGGCTTCAAGCTGCCGGCAAACCTCAACAGAATATTCTTTCGACATTCCTGCTTTCTAACCAAAAAATAACAAACTAAATAACAATAAGGACCCTGATGCAAATCTGCAAGACAATCCACGCGAAGACGCCGGCCAGCAAGTCGTCTGCAAGAATCCCCCAGCCGGCCGGATACTTTTCGAGCTTGCGTATCGGCCAGGGCTTGAAAATATCGAATAACCGAAACAGCACAAAGCCCACAAACGCCGTGATCAAAATTTGACGGCCCGTCGCTGCCCCCATGCCCAAAAACGGGCTGAATAAAAACGTTACCGCCTGGCCGGCGAATTCGTCGGCGACAACTTCGCCGGGATCGTTTTTACCCGTCGCCGCAATGGCAGACGGGGCGAATTGTACGCAAACCAAGCTGCCCGCCAATACTAAAGCCGCCATAACATTTGTTATAATCGCGGGCGATGCGCCGAACCAGCTCATCAGGCCGAAAATAATCACAGGCGGCAGCGAGCCCCACGTCCCCGGAGCAAGAGGCAGCCGGCCGAGACCGAAACAGGATGTAAGCATTCTTTTCATATTCGCCGAAGGTTAACTGACAGCGACGTTTAAGTCAAAGACATTTAATGTTAAGTCGATGTACAAATTAGCCACAAAGGACACAGAGAAATAATAATGTAAACATATCTATTTTAAGGCTATTTTGCACTGTCCATAAGAGCAGTGCTTCCAAGAAAGGTTACCGCTGCCTCAAGTATCAAGGCTACGGCTTTTGACGCCAGGAAGATGTATAGCAATCGTGGGATGATCATTGCTCCATATCGACCCAGCAACCGTGCTAATAAATGCGAACTTCGGGCGATTAAAAACACAATCAAGAAGGTCATAAAGGAGATCAAAACCATTTGGATAGGGCCGCGATGCTGAGCCAGGATTATTGTTACCGCAAGCGTGCCGGGTCCTACAATTATTGGAAAAGCCAATGGAAACATAGCCAGCATGCTATAGTCCTTTAGTGAACTGGTGTAGGAGCTAACCCCGGACATTACGCCCCGAACCGCGACGATGAACAACAGTATTCCTCCGGCTATCTTGAACTCTTCGATAGTCACATCAAACAGGTTTCTCAAAGCCCAGTCACCTATCAGGGCGAAGACAACAACTAAACAAAAAGATGTAAAAACCGCTGTGTTCATGATCTCGCGACGCTTGTTTTTGTCCATTTCCCTGGTCAAATCGACATAAACTGGGATATTGCCGATGGGATTAATGACCGCTAATAAAAGCAATGCATCGTGGATCAAGGAAATGATAAGACTATTATTACCCATAATTTCACCGATGCCCTGGGGCGAGAAAAATATATACGTTTCAGTTTAATTTTTGATATTTAATATTCATTCTTTACGTCAGATTTAGTAGCTTGACGAGACATTGCCTGCGAGCTTGAGGATCATAATTATAAGCATGATACAGATTAACAGATACACGAAGCGGGGCAGCCAGCGGGTGAACTCGGCGAACCATAGTTCCGCCTGCTCGGAATAATTGTCCGCGAGCCGCTTAGATACATCGTCGAGCATGCCGGTCTCCTCGCCGGTCTTCCACATCTCCACTACGTCGAACGGAAGCTTCTTTGAAAATCTCTCGGACATCAACTCGCCGGCCTTGACACTTTCGGCGGCCGGGCGGAACAGATCGGCCACTATCTGGTTGCCTGTTACCGAAATCGCCATATCGACCGATTCACTGTACGGCACGCCCGCTTTGCAGAGCATGTGAAAAGCCCAGCAAAAACGGCCGATCGCCAGTTTGTGGACGGCTGAGCCCAGGACGGGGATGCGCAGCACTACCTTGTCCAGCACTCTTCGGGCAGGGCCCGTTCTGGGCGTGGTGCGAACGATGAAAATAATAATTCCCGCCGGGATCCAGAATAGCATAAGAATTCCAACTACTTTAAAGAGATAAGATGTCAAGCTCAAATCTCCCAGGACGAAAGCGGGAAGCGGGAAAACGAATGCGGCTATGGTAAGAATCAGAACAGGCAGGAGCAGCCCTGAGATTAATCTTTTATGCATCCGGGCGGACATTTCGTGCCACTTGGATAGAAGGGCGATTAAATCCGGAAGATTGCCGGATGTCTCACCGACCTCGACGAGCATAATATCGACCGGGTCGAAAACTTTGGGATACAGAATCATCGTTTCGGATAGCGGGTTGCCCTGGGCGACGCCGTCGACGAGAGCAAGGAAGGCTTTACTCAACCGCGGATCCAATCCGGGGATGAGAGTATTAAGCGAACGCTGCACCGGCACGCCGGCTTCGAGCATATTGGAAAGATTATGATAAGCAATGGCAAGGTTGCTTGACATCGTAAGAATTCCTGCTAAATTTCTTCGAGCATTTTGGATGCGAACCTGTCGGTCATGCCGGCGATGTAGTCACACACCGCACGCTGGAGACCTTGCTGCGGGATGAAACGCTGGAAGTAGCCCGGCATCAGTTCCGGCTGCTTGCAGAGTTTGTCGAAAAGCCGTTTGAGCCAACCTTTTACTTTTGCTGCTGTTTCGAGCAGCGTTTCGTGCAGGTAAAAGTTATGCAGCAAAAAATCCTCCAGTTCGGCAAGCTCGACATCGCTTTCGGGTGGCAGCGTAATCAAGTTCGTATCCGCTGCGTAGATTTCGTCCGGCGTTTTTGGATTCGCCTGCGTGAGAGCCTTTTTGCTCGCTTCGAGGCAGTCGCCTACGAGCTTGTCGATAATCGCTTTGGCCGTGCGTGTTCTGCGGATGGTGAGGTCTCCAATTGCCCCAGCGTTAATCCGGTTCTGCGCTTCGGCGAAAATTTTTACGCTTTTCAACTGTCCGGCGCCGATTAACCTGGCCCTCATGCCGTCTTCGAGGTCGTGACAGTTGTACGCGATGCGGTCGGCAACGTCGGCGATTTGCCCTTCGAGCGAGCAGTGTTTCTCGCCGAACGTCTCGTCCTGCGTTTTGTCATAAGGGCTTTGGTGCCTGGCTAAGCCGAGCCGGGTTTCGTACATCAGGTTCAGACCCATGAAGTCGGGGTACGGATGTTCGAGCAAATCGACAATTCGCAGCGACTGGCAGTTATGCTCGAATCCGCCGGACTCGGCCATCAGCTCGTCGAGCACTTTTTCGCCGGCGTGGCCGAAGGGCGAGTGACCAAGGTCGTGCGCCAGGCATATCGCTTCGGTGAGGCTTTCGTTAAGATTAAGCTCTTTCGCGATAGTCCTTCCTATCTGTGCGACCTCGATGCTGTGTGTTAGGCGCGTGCGGTAGTAGTCGTCCAGGCCGGGAGTGAAGACCTGCGCTTTGCCTTCGAGCCGGCGGAAGGCCGAGCAGTGGATAATTCGGTCGCGGTCTCGCTCGAAGTCCGAGCGGTACGGGTGGGGCTTTTCCGGGAACATCCTGCCCCGGCTTATCTTTTCAGTAACTGCGTAACCGCTCATTGACTCATTCCCTCTTTCACAGACTCGGAAGGTTCTGTTCTTTGCTTATTTTTTTCAGCAGCTCAAGCAGCTCGGCCAGGCTCTGGCTGATGACGTTGGTATCAGCACATACGGCCATGAAATTGGTATCGCCGTTCCATCGCGGCACGATGTGAATGTGCAGATGTCCCGGCAGTCCCGCGCCGGCGCATCGGCCGAAATTTATGCCGACGTTGAAGCCGTGCGGTTTTATCGCCAGCGACAGGGCCTTTTGCAAATCTCTGATTAATTTAATCATTTCCAGCATTTCTTCGTCGGTGGCGTCCTCAAGGTCGGGTATGTGCCGTGCCGGTGCTATCAGCAGATGGCCGTTGTTATATGGATAACGATTCAGAATTACGATGCTCTTATCCGTTCGCCAGAGTACAAGATTCTCGTCGTCATCCTGCGGATGCTTCAGGTTATGACAGATAAAACAACCGGTTTTCTCGCCGGCTTCTGTTTTCTTTTTTCCTGCAGCGAGAGGTTTCTCGTCCAGACCCTGTACATATTGAATTCGCCACGGTGCCCACAAGTTCTTATGTTCCATAATTCGTTTCCCGTTTCGCAGTTTGCAAGATGTAAAATCTAATCATCGAGTAGGTTCATTGTCAGATTTTGTTTGATTGTTATTTTCGGATTTACGCCGGGGAGAGGCATTAGTAAAGAGGTACTTAATTGCATCTCGTACTGTTGCTTGTATTGTTCGGTTCTGCCGGCATCGATATTGAACAGTTCCTCGCCTTCGCCCTGCAGGCTGAGGACCTGGTAGTTTCTGTAGAATCCGTAGGCTCCGGCCACATGGAACGTGCCGGAATATGGTATCGGCCATTCGCGCGGGGCCGAGTCGGCTATTTTATAAGAGCTGTTTATCACGGCGAGCCGGCTTTTTTCGCCCGGGCGGATTTCATCGAGGCTGTAAGTGACATCTCTGGCTTTGCGCATCACCATCGGAGTGGGCACGGAGAGTTTCGAGTTCCAGCTTTGTCCGATTGCCGCGCCCCGGGAAGGTTGTTTTAGGCTGGAGACCGCGTCCCACAGGAACCACTGCGTGGCAACGACGTCTCCGATCATATCAGGTTCCTTAATCCTGCCCATATCGGTGTTTGCCCGGAACACTTTTTTGCCGATCTCTTTTAGCAACTGGTCTAATTGAGAATAATCCTCTATTTTTCCCGTGGGCCCGACGGCGAGCGTGAAAGTTTTACCGGCGAGGGTTTCCACTGCGTCTCTGCCAAGTCCTTTACTTCGCGTAACTTTCGCCGATTCGCAGACCGCCTTGACGGTTGTAAGGCCATACGGATCTATTTCGACTGGTGTGTAAGCCATGATGATTTCCAGCGATTCGGAAGATTTATCGGAAGCAGGTCTGCCCGATCGAGATTTCGCTGCCGTCGTATCCCAGTCGACTGTTATTTCTCGGCTGGAGACGAACTTATATCGCGAAGTTTGGCCGGCCTGGAAATCTACGGTCAAAAGCTCTCCCGGTTCGCCCGGCAATTTATCTTCCCCGGCTGTCGGCTGACATCCCGCCAGCACGCTCAAAACCAAAGCCGTCAGAATTAATAGCGTGGCCTTCAACTTTGCTCCTTTCAAGTGATATCGCAGAGGACAAACGGCCGGCCGCGAACGATAAAGCGATTCTAATCAATTTTTTCGATGCTATAGGAACGAATAGCGGTCATTTTCAGCGCGGCAGGCTGTGTGTTCTCCTTCGGACTCGGATCGACGATAAACCATTCTGTAGTAAGATTTTCGCGATATTCTTCGACTTTACCGCCGGTCAAATCCAGCTTTAGCTGGCCTGTATATGTTTCTTTATTGTCGGACATGTTTGCAAAGAAAGACGCCGACTGTTCTTTGTGCAGTTCCCTGGCGTTTTCGGCTGAGGGGACAGCTTCCATCCGGGCAATTGCAATCCGGCGGCTACCCGTGTCTTTGATTTCTTCCAGTGTATAGATTTTTTCGTACGCTTTTGCACCCATCATACTGAAGGAAAAGTTCTTTATACTGCTCCAGTTTTCGCCGGTGAGTATTTGATTTTTATCGGAAGAGGGCAGGGCTGGAATTGTGTGCCGTTCCATGATAGCTCGGAGAGACAGCAGGCTGGCGGCAGTTCTGTCAGCGGAGGAATCGCCCTTGACGGCGGCTCGGGCGTCATTTGCGTCGATAAGTTTTAAGACCTGTCCGGAAGACGTGATCTCTACAGTATAACTTTGCCCGATCAGTTTGCTAAGAGGATTTTGCCGGTCTTCCTGCTTGGAACTGTCGAAATCCATCGTGATGTCGTTTTTGACTTTTGCCAGATACTTTAGCTGCTTGATTGTAATCTTTGCTACGGCGTTGCCTTTATCATCGGTGCTTTGTATCTGCTGTGTGAAAGTAAATTCGATTTTTCTGCCGGTATGCCCGCCCGTGAAGCCTTTGGGCTTATCCGGACCAGCACCTTCCCATATAACGCTGTTGTCATTGTCTGTTGTTACTTTATAGGTTGTCGAATCATCGGGGGCGAACTTCAACGCTAATTTCACAGTCTGTTCATCGGATTCGACTTCTGCCGGAGTGGTTTTTTGAGGCTCGATTTTGGTCTGAGCTGGTTCCCCGGCATGCTCAGTGCAGCCGGCAGTTAAAAGCAGCACGCAAAGAACAATGTTCGCTGCAAAACCCAATACTTTACTCTGCCTCATCATTTATTCTCCTATAAGTTCTCATTAAGCAACATTTTGTGTCGTTAATATCCACGACATAATTTCGCTCGTACCCAGGGGACTCGCCTGTAATTTGACGTAGAGACACCATAATAATTTTTCCCGCGTGTGCAAATTAAAGTTTACACATCCTACCCGGCCGGCCCGGACAATTGGGATCTGAGTTTCTATGGCTCTTTATAAACACAGAAAGATTCCGCCATCATATCGTGCAATGCACGTTTTCTGAAGGTAAATGCAACGACAATGCAGTCGATTAAAATAAGTATATTTACAGGATAACTAATCACAACCAGAAAACTCCCCTGTTGCGCTTCACCAATTTCCATCATTGTTGTGGCGGATTGGAACTCCGGCGACGAAAATAAAATCAATTGGCCCGCCAGGGCGACGCCGGCCGACAAGAGAAACGGGAAGAACCGAATGTACGCATTGAATAAAGAGAGCTTCTTGCCGTTATCGTCGATGACTTTGATCTTGCAAGACATCTTGCCGAGTGTCGCCCCGAAATACGATTCCATGAAAGGCTTATATATGAGCCCCGGCAGACTTGCTAAAATTAATACGACCGTGCTTTTGAGTGAAAACATATTCCAGACGCTCAGGATTATGATCGGGAGAAATATCAGAGAATCGATAATGTTCGCACCGACCCTTATCCAGAACCCTGCCGGCCGTGAATAACCTTCCATAGCTTGGCCGCAATTGGAACAAAATTCTACCCACTTTTGAAATTCCTGTCCGCAATTTTCACATTTTCTGGTATCCATGCTTTTTCCTTATCTTAACCGGGTTTCTCATGTACACTTTATTCAGAGCGTTTGTCAGGAGTGAAGAATATCAGTCGCTCGTCCTAATCCCAGATGCTTCGCTCAGCATGACAACGTAACAATGTCTTCTTATTCTGTTAGGTGCTCTAAGTAACATTTTGTGTCGTTCATTATATGTTTTATTCTACTTGAAACAACCGATTTTTCTTTATTTGTGCTCTATAAAAGGTTAAAATGCGAATTTGAATGTTTTGAATAGACGTGCTAATGCAATTTTGGAGAAACAAGATTATGAGAAGCGATACAGTCAAGAAAGGTTTCCAGCGGGCACCGCATCGTGGCCTGCTTCATGCCTGCGGCCTCAATGATGCCGACATTAACAAGCCGTTTATCGGTGTTGCCAACAGCTTCTGTGAAATCGTCCCGGGGCACGTCCACCTCGACAAGGTGGCACAGGTGGTCAAGGCTGCGATTCGAGGCGCGGGCGGAACCGCTTTCGAATTTGATACTATCGCTATCTGCGATGGAGTCGCTATGGGCCATACGGGTATGAAATATTCGCTGCCCTCGCGGGAGATTATCGCCGATTCGGTCGAGACGATGGTGCGTGCGCACTGTTTCGATGCTCTTGTGTGCATTCCCAACTGCGACAAAATCATCCCCGGGATGCTGATGGCCGCGGTCAGGCTGAATATACCGACGATTTTCGTCTCCGGCGGGCCCATGAAAGCGGGCAAAACAAAAGACGGCAAAACCGTCGACCTTATCAGCATATTCGAGGGCGTCGCCGAGTTCAATGCCGGCAAGATAACCGAAGAGCAGCTCAAGGAGCTTGAGATGACCGGCTGTCCGACCCAGGGGAGCTGTTCCGGGATGTTCACGGCCAATTCGATGAACTGCCTTTGCGAGGCGATTGGAATGGCGCTGCCCGGCAACGGCACAATTCTTGCCGTCGATACGAAACGCCAGCAGCTTTACAAAGCGGCGGGTAAACAGATTATGACGCTCATCGAAAAGGACATCAAACCGCTGGACGTTATCACCGAGAAGTCGCTGGATAACGCCCTTATTCTGGATATGGCAATGGGCGGCTCGACCAATACCGTCCTGCACAGCCTTGCGGTGGCCAGCGAAGCCGGCGTCAAATACGACCTCGAACGCATCAATGCAATCTCGGCGAAATGCCCGAACATCTGCAAGGTTTCGCCGTCCAGCAAGATTCACATCGAGGACGTGGACGCCGCCGGCGGTATCAGCGCAATCCTTAACGAGGTCAGCAAGGTCCCGAACCTTCTGAATCTCGATTGCCCGACCGTGACCGGCAAAACGCTCGGCGAAAACATTACCGGGGCCGAAATCAAAAACACCGACGTCATCCATACGCTCGATAAAGCGTATTCGAAGACCGGTGGTCTGGTTATTCTTACCGGCAATCTCGCGCCCAATGGCGGCGTAGTGAAGTCCGCCGGTGTCGCTCCTGAAATGCGTGTTCATTCCGGCCCGGCGGTTATCTTCGAGAGCCAGGAAGATGCCTGTGACGGTATTCTGGCCGACAAGGTCAAGGCCGGCGACGTGGTTGTCATCCGCTATGAAGGGCCGAAAGGCGGCCCGGGAATGCAGGAGATGCTCAGTCCCACAAGCTATATAATGGGAGCCGGGTTAGGCGGATCCGTTGCGCTGATTACCGACGGCCGGTTCAGCGGCGGCACAAGAGGAGCCTGCATCGGGCACATCAGCCCCGAGGCGGCTGTCGGCGGCCCCATCGGATTATTGAAAGACGGCGACATTATCGAAATCGATATCCCCGGTAACAAAATAGACGTCAAGCTTTCCGACGCCGAGCTGGCGGAGCGCAAGAAAACCTGGACCCCGCCGAAGCCGAAGATCACCGAAGGCTGCCTGGCAAAATACGCCGCAATGGCAACCAGCGCTGACACAGGCGCCGTCCTGAAGTGGTGAAATACTCGTGAATAAAGCTGTGTCATATGTTGCTGGTTTGCGTTTTGTATTTGACCAGTGGCAGGATTGATATGCGAGGTGAATTTTTGTATAATTAGTATAGCTCAATTTGATTAGATGTTTGACGATACATTATGGAAATAGAACCGATACTAAAAGAGTTCAAACGAAAGACTGCCGAGCTTTATGGTGTTCGTTTGAAGAAGATTGTGCTTTACGGCTCTTATGCAAGAGGTCAGGCCAACGATGAACATTCGGACATCGATCTGGCCGTTGTGCTGGCAGGGATGGTTGAGCCCTGCCGAGAGATCGACCGGATGATTGATATAATTACTGATATAAATCTCGATTACGATGTGTTGCTATCTGTTTATCCTGTATCGGAGAGAGACTACGCATCGGTAAACAGCCCATTACTCCTTAACCTGCGGAGAGAAGCAATCCAAGTATAAAGTGGTGCAAAAGATGTCATTCCTGCGGAAGCAGGAATCCAGAAAATAAAGTAGCTATTTTGAAAATATCAGTATGTTGATGAAGACTCTTGTATGGAATTTTATCTTAAATACGATGGACCTCTTAAGTCAAATGGAAGTGCTCAGGATAAGCATAATATACGGGAATATCTATATCCACAAATGAAGAAACTGTGGGACATTAAGCCGTTAAATCATCTGAAAGAACCTTTTCTGACTCCGGGAAAGGTACTGTCTGTATTAAAAGATATTGACGGCGTAGTTTTTGCGCCATTAGTGAGCAGTGTGCTCAAATTTGTTTGTCAGCTTGAGGTAACGTTATTATGGCCTGATGAACTTGGGGTAATTTCTGGACAGGGTGGTGACATAGACAACAGGTTAAAGACACTTTTTGATGCTTTACAATGTCCCGATAGCAATCAGGTTCAACCGGTCAAAGACAGAATCTTGAATAAACAGCCCTTCTTCTGCTTATTAGAAAATGATAAACTCGTTACATCAATAAATATCAAAACTCACACTTTGCTTCGTTCTGAAAACAAGACCGATGTTTCTGTACTAATACGCGTTATAGTCAAATCCACGGAAGTTATGATAAAAACCATTGGCCTATCAGGATAATCGTTTGAATTATGTACAGTCGAGTGGCTCGTGCTGTGCATATGACTTTGCAGTTGATCCGTATTTGAATAAATGGATTCCCGCTTGCGCGGGAATGACAATTAGTGTTAGTGGGTGTTAGTCTGTGAAATCTGTGGTTAAAAATAGGACTAAATGGTATATTGCCGGATTGCATTTTGAGTGCCAGGAGTGTGGGGGGTGTTGCTCTGGGCCTGGGGAGGGGTATATCTGGGTGACGAGGCCGGAGATTGAAATCATTACCGATTTTCTGAAAATGGAAATTGGAATGTTCCGGCAGAAATACCTCAAGCGGGTGGGGCTTCGTACGACGATTATCGAACACCGAAAGACCAAAGACTGCATATTCCTGCATACCGGCGCCGGCGGCAAACAGTGTACGATCTATTCTGTTCGGCCGTGCCAGTGCCGGAGCTGGCCCTTCTGGGCAAGCAACCTGGCGAGCCCGGGCGTCTGGAACAAGGCGGCACAAAATTGTCCCGGCATCAATCGAGGCAGGCTCTACAGCTTTGATGAAATAGAAGAAATCAAGAGGCTCAGAAAATGGTGGCAGGATCCGATGCAACTGGGCGACTACTCGAAAGAGTAGCCGAAGTTTATAAGTGGCTGGACCTGCAAGTGTGCTCGGGTGGTGACATAGCCGGGGCGTGCAAGTCCTGCGGCGATTGTTGTGACTTCGAGGGATTCGACCATCGTCTGTTTATTACCCCGCCGGAGTTGATGTACCTGGCTGCGAATCTGGGCGACGAAAAAATCAAGCCGATGCCATCGAGCCGGTGTCCGTACAACATCGATGGTAAATGCACGGTTTATGAATATCGTTTTTCCGGCTGCAGAATCTTTTGCTGCAATGGAGACGCGGATTTCCAGAGCAGATTGAGCGAGGAGGTTCTGGAGAAGCTTAAAGCAATCTGTACGGAATTTCAAATTCCCTATCGCTACGCCGACCTGGCGGCGGCATTAGGTAGTCTCACAAGTGTCTAATATTTGTCAATCGGCAGGGGGATATTGTCCCGCGGATCGCGCAGGTTGATGAATTTTGCCGCGCCTGAAAGCGTGCCGTTCTCTTTATAATAGACGTAGAGCTTCGCCAATTTCTGCTCATCCGTCGATTCCAGATGTTGCTGCCATTTTTCCACCTCGGCGCCCCAGATAATTTCGGTATTGTCTTTTGTGTAAAGAATAATATGTGCCTGGCGGCTGTTATGCCGGCCGTTGAAATTGCTTACGTCGATGCAGTCGATTTCACGTAGCAGAGGCTTGTCGGGCGTGAGGGACTTGTCCATGTCGTCGAGCCGGTCTAATATTCTTATAGCAGCGGCGAGGTCGTCACGCTGCCAGACTTCGCCCAGGGGCGGTATTTTTGTAATCAGCGGCAGTCCCTTTATCTCGACGATTGGAAGATCCGGTATCGGCACAAAGTCCAGCACAACCCGCTCGGCATCAACATAAAATTTGATCAGGCCCGATTTGACCAGAGCCACAGGTTTTCGCCACTGGGCTTCGACTCGCAGACGGTCGTGTAGGGTTAGTACTTCTACTTCGTCCAGCCAGACGATGAGCTGCTCGATATTGCGATGTACGGATAAAGCAGTATCTTCGTCAAGTCTCAGATTGACACCCTTTCCTATTGCCGCTGCGTGGACCTTTTCCTTGAGTTCGTCACTGGCCCAGATGGGGACATCGGCAAGCTCCAGGTCGACCGATCCTCTGGCGGCGGGAACAGTCTCTTTCACGTATTTCTCCAGGAACATGAGCCCGATGACGATCCCGCAGAGAACGCAGACGACTGCCAATACTTTCAGAATAATTATCAGGCTCGGCCCAAACCAGCTTGCTCGTTGTCTTTTCTTTTTTTTGAGGCCGCTGAGCTTGAACGATATTTTTTTTGGCTTGCTCTTTTTTGTTTTTCTACTTACTGCCATGGTTCTGCGTCTTGCCTTATATTTTATGCCCGGCGAGCGATGAATATGCCGCCTCGACAATATTGCTGCACAGATCGCTCATCGAGAGTCCTGCTTTTAATGCTGCCTTGGGCAACAGCGAATGACTTGTAAAGCCCGGGATCGTATTGGCCTCCAGGGCGTAAGCGATTTTTTCGTCGCTCAGGAGGAAATCGACTCTTGCAAAGTGCCGGCAGCCCAGCGCATTGAAGCAATCAACCGCTGCCCGGCTGAGATTTTCCGCTATGGCCGTGTCCGTGATTGTATCGAAGAGGTACTCTGTTTGCTCGGCGACGTATTTTGCGTGGTAGTCGTAGAAGCCGCCTTGTGCCCGGACCTCTATAATCGGCAGGGCCATGCTATGCAGGATGCCAACCGTCACTTCCGTGCCAGGCACGAATTCTTCGATCATACAATCGCCAAACTCGCTGAATGTTTCCCGGGCGGCGTCGACAGCTTCGTGCGGCGTCGATACGATACTCACGCCGACACTGCTTCCCTGCCTTATGGGCTTTACAACATATTTGTGAGCAAAATCCTGCAACTGTTCTTCAAGCAGGCTGATATCGGTCTCGGGGCCGAACTCAACAGCCGCAGGGGTGGCGAGGCCGGCTTGCTCAAATAGCTTTTTGCTTGCCATTTTGTCAAATGCCGCTTTGCTTGCTTCTGGCCCGCTGCCGGCATAGGTAAGCGATCGATCCTCGAGTATCTGTTGGAGCTGGCCGTCTTCACCGAATTTGCCGTGCAGTGCCGGAAAGAACACATCGACGCTTTTGTCATTCAATATATCAAGATTGTCCGGCCGAATGTCCGCTGTGGATACTTCGAAGCCGGCTTCTTTTAATGCCTCGGCAACGCATCTGCCGCTCTGAAGGCTGATGTCCCGCTCGAAGCCAATACCGCCGGCGAGAACGGCTACTTTTAGTTTGCTGCGTACTATTTCCAATTTAAAATTGCTTCGGCTTACTAATCCCAGATTTCGATTTCAAGTTCCAGTTCGATGTCGAACTGTTCTTTAACTCTCTGTTTTATGGCTTCTATCAGCCTGGTAACATCGCGACTGCTGCATCCTTCTTTTGCGATTATGAAATTTGCGTGTTTATCGCTGACGACGGCTCCGCCGATCTGAAGTCCTTTCAGGCCGGCCCTGTCGATCAAAGAGCCGGCCGAAGCACCTGCCGGATTCTTGAATATACAGCCCGAATTTTTCGTTTTCAGCGGCTGATTATTTTTTTTATAAATCCAGATTTCTTTGACCGTCCGCATAATTTGCTCCGGATCAGCGGAGTTGAATTTCAGCCGGGCGCTAAGAACAAATTTTGCTGTAATGTTGGTTTTGCGGTAGTCAAATGCCAGTTCCGGTTTGCTCTTTTCAAAGACTTTACCGGCACTATCCATCAGCGTAACAGATTCCACTGCTGCGCCTATGTCTCCGAAATTACCGCCCGCATTCATTTTCACGGCTCCGCCCACCGAGCCTGGTATCCCTGTTAGAGCTTCGATGCCTGAGAGCCCTTTTTCCACACACTTTAGAACCAGCTTGCTCAATTCCGCTCCGGCCCAGGCGGTTACTTCCTGGGCATCATACTTAATTTGTGCAAACTGCTCAGCTTCGAGTTTGATCACTGCTGCCCGCAGACCGTCGTCACCGATAAGAAGATTTGAGCCGAAGCCCATTACGTAGATTCGGATATCATTCTCGTTGCACCGTTTGACTACTTCCTTGAGCTGCTCGGTGGTTTTGGGTCTGATAAAATAATCGGCCGGTCCGCCAAGGCCGTACCATGTTCGTTTGGCCAGCGGATAATCTGTCTCAACGATTTGCTCTAAGCCACTGAAGATACTCATCTGCCACCTTCCAAATATCGCCTGCGCCCATGGTGACTACCAGTTCGCCGGGACCTACGTTGTTCTTTAGATAATCGCAAATCGCTTCAAAGCTCTCTATGAATAGCGCCTGCGTTCCATTCTCCTGCATCCTGTCGACCAGTATCTGGGCATTAATTTCCTTACTGGCCGAATCGGAATCCCGGACAAAATAAATTTCCGGCACAATTGTTACATCGGCAAGCTTAAAGCTTTCTGCAAAATCATCAAGCAAAAACCTTGTTCTGCTGTACTGGTGCGGCTGAAAAATGCACCAGATTTGTTTCGAAGGATACCTCTGCCGTATTGCCGCGAGCGACGCCCTGATTTCCGTCGGATGGTGGGCGTAGTCGTCGAGGACTGTAATTTGGCCGAACCGGCCCTTGAGCATCAGCCGGCGTTCGATACCGGTAAAGCCCGGCAGCAATTCAAGTGCTCGTTCGGATTCCAGCCCGACGTTTATCGCCATAGCGATGACTGCTAGTGCATTTAGAATATTGTGCTTGCCGGGCAGCGAGATTTTCGTGCCTCCCAGCAGCTTGTTATTATAATAGACGTCGAAAGCATAAAGCCCGTCATTCAGCGCGATATTCTCGGCATAAAAATTACAATTATTCTCAAGTCCGAAAGTCTCACATCGCAAACCTGTTCCCAGCCGCCGGATAATCTTCGCTACATTCGCATCCTGGCCGTTGGCAATAACAATGCCGCCCGGTTTGGTGCCGAGCGCAAATTCGCCAAACGCCTCGACTATCTCATCTTCATCCTTGTAGTAATCCAGGTGGTCCTGTTCGACGTTGAGTATGCAGGCGATTTTAGGCTTGAGGTTCAGGAAGCTTCTGTCGTACTCACAGGCCTCGGCCACGAAGTACTTGCTGTCAGCGGCGCCGGAAGATGTGCCCAGTTGGCCGATTTGGGCTCCTATGATAAAGTTCGTATCGATTCCGGCTTGTTTTAAAAGATGAATTAGCCATCCGCTTGTTGTGCTCTTGCCGTGAGTACCGCTGATTGCGATACCCTCGTAGCGGTTCATCAGCTCCCCCAGCATGTCGGCGTACTTATAGACCTTACAGCTTCTGGCTCGCGCCTGCTGCAATTCGGGATTATCTTCTTTTATCGCCGCCGAGATAACAACCGCGTCGGTTTCCGTGCTGAGGTTCTCGCTTTTATGTCCGATTTTAATATCAGCTCCTGCCCGGCGAAGACTATCGACAACCTCGCTCGGCGTCTGATCCGACCCGGCTACAACCGCCTTGTTCTTCATTAAAAGCAGCGCCAGCCCGCTCATACCGACACCGCCTGCTCCGATGAAGTGAAATTTTATATCTGCCAGGTCCAACATCCTGTCGGTATCTACCGCTACTTGCTTTTCGTGGCCGCCGGGTTCCGTTTGCGATTCCGGCCGAATGACGTCGCAGCTTTCGATATCTGACTGCCTCAAAGTCCACCTCGCCTGTAATAATCCTAATAATATTTAGCCCCGTCTTTCACGCGAGGTCATACCGTTTCCATGGTATCGTCGGTCAGAATCCCAAGCTCAGGTACTCTTATCCCTTCTCTTTGTATCGTCTTGTTTGACGATATCTCAACACTCTTTGGCAGGTATTTAATACCTTGTTTGATTGTTTATTAAAAATGCCGGACAGTCAAGCTCAAAAATTAATCCTGGTCGGTGAATCGCCAAATAAGATAGAGACACGATGAATATGCTATTGACCTGCTATCGTTTTGATGGTACTCTACCGTCTGCAAAATTAAGGAAGTTAAAATATGGAATTATCCTGGCCAATGAAGTTGAGAATCGCCGCTGCTGCAGCCATCGGTGTGTTGTTGATAGGTATTTTAGCCTGGCCGGTGGCAGAACCATTCAGCTCGGTTGCAGCTATGGGGCCCGGAGGCGCAGTGGTATTGGTGGGTTTAGCATTTATCGCGGGCTTTATCGGCTATTTTGTTTCCTGGCCGTTCGGACGGGAAATCGGAATTCTGGCGGCCCCGTCCGGCCTGGCAATCTGGGCCGTACGCTCCGGCAGCATGGCCGGTCTGATACAGCTTAATCCAACTGCCGCACAGCGTCAGGCACTTGCCACGACGCTTAGATTGGAACCGTTTTTCTGGCTGGTTGTTGTTGCTGCCGGCTTTGCTGGTGTGCTGTTAGGCCGGAAAATCTGTTCGAGCAAAAAACTGGAGCAGACACAGGAGAAATCAAATTCGGGGCCGGGAAAATATTTGAATGCAATTCTTGCTCTGGTCTGCTCAGGTTTCGTAGCTCAATTTTGTATCAGGATAGTCGCTCAGGATGTCAGAGTACTCGATAGCAACCTGGGCTCGGTCGTCGCCCAACCGGCTGTCGGGCAGGTTGTTTTTGCCGTATTAGTCTCCTTTGGGTGTGCTGCGTTCGTAGCAAGGAAATTTTTTAATGTCAGCTATATTTGGCCCTCAATCGCCAGTGCTTTCGTAACTGCTTTTATGGTCACTCTTTACGCCAGAGAAGTGCCGTATCTGGTTCAAAACTGGCCCGCAGCTTTTTTCTCTAATTCGGTTATTTCCGTACTTCCGGTCCAGATGGTGACTTTCGGCACATTGGGTTCGATTGCTGGCTACTGGATGGCTATTCGCTATGAATACTGGCGAAAACATGAGATAAAGTAGCAAAATAGACCGGGTCCGGCAAAATTGACATATCTTTTTTCATGTCTTTTGTTTTATATAAGTGCTTGTATTCAAAGCATATATACTTCTAAATCGTTAAATTCAGACTTAATTAACCAAAAAAAGATAAAAGTGGTTGTTTTTGGTCTCGAAATTAGCCGAAATATATTTGTGTCAAAAGTTTGTTGATTGATGCGGTTTTAAGCTAAGTATTTATGAAGCAAGAGTATATAAATATATTTGAGGAGCAAAAGGACGAACAGTTGACTGGGATTTTCGTAATATATAATATGATAAGAGCAGTCGACAAAAGGAGTTAGCAATGTTGGTTCTAAGCAGACAAAGAGATGAGTCAATTATGATCGGCGACGACGTCGAGATTATAATCGTTGATGTTCGTGGAGATAAGGTTCGTCTTGGTATAACGGCTCCAAAGTGTATACCGGTTCATCGAAGAGAAATATACGACGCAATCCAACGCGAAAAAAGCGAAAAAAAGGAGTCTCAGAAGGAGCAGGGGAAAGAGCCCCAGGCCAGGAAAGAGGAAAAAACCGGTCAGCAGCAGGATCAAGAGACTCATCATCAGCCTACAGAGAAACCGTAAAAGCAGCAATAAATCAAACGAAAACAGTTCTCAAGATTTTTTCACGAATATCTTCCCCTTTCTATTTGTATTCATTCCTTCCATTTTAAAGTGCATCTCGATCATTGATTCGGCGGTGCCGATAATAATAATGGAATTCAATAGCTTTATACCGGATTTCGAATGTCATATTGCGTTGCTGTTAGTTCGCCAGTAAAATGGGATCGCATGGACGGTTAAGGTTCGGATTCGATAGGAATGCTTGATTTCATTACAGACAGGGATATATACGAGAAGGTAATTTGCGACCGAATTGACAAGGCCCGCAGGTTTCTCTGGATAGCAACGTCCGACTTAAAAGACCTTCACGTGGATAAGGACGGCGGGATGGTGCCTTTTCTTGAGATCCTTTCCGATTTGATCAAGAGACAAGTGGAGATCAGACTGCTGCACGCAAAGGAGCCGGGGCCGGCTTTTCGAAGGGATTTCGATAAATACCCGAATTTGATAACCGGCATGGAACGAATCTTATGCCCGAGAGTTCATCTCAAAGCCGTGGTCATTGACGGGACTTTCACTTATACAGGCAGCGCCAATCTAACCGGTGCCGGCATGGGCGCAAAGAGCGAGCACAAAAGAAACTTCGAGTCCGGCATCATTACTGATGATCAAGAAATAGTCGGAAAAGTAATGGAGCAATTCGACAGCATCTGGCGAGGCACTCACTGCCCCCAATGCAAGCGTAAAAAATTCTGCGCTGACTATAAAGACATCCTTGCATGAGCATAATTTTGGTTTGAGTTGTTTTCTTTGTTGAGCGGTGACTAGCGCAACAGAGGTAATGCCTCACGAATCAATCGAAACTGAATGTTCGTTGCCCGTTAGGCTTCTTCCCTGAAATTCCGCGCCATAACTTCGCAGCGAGCTTGTGACGAGAGCAAAAAATCAAGATGTATAGTGGATGTTTCTTAAATGATATTCGCTCATATTCGAACTCTGTGTATCCAAACTGCTCTCTGAGCTGACCGACATATAAGTTTCGCAAAACCTCTGCACGGTGTTGGGCAGGAGCTTCATTTAGCAAAGAACGCCAATCAGTACCATACCCGAGACAATGGTCAAGGTTTGAGTTTGGATTATCCAAATAATTGTGTTCCCAATTTCTTAACGCATCGAGGTGGTCAGGAAAAAAGATGATAAGATCTGCCCTTATATTCGATAACACTTTTAAGGTTTCGTAATCGAGATGTAATCCATATGGGTCGAGAAAGGCAAGTGATAAACTTCCTTGTGGAATTTCTTTGACAATTTCAGAAATCTTCTCATTGGCATCGCCGTTAAGGAGTTGCGAATCCGGTCTAATTGCTCCAATCCGAGATTTGAGAGCATCAAATTTACGTTTGTTTTTTTCACATAGGTGCAATCTGTCAAATTTGCGGGGAGCTTTGGTGCCTATCATAGGTGAGCCCCAAACAATTCTCCGAGACGTTCTCAATCGCTCAATTCCTGCGCCTGCGAAGAGATCAATGTAGTGTAAGCCCTGCCATTTCTTGTTGCTCATGGACGTAGTGAATGCATCAATGTATCGAATAAGGAAATAGTGCTTATGCTGTGACCATTCGCCCACACCCACAGTTGGTATATATAGGCCGTCATCCTTGGGCGGAGGTAATTCAAACATAGGTTAATTCCCGTGACTTAAAGGTATCTGGTATCTGGTCCCACGTGCGGCCATCAAGTATTCGACCGGTCTTTTTCTTGTTTATGCCGCCCCATTGTTTGAAGAAGAAGGGAACTCCTGCGACAAGAGATTGATCGCGTATATTGGTAGCCCATTCCGGCTTCATTGGCCTTGCTTTTGGGCCGGACTCACCGCCGACAATGGACCAATCGATACCTTCAAGATTTATGCTGGAGATTGGGCCCAAGAGTGGCTCGAAGGAAATGAATTTTATAGCTGCATCTGTTTCCCTGAGGTGGTCTATACGGAATGTACAATCGGTATTCTCAACGGTTACGCCCATCCATATGTTCTCTGGCCAGATAAGCTTATCGTTGAGTTCGAGCAGGCGATCAGAGCGTTTCGTTAGTATCTGGAATCGGTGCTGGGATGCACGGTGCATAATATCAAAAACTTTCGCTATGAAATCGAAAGGAACATCTTTGTGAAAAAGATCACTCATTGAGTTGACAAAAATTGCCCTGGGCTGTTTCCAGCGTAATGGAATTTCAAGAGCGTGTTCGTGAAGGGTAACCTGGAAGCCATTGGCGTAGTTGGGACTTCCTGCAGCTTTTAGACGTAAGGCCATCCGTTCGGCGTAACAGTTCTTGCAGCCATCGCTGATTTTTGTACATCCGGTGACAGGATTCCAGGTCGATTCAGTCCATTCGATTTTAGATTTTTGAGCCATGTTGCCTCCACAGAAAATAAATCATAAATTAAGAATACTCCTCGAAAACGGGAAGTCAACGGATTTATGAACCTATTATTCTAATAAAGCATGTGGCGTCGGGCACTTTTGAGATTGTCGGCAGGGCGGTAGAGCTTTATACTTTGTTCTATGCTGAAAAAGGTATTGTCATTTTATACGAAATATTTTGCGGTTTGGGTGGTTTTGTTTGGAGTGACGGCGTATTTTTTGCCGGGGCCGTTTGTGGCTCTGAAGGGCTACATGGACTGGTTCTTTGCGCTGACCATGTTCGGGATCGGGGCGGTGCTGCAAATCGACGATTTTAAGCGAATCGCGCAAAGACCGCTTATCGTTTTAGTCGGCTCGGCGGCGCAGTTCAGTCTTATGCCGGTAGGGGCGTTTCTTCTGTCGAAGCTGTTTAACCTGCCGCCGGAGATTGCGGTCGGATTGATACTGACCGGTTCGGCGCCGGGGGCTATGGCGAGCAATGTGATGAGTTACATCGCCAAGGCGGATACGGCGTATTCCGTTTCACTGACGACGCTCTCGACGCTGTTGTGTCCCGTATTGACGCCGGGATTGACATTTCTATTGGCGGGGTCGATGCTGGAAATTCCATTCATGGATATGATGGCCAGTGTTATAAAAATGGTGATTGTACCGTTGTTTGTCGGATTCGGAGTGAGGCATTATTTCAAGAGCAAGGTCGAGAAGATTCTGCCTATATTTCCGGCGATATCGGTAACGTTCATCATATTCATCTGCTCGCTTGTGATAGCTCTTAACAAGTCCTACCTCGCGCAGGTTACGGCGGTTATCGTGGCCGCTGGGGTCGTTTTGAATGTTTATGGAATGCTGGCGGGCTATGGCGTCGGGTCGGTTTTTCGGATGGAGGGGCCCAGAAGGCGGACGCTTGCGATCGAGATTGGGATGCAGAACGCGGGCCTGGGGACGGTTCTGGCGTTGAAGCATTTTAGCGAGAAAACGGCCATGCCGGCGGCGATATTCGTATTCATCTGCATTATCACGGCTTCGGTCATGGCGGCGGTATGGCAGCGAACATCTCCGGATAAGACTCGTAGCTGAATATTGAATGGCGAAAAATATTGATAAGAGTGTTGTATTTTGGTAGTAGAGACGCTATAATGTGCCGATAGTGATTTTCCGAGAAGTTTGATGGGCAGTGAAGGTTCCGCTGCCCTTAAGTTTGGGTATAAGATTTGGGAGCATGTAGTCATGAGTTGTAATCTTGCGATAGCAGGAGTGACCGGCGCGGTCGGTCAGGAATTTCTAAGAATTCTCGAAGAGCGGGATTTTCCGTTCGATTCTTTGAAGATGCTTGCAAGCATTCGGTCGGCCGGCAAGAAAATCGAATTTAAGGGCAAAACGTACATCGTTGAGGAACTGACAAAGAATAGTTTCACTGGGATTGATATCGCTTTATTCAGTGCCGGGGCGTCTCGTAGCAAGGAATTTGCCCCGCCAGCGGTCGAAGCAGGTGCGGTTGTTGTGGATAATTCTTCAGCCTATCGAATGGACCCGGATGTTCCGCTGGTTATTCCGGAAATAAATCCTCAGGCAATCGCTCAGCATAAAGGTATCATTGCGAATCCTAACTGCTCGACGATTATAGGAATTGTGCCGGTCTGGCCGCTGCACAAGGCAAATCCCGTCAAGAGAATGGTTATCAGCACTTATCAAGCCGCCAGCGGGGCGGGTCACTCGGCAATGCTGGAGTTGGAGGAGCAGACGCGAGAGATTCTGGCCGGCAAAGAGCCGACCTGCAAGGCGTTCCCGTATCAGATTGCATTCAACGCCTTCAGCCATAATTCTGATCTCGCGCCGAACGGATATAATCTGGAAGAGATCAAAATGGTCAAAGAGACCAGGAAGATATTTGACTGTCCCGAGATTGCAGTGACCTGTACGTGCATTCGTATTCCCGTGTTCAGGGCGCACTGCGAGAGCATTAACCTGGAGTTTGCCGATCCGATTACGCCGGACCAGATAAGAGATCTTTTGGGCACCGCTATGGGCGTATCGGTATTGGACGACCGCGAGCATAACCGCTTCCCGATGCCGATTGATGCTTCCGGCAAAGATGATATTCTGGTCGGGCGGATCCGCCAGGATGAATCAATCCCTGAAAATCGAGGCATAAATCTCTGGGTAGCCGGTGACCAGTTGCGAAAAGGTGCCGCTCTTAACGCTGTTCAAATCGCTGAAAAATTGCTTTAATAGCCGGCATGGCTATTCGCAAGATAAAACTCACCGTGCAGTACGATGGCAGCCGGTATCGTGGCTGGCAAATACAACCGGGCGAGAGAACTATCCAGGGTGAGCTTGTCGAGGCCCTTTCGAATCTCGTCGGAATCAAAACTTACGTCCACGGCGCCAGCCGGACCGATGCCGGCGTCAGCGCCCTGGGACAAGTTGCATTGTTCGAGATCGAATCGCCCATCCCCACGGAAAATTTTGCCGATGCGATCAACGACCGGCTTCCGCCCGAGATAGTCGTGACATCCGCCGAAGAAGCACCAGGGGAATTCGACTTGTTCGGCAGTGTTAAGAATAAACTCTATCGCTATACGATTTACACCGGTCGATACCGGCCCGTGCTCCGGCTGAATCAGTGCTGGTACTTACCGAAGAAACTTAACGTCCCGGCGATGAACAGGGCAGCTCAACTGCTCGTTGGGACAAAAGATTTCAAATCCTTCGCATCCGCCGCCGACAGGCGGGAGAGTTCCGTCCGGACAATTTTCCGCTGTGATGTCACAGCCGAGGACAAGTGGATATATGTTAATGTCGAAGGCGACGGTTTCCTGTATAATATGGTTAGAAATATCGTCGGCACTCTGGTTGAAGTAGGTGTGGGCAGATGGAAGCCCGAAAAGATGAATGAAATACTCGAAGCAAAAGACCGAACCGCAGCCGGCCGGCTCGCTCCGCCTGCGGGTTTATGTCTAATGTGGATTCAATATTGAAGATTGTTCATATTATAACAAGGCTAATCTTAGGTGGTGCGCAGGAGAACACGCTTATCACGTGTAAAGTCCTGGCGCAGCGGGGGCATGATGTTACTCTGGTGACCGGGCCGGCGTTGGGGCCGGAGGGCGAGTTGTTCAACCAGGCACAGGGACAGGACTATAAGGTCGTTGTTGTTGACAGGCTTCGCCGGGCAATCAATCCTTTTAACGATGCCGTAAGCTACTTCCGGATTAAGAAGCTGCTTCGGCAGTTGCAGCCGGACATCGTTCATACTCATTCCGCCAAGGCGGGGATATTGGGCCGATTCGCGGGAAATAAACTCAAAACTCAAAATCCAAAACTCAAAATTGTCCATACATTACATGGACTTGCTTTCCATCCCTATCAGAGCGAAGCTTTAAACAAGTTCTACATCGCGATAGAGAAGTCGGCAGCGAAGCGAACGGATTCGTTTATCAGCGTCGCGGATGCCATGACGGCTCAGTCGACCGCCGTGGGGATTGGCAGGCCCGAGCAGTACGTGACGGCGTATTCTGCCATTGATGAGGACGACTTCCTGGAGCCGATTTCGCAGGAGCGTAGAAACGATTTTCGCCGAAAGCACGGAATTGCTGAAGATTCGGTTGTGCTTGTCACCGTTGCCCGGCTGTTCATGCTCAAGGGACACGAATATATCATCGAGTCGGCCAGAGAGCTTTCGGAGCGGTTTGCGAATTGCATCTGGCTGTTCGTCGGCGACGGCAATCTTTCGGGACATTACAAACAGCAGGCCCGCGACTTGGGATTGGCCGACAGAATTAAATTCACCGGACTTTTACCGCCCAGCCAGGTTCCGCTTGCCATACAATCATCGGATGTACTTGTTCACTGTTCGCTGAGAGAGGGCCTTGCGCGAACACTGCCGCAGGCAATGCTGTGCGCCAGGCCGGCAATCTCTTTCGACGTGGACGGCGCCAGGGAAGTGGTGAATGAAAACACGGGTCGACTGATTGAGCCGAAAAATGTCGAGCAACTAATCAATGCCTGTGCTGAATTGATAGAAGATAAGGATTTAAGGAAGATGCTCGGTAAAGCCGGCAGAGAATCTGTAAAAAAGAAGTTCGCCCCGGATACGATGGTCGATACCATCGAAGTGGTTTATCGGAAACTGCTGGGACAACAATAATCCCATTCGGAAAGGAGAAAAAATGGAAGAGAATTTGGCATATTGCGGCTTGATTTGTCATACTTGTGCCATCTATTTGGCAACGAGGGAAAAGAACGACGAGAAAAGGCATAAAATGAGAGTGGAGATCGCGCAGCAAATCAAAGAGCATTACGGCGAAGAGTACAGGCCGGAAGATGTCACGGACTGCGATGGATGCCGAACAGAAGGGGGAAGGCTGTTCTCAGGAAGCACGAATTGTCACATGCGAAAGTGTGCAAGGCAAAAGCATATCGAAAATTGTGCTTATTGCGACGAATATTCCTGTCAGAAACTCGAAGAATTTTTCGCAACATACCCGGAAGCCAGGAAACAATTAGACCAGATAAGAAGCGGACTCTAATAGACTCTGCAGAAGGAGAAATAAAAGCAATGAAAAGTTACAGAAAAGAGCTTTGGTTCAATACGACAAGCAGGCGCGAATATATTAATATCACGCCGGAGGTTGAAGAGTGTCTTAGAGAAAGCGGCATCGAGGAAGGCTTTTTGCTCTGCAATGCCATGCACATAACCGCCAGCGTTTTTATTAATGATGATGAATCCGGACTTCATAACGACTTCGAGGTCTGGCTGGAAAAATTAGCGCCGGAAAAGCCTTACTCGCAGTATCAACACAACGGCTTCGAGGACAACGCCGACGCCCACCTTAAGCGCAGTGTTATGGGCAGGGAAGTGGTCGCGGCCGTAACCGGCGGCAAGCTTGATTTCGGCCCGTGGGAGCAGATATTCTACGGCGAATTCGACGGCAAAAGAAAAAAACGCATCCTGGTAAAAATCATTGGCGAATAGGTTGGTGACATCATGGCATTGCTGCTTTTTTTAGTTCAGGTTTTTACGATATCTCTTTCGGGGGTAATGGCGCCGGGACCGGTAACGGCGGCGGCAATCGGGATGGGCTCACGCTCGCGATACGCCGGCATGCTATTAGCCATCGGCCACGGTATTATCGAATTTCCACTGATGATATTGATTGTTTTGGGGATGGGTCGAATTCTAAAGCTGCCGACGGCACAAATTGTAATCGGCCTGGCCGGCGGGGCATTCCTGTTGATGATGGCGGTTGGGATGCTGAAGAGTTTGCATTCGGCCGAAATTCAGGAAACTAAAGTCGCCAAAAGCGCGCCGATGATGGCGGGGATAATACTGTCGGCGAGTAATCCGTACTTTCTGTTCTGGTGGGCTACCATCGGGCTGGCCCTTGCTACCGCCGCGACCGGCATGGGAATATGGGCTTTTGTATTATTTGCCGTAGTTCACTGGCTGTGCGATTTTATCTGGCTGAGTGCCTTGTCGTGGGCGAGTTTCAAAGGCACCGGCCTGTTCGGACCCCGCAGCCAGCGAATCGTGCTGATGATCTGTGCCGTAGCACTGTTTTTCTTCGGCTTGTTCTTTATTTACAAGGCTGTGACTGCACTAATCTTAAACTTTTCAGGCAGTTGAGTCCTGTGTATCGTTGTCCGGAGCCGCATTATCCTGCTTAGGATTTAAGATTTGCTTTAGAGTATACCGTGCCAGGGCGCTTCGTTGGGATTGAGCTATTTCCTTCAAACGATCTGCCTGGTCGGTTCCGGATTGTGCAAAGCCAGTGGCAGCTATAGCTTCGGTAATGTCGGATAGTTTGATATTTGCCGGGTCCCTGGCCGGCAGGAAACCTGTCACAGGCTCGGATGTTCTGACTATGAGCCTGCTGTTGACGAGATGGTCGAGAATTTTATGCCCGAACTCGGCGGGAATATCTAATTTGCGGCATATGGCTTCGGGCGAGACCGGGGCCTGATTTGTCTGGAAAGCAGCGGCGATCTCTCTGACGATATTGATTATGGTCAGGTCGTTGGCTATGAAATACTCCTCGGTTTGTCTGGCGGCGGCGATTTCTGCGGCGTCGAGGCTCTTTAAGTGCTGAGTGGTATATGTCAACTGCAGACCAAACAACACAGTCAGCCAGGTAATATAAACCCAGACCACCGTCATGGGAATCAGCGCCATTACACCGTAAACCGTGCGATACAGCCCCAGTTCCGTTATACAATATCCGAAGATGCTTTTGGCCGCCATCCAGACCAGGGCCGCTATTGCCGCACCCCAGATGGCGGCCTTGAAGTTGACTTTTGTGTTAGGCATAACAAAGTAGAGCAGAAAGAAGGCGACGGTAGCTACAATATAGGATAGGATTGCAGGGGCCACATGTGACAGTACGGTTTCCTGGATATTCGCGATTTTCGAATATTGCGTGATAACGTATATACCGGCTCCGAGAAGCAATGGCCCGAGAGTCAAAAGCGCCCAGTAGCTGATAATCCGATGCAGAAAATTTCTGCCGGTCGCGACGTGCCAGATATTGTTAAACGATTTCTCTATCGTTGCAAGCAGAGCCAATGCGGCCCAAATAACAATCAATATGCTGAACAGCCCGATTTGTCCTTTCTTGGTCTCATTGAAGAACCTCGCAACGATATCGTCAAGGTGTTCGGTAAGCTTGATTGTTTCTTCGGGATTATCGCTGCTTTGGACCGGGCTGTTAAAAGCTGTAAAGTTGGCCTGGTCGTATATGAAGTTCTTTACCTTCTCGCCTATATTACTATAAGATGGAAACGATTGGAATATCAAAAGCGTCACTATCGCCAGAGGGACAATTCCGAAGACTGTGTGATAAGAAAGAGCGGCGGCCTGCTGGCCTGAGCGGTTTATCTTCAGGAGTCTGGCGCAGTGCGACCAGAGTTTGATTTGAAAAACCACGAAGCGGCCGGCTTTACCGAGCTGTGTAGTCGGTGTAGTCAATAGCTTTTCAAGCTTCAGCATCTCTGTTCCCTTTCAATCGCAGGGCGCTTTTGTCAATTCGGGCGAAGTCCTGCATAGCGGGATTGCAGACCGAATAAAGTTTTTTTGCCGGCTTGCCGGCGACAAAACCGGTTGCTTTGTATTACTTGAATAACTCTTCAAGACCCCTTCGCAACAGTTCCTCTCCTTGTCCTTTTAATTGTAATTCGAGTAGTTTGGCCGTATCGAGCTGGGGCTTATCGACCGTGCCCTTGAGCGGCAGCGTAATCCTTGAGCCGGATGTTTCTCTGCCAAGCTTCACTGTTTGACCTGCGGTAGTATAAGGCAAAGTCACGGTCATATCCAGACTCTTATCCAGGCCGATTGAGCCTTTGAAATTAATTGGGTTACCGTCTACGTCGATTTGCATATCGTCGTATCGCAGAACACCCTTCTGGAGAACCAATTTAGTCGGGTGCATGTTCAACATTGTACCGCCGGCGCTGCCGCCGGCTACAGCAAGAATCTGTCCCAGCAAATCCGAGGCCTGCAATTTTAATTCGCTGATCGATATCGTGCCGATTACGACCGTGTCGTTCTTCGCTTCGGCACTGAGCGGTATGGCTAATTGCTCACAATTGAAGTTTGCAATGCCGCTGACATTGACGGCGTCACCAAAAATGGGATTGACGTATTTCAAAAGTTTCTTTGTTGTCGCATCGTTGACTTTAATATCCTTTACTATCTGCATCGGTTTGGCGGCTTTGAAGAGAGCGGGTTTTAGTTTGAAATCCGCACCGCCGGCAAAGTTGAACTGTCCCTCGTTGACGGTCGTCGTAAACGGTGCGATGTTCAACAATCCGTTCTGCACCTGGACGTTGACATTGGTGGGACCGAAATCAAGCCCCATGTAACCGGCCTTTTCAAAGCCTACATTGGCTTTGGCATTGAGATTGGACATTAGTTTGTCCGTTTGGTCGGCCGGGTATTCGCTGATAAAACTGACGGCGTCTTTTCTTTTGCCTTGAAGTGACAGGTCCTCCGGCAGATAAGGTGCCGCCACGGCGCTGACAGCCGACCAGTCATATTCACAATCGGCCTGTCCCTGCAACGTGGTCTTGCCGTCTTTTGTGACCTGGGAGAATTGGCCCTTTGTGATTTTTATTTGCGGGCTTTCGAGCTGCAGGGTTTTGACGTTAATCGCTTTTTGTTCGGGATCGAGTTCCGCTTCGAAGGCGAGCGTCACTTCGTTCTGCTCGAAGGGCTTCTTGCCGGGCGAGCTGAGCTTCAGGCCTTTGATTTTTGTCGAGTCGGTTGAGATTTTATAGGTTTTCTTTTCCGAGCTGACGGAGATTGTTGACTCTGCGATGCCGGCCAATTGCATGTCCTTCGGAAAAGAAGCGAACATAACGGCAAACGGCCGAACTTTCTCGAAGTTGACGTTATTTGCAGATATCGACAGGCTTAATGGTGTCGTCGGCTCGGCACCCAGCGGAACAATGCCGTTTTTTACGCTGAACCGGCCCAGGCTCGCATTGGCAATTACCGAGTCGACGGCCACAAGGTTCTTCTTCCTGTCCATATTTACGGCGAAATCTATGTTCGCCATCGGCTCTGAAGCACTGAGCCCTTCCTGCGAACTCAGGAGAAGATTTTTAACTGTCCCTGAGCCGGAAGCGGCAATTCTATTTTCTTCGATAGAAATCTGCCCTGCTTCCTGAAGCACTCCGGACATCTGGTATTGGCCGATATTGACGAACTGCCCTAATTCCGCCTGCAGTTTTGCCAGGTCCGCCTCGGCACTGTATTTCACCAATTTGGTGCTGCCTGCGCAATTGATTTTGGCAAAAGAAGCTGAGACGTCGACTTTATCGAAGTTTATGCCGGCTTTATCCGATGAAATTTGCGCTTCAGCCTCGATAGGTTGGGACATCGCGATTTTCTTGCCTTCGATGGTGCCCTCCAGGGCGGTGATAGTTGCGTTGGCCTGGATTTGTTTTTGGCCGCCGGCTTTGGGGGAAGTCTCGACATTTCCGCTCAACTGTCCCGAGGTTAGCTGCATGCCTTCTTTGAGCCCCAGAGTTTTTGGAATTTGCGACGAGACGGCGGCTAAGTTGCAGTTGAATGTACCTTTCAGGTTGTAATTCGAATCGGCGCCAAGCAGGTCACCCAGGGACTTGAATGTCGTTGGGACGACCCCGCTTGCCGCCACGGATGCCCAATCGCTTTTTAGCTGCATGTTATCGATATTGATTGTTTCCTTTTGCTGGTTCAGCTTCACACTGATATCCAGATCGCCGGTTTGCAATCTGTCACCCTTTAGCTGGGCGCCTGTTATCAGAAGATTCTTACCTTTGATGCCTGCGTTTAAATCTTCGATTTGGCCGTCTTTGATTTGACCGGTTGCATGAGCTCCGACGAGCCCTTCGGCCTGGATATCAACTCCGGCCAAAGCTAAGATCGGCCCCAGAGATTCGAGGTCCAGATCGTTCACATCGACAGTCAAATCGCCGCTCGTACCCTTGAGGCTCCATCCGGTTTGCTGCTTCGGAGTAATTGTGCCGGCGGCTTTAATCTGAGAGGTTTTGCCCGCCTGGGCTACTGCCATTGTCAGATCGAAATTTGATTGCTGTCCCGGCGGCTGCAAGTTTATTTTTGAATTTATCCGCGACAGCTCGACCGTTCCGGATTTTGGATCAGTAACTTTAACATTGCCGTCACTGAGGACAAGCTCCATTCTTTTTACCGGCAATACGACAGGCTGCATTCCTTTGCCGGCCGGCCGTTTTGGGGCGGGGCTTTTGGCCTTTTGTGTCTGTAAGTCTTTAAGATTAATCTGGACGTTCGGCGTGTCAATCAAGGTTTGACCAAAGGATAAATTGCCGGTCAAAATGGAGCCGTAATGTGGTTTTGTGGCGATTTCCTTGACCTGAACGGAGATTTGGCCGGCATTGTCGTTAAAGCTGAAATCTGCAACCTTGATGCCCTTCAGCCAGCCCATCGAGAGATCGGCAAAGTTCGTTTTGCCGGCAATTGAACCGTTGATTTTAGCTAATATTATCTGACGGCCCTTCCCGGATGAGACGATTGCGGGTACAAGCAAGAGCACGAACACAATCAGAATCACTAACAGTGCCAATGCCAGCTTGAGCAGCCTTCTGCCGGTCTTTTTTTGTGGCTTGATTTTTGTTTTGTTTTCTGCTCGCATCGTTTTGACCTCCAAAATTAAGTCAGTGAATATTGGCACAAAAGCATAAGGACAAAAGACGCCTGACTTGTGTCTTGTGAAATTATGATTTGTGCGTTTTTTGACAAAATCAATCGAGCAATATTTCATCCGACTTGTTTTTGATCAGCCCGTCAACTTTGTCGGTGTACTGCTTGGTAATATCATCGACTTGCTTCTTGCCTTTTTCGAGGTCATCTTCAGTGCTGAGTTTGTCTTTTTGCTGCTTTTCGAGATGCTTGATTGCGTCTCTTCGTATATTGCGAATACCAACCTTTGTCTGTTCGCCGGTCTGTTTGGCCTGCTGAACGAGCTGTTTTCTTCTTTCCTCGCTTAGTGCCGGGATATTAAGTCTGATTATTTTTCCATCTATAATCGGCGCGATGCTCAGGTCGCTGGCCTTGATTGCTTTTTCGATTTCTCTAATCGAAGCGGGATCGAACGGCTTAATCACAATCATATCCATTTGAGGCGTTGCCAGGGTTGCCATCTGCTTCAATGGCGTAGGCGTCCCGTAAAAATCAGCCCTGATGTTTTCGACCAGTCCTGTTGCGGCTCTACCGCTGCGGACAGCTTTTAGTTCGTCCTTCAGGACTTCGACGGCTTTTTTCATTTTAGATTCGGTGTCCGAGACTATTGATTTGGTAGGCATCTTCAACCTCATTTAGTTACTATTTTGGTACCAACTTGCTCGCCACGAAGAGCCTTCGTTATGTTGCCCTTCTCGAAAATATTCAAAACAATAATCGGGATATTGTTGTCCCGGCAAAGACTTATCGCTGCATGATCCATTATTCTAAGTTTCTTTGTCAATACCTGGTCATAAGATAATTTCTCAAAGAGCCTTGCGTCCGGATTTTTTTGGGGGTCATCACTGTAAACTCCCTGAACTTTTGTCGCTTTTATAAGCAGGTCTACGTCAAGTTCCGAAGCCCTCAGAGCTGCGCATGTATCGGTAGTAAAGAAAGGATTTCCTGTTCCGCCCGCTAATATCGCTACTCTTCCGCGTTCGAGGTGTCGAATGGCCCTTCTGCGAATAAAGCCCTCGCACATCGCTGGGACGTCTATTGCGCTGAGGACCCTCGTTTCCTGGCCGAGCTTCTCAAGCGTTTCCTGGAGCGCACAGGCATTGATAATCGTAGCCAACATCCCCATATAGTCCGCGGTATTCCTGGGTATATGGCTGGTCTTAGAGAAGCTTTGCCCCCTTAGAAAATTACCTGCTCCGACCACAATCGCAACCTGCGGCCCAAGTTTGCAAATCTCAGCGATTCTCTCTGCAATTGACTGAAGCGCAGCACCATCGATCCCGAACTGACCCGCTTTGCAAAAACTTTCACCCGAAAGCTTCAACAGAATGCGATGATAATTGCTCTGAGCCATTTTTATATCTCGTGAAGGGCATCTCGTGTCTCGTTTCACGAGGCATCCTAGTTATCCGACTTCAAATCGGACGAATCTTTTTATTTTTGCCTCACCGCCGGCTTGTTTGGCCGCTTCAGCAAGGACCTGCTCGACGGACTTACTGTCGTCTTTGACGAAAGGCTGCTGCAGAAGGCAGTTCTCAGCAAAGAATTTCTTTATTTTGCCTTCGACAATTTTATCTATGATATTCGCCGGCTTGTTCTTAACCTGCTCGGCGAAAATGGCCTTTTCCCGCTCGATCGTTTCAGGATCAATCTGGTCTTTATCAAGCGCCATGGGCTTGGTTGCGGTTATGTGCATAGCTATGTCTGAGGCGGTTTGCTTTAGTACGTCTCCGGCTGCGATGGCTTCGTCGCTGGTCTCAAACTGGACCATTGTGCCGACTTTTTCATTGAAGTGAACATAAGTGCTAATCAGTCCCGGGCTGTCGAGCTTGTATTTGGCGTAGTCTCCAACCTGGGTTTTCTCGCCGGTTTTACTGACTAATTCGGTCATAATATCACCAAATTTTCTGCCGTCGGCAGAGGTCTCAAGAACATTCTCAATACCTTCGTCGGCCGGGCAGGCCAGGGCTACGTCGGCCAGAATTTGTGCCGTCGCCACAAAATCGTCGCTCTTGGCTACAAAATCCGTCTCGCAGCAAAGCGTTGCCAAGGCCGCCATCTTACTGTCGGGGCTGATTTTGCTTACGATCAGTCCTTCGGAAGTGTCTCGACCGGCACGCTTTGCCAGGGTCGCGAGGCCTTTTTTTCTCAGTAAATCCATTGCTTTCTCGACATCACCATCCGTGTCCTGAAGGGCTCTTTTGCAGTCCATCATTCCCTGCCCGCTCATCTTCCGCAGTTTCATAACCATCGCTGCTGAAATCTCAGCCATCTTAAAAACTCCTATTCTCTTGTGCTTCGTGGATTGTTACTCGTATTATGCTAACCGGCGGTAGAACCGCCGGCTAAATACCTAAGGACTATCTACTATTGGCTATTTGCCTTTTTACCCGGGCTCCTGCTGTTCGGCGGCTTGGCTTTCTTGCGAAGGTGCGTCTGGAATCTGTACTGGGCTTTTCTCAATCGCTTTCGTTGCTTGAGGTTTTTCTTCACTGGCGCGGGCCAGTGCCGGTCTCTTTGGACGGACGCGTCTCGGTCGTTGCGGCAATTCCTGATGAACTGCAGTCATCGTTTTGCCAATCGCTACAGCATCAGCCAATTCGTTGAGTATCAGATCGACCGCCCTGATCGAATCATCGTTTGCTGGAATCGCCACATCCACCGTGTCAGGATCCGAATCGGTATCGAGAAGTCCTATGGTAGCAATCTCCAGCTTTTTGGCCTCCCGAAGAGCAAGATATTCCTTCTTCGCGTCAACTACGACGACGGCACCCGGCAAACGGGACATATTCCGAACGCCCTGCAGATTAGCTTTAATCTTTCGCATTTCGCGTTTTAGCCTCGATGCCTGCTTTTTGCTCTCACTATCCAGCGTTCCATCTTCGACCATGGCTTCCAGCTGCTCCAGTCTCTGTAGTCGGGAGCGTATTGTTCTAAAATTGGTAAGCATACCGCCAAGCCATCGCTGGGAAACATAGTGCATCCCGCACTTTTCAGCGATAGATTCTACAGCCTTTTGGGCCTGACGTTTTGTGCCTACGAAAACGACGTCTTTGCCGGAAGAAACTACTTCAGCAAGAAGTTTTTTAGCGATTAGCAGCCCTGTTAAGGTTTTTTTGACATCGATGATATGGATATTGCCGCGTTTTGCGAAAATGAATGGAGCCATTTTCGGATCCCATCGGCTCACGCCGTGTCCAAAATGCACCCCTGCGTTAATAAGTTTCCGTGCCAGCTCTTTAGCCACAAAAGATCTCCAAAAAATTTATAAAACTTGACCTCATACGCTATATACAAACAGACAAAGCAAAGAAAATAATTTAAATCCATCAATATGTCAAGAGTTTATGTTAAGAATTTTTCTAAGATATGGACGAATTTCTCAATTCGCCACAGGTAGGAGAATTATCGCGGTTATACCAATTGGAATTAGTTCTTGCACCGCACAGTCATTCCCGCGAAGGCGGGAATCTAGTTTTTGTCCCGTTCCGGAGTCTTAGTAAAAAGTAAACCGCTGTTATTGAGCAATATTCCATCACTATAAGCGTAAATATTGAATACAATTGGTATTAGACTCCGATTATATGCGAAAGTATAAGTGCTCCTTGGAAGGTTCACTGCTGGGTGCGTTTTGACGGCCTTTCCCAGAAGCGATAACCTGGATAAGGATTCTCAATACCAGATTGTAATGATAATATTGGGCTCGATTTTTTTGGACTGGATTAGGCCCGTAACAACATTTGTTCGTTTTATTGTAACATCCGGATTTTCATTCAGCCATCTGGTGATTTGCTCATCAAGAAAATTCAGAGCCCCGGGGTGCAATTTTGTGAAAAAGGTCTTTACGCCCACAATTCGGTCGGTGGGAGCAATTTTTTCCGTCGGTTTTTTTGCCGCTGGCTTAGGCATCTCAATCTTCGGTATTTGGACAGGGCTCGTGCCGCCCAGGTCTAAAGGGGCATGTGAAACACCTTTTTCGCCCAGGTCGGAATCGTCAAATGGGATTGATTTGTCGATATCATTGTTAATAGGGGCTGGTTGATTGAGAGGATTGTTGATATTTAAATTTTCCATAGAGTATCCCTTCATCAAAGATTTAGATTTAGCAATATCACCCGGAAATGAAACGGTTGATTAACAGACGACAACGGCGTGGCTTAGCCGGATATCTCATTTGTCTGGTCTATTTCTGTAAACTTTGTCAGGCTTTACTCTCAGCCTTATCCTCTTCGGCCTTTACATTATCAGCTTTTTCCGCCTTTTGGGCAGTGGGCTGCTCGGTTTGAGATGCTGATTTTTCAGTCCTGGCTTCGGGCTTGTTCGGGCCTTCTTTTTTGGCATCTTCAGCGGCTTTGATCTTTGCTTTAGCTTCGGCTTTAGCCTTATTAGCCTCTTCCTGGGCTTTTTTAGCCTCGGCAATTGCTTTGTCTGCAACTGCTTTGGCTTCTTCGGCAGCCTTTGCCTTTGCCTGAGCTTCGGCGTTTGCTTTTTCGGCGTCGGTCTTAATCTTCTCCGATTCGGCTTCCATCTGAAGTCGCTCGTTCTCTGCTTTTTGGGCTCGTTCCTCGGCTTCTCTAATGTCGATTCTGGCCTGGGCTTTTTCTACTTCGGCCTCAAGACGCGACTGTTCGGCGTCCTGGACTGTCTGATCGCGTGCCTCATCACGAGCTTTGAATCCAAAGGGATCCGTGATCATTTCACCCAGGCCTGAGGGGGTATCCGGTTCGTGCTTCCTTTTGACCTCTTTCATTACTTCTTCCTTTGGTCTTCCGTCGGTGGAGATGGTTGGAGTCAGTATGAAAATGGTCTCGACGGCACGGCTTTCGGTATCCTCGCTGGAGAACAGAAAGCCGAGAATCGGGATATCTTTCAGAATCGGAATGCCGCGAACCACCGCGAACTCTTCGTTTTTCCTGATTCCACCGATTATGAGGCTTTCACCCTGTCTGATACGGTTCTCTTTATTATCGATTTGCTTTTTTGTAATGATTGGTACTTGCTTTACACCTTCGGGCGTGTTCTTTGAACCGAGTGTAATGGATGTTTCCAGGCCGATGTAGCCGTCTCCGAAGACGTGGGCGGTGATTTCAAGCGAGTCAACTACATCTTCATATGTAGTACTTGTCTCCAAATAGTCTGATATCGTGGAGCGCATTGTGGTCCGGTCAATCGGAACCTTCTGCATTGATGAGACTTTAGCTGTTCCGCCGTTGACCACTTCGAGCGTCGGATTCATCAGAATTTTCAAGTAGCCCCTCGACTCGAGCAGGTCGATTAACAGCGTGAAGCCATGGCCTGCTTCGGCAGCGTTCAAATACCCAATGTTAAGACCCATTCGAGATCGTGCCACTTCCCTGAGCGAGGCCCCTGGAAACGCGGGAAGATATTCGTCGTCCTGTACCAATTGTCGAACATCAGCTCCGAAAGCCGTCCCTGCGGGATTCATCACGATCTTCTCACCGAACAGGTTGTCGATTGCTATAGTGGTTTCACGGTCAAATGTCATATCCGCATAAACCTCTGAGATCAGACAATCTATCTTGATCTGAACCGGCTTAACATCCACCTGATGGAGAACGTCCAGTACCGCCTCGGCGTCTTCACGAGCTGGACATCTTACTATCAACTGGTTTACGGCGGGATTGCTGCTGACAGTGTAGTCAACCAATTTCGTTTCTTTGCCTTTTTTATCGAATAGCTTTGTTGCAAATTGTTCATGGATAATTTTTTTTAAGTTATCCGATTCATGGTACTTGCAGAAGTACGATAATCTCCACTCCGGTGTGCCACCTACTATTTGCTGAGAGATTTCGGGCGGTTCTCTATAAATATCGGGTATAGGGACATTCGGTTCGGGAGTAACATTAATCTTCAGATCACGGAGGGTGCGCTTGACTTCTTTTTCCGTATCTGTTTGGGCGGAGATGCTCCCCCATTCTCCTATCCATAGTAAAATTGCCGCAGCTACAACTACAATCAGCCGATGATTACGGACTTCTTTTTGGTTTCCGCTGCTGCTCATAATATTTTGAATCGCCATTATAACTACACGCTCAATAAGCGGAATGCTGCCGTACATTTCCGACCTGTTTTATAGACGGAAACTCTCCTTATTATATTGCATATATTTTTATCGTCAAGTATATTACGATAGAATTAATGAAAATGTTTCTTTTTTTGGGGGCAAAATTGCGTTTTTCTCTATTTTTTGGGTTTTATGGAACGAAAAAGGCAAAAAATCACTGTCGGTTTTGTCTCTTTAGGCTGTCCGAAAAACGTGGTTGATAGCGAAAGAATGTTGGCTGAAATTGTCCAGGCGGGTTTTCCGATAACTGATGAGACTGATAATGCCGATATTGTTGTTATCAATACTTGTGGTTTTATCGCCCCAGCCGAGGCTGAGTCACTCGAAGCGATAAGACACGCGGTGGATTGTAAGCTTAGTGGTGCCGTAAAAAAAGTTGTTGTTGCCGGTTGTCTCGGCGAAAGATTAGGAGCGGAGCTTCTCGAAAAGGTAGAGGGTATTGATGCTGTTGTCGGCCTCAGTCAGCGGGATAATATTGCCAAAATAATCGAAAAAACTTTTTCTTCCGATATCGGCGGACGTTGCGAAGACTCTTATTCAAACCAACAATTGTCTCCAATTAGTGACCGAGTTGTAGATGACAGATGCAGATTACTTATTACTCCGCAACATTGGGCGTACCTGCGAATCAGCGAAGGCTGCAATCACCGCTGCTCTTTTTGCACGATACCGTCAATAAGAGGCAGGTTCCGAAGCAAACCCATGGAGCTTGTTCTCGCCGAGGCCGAAGAATTAGTTTCCGCCGGCGTGATCGAGTTGAACGTTATCGCACAGGACACAACATGCTACGGGCACGATTTGAAAATAAAAAATGGTTTGCCCGTTCTTCTGAAAGAAATCGAGAAAATTACCGGTCTGGCATGGCTTCGGCTGATGTACCTGTATCCGACAGGGATTGACGGCGAATTGATAGAGGCCATTGCGAAAAGCGAGAAAATCGTTCGCTACCTTGATGTCCCGCTCCAGCATGTAAACGATAAGATCCTTAAGTCGATGCGCCGGCCCGATACCAGGGACAAGCTCCAGCGCCTGATCGAGGATTTGCGTCTTGCTATGTCCGATATTGTGCTGCGAACAACACTGATCGTCGGCTTTCCGGGCGAAACCGACCGGCAGTTCGAAGAGTTGATGGACTTTGTCAAGTGGGCGAGGTTTGATGCCCTGGGCTGTTTTACGTTCTATCCCGAATCAGGAACTGATGCCGCCGAATTGCCCGACCAGGTCCCGGACAAGGTCAAACAGCAGCGTCTCGATGAGCTTATGCTCACCCAGCAGAAAATCGCATTTGCCCGAAACAAAGACAGAATCGGTGACAACGTTACCTGCCTGGTGGATTCGGTTGACCGTGACAGCCTCGGCAGGGGACGCTATTACGGGCAGGCCCCAGATATCGACAGCATTTGCATAATAAAACACTGCTTGGCAAAGCCGGGACAGTTCGTCGAGGTAAAAGTCGTTGGAACACAAGATTATGATTTGCTCGTTAAGCAGATTTAGTATTGAATTTTGTCGCTAAATACGTAAACTTTCAGATTATGTTAAAGCAGCTTCCGAATATTCTGACTATGGGCCGGCTGGTTTTGACCATTATCTTTCTGGTTATGATTCTTATGGCCCCGCAGTATTACGCCGATGGTGAAGTGCCGTTTCCCGGCTTTCTCGATGTCGCCTTCATTCTCTTTGTGATTGCCGGCCTGACCGATATCGCCGATGGCATAGCGGCACGCAGGTTGAACGTAACCAGCAAATTCGGGCGAATGGTCGACCCTCTGGCAGACAAAGTTCTGGTCTGCGGGGCGTTTATTTGCTTTGCAATTATCGGTCAGCCAAAATTTTTCGGCCTGGGCACCGGTGTCTTAACCGCGATTCACTGGTCCGTGGCAGGCGTTTTAATCGCGAGAGAGGTTTTCGTCACAATATTGAGACACATTGCGGAATCCCGCGGTGTCAATTTCGCTGCGACTGTGTCCGGCAAGATCAAAATGTTCCTCCAATCGTTCGCCATAGGCACGGTTATAATCAAAATGGCCCACGTCCAGACCGCCGCATGGGGATACTGGTTCGCAACCGTGGTTTTTACACTGATGCTGGTGGTAACGGTCATCTCAGGCATCAGGGCTATCCAGCGTCCGCACGGCTAAAAAGCAATATAAAGGAAAGAGGCTCATGAAAAACCAGGCATTTTATCACGTAACAATATTGGTAGTCTTCTGCGCAGCCGTAAGTCTGTTCGCAAATGCAGCCACGGCAAAGGATGAGTTCCTTCCCCCGATTTCCGATGGGAAAATATGGAAACTCGCCTGGAGCGACGAATTCGACGGCACTCAAATCGACCAGTCCAAATGGGAAATACTCGGCGATTTCAAACGCCGGGACGGCTTCTGGGTTAAAGAAGACTCTTATCTGGACGGCAAGGGAAACCTCCTCGTCCGCACGAAAAAGGACGGCGAGCGATACACCAGTGGCTCCCTTCGCACCAGGGGTAAATTCGAGCATAAGTTCGGCTACTGGGTCTGCCGGAGCAAGTTCCCCACGCAGGAAGGTCACTGGCCCGCGTTCTGGATGCATGCCAATACCGTCGGCAAGATCGGAGACGAAGGCAGGGACGGCACCGAAATTGACATTATGGAAAAGCCCTGGCGCGAGGACAAAATCACGCAGAACCTGCACTGGGACGGATATGGCAAAGAGCACAAAAGCGCAAGTAGCGGGGAAATAACAATCCCCGGCGTCAGTCAGGGTTTTCATACGTTCGCTTTGCATTGGACTCCTAAGCAATACGTTTTCTACGTCGACGGCAAAGAAACCTGGCGCACCAGCGCCGGCGGTGTCTCGCAGGTGCCCCAATACATAAAGCTCACCGAGGAAATCGGCAAATGGGGCGGCGACATAACAAAGGCCAAACTTCCCGATTATTTCGTGGTCGATTACGTCCGCGTCTACGACATGGTTGAGCGCGACGATGCGACGGCACGAAAAGAGCTCATCCGCAAAGCCGTGGACGTCAGACCTTCGGCCCGGCAGCTCGTCTGGCAGCAGCTTGAGTTCATCGGCTTTGTCCACTTCGGCGTCAATACCTTCACCGGCAGGGAGTGGGGCACCGGCGAAGAAGATCCGAAAATCTTCAATCCCGAAAAACTCGACACAGACCAGTGGTGCCGGACGATGAAAGCCGCCGGAATGAAACAGGTAATTCTCACGGCCAAGCATCACGACGGTTTCTGTCTGTGGCAGACGCGATATAACACGCACTCGGTCGCATCGAGCACGTGGCGCGACGGCAAAGGCGACGTGCTGCGCGAGTTGGTCGATTCCTGCCGTAAGTACGGCCTGAAAGTTGGCGTATATTTGTCGCCCGCCGATTTGTACCAGATAGAAAATCCCGATGGTCTTTACGGCAACCTTAGCGAATATTCCGAGCGCGTAATTCCACGCCCCGTGCGGAGCCGGCCATTTAAAGATAAGCGGACCTTCAAATTCGTCGTAGACGATTACAACGAGTATTTTATGAACCAGCTCTACGAACTGCTCACCGAGTACGGGCGGATCCACGAGGTCTGGTTCGACGGCGCGAATCCCAAACCCAAGGGCGAACAGAAATACACCTACGCGCACTGGTACGAGCTTATCCGCACGCTGCAGCCTGGAGCGGTGATATTCGGCAAAGGCCCCGATTTGCGGTGGTGCGGCAACGAGGCCGGCAATGCACGGGCCGCCGAGTGGAGCGTTATCCCCATCGATGCCCCGCCGGATAAATTCACCTGGCCCGATATGACGGCCCGCGACCTGGGCAGCCTCGACAAACTGAAGGCGACTCTCGACAAAGGCGGTTACCTGCACTGGTATCCCGCCGAGACCGACACGTCCATCCGCCACGGCTGGTTCTGGCGCGATGAACAGCAGAAAGTCAAGACCACCGAACAAATCCTCGATGTCTGGTTCAACTGCGTCGGCGGCAACTCGGTTTTCCTGCTGAACATCCCACCTAACAGCGATGGTCTGTTCAGCCCGCGCGACTGCAAAGTGCTGACCGAGGTCGGCCAATACCTGCGCGAGACGTTCAAGACCAATCTCGCCGCCGGCGCCAAAGCGACCGCCTCGGCCACAAGCGGGCGCAATTTCAGAGCCGCAAACGCCCTCGACGGCGATACAGGTAACTGCTGGATGCCTCCCGACTGGACCACCGAGGCAGAGCTGACAATCACGCTGGCCGGCGAGAAAACCTTCAATACCATAATGTTCCAGGAGCAGCTCCGCGGCTTCGGCCAGCGAATCGCAAAATTCGCCGTCGATGTGCAATCCAGCGGTAAATGGCAGCAAGTCGCCGAGGGCCAGACCGTAGGCTACAAAAGAATCTGCCGATTCCCCGACGTCACAGCAAAGAAAGTGCGAATCAGAATCTTAGACTCGCGCCTGTGCCCCACAATCGCCAACGTCGGTTTATTCCACGCCCCGCCGATTCGATAGAATCCCGTGCCGAGAGAATACAGATTGGCTTTGAATTGGCTTTGTTTTTTCGTGCCCCGCAGAGCGGTTTATTGCCATAACTTCCTTTCAAAAAAGACTTTGCGCCAATTATACCCGCCGGCAAATTGGCTTTGTTTTTTCAAATCGTTTTTCAACCCCCAGAAAATCTGGGGGCTAACTAAGATTGGCTTTGTTTGGCTTTGAATTGGCTTTGTTTTTTCGCCGTCTCAAAGCATGGAATTCTTCATAATTACCTTTCATATAGATACTTAAGCTCGTTTTGCCCATTCGCAAATTGGGTTTGTTTTTTCAAATTAAGCTCAATTTTTCGTCGTTTTCTACTCTTTTTCACCTGTTTTTTTCATTAATCTGCCTTCTGCTTCTTCGTTTCCACTCAGGACGAGTATACTATATACGAATTAACAGCCGGTTTTACTCTCATTTTACCGTTTCCCTTTTGCCTTTTTACTTCAATATCATCTTGTTATCTTATCTTTTTTATTCTGTATTCTATTCGTTATACATTATACGAACGGCAATCCAAAAAAGCGGGCAAATTTTAATAAATCTCCGTGAGACGGCGTTATCTACCGCAGAGAACTCCGAGGACGCAGAGTAGGAATCAAATAATCAATAGTAAATCGTAAATAGTCAATGACAAGGTCTCCGTGACTCGCCGCTGGTTACTGGTTCGTATTGCGTATTCTGTAGAGCATTCAGCGGACAAGCATAGCCGGAAGCAATTAATCAGGCCCGATCTTCTTAAGGCCCTTAATCAAAAGGACTATGAGCTATATATTGGAAATAAACATTGTCATCGCTATTTAGTGTGTAGAAAGGGCAGGTTTCCGCCACGAGGCGTCCTACGTAAGCACCATAAGGCGTCCCGCCGCAAGGCGTGCCTGTCGGTACTTCCGGGAGAGCCCGTAGGACTGTGGACTGCCCCACCGTAAGGTGTACACAAGGGAATGCGGTTCGGATTACGTGGTATTTATTGATGGAAACGATCTTGGAGGAAAACAATAACGGGCACTCGACATCCCTAATAAATCCGATTATATCAAATCTTCAATGATTCTTTTCCCGTGCACAACGGTAAGGATATGTATTTCAGAAGCGAGAATCTCGTAAATAATTCGATACTGGAATACGAATATTTCACGGATGGCTTCGTAGTTCTTCTCCGGCACGACACGGCCGAGTTTGGGGAATTTTATCAGCTTCTCGGGAGCCTGAAATATTCGCTCAACGGTTGATTCGGCATAAATGCTTGAGTCGCGGCCGATGTACTCTGCGATTGCTTGAATATCTTCAATCGCCTGAGGTGACCAGATCAGTTTGAAATCCATTTGGATAACCTGGCTTTAGCCTCTTCGTGAGAGATCTCTTTGCCGTCGCGTATGGCTTGCTGGCCCTTCTGGATTTTATCTAACACATATAGGTGATATTGGATGTCTTCGGCCGTGCTGTCATCCGGAAGGTTTTGGATCATTTTTTCTACATTTTGCTTTAGTGATTTCATAACAAATATTATAACTCAATGGACACAAAATATCAATCAATTTTAATCCTGTCTGAACAATTTTATCCCGGCCCAGGGGCAAGCCGAACAAAAACTCCGATTAGAGGTAGAATATGATCTGACAATATTCTGAAGTATGACAAAACTGTCTGCAAAACTTGCTAATAGATAAGTTGCAAAAAAGATATGACTCCAATTCTCCCCAATAACATCCACTTCGCTCACTGCGTTCGCTCAGTGGCTGCCACCCGTCACCCGTCACCCGTCGCACGAAACCATCGTCTGAAATCCGACATGATTCTATTCTATTCGTTATCGGTGTGATTCATCGCACCCTTAGACAATCCGAAAGATCCGCTCGCTTACAAAAGAGATCAACCAGATACCTTTGTCAAATGGATTATTGCTTAGATCGAGGGATGCCGATAGATCTTTAATTGAACTATCCCAGGCCCATGGTACACCTGATGTGTCACGAACAACAAGAGCAGTATTAGGACCATAATCCTTATTGAGCTTTGGCTGAATCCTTGACCTAGCCATATAGGACACATTATCTTGAAGACAACTTACGGATTCGAAGATGCTCTCCTCTCCTCGTTTGACCGCTTCCAAGTGACGCTTAAGTTCCTCAGGACTTCTTGCATTTGAACGCCCGAGAAGGGCTTGAATATCCTTGGGACGATCCTCAGTCAGGGTAATTTCGAGTCTAAGTTCATTGCCAATTTTGTCATGGCATATGAAATCTGGTGCATCTGAATGTTTAGTAATTTCATACGAAGAACTCATTTCAGAATTGTAGAGCTTAAGGAATTTCTCTGCTATACTCCGTTCAATTGCCTCCTTCTCACTCAAGTTGTTCCTTTTCATATTAATACCCCAACCAAACTTTTACAAGCGATATGTAATCAACATCTCCCACAGTAGTATATGCCGTCCGAGTGTATTCATGTCTGCATTTCGCGATTTCTTTCCCTGGCACTCGACTCTAATTTCTCAGGTTTATTGTTTGATGATACACGAGAATAGGCGTTTCTTGCAAGTGGAAATTAGAGTGAATAAAGGCGATTGTTCGGAGTTGTGTTTCTCTGACAGGGTGGCAGCCTCAAAGCCGTAGGCTTTGGGGATGGTCGCGATCAGAGGCGGCTGAACAGCATGTAGGATGGGCAGGTTCTGCCCATGCGGTTCGAGACACGTGTCATTTTCTTAGTATGAGTCGATAAATTCCTCTGTCACTTCGAGCGGATCGAGGGCGATTTTTCTGAAGATTTCTTTTTCCATTTCTTCTATCATCGGGTCGACTCTGGCGATGTTGATTTTGCTTTTTGCCGCCGAGCCGTGCGAGAAAACATTTCTTTTGTGACCTTCGGCGAGCCTTTGCTTTAACGGCACAATTTCATCGTGCATTACCCTCATGTCGGCGTAATAAAGCAGTTTTTCCTCCCATGTATCGGGGCGGTCTTTTTCATCGAGCATGGCCATGTATCGATGCCGCTTAATCGTCAAAGCCAGCACCGGGTATCGCTCCTTCAATACGTCATAAGCAGCGTCTTCATGGGTCATTGCCTTGTATTTCGCGCGCAGTCTTTGCCATTTTGCTTTTTCTTCTTCGGGAAGATTCCGCTCGAACAGGTGATAATCCGATTCCGGAAAATCAAAGACCCTCATCATATCGTGCAGCAGGCCGGCCCTTTCCAGAAGCTCGACATTGATCGCTGCGCCATTTTCGTTGAGCCTGTGCGCAAGGAAGACGGCCAGCTTAGCCACGGCCCGGCAGTGGTTTACAATGTGCGGCGGAACATGATATTCCGCTAAGAGAGCGAGGCACTCTTTACGCGTTGGAAGACTGCAATCTTTCATCGATCATCTCGGCGACTTTTTTTCCGGATACGAGCATTCCGCCGAAGATCGGGCCCATTCTCGGCAAGCCGTACACGGCGCAGACGGACATGCCGGCGACGTAAAGGCCCGGGAAAATCTCGCCGGTCTTATCGACGACGCCCGCTTCGGCGGCCTCGACGTCCATGAAGCTCTCCTGAATGCCCTGCGGCAGGAGATTCGGCTTTCTCTTTAGCAGCATTTTCACCACTTCAGCGGGATGGCCCGTCGAATCGATAACGTATTTCGAAGAGATGCAGAGCGGATCGACGTGCAGCTTTGCCAGTGTGATGGCCGAGTGATTGACGACCACGCCTTCGACGGCGTCGGATTTGACGATGACATCTTCGGCCTCGGTAAGGTTGAATATTTCCAGCCCGGCCTTCTTCGCCTTAAACGCCAGGGCGGTTGCGAATTCGATCGAGTCGTATATGTACAGGCCCTTCTGCTTCTTTGAGGTCATCTCGAACTCATCCGGAATCTTGCTGCTCTGGGTGACGACGACGTTATAGCCTGCGGCCCCGCCCCAGATTCCGCCGCCGGTGGTGAGCTTTCTTTCGAGCAGGGCAGTCCTGTATCCGGCCTTGGCAAGATAGTAGCCCGCCGTAAGGCCCGCAGGCCCGGCCCCGACGATAACAACATCATTTTCAAGATGCTCTAAAAGTTTTCTGTTATATTCCTGCGCGATGACTCTGGTAATTTCTGTCTCTATCACTTTCGTTCCCTTTCATTTGTGATGAGCTAATAGCTTATCTTAATATTATCATTTTGCCAAAAACAAAAAGCACTCCTGCAAAAGAGTGCTCGATAAGTAAAAAGTAAAAAGTAAGGAATTCCAGGTTACTCTTTTTTACTTTTTCCTTTTACCTTTTTACTTTTTTCGCCTTCCTTCGCGGGCATTGTCCCGAGCAGGTTCATAGGGTCATTTCTCAGCTTCAGGCCAGCCCCGGCCTTCCGCTCCCCTGGCCTATCCATACTTTTCAGGGCGGATTTTAATCTGTTTCGGCAGTCGCTACAAGATTTTTTTTGGTTTTACCGATAAACACCTAATCTGTTCATTGACATAAGTTATCCTTTAACCTATCATACAAATGTTAATCATAGTTAGGAAGGATGGCCTAAGTTATGTCAAGTAAAGGATTTACGCATCTTCATTTGCATAGTCAGTATTCGCTGCTGGATGGTGCTATAAAATACGATAAGCTGCTCAAGCGTTGCAAGAAGCTCGAAATGGAGGCTGTGGCGGTTACCGACCACGGCAATATGTTCGGTGCCGTTGAGTTTTATACAAAGGCTCTCGCCGCTCATATCAAGCCTGTGCTCGGCATCGAGGCTTATATTGCGCCGGGCAGCCGGCTCGACAAGACGAAAACGAGCATCTCCGATGCGGCGTATCATTTGATTCTTCTGGCACAAAACAATGCCGGCTATCATAATCTGCTCAAATTGACAAGCGCAGGCTTTCTTGAGGGTTTTTACTATCGCCCGAGAATAGATAAGGAAATCTTAGCGGAGTTTAACGAAGGCCTGATCTGCACCTCGGCATGTATAAAAGGCCAGGTTGCGGCTGATATTGCCAACGGCGATGAAAAAGCGGCTCGCCTTACGGCGGAAAGTTATCTCAAGATCTTTGGGCCCGAAAGATTTTTCATTGAGATACAAAACCACGAAGGCGACGATCCGAATATCCGGCAGGGATTGATTGACCTGGCGAAGAAGATGGGCATCGGCCTGGTTGCGACGAACGATGTGCATTTTCTTGAGCAGGACGACCACGAGGCCCACAATTGTCTTTGTGCCATAAGCACCGGCAAGAAGTTCGATGACCCCGACCGAATTATTTATCCATCCGACATTTATTTTAAGAGTCCCGCTGAAATGCGCGAGCTTTTTGCCGGAACGGCCGAGGCCTGCGACAATACACTGGCAATTGCCGAGCGCTGCAATGTCGAGCTTGATTTGAAAACCCGTCACGCGCCACGTTTCGAGCCGCCGGACGGTTTGACGCCGGAGCGATACCTTAACGATTTATGCTACGAAGGCGCCAAAAAGCGATACGGCGAGATTACCGACGAGATAAAGGCCAGGCTCGACAGGGAGCTGAACGTCATCGAATCGAAAGGCTTCTCCAGCTACTTTTTAATCGTCTGGGATTTCTGCAGGTATGCTCATGAAAACAAGATTCCCATCGGTGCCAGGGGCAGCGGTGTCGGGACGCTGGTCGGATACTGCCTCGGTTTGTGTGACGTCGACCCGATTCGCTACGATCTGCTCTTCGAGCGATTTATGGACCCTCATCGTAATGAAATGCCCGATATCGACATCGATATTTGTCAGGCTCACCGGGCAATGATTATCGATTACGTCCGGCAGAAATACGGGCACGTAGCACAGATCATTACATTCGGAACGATGAAGGCCCGTGGGGTTATTCGTGACGTCTGCAGGGTGCTCGGCGTGCCGCTGGTAGAAGCCGACAGACTGGCGAAACTTGTGCCGTTCTCTCTTGATATGACACTCGAAAAAGCGATGAAGACCGAACCGGAGCTGGAAGCCGCCTACAAACAGAGCGAGGAGACAAGAAAGGTCATCGACATCGGCCAGAAGCTCGAAGGTCTTGCACGTCACGCGTCCGTGCACGCTGCCGGCGTTGTCATTGCCGATGAGCCGCTGACTAATTTCGTGCCCTTGTATAAGGCATCGGGCTCCGATGACATTGTGACCCAGTTCGAAGGGCCGATGGTCGAGAAGGTCGGCCTGCTGAAGATGGACTTTCTGGGCTTAAAGACACTCAGTGTTCTGGAGCGGGCCTGTCAACTGGTCAAGGAAGTCCAGGGAGTAGAAATCGACCTTGAAAAACTCGATATTACCGATGCGAAGGTTTTCGAGCTGTTCTCGGCGGGCAATACAAAAGGTGTTTTCCAGTTCGAGTCCGGCGGGATGCAGAACCTGCTGATGAAGATGAAGCCCGACCGGATCGAGGACTTGATCGCCGCCAACGCGCTCTATCGCCCGGGGCCGATGATCCTGATTCCGGATTACATCGACCGCAAGCACGGCGCGAAGTGGAGCCTGCCGCACCCGATTATGACGGAGATTCTGGAAGAAACGTACGGCATTATGATCTACCAGGAGCAGGTGATGCGGATATGCAACCGTCTGGGTGACATACCGCTGCGGGAGGCTTACGCTCTTATTAAAGCGATAAGCAAAAAGAAAGCCAAGACCATCGCCAAGGAGCGGGAGCGATTCATCGCTGGCTGCGTCGATAAAGGCCTGAGCACCGGGCAGGCCGAACAGATTTTCGAGCTGATCGAGCGATTTGCCGGCTACGGTTTCAATAAGAGCCATTCGACACGCTATGCCTTCATCGCATACCAGACCGCTTATATGAAGGCCCTCTGGCCGGTCGAATTTATGGCTGCTCTTCTGACCTACGAAATGGACAATACCGAGAAGATCGTCGATTATATCGCCGAGTGCGTGCAGATGGACATCAAAGTATTGGCTCCCGATATTAACGAGAGCGGTGTGGATTTCACGCCGCTTTACGAGCAGCAGAAAGACGAGCAAAAAAATGCGGGTGTCATTCGTTTCGGTCTGGCCGCCGTCAAGGGCGTCGGTGAAAAGGCGGTTGAGCAGATTATCGCCGCTCGAAAAGAGGTCGGCAGGTTCCAGAGCCTGTTCCATTTCTGCGAGAACGTGGATTTAAGAGCCGCCAATAAGCAGGTTCTTGAGGCTCTTATCAAGGCCGGTGCTTTCGACAAGCTCGGCGGTGGCCGGGCGCAGATGATGGCCGGTCTCGAAAGGGCGATGGAGAGCGGGGCGGGCCTGCAGGCGGACAAACAGGCCGGGCAAATGAATTTCTTCGGCCAGATGGCCGGGGGAAACGATTACTCAACAGACCATAAACGCCTGCCGGAGGTCGTGCCCTGGCCCGAGCCGAAAATGTTAGCTTACGAAAAGGAAGTACTCGGATTCTATGTCACCAGCAATCCGCTCAGCCATCATGCCGAGACGATAAATATTTATTCCACTCAAAACAGCTCGCAATTAGCCGAGGCCAACGGCGAAAAGCAAATCGTCATCGGCGGGATGATAACGAAGATCAGATACAACCTGACAAAGACGGGACGAAACGCCGGCTCGAAAATGGCCGTCTTTACACTTGAGGATTTGCAGGGGCAGGTAGAAGTGGTGATGTTCCCCGATGTGCTGAATGAATTCAGCGATGTTCTGGTGCAGGACGCTGTCGTTTTTGTAAAGGGCAAGCTCGATTACAGAAGGGAACGGCCCAACGTCCTTGCTTCCGAGCTGATACGCCTCGAAGATGTCAGGGAGAAACTGGCCGCCAAGGTCAAGATAGGTCTGGATGCCAGGCAGGTCACCAAAGAAAAGGTGGCGATGATAAAAAGCATCTGCCGGCACCACAAGGGCAGAAGCCCCGTTTACGTCGCCGTACGAACCGAAAAAGGCAGGGTCTACGCCGCCGCCGACAAGGAACTGAGCGTCAATCCCGACCTCGACTTCTGCCGGAAAATGCGCCAGTTGGTAGGCGAAGAAAACTTCCAATTGGCAAAATAAATCCCAGCGGGGTCATCCTGAACGAAGCGAAGGATCTGGCCTGTCATAAATATGAGGGAGATTATTATATGGCTGTCAACGTGAGCGAGTGGAAAATGAGCCACTCGATATTTTATTGTTCTTGACGACGTGTAGAAATGACATAATAATAGCCCCTATTGCCGGAAGTAATCCCGGTTACTGATGCCCATTGGATTTTGTGTGAGATTATGTTGACGGAACAAGAAAAAGAATCCCTGAAACAACGGTTAGTTGGCTCTCTGAAGACGGAAAGAGAGGTATGCCGGATTGTCGTTTTTGGTTCGTTTGTTAATTCGGCCGATCCGCATGACATGGATGTCGCTGTATTTCAGGATAGCGATGAGAAATACCTTCCTCTGGCGATGAGATATCGCAGGAAAACTCGTGATATTGCCCGCATAATACCTATGGATATCCTGCCCTTGAAAGCCGGCGTTCGGGGCGAGATTTTCATGGACGAAATTGAACGCGGCGAGGTTATTTATGAAAGATCAGACGAAGAAGTGGCTTGAGCCGGTAGGGTGTGCACCGCACACCGTTTCCTGGAGTATTTACGCGAGGGGCACTTATTCGGGGAGCTTATTAAGGTGTGCAATGCACACCCTACCAAGCTGGTAGGCGAGGATAACTTCCAGTTGGCAAAATAATATTTGGCGGGGGCATTGTAGTTTTAGAGAAATCATAGCGGGCCATTATATTTTTCTGACGGCGATGGTGTAGATTGGTCTGTTGTCTTTGATGTATTTTCTCTCGAAATTTGTGCCGACCCATTCTCCGGATTCGGCGCCGGCGGGTTTGGCAAAATCTATTTCCTCTAACGCATCACTCCGGGCGGCTAAAACCATTTTTATCTGCTCGAAATAATCGGCGTGGTCGGTGGCAATACGTAATTGTCCGGCGGTCTTCAGGCAGCGGAGAAGATGCCCGGTGTTGGCGGGGCAGACAAAGCGTCTTTTGTGGTGACGTTTTTTGGGCCACGGGTCGGGGAAGTAGATGTGGAAACAATCGACCGAGTCATCCGGCACCGAATCGGCCAGAAACTCGGCGGCATCAGTGCGGATAATCCGCACGTTCGTTAGATTCCACCGGCCGATTCGATCGACGGCGTGACGATAGTATTTGCGGGCCCATTCGATACCGAGGAAGTTGTCACCGGGTTGGGCCGCTGCCTGGCCGAGCAGAAAGGTCCCTTTGCCGGCACCGATTTCTATATGAACCGGGCCGGGACGTCCGAAAATCCGGACAAAATCAATTTTGCCGTCCAGATCTTCGGCTTTCAGCGAAATTCCAGGAAAGTCCTGTAAGATTCGGGCCATTCGTTAAATCCGTTCTAAACAACACACATCAAAATAGTAACGAGCATCGACAGACGCCATTATACCTGAAAACGGGCGTTTTAGCGAAGTTTGAAACTTTTTTCCAGTTTTATTGCTATTAAAGTGCATGCCGGGATTGTTCGATAAGAGGCTGTGAACTCAATTGTTGGCTGATGCGTATTAATTATAGGACAGAATCGCAGAAGCCAGGGAAGGAAGGCTGAAAATGATTCTACAGTTGGTCAAATCACGCCGGAAACAAATCATCATCGATATCGATACGCAAAAAGACTTTCTATTAGCGGAGGGCAAAAACTGTATAAGAAACCACAGGAGAGTTCTGGCGCATATTCGCAGGATGATGGCCTGGGCGAGATCCCAGAATGTCCCGATCATTTCGACTGCGGAGGTTTACCCCAACAATAACGGCGAAAGTGCCGTCGGTTACTGCATTGACGGAACGGATGGCCAAAAAAAGATACGCTACACGCTTGTTAAAGACCGGGTAAGTTTTGCGGCGGACGGCAATACGGATTTGCCGAGGGATATGCTCCGGCGGCACAAGCAGGTCATTCTGCACAAGCGATGCGTCGATCCGTTTGATGAGCCGCGTATTGACAGGCTGCTGAGCGAGGTGCGCGCCAGTGAGTTCATCCTGGTCGGAGCCAGCCTCGAAGGCGCCGTTAAAATGACGGCACTGGGACTACTGCAGAGAGGCAAGAAAGTGACCATCATAATCGATGCAGTGGGTACACATAACAATAAAGATGCAAAGCTGGCACTTCGCAAGATGGAGACAAAGGGGGCTAAGCTTATCGAGACAAAGAAGCTTGCCGGGACGTCCCATCTAAAGCGGGTTGGTATATGCAATTGTGAGAGCTGCCAGGGTCTCGCGCGGAAGGCGTCGGGCAATAACGGCGAGAAAAATTAGCATCTGAACTTTTTTATATTTAACTTTCGGCTTATTCAGACCCCTGTCTCAGGGGTCTTTTTATATCAATCCAACCATATTGCCATGTAGAATAGTGTAAGTATCTCAAGCCCGGACTTTTGGCGTTTCTACGCGAGGATTTCTCCGGGATTTTTCTTTGGGTTTGGTTAATTTCTCTGGCACTACATAAGCTTCTGTTTTGCAGAGGATTGTGTTCTTTGTCATTGCGAGCGAAGCGAAGCAATCTCAACCGTTCGCAGGATTGAGATTGCCACGGCCACATGCTGTGGCCTCGCAATGACGATAGGTGAAATTCCAGACTTTGAGAGCGAGCGTTTAAGAACGAAAAATCGCGTGCCGGAAAATCTGGTCGCACCCTTTTCTTTTGCGTTCATTTTTCATCATTGACATCGTCTATTTTGCGTTATATTTATGTAGAGATTTCATGTAATTTATGGAAGGAAATTATTATGAGAAGATACGCCGCATTTCGATTTTCAAAAAGACACAAGTCCGTAATTATCCCGCTAAAGCATCGCAGTTGCTTGTTCGTGGTTGTGCTGTTGATGATGGCTGTCTGTACGGCCTCGGCAGAGAATACGGGCGTCGAAGGACCTCCGGTTCAGGTTAACGGCGTGTTTCCGAACCTGACCGTAATGGCAAAAGGAATTGGCAGCGACTCGGAGGCCGGCATCGGCGCGCTGATTCCCTGGGCCGAGAAGCTGTGGACCGTCGGATACGTAGCGCACATCCGGGGCGAAGGGCTCGGGCTCTATGAAATCAGCGAAGATATGACGATGCGGCGTCACCCGGCCGCGGTAACCGGCACATTCGCCAACCGTATGGTGCACTGGCCGTCCGGCCAGGCGTTCATCGGGCCGCACGCGATTGACGCCGAGGGTAGCGTCCGAACGATCGAATCGCTCAGGAAATACCGCCTGACCGCCACAGTGTCACACCTGACAGATCCGAATAACAAGGTATATTTCCTCGGTATGGAAGGGCGGTTCTGGGAAGTGGATGTGCACAGCCTCGAATCGAAGCTGCTGTTCGACCTTGTCAAAGAACTCGAGATAAAAGACGCCAGGGCACATTTCAAAGGCGCCTACAGCGCGCAGGGCCGAGTCGTCGTGGCGAACAATAGTTACGACGAGAAGGAATTCTTAGGCCGGAGAGACGCCGGACGGCTTGCCGAATGGGACGGCAAAAAGTGGACCATAATCGAGCGCAATCCCTTCGTCGGAGTTGGCGGAAGTGCCTCGGGCGATTCCTATGGCGGCAATACCATCTACGCGACCGGCTGGACGAAATCGTCCGTCGTGCTTCGCACGCTCGTTAAGGGCAAATGGCAGCGCTATCTGCTGCCCAAGGCAAGCGGCACCTGGGACCACGCCTGGAACACCGAATGGATGCGGATACGTCACGCCGTGACCGAACGTTTATTGATGGACGTTCACGGCATGTTTTACGAGCTGCCGGCATTTTCTTACGAGGGCAAAGTATGGGGTATCCGTCCGATTTGCAGCCATCTTCGCGTGGTTCCCGATTTCTGCCACTGGCGCGGATTGTTCGTAATGGCCAGCGACCAAATCGATCACGACGAGGGCCAGCCGCAGTCGGGCCTGTGGTTCGGCAATATCGACGAGCTCTGGTCGATGGGAAAGCCCGCCGGCTGGGGCGGGCCCTGGTGGCAGACGCCCGTAAAAGCCGGCGCGGTCTCGGATCCGTTCCTGATGACCGGCTTCGATAAGAAGGTCGTGCATCTTGCTCACGAATCAAACCGGCAAGTGTCGTTCACGATTGAGGTTGACTTTCTGGGTAATGGAACGTGGAAGAAATACGCATCCTTTAGCGTGCCTGCCAAAGGTTACGTGCATCACGAATTTCCGGATGGCTTCTCGGCCCATTGGGTGCGGGTCAGCGTCGATCAGGATTGCACGGCGACGGCGTACTTTATGTACAATTAACGGGATGAGATTATGCCGTTTCACATTCTCCGCCGGAGCTTGACAAAACGGTTGACTCCGGGTATCACGATGTGTTATTGAAAGATCGCCGGAAGGCTGCATAAAGATTTAACGATGTGGGATTATATAGGAGTAAGCGATATGAAGCATGCACTGCAAAAACTAAAGATCGTTGTAATCGGCGCTGCGATTTTGTTTTTTGCTCTGGCGTCAGGGCCGGTCGAAGCACAGGATTTGGCGGCTTTCGAAAAGCGGATGACGGAATTCACGCTGGACAACGGGCTGAAATTCCTTGTCCTCGAACGGCATGAGGTGCCGGTGGTTTCGTTCCATATCTACGCTGACGTTGGAGCGGTCGATGAGGTCCGGGGAATCACCGGTCTGGCGCATCTGTTCGAGCACATGGCGTTCAAGGGAACCAAAAGCATTGGCACAAAGAACTACGAGGCCGAAGCCAGGATGATGGCCAAAATAGACGAGGCGTTCCTGACGCTTAAGGCAGAGCGAAGAAAGGGCGAGCGGGCGGACAAGGCCCGGCTGGAGCAGTTGCAGAGCCGATTCAAAGAGGCCCAGGAGGACGCCCAGCAGTATCTGGTTCATGATGAGTATGAAGAAGTATTCTCGCGCGAAGGCAGCTCGGGTTTCAATGCTTACACGAGCCAGGATGCGACCCAGTACATAGTCAGCCTTCCGTCAAACAAAGTGGAACTCTGGATGGTGATGGAATCGGACCGGTTCGCCAATATCGTGCTCAGGGAGTTTTACAAAGAGAAGGACGTGGTCATGGAAGAACGGCGGCTCAGTGTTGAGAGTCAGCCGGTAGGGCGTCTGCTCGAAGAATTCATGGGTATCGCGTATAAGGCGCATCCTTACGGTGACCAGGTCGTCGGTCACATGAGCGATATTGAGACGCTGACCCGTGCCGAAGCGGAAACCTTTTTCGAGAAGTACTATTCGCCGAGCAATCTGACGATCGCGATTGTGGGGGATGTGGATCCCGACCGAATCAGGGAGCTTTCAGAGAAATACTTCGGCAGAATCCCGAGTGGGCCCAAACCCGATCCCGTGGAGACAGTGGAGCCGCCGCAGTTGGGGCAGCGACGCGTGGTTGTGGAGGACCTTGCTCAGCCGTTCGTTCTGATAGGCTACCACAAGCCGGACATCCATCATCCCGATGATGCCGTGTTCGATGCTATCACGGACATAGTGGGGATGGGCCGGACGTCCCGGTTGTACAAGAGCCTCGTGAAGGGCAAGAAGATTGCCGTGTATGCATCCGGATTTCAGGGGATGCCCGGCAACAAGTATCCGAGCCTGTTTTTGTTTTATGCCTACCCGGCCAGGGGCCGCACAAACCAGGAATGTGAACAGGCAATCGATTCGGAAATAGAAAGGCTAAAGAGCGAGTTGGTTTCCCCGGAGGAGTTGGCCAAGGCAAAAACACGGGCGCGTGCAAGTCTGGTCCGGCAGCTTGCCTCCAACTCGGGGCTGGCGGCCCAGTTGACATTTTATCAAGTCATCAGCGGCGATTGGCGCAACCTGTTTCGACAGCTTGACAAGATTGATGAGGTGACGGCCGAGGACGTCCAGCGTGTTTCCGCCGAGTATTTTACGACTAAGAATCGTACGGTCGGTATCATCGAGACAACGGTAGCTGCGAATCAATAATTAGAAGGGAGTGTCACTATGACAGGCCATAGATTATTACTTATCAAGTTTGTGCTTTTCTCATCGCTTGGATTAGTCCTTTTGTGGTCCGGCTGTGCCCAACAACAGGTGACCGATTACAAGAGTTTGAAGTATCCGAAACTGGGGGATATCGAGGTCCCTGAGGTCCAGCAGGCCACGTTAGCCAACGGGATGCGTCTGTTCCTGTTGGAAGATCACGAGCTGCCGCTTGTAAATGTCTCGGTAATGATTCGGGCCGGGTCGGTATATGAGCCTGCCGAGAAGATCGGTCTGGCGTCGATCACGGGCGAGGTGATGCGCACCGGCGGCACGGCGAGCAGGACCGGCGATGAAATCGATGAGGAGCTGGAGGCTATTGCAGCCTCGGTGGAGACTTCAATCGGATTGAACTCGGGCTCTGCCTCCATGTCGGTGCTCAAGCGCGACCTTGACAAAGGGCTCTCGATTTTGGCCGACGTGCTGATGAATCCGGCTTTTCGCGAGGACAAGATCCAGCTTGCGAAGATGCAGGCCGGCAGTTCTATAGCCCGGCGTAATGATTCTGTTGGTGCGATTGCCGGGCGAGAGTTCGATAAGCTCATTTACGGCGCCGACAGTCTCTACGCCAGGCACGCCGAGTACGCCACTATCGGCAGCATTACCCGGGATGACCTGGTTGGCTTCCACCGGAAGTACTTCGGTCCCAATAATGCGATGCTCGCCGTATGGGGTGACTTCGATACCAGCGAGATGATCGAGAAGATCGAGCAGGTATTCGAAAAATGGGATAAGATCGATCTTCAGTTGCCCGGGGTGCCTGAAGTCAAGTACGAGTTTCGCAAAACCGTCAACGTAGTCCGTAAAGACGATGTCAATCAGTCGAATGTATACATGGGGCATATCGGAGGCCTGCGCAGCGACCCCGACTTTTTCTCGCTGATTGTGATGAACAAAATTCTGGGCGGCGGATTCACCGGGCGACTGTTTAAGAATGTTCGCTCGCGCGAGGGGCTGGCCTATTCGGTTTACGGCAGTTATTCGGCCAACTATGATTATCCCGGCGAGTTTTACGTTGGGTGCCAGACCAAGTCCGAAAAGACAGTCTATGCAATTCGAGCGATGCTCAGAGAAGTTGAGAAGATGAAGGAAAGTGAAGTGACGGACGAAGAGCTTGCCTTAGCCAAGGACAGTTTTCTTAACTCTTTCGTCTTCAATTTCGAGTCTAAGGGTCAAATCGTCAGGCGGCTGATGACCCTGGAGTATTTTGGCTATCCGGCGGATTTCCTGCTGAAAACCAAAACCAATGTTGAAAAGGTTACTAAAGCCGATGTCCTGCGAGTTGCCCGAAAGCACCTGCATCCGGATAAGCTGCAAATCCTTGCCGTAGGACGCCCCGACGACTTCGACGAGCCGCTCTCGGTACTTGGGCCGGTCAACGAAATCGATATCACGATTCCGACGCCGCAAGAACAGTGAACAGCATGATTCGAAGTACATCTCGCATGGGATTGCCGGATACTGCTTGCAGACCACTTTTACGCCTTGAGTCTTGACACGATGGGGCGGGCATAATACACTTCGAAATCATGTTCTTATTAAGGAGAATGATTATGGGTAAACAAACCAGGAGAGAATTCATAAAATTGATGGGTGTTACGGCGGCTTCTGCGGGGGCTTCCTGCCTGCTGCCGGGCTGTGCCGGAGCCGGCCGGACGGCGGGGATTGTAAAAAATCCGCCGAACATTATTTTCATTTTGGCCGACGATTTGGGCTACGGCGACCTGGGCTGCTACGGGCAGAAGACAATCCAAACGCCGAATATTGACAAGCTTGCCGCCGAAGGGATGCGCTTCTCCGATCACTACGCCGGAAGCACGGTCTGCGCGCCGTCACGCTGCTGCCTGATGACCGGTTTCCATACGGGCCACGCGCTTATCCGCGGCAACGCCCGCGTGCCGCTGCGGCCGTCGGATGTAACCGTCGCCGAGTTGCTGAAACAGGCCGGCTACTCCACCGGGATAATCGGCAAGTGGGGACTCGGCGAGCCCGACAGCACCGGCATCCCGAACAGGCAGGGCTTCGATTACTGGTTCGGCTACCTCAACCAGAGGCACGCGCATAACTATTACCCGGAGTACCTCTGGTTGAACGAAACTAAGTTCGAGTTAAAGAACGAAGTCAATCACGTCATTGGCGGACAGGACAGGACGCCCGGCGGCGTCGCGACTAAGCGCGAGCGTTATTCGCACGATTTGTTTGCCGAGCAGGCTTTGAGCTTCGTGGAGAAGAATAAGGGCAATCCGTTCTTCCTTTATCTGGCCCTGACTATCCCTCACGCGAACAACGAGGCGGGCAATAAGGGGATGGAAGTGCCTTCGCTCGAACCGTACGCCGACAAGGACTGGCCCGAGCCGCAGAAAGGTCACGCCGCCATGATAACGCGGATGGATGGTGACGTTGGCAGGCTGATGGCGAGGCTCAAAGAGCTCGGACTCGATAACAATACTCTGGTTATGTTCACCAGCGACAACGGCCCGCACAAGGAAGGCGGAGCGGACCCGGAGTTCTTTGACAGTTCAGGCCCGCTGAAAGGCTACAAGCGCGCCCTGTACGAGGGCGGCATTCGCGTGCCGATGATTGCACGCTGGCCGAGTAAGATAAAAGCTGGCTCGGTAAGTGATCATATCTCGGCGTTCTGGGATTTCCTGCCGACCTGTTGTGAGCTGGTTGGCGTAAAAACTCCGAAAGGCATTGACGGAATCTCTATGGCTGCGAGCCTGCTGGGCCGGCCCGGCGAGCAGCGCGAGCATGAATTTCTCTACTGGGAATTTCACGAGCAGGGCAAGAGGCAGGCCGTGCGTATGGGCGACTGGAAAGGCATTCGACAGAACGTCGCCAAGAATTCCAATGGGCCGATCGAGCTTTACAATCTGAAAAACGATATCGGTGAAAAGAACAACGTTGCCGTCCGGCATCCGTCAATAGTCGCTAAGATCAAAGCGTGTATGAAGGCCGCCCGGACGTCATCGGAGCACTGGCCGCTGCCGGGAGAGTAGGGGGCGGTGACGGCGAAGAAGCAGATAAGGATGGAGTATACTATGATGAAACGTCGTGACTTTTTGAAGACTATCGGCGTTGGAGCTGTGTCGCTGGCGCTGCCGGGCCGTGCTTTGAGTGCACTGCAATCGTCGCCGAAGAGGAAGCCCAATTTTGTTTTCATCTTTATCGACGATATGGGCTGGAAAGATTTGGGCTTCATGGGCAGCCGGTATTATGAAACGCCCAATATCGACAAGCTTGCCGGCGAAGGGGTCGTCTTCACGAACGCCTACTCGAACGCTCCGAACTGCGCTCCGACCCGTGCATGTTTGATGTCGGGACAGTACACGCCCCGGCACGGCATTTATACGGTCGGGACATCCGAACGCGGCCAGTCAAAATTGCGAAAGCTCATCCCGACGCCGAATAAGACGAATCTCGATTCCAAAGTCGTCACGATCCCCGATGCGCTCAGGCAGGGCGGTTATACCTCGGCGTGCATCGGCAAATGGCACCTGGGCGGCAAATCGCCGTACCGGCCGGTCGATCGTGGCTTCGATGTCGCATTCGAGCGCAACCACGGCGGGCATTTCGGCAAAGATGGCGAGTATCTGACCGACCGCCTGACCGACGAGGCGATCAAGTTCATCGACGCCAACAAGAGCGGGCCTTTCTTTTTATATCTGCCGCATCACGCCGTGCACACGCCGATCCAGGCCAAAGAGCAGCTCATCGAAAAGTACAAAAAGAAAGAGCCTACCGATGCTCATAATAATCCGACCTACGCGGCGATGATCGAGAGCGTCGATCAGAGCGTCGGCAGGCTTATGGCAAAGCTCGATGAGCTGAAACTGAGGGACAACACCGTGGTATTTTTCTTCTCGGATAACGGCGGCTATGCCAACGCTACGTCCATGATCCCGTTGAGGGGCTCGAAGGGAATGCTCTACGAGGGCGGCATACGCGTTCCGATGATTGTGCGATGGCCCAGAGTCACCAGGTCCGGCGGCGTTTGCGATGTTCCTGTTATCGGTATCGATTTCTACCCGACTATGCTGGAGATGGCGGGTGCTCCGAAGCCTTCGGGACATATTCTCGACGGCCTGAGCATCGTCCCGCTGCTCAGGGGCAAAGGGACTCTGAATCGCAAGGCCATTTTCTGGCATTTCCCAGCGTACCTTGAGGCTTACAACGAGAAGCAGTGGCCGTGGCGCACGACGCCGGCCGGTGCGGTCCGGCAGGGCGACTGGAAGCTGATAGAATATTTCGAAGACGGCAAAATCGAACTGTACAATCTCAAGGACGACCTCAGCGAGAAAAAAGATCTTGCCGGAACAATGCCGGAAAAGGCCGAAGAACTGCACCGCACGCTTATAGAGTGGCGCAAGAGTGTTGGCGCCCCGGTTCCTGTCGAAAAAAATCCGCAGTACGATCCTAAAGCCAGAGCAGCCGGCAGGCCGGGCTCAAGAGCAAAAAAGAAAAAAGTTAAGAAGTAAATGAGCAACAGTGCATATTACATTTTAAGGAGCAAGAACGATGAATTCCAATAAAACTTCTACCAAATCCGGTTGTCCCATTATGCTGGATCGTCGCACTTTTCTGGCGAGCGCCGGCGCTATGGCGATGGCCGCGAAAACAGGCCCCCTCGATTTCGCCTCGTCTTTGTTCGCTGCCGAAACGAGAACCTCCGGCAAGCCTGTTGTCAGTGTTGTGTTCGTACGCCCGGACGTCAAGGACTACTGGATGGGCTGGCCCGGCGCGGCCTACGATATCGGCGAGCGCCAGCGTCACTATACGGAAGTGTTGAATTCCGCCGCCGAGAAGTTCAAAGTACAGCTTGACATCAGGCCCGAACCTCTCGCGGATGAAAATGCCGTCAATACGTGTCTTTCGCAGCTCAAGTCCCAGCCCCCGAACGGTCTTATTGTTGTCAGTATGAGCCTGAATCAATCCTGGCCTCACATCAACAAGATCGCCAAAGATCGTGGCAAAATCCCGACGATTGTCTTTAGCCCTATGGGAACTTCGTTTACGGGACACCTGCAGGGAACCAGGGATATTCCCGGCGTCTATACTGCTGCGACGCAGGACATAGACTGGCTTGAATTCGGCATGAGAATGCTGAGCACCATCTGGCGAATGAAAAATACGCGCATCTGCATCTGTGCGGGCGACAAGACTGAGGACAAAAAGCTCGATGTCATCGGCACGACGCTGCACTACCTCCCAACCAGGCGTTTCCTGGAGGAATCCAGGAAGGTTCGCCAAAGCGATGAAATGCGAGCCATGGCCGACAATTATACAAAGAATGCCAAGAAGATTGTTGAGCCTACGAAGAAAGATATACTCGCCGCGGCCAAGAACTATATCGTTTGCCGCCGCCTGATGGCTGCTGAGAATTGTCAGGGCTTCTCGATGGATTGCCTGGGGCCTGTAAGTAACCGCCTGATACAGCCACCCTGTATGGCGTTCTCCAGACTTCGTGATGAGGGCGGGCTCGGTACGTGCGAGGCCGACTGGAACGCAGCTATTTCCACCCGGCTGACGAATCTTTTGTTTGATCGGCCCGGTTTTATGCAGGATCCGGCGCCAAATACGGTCAACAATACGCTGATGGGTGCCCATTGCACGTGTGCTACCAGACTCGACGGTTTCGATAAGTCTCCTGAGCCTTTTATCCTGAGGAGCCACTCTGAGTCGAATGTCGGCGTCGCTATGCAGGTGCTCTGGCGCATCGGCCAGAAGGTGACTATTATGAAATTCCAGGGGCCGGAGTCCATCATCCTCGGTACCGGCCGTGTGCTTCGCAACATCGAAACCCCGCCGGCGGGCGGCTGTCGGACTTCGGTCGAGCTGGAGCTGGACGACGTCGCCGACACACGCGACACAAAAGGCTTCCACCAGCTTTTCATATACGGCGACCACGAACTCCCGTTCAAAGCGTACTGCCAGCTCGCAGGAATAAAAGTCGTGCACATTTGATATCGGTGAAAATCATGAGAATACTATTTTTTTCACTTGTCGGTGCCGTGCTGATATGCGGCTGTGCGGCACAAAGTCGAATATTCACGCCGGATACGCTGTTGTTTAGCCCCATTACTCCGGAGTATCTGAAAGACACAGCCGCTGAGTGGAAGGCAACCGGCTTCGATGGATTCTTGTTGGCAGGAGTAATGAGGAACTGGGCTGATGATATTTGGGCTGCCGACGGTGACGGCACGACTCGCGGCGAAAACGACCAGACCTTTAAGCGAATTAAGCGGTGCAACGATGAATGTCGCAAGCACGGAATTACAGAGAATTTCATCAAGGTAGCTTTTTACAGTCACGTTCCGCTCTGGACGGACGATGCCGCCTGGGAAAAGTTTGATGAGAATTTCCGCCAAGCCGCCCGATTCGCCAGAATGACCGGCTGTAAGGGCATAGCTCTGGACATCGAGTATGTGGGCGAGCAGTATGACCTGGATTGGCGGGAGTATGATTATAAAGGTTATACGAAAGACGAGCTGCGCTCGGCAGCCGTTAAGAGAGGGCGGGAACTGGTTAAGGCGATGCTGCAAAGTTATCCGGACATGGTGTTCCTGACGCTGCCTGAGGGCATCAACTACTACGGGCCTTTGGCCACGGACCTTTTTGTCGGGATGGTGCGGGGCATGGCCGAATCGGATGCGCCCGGCGGAGTCCATCTGCTGACGGAACGCTCCTATAAAACGGTCAACACGCTTAGTTTGATTCATTATACGCAAAGTTTGGATTCCAGAATACTGGACAACCTGGATGAATCGACGGCTCGGTACTGGAAAGAAAAGTGTTCCATCATCCTGGGCGGCTGGCCGCTCGGATATTATCGTGACATTCTGGACGAGAACGGAGAGCGTATAGGTTACAGCGGCAAAGTCGAAAAGTTCGGCGACAAAATCGTCGGTTCTTATGCGGACAAAAGCAGTAATTATTCTCCGGAAGATTTTCGCAACCAGTATGCGGGAATGCTGCTGGCCGGCAAGCGGTATTGCTGGATTTACGGCCACGGAGCGACCTGGTGGCACTTTACCGAAGCCGATGTTAAATATGGCAACGTCGGCAACTCGACTCTACCAGTTGACGAGCGGCTGGACGATTTCAAGTCCGTATTGAGAGAGAAATGGATGTCCTCCGACCGGATGAAAGAGATAAGCCGGATGGTCAGAGAGGGCAGGTCGGATGAATTCCTGCAATTGTTAAACTTTGTAAAGGAATTCAAAATAATCGGCCCGTTCGGGCGCAGGAACTTCGGCAATTTCGGCACGGTTTTTCCGCCGGAAGAGGAAATTGACTTCGATACAGACTATGCCGGAAGCACCAGTCGGGTACGTTGGCAGAGTGCTTCGGTTGATGCCACTGGGTACCTGGATTTCCTGGAGCATTTGTCGCCGACCGACTGGGTTTGTGCTTACGCCTGTTGTAAAGTTGTTAGCCCAAAGACAGGCCCGGCACAGATTCGACTCGGCACCAACGATACCGCTACGGTTTGGCTTAACGGCAGGAAGATTCTCTCTAAAAATAGTGAACGCACAGCGGCGCCTGACAGTGACATCATTTCCGTTCGACTTGAGAAAGGTAAAAATACGGTCCTGATTAAAGTCTGCAATACCGAGTATAACTGGGGATTGTTTCTGCGCATTACGGACGACTGGGGCGATTCGCTGAAAGGTTTGACATTCCGGCCATAACAGCGGGTAGCAGCCGTAGGAGCAACCCTATGTGGTTGCCCCAGGGCAGGCACTCGGGCCTGCCCCTACCGGGATGGTCACAATCGGGACAAGTGTCTTGCGAAACTATTTTCTCACAATCATTTGTCACTTCTGTCAGTTTCTTTTTTTGTAACCTTGCCACTGCCCGGCTCGACATCCTTATATGTTGCGTTAGGGCTGCCGATGCGGACCTCGTCCACGAAGATAACGCGTTTATCGGTTGTCGATTGGTCTTTCTCCGGCGTCATGTTCCAGACCCATTTGTAAATTCCGGTTTTAAAGTAAACGCCGCTCCGGTCGTTGTAGCCTACAGGGCCTTCGTAGCGAATTTGTTTCCTGCCGTTCTTCCAAATCTCCAGCAGGCCGTCTGACTGCCATGACCATTTCACATGGAAGACCCAGTCGGTCCAGACGCCCGTTTCGTACTTGCCCAGTTCCCGGCTTTTCGAGCCGTCCGGCCGGTTGCGTTTCATGATCCGGTCGGCATCCCAGCGCCAATTTATTCGCCAGTTCCCGTCTTGCGTCAAAACAGCCAGCGGCGGACTGCGCCAGACTTCGCCGTCCGAGACGTCGGGCAAAGCGTGCCATTGCGTGACAATTTCCGGCAGGGCGTCGCGATTGTAATCTTCGGGCAGAAAAATACTGAATCCGTACCAGCGTTCGACCTCGACTTTCGGCTCCTTCTTTAGGGTCAGCTCGGCCCGTTTGCTGCTCGCAACGATCGGATCGTCCTTGCGAAGCTCGAATCGAACGGAGTGCTTGCCGGCGCGAACCGGATTGGTGACTATTAGCGCCGAATCTTCCCGCCCCAGCTCTTTGTTCCACTTTTTTAGGTCGCCGCTCTCGAAGTCACCTTCGAAAATCAATACATCCGAATTGCCTTTCGCTGGTGACACAGTCAGGATAAGCACCGCCGTTAAAACAGTCGGCCATAGCAATAATGTTGCCTTACCAATCGATTTTCGCATGATCTCTTTGAACTTTACGCCGGGCCAACTACAGAGGTGGCTTGTTAATTCATCGTGAATGCCTCATATTGCTTCGTCAGCGACTTGCGGTTGGGCAGCGATCCTTCGCTCACCCGGATACGATACCGCAGCTTCAATGTTTGCCCGGCGGTAATTGTATGCTTGAAGAACTCGCCGAATCGCCCATAATCCCGGTAAGCCGAATAAACCGCATCGGCGTTCGGATTGGACGGATCGCTCATATATTGAACGCTGTACTTCTTGCCGTTCAGCCCGTACTCCAGCGCAACCCACGGCAGGTCCTTGTCCTTTTTAGGATCAATCCCTTCCTTATGGAACAGGTACTTTGCCTTGTCTTCGGCCGGCCCCTTCGCAACGCCGTCATGAGGCCGGTATTGAAAACCTGCATGTTCCGGATCGCCGTTGAGATAAACCTCGCCGTTGGGAGCTGTCAACTCCGTCTCGAAGTCCAGTTGCACTATCGTTCCATCGCCCGGGCGATACACCGTCATCGTCCGCTTTTCGGCCACCATGACTTTACCATCGCCGCTCTTCCAGTGAATCAGCGCCGTAGAAATCGCCTTTTCCGAATCCGTTTTTTTCTCCAGGAATTTCTGATGTACCTGTCTGACGCCATTGGTCATGTGCCATGTATCGTGAGATTTGCCTTCGAACTGCAGCTTGTTCCAGCCGATAAAGACTCCGCGATGATGCGGATACAGAACTTTCTTGGTATACGGATTCTCCCCATCCGGCCCGTTCGTCAGCAAATTCTCGCCCTTCTCATCGAAAACGTGATGAAACACTTTGTATGTCTCAAATATCCGCTGCTCGCTCGACTCATCGGAATCGTACATATACCGCGTCACCTTCCGCCCGTCATACTGCAGGTCCAGGTATTTTCCCTCTGTATCCTTCCATGAAAATCCCGCCCCGCAGGCAATGCTACCTATAAAGTTAACCGCCAACAGCATAGCAACCAATTTCGTGCAATTCATAATAAACCTCACATCATCTAAAATTATTTGTAATTCGGATTTCCTTACAGATTCCAGGGTGCACGTCTTGGGCGCCAGGTCATTCGGTTGGCTTCGTCGTCGCCGATGAACCGCTCGGCCCGTGGGTCCCACTTGAGCGGCCTGTCGAGCAGCATCGCGATATTGCCCAGGTGGCAAACCGTGCTGGTGCGATGTCCGACCTCGGCATTGCATATCGGGTCTTTCCGGCTCTTGATGCAGTCGAGGAAGTTCTGCTTGTGGTCATTGCTCTCGTAGAGATGTTTTTCATCAGGCCCGATGACCGACGTCAAAAGCGACTCGGGGTCGGCCTGGAGTTTGCCGCGATTGACGTAAATCCAACCCTCGGTGCCCTCGAATCGCGTGCCGCCGCCTTTACTGAGTAATATTTTAACGCCGCTGGCATAGGTGTACTCGATCTCCGCGTTTAGTGCCGTAGTGAACAGCCCGGTTTTCGGGAACTCGCCCTTGCCGCGGATTTCCAACGGCCCGGTATCGTCGGACTGGTTGCCCCACTGTGCGATATCCAGATGGTGCGCGCCCCAGTTGGTCATTTGTCCACCGGAGTATTCCAGCAGGAAGCGGAACTGATAGTGACATCGCTGGGTGTGGTACGGTTCCCAGGGGGCGGACCCCAGCCACATATCGTAGTCGAAACCTTCCGGCACCGGCTCGGGCGTCCAGGTCGGCTCGCACGTCCTGTTGTTTCCCGAGATTCCCACTCTCATCGTGTGCAGTTTACCTATCCGCCCGTTGACGACCAGCTCGCAGGCTTTGAGGAACTCGCTGCCGGAGCGCTGCTGGGAGCCTGTCTGGAAGACCCGGCCGTAGCGTTTAACTTCGTTCACGAGGGTCCGGCCTTCGGCAATGGTCAAAGTCAGCGGCTTTTCGCAATAGACATCTTTGCCCGTACGAACCGCGGCGATGGACGTCGGGACATGCCAGTGATCGGGTGTCGCGATAGAGACCGCGTCGATATCGTTTCGAGCCAGCACTTCGCGGAAATCGTTATAGCATGATTTCGGGTCGAGCCCTACCCTATTGCGTGCACTTTCTCTGTGACCTGCATCGACATCACAAACAGCCACCACCTGGCAGCCGGACTTCGCATGGAATCCCCTCATATTGCTGCTGCCCTGACCACCGGTGCCGATGCAGCCGATAGTGATGCGGTTGCTCGGGGTATCGGCGCCGAAAACCGATGAAGGGACAATTGTCGGCCAGGCAATAGCAACTCCCGCCGCGAGAGCCGAGCCTTTCAGGAAATCCCTGCGGGTTACGTTCGTTGTCTTGCTGATTCTTTTGTTAGTCATTGTCTTTCCCTTGTTATTGTCTGCGAGTCGTTGGAAGTTTAATCAAGAGACCTGATTCTTATGTTGCGGAACTCGACCTGGTCGCCGTGGCCGGCGAAGCTGATGTGACCGCTGCTGCGCTCCAGGCCCGGGTGCTTGTTGCCGTCGATGGTTTTGGGCGTGCTCGCTTTCTCGATGTCGGCATCGATAATGGTCGCGCCGTTCAGCTCTATCTTTATTTGTTTGCCTTTTGCCGTCACCTGCTGATAGTTCCACTCGCCAACGGGTTTGAGGTGGCCCTTTTTCGCCGGCACGACGCCGTATATCGAGCCGTGATGCTGGTAGTCCTTGAGCCAGCCCGTGTACCGCGGAGACTGATCGTCCAGAATCTGAAGCTCCATCCCGTCGTACGCTGCATTGCCCGTGAGCGGCGCGCGAATCCCCAGTCCGTTGTTGGCGCCGGGTGTCAGGCGGAATTCGAATCTGAAGATGAAGTCGCCGTACTCTTTTTCCGTGTAGAGATTTCCGCTGCCCCCGAGAGACGGATCGCAAATCATGATTCCGTCTTTGATGGCGTAGCCCTCTTTATTGCCGACCCAGCCTGTCATGTCGGTGCCGTTGAAAAGCCGCTTGAAGCCCTCGGCGTTCTCCTGCGCGGTCAGTTGGTTGGTGCCTTTTTCGCGTGGTATTTCACGAATGAAAACGTTCCTGAAGTATAGGTTGTTGCCGTGATTTTGAAGCTCGATCTGGCCCTTCGGATAAATCGGTATGCTTCGATCCCAGTAGTTCTCCATGATTACGTTATCGACGACTATCTGGCCGTTCAGCATAACCGTGACCTTCTCGCCGATCATGAAGATTCTAAACCTGTTCCACTGCCCGACGGGCTTGTCGGCTTTCTTTGTCGGCTTGCTCGGATTCTTCTGGTTGTTGTACAGACCGCCCGAACCGACATCGGCGTTCGGTCGCTGCGTGTCCCATATCTGAACCTGGGGTGAGCCTCTCAGATAAATGCCGCTGTCGCCGTCTTTCAGGATTTTCCAATCCACTAACATCTCGAAGTCGCCGTAATCCTTCGCAGTGCACAGGCTGCGTCCCTTGCCGTCGAAGACCAGAGCGCCATCCGCGACCTTCCAGTGCGCCCGCATGTCACCGTCCGCTTCCTTTTGCAGTTCCTTGAGTCTGTCCTGCGTAAGCGTCGCCCTTTTTGACGGGTTGTCATACGGACCTTTCACAAGTCCTTTCCAGCCGGTCAGGTCTTTGCCGTTGAACAGGGCGACAAAGCCTTTCGGGGGCTTATTCAACGCTCGCTCGGCGCCTGTGCTTGTGGCTACGTATGCAAGGCTGACCAAAACAACAGCCAGCGCAGCAAGAGTTAACGGCAGGTTTGAATAAGAATTGTGTTTGTTCATTTTGTTTCTCCTTCTTCATTTTCCGGATTGCCGGCAACCGCCCAGACAACGCTACTGCTCAACTTCATAATCAGGGCGCCGGGCAGGCATCTGTCCCCCATGTTCTCCTGAAGGGTGAAAGACGGGATTCGAACCCGCGACCCCCGGATCCACAATCCGGTGCTCTAACCAGCTGAGCTACTCTCACCACAAATACTGCTCCAACTAAAAGCTGAATTCTATCAGGCCGGCTAATTTATGTCAATACTCATCGCTAAAAATCGCCCAAAAGGCCTTTGAGTCTTACCGTCTGCAGGAAAATTCTCTTGAAAAATCCGGCCAATTATGGTACAATACCGCCTAAAATGGGGTTTTAGCTTTAATAATACACATTTACCCCATATATTTAACACAATTCAGCCAGCCACGGGGGGGATAACTCATGGCCAACGAAAAAAGATGTGATAATTGTTGCTTTTCAACTTATGCTACCGGTTCGGGCAGGGCGGTTCTGATTTGCCCGCAGAAAACAGGCTCCGTAGGCAGGTGGAGCATCCGCCCGCTCCAGCAGAAATGCGAAAATTTCTACCCATCTTGCTTTGCCAATCCGCGGAATGAAAAGCCGCGCCTAATACCTCTAACTCGCGGCCTGTTCACCATCGTCGATGCCGAAGACTATCTGTGGCTGAGCAAATATACCTGGTTCGCCGAGGGTACGGGCGGGAATTTCTACGCCGTGCGGAAGGAGAATGGCAGGAGCATCAAAATGCACCGCCAGATAATGAACGCTCCGGACCATCTGGTCGTGGACCACATCGACCATAACGGCCTGAACAACCGCAAGGAAAACCTGCGTATTTGCACTTTCGCCGAGAACTGCCGGAACCTCCGCGCCAGCCGGCACAAAAGCTCAAAATACAAAGGCGTCCACTGGCACAAACGAAACAAAAAATGGGCCGCCCAGATTACCTGCGATCACAAGAGACACCACCTCGGCTACTTCGGCGATGAGATTGACGCCGCCAAAGCTTACGACCGGGCTGCTCTAAAATATCACGGAGAATTTGCCCAGCCAAATTTCCCCCATATTTAGCCCGGCAATTCATTGCCGGGTGCCTTTTGCCTCTCTTATTCAACGGCAATCTTCAAAACGACCTTATGGATTTCTCCGCTGCTTACGAGCGGGGCGTGAGCATCCCGCGGGAAGAAGATAACGAACGAGCCGGCCGGTACCGGTGTCCAGCTATCGGGCTGGTCCTTGAAGAACATGATGTCCTTATCCGCGTCATACTCTGTATCTATCAGCTTACAATCGGCGGCAGGCTTCCACCCCATCTCATCCGTCCCGGCGATAACATATTGAATATCGATGTACTTGCGGTGCGCTTCGAGTTTCGCTTCGGAGCGGCTCCGGCCGGGACCTTTGCTGATCATGCAGAACAGCTTCTCGCCGTCGATTTCATGCCGGCCGGATGCCAGCTCGGCCAATCCATCCTGTCTCAGGAACGTAAAAGCTTTCTCGAACGCCGGGTGCATATTGTAATAGCGTTCGGCATGTTGAAGCTTATTGATGATAATCTGGTCTCTTTCCATTTGTACTTTGGCCTCCTTCTGACTCGAACAGGATGTGATAGCGAAAATCAAAACACAAACAACAAACCCAACTCCAAGACGGCGACAAATAATCCCTTTATCCATAATACCAATTCTCCAAAAAATATGCATCCATTCCTTTAGACGGGCCCGAAGTCACCTGTTTTTTCTTGCCCACATCAAACTATAATATAACGAATCCGGAATCGTTGCCAGAGAATTTCGCGTCTTGTAGTCGGCTTATGTTGTCTTATGAAGAGTGAGTAGAAGGTGATAAACCAGAAGTTCACATTTGATTTTTGACCTGTTGTGTCGAGTTTTGTAACAGTGATCAACATCATCAAAATGGGCTTTCTGCCATTGGCTCCCTTCTATCAAACCAATATCTTGCTTGTTCTTCTCTATAGTTTCAGAAATCTTCCTTGCCCAGTAATCGCAGTCATCAGATTGAACATACCCCAGCATACCTGCTGTATCATCATCTGCGGCGTAATTACCCGCAATGAATTCTCCCAGCCCGTCCTTACCAATATAGCCGCCTAGGGTAAATCCAGGTTTTCTCAGACGCTTGGCCTCAAATCTCATGAATTTCTGGGGCTTCATACCCGCCAACACAAAAGCAATGTCTACCCTCTTTCTGCACTTGCCTTTTCTGGCATTTGTGTTCTCTCGTCGTTCCTCTTGCACGCAAAAGTACTTTGTCCAGTCAGGAGACGACAAGCTGTTAATATAATCCTGCACATGCTTCGCAAGTTCTCCAGATATCTCTTCCTCCGCAATATCAGAGTAGTCTTCGTCACCTGCGACCAGCCTTTCATGCCCGGCTCCAATTAGACATAGGGCACCGCGATGAAAACCGGCTATATACTCGCTGCTATCGTTAGAGTGATCAATGTTTAGTTTGTACGGCCCCGATGTTTCCATAGATTGTTTATTCTTTTTCCAGCTTCTCCTCTATAAACTCATCAGCTTCCACAAGCGCCTGGCTTTTCAACCAGTATAATCTCTGCCGGGGCTTGAATATGTATGTCCTTCTTCTTTCGTAGATACGCAGGCACCGGGTATAATACATCCACTGGCTTCGCTCTTCTCTTAGCCGCGTTCCAACGTTCTCCAATTTCTGCCGAATTTCACCGTCCTTCACCTCAGTTACTTCCGGCCTGGTTATCGTAGAACGTCTAAGATGATCGACAATCATCACCGCACAATTGTCACCATAAAGCACATTGACTTTATGAACCTTTCTCTTGCCGCTGTGATCGAGAAAGAGATCAAGCTCATCCTGGAATATGTTTGCGAATTCAGAGATTTCCTTTTTATTCGCTGCATAAGTAGCTTCTCTGGCGATTCTGCCATCATTAAGCTTGAGGCGCACGTTAAGCATATCTTCAATTAACCCCCGTTGTTTTTTGGCTATCCCCAGAGCTTCATACACTCTGTCGTTCATGTCCCTTATCAAGGAGTCCAGCGATGGCAATGAAGATTTCTTTTTAGAACTAGAAAATAGTACACCTTCGTTTTCTTGAGATTCCCGCTCTCGTCTTTCTGCCTCAACAATTTCATCAAAAAGACATGCCAGTTCTTGGTAATCTTCGTTTGAAAGATATTCAAAAGGTACAGGGATTTGTTTCAAACTATCAAGATTAACACGATCTCTTTCGACGCCCAGTGAGGCACTTGTTAACCATTGTTGATAACGAATGAAATCAGAGTTCAAATATAATGTGAGCGCCTTAAGCAAATGTGATTGATTCAATTCTCCTGATATGCCTATCTGGCGAGGCGACACGAATACATAATCATCCGAATATAGTATGTAATTCCTTGAGGCAGAGATGATTATATGGGGGGGTACACTGACAGTTAGACCGGCTTTTCCTCCCCTCTTTCTCAAATAGGCTTCATCTTTTCCTATTTTTATTATAGCCTCGGAGGGAAATTGAAGAGCAATCTTTTGTTTGTAAATGGCTGCTTTTAATCTCTTCTGGCCTATTTTGCCTTTACCTACGAGCGTGGGATAATATTCATGTTCCTTATGAAAAGTTTCCTCTTCATCTTTAGTCTTAATTTTACCCAAACTTCTTAATTTACGTAAATCTCTTAATTGAGAACCTTCGGAAATGTGGATATTTCTGTCACTCAAGTACTCTTGTAAAGTTGGATTATTCATTGAGATCATATCAAGGAGTTTGCTATCTCGATGCGTTCCCCACATGGCCATCTTCCATGTAACAGAAGAACCATTACTGATTTGTTTTAATGGGATTTCCTTAATAGTGGAATGGTCAACAAAGATAGTCCACATTTTCTTCGTTTTGCTTTTCTGGTTAAGCTGCGAAGATTGCTCGACTGCAAAAGATGTATATGTTGTGATATAGTGGCCTGATTTATTCCAATCCTTTTTGCCGGAAAAGAAAAACGCTGCTGCCGGATTAATCGCTCCTTCAAACAAATATCTCCTAATATTTGCAAAATTGACGACACACCATGTTTCAATTTCAGAAAAGAATTTAGCCCTGTATTTATCTCCTTGCTTCTTGAACAATGTCATTGCAGGCATAAGGAGCCCGCATTGTCCGTCCTCTGCCAGTAATTCAGTTGTTTTCCATGCAAAAGCTTCTGCTGTCTGGTAATTATCAACCGGGCATGTTTTCCTATTGGTATTTATCCAATGAAGAGCTTTCCGGTCGTATAGTTTATCATCTTCATATTTATCTTTGTTTTTCCATGGCGGATTGCCGACGATCCAGTCATAGCCGCCCTCTGGTATGTATTCTGTCCAAGAAGATTCATCATCGAAGAAACCGCTTTCACAATGGAAGATGTTTTTGTTATGTAATTTCGGCAACTTAAAACCTTTATGCTTTTTAGAACTCAAATCGGGAGGATTGATATAATCCAGCAAAATCAGGGATAAGCTTAATTCTGCTACCCGACAGGCCTCCTCATCTGCATCCAAGCCAAAAATATTATCGACTAAAAGCTTTTTCAAGTCTCTTGGAGCTAGTTTAGCCCCTTTGCCTCTTATGATACCTTCGATTAGTCTGCGATAACATTGAACCAAAAACGCCCCGGAACCGCATGATGGGTCAAAAACTTTCATTCCTTTTTTGAGAGGTTTCTTTGTGTCTAATTCATTAAGTATGAAATTTACCAAATGGACGGGTGTGTAATAAGCCCCTTTACCGCGGCCTTGGTCCTTTGCGTGAAGAAATTGCTGATATACTACTGACAGGGTTTCTGTTGGCACGTAGGAAAAATCGTACATGTCAAATAAGAACTGTTGCCCGCTTTCAGGATCATCCCCGTGGAAAACACGGGCGACCTTTGCGACGTGTTTCGCTAGTATGTTGTTTCCCTTTGGTAGAGGGAAAACCGAACCATTTAAAAAGCTGTCAAGATATGTTTCTAATTTATAAACTTCATTCTTATTGGCATTACTGCCGAAAATATCATCTATGTTGATTTTAGCTTTTTCAAATTTATCATCAGAGAGAATGTCCCTGTCTCTCAAATACTTGAGATAAATATATTTGCCTATCAGAGTGTGGGCATGTTCCACTGGGAGTTTGTATTCTGGTCCAGTGAGCACTTTGGAAAGTTTCTTAAGGTCTACTAACAAATGCCTGTCAACTCGGCCCTCTACCGAGATCGGTCTTTGCTTCCAGATATCACCGGAGTCGATAGATTCTGCTTTTAACGTAGAAAGTTTACTCAGAATTTCTGTGGCGCTTTTGGCTACTTCCAGAACTCGTTCTTCGTCACTTTGCTTGTGGCTATACTCGAATCCGGAGTATAAGCGGATATTCCTTGGGGTGACAACAATCAGAAAGGGGACTATGTTTTGGTTCCAGACTCTCTGATGGATTTTTGCGGCCTCGGTCTCATTGTCAGCCTCACAGACATAAACTACCGGTGTAAGAGAACTGCTGGAGAGCTTATCAGGTGAATCAAGAAGTGCGTAAACACCTTTTAAATTACAATGCTCTTTTACTTCAGCTTTTTCAGCCTGAGCAAAGAAAAAAGAATAGCCGTGATGTTCCCTCAGCCGCTCGCCCTGCAAGAACGCCGGACTATCGGAATAACCTAACTTGTCAATAAGTTGCTGGCTATTCATCTCTCAATAAGATGGTAGGGTAGGCTATGCCCACCCTACCGTTTTCCGGTTAACCGCTGTCCGCCTTGCGTTTTTCGCGTCGAAGGCGGCTCTCCCAACAGTTAATTATTAAATTATATTATATACTATCGAACGTTAATAATCAACTAAATTCGTATGTGGTATATAGCATTTCGTATATCGTGTTTCACGGCCTGACAATCACCGTAAGACCTGAGATTGCCGCGTGATTCTTCGAATCACTCGCAATGACAGTGCAGTAGACGACATACGCAGTACGCTGTACGAATCAGCGTACTGCTGCCTGAGCCGCGGCGAGTCTTGCTATCGGGACTCTGAACGGCGAGCATGAGACGTAGTTCATGCCGACACGGTGGCAGAAGTCGATACTGCTCGGTTCGCCGCCGTGCTCGCCGCAGATGCCGACCTTCAATTTCTTTTTGGTCTTGCGGCCGAGCTTCGTGCCCATTTCGACGAGTTTGCCGACGCCTGTCTGGTCGAGCTGCTGGAACGGGTCGGCGGCGTATATGCCCTTATTTACGTATTCGCCGAGGAACGCGCCCGCATCGTCTCGCGAGAAGCCCATCGTCATCTGGGTCAGGTCGTTCGTGCCGAAGCTGAAGAACTCGGCCTCGGTGGCGACTTCGTCAGCAGTCAATGCGGCCCTGGGGACCTCGATCATTGTGCCGATCATGTACTTGATTCTGGCTTTCTTCTCTTTGAAGACCTGCTTGATCTCAGCCACGATTTCGTCTTTGACTAACTTGAGCTCTTTGACTGTGCCAACGAGCGGGACCATGATTTCGGGCAGAACGACCTTGCCGGATTTCTTGACGTTCAGTGCGGCCTCGATAATGGCTCTTGCCTGCATCCTGGCAATTGCGGGATAGGTAATCGACAAACGGCAGCCGCGATGTCCGAGCATCGGGTTGAACTCGTGCAACTGTTCGACCTTTGCCTTGACGACGGCGGGCTTGACCTTGAGTCTCTTTGCCATTTCCGCTTGGCTCTTGGCATCCTGCGGCAGGAACTCATGCAGCGGCGGATCGAGCAGACGAATCGTTACTGGCAGCCCGGCCATGGCCTTGAAGATGCCTTCGAAGTCACTTCGCTGATAGGGCAGTAGTTTCTTCAATGCGCCTTCGAACTGCTTTTTCGCGGTGGCGTATTCCTTTTCAATCGCCTTTTTCTCTTTAGCGGTTGGGGCCGCTTCGATCTTCGCGAGCATGATAGCATAATCGTCGGCGGCGAGAATCATCTGCCGGACTGGCCATATCCTGTCGCCTTCGAAGAACATGTGCTCGGTCCTTGTAAGGCCGATGCCTTCGGCGCCGAAGTCTCTGGCACGCTTGGAATCTTCCGGCGTGTCGGCGTTAGTGCGGACGCCCAGCTTTCGGATGCTGTCGCAAATGTTTAGGAACTTGCCGAAGTCGCCGCTCAGGGTCGGCTCGACGGTAGCTAATTGCCCCGTCATTACTTCACCTGATGAGCCGTCGAGACTCATCCAGTCGCCTTCCTTGATTGTAAGTTTGCCGACGACGAGTTTTTTCGTTTTGTAGTTGATATTCAGTGCGCCGACACCTGCGATGCAGCATTTGCCCATGCCGCGTGCGACGACGGCCGCGTGGCTTGTCATGCCGCCGCGGGCAGTCAAAATACCGACCGCCGCGTCCATGCCGCCGATGTCTTCGGGGCTGGTTTCTATGCGGACGAGGATGACCTTCTTGCCCTTGGCGTTCCATGCTTCGGCGACATCTGCGGTGAATACGACCTGGCCGACGGCGGCGCCGGGTGAGGCCGGAAGGCCCTTGGCGATTACAGTACGCCTGGCTTTCGGATCGAAGTGCGGGTGCAGCAGGCGATCCAACTGCTCGGGCGTGACACGGGTGACGGCGTCCTTCCTGGTAATGAGTCTTTCGGCTACCATGTCCACGGCGTTCTTGACGGCCGCTTCGGCGGTACGCTTGCCCGTTCGGGTCTGGAGGATGTAGAGCACCTTGTTCTGGATGGTGAATTCCATGTCCTGCATATCTTTGTAGTGCTTCTCCAGCCTGGTCATCAGGGCGGTTAGCTGCTTGTAGGCCTTCGGCATGACCCTGGCGAGCTTTTTCAGCGGGACGGGCGTTCTGATTCCGGCGACGACGTCCTCGCCCTGGGCGTTCATCAGGAACTCGCCGTAGAATTCTTTCTTGCCGGTACTGGGATTGCGGGTAAAGCAGACGCCGGTGCCGCAGTCGGAGCCCATGTTGCCGAAGACCATCGCCTGGACGTTGACGGCGGTGCCGAGAAGGCCGGTGATGTTGTTGAGCTGGCGATACTTGACCGCGCGCGCGATATTCCACGAGCCGAAGACGGCGTTGATGGCGTGGGTGAGCTGGAGTTTGCCGTCCTGCGGGAAGAGTTCGCCGACGTGCTTTTTGTAGACGGCTTTGTATTTGTCGACGACGTCTTTTAGCTGCTTGGCGCTGAGCTTGTTGTCGAGCTGGACGCCGGCCTTCTCCTTCGCGGCGTGAATTACCTCTTCGAAGTATTCGTGATCGCAGCCCATTACTACGTCGCCGAACATATCTATGAACCGGCGATAAATATCATACGCAAACCGCGGATTTTTCGTTTTCTTGATGATCCCCGCAATCACGTCATCGTTCAGCCCCAAATTAAGCACAGTATCCATCATTCCAGGCATCGATACGGCTGCCCCGCTTCTTACGCTTACTAAGAGGGGCTCGTTCGGGTCGCCGAGCTTGGCGTTCATGGCTTTTTCGAGCTTAGCAAGGTTCTTATCGACTTCCGCCGCCAGCCCTTTGGGCCATTTGCCTTTTGATTTATTGTATTCTTTACAGACCTTCGTAGCGATAGTAAATCCCGCCGGCACAGGCACACCGAGGCTCGTCATCTCAGCGAGATTCGCCCCTTTACCGCCCAGCAGCACTTTCATCTTGGCATTGCCTTCGGCTTTTCCGCCGCCGAAGAAGTATACGCGTTTTTCTGACATTCTATAGTTCTCCTTGTAAAAATTAGTTTTAAACGAAAAAAGCACTATATATTAAACTCGCAGGCCCCTGTCAACTTAAAACTCTACTGGCATGAATCTTTTGCGGAAAAACGTGTTTCGTTCCGCGTGATTTTACCCGCACCGTGGATAACCCGCACCAGTGGTGCGGGCAAACAAGTAGATTCTGTATTCTGTATCTCCCGTGAGGGATGGCTTACGCCACTGTATTCTGTGTCGTTATTTTGAGTTTTTTGAAAAAATCCTTTCCATTGGCTTCGGAAATGTTGTATCATCACTAGCTTTATTAGAAATTGTAAACTGGCTTTTTGGAGACTTAAAAGTGGCTAATACCGGCGATATTCGGAATATTATTCTTTTAGGGCACGGCGGGAGCGGAAAAACGTCTCTGGCAGAGGCGATGCTGCATAAAACCGGGGCGACAAACCGGCTCGGAAGCGTCGACGACAAAACGAGCATCTGCGACTTCTACGACGAGGAAAAAGAGCACCAGCATTCGATACAATCGGCGACGGTCCATGCCGAGCACGCAGGCAAGCTGATAAATATCATAGATACGCCGGGCTATCCGGACTTTGTCGGCCCGTCCATCAAAGCGATACCGGCAGCCGAGACAGCCGTGCTGGTCATTAGTGCCTCGGCCGGCATTGAGACCAACACCCGGAAAATGGCCGAATTGACCGCAAAGGTCGATATGCCGCGGATTATTGTCATAAATAAAATGGATGCCGAAAATGTGATCTTTCCCGAATTGATAAAAAATATTCAGGAAACTTTCGGTCAGCAATGCCGCTGCGCGAATCTACCCGCTGCGGACAAGGCATCCGTGATCGACTGCATCGAAAACGAGAGCGGCGAATCGCCTCTAATGAACGTTGCCGAGGCCCATACCGAGCTGATCGAAAGCGTTATCGAAGCTGACGATGAGCTGATGGAAAGCTATCTTGGCGGCGAGGAAATTTCGGCCGAGAAAATCGCTTCAGTCTTTGTGGAGGCCCTGAAAGCCGGGACGCTCATCCCGATAATCTTCACCAATGCCCGCCGGGATGTGGGGATTCAGGAGCTTCTGGATATGATCGTAAAATATACCCCGTCGCCTCTTCAGGCAAAACCCGTTCAGCTCAAGGACGGCGAGAGCTTGACGGAGCTGACCCCCGACGCCGCCGGTCCGCTGGTAGGTCTGGTCTTTCGTGTGGGATTCGATCCGCGATCGAATATGAAGTACTCCTCTGTCCGAATCTTCAGCGGCACGATCAAGTCGGACACCAACATGCTGCGCAACAGCGAGAAGAAGGGCATTCGCCCGGGCCATATTCTGAAATCACAGGGCGGCGAAAATGAACCTGTCGATGCGGGCGTCGCCGGTGACATCGTGACCCTGGCCAAGGTCGAGGAGTTGAGAGTCGATGACCTTGTGCACGACGGCAAAGTTGCCGGCAGGATTGAGATGCCGGCTGTGCCCGAGCCGATGTATTCATTGGCGCTCGAACCGGCCACAAGAGGGGACGAGCAGAAAATCAGCGCCGCTCTTGAAAAATTATGTGAAGAGGACCCATGCTTTAAGGTCACGCATGACCAGCAGACTAAAGAGCTGGTCGCAAGCGGCCTTGGCGAATTGCATCTGCGGGTTACGCTCGAAAAGATGAAAAACCAATTCAAGCTGTCGATCATTACGAAAGAGCCGAAGATTCCTTATCGCGAGACGATTACCGCCAAGGCCGAGGGTCACTACCGGCATAAAAAGCAGAGCGGCGGCGCGGGACAATTCGGCGAGGTTTACCTTCGGGTCGAGCCGGCCGAACGCAACTCGGATCCGCCGCTGCTGTATAGCTGGGACATCTTCGGCGGCTCAATCCCCGGACAGTATGAGCCGGCCGTCCTCAAGGGAGTCAACGAGGTTATGCAGAACGGCGTCGTTGCGGGCTTCCCGATGCAGGACATCGCCGTTTCCGTCTATGACGGCAAACATCACCCCGTCGATTCGAAAGAGGTCGCGTTTCGTGCCGCGGGCAAGGGTGCGTTCGTCGATGCGCTGCAGAAGGCAAAAACCGTCCTGCTCGAGCCGATCGTCAATATAGAAGTCACCATCCCCGCAGAGAACGTTGGTGATATCACGGGCGACCTGGCTTCCAAACGCGGCAGGGTCCAGGGCCAGGATGTGCTGCCCGGCAATTTCATCGTCATCAAGGCGCAGGTTCCGCTCTCTGAAGTCACGCAATATAACAGCCAGCTCAAAAGCGTGACCGGCGGCCGCGGCAGCTACTCGATGACGCTCAGCCATTACGAGCTGGTGCCCCCCAACGTCCAGCAGCAGATCGTCGCCCAATACGCGAAGAAAAAAGAGGAAGATTAGGCTCGCGCAATATACAACGGCCGGCTGCTCGTCGAGGTCCCGATATTCATCGATTAGTAGGGCGGTTCCTATCCTGTTTGTGCATTTGGTTAGGAGATGATCAGCGTGTCGTCTAAGGTATTGATCGAAGTTTGTTGTGGTTCGGTAGATGATGCCGTTGAGGCCGAGAGAGGCGGTGTGGATCGTATCGAGTTGAATTCTGCGATATTCCTCGGGGGTTTGACGCCATCGCTGGGTTCGATAATCGAAGCAAAGAAGAGATTGAATATCCCCGTAATGGTAATGATTCGCCCGAGAGCGGGTGGATTCTGCTATACGCAGGCGGAAATGGCGGTAATGCAGCACGATGCGAAACTGGCCGTCGAGCATGATGTTGACGGCCTGGTCTTCGGGATACTCACCCCCGACGGCTCGGTTGACGCAGAGCGCTGTAAGCGGATCATCGAACTCGCCCGGGGCCGGCAAACCGTCTTTCATCGGGCTTTCGACGTGACTCCCGACCCACTGAAAGCGATCGATCAGTTAGTAGATCTTGGCTTTACCCGTGTTCTGACCAGCGGCCAGGAAAGAACCGCGCCCGAAGGTATCGAGCTAATAAGGAAACTGATTGTCCATGCCGGCGACAGAATCGAAATCCTGCCGGGCAGCGGGCTTCGACCCCATAATATCCGGGTGTTCGTGGAACAGACAAAAGCAATGCAGGTCCATTTCTCGGCGTTCGGCCAAAGGCTCGACTCCTCGATGCAGCATCGGCCGCACATCACTTTCGGCGGAGGTCTCTGTCCGACGGAGGATCGGTATAATCTTATCGACCGCAACATCATTCGATCCGTTTGCCAACTGTTAGGTCGTTAGTCTCAGTATCCATCAAATTTTCTCTCGTATGTTTAGCATTACAAATCTATAATGTTTACGATAAAATGAATTCAAACGAATGCTTTGATCATCATTAGAATGCGATGTGATATAATGCAGAAGTGGTGATGGAAGGAGTACTAAAATGAGATATAAATATACTGCATACCGTTGCGGCTTAATCATCACAGTAATCCTGGGAGTACTTTCGCTCTTCCTGCTGGAAGGCTGCGGATCGAAGGGGGGCCGCACAATCGGCAGCGGTATGACTCCGAAAGCCGGGCAGATATCAAAGCAGGAACTGCGGGAACAGCTTGATAAATTCCGGGAATTCTACAAAGCAACACTAAGACAGGTCTCGAACGAGCTTAACGAGCGCGTACCCAGCACGAGAACGGAAAAGACGACTTTGCAAATGAAGGCGCGGATGGTTCAGGGCATAAATGCAATGCTGGACAATGACAACTCGATTGTGGCGTTCATCGAGACGTGGGCCCTGTGCACGAGATTCAGAATGTATCTCGAAGAAGGCGAAGGCATCTCGCTTTTCGGAGATGCCCACGGAATTGCGCTAAACGGCTCCAAACGTCTGGAAGCGGAAATCCAGCGTATCGGAGTAATTTTTCTAAAGGAAGATGTCCTCGAGGCGGCCCGCAAAAACGTGACCGAGTTTGCCCATAATGATCCCATCAAAGGTACGTTTTCGAATGTAATCGTATATGCGACCGAGGTACAAAAGGGCCAGCAAAATCCGTTCTTGAGCGTGCTAAAGATTCCTATGACACCTTTCCGCGCTATAGAAGGAGTGGATCGGACGGCCTCGGCGATACATCAGTTCAGTAATACGGCCGAACGTTTTTCCAATATAGTTGCCGAAATGCCCGAATCCACTCGCTGGCAGTTGCAACTGCTGCTGTTTGACCTCGAAGAGGCAAACATGACCAAATCCTTCCTGAACAGTTTGGCGCAGGTTTCTGAAAGCAGCGCCAGCCTGGAAAAATCGCTTGAGAAATTACCGGAGCAGCTTCGCGAGCAGTTGACGAAGTTTGTCGAAGAAATTGACAATAAGCAGGACGGTCTCCAACAAACGCTCCAACAGGCCGAGAAAACCTCACTCGCTGTCAACAATACTCTTGAAAAGCTGGACAAAACTGCAGGCTCGATTGACGCTGTGGTCAAAGATGTCAACGAAACGATCCAGGCGTGGGAGACGGCGGCTAAAACCACAGGCGAAGTCGTACAGGAATTCAACAAGAACAAGCCTTCGCAGAAAGAAGCATCGACTTTCAATATTACCGATTACCGTGACACCGCTCAACAGACTTCCCAGGCGGCAAACAACATCAAGGCACTTTTGGCTGAAGTGGACGACTTATTAGAGTCTCGCCGTTACAGCTCCATGCTGAACTACCTTCTCTTACGTGTGGCAGGACTGGTCGTATTGATTTTCGTCCTGGCGGTGCTCTATCGGATAATCTCCGTCCGCCTGAGGATAGCAAAAGGCCGCAAGGCCGCTTGATTGACGAACATGTGTCTGGCGGCTTCAACTCCCCGTAGCTGTTTTTGCTTTTGTGTTTAAGCGTCAATCCAGTTCGGTCAGGTAGATATTTCGGAACCGGTATTGTCCGCCCCCTGGGACCTCGGCTTGCAGAGCGATGAATCCCTTTTCGGGACCTTCCAGGCCGTCCGCTTCCCATGCGGGTTTGCCATTCATTTCCAACGAGGCCTTTGTGCCGCGCACCGTGAGCTTGAATTTATTCCACTGGCCGGCCATTGCAAGACCCTCGCTTTTGGCTCCTTGAAGATTGCCCACGTTGCCTTCCCTGCCCTGTTGAAGGTTAACCTGGTAGCGGTCGGGCCAGGGCCGGTTCTCCGGCACGGAATCGTAGCGGAAATAAACGCCGCTGTCCCACTTGTCGTCCCGAAGGGCCTTCCATTCGAAATCTAAAATGAAATCGCCGTATTTTTTCTCGGTTTGTATCAAACCATTTCCTGCTACGATAAGGATATCTCCGTCGTCGACTTTCGCTTCGCATTTGATGACCGTCCAGCCGTCTAAGGTTTTTCCATCAAATATCGCGATGCGCTTATCTCCCGATTCGAAAACCGAACATGATGTTAAAAGAGCGGCCGTAATTACTATGCAGTAAAACAGATTCGATGTTTTCATAAGTTCTCCAATGTCGTGATTCTTTTTATATTTCAGGTTCAAGGTTTTACACACCTTAGATTTGGGAAGTATTTAACTGTATTTTGAAATGGGTTGCAACAAAGAACGCAGCGAGAGGCAACAAAAAAGAAATTCCTGCCGTTCTGGGCGTTTATTAGTAGAAGGTCGCAGTGACACTATCGACTGCTATTTCAACTGCATCCAGAGGTAGGTATAAGTAAGGGCTTCTTTTCGTGCTCTTTGCCGATTTGTCACCGCTGCTGCATGGCCGCCCTCTGTGTTCTCATAGTAATAGACTTTATGACCCATTTCTTCCATTTTAGCGACCATTTTGCGTGCATGCCCCGGATGTACCCTGTCATCTTTCGTGGAGGTGTAAAAAAAGACCTGCGGATATTTCTTATCAGGGAACACATTATGGTATGGCGAATACTTCTGAATATAGGCCCATTCCTCGGGGATATCCGGGTTTCCGTATTCAGCCATCCAACTGGCTCCGGCCAGCAGTTTGTTATAGCGCTTCATATCCAGCAGGGGGACCTGGCAGACTACGGCGTTGAACAGGTCCGGCCTTTGAGTGAATACGGCACCAACCAGTAATCCGCCGTTGGAACCTCCCATGATACCCAAATGTCGCGGCGATGTGACCTTGTTTTTGATAAGGTCTTCGGCAACGGCAATAAAGTCATCGAAGCAACGCTGGCGGTTTTCCTTCAATGCTGATCGATGCCATTTGGGGCCGAACTCTCCACCTCCGCGTATATTAGCCAGGGCATAAACGCCTCCTTTTTCCAGCCAGACTTTGCCAAGAACACTCGAATAGTGAGGAAGGTTTGTAATCTCAAAGCCACCATAGCCATACAGCAGGGTTGGATTAGAGCCATCGGTCTTCATCACTTTGGGCTTCACGAGGAAATAGGGTATAAGTGTGCCGTCCTTCGAAATGGCCTCAAACTGCTTGACCTCTAAACGGCTGCTGTCAAAAAAAGCCGGCAGACTTTTGGCTTTCAACCGTTCCCGATTATCCGAGACATAATACAGGCTGGTTGGCGTAAGAAAATCCTCGTAGTTGAGGAAGTATTGGTCTGATTGCTCATCCGGAGAAACAACATTAAAAGTCCCCAAACCAGGCGCCTTAACCTTCTCCTTATGCCAATTACCATTCTGAAACCGATACTGATACAGTTCGGTTCTAACATTGGTTAGCATATCAACGAAAAGCAGGTTCTTAGTGCTGGAAAAACCGACGACATTCGATCGTTCGTTAGGTTCGGCAATGATGCTGAATTTACGATAATCCTGAAGGTATTTGTCATAATCGATGCTTATTAACGATCCCTGCTTGTATGTTTGCTCGCTTGTAGTCCAGTCTGATTTGAGCCGTACAAGCAATTGGTTTTTGAAGAATCCACCGGAATCAGCATCATCAGGAATGTCGATTTTCAATAGCTCACCATCTTCAATCACATAATTATATGATGTGTAAAAGGTTATTGCACGATTAATAACATCATACTGTCTCTCTGGGGTATTTATCACACCGCACCCTACGGCAACATCTGTTTTTTCCCCTTCGAAAATGGTTTTGGCTGCACTTAAAGGTGTACCTCGCTTCCATATCTTAGTGATGCGGGGATAACCTGAATCGGTTAAACTTCCTTCACCAAAGTCGGTTTGGACATAAACCGTATCTATATTTTTCCAGGAAACAGATCCCTTTGACTCGGGCAGATAGAAACCGTCTTTTACAAATTCTTTAGAGTTCACATCGAATTCACGTGCAACACTGGCGTCACTACCGCCACGTGAGAGATAGACTATATAGCGAGTGTAATCCGGATATAAGCCAGTAGCTCCTTTATATACCCATTTTTCACCTTCCTCTTCGCAGAGTTTATCAATATCCAGCAGAATTTCCCAGTTCGGCGATGGTTTGAGATATTCAGCTAAGGTTGTCCGGCGAAAGATGCCTCGTTCATTTTTTTCATCTTTCCAAAAGTTATAGATATATTTCCCGTGAATATAAGGATAGGCGATCCGCTCGTCAGAGTTCAGGATTTCCAGCACCTTTTCATAAGTTTCCTCAAACGTTGGTTGAGCTTTCAAGACAGCAAGCGATGCTTTGTTCCTGCCCTCGACCCAGCTCAAGGCTTTCTCTCCCTCGATTTCTTCCAACCATAGGTAGGGATCAATGTCCTGCTGAGCTTGCAGTTCGCTGGTGAGTTGAAGAAGTATAAAAACCATAAGTAGAAAGGTAATCAAATTTCTCATTAGCAGACTCCTTTAACTAAAACCTTGCTTTCATGTTGCATTCAAGACGGTGCTGAACAATGCAAGTGTTATGCTACACTATCTTCCTGTTAGCTTCAACGACCTTGCCGAATGTTTTGATCCACTCCACTTATATGTAGAAAGTTTTCGTCAAAAAAAAGGTGGGGCAAGCCCCACCTTATATAACGGTATTTTGTATTATTTTGCTGCTATTTTCGGATTTTGATTTTTCGCTGTGCAGTTACTTTGCCGTAAAGCTTCTGCGTTTCGTAAGTCACCGTTACTGTCAGCTCTTCGGCGTCTCCATTAATTTCAAGGTCGTCCGGTACACGTCACTTGTATCCGTATGTGCTGGAAATACTCTCGGCGATAACTTCGCCGTTGGCACGTGCAATTACAATATTCGGGTCCAGCGACTTGTTTATTTTGATAGTACGAACCTTGTCGTCACGGACTATGTACTCTCTATCGATTTTGACGGATCTGTCATGCAAACTTTCTATCCTGATATCCAGCTTCGGATCGATCAGCACGGTGGTGATTTCAATTACATCTCCGCGTGAAAAAGCGGTTTTGCTCAATGAGTGCTGGGAGAATATAACCATTGGTTTATTCGAAAAATCCAGCACATACGGCTTGTCTTGGCGCACCTGTATGCCGTAGATAGTATCCTTTCGACCGGACCGGCCCAGCGCGTTGGGATTGGAGATTCTGATATACAGGTTGTCATAGGTTACATACAAAATACGAAGTGTATAATCACCGACAGGAATACGGCATTCCTCTACCAGGTTCATTGTACCGATAGGTGCCGAGTTGCCTGCTTTGTTAAAAAGTAAGCCTCTGAACCAAACTTTTTCCAGTTGGCGTCCGCCTTTACCGAGCTTGATTGTGCCGAGCGGTCCCTGGTATGGCCGGGCGGCGATTTTCGTATCGCTTTCAATCAACATGAACTCGAATAATTCATCGTCGATCTTATGATACGAATACAGGTTATATGAGGTGTCCGAATTGTCAAACATGAATCCCTTTTCGATGTCGTAGACGTAAAATTCCCGTTCCGGGAAAAATCCTAAGATAATCTTGAACGGCCGATTGGCGAGGGTAATTTGGGCTTGTTTGACGTGTCGTCTGTTATGCCGCTCCATGTGGTCGATAATATTCGACGCCTTGCCTTTCGGAATATCGATCTTCGAGATTTTGATTTTCTCAAGCTCACAGGTCACGGCATCCGGAGCCGACAGGAATTCCTTCTCTTTTGCAGTCAGCTCTTGAGGCGGGGGAGTTTCTTTCTTGCAGCCGACCACGAGAAGTCCCAGCGTTAGAATCACAGACAATAGAATACAACCTGCTTTAAGATGTAACGCTTTCATGGCATGTTCCCTCACTTTCTTTGAAAAAGTGTTTTAAATATACGTAAGCGTATATCTGGGTGCTGTGCATGAATATTCGCTACTGTGATTTATACTTGATTCAGTCGTATTTTGCAATAAAAGACCGGCAAGTATTCCAGAAACCTTTTGGGGATGAAATATCGTGGTTTGCAGGCAAAGATAAGGAATGTGAAGGACCGGCAGGGTGTAGAAGGCAGAGGGGGGGTAATAGGGGGGGGCTACCAGCCTTTTCTGGCGAAAATGGTTGGAATGGTTCGAATCAAAATGTACAGGTTCAGCAGCAGCGACCTTTTTTGGATGTAGAGGTAATCGTATCTGATTTTATGCTGGGGTTTCAAATCATAGAAGCTTCGAATCTGCGCGAGGCCTGTCAGTCCTGGTTTTACGGCCAGCCTCAATTCATGCAGCGATTTGTGCCGTTTTACGAAGTGCGGCCGTTCCGGCCTGGGGCCGACCAGGCTCATATCACCTTGCAGCACGTTTATAAGTTGAGGAAGCTCATCCAGTCGTGTGGTGCGCAGAATCTTTCCGACTTTCGTAACACGTGGATCGTCCCGGCTGGCCAGGACGGGGCCGACTTCCTTTTCCGCATCGTTGACCATTGTTCTGAATTTGTACAGTGTGAAGCGCTTGCCGTCTTTGCCGACTCTTTGCTGTTTATAAAAAACCGGCCCGGGAGATGATATTTTGATCAGCAGAGGGATCAGGATTGTGACCGGCGTAGAAAAAAGCAAGATCAGGATGCTGCCGGCAATATCAAGGCCCCTCATCAGGAATTCCTCCACATCCCGCTTTTCTCCAACGAAGGTGCTGAGAAAGTGGACTGAATCATCGCCCTTTATTCTGCCGGACAGAAGCTCGGTATAAATCGAAGGATTAAAAACAACGTCTATTTTCAACCTGTGTACAAGGTAGATCAGAAGGTTCAAGACCCTTTCATCTTTGATTCTCTCGCAAATAACGACTTCATCGATATCCTGGTATTTTGTCAACTGCCCAATCTCATCCCCACTGATTTTTTCCACGATGGCTTTTTTCCCGACGATGTCGTCTATCGTATCATGGCCGATGATGAGGACCTTCTTTTTTATCTTTTTCCTGGCTTTCAAAATATACTGGTTCAGCTTGAAAATCAGAAGGAGATTGATAAAAGAAGAAAGTACAAAAATGCCCGTTGGAAAAGCTCCCCAATTGATTCTGAAGGCATAAACAAAAGCGATGCTTAGTAACGTCCCGAAAAACAGCCCCAGGAAAACCCTTTTGAACAGATCCCACGAGGATCTGAACCTGCTTTTATAGACTCTGAAATAAGACAATGCTGCGATGTAAATCAGCGTTAGAAATACAAAGCTGCTTTTGTAGGGCGTAAAAACGAGTTCAGGGAACGGCAGACCATATCTGAATAGAAATGACAAAAGAAACGCAAGATTAATCAGAGCTATATCAATTAATAATAAAACCATCCACATTTTCATTATAAAATTCTGCTCGGTCTTCTAAAGAGTTGAGATATTTTTGTTATTGGTTTGCAGACAAAAAACCACGGAGACAAACGAATGCCGTTAAGCCGGAAAGATCTTATGATCTCCCGGTTGCCTTGAAAAATACCTCGTAAGACATTTGCTTTGCCGCCGGCGCGCATTTTTACAATTACTTTTGGCAGATAGCCCACCGTAATTTGATGTTTTTCAATAAAACGGAGCATTAGCTCAAAGTCTCCTGCTACCTGGAATTTATCATTAAAATAACCATATTTTTCAAAAACCTGCTTCCGACAGAAGAACGTTGGATGTGGTATGACCCATCCGTGGTAGAAGGCTCCCATCTTATATTCACCTGCTTTCCAGAATCGCCTGACCTCATCTGTATTGTTACGTTCAACGTATACTAAATCTCCATACGCAGCATCCAAGCCGTTGCTTTGTATAAATTCCATCATCCAACCAACAGTGGTTTCGTCGGCATACACGTCATCGCTGTTCAAGGTAGCCACAATATCGCCGGTTGACAACTTGATTCCTTTGTTCATGGCATCGTAGACGCCTTGATCAGGTTCTGAAATAAATTTAGAAATTGCATCTTTATAGTTGTTGATAATTTCTATTGTTCCATCTGTTGAGCAACCGTCTATAATTATATGTTCTATATTAGGATATGTTTGTGCGCGAACGCTGTTTATACAATCTTCAATTGTTGTTGCTCCATTAAATACAGATGTAACGATTGACACCTTCAATGATCGGCTACCTCACCCAACTCCGGAATTTTTTAATATCACCCCATAACATCCCGATGTCATGTAAATAAAGTTTACTTCTCGACTTCGCCCTTTTTGCCAGTCTTACAAAGCTCATATTGTATTTATGGAAGGCCTTTTTCATTTCAGATTCAAGTTGTTCAAATTCTTCATTGCTCATAGTATCAACTCGTCTGTTAATATTTTTAACATAATAGTATTTAGGAGAAATGTTATAAAAGTCTTCCAGGGTTCTGTCACTTTGAACAAGACCTTTGTCGATTCCGATTTCAAACAAATCGGTACCAGGAAAGGGTTCATAAACACTCAAAGAGGCAAAATCCGGCTTGAGTTCCTTCATGAATTTCAGCGTTTGGTAAATTTCCTCTTTTGTCTCTGAAGGGAGTCCCATCATAAAATACCCAGTCCAATGAATACCTACTCTTCTAAATAACGCAGCGGCTTCTCTGGCTTGGGACAAAGTCGTCCTTTTATTTATTAGCTTGAGCACTCTTTCACTTCCTGTCTCTATCCCCACTTTTATACCGTTGCATCCGGCGGCCTTCATCTTCATCAATAATTCCTCATCTATGATATCTACTCTTGCATTGCAATCCCAATTGATATCGAGAGTTTCTTTTATTAATTTATCACAGAGTTCCAAGACTCTTTTACGATTGACCGTAAAGGAGTCATCCTTGATTGCAAATTGGTGGGTTCCATAAGTATCGATTGCCGATTTAATCTCCGCAATAACGTTATCTGTCGAACGATAGCGAATTTTCCTTTTCCAAATACTTGTGGCACAGTAAGAGCAGTTATATGGACAACCCCTGCTAGTCATTAAGAGCCCCATATCCTCTGAGTTATATGCACCACTGTTTAATAGCAGATCTTTGGCGGGAAAGGGAATGACATCCAGATTCTGAATAAATTCCCTATCAGGGTTGTGAATTAATGTGTCATTTCGCCTATATGTAATCCCTTTTATATTCCTTAACCCCTCAATCTTGACTCCATCCCTGCCTTGCAGTTTCTCCACCAACTCCAAGAAAGTCTCTTCTCCTTCCCCTCGAACCAGAAAGTCAACATCGGGGCATATCTTTATCACTTCATCGTGTTTCATAGAAACGTGTGGACCTCCCATTATTACTAGTAAGTCCTTATTTATTTTCTTTACAATCGATGCAATTTTAAAAGCAGAAGCTGCAAATGTGGTCCACACGCTAATTCCAACAATCTCTGGGTTAAAACTGCAAATGGTTTCACTAACCTCTTTCCAGATGGGATGGCTGTCATGTAATGATTTGAGATAAAGAGGGTAACTTTCTTCCAAGGCGGTAAAGTCAATCTTTGAAGGGTTCGCATTAAAGTCTGCATCGTAAATCAGAACCTCATGTCCTTCTTTTCTTAACACTGCTGCCAGATAGGCCAAGCCAAGAGGGAAATAACGATTGTAATAGCCTATGAAACGGTAGAAGGGAGGATCAATGAGTAGAATTTTCATTAGCTTTTCACGTATTAGTAGATACCTATCGATAATCTTATACTAAACAAACCTGTGAGTCAAATACCTACGGAGGAGATTAACAATCAAAAAGAACCTCCAGCGAATTCTTTGCAGATGAGAAATACTATCTAAGTCTTTTAGGCTGGCATTTGACGAATGTATCCTGTATTTAAAAGTTTTTTCTTTAACCAAGCCTATCTGACCGTAAATCTCGCCTAAGATGCCGAGCCACATATCGTGCATAGGCAACCTCTTTGGAAAAGGAAGAGCAACTTCCAGCAAGTTTCTTGAAAAAGCCATGGTACACCCCATATACGTATTTCTGATTATATTTCTCATGACTCCAGTTCTATATCTTATTTTTTCTAATATTGAATTCTCCAATATAATTTCATTTGCATCAATCACAAATCCATCTAATATCAGAGTATATATTTTAGATGTGTTTCGCACAAAGCAGTTTCTGATTATATTAATCCTATTTTCAATCCATATGTCATCCTGGTCAGATAAAACTATTATATCACCACAAGCACATTTCAAAGCATTCTCAAAGTTGTATATAGGACTACGGGCATGGTTGTGTTCTAATAATCTTATCCTCTTGTCATCAAAACTTTTAATGATATCGACAGTTTTGTCAGTAGATGAATCATCTGAAATTACAACTTCATCATTTTCAGAAAGCTGTTTCAGTATAGACTCAAGCTGAGTTGCTATATATTTTTGCCCATTATAGGTTGCTATACATACGGATATCTTCATATCGCTTTTTTCCGTCTGAAAAAAGAAAAAATCAACGGATATACTAATTGGAGACTCATGCCGGAAAAACAGAACATGATTAAAAAAAAGTTTTTATGCCAAGATTTTCAATATCCTTCTTAGTTTTAAGAATAGACTCGTCAGAGTAGTTGAACTTGCTTACCAAACATTACAAAGGTCTAAGCCCCCTCCGGAATATCAGCTAATTCGGGAATCTGATCTTCTATAGGTAATTGTCTGTATTCACGAAACTGCTCATTATTAAGCGCTAAATTGGGATTGTAAAAAGGGTCACGATTAAGTATTTCAGCATAATCACTCACAAGTCTTTGTTTGTAAACAAGCTCTTCTAATTTTACAGGACGAGTTTTAGTCTCATGATGAATAGCTCTTACCATTGGATTATAAATACACCTGTATCCTTTGTTTCTTAGGCGGATACACAGATCGACATCGTTGAACAACGTTGGATAACGGTTACTGTTAAAACCGCCAACATGATCAAAACATGAACGACGTACAAGTGCTAATGCAGCGGTAATTCCTGACATTTCTTGAAGTGTGTGTAGTCGACCAAGGTATCCAGGCATTTCATTAAAAATGTATTTGTGGGCATGTCCGGCTGTGCCGTTAAGGCCGAAAATTACACCGCCATGCTGTACCATGCCATTGGGATATGAAATCAATCCACCTACTACTGCAATGGAATCATCAAGTTCTGTAATCGCAACTAATTGTTCTAACCATTCTTCTGAAATAATTTCAATATCATTATTCATGAAAAGGACAAATTCCGATTCAACTGAAGCTGTAGCGATATTGTTCATTTCAGAATGGTTAAAAGACTTGTTATAGTCAATAACCTTAATTCTGTTTTCAGATTGTTCTTTTCTTAAGTATTTCAAAAGCCCTATATCATCAGATGCGTTATTTATGACTACTATCTCAAAACATGGATAATTTGTGTGTTTTCTAGCAGAGTCGATACATTTTTTCGTTGACGACAACGCATCTTTAATAGGTATTACAATACTTACCTTTGGAAATTCGGAAGGTTCAAATTTAATCCGGTATATCGTAGGGCAAATTTCGTGAGAAGCCACCTTGCCTTTTACGTTGCGACGTTTCAAGGCATCAGCTACTGCTCTTCTGCCGGCAGAAGAGGCTTTGGGTTTGGCGTCGATACTCGTAGCTGCAGAACCTGGGATTTCCCGCCAATGATATAAAACCCGTGGAATATGAATGACCTTTTCTTTTGGAACAATTTCTGAAAGTCTTAATGCTAAATCGTGATCCTGAGAACCATCAAAACCTTTCCGTAAATATCCAATTTTAGCAAGTATCTCTGCGGCATATACGCGAAAATGACAAGTATACATATTTGATAAAAGGAACTCAGGTGAAAAATCCGGCTTGAAACGTGGATCGTGGCATTTTCCATTTGGCGTAATTAGGTCTTCATCGGAATATAGCCACAATGCTTCTGGATTTTTCTTTAAAGCCCAGGTAATCCAGGTAAGTGCGTCTGGTGTTAATTCGTCGTCATGATCAAGAAGCCCTATAAATTCACCCTTAGCGTGTTTTATCCCTAAATTGGTAGCTCCCGCTATGCCGGAATTCTCTTCTAAATAACAAACTCGAATACGCTCATCTTTAGATACCCATTTATCCATGAGTTGTCTCAAGTCTTCCTGGCCGGAAGCATCATCAACCAAGATTAATTCCCACTTACTGTAATGCTGATTAACAACCGAGCGAATACATTTGTCGAGCCATTTACGAGCTACTTTGTGCACGGGAACTACTATGGAAATTAAAGGTTTAAACGTACACTTTTCTAAAATATATTTACTTTGCGAAATGGATAGTTGGTTTCGAAAAGGATCGTACGACAAAACTCTTACGCTGAATTTATATACCATGCAATGCCAGCACAATCTAATGCCACCGTATTTATAAATAATCCGTGCCTTTTTCAGCTTCAGCCTGTTCGGCAACAACAGCCACATAAAGGCACGAGCAGTAATCATAATATTTGTAATTGCACTTTTCATTTTTTTGCGACTACTGAACGTATCTTACTGGTTCCTGGGTTTTAATTTTCCGTAAAACTATTGTAAAACCATTACCTGCTTTGTCATCTATATCTTGAACTTCGACTATTTCCCATTCCATACGAAGGTTTTCAATCATATACCGTATTAACTCAATAAAAGTTTTGGTAACCCAACAGTGGTCATGTCCATCGGGATTCGTATGAGGCTCAGTGTTATTATTTTTAAAATCTTCTACTATGTGGCTTAAAGGTGTACTTGCCTTATGTTTGTCGAAGGTCCTTTCCTTGTGTGGTACTATCATAAAGATTATCCCGCCGGCTTTCACTAATCTATCCCATTCAACAAGAGCTTTAATTGGATTTGGAAAATGCTCTATAACATGCGAGCTGACTATAAAATCCTGGCTCTCATCCGGAAGTGGGATATCATCT